>Ga0129307_1000030_pt1 | contig 239445 bp, 230 predicted proteins | sample P1105metagenome_FD_94437 | JGI IMG/M metagenome (GOLD analysis project Ga0129307, IMG submission 94437) | Capybara group fecal microbial communities from Wisconsin, USA - P1105 metagenome | ecosystem: Host-associated > Mammals > Digestive system > Large intestine > Fecal | place: USA...
GCCATCTGGGTAACCGTTGATTACACCAGCTGCTGCTAATTGAGCTACGCTCTGGTATGCCCAATCGTTAGGAGTTACATCGGAGAATGGGTTAGCTGCGAATGCAGTTGTTACGCCAAGTACAGCTGTTGCTGCAAATACGGCTGCAAAACGTTTTTTCATTGTAATTACCCCTTAGGATACAATAGTAGGAAAAATTAGGTTGCATAATGTTTTAATTTAATATGGTCCTGTAAAATATGAAGAGTAATTGGTAAAGTGACTTCGTCTAGCCACCAGTGCCAATATTGATACTGGCTATGACGATTCCAAGTGGGGTATTGCTGATGGCAATACCAATAAAAATGCAATGGCAGATTTGCAGATGGTGATGGATGTAGTATTGGTAGTGATAGGGGTGTAGAGGTTTTGGGTAATATAGTTGGTAAAATGGTTAATAGTTTAGCTTCAATAAAGGATTCTTTATATAGCGTTTGATTGGGGCATTTTGATGATTTATGATGACTTTGAGGACAGTGATAGTAAATATATTGTGTATCTTTATAATGGCGAGTTAAGCCGACTAAGCGATGAAAGCATTGAGAGCAACGAAGGAGTCCTTTAAAAAGATAGTTGGAAGGAGTAACAGATTGAGCTGTAGATATAGGGCTAGATGAGTAAGGTGAGTAATGGGAGAGCTTTTTGGGGGAGCGGGTCGTAGCCATTTTTCGTGCTTGTTGTACCGCTTCGAAGGTCTTTGTATCTATAATTTCTTGTGCATAGTTTTTGATACCATAAAATGTACCGAGATACTTTTCGTTATGTAATAGTTTGGAAACCGCTGGGTAAGAGCGGTGAATATGATGGACACTCGCTAAATGGAGCATGGTTTTACGAATGGAATGAGTTTTTAAATAATATTGGAAAAGATCTCGAATAATAGGAGCTTGTTCATTAGGCACAATCTGCTTGTTGATTATGCTATAGCCAAGTGGTAGCTTTCCAGAAATCGCTTCGCGGCGCTTTATTTTATCTGCGAAGACAAAGTGAATACGTTCTGATGTTGTATCTGATTCGTTTTGAGCAATGGAAAGCTTAATGTTTAGGTATAAACGACCTTGCGCAGTATTTGTATTATATTCTTCTTCCGTAGTTTCCCAAGTCACCTCATGTTGATCTAAAATTGCTTGATAGGTATAGTAGTCGGATACATTGCGGAACCAGCGGTCCAACTTAATAAAAAGGATGCAGTCGATACGATTAGCTTTTACATCTTTCAGCATGCGGGCGAATTCTTTGCGCCGACCTGGACAGCTACGGGCTGTAATGCCTTCATCGCGATAATAATCGACAATTTGATAGTTATGTTCTAGGGCATATTGGCGCAACCGATTTTCTTGGGCCTGTAAGGAATAGCCTTTCATAGCTTGTTCTTCGTGAGATACGCGAATATAGAGAGCAACACGTTTCATAATCATAGTATAGTTCAATACCAATCATTATTGATAAAAAAACAAAATAGATTGTATTGATAGACTCCTTTCTTTAACACCGTATTTAAAATCTTGAGATAGAAAATATCATTATAGCATTGTGCTTATCTTAATTCAGTTAGTCGAATAAGCCTGCTAAATATGATATACTTAAATATAAGCCTTTAAATTAAATATTATATGTTAGAACGTTAGACAGTTATTTATGAATACAGTTAAACTAATAGACGATGAGGAGTATAATGAAACATTCTATAAAATTACTGGCCATTGATTTGGACGATACTTTAGTTCGTGATGATAATACGATTTCAGAATATACGCGTAAAATTTTACAACGAGCACAAGCGAAGGGCATTCAAATAGTCATTGCTACAGGTCGTATGTATCAGACGGCGCGACCAGTAGGCCTTGCCCTAGGTTTAGGTGATTTGCCGATGATTCTTTTTTCAGGAGGCCTTGTGCAGCGCATTGAATCCGGTGAAAAGCTATGGGAACAAACAATTCCTGTGCCGATTGCTAAAGAAATTTTAGAATTGGCACGAGTTAATGATTGGTATGTTCAATCCTATGAAAATGATGACTTGTTGGTACATCATGAAACCGAACAGTCTCAGTTTTATGAAAAGACAGTAGGTGCTAAAGCTGTTTATGTAGGCGATGCTCTATATACGGAAGTAACAGGTCCGAATAAATTGTTGTTCTTGGAAGATCCAGCTAAGTTAGAGGGAATTATTAATATTTTGCAAGCTAAGTATGGTGATATATTAGAAATCGTGCGTAGTAAGGTGAATTTCTTAGAGGTCAACAGTAGTAATTGTACCAAGGGGAGCACGTTAGCAACGATGGTAAAGGATTTGGGCTTTACAGCAGAAGAAGTAGTTGCTTTTGGTAATTCACAGAATGATATTTCCATGCTTACCTATGCGGGAACAGCTGTAGCTGTAGCCAATGCAGAACCTAATGTGAAAGCTGTTGCGCAGAGTATTTGCCCATCTAATGAAGACGACGGCGTAGCGCATTGGATTGAAGAGAATATTTTAAAATGAAGAGAAGATGTTATAAATAATAGAGAGATAAGAGGTATATGATAGAAAGGAGTTATATTGTGGAAGGGAAATTTCGTTTGCTCATTGTAACAGGAATGTCGGGTGCTGGTAAGACGCAAGTTATGCAGGCCCTTGAAGATATGGGATTTTTTTGTGTTGACAATTTGCCACCCGTGTTAATTCCTAAATTCAGTAATTTATGTCGTCAAGCGGGAGACCGCATTAATCGAGTTGCTTTGGTGGTAGATATTCGAGGCGGCCAATTTTTTGAAAGCTTATCAGATGCTTTAAATTCCTTAAAAGAAATGCAAGTTCCGTATGAAATCGTATTTATGGATGCAACGGATGAAACTTTAATTCGTCGTTATAAGGAAAGTCGTCGCAGTCATCCATTAGCACCAGAAGGGCGTATTACGGTAGGCTTAAAAGAGGAGCGGAAAATTCTTGACTCCATTCGTCCTCGTGTTGATTACATTATTGATACAACCAATATGAAAACTAGCCAATTAAAAGCTTACTTGAAAAAGAAGTTTTCACAGTTGGATGAAAAAGAGCAAGGTATTGCAGTATCAGTCGTAAGTTTTGGCTTTAAATATGGCATTCCGTTGGATGCTGATATGGTATGGGATGTACGTTTTTTACCAAACCCATATTATAACCCTGATTTTCGTCATAAGACAGGTCGTGTGCCAGCGGTTAATCAATACATTCATTCCTTTGATGTAACGGAGCAGTTTTTAAGCACTATGTTTTCAACTATGGACTTTTTATTGCCTAATTATGAAAAGGAAGGCAAGAGTCAATTTGTTGTTGCCATAGGCTGTACAGGTGGTATGCATCGAAGTGTAGCTATGGCCGAAGCACTGTACAATCATGTGCAAACCTTAGGATATCGAGCAACAATAGAGCATCGGGATATGTTTAAGAATAATGTAGAAGAAGATTGTAATCCACGAGAAGTAACGGCGGCTGAAATATAGGAGATGTGAAATGATACATATGTCTGGATTCCGATGGTTGACGCCGGGCCTAAAATTAAAACGTTGGTTAGTTATGTTTGGCCTTGGTATGCTCCTCGTTATAGTAGGGGTAGCCTTAATGCTCAATTATGAATGGTTATCCTATTTTGAAGATTTATTTTTACAATTTATTTATGAAACTACTGGTTCCTATAATTACACCACGTTAGCTACAGTAGGTTTTGTGACCATATTACTAGGTATCGTCTTTATGATTATTGGTACGCGACGAGTTGGTAGTGCTGTAGTTAGAGCTATTATTCCGGCAGATACGGATAAAGTGGGTGATTATATTTTCCAGAATATACGCATGGCTAAAGGCCCTAAAGTGGTTGTTATTGGTGGCGGTACTGGCTTATCTACCTTGTTGCGTGGCTTAAAGACGCATACATCGAATTTAACTGCTATTGTCACAGTAGCTGATGATGGTGGTTCATCAGGGCGTTTGCGTGAAGATTTTAAAATGATTGCCCCTGGTGATTTGCGTAACTGTTTAGTGGCATTAGCTGAAAAAGAAGGTCTTATGGAACAGTTATTTCGCTACCGTTTTGGTGGTGGCGGTGATTTAGCGGGTCACAGTTTTGGGAATTTATTTTTAACAGCGCTTACGCAAATTCTTGATGAAGATGTGGATAAGGCGCTCGAAGCATCTAGCAAAATTCTCAAGGTTCGTGGTCGTGTTATTCCTGCTTCCACACAAAATATTGCGCTTATGGCAGAAATGGAAGACGGCACTATTGTGGCTGGGGAAAGTCAGATTCCAAAAGCTAAGAAAAAGATTAAACGACTTTTCACAGAGCCAGCAGAGCCACAGCCACAGGGAACAGCTCTTCAAGCCATTGATGAAGCGGATGCTATTGTATTAGGGCCAGGTAGTTTGTATACCAGTATTATGCCTAATCTATTAATTAATAAGATTGCCGAGCATATAAAAGCAGCTAAAGCGCCTAAATTTTACATTTGTAATGTTATGACGCAACCCGGTGAAACTGATGGTTTTACTGCTAGTGATCATGTAGCAGCGGTGCAACGCTTAGCTGGTGATGGTCTTATTGATACGGTTATTGTCAATGATGTTCCTTTTGATGAAGCGGTCATTGCTAAGTATAAAGTTGTTGGTGCTGAGCCTGTACAAGTTGATACAGATAAGTTAGCTGAACTTGGCGTACGTACAGTGCGTGCTAGCTTAATTCAACATCCTGAAACGGCGGTTCATGATTCAGATCGACTTGGTAAAGTTGTAATGGATGTAATTTATGCTATGCAATCGGGGCTAGAGCCACATATTTTAGAATATTATTTAAAACGAGAAGATCGCTAATTATATGATTAAATTAGAATTAGGCATAGTTAGATATAATTACTATGCCTAGTTATTTTAGTCATTAGCTTATGAGAGAGGGGGGCCTATGTCATTTGCAGAAGATGTAAAAAATGAATTGTGTCAGTATAAAAATGAAGATACATTATCGGCTAAAGTAGAAGCATCTTGTTTGTTACGTATGGGAGGCTCCTTATTGCTAGGTAGTCAAGGGCGTGTAGGGATTCGTTTGGCGACGGCGAATAATGCAGTAGCTCGTCGTGTATTATCCATATTACGAGCACATTATGCGTTGCATACATCTGTACTTATCCGTCGAGGACTTAATCTACGTAAGAAAAATGTATATACTTTGACTGTAGAGCCCACAGAAGAGGGACGTAGAGCCTTAGAAGATTTAGCATTATGGCCAATGGATACAGATTTACCCGATGCGTGGTTGACTACGATGGAAGCACGACGTGCTTTTTTACGGGGGGCTTTTTTAGGTGGTGGTTCTGTTAATAAACCTGAAAGTGACTATCATTTGGAGTTTATGACAGGGAATGAACACTTTGCTTATGAAATTGTAAAAGTATTGCGTTTGTTTCATATTGTAGCCCGAGTTACGGAACGTAAGGATTCCTATGTAGTCTATGTTAAAGAAGGGGATGCGGTTACAGATTGTTTGCAAATTATGGGGGCTCAATCTGCGTTGATGTCTTTTGAGACTGTGCGGGTCGTTAAAAATGTGCGTAATCAGATTAATCGACAGGTAAACTGTGAAACAGCGAATCTCCAGAAAACAGTAAATGCAGCGGTTCGTCAATTGGAAAGTATTCGAATTATTGAACGGCACCAGCCTTTACGAGATTTGCCACCAAAACTATTAGAAGTAGCTCAATTGAGATTGGATAATCCGGACTCTAGTTTGCAAGAGTTAATGGAACTCCTCGATGGTAAAATTTCAAAATCGGGCATAGGTCATCGTTTTAGAAAATTAGAAAAAATGGCTTTAGCCTATGAGCCAATGGGCTTAGAAGAGTTTATGTAGTTAAATTTTAGCATAGTTATATATTTCTTAGTGGTGTATAATGAAATTGAAGAAGTAAGGAGGCGATACTATGGTTCATAATTTAGATACTATAAAAAGGAAAGTAGTGCCTATTTTAAGAGACGCCAATATTTCGTCTGCTTATATTTTTGGATCTCATGCTAGAGGGGAAGCAACTGATTCAAGCGATATAGATTTATTGATTGATTATGGAGCTATTACGAAATCAACATTTGAACTTTCAGAACTAAAATATAAGTTAGCAGAGGCTTTGAATAAATCTGTTGATTTAGTGTCGATAAACTCTCTGCAAAATGACTATTTTTCTAAGCAAATCAATAAAGATAAGATTTGTATTTTAGGAGAATAATATGAATAAAGATAAAATTAATATTATTCAGTTAATATATTATATTGAAAGGTTAGAATTTTTAACAAATAGATTTAAATCTGAAGAAGATTTTATGCTTCAAGATGAATTGATAAAAGATGGTGTTGTTTATTTCGCATGATTATGGACGTGTTGACTATAAATCTATTTGGAAGACTTTTAAAAGTGATATTCCAATATTAAAAGAGTTATTGGATAATGTATTAAAAAAAGAATTTAATGAAACATATTCTAAAATTAAAGAATCATTTAAATAAAAATGATATTGGTCTCTATGAAATGGCATATAAAATGCTGCCCTTTCATAGGGACTTTTTTGTATGATAGCAAGATATATTTTTGTATGATAGTAAGATATATTTATGTAGGATAGCAAGCTATATATTTGATATTGCATAGGCAGTGAATTTTATGGAATTTCATGGAATTCAATGGGAAGTTGTATTATAATAGAGGTCCTTTTTAGGTTACAAGAAGATGTATGTTATACTAAAGGGGTAGTAGTTTTTGTTTATAGGAGGTTTGATTTGAAATTATTGCGTAATAAATATCGTTGGTTAGCTTTATTAGTTGCTTTGTGGACTCGAGGTGTTAGCACTGTTATAGGGGCGCCACCAGCAACGGTGGATGTAACGACCACTTCATTTACGGCGCTACCAGTGGTGTTAACAGAAGAAAAGGATACGCTTATTTTTTCAGATAGTCCTGAATATGTAAATAAAAATGGTGTATTAGCTGGTGGCACAGTAAATGGCACAGGGCGTGTGTACTTTTATCATGTTAATGAAATGACAGAGCCACAGAAAATAGCCATTGTTATGGAAAATAAAAGTGATACGATGGTTGATGTAGATATTCATCGAGAAGTTGTGACAAAACCAAATCGTGAATATTTTATTGTGGGTAGCGAATTATCCCGTGAGGAACTTGATGCAGAGTATGTATCACCCAGTCGCAACTGGCAACCTGCAGCGCAAATGGAGCGTTCTACAGTAGCGGCAGGGATAAATACTACTGTTGAACAAGATGAACAAGGGAGCATAATACCGGCTTGGTATAGTGATACTTATAAGGAGTCACAAAAAACAGCTATAAAGGGTAAAGAGCTATCTAAAGAAGAAAAAGTGCAGCAGAAGACTCGCTTAAAAGAAGCTGATGAATGGCGTAAAGAGTGGTTACATCGTGAAAAGATAGTTACTAAATTAAAGCCGACTGTAATTGATTCCTTTGCTTTAGCACCAGGGGGCAAAAAGGCGGTATTTACTAAATTAGACACACTACCTATAAAGACAGACGATTTATTTTCTGGCATATTGGACTTTACTACTAGTGGGCCTGTATTAGTAAAGGTATTAATGCTACCTATTAATACACCGTCCTTAGGTGGTTCTGTATTAGCAGATATGTTACCAATGGATGAGGTAGCCTTGCGAGGTACCTATGTAGGGGCACAACGACGTTTAACAATTATGCAACCTTATGATAGTTCAGTTGGGCCAGCGTCTATTATGGTAGCGAATAATCGGGAAGATCCTTTTGTAGCCGGTTTAGATGAATTAAGTGATCAACCTGTTACTAATCGTGGTAATTATGGCGTTACATATGAGTTGACAATTCCTACAACAGGCAGTCGTGAATTTGCTCTATATATTAATCCTTTGGGGGGCGCCTATGCGGGTTCGTTTAAGGTTACTTATGATGGGCATTCCGAAGTTTATGATGTACCAAGTGGAGCCCGTTTATTCTTAGGCAATGGCACGACTACGGATACACAATACTTTGGTTCTTATAAAGCAGGAAAATTATTGCATATTCAGTTTATTCCTGCTGGGGCATCTAATTTACCTATTCAATTTTTATTAGTACCACAAAATTAATTGTCCTTTTGGAGCAGAAGTGTAAACATGTTCCTTGTTATTATTAGTTTATTGAGGAAAACTCTCAATAAACCCTGTAGAAAAATGGAATAAGAATATTTTTACAAGCTGAAATAAAAAGGTGGTAATAATGGAACACGTTTTAACATGGAAAAAAGCTGTTGTAGGCTCCATTAGTTGTCATATTGTGGCGGCGTTAGCACTGGGTGTTATAGGCTGGCATATGAGCCAATTAGCCGTAGAGGAGGCCTATGAAATAGATTTGTCTATTCCGGTACAAACTGAACAAGAGGCAAGTAAGACTGTTGAATTTCCAAAACCATTAGCAGCGGCAGAGGTAGCAAATCGAGTAGCTGTAGTATCGCAGTATACCCATCAAAATGCTGGTGGCAGTGGCGGTGGTACCCCATCAGTGAATCCTACTTCAGTTGCACCAGCCGCAGTTGTGGCTACCGGTGCTGGAACTATGCCAATTCCAGGGGCCCGTGAAGGAGAACAAACTGCTTTTAATGGCTTAGGGGATGGTTATAATACCGAAGGTGGTCTCATTGGTGATGGTTTAGGATCCGGTGAGGGAGATGGTATTGGGTCTGGTGATGAGACTGGGGTAGCTCCTGGTGAACCGTTTGATACAGATGGTTTTTGGAGTGAGGTTAATGCTAATAAATCGTATCCTGCTATGGCAATTCAGCGCAATATTGAAGGTGATGTGACGGTACAGGTGACATTAGATGGGGAGGGGCAGTTAGTCGATGCTACTGTGGTGTCATCGAGCAATCGTTTATTGGCTGAAGCCGCTCTTAAAGCAGTGCGTAATGCAACGCCGTATCATAATCCTACTGGTGATAGTATTACCATTACTGTGCCTGTAAGTTTTCGGCTAGCTGATTAATACATTACGATCCTTTTGGAAACTTGTTAGTAAAATTGTTAGTAAAATTGAAGTATTTGGTGATTTATATTCACTAGATAATGAAAAAAGAATATGAATATAGTAAATATAATATAAACCTTTCTGTAAGTGCAGATATATTTGTGAAGTGACGAAATCACGAAACAAGTATAGTAGCCATACAGGAAGGTTTTTTGTTTTTAAGTAAGGTAAATTAGGAGGATATATGCAATCTATGGAATCCATTCGTGATCGCATGCAAGATTCTGGTACACAATTACTAGATGTATCGTTGAATCAAAAAATATATGAACGTAAAGAGGGCAATGGGTATGCTCGCATGGTTAGTCAGACTATATTTGATGGCATTGATATTGTATATAATGATGTAGTTATGGAACAGATACATCATAATGCAAAGCCTTTAAATGGTTTATTTGAAATTCATTTTTGTGAGGATGGCCGTATTGAATGTTCCTTTGCCAATGGTAAATGCTTATATATGAATGGTGGCGATATTTCGTTAGGTTGGAAAAATTGTGATGCCTTTAGACATTCATCTTATTTTCCAACTGGTTTTTATAAAGGCTTGTCTTTAGCGGTGTATGTGTCTAAAGCGCAGGTTGCCATAGATGAATTTGTAGGGCAAAATAGCATTAATCTAGCAGAAATTTGTAATCGATTTTGCATGGGACAGGGCTTTGCCTTAGTTAAAGATACTGGTCGTTTACGAGAACTTTTTTTAGATTTATATAAAGTACCCACAATTTTGCCTGATGTATACTTACGATTGAAATGCGTGGAAATTTTTGTGTTGTTGAGTACTTTGCCAAGTATAAGAGGGGATGAGCGTGTTTATTTTGAACGGGGACAAGTGGAAACAATTAAGCATATTCATGATGAATTACTGGCTGATTTAGGAAATCACCATACCATAGAAGCCTTATCAGAACGGCATCGCATTTCTATGACTGCCCTTAAACGTTGTTTTAAAGGTGTGTATGGCATTACGATGTATCAATATGTAAAACGTTGTCGCATGCGATCCGCCGCCAAAGATTTGGTAGAGTCAAACGATACAATTTTGACGATTGCTAATCGCTGGGGGTATGAAAATGGGAGCAAGTTTTCAGGGGCTTTTAAACAGATTATGGGATGCAATCCTCGCGAGTATCGGCTAAAAAACAAAATGTCCTAATGGAGCTATGTTGGCGTTTTGGGGTAGTTTATTGAAATCGAGATTTGTTATCATTTATATCGGAGCAAGTAATCTTGCACTAGTAGTATAGCAATATACTCTAGTCAGTATTTGAGGAGGCTATTATAATGGAAGGTGTAACTTATATTATTGACTTGTTCGTCACGGGTGGTTTAGTTATGTACCCCCTTTTAATTCTCTCGTTAATTACAGTGACTATCAGCATAGAGCGATGGTATTTTTTTCGGCTCAATACTAAAGGTGGTCGAATTTTTTCTCATGGTGTGTACCATAGTGCTAAACAAGCTGATTGGCGTTCCGTTGATGAACTTTGTCAACAGTATCCATTGGCTATTAGTCGGGTCATTCATGCAGGTTGTAGTAATCGAGAATCAGAACAAGCAATGAAAGGTGCCTTTATGGAGCAAATGACTTTTGAAATGTCATCCTTTAAACAGTACTTAGAATTTTTAAGTGCTATCGTTACTGTAGCGCCTTTATTAGGTTTGTTGGGCACGGTTACAGGGATGATTGGTACCTTTGGGGTCCTTGATAATGGTGGTGGGGCAGCGGCCATTACTGGAGGCATTGGGGAAGCTTTAATTGCTACTGCTAGTGGCCTATGTGTAGCTATTATTGCTTTTGCTATTTATACCTATTTTACACATCGTTTAGATCAGTTTGTAGTTCGTTCAGAAGAGCTTTGCTTAACGCTAGTAAATGCTATGAAGAAGGAGTGGAAATAAACGATGTTTAAAGAATTTGGTATGAAACGTAAGCCAGTATTTATGATTATTCCCATGATTGATATTATCTTTTTTCTATTAGTCTTTTTTATGATGAATAGCCTCCAAACAGTGGCGCAAAAATCCTTAGATGTGCAATTACCTAAAGCACAAGCGGCGGTGCAACAAAAGCAGGTGCCTGTTATTATTACCTTGGATACAGCAGGCCATATTGTGATTGATGGAAAATCGCTCAGTTTTGATGAGGCCAAAGGAATATTGACTGAAAAGGGGCAAGATAACCCTGCGTTAGCTGTGGTGCTACAAGCTGATGCACGGGCTGCTCACGGACAAGTAGTAGCCATTATGGATATGGTTCGCAGTGCGGGAATTAAGAAGTTTTCCATTGGAGCCACTAATAAATGAAAGGATAACTAAATTATGATGAAACCAGAAGAATTATTTGCCAGAATGTCCCCAGAAAATCGAATTATGAAGCTTGGACGTGAAACAAATAATCCTTTGATGGAGGCATTTGATGCGAAACGAGTTGTTCATGCAGGCTTGAATGGACGTCCTTTAAATCCTACGGAGGCACAAGCTAAATGGCAACAAGTGATGGCTGAATCACCGCAAGCCGGGCAGTGGCAATCAGCCTATATTCATATCCCCTTTTGCCAGACGAAATGTTTATACTGTGGCTTTTTTCAAAATGCAGCGAATCAATCTGCAGAGGATCAATATATTGATTTACTGATTCAAGATATGGAAAGTGATGCTACGCAACGACGTTTACAAGAAGGCCTTATTCAGTCTATCTTTATTGGCGGCGGTACCCCTACGTCTTTATCAGCTCACAATGCAACACGTTTATTGCAAACGATTAAACGATGCTTACCTTTGGCAAATGACTATGAATTAACCTTGGAAGGGCGTGTTAATGATGTAATTCCAGACAAGATGGAAGCGTGGTTTGCTAATGGTGTAAATCGCATGTCTTTAGGTGTGCAGTCGTTTCATACGAAGATTCGGCGCCAGCTGGGGCGCCTTGATGATGAGGCTACTATTTTGGAGGGCTTACGCCAATTGAAAGAGCGAAATCAGTGTTCCGTAGTAGTTGATTTGATTTATGGCTTGCCTGATCAGACTCCTGAAAAATGGCAAGAAGATTTACAGACGTTGGAAATGGCTCATATTGATGGTATGGATTTGTATCAACTTAATGTATTTGAAAATAGTGACTTAAATACAGCCATTAAAAATGGGAATTTATCGCCAGCAGCGACGACTAAAGAACAAGCGGCTATGTATGCGCAAGCCAGAGCTTTTGTAGATACCTATAATTACAGTCGTCTTAGTGCCTGTCATTGGAGCCGTACGCCACGGGAACGGAGTTTGTATAATACGATGGCTAAACGTGGTTATCCCATGTTTCCCTTTGGTTGTGGTGCTGGTGGCAATATAGGTGGCTATATGACGATGTTACACCGCTCTTTAGGGGCTTATGAACAAATGGTAGAGGCTGGGCAAAAACCGTTTATGGTGCTAATGCAACAGTCACCGCTTCAAGAAATGGTTAATATTATTATTGATCAGTTAGAACATTGTTATTTTGATATACGACCATTAATTGCCTATGATGAACGATTAGGAGCTTTGGCATGGCTTTATGATTTATGGTGTGAACGAGGTCTTTGTGAACATAATGGGGTGATGTATAAATTGACTATGGCTGGTGAATTCTGGCATGTGAATTTAACTCAGACGACGATTGAATTAGCGCAGTATATTTTGACGGGCGAAGAAACCATGCTTCAGGAAAAAATTGCCGCTCAAAATAAGCATAAAGAGAGGTGATAGGTTGAAACGATATTTATTTGTGCCTGTACTATTGGCGATTTGTTGTGTAGTGGCTTTATCAGCTTGGATTACGCTAGGTACGTCAGCTGCTTTACAAGCACCAACTAGAGAGGTGGTGGATGCAACGGGTACCACTGTAACGATACCGGAACATCCAAAGCGAGTAGTATTTTTAAATACGGCCAATTTAGATATGTATTATGCTGTTGGTGGTAAGGCTGTAGGCAAGCCAAAGTCATCCTACTATACTAAGGAACTACTAGAGGTAACTAAAGATGTACCTTCAGTAGGAACTATTCACAGTCCTAATGTGGAGGCGATTATTGGTTTACAGCCCGATTTGGTCATTGGCCTTAATGTTCCTTTTAATACGAACTTGCGTGGCATGCTATCACAGGCAGAGATTCCTTTGTATATTAATGATTTGAATTCCTATGAAGATGTAGTAGCTACGCTGAACTTTTTTGGTGAATTAACAGGTAAACCGACTGTTGCCGATGCAACAGCTAAAGCCGCTATGGCTAATTATAATAAATTAGTAGGCGCTGCTAGGACTAAAAAAGGGCCACGAGCACTGATTATATTTGGCACACCTGGTAGTTTTAGTATGGCTACGAGCAAAGCATTTAGTGGTAATGTATTGAATCTTCTAGGGGGGCATAATATTGCTGATTTTGATAGTTCTTTAGAAGGTGATTATGTACCACTTAGTATGGAATATGTCATTAAGATGGATCCAGAGGTTATATTTTTCATTAGTATGACGCCTAAATCAGATAGTGTGTCTGTGTTTAAGCGAGATATGCTCGCCAGTTCGGCTTGGGTCGAGGTAAGTGCTGTTAAATCGCAGCGTATTTACTATCTGTCAGGTGGTTTATTTGCAGCGAATCCAGGTACACGTATTAGTGAGGCATTGACGATTATGTATGAGGATTTATATGGAGAGGAGGCAGCTCATGACAACCCTTAAGGGTGGTATAGATATACGCCAACGGCGACGACAGTTGACCTATTTAGGGACTGGTATTTGTTTACTATTTGTTGTCGTGACGGGCTTTTTATATGGGGCTGTCCCAATTTCTTGGCAAGAGATGGCAAGTGTAGCGCAAGGGCAAGGGGCCGGTGATACGGAACGAATTCTGTATTATTTACGGTTACCACGGGTTATTTGTGCTGCCTTAGTGGGGATGAATTTAGCCTTGGCCGGCTGTATTTTACAAGGTGTGCTTCACAATCCTTTGGCTGATCCTGGTATTATAGGTGTCACGGCTGGTGCTGGGGTAGCGGCTATGGCGGTAATGATTTTATCGCCGGCTTTGACTGCTTGGGTGCCATTAGCTGCTTTTCTAGGGGCTTTAGTGGCCTTGGCTATTGTATTTTTATTAGCTTGGGACCGTGGCATTAATCCATTGCGGTTAATTCTTGCTGGCGTAGCGGTAGCGGCTTTCTTTGGTGGTGGTACTACGGCTTTATCCGTTATGTTCCCTGATCGAATTCAAGGGGTTGTTAACTGGTTAGCTGGTGGGTTTGCCGGAGCGCGATGGTCTTATGTGTGGATTGTTTTACCTTATAGCCTTATTGGTCTATTGGGCGCTTTGTGGAATTATCGCAAGTTAAATGCGTTACAAATGGGGGAAGAAGTAGCCTTGTCTTTAGGGATTAATTTGAAACGTACTCGAATTGTACTCATTATTTTAGCTGCTATTCTAGCCGCTTCTTCTGTTAGTGTAGCTGGTTTGCTTGGTTTTGTAGGTTTAATTGTGCCACATTTGATGCGGCTAGTAGTAGGCTCGGATTTTGAGTATTTATTACCTGCATCAGCTGTATTTGGTGCAGCTCTACTGGTTGGGGCCGATACCTTTGCGCGTACAATTTTTAGCCCTACTGAAATTCCTGTGGGCATTTTCTTATCTTTCTTAGGGGCACCGTTTTTCTTATATTTATTGAAACGGAGGAGCCGCGGATGACAAGAATTTTAGAACTGGATAATGGTCGTATTGGTTATCACACAAGAGCCGTTGGGGATAGCGTATCCTTGCGTTTTGACAAGCCAGAAATTGTATCGATTATTGGCCCTAATGGTTCTGGAAAGTCTACTGTTTTGAAAACTTTGGGGCGTTTACTGGAACCTTTAAGTGGCACCGTTTATTTAGACGGTAAAGATATTCAACAGATGAATTCTAAAGCAGTGGCCTGCATTATTTCAATGTTACCGCAGTCAGCACAGGCACCGCCGGATATGACTGTGCGTGACTTAGTACTCTGTGGCCGCTTACCGTATCAGAATCCTTTTAGTTCATTAACACCAGCTGATGTGACAGCGGTACAAACGGCGTTAGAAGAAACTGGCTTGATGGAGTTTCAGCATCGCTTACTTAAAGATTTATCTGGTGGCGAGCGGCAACGAGCTTGGCTTGCTATGGCTGTGGCGCAGGAGCCTGATATTTTGCTCCTCGATGAACCGACTACCTTTTTAGATGTACGTTATCAACTAGAATTGATGAAGTTAGTCGTTAAGCTTCATGAAACAAGGGGCATTACAGTTATTATGGTTCTTCATGACTTAAATCATGCGGCTCGTTTTAGTCATCGCCTCATTGCTGTAAAGGGCGGTCAGATTGTAGCTGATGGTCCAGCAACAGAAATTTTCACAGAGCCTATTCTAAGTGATTTATACGAAGTAAAAATGATGTTTACTACGTTATCTATTGATGGCGAAGTGCATACGATTTGTGTGCCTTATGAAAGCCGTTAAGTATTTTATAAAGGAGAATTCCATGAACAGTATTGTAATTTACTCGTCCCGCACGGGCAATACGAAACAAGTAGCGGAAGCGATTCTTAGTGTCTTGCCAGCTGGTACAGCTTGTGTACCTGTTAATGAGGCACCCGCTGATTTAGCGACATATGATGTAGTCTTTATGGGTTTTTGGGCTGATCAGGGAAATGCAGATAAAGCAGCACAGACAGTTTTAAAACGATTAGATGCTGATAAAGTGGCATTGTTTGCTACCCTTGGAGTGCCACCAATGATGCCTCATGCTAAAGAAACTATGACAGCGGCTATTGGTTTATTACCAAAAGGACAGACGCCGGTGGGGACGTTTATGTGTCAAGGTAAAGTAGATCCTAAAGTGATTGAAATGATGTATAAAATGTTCCCAGAAGGTCATCCGCATGGGCGTAGTGCTGAACGTGATGAACGCCATCGTCAAGGGGCTTCACATCCAGATGAAACTGATTTAGCTAATGCAGTTGCTTTTGCTAAGGATGTATTAGCCAAACTAGGTTAATTGCAAATTATATAGTGCTAGTATTTACAAGTTTATAAATCATCGCTTCAAAGTTGAAGTTGTTATATTAAATCCTCTATGAATGGCAAGGGCCAAGATAAGTTATAGTGTGGCTTAACTAGGTCTAGCTGTTTTATAGAGGTATTTTTTATACAATAAACCATTAGGTATTGGTTAAAAGAATGCAATATGTAATAGCTATTACATATTAGGTCTTACAGAATTAGGTGTAATAAATTGTAGCGTGTGTGAGGAGCGATGAATTATGAATTGTGTGAAACGTAAGCAAATTATGTTACGAGCTATGGTGTTAACGGTATTAGTGGCACCGGTTATGATGACCTCTGTAGAAGGGGCTAGTGAAACGAATCTAATGACTGAACAAGTGGTAGTAACGGCTTCGAAAAAAGCTGAAACTATTAAAGCGGCACCCCAAGCTGTTGAAGTAATTACGGCTGAAGATATGAAGCGCATGGGGGCCACTGATTTAGTGTCAGCTTTGCAATTAGCAGATAATATTAGTTTGGCTGAGTCGGCTATGACGGGAAATCAAGTGATGATTCGAGGGATGGATACTAAACATAGTCTTATATTAGTTGATGGCAAGCGCATTGCTGGTGAAGATACAGATAGCACAGCTAATGTATATACTTTAGGTCGTATGAGCCTTGATACAGTAGAACGAATTGAAATTGTGCGGGGCGCTACCAGTTCGTTATATGGGTCAGATGCTATTGGTGGAGTTATTAACATTATTACCAAAGTGCCTGATAAGGAAGGCGTAACAGTAGGCGTTAATACGGGGACTCGACAAGTGAATAATTACTATCGGTATGATACGGGTAAAATGGGGCGCTGGAATGTAACGGCGGGGGCACAGTTTACTAAAGTACGACCTATTAATATTTTTACTGAAACCGCAGCATCGGCTACTAAAGTAGGCAGTGAAGGATATAATCGTTATATGTTTGGTAATCGCCAAAATTTCGATGTAAGCGCTACTTATGATTTTGAAAATGCCAACCAGAATAAACTTCGTTTGGATGCCAATTATTTTAAAGAGCATTTGCGTACAGAATTAGCTGATGTGCAAGGTCTCAATCGGGGTATGAAATATGACCAGCAAAAAGATAAAGTAGAACATTATGATAACTCTGGTTATGGTTTGGGTGTGACCTATACAGGTAAAACAGAGAAGAATGAATATATGGTGCGCACGTATTATAATCAGCTTAAAAAAGAGTATGATATGAAAAATAATGTAGACTTTTCCTTTCTTGGTCGTTTCAGCCCTATTGCACAACAGATGATGGAAAAGATGTATCCTAAATCTGACTATGATCAAGCTAAATATTATACTTGGGTAACGGATGCGCAGAATACTATGTATGTAAATGATAAACATACGCTAACCTTTGGTGGTGAGTATCGTAAAGTATATTATGCAGGGACACGTTTAGGTGGCCAAGCAGATAGTAATGGGGTAAAAAATCAAGAAGCCCATACAATTAACTCGTATGCAGGTTTTATTGAAGATACTTGGCAAGTGACTGATAAGTTAAGCTTGCAGCCTTCATTGCGTTATGAACATCATAGTTCATTTGGTTCTAATGTATCGCCTCATTTAGGTTTAAATTATAGTTTGGCAGATAATCTTCGATTAAAAGCAAACTATGGACGAGCCTTTAAAGCGCCTACGGTCTCAGAATTATATATGAATATGTGGCATAGCCCAGGGCCAATCATGGTGAATGTAGTCGGGAATCCAAATTTAGAACCTGAAAAGTCTCGAAATTTTGATATTTCCTTAGAAGGGGAGCATGGCAATACCTTTGGTAAAGTGACGTACTATAACAATAAGGTAAGTAATTTAATTAACTATAATCAATGGATTGATCCACAGACCCGCATCATTCATGCCGAATATGTGAATGTAAATAAAGCACAAATTAATGGGATAGAATTGAGTGTTGGCCATAAATTGAGCGACCGATTAACCTTGAAGGGTAGTTATAATTATATTGATGCACAAGATAAAACAGCGAATACACGACTCTTAAATCGACCTAAATCAGTGACAACAGTGCAACTTGTATATGATGATAATAAATCCACTGGCTATAGTGCTATGCTTTGGAATACCTTTACTCATGATTATGCATATTCGCCAAGTAGTGGCCGTAGTGGGACTGGATATAATTTATATTCCTTTAATACCTTGAATGCCTCTGTAACACGTCGCTTTAATCCTGATTTTTCAGCATTTGTTGCAGTAAATAACATATTGGATAAACAAGTAGCAGACCTCAATATGTATGGTCGTTTATGGCGCGTAGGGGCTGAAATGAAATTTTAATTACACCATAACTTAGATGCAAAAATGAAGGATAATATTCATAATACGAACCTTGACAGGCTAACGGTAGACAGGTAAAATATATAAAGAAGAAACAGAAGAATGGTACGAGAGACCGTTCGTTTCCCACAATATACCTTTTAAGTTAGTCCTGTGAGGCTAGTAAAGGATTATGGTAGGCACTCTTGCTAGGGGTGTATCACTATGTCTGCTATAGACCTTTTGCCACAGGCAAAAGGTCTTTTTTGTTTATACAATCAGGTATCTCAGTTAAGGAGGCTGACAATGGGAGAAGTAAGTTTAAAAGGCAAGCATTTGCTAGGATTGCAGCATGCCACAAAGGAAGAAATTGAACTTATATTGCGTGTAGCCAAGAAGATGAAAAAAATCGTATTGTCTGACGATAAAAAACATTCGCTTTTGAAAGGTAAATCCATTATTAACTTATTTATGGAAAATAGTACACGTACTCGTAGTTCCTTTGAATTAGCTGGGAAATATTTAGGGGCCGATGTTATTAATATTACAAAAAGCGGTAGCTCCATGGCTAAAGGGGAAAGCTTCCGCGATACATTATTAACAGTATCTTATATGGGAACCGATGCTATTGTAATGCGTCATAGCGCTGAAGGGTCGCCTTTATATGCAACTAAAGTAGTAGATCCTATTATTATCAATGCAGGGGATGGCGCGCATGAGCATCCAACGCAAGCCTTGCTTGATATGTACTCCATCATTGAGCGTAAAGGTTCATTAGAAGGTTTAAAAATCGTTATTGCTGGCGATATTATGCATAGCCGAGTAGCACGTAGTGATGTGTATGGCTTTACTAAAATGGGTGCTGATGTGCATTTAGTGGGTCCTCGTACGTTGTTATATCCTGAAATGGCTAAGATGGGCGTTACCATTCACCATGATGTGCGTGAAGCGGTAAAAGATGCCGATGTTGTTAATGTCCTTCGCATTCAATTAGAACGCATTAATTCAGCCCTATATCCAACCAATCGTGAATATGCACGCATTTTTGGTATTAATAAAAATGTATTGTCCTTAGCCAAGGACGATGTAATGGTTATGCATCCAGGTCCTATGAATCGTGGTCTTGAAATTGCTCACGATGTGGCATACAGTGATGAGTCAGCCATTCAAGAACAGGTTCGTAATGGTGTGGCTATTCGTATGGCTGTATTGTACTTGACGATTGTAGGAGGTGACGGCAGTGAACTTGCTGATTAAAGGTGGTACCGTAGTAAATCCAAAGAAACAACAACATGAAGTAGCCGATATTTTGGTGAAAGATGGCAAGATTGCAGCCATTGGTCAGAACTTAAGTGCCGATGGCGCCGATATATATGATGCAACAGGCCTTATCGTAACGCCTGGTCTTATTGATATGCATACACACTTGCGTGAACCAGGTCAGGAAGCGAAAGAAGATTTTTATAGTGGTACTCAAGCAGCTGCAGCTGGTGGTTTTACCCGCATTGCTACCATGGCTAACACGAAGCCTGTTGTAGATAATGCACCTTTAGTTCGTGGCTTGCAAAAACAAGCAGAACTTACCGGTATCGTAAAGGTTGAATTTATTGGTGCTGTGAGCAAGGGCTTAGAAGGTAAAGAATTAGCGGAAATGGGCGATATGGCCGAAGCTGGTGTAGTAGGCTTCTCCGATGATGGACATTATGTAGAAAGTGCAGCGTTTATGCGCCGTGCTTTGGAATACTCCAGCATGTTTAACAAGCCCGTTATTGACCATGCAGAAGAAGTAACGTTGACCCATGAAGGCCATATGCACGAAGGCTTTGTGGCGTATGAAATGGGTGTTAAAGGTCGCCCTGCAGTTGCAGAAGATATGGCTGTAGCACGTGATTTACTGTTGGCTGAAATGACAGGTGGGCACATTCATATTGCGCATGTAAGTAGTAAAGATACAGTGGATCAAATTCGTGCAGCGAAAGCTAAAGGCATTAAGGTTACTTGTGAAGTGACAGCACAGCATTTATCCTTTACTGATGAATATTTGCGTGAATATAATCCCGCTTTTAAAATGGCACCGCCGATTCGTTCGGAGGAACATCGCCAAGCGCTGTTAGCAGGTGTAAAAGATGGTACCATTGATGCCATTATTACAGACCATGCACCGCATGCGGAAGAAGAAAAAGACGTAGAATTCTGCTGTGCACCGAATGGTTTTAGTGGTCTTGAAACTTCTTTGGCAGCCGTATTAACGCATACCTATAAAACAGGTATTTTAAGCCTTGATGAAATTGTAAATCTTATGAGTGTTCGTCCCGCTGAAATTATGGGCGTAGACGCAGGTGTTTTAGAAGTTGGTAAAACTGCAGATATTACTGTATTTAGCACGGATGAAGAGTGGACGGTAGACCGTAATCTATTCTATACTAAAGGTAAGACAAGTCCGTTTGATGGTATGACCTTAACGGGCAAGGCTAAATTAACTGTAGTGGATGGCGAAATTGTAATGAAAGAGGGAGTTGTGACCCAGTGAAAGGTAAATTAGTATTACAAGATGGTTCCGTGTATGAAGGCAAACTCCTTGGTGGAGCACCTATTCTCGGTGAAGTTGTATTTAATACCGGTATGACCGGCTATCAAGAAATTTTAACTGATCCGTCCTATGCAGATCAGATTATTACCTTAACCTACCCACTTGTTGGTAACTATGGGGTGTATCGTGATATTGCGCAAGCACCAAAACCATATTGCCGTGGCATGATTGTAGGTGAGCTTTGTACATTCCCAAGTAATTGGCAAAATGAAGGGCTATTTGAAGAATATTTGCGTGCTTATGGTATTCCTTGTTTATATGATGTAGATACGCGGGCTATTACTCGTAATATTCGTAATCATGGTGTTATGAAAGGGGTTATTTGCCCAGCTGATACACCACAAGAACGAATTGACGCCTTGTTACAGCAAAATTTGCCAACAGACCAAGTTATGCAAGTTACCACCAAATGGCAGGGCTATCGTGGCAATGAAAATGCTGAGTTCCACGTAGCTGTTTATGACTTCGGTGTTAAAGAAAGTATTTTGAAATCTTTAGAAGCTTGTGGTTGTCGTTTAACTATCTTCCCAGCTGATACAAAAGCAGAAACTGTGCTTGCAGAAAATCCAGATGGTATTTTCTTATCTAATGGCCCTGGGGATCCACAAGAATTACAGTTTGCTGTAGCGGAAGTTAAAAAATTACTTGATAAGAAGCCAATCTTTGGTATTTGCATGGGTCATCAAGTATTGGCCTTGGCCTATGGAGGCTCTACCTATAAATTGCGTTTTGGCCATCGTGGCTCCAATCATCCAGTAAAAGATTTAGCGACAGGTCGTGTGTATATTACTTCGCAGAACCATGGTTATGCAGTTGATGAAAATAGCTTAGCTAATGCAGATGTAACGATTACACATCGCAGTGTGAATGATAATACCGTAGAAGGGATGAAACATAATAGCTTGCCAATTATGTCCGTTCAATATCATCCAGAAGCATCACCAGGACCAACTGACAATTTATACTTATTTGACCAATTTAAAGCATTAATGAAAGCACAGAAATAGAAAGGGCTGACCAATGACAATGGACAAGAAAAAAATACTCGTTATCGGATCGGGCCCGATTATTATCGGCCAGGCAGCGGAATTTGACTATGCAGGCACCCAGGCTTGCCGTTCCCTTCGCGAAGAAGGCTATGAAGTTGTGTTGGTAAACTCCAACCCAGCTACGATTATGACGGATCGTGATATTGCGGACCGCGTTTATATTGAGCCAATTAGCCTAGAATTTGTTACGGAAGTCATTCGCAAAGAACGTCCTTATGGTTTATTGGCTACCCTTGGTGGTCAGGTAGGCCTTAACATGGCTGTAGAACTTTCGGAAGCAGGCATTCTTGAAAAATATGATGTAAAATTATTGGGTACAACCTTAGCGGCTATTAAACAAGCGGAAGACCGTGAGCTTTTCAAAGAAGCGATGGAACGCATTAATCAACCAGTGCCAGAAAGTGATATTTTCAGTGACGTAGATGAAGCGGTGGCTTTTGCAAATCGCATTGGCTATCCAATCATTATTCGCCCTGCTTACACCTTAGGCGGTACTGGTGGCGGTATTGCTACTAACGAAGAAGAAATGTACATGATTGCTCTTCGTGGTATTAAGCTAAGTCCTATCCATCAGATTTTGGTAGAACGGTCAGTAGCAGGTTGGAAAGAAGTAGAATATGAAGTTATGCGTGATAGTGCGGATAACTGTATTATCGTATGTAACATGGAAAATATTGACCCTGTAGGTGTTCATACAGGGGACTCCATTGTAGTAGCACCAAGCCAGACATTGAACGATATTCAATACCAAATGCTACGTACGGCATCGGTAGATATTATTCGCTACTTGGAAATTGAAGGGGGCTGTAATGTACAGTACGCCTTAGACCCATATAGCAATCAATACTATGTAATCGAAGTTAATCCTCGAGTATCTCGTTCTTCCGCGTTAGCGTCCAAAGCAACGGGGTATCCAATTGCTAAAGTGGCAGCGAAAGTAGCCTTAGGTATGACGTTAGATAGCATTACAAATGCCGTTACTGGTGAAACGAAAGCTTGCTTCGAACCATCTCTTGACTATGTGGTAACGAAGTTCCCACGTTGGCCATTTGAAAAATTTAACTTAGCGGATCGTACTTTGGGTACGCAGATGAAAGCCACTGGGGAAGTTATGGCCATTGATCGTACTTTGGAAGGGTCTTTATTAAAAGCAATTCGTTCCTTAGAAATTGGCTTAGATCATATTGAACTTAAGAAAATTGCCCATGAAACGCCAGAGCAATTGATTGAACGTTTACGCTTAGTCGATGATGAACGTATTTACGTGGTAGCGCAGGCGCTTCGTGCTGGTATTAGTGTAGAAAAAATTCACTACATCACTAAGATTGATATGTTCTTTATTAACAAGATTAAGAATATCGTAACGCTTGAAAAGAAATTAGCTAGTGAAGGCATTACAGAAGATACTCTTCGCACGGCTAAACGATATAGCATGCCAGATAAAGTAATTGCTCGCTATGCTAAGGTAAGTGCTGATGATGTATTAGCGAAACGTCAAGAACTTAATATGTTCCCAACCTATAAATATGTAGATACTTGTGCGGCTGAGTTTGAAGCCCATACGCCATATTATTACAGTGCCTATGCTACGGAAGATGAAGTAATACCACGTGGTGATAATAGTGTTATCGTCCTTGGTTCCGGTCCAATCCGTATTGGTCAAGGGGTAGAATTTGACTACTGTTCCGTTCATTCCTCTTGGGCTCTTCGTAAATCTGGTAAACAATCCATTATTATTAATAATAACCCTGAAACAGTAAGTACCGACTTTGATACATCGGATAGCTTGTATTTTGAACCATTAACAGTAGAAGATGTTATGGAAGTTATCCGCAAAGAAAATCCTATCGGTGTTATTGCTCAGTTCGGTGGTCAAACAGCTATTAATTTGGCGGGGCCATTAGCCGAACGAGGGGTAAAAATTCTTGGCACTTCTGTAGATAGTATCGACATGGCCGAAGACCGCGAACGCTTTGATGAACTCTTAGCTGAACTTGGTATTCCACGTCCAGTAGGTGCTTTAGTAACAAGCCATGAAGAAGCGTTGCAAGCAGCTGGTCGTTTATCCTATCCACTTATCGTACGTCCATCCTATGTATTAGGTGGTCGTGCTATGGAAATTGTGTACAATGACCAAGAACTTGATGTGTATATGAAAGAAGCTGTAGTAGCGTCTAAAGACCATCCTGTATTGATTGACCGTTATATGGTAGGTATGGAAGTTGAAGTCGATGCCATCGCTGACGGTGAAGATGTATGTATTCCTGGTATTATGGAACAAATCGAACGAGCTGGGGTTCACTCTGGTGATTCCATTGCGGTATATCCAGCGCAGCATTTATCACAAGAAATTACTGATCAAATCGTCGATTATACACAGCGCATTGCTCGTGGTCTTAATGTAAAAGGGATTGTAAATATTCAGTATATCGTAGCTAATGGGGAACTTAATGTTATCGAAGTTAACCCTCGTTCCAGCCGTACTGTACCATTCATTAGTAAAGTTACGGGCATTAATATGATTGAATATGCAACGCGCATTGCTCTTGGGGAGACTATTAAATCCATGGGCTTACAAACTGGTTTAGTACCAGCAAAAGACTATGTAGCGGTAAAAGCGCCAGTGTTCTCCTTCTCCAAAATGGGTCTTGTAGAAATTGCTTTAGGGCCTGAAATGAAGTCTACTGGTGAAGTTATGGGGATTGGTCGCACGTACTCAGAAGCGTTGTTTAAAGCTATTCATGGCGCTAACATGCGCATTCCTGAAAAAGGCCATATCCTTATGACCGTAGCGGACCGTGATAAAGAAGAAGCAGCACGCTTGGCTAAAGGGTTCATCGACTTAGGCTATCATATTCAAGCTACTGGTGGTACAGGTAAATACTTTGAAGAACATGGCATTCCTTGCGTGATTGTTAATAAAATTCACGAAGGGGCCGATAACTGTGCTGATTTAATCCGCCAAGGGAAAGTAGACTTAATGTTGAATACCTTAACCTATGGCAAACGACCTGAACGTGAAGGATTCCAGCTTCGTCGCTTAGCTGTTGAAATGGGCACTCCTTGCTTGACATCCTTAGACACAGCGCGCGAAGTATTGCGTGTTGTAGCTGGTCGTGCCAACGAAGAAATTAAGATTGAAGTAGAAGCATTACAAGACTTTGAAATGGAGTGATACACGCATGAGCGGTTATGTAGAAATGGCGCGAGTGCTCCGCAATGAGCAAATTGGCGCAGACGTATGGATTATGGATCTATATGCGCCTAAACAGGCCGCTGAGGCTGAAGTAGGTCAATTTTGTAATGTTCGTGTAACTGGTGGTACGGCGCCTTTATTGCGCCGTCCTATCAGCTATGCTGGGTTTGATAAAGAAGAAGGTACCATTACCTTACTCTATCGTGTAGTAGGTGTTGGTACTGAAATTATGACGCATCTTAAAGAAGGCGATGTTTTAGATTGTTTAGGCCCTTTAGGTAGCCGTTTTGAAATGACCGATAATATGTTACTTGTTGGTGGTGGTGTAGGGATTGCGCCTATGCTTTGTATAGCATCAAAATTGAATGATGTGGAAGATACCATGCGCTATACTAATGAAGAAGATGAGACGGTACTTAAGCCAGTTGCTTCACGTAAAGCCACTGTTGTTTTAGGTTTTCGTAACGAAAGTGAAACCTTCTGGGCTGATTTATTTAAAGATTGCCCTGTAGATGTGTATGTAACAACTGATGATGGCAGTGTAGGGACAAAAGGTTTTCCAACGGCTATTATGGGAGAGCTGATTCAATCGGAGCGTGGTGAAGTGCAACGTCAGTTAACTCCATATTTAACAGGCAAAGAACAAGGAACTAACTCTACTAGCGCTAGTCATACAACTACTACAACTTCAGAAACACTTGTATCGGCTGATAAAGTAGCGAATATTGGCTTTACGAGTGTCATGACTTGTGGACCTACGCCTATGATGAAAGGTGTAGCCAAGGTGGCGACAGAATATGCTGTGCCATGCCAGGTGTCTTTAGAAGAGCGAATGGGCTGTGGTACTGGTGGTTGCTTAGGTTGCGGTTGTCATGGTCGTGGCGGTAAACGCTATAAAGTATGTAAAGAAGGACCTGTATTCCCTGCTGAGGAGGTGTTTTTCGAATGAGTCATGAACATTTAGCGCAGTTAGGGGATCATGGAGAACTTGGCTATAAACATATGGATCATACGAAAGATTTAAATGGTAAGCAGCCTTCTTATCCTGATTTAGCCGTTGATTTTTGCGGTATTAAGATGAAAAATCCTATTGTTGCCGCCTCAGGTACCTTTGGCTTTGGTCTTGAATATGCTGATTATTTGGATCTTAGCAATGAAGTAGGGGCCATTTCGGTGAAAGGTTTGACGCCACAGGCGCGTAATGGCAATGAAGGTACTCGTATTGCTGAAACGCCATCAGGTCTTTTAAATTGTATTGGTCTTGAAAATCCAGGGGCTGAAGCCTTTGTAGAACATATTTTGCCAGAACTTAGAAAATATGATGTGCCAATTTTAGCCAATATTTCGGCGGCTGATATAGAGGGGTATGCCTTCATGGCTAAAACCTTAACCGTAGAAGGGGTCGCTGGTTTTGAAGTTAATATTAGCTGTCCGAACGTAAAAAATGGTGGCATGGCTTTTGGCGTTTGTGCTGACAGTGCAGCGGCTGTATGTAAAGTAGTTCGTGAAAATACAGACTTGCCGGTTATCATGAAACTATCTCCTAATGTAACAGATATTGTAGAAATTGCTAAAGCCGTAAAAGCAGCTGGTGCTGATGGCCTTAGTTTAATTAATACCTTGCTTGGTATGGCCATTGATATTAAAACACGTCGTCCTGTTTTGGGGAATTTGTATGGTGGTTTGTCAGGCCCTGCCGTTAAACCAGTGGCATTACGTTTAGTTCATCAAGTAGCACAAGCCCTTGATTTGCCAATTATGGGCATGGGTGGCATTATGACTGGTACGGATGCTATTGAGTTTATGCTGGCCGGTGCTGATATCGTGTCTGTAGGGACGGCTTCTATGGTAAATCCACAAGCAATTGGTCAAATTGCTCGTGAAATGCACGAATACTGTGAAACTAATGGTATTGGCCATGTCAGTGAAGTAGTAGGGGCGTTGTTACCATATAAATAAGGTGTTGATTTTTTACGCGTTGTTTAATTAGTTGGTTGGTAATTAGTTGATTAGTTACATACTTTAAGTGATATTGTTTTGTGTCAATGTTTATTTATTAAGCACTGATGTAGATTGTTTATGTAAGCGTAAAAAATCTGCTTGAAAACGTTAAGAGAGTTTGAACTGAATATAGAGATAACTATGTAAATAAGATTGTTAGTTAGTATATAGTTGAATACATACATGAAGAAACCCGGTACTGCGTTGGGGAACGTGGTACTGGGTTTTTGTGTGGTTTTATTAAGCTTTAAGCTTTGGAATGTGATATAATAAAAGAAATATTTAAGAGAGAAGTTTAAAAGTAAAAAAATACTCTTTTGTTATATTTAAGAGTATTTAAAGTATTAAATGTATTTAGAGTAGGATGGTAGGTGGCGTACATGGAATATACTAGTATTGCAATTGGCCGAGCTGCATTGCAGTTGGCGATTACAGAATCAAGACAAAAAGAACAAGAACTGCGTAAAGATTTACAAGATAAAGGCATTCGATCTGTAGCCGTAGATTTTGGTGGTCAATTTTTGCAGTCTATTCCTAAGATTATTGAACATGCTGTGGTAGCAGCTCAACGCCAAAAGGTAGTGGCGGATAATCATATTGGTGAAGGGGCTGTTATTGGAGCTACACAAGAAGCCTTAGAACAGCTAAAACGTAAAGCTACAGGGCTTAATGTGGGTGGTAAAATCGGCATTGCCCGCTATCGAGAACATATTAGTGTAGCTATTTATGTGGGTGTTGGTATTTTGCATCTAAATGAAATTGCAGTGGCTATTGCACATAGAAGCTTGCCAGCAAGGGAAGATGAAGCGGTGAAATAATAGATTTAGAGATATTTTATGAGGTTTATTGATGAAAAAATTTAATGATAATTTTTTTACTGAAGATAATTTTATTTTAACTACAACTACATATGATTATTTGCCTGTAAATAGAGAAAACAAAGAGATATATCATATTTGCTATAATGTGAATGATGGATTTATTCATATTATGGGTGCCTCTATGACATCTGTTTTAGAAAATAATAAAGACAAGTATTTTATTTTTTATATTTTCACTGATGGTTATAGCGAAGTGAATAGTAAAAAGCTCAAAGAATTAGCAAAGCAGTGGAAGTGTTGCTGTATTTTATATCATTTAGATATGAAACCGTTTGAGGATTTTCATATTAAAGTAGCCCGTTTTTCTAGAATTACATATGCTCGTATTTTTGCACCAAAAGTTATAGGCAAATATACAGACAAATATATTTATTTGGATGCAGATACTATGTGTGCTAAATCATTAGTATCTTTATGGGAAACAGATATGCAGAATGCAGCTATGGGAGCAGTTTCTGAGGGGGCCGATGTAGTTGCTTACCGGAGCGAATATTTGAATTTAAAAAATAGCAAGTATTTTAATGATGGCATTATGTTAATAGATATTCCAAAGTGGGAAGAACAGAAAATTACAGAAAAAGCGTTTGCGTATCAGAATGAGCCGCCAAAGCGTTTTTTGGGGCAAAGTCAAGACGTTTTAAATTTGACATTTGATGGGACTAATTATTTTTTAGCATCTGAATATAATGCATTTCGTGGCGGTGCTGACTTTGAAACTGGTAAATGTACAATAGTACATTGGACAGGCCGTAGAAAACCTTGGCAAATGGTATTAACCTATTATGATGAGCAGTGGCGTGAATATAATAAACTATCACCTTGGGAAACATTGACGAATATATTGCCAGTTAAGAAACCTGAGAATTATCATGATTTTCAGCAATGGGGTGATTATGAAAAGTCAAAAGGAAATTATGCTAAATATTTACAAGGGCTATTTTGGTATAGTATCTTACGAATTAGATATAAGTTGGGTGGCAATAAAAAGAATTAAAGATTGTAATAGGAAGGGATAGTATGAAAATAGCTGTAGCAGGTACGGGATATGTAGGGTTAGCTAATGGATTATTAATTGCGCAACATCATGAAGTTATAGCACTAGATATTCTTCCTGATAAGGTGGAAATGGTAAACGAAGGAATTTCACCAATTGTTGATAATGATATATCTGAGTTTTTAAAACGAGACGATATTAATTTTAAAGCAACATTGGACCCTAAAATAGCATTTTCTGATGCGAAGTTTATAATTATTTCAACGCCAACAAATTATGATCCCCAGAAGAATTTCTTTGATACATCGTCTGTAGAAACTGTGATTGAAGAAGTTTTAATAATAAATCCAGAAGCTGTTATGGTTATTAAATCGACAGTTCCAGTCGGTTATACGGAACAAGTGCGGGAAAAATATCAAACAAATAATATTATTTTCTCACCAGAATTTTTGCGTGAGGGTAAAGCTTTATATGATAATTTATATCCTTCGCGGATTGTTGTCGGTGAACAATCTGAACGTGCTCGTGAATTTGCTAATTTGTTGGCCGAGGGAGCATTGAAAAAAGATATTCCTATGATTTTTACTGGCTCTACTGAAGCTGAGGCGATTAAATTATTTGCTAATACGTATTTAGCTTTACGGGTTGCGTATTTTAATGAACTTGATTCATATGCAGAAATTCGTGGATTAAGCACAGGTGAGATTATTAAAGGGGTATGTTTAGATCCTCGTATCGGTGATTTTTATAATAATCCATCCTTTGGTTATGGTGGTTATTGTTTACCTAAAGATACAAAGCAGCTATTGGCTAACTATCGTGATGTACCGCAAAATTTAGTCTCTGCTATTGTGGAAGCTAATCGGACGCGTAAGGATCATATTTCAGATATGATATTAGAACGTAGTCCGAAAGTAGTAGGTGTATATCGACTTACGATGAAGAGTGATTCGGATAATTTTAGGGCTTCTGCCATTCAAGGAGTTATGAAACGGATTAAGGCAAAAGGCATTGAAGTTGTTGTGTATGAGCCAACATTGCTAGAAAATGAATTTTTCCATTCCCGTGTGCTTCGAGATTTAGCTGAGTTTAAACAAGTGAGCGATATGATAATAACTAACCGTTGGTCAGAAGAATTGAGCGATGTAAAAGAAAAAGTATACACTCGAGATTTATTTGATAGGGACTAATGATTTGAAAGGATTGTTAAAAAATGGCTAAGTATAAACCATTTGATACAACAAAACGAATATTAATAACAGGTGCAGCTGGTTTTATTGGATTTCATTTAGCGAAGCGTTTGTTGGAGCAGGGAAGTATAATTTGTGGTTTGGACAATATTAATGACTATTATGATGTTTCATTAAAAGAAAGTCGCTTGGCCTTGTTAAAAAACTTTGCTAATTTTACGTTTGTAAAAGGCAATATAGCCGATGAAGTGGTAGTTGCACATGTTTTTGAAACGTTTAAGCCAGATATTGTTGTTAATTTAGCAGCACAAGCTGGTGTACGTTATAGTATAGATAATCCTAAAGCGTATATGGAGTCCAATATGATGGGTTTCTTTACTATATTAGAAGCTTGTCGAAAATATCCAGTAGAGCATTTATTATTTGCATCAAGCTCTTCCGTATATGGGAATCAGCAAAAAACGCCGTTTGCAACGACTGATAATGTGGATCATCCGATTAGTTTATATGCAGCTACTAAAAAATCGAATGAATTAATGGCTTATACTTATAGCCATTTATATGGTATATCTGCTACAGGTTTACGATTTTTTACAGTGTATGGGCCTTATGGTCGTCCAGATATGGCATACTTTAAATTTACGAATAAAATATGTCAAGATACACCTATTCAAATTTATAACCAGGGTGATATGTATCGGGATTTTACCTATGTAGATGACATTGTGATAGGGATTGAACGAATGTTATGTAATCCGCCTAAAAAGAATGAATGGGGGGATGCATATAAAGTGTATAATATAGGGAATAATAAGCCGGAAAAATTGATGTATTTTATTGAAGTCTTAGAGGAGCAATTAGGCAAAATTGCGGTTAAAGAATTTTTGCCTATGCAACCTGGCGATGTATATCAGACCTATGCTGATGTTACAGAATTAGAAGAAGACTTTGATTTTAAACCAGTTACTTCCATTGAGGAAGGATTGGGTAAATTTGTGACTTGGTATAAAGAGTACTATAAAAATTAACGCTTGACAGTATACCTTTTAAACGATATACTATTTAAGTACTCTTTTGAGAGTTGTTTAAGAAGTAGAGGCCATCCGCTTCTCACCTATTGTCTCGAAATAATAGGTTGAATACATTAACAGTTATGTTAGCTAGTTACGGATGGCATTATGCCGTCCGTTTTTTATTTATAGAGAAAAAAGTTGTTGGAGGTGACTATTATTAGCAAAGATACGCCGCGCATTAATGAAGAAATTCGCGCCCGTGAAGTTCGTGTGGTAAGTGCCGATAATGAGCAGTTAGGTATTATGTCGGCTCGTGAAGCTCTTGCGTTAGCTGAAGAACATCAATTGGACTTAGTAGAAGTGGCACCGAATGGTAAGCCACCAGTATGTCGAATTATGAACTACGGTAAATATCGTTATGAGCAACAGAAGCGCGAAAAAGAAGCTAAGAAAAAACAGAAGACCTTTACTTTAAAAGAAGTAAAACTTCGTCCCCATATTGAGGATCATGATTTTTATGTTAAAATGAAAAATGCAACAAAATTTTTAGCAGAAGGTAACAAAGTAAAAGTTACAATCATGTTCCGTGGCCGTGAATTGAGCCATCCTGAATTGGGTCAGAATGTATTAACCCGTTTTGCCAAAGAATTGGAAGAACAAGCAGTTGTTGAAAAAGCAGCTAAGCTTGAAGGGCGAAACATGACGATGATATTAGCAAAAAAAGGATAGTTGAGGAGGATACTAATTATGCCAAAAATTAAAACTCGCCGTGCAGCGGCTAAACGTTTTGTACCGACTGGTAGCGGTGAATTCAAACGTGCGAAAGCATTTAAGAGCCATATCTTAGAAAAGAAATCCCCTGCTCGTAAACGCAATCTTCGCAAAGCAACTTTGGTTAGCAAAGCCGATTACAAACGCGTTGCTAAATGCTTACCATACGCTTAATAGTTAGAATTACTGGATAATGGAGGAAATATACAATGGCTAGAGTGAAAAAGGGCGTTACAGCTCATGCACGTCATAAGAAAATTTTAAAATTAGCTAAAGGCTATCGCGGTACACGTAGTCGTTTGTTCAAAAAAGCAAACGAAACGGTAATGAAAGCATTATATTATGCTCGTCGTGACCGTCGTGCGAAAAAACGTGAATTCCGTAAATTGTTCATTACTCGTATCAACGCAGCAGCTCGTTTGAACGGTATGAGCTATAGCCGTTTTATCGCTGGTTTAACTAAAGCTGGTGTTACAGTAGACCGCAAAATGTTAGCTGATTTAGCTGTTAACGATGCAGCAGCTTTTGCTAAATTCGTTGAAGTAGCTAAAAACGCATAAGAATTATAAGTAAAAAGTGGTGTAGGTTTCACATTTGTGTGAATTTCTACACCCTTTTTTTATGTAAAAATGGTATAATGGTAAGGAATAAATATTTCTTTTACCTATTTCTTTATAATGTAAAATTTAGTATTTTTATAAGAGTATTATAATAAAATTTTACATTTATTTTTTTGTATATCTTTTAGAATTTTAGTCTTTTTTTAATTTTATAGTAAATACTTTGAGTTTGAAATTTGAGGATGTTGGAACTATGAAACGAGCAATCCCAACTCTTAATAGAAAAACTACATATTTATTGCCTGTGTTGATATTGTTAATTGACTATTTAATGGTAACGCTAGGTATTATTAGTGCGTACAATGTACGAAAATGGTGGATGTATCCTGCTGTAGTAGGAAATTTTCATATAAAATCAATCTATATGGAGTTAATAGCACCTGCTTTATTTCTATTTATGATGTTTTTATGTAATTGTTATAGAGCGCCATTACCATATTGGGATAGAGTTAGAAATTTATTTAAAGGTGTTTCTTATAGCATTATTTTAACGGTATTTTTAATGTACGCTGCAAATGTAGCAGGAGATGTTTCCCGATTATTTATAGTCTTTTCATGGGTATTTACATTTGTTTTTTTATTAGCAGGACGTTATATTTTTGAGCGTATTTTAATTTCTCATGGAATTTTAAAAATTCCTGTTGTTATTATTGGGGCTGGTAAGACTGCGGAATTATTACTAAAATCTTTTGAACGGCATCCAATTATGAGATATGAGATTGTAGGGTTTATTGATGACAATCCTATATGTAAAAATTTGATAAAAAAATATCCTTTATTAGGTACATTCGATGAAATGGAAAATATTTTAATTAAAACTAAAATTCAACATGTAATTGTTTGTGCACCAGGATTAGATCCTAAGAAGTTAATTTCATTAATTACACGATTAGAAATTTTAGTGAAAAATGTATCATTTGTTCCGGAATTAATTGGCTTACCTGTTGCTAATGTTTCTGTTCAAGGTCTAATGGAAGAAAATATGATTTTAGTAAGTGTTAAAAATAATTTGGCAAGACCGTATTATAGAGTACTAAAGCGCTTATTTGATATGGTATTAACTTTGGCGGGGATGGTAGTATTTTTGCCTTTTGGAATAATTATTTCAATATTAATTTTTGTTACTGATCCAGGGCCTGTTTTATTTGCTCATAAACGTGTAGGACAAAATGGAAAAAGTTTTAAATGCTATAAGTTTCGTTCTATGGTTGTTAATGCAGAAATGGCTTTAAAAGAATATTTACAAGTTAATCCAGAAGCTCAAGAAGAATGGAATAATGATTTTAAATTGAAACATGATCCAAGGATTACATGGGTGGGGAGAATTTTAAGAAAGACTAGTTTAGACGAATTCCCTCAATTGATTAATGTATTAAAAGGTGAAATGAGTCTAGTTGGGCCTAGACCAATTGTGGAAGCTGAAATTGAAAAGTACGGTGAATATATTAATGATTTTTATTTAGTACCACCGGGAATTACAGGTGTTTGGCAAGTAAGTGGTCGTAGTGATACTACGTATGAAGAACGAGTCCGAATGGATTCCTGGTATGTTCATAATTGGTCTGTTTGGATTGATATAGTTTATTTGGTTAAAACAGTTAAAATAGTTCTTCAAGGAAAAGGTGCGTATTAGTAGCTCTATAGAAGATTGAGGAGATTTTAATTATGCAGTATGATTATTTAGTAGTGGGGGCAGGACCTTTTGGTTCAGTGTTTGCTCATGAAGCTTATAAACGTGGAAAAAAAGTATTAGTCATAGATCGTCGCAATCATATTGGTGGGAATATGTATTGTGAAAATAAAGATGGTATTAATATTCATGTATATGGTGCACATATTTTTCATACGTCCATTAAAGAAGTATGGGATTATGTAAATCAATTTGCTACTTTTAATAATTATATAAACTCTCCATTAGCTAATTATAAGGGTGAAATGTACAATTTGCCTTTCAACATGAATACCTTTAGCAAGATGTGGGGAATTTCAACACCAGCTGAGGCTAAAGCGATTATTGAAGCGCAGCGTGCTAACATTATAGGCACACCTAAGAATTTAGAAGAGCAAGCGATAAGCTTAGTTGGAAAGGATATTTATGAAAAACTTATCAAAGGGTATACCGAAAAACAATGGGGACGTCCTTGTACAGAGATTCCATCATTTATTATTAAACGATTGCCAGTAAGATATACTTATGATAACAATTATTTTAATGATCGGTACCAAGGTATCCCGGAAGGCGGTTATACTAAGTTAATCGAAAATATGCTTGAAGGCATTGAAGTTTGTTTAGGTGTAGATTTTATTGAGCGACGTGAAGAATTAACCGCGTTGGCTGATACAATTATCTATACTGGACCAATTGATGAATATTACAATTATGAATTTGGTCAATTAGAATATCGCGGCTTACGTTTTGAGACAGAGAAATTAGAAAGCGAAAATTATCAAGGTGTGGCAGTAGTGAATTATACTGAAGCTGAAATTCCATATACACGTGTAATTGAACATAAGCATTTTGAATTTGGTAAACAACCAGTTTCTTATGTAACAAAAGAATATCCTGCTGATTGGAACGTAGGCGATGAGGCATATTATCCAGTGAATAATGAAAAAAATCAGGATTTATATGCTAAGTATGCTCAAAAAGCTAAAACTGAAACTAATGTAATTTTTGGTGGTCGATTAGCAGAATATGTATACTATGACATGGATAAAGTTATTGCAAGTGCTCTTCGTTTAGTAGCACAAGAATTGAAGTTAATTTTGTGATAGGAAGCTGTAAGGAAGTTAATATAGTATGATATATTTTTCTTGAAAGAGGCTGATATGGATATAAATCAAGGAGAGTTAGTTTCTTTTATTATTCCCTGCTATTGTGAATCTGAAATACAATTTAGACAATCTATTGAATCGGTTATTAATCAGACATACCAAAATCTTGATATTGTAATTATTTTAGATAATCCTGAAAATGAATTATTATTAACTTTAGGTCAAGAGTATGCTCGAAAAGATGAGAGAGTAAGGTTTATTGTAAATGAAAAAAATTTGGGATTAACTAAAACCCTTAATAAAGGCATACACTATGTAAAGGGAGAATTGATTGCTAGACTAGATGCTGATGATATAGCTTTACCGAATAGAATAGAAGAACAGATTAAATATATTAGCGAACATGATTTAGTGAGTACGAATTTTTCTTTTATTAACGAAAGTAATGAAGTGATACAGGATAGGCATTTCCCAGAAACTGATGATAAAATAAAATATTATATGTTGCATAGCATGGATTGTATGTTTCATACTACCTGGTTAGGTAAAAAGAGTCTATTTGAAAAGCTAAATGGATATCGAGATATTGGACCTTTTGAAGATTATGATTTTCTGCTACGAGGTATTAAAATTGGTGCAAAATATTATAATATACAACAATCATTGACTCAGTATAGGATAAATATGAGAGGAATATCTCAAACTAATAAAGTATTGCAACATTTGGGGTCAGAGTTTTTGCGAGATAATTTTAATAGAATTGAAGAGATAAGATTTACTGAGATTTTGAGATATTTAGAATCAATTAGTGGGCAGAAGAAAATAAAAGAATTCAATATATATGATAAGATAAAAGAAGAAATTTTTTCTGCGCATAATAAGTCAGAGTTTTATATTAAGGCGATACGGGCAATTCCTAAATTATTCTTTAATTATTATGGGCGAAAAAAAATGTTAGACCTTTTTAAATATAGGTAAACTTTTATTATAGAAACATTTAATTAAAAGGTTATAAATAAAGGAAATAAAATAAGTGACTAATATAAAAATCTTAGTAGCAACACATAAACCATATTGGATGCCTAATGAGTCTATATATATGCCAATCCATGTAGGTAAAAAAGGAAAATCAGATATTGGGTTTGTCGGTGATGATACTGGAAATAATATATCTCATAAGAATTCTAATTATTGTGAATTAACAGCACTATATTGGGCTTGGAAAAACTTAGAGGCTGATTATATAGGTTTGGTTCATTATCGGCGCTATTTCACTACTAAAACGGTATTTAATGTTGAAAAACGTAAATATCAAATTTTGTCTAGGGAAGATTGGGAACGTATTTTAGCTGAGAATCCTGTTGTAGTAGCAGATAAACGAAAGTATTATATTGAAAGTAATCGCTCGCATTATAATCATGCACATCCAAGGGCCGGGTTAGATATAGTTGAGCAAATTATTACAGAACGGTATCCTGATTATAGAATGTACTTTGATTTAGTATGTAATCGAACTTGGGCTCATATGTTTAATATGTTTGTAATGCGCCAGGATTTATTTAATCAATATTGTGAGTGGCTTTTTTTGATACTAACAGACTTAGAGAAACGTTTAGATATTTCTAGTTATGATAACTATCAAGCTCGAGTTTTTGGATTTGTAGCAGAACGATTACTTGATGTATGGCTAGAAAAGAATCAGATTAAATATAAAGAACAAAATATATCCTTTATGGAAAAACAAAATTGGCTAAAGAAAGGCAGTATTTTTTTAAAACGAAAGGTATTTGGAAGATAGAATTATTTTGCAGGTGTAATTAAATGATTACTGTAGTAGTAGTAACGTATAATCATGAAAAATACATAGCTGAGTGCTTAGATAGTATTCTATCACAGAAGATAGATGAGCCTCTACAGATATTAGTTGGTGATGACCAATCAACGGATAGTACAGCAAGTATAGTAAAAGCGTATAGTTATAAATATCCCAATCAAGTATTTCCTATCATTCGACGGAAGAATATGGGGCCTACAAAAAATCTTTTGGAGTTAGTAAATAAAGCAGATGGTGAATATATAGCATTTTGTGATGGAGATGACTATTGGAGTGATACATATAAATTAGAAAAACAATTGAAATTATTGAACGTTGATAAAAAATGTAGTGGATGTGTATCTCATGTCGGAATTGTCGATGAAAATGGGCAACGGAACATTTCGCAAACTGTAAATTGGCTTAGGGGACAACCAAAGTATACTTTGGCTATGTATGAAGGCTTTGACATTCCAGGGCATTTATCATCTCTCGTAGTAAAAAATAATGGGTTTATAAATAAAGCGTATAATGAAGGCTTATTTGTAGATCCATTAATTGCAGATCGATATATTTTTCTTGCGGCTTTAGTTGAGGGGCATATTAGGTGTTGTGAGGAAGAACTTAGTGTTTATCGTTTTATACGAGGAAAAATTAAAGTTAATGCTATGTCTCAAATTTATAGAGCAAAAAAAAGCTGGGTAATGAATGATTTAACTAATATATTAGAATTACAAAAGTGGCTACTAGTGAATCATTCTATAAAAAAAAAGTTTGTTAAATACAAAAGTCAACTAATTGTTACGCTTTTGTTTCAAAAGCTTAAAGGTTATAATATTTCTTTTTATGATTTTTTTAAGCACTGTGATTATAAGTTTGTAGTAATATTACGGTTGCCACGATCTGTGGTAGAGCGAATTATTTATAAATGTAAATTTTTATTCGGGAATCAGATGAGATAGGAGATTATCAAATAATGAGTGAATTGATTGATGAATCATTGCTAGAAAGTAATTATGCTAAGGATTACTATACAGGTGAGGCAGGTCCTTTAACTCAAGACCGTATTAACTCTAATGATGGAACGATGGTTACTGTTATTTGTATTTCTTATAAACACGAACCATTTATTGCTGAGGCGCTAGAGAGTTTTATTAAACAAAAAACGACTTTTAAATTTAAAGTATTTGTTGGTGAGGATTGTGGACCTGATAATACTGCTAATATTATTAGAGAATATGCAAAAAAGTATCCTGATATTATAATTCCTTTTATTCGTGAAACTAACATGGGGGCCCAACGAAATTTAATCGATTTGTGTCAACGTGCAACTAGTCCATATATTGCTTTTTGTGAAGGCGATGATTATTGGATAGATGAAAATAAATTACAAAAACAATTTGAGTTTATGGAAGAACATAAAGAGATTAGAGCTTGCTCGACTAAAACAGAAATTGTTGCACCGGAAGATTGGCATTTACGAAGTTGGTATAAATCTATTGACAATAAAATTATAATTCCTAATAGTATTCCCGGATATGGTAAGGATAAAAAATTTCTTACTCCTGCATTTTTAATTGCTATTAATGCTGCACATACATCTAGCTATTTTTTTAGGTGGAATTATGATTTAGAAATTCCAGATTGGTACTATAAAGGTATTATTGGTGATATGCCTTTGTTATTGATGCAATTAGGGAAAACTAAATTAGCCGTTATTCCTGAATTAACATCAGTATATCGTATTAATGAGAATAGCATATTTTTTGCTAAAGATAGAACTGCACATTATTTACAGACTAGAAGAGATATTATCTTTTGGATTGGAAATTTTAGGAGATATGCATTAGAAAATTTAAGAGGATATCCTATAGTTGCTCTAGAAAATAGGCTGAAAGTTGAGGTAAATAATTTACTAAAAACTCTTGTGGGAATGAGAAAAAAGCAAGAAATAATAGATTTTTGTAATGAATTTCCGGAAGAGTTTACAATTGCGTTAACTGCATATACCTCTTTTTTTACTGATAGTAAAGCGTTAACAAATGTAGTAGGGTGGGATGGCTATAAATTACTTATGAGAAATAGAGTTTATAGAAAAGGATTGCAACCTTATGCTAGATTTGTGAAGTTTTTTGATAGAAAAAAACGTAGAATCAAGGTTTTTATTAAAAATACATTATCGTTTGTGTGTTATTGGTTATATAGTTTAGTACCTAAAGAAAAAAATGTTTGGTGTTTTTCTGGATTTTTAAAGAAAAATTATATGGATAACACGAAGTATTTATATGAATGGATAGTTAATAATCATCCAGAAATAAAAGCTTATTGGATTACAAATAATAAATTAATTTATGAACAGCTAAAGTCTGAAGATAAACCAGTTTTACAATTTAGAACTAAAGAGTGTGTTAAAATTTTATCTAAGGCTAGTGTAGCTTTTACAGATCACTTTATCATGTCTGATTTTGATAATATTTCTGGATTTAATAATAGGACGAAAGTTGTTCAACTCTGGCATGGCGTTGGATTGAAATCTATAGGTGATTTGAAGAATACAGATATAAATGGAGTACAACATAGTTTAGATATTTTATCACAAAAGTCAGATTCTTTCTTTTCAAAAATGTTAAAACGATTCAAATATTTTAGACGCGCATATTATAGAGAGTTATTTGAAGAATATTTTGCTCTGATATGTCCAGGGCCTGAAAGGATTGAGCAAATTGCTAAGAAATGGGATATACCAGTAGAGAATTGTATAATTGCTGGACATCCTAGAAATATTTTATTACATAAGCAGATTTCACAAGGTAATAAGATTTTATATGCACCTACATATCGATGGTCTATTGATAAAGAAAAAGAGTTAGTTGATAATTTAATAGAAGCGTTTAATAAAATTGATAACTGCATGCAGTCTATAGGAGGAACTTTTGTAATTCGGTTGCATCCACATACTTGGAGAAACTATACTAATGAGATTGTTAATGCAGCAGAAAAATATTCTACAATTATTCTTGATGATGAAAAAGATATTTATCAAAGTTTGGGAACATACTCTATGGTAATTAGTGATTATTCCTCTATAGCATATGATTTTGTTCTTTTAGATAGGCCTGTTATATTTCATTGCCCGGACATTGAAGAATTTTTAACCACGGAGTGTAATTTGAATTATGATTACAATGAATATTCGCCAGGGCCAAAAGGAAAAACTTGGTCTGAAACGATTACTTTTATTCAAGAGTATATTGCTAACCCTATGAAGGATAGTGAGTGGAGAAAAAAAGTAAGAGAGGCTTTTTATACTGTAGAGAAGAATGACGAAACTAATTCAGAACGTATAGTTGATGAGATTAAAAAACGTTTAAAAATTTAGGAGATGATTTTATGAAGCATCTAGGCATAATTTTTGCTGGCGGAACTGGACAGAGGATGAATGCAGGTGCTATGCCTAAGCAATTTTTGGAATTACATGGAAAACCTATATTGATATATACTCTAGAAAAATTTCAACGACATCCGAAAATTGATGGTATCATATTAGTATGTTTAGATTCATGGATTGATTATTGTAAAGAGTTGCTTGATAGATTTCATATATCTAAAGTTATGAAAATTGTTGCAGGGGGACAGAGTGGTCAAGAGTCTATTTTTAATGGATTACAAACAGCATATTCTATGATTGATGAAAATTGTGTTGTTTTGATACATGATGGTGTTCGTCCATTAATTAATGAGAAGACAATTACAGATAATATATCTACTGTAATACAAAAAGGAAGTGCTATTACAGTAGCACCTGCTATTGAAACTATTGTTGTTAAAAATAGTGAGGGGGTGTTGGGGGATATATTAGATCGATCCCAGTGTCAGGTAGCAAAGGCACCACAGAGTTTTTATTTGAGTGATATTTATAATGCACATTTAAAAGCAAGAGAAGAAAATCGATTTGATTTTATAGATTCTGCTAGTTTGATGAAATATTATAATTGTCGATTATATACGGTAGAAGGCCCTAGTGAAAATATAAAAATCACAACACCAGCTGATTTTTATATTTTTAGAGCTATTCTAGATGCTAGAGAAAATTCGCAGATTATGGGGTTATAATAAATGAATAATCAATTTTTAAACGATTTTAAGCAAATAGATAAAGCTAACTTTTTAGATTTGAAAGAGTTAGATAATAAAACTATTTTTATTACTGGCGCTACAGGTTTGATTGGATATTATTTAACTAGTTATTTAATATATCGTAATAAAGTTTATGGAAGTAATATTAAACTGTTATTATTGGTTAGAGATGAAGTTAAGGCTAAACGACTATTTGATAAGAATATTACTAGAGCTATTAAAGATAAGATTGTGTATGTTGTTGGAGATATTATAGAGATACCAGAGATAGAATATAAAATTGATTTTATTATTCATGGTGCGAGTCCAACTGCAAGTAAATTCTTTATTGAAAAGCCAGTAGAAACCGTGAAAACAGCGGTATTTGGAACTATGAATATTTTAGAGGTGGCAGTTAAGCATCAAGTTGATAGCTGTATTTATCTATCAAGTATGGAGGTTTATGGATCGCCGTCTTCAGAAAAACTTATTTCTGAATACGAAGGAACAACTATTGATACTATGCAAATTAGAAGTTCATATCCAGAAGCTAAACGATTGTGTGAAACGCTATGTAAAAGTTATCAAAGTGAATATGGCATAAAGGTTAAAGTAGTGAGATTATCTCAGACATTTGGTGCTGTTTTTGATTTAAACGATCAGCGTGTATTTATGCTGATAGCAAACTCTATTATCAATAATCAGAATGTTGTATTTAATACAGATGGATTAAGTAAGAGACCTTATTTATATATTTCGGATGCTGTAAGTGCTATATTAACTATTTTATTGCTAGGTGTTGATGGGGAAGCTTATAATGTAGGAAATAAAGATACTTATTGTAGTATTAAGGAGATGGCACAAGTTGCAGTTAAATCACAAAATAGTAATATAGAAATAATTACTAAACAAGAAGAACTATCTAAGTACCCATCAAGGCATAATTTAAATTTGGATATGAAAAAAATAGAGGATTTAGGATGGAGACCAACAAAGAACTTAGCTGAGATGTATGCAATTTTAATTAAATCAATACAAGATTTAAAATGATAGAGGTGATAAGATGAAACATTCGAGCATTCTTGTATTTCCTTGTGGCTCTGAAGTGGGACTTGAGATAAATAAGTCTCTTCAAGACATATCTTTTATTACATTATATGGGGGCGCGAGTGTTCCTGATCATGGTAAATGGGAATATGAAAATTATATTGGCAATATACCTTATATTACTGATACGAATTTTGTTGATAAGTTAAATAAAATTATAGAGAAATATGATATTGATTTTATATTTCCTGCATTAGATTCAGTAGCACTAGTTTTATCCGATTTACGAGATTCCATTAAGGCTACAATTTTGACTTCGAGTAAGGACACGGTTAATATTTGTCGAAGTAAATCTAAGACCTATGAAGCGTTAAAGGGGTGTGATTTTTTACCAGAGATATATAGAAATAGTGTTAATATAGATTTTCCTGTATTTATGAAACCTGCTATTGGTCAAGGAGCTCAAGGTGCAAGACTAATTCATTCTAAAGATGAGTTAGAATTTGAGTTATCACAAACAGTTGAAGAGCAAGTTTTGTGTGAGTATTTACCAGGTATGGAGTATACTGTAGATTGTTTTACAGATATGAATGGTGTACTTAAATATTGTGCACATCGAAGTAGGAATAGAATAAAATCTGGAATTAGTGTAAATTCGCAATTAGAGCCAACTAATTCTAGAGTGAGTGAAATTGCAAATATTATTAATCAAAAACTAAATTTTAAGGGTGCTTGGTTTTTTCAATTAAAGGAAGCTAAAGATGGTCAATTAAAATTAATGGAAGTAGCGACTCGCATAGCAGGAACTATGTGTATTGAAAGGGCACGAGGGGTTAATTTACCTTTGCTGACAGTATTTGATGCACTGGGATATGAGGTAGAAGTATCACCACAATTTGATAAAGTTGAAGTTGATCGGGCTTTGACCAATTGCTATAAATTAAACTTTAAATTTGATGAACTATACATTGATTATGATGATACAGTAATTATCAGAGATAAAGTAAATTTAAAAGTGATTGCTTTATTATATAAATGCGCTGACCAAGATATACCTATTTATTTAATTACTAAACATCATAAAGATATTTTGCAGGAACTAAAAGAACGAAAGATTTCTATTGATTTATTTAAAGAAATTATTCATATAGAGCAAGGCGATGATAAAAGTAAATATATATCACCATCTAAAGATGCTTTGTTTATTGATGATTCTTTTGCTGAAAGAAATAATATTAGTAAAAAACATGGAATTAAGTCTATGGGCGTTGATAATATTGAAGTTTTATTGAATGGAGTGAGACAGTAATGTCTAAAAGCAAGGTAATTAATGTAACATCGTCCTCTATGCCACCTTTTGAAGAATATGTAGATGAAATTAAAGAATTGTGGCAGTCTCGGTGGTTAACAAATTCTGGAATTAAGCATCAGGATTTAGAAAAAAAGTTGAAGTCATATTTTAGTTGTGAAAATATAAAATTTTTTTCAAATGGGCATTTAGCATTAGAAGCTATTTTAAATACTATGCAATTAAAAGGGGAAATTATTACCACTCCATTTACATATGCTTCAACAACTCAAGCTATTGTTAGAACGGGTTCTATTCCTGTATTTTGTGATGTAGAGCCGGAATATTATACAATGGATGTAGGCAAGATTGAAGCTTTAATCACTGAAAAAACAGTAGCTATATTACCAGTTCATGTTTATGGTAATATTTGTAATTATAAGGAAATTGAAAAATTAGCATCTAAATATAATCTAAAAGTAATTTATGATGCAGCACATGCTTTTGGAGTTACTACCAATGATATGTCAGTAGCTAATGTAGGTGATGCAAGCATGTTTAGTTTTCATGCAACTAAAGTATTTCATACTATTGAAGGTGGTTGTATTACATTTAAAGATGAAGAACTCTCAAATAAATTAGATGCATGGAAAATGTTTGGCATGCAAGGTAAAGAGGATGCAGAGTATATTGGCACGAATGCAAAGATGACTGAGTTTCAAGCAGCTATGGGGTTATGTAATTTACGGCATGTTGAAGACGAAATTAACAAACGTAAAAAGATTGTTCAAAGATATCGTTCTAATCTGAGTTCTATAAATGGCATTACATTATGTAAAGAACAAAATGCTGTGAAGTCAAATTATTCATATTTACCAGTTGTATTTGAGAAAAACTTATTTGGCAAAGATAGAAATGAAGTTATTGAGCTATTAGGTAAACATAATATTTTTGCTAGAAAATATTTTTATCCATTAACATCTCAGTTCAGTGTCTATCAAGATTTATTTATGATTCAAAAAACGCCTATTGCCGAAGAAATTTCTAAAAAAATTCTCACTTTACCTTTATATGCAGATTTGGAATTAGACGATGTAGATCGAATTTGTGAGTTAATTTTGAAAGGATAAGATATGAAAGCGATTATTTTAGCTGGCGGTTCAGGAACTCGTTTATATCCTACAACAATTGCAATTTCTAAACAGATGTTACCAATATATGATAAACCTATGATATATTATCCTTTGGCAGTTGTTATGTTGGCAGGTGTTAGAGATATACTAATAATATCAACAAACAGAGATATATCTTGCTTTCAAGAATTATTAGGTGATGGATCTCATTTAGGGCTCAAGATTGAATACGCTATTCAAGAGAAACCTCGTGGCTTAGCAGAAGCTTTTATAATAGGTGAGAAATTTATTGGTAATGATTCTGTAATGTTAGTATTAGGCGATAATATTTTTTATGGTAGTCGTTTGTCTGAGACATTACAAAAGGCCTCTAATTTAAAAACAGGAGCGCTTATATTTGGATATAAAGTACCAAATCCTCAAGATTATGGCATTGTAGAATTTGACTCTGTTGGAAAAGTATTATCTGTTGAAGAAAAACCAAAAAAACCGAAATCTGATTATGCGATTCCAGGTTTATACTTTTATGATAATAAGGTTATTGAATTTGCTAGACAAGTTACACCTTCTAAACGCGGTGAATTAGAAATTACTGCTGTTAATGATTTATATTTACAAGCTGGAGATTTACGTGTGGAATTATTAGGTCGTGGAACAGCTTGGCTTGATACGGGAACTCATGATGGATTATTAGAGGCTAGTAACTTTGTTGCAATTTTTCAGAGACGACAAGGTCTGTATATTTCTTGTGTTGAGGAAATTGCATTTAGAAAAGGTTATATTAACTCTGAGCAATTAAGGAATTTAGCAAATAAGTATTTAAAGACCTCATATGGTAAATATTTAATAAAAGTAGCAAGTGAGACTTTGTAATAGGTATGTTATGAAATTAGATATATTAACAACATTAGCAAAAAATAAATTTTTATTTGATGAACTAGTGAAAAGGGATTTTAAGAAAAAATATAAACGGACAGTTTTAGGTTTTTTCTGGAGTATGTTGTCACCTTTGATGATGTTAGGTGTTATGGCGTTTGTTTTTAATCAGTTCTTTGGAAGAATGATTGAGCATTACGTGCTTTATATATTAGCGGGACAAATTGTTTTTGGATATTTTTCAGAATCTACGAATACAGGAATGACCGCATTGTTAAATAACTCAGAAATATTTAGTAAAATTAATATTCCAAAGTTTCTTTTTGTATTATCTAGAAATATCTCTGCATTGATTAATTTTGGAATGACAGTGTTGATTTTCTTTGTATTTATTTTTGCAACTGGTGTAAGTCCATCTTTTTTGATGTTACTGATAGTTTATCCTATTGTTTGTTTAATTATATTTAATTACGGAATTGGACTTATTCTATCAGCACTGTATATTTTTTTCAGAGATATACAATATTTATATTCTTTGGCTCTGCAAGTGATTATGTATGGTTCAGCTATTTTTTATGATATAAATATGTTAGATTCAGAATATAGAATTGTTTTTTATTTTAATCCGATTTATATTTTTACTACTTTTATACGAGATGTTGCAATTTATGGCAATGTTCCTAGTGCATTAGTCACAATTTTATGTGCGGTATATAGTTTATTGGCCTTATTTATTGGCCTCTTTGTTTACAAGAAATATGATTATAGATTTATTTATTATATATAGTTAGGATATTCGTATGAATACAATTGAAGTTAATGATTTATTAGTAGAATATTTAACTGGTGATATTAAGAGCATAGGTCTTAAAGAATATGTTATGAAAAAATTAAAAGGAACACATGAGATTAAGCATTTTAAAGCTTTAGATGGAGTTTCTTTTGATTTACAACAAGGGGATATGTTAGGAATTATTGGTGGCAATGGTGCAGGTAAATCTACTTTGCTGAAAGTTATTTCGGGGATTATGAAACCGGTTAAAGGCTCTTGCAAAGTAGAGGGGAATATTGCAGCTTTATTAGAACTGGCAAGTGGTTTTGATGGTGATTTGACGGTTAAAGAAAATGCGTATTTACGTGGCGCTATGTTAGGTTATACAAAAGCTTTTATGGATGAAAAATATCGAGAAATAATAGAGTTTGCAGAGTTAGAAGAATTTCAAGAGCGCCTATTTAGGCAACTTTCTTCTGGCATGAAGTCTAGATTAGCGTTTTCTATTGCATGTATGGTAAAGCCGGATATTTTGATATTAGATGAGGTTTTGTCTGTAGGAGATGGCTCATTTAGAATTAAAAGCGAAGCCAAAATGCGAGAGGTTATTTCTGGTGGGGTTACTACCTTATTAGTTTCACATTCGTTAGAACAGATTCAAAGGATGTGTAATAAGGTATTATGGATAGAAAAAGGTAAGCAAATAGCTTTTGGTGATACTGCTGAAATAACTAAAAAATATGCAGAATTTATTGAAGGGAAAAAATAGCTATGAATATTATAGTAACTGGCGGCGCCGGCTTTATTGGATCAAACTTTGTTTTTCATATGATAAATGCATATCCTAACTACCGTATTATTTGTGTGGATAAGTTAACCTATGCAGGGAATTTGTCTACTTTAAAACATGTAATGGATAATCCTAACTTCCGTTTTGTAAAGGCTGATATTTGTGATAGAGAAGCTATTGAGAAACTTTTTATAGAAGAAAAGCCGGATATGGTTGTCAACTTTGCTGCTGAATCTCATGTAGATCGCTCTATCGAAAATCCAGGAATTTTCTTAGAAACCAATATTATGGGGACTGCTGTTCTTATGGATGCATGTCGTAAATTTGGAATAAAGCGCTATCACCAAGTATCTACTGATGAGGTGTATGGCGATTTGCCATTAGATAGACCAGATTTATTCTTTACTGAAGAAACTCCATTGCATACAAGCTCTCCCTATAGTAGCTCTAAAGCAGGTGCTGATTTACTTGTGTTAGCCTATTTTAGGACATACGGTTTACCTGTGACAATTTCTCGTTGTTCTAATAACTATGGGCCATATCATTTTCCTGAAAAATTGATTCCTTTAATGATTGCTAATGCTTTGAATGATAAACCGCTACCAGTTTATGGTGATGGTAAAAACGTTCGGGATTGGTTGTATGTTGAAGACCATTGCAAAGCAATTGATTTAATCATTCACAAGGGGCGTGAAGGGGAAGTATACAATGTTGGCGGTCACAATGAAATGGCTAATATTGATATAGTTAAATTGATTTGTAAGGAATTAGGCAAATCTGAAGACTTAATTACTTATGTAACAGATCGTAAAGGTCATGATATGCGTTATGCTATTGACCCGACAAAAATTCATACTGAGCTAGGTTGGTTACCAGAAACTAAATTTGCTGATGGCATTAAAAAGACCATTCAGTGGTATTTAGATAACCGTGAATGGTGGGAAGACATCATTAGTGGGGAGTATAATAATGTTGTTAAAAGTTAAACCTTATTTAATAATTTTGCATTAAATATGAAGTTTCTTATGTGCTAGGAGTTAATAGTAAGTTATGAATATTTTGTGGGGACTTTTAAGTAAATGGCGCAATGAATTATATGGGATTTCCATACTATGGATTATGTTATTTCATTTAGTGGCAGAAGGAAAAATAGATTTTAAAATAAATAGTGCACTTCATAATATTATTTCTCATGGTAATTATGGTGTGGATATATTTTTGTTTTTAAGTGGAATTAGTCTATATTTTTCATTGCAGAAAAATAGTAATACTATATATTTTTATAAAAAACGGATGGCGCGTTTGTTGAGCCCAGTTTTAATTATAAGTGGTACTTTTTTTGTATGGAGTGATATATATATACAAGGAAAATGGATTCAATTTATAAAGAATATCACGTTTTATTCATTTTGGGTTGAAGGTTTCAGAGGTATATGGTTTATAGCTTTAATTGTGCCGTTATATTTAATCTATCCATTTTTTTTTCGTTTTAATGATTTAAAGGCTAAATCTATTTTAAGATTTATTGAAGTTGGCGGTTTCATTTTCTTTCTTATAGTATTACAACAATTATTTCCATCGGTTTATTATAGAATAGAAATAGCATTGACAAGAATACCTATATTTTTATGTGGAGCGTTAGTTGCATATAAAGTATATTTAAACGTTAGAATGACAAAAGTCGAAAAAGCAATTTTATTTTTGGCATTAATGATTTCAGTATATGGGATATTTACTCCTGGATTTTTTTTGAATTCGAATCAAAATTTTAGGTTTGGTTATTTTTTAGCAGGAATATCATTACCATGGATATTTATATTAATCTTAGAATTTTTTGAGCTAGATAATCTAAATAAGTTTTTTTCGAATATTGGACGTATTTCGTTAGAATTATATGTTATACATGTCTCTATCTATGCGATAGTATTTGGGAGTGCTGTTTGGAAAGGGATAGAATATAAGAGCTACGCCTCAATATTACTTTTTTTTATTTGTATTCTATTAGGATATATTTATGATAAAATTCATCAGAATATAAAGAAATATTTTAAGGGGTATATTATCTTTAAGTAATCCGGAAACTATTTATTATGAGTCCCTATTAACTTTAATAAGATTTAAGATAATAAGATGTAGATTTTACTTAATAAAATCTTATAAGAGAATATATGACAAAATTGTAGATTTTTGTCATATTTTGGAGCGCTAAAGAGATTATGCATTCTTAGGAAGGACATGCAACGCAGTTGTTGTGTGTCCTTTTTTAGTATTAATGAATAAAATCCGATTACGAAATCGTTCAAAGTTTTGTAATCCAAAAGCACAATGTCTTAGTGCTTTTATTTTATTGTGGCAACCGTCTGTAAAGCATTAGAGTACGGTAATATTAGGGTATTAACTAATCTCTTCTCGCAAAACTTTAAATGTCTTTAGTGGTTCTTAAATAACGGTTAGAAACCTCGTTTTTCATTAAATGTACGACCACAAGAGCAGAGGTAACGACGTTAGTAATACAAGAGACGAATAGGTTTTTTATTAACAGTTGTATGACGAATAGTTCGGTTTGTATAGCCTTTAATATGTGTAGTTTTTGAATGACAATGCGAAGAAGTGTGAGGATGCGCGGTAACTTCTACATAAAGTAAATATCTTGAATCGGTTTCTCACATATTATATATATATTTGGTCTTGATTCCTAGTAAATTTCCTATACAATCAAGAGTAGACATATTGAATAAACATCCTTTCATAATGGTTTCAGCGCTTTTATTGTAATGTATTTTATTTAATATGTCTTTTTGTAAAAAAATAGGTGCTAAGAGGAGTCGCAACTTGGGTGTCCTCTTGGCGCAAAAAAATAAATTATAGAATTATAAAAATAAGGAAAGTGATTTGTATTAGTGATTAATACAGAATGCATATGCTGGTCATATTAGTTAATTCAGTATATACTATATTAAGATACCATAAGTGAGTAAGCGGTTTATTATTTTAGGGGAATATATGATAACAGTAGTAATACTAACTAAAAATGAAGAAATGAATATAGTAAAGGCTATCGAAAGTGCTAAAACAATAGCTTCAAGGGTATTAGTTGTTGACTCAGCAAGTGAAGATAAGACCGTGTCGTTAGCTCAATCTGTTGGGGCTAAGGTAGTTATTCGTAGATGGGATAATGATTTTGCAGCACAACGTAATTTTGCCTTAGAGTATGTAAATACAGAGTGGGTATTTTATTTAGATGCTGATGAGAGAATAACTGATGAGTTGGCTGAATCAATAAATAAAGTGATTGGCGAGAATAAGAAGGCACTTTATGAGATTGAGCGGAGAAATAGTGCCTTTGGAAAAGATTTTAAATATGGAGTTTTATCTTCTGATACTGTAAAACGGTTATTTCCTACTCAATTAGCTAAATGGCAAGGAAAAGTTCATGAATCAGTGGTTACAGATTTACCAGTTATAATGCTTGAAGGATATATTAAGCATTATACATATAGAGATTTTGATCAGTATATTCATAAAATGAATATGTATTCTACAATTTGGGCAAGGGATAGTCATAAAAAATCAAAATTATTAAAAGATATAGTATTTAGACCTTTTTTTGCTTTTTTTAAGATGTACATATTGAAATTTGGTTTTTTAGAAGGTTGGTTAGGCTTTGTTTTGTCAATTAATTATAGCGTATATACACTGAATAAATATGCGAAGCTTAGAATGAAACAAAAAGGATAATGAATATGAGTAAAATATCAGTAATTGTTCCTGTCTATAAAGTGGAACAATATTTAAATGAATGTATAGACTCTATACTCAATCAAACATATAAAGATTTAGAGATTATTCTAGTTGATGATGGTTCTCCCGATAATTGTGGAAAAATATGTGATGAATATGTCAAAAAAGATAGTCGAATTAAGGTTATCCATAAAAAAAATGGTGGATTGAGTGATGCTCGTAATGTGGGGATAGATGTAGCAACTGGTGATATTTTAGGATTTGTTGATAGTGACGATTATATTGATCCTAATATGTTTGAAGATATGATTACATATATGGCAGTTAATAATTTAGATGTTGTTTGTGCAGATACATTTATTGTTAGAGGCAGTCATACACGATTTAGACCGCGTTATGGTAAAGATTTAATTTATGATGAAGGTCAAGCAATCAATGAGATTTTAAATGGTAAATTAGATAATGCAACATGGAATAAAATATATAAAAGAAAGGTTATTGGTAATATTAGATTTCCTGTGGGAAGGAAATACGAAGATGTTGCGACTATTTATAAATATATTTATAATGCTAAACGTGTAGGATATATTTCTAAACCTTTCTATTATTATCGTAAGCTAAAGACTTCGATTACAGGCACGTCATTTAATTGTCAGAGCCGATATGATTGCTTTATCGGTTATAGAGAACGATTAGAATTTGCTAAGTTTCATAAATTAGACTCTATAAATGATTGTGAATTATTAGCGCTTGAAACAGCATTAGCAACTTTGACTGTATTTTATGCATGGGATGAAGATAATAGGTCAGAACGCTTTTTAGATGTTTATCATTTTATTGCAAATCATTTAGCAATAAAGAAAATTGATAAATTAAAGTCTAAACATAAGTTTTTATTGTGGAGCTTTAAACATGCTAAAATTTTTCACAAAGTATATGCCAAGTTATCTGGTATTTCTAAGCGAATGTAGAGAGGTTTAAGATATAAATTATGGTTAGTAAAAATGAAATGATGGCTGCGTATTGTTTTGGTATTAGTATGTTTGTATTTAGGCTATCTATAGCATTAGGTAATATATTTTTTGTTTTAGGGATAATTTTTTGCATTAGTATTTTATACCAAAAGAAAAAAAATAATAGTTTAAGGACTCTTTATGAGGATGATAATCTTAAGAAAACATATAAAATATTTGGAGTAATGATGCTTTCTATGGTACCATCCATTATATTTTCTTCGAATTTTACAGTAAGCATTAAAGCAATTTCTGACTTATGGCTATATCGTTCTTTAATGTTTTTTGCAATCCCATTATTTATACGAGATAGAAACTTATTAGAAACGATTTTTATTGCTTTTGTCACGATAGAAGCTATTGAAGGGATTGTAGCAGTTTATCAGGTATTAGTTTTGCAATTACATAGAGGTGTTGGTTTTAATATCACCGTATTGGAATATGCAGGGATATTATTAGTATTATTGCCTGTTATCATAGTTTGTATGATTGATGATAAGGTCGGGCCTTTTTTAAGAAAAAGTTCCATTATTTTATTTCCATTTTTAGTGGCAGGCGCTATTGCTGGTCAGAGTCGAGGATTATGGTTGACAATTTTAGTTGTTAGTCCAATATTAGTCTTTAAGTATGTTATAAAAAATAAAAAATATCTTACTGTGGTAAGTATTATAGTAATAACTATTGTAGGTGGATTTATTAGTACTCCTGAATTGACACAGCGAGTTTATTCAATAACTAATACTACAACAGATCGTTCAAATGCAGATAGAATATTGTTATGGGAGTCTACAGTGGAGATGATTAAAGATCATCCTATTGTTGGTGTAGGGACTGGTAACTGGTATGCTGTGTATGAAACTCAGTATGAAAATGAGGAAGTAACTCAAAAACATCTCAATCATTCTCATAGTAATTATTTACAAATAATATCAGAAACAGGTGTAATAGGAATTCTAGGGTTTTTAGTGTTTAGTATATATATGATTTTTGGAAATTTTATAGACTGGAAACGTTTTGGGAATCCTTATTCGCTTATGTTGTTTGGTGTATGGTTTAGTTTTAGTGCATTTGGTTTTATAGATTATTCAATTGGTTCATCAGCTAATGCTAAAACACTTTGGTATATTACTGGGATATTATTAGCATTGAAGATGAATTGGAATAATAATTTTAAAGAGAAAGAAATAGGTAAAATAGAAGGTTATTAAAGTATAATAAGTGAAACTATTATCATGGTAGATTCTTTATTATTGTTGTGAGATTTACTAATTAATTTACTGATAAGGCAAAGTTTTAGTTTTTGTTAATCTCCTTTAAACTCTCCACCACATCCTCTGTTGTTTTAGCGATATATTTAGCGCCCAGCGCCCTTAGTACATTTTCATCTCTAAATCCCCAAGTGACGGCGATAGGGATTAGTCCAGAGTTTTTAGCAGTAGCTAGATCGACTTCGGAATCACCAATATAGATAGCTTCTTCTGGTGTACTTTGTAATGCTTCAAGGGCTGCTAGTACCATATCTGGTTCTGGCTTGCGTTTACGGTCTGGTGTTTCGCCAATGGCGACGGTAAAGTAATCTTTGAAGTATTGATTATTTAGGGCAGTAACCCCTTCTTGCACTTTATTTGATACGACGGCTAATTTATAGCCGTCGTTTTTTAATGTCTTTAATAATTCATAAATACCAGGATAGGGTGCTGTTTTATCGTTACAATGGTCGGCATAATAGGTTTTGAACTCTTGTAGCATAATTGCTTTTTCATCTTCGCTAATAGGTGGATTCGTTGTAGGGACACTACGGTCTACTAATTTAGCTAAGCCATTGCCAACAAAACTGCGTATTTCATCGTAAGAACGGGTAGGATAGTTATGCTTGGTTAATACGTAATTCATAGTATCCATTAAATCATCTAGAGTATTTAAAATAGTGCCATCGCAATCAAAAATAACAGTTGTATATTGTTTCATGAAATATATCTCCTCTTTTTTTCAAAATTAAGTGTATTTCTTTTAGTATAGGTGAAAAAATGTACACTGTAAACAGAATTTCCTTCATAATTCAATTGAATAAGTATGGCTATTTAGTATATACTTATAAGAGAACATAGGAGGAGTCTTTGATGAGTACGATGGAATTATTGCAGCCTGTAGACAACGCATTTCGTGACTCGTTTGATTTGCGTGGCAACTGGTTTTTTGCCTTTGATAAAACGAAGGATAAAACCTATGAAACTGGTGTAGCACGGCAAATGTCGGTGCCAGTTCCGGCGGCGTTGCAGGATTTATTTGTAAGTCCTGAAGAACGTACCTACTGCGGTACCATGTGGTATGAGCGCAGTGTATTTGTACCAAAACGATGGTTAGGCTCAGATGTATTTTTGCGTTTTGATGGCATTGGCAATCGAGCTGTTGTGTATGTGAACGGCATGGAGGCTGGGCGCCATGAAGGAGCCTTTGTTACCACTGTGTTGAATGTGACACGTCAACTTCGTTATGGTGAAGATAATCGAATTGTTGTAAAAGTAAATAATGAATTGTCTAATTATTCATTACCAGCTGGTCAGGTTATTACGTCACCAAAGGGGCGTCGAGTTAATCAGCCTAATTTTGAATATGAAGCCCCAAGTGGTATTTATGGAAATGTTACTCTATATACAGTGCCTACTACACGATTAACTGATGTGGCGGTGCAAACATTGGAACTTTCTGCTGAGCAGGCAGTTGTTCAATATATGGCACATGTGCAAGGCAATTGTCTTGTGACAGCTACTTTGCGTGATCGCGAAGGGCGTATTGTAGCTACTGGTGTTGGTGGTAATGCAAAACTTGTTGTTGAAAAACCTCATATTTGGTCAATTGGTGAAGGGTATTTATATACCTTAGAATTAGAAGTGAGTCGACTTGGTAAGCAGCATGATATGTATGCTTTGCGTATAGGTATTCGTACTGTATCTATTGAATCTGGCAATGTTAACTTAAATGGAACTGTCATTCGTTTGAAAGGACAGCAGTTTATAGGAACAGGTAATCAGCTCACAGCCAATCCAATTCAAGCTAAACAGCAATTACTTCAAATCTTAGCGACTGGCGGTAACTGTATTTTTAGTAATGGTCAACCATTGGCGCCTGAAGTTTTACAATTGGCTGATGAATGCGGTGTACTGGTAGTGGCTGAAATGCCAGCAGCTGGTTTACAAGCAAAAGATCTACAGGCGGGCGAAGCTAATTTCAGTAAAAGTGATATTAAATCTCGATTGTTAGATACTCATAAAGACACGATAAACTCTTTAATTACCCGTGATAAGAATCATCCATCCATTGTTAGTTGGTCTTTATTATATAATCCATTAACAATGATGAAAGATGATGAGCTTTATTATAAAGAAATTGCAGAGGCTGCGCTTCAAAGTGATTGGGAACACCGTCCGTTAACTTTGACATTTAATCAACCATTAAGTCAGATTTGGGCTGGTAATTTAAATTCGTACTCTTTATTATTACTAAGCACTTGGTCAAATCAATGGCAAATGGATGGGGAAATTTTGCAAAGTTTGATGTATAAAGAATTAGTTGATTGGCAAGCGAAACAACCTGAAAAGGCCATAGTTGTTTTAGTAGGCTCAGACAATCAAGTGGGATACTTCAGTGCAGGTGGCATTGGAACTACAATGGCTTCGTATGTATCGCATAGAGAAGAGTCAGAGAAAGTGAAAGCTATTTTGGATATGCTAAGCTCTATGCCTAATGTGCAGGGGCAATTCTTACAAAATGGAGTAAGAGGATTAGAGGGCGTTGTAGCGGAGCGTTGGAAGTAAGTTTTTTGAAGATGATGAGAGGAGAGAGTATGACATTGAGTCAGCTCTCTCTTTTAATTTAAAATAGTAGTTTGAGAGGGATATTGTGTTAAACAAGAATTTAAAATTAAGTAAAGTAAGTAAAGTAAGTATATATTTTCTTTGTATTATAGCGATTTCATTTGTGTGGCGCTTACTTATAGGGACTCCATTAATAATTAGTAAAGTAGAACTTGGTGGAGCTGTTATAGTATTATATGGACTATTTCTGTTTAAATTTCATAAAAAAATTACCCTTATTAGTATTCTCATATCTTTTGTATTGGCATCTTTAATATTGTTGCGTTTATTTATAGGAGCTTCTTTAGAGACATCTTTTATAAAAGCACATTGGTCAGAAGGATTGATACTTAGTGGTGCGTTATTGCAAATTGTTTTTTTCTCTAAATTAACGAATGGATATTGGAGAAAAGTTCTCGTAAGTATTGTTAGTGTGGCTGTGTTTTTGCTTTTTATACCGGTAACTATTTATTGGGGATATTGGGCAATTAGTAGCCAGTGGCTTCAAGCTGATATTATCTTAGCTATTTGTCAAACTAATTTGTCAGAGGCTAAAGCTTATTTGGAGTCACAGAGTTTAATAGCTTTGATTACCTGTTTAGGATTATTGTTTTTGGTATTATTTGCTTGTATATATTTTGTGAAAATATTATTTTCGGTAGAAACCATTAATATAAAAGAAAAGCCTAAGATTTGGTGTGCAGGGATTATTATATTATTTCTAGTGTCATTAGGTTTAAGTATTAAGGCGATTAAAGTTTCCGCGCCTTATATGCTATATCAATCAGTAAGGCAATCGTTAGGTGATTATGAGAGATTTAGTGAACTTAGACAGGTACGAGAAAATAAATTAAACTCATTGACTGGTTTGACTATTCAAGAAAAAGATAAGGGTGTTTATGTGCTAGTTATTGGTGAGTCAGAGTCTCGTGATCATATGAGTCTTTATGGATATAATAGAGAAACTACACCATGGTTAAAGGAATTTTCAAAGAATATGAATACGTTAGTATTTGATAATGCATATTCAAACCATACACATACTGTTCAAAGTCTTACTTATGCACTTAGTGAGAAAAATCAATATAATGATATTTCACTAGAACAGGCTAATTCAATTATGGAAATTAGTAAGGCTGTTGGTATAAAAACATATTGGTTAAGTAATCAGGCAAAATATGGTGCGTGGGATACACCTATTGCAGAAATTGGTTCTACAGCTACTACACAAGTGTGGTTAAATGGTAATGGTGGTGAAGAGACTACTACAGTCTATTATGATGATAAACTAATTGAAGAAGTGGCTAGATTAAAGAGTATAGAAAATGGCTTGATTGTTATTCATGTAATGGGGAGTCATGGTTCATATGAAGACCGTTTTCCCGCTACATTTAATAAGTTTTCAGGTAGTAAAGAAGATATTGACTCTTATGATAATAGTATATTGTTTAATGATTATGTGTTATCACAAATTTATAAAGAAATTTCTCAAAATCCAAATTATAAAGCTATGATAATGATGTCTGATCATGGAGAAGATGTAGAGGGGAAGAACGCACATGAGAGTAGTAAATTTACCTATTCTATGGCAAGGATACCATTAATAGTTAATTTTTCAGAGTCTTATATAAACGATAATCAACAGGTAATAAATACGTTAAAAAATCATCAACAAGCATATTGGACAAATGATTTATTGTATGATTTATTATTATCTATATTAGGTATTCAAGGTGCTCCAGTAGTTAATTCTAAATTAGATTTATCATCGCCAGAGTATGATAGAACCTTAGAAAATATTAGAACTCTTCATGGTAAAAAGAAGATAATAGAATAGCAATAAAAAACACTGCTTTTGCAGTGTTTTTTATTTTCTCTCTATTTTATTTTTCTTTTCCTCTAAAAAATTTCCCAATCAGAGGCATTCGTTCGCCGTCGTGACGGTTAAGACCTTTTAAGAGGACCATAATAATTACATAAATAACGCCACCGACCATGGCCGTAAGTGCCATAGCGAAAAATTGGTGTAAGATAGTCGCTAATGGTGGGTAGAGGAAGAACATAGCCACGCCCATGATAATAGCGCTGACAATATTTTTCCATAATAAAGAAAAGTCGAGGAAATAGCCGGTATACTTTTTGATCCAAATTAGATTTAATAGGGCTGCAACGCCGATATCAGCGACGGTTGCGTAAGCAGCACCACTTATGCCTAGCCAAGGAATAGATGTTAAATTCCAGTTTAGAATTACTTTGCAAATCGCAGCTACGCCCATGTTAACAACTGGAATAGTAGGTTTTCCTAAACCTTGTAAAACGCCAGTTGTTACTTGGTGCATCCCTAAAAAGAAAATGGCAATCGCTGTAATTTGTGTAGCTTCAGCGGCACGAGGCGCATTATAGATGATACTTACAACTGGTTCGGCAAGGACATAAAGCATCAATGTAAAAGGCACCGTGGACATGAAGGTAATTCGCATGGCCCCAGCAGTACGATAATATACCCCTTTAGCATCATCAACTGCTTTGGCATTAGAAATAGCAGGTACAATGCTTGTTGCTAAGGCAGCTGTAATAATTGTTGCCAAGTTGATAAGTGGCACAGCCATTCCTGTCAAATAACCGAATAGCTCTGTAGCTTGACTAGTTGAAAAACCAGCAACCTCTAAACGACGAGGTACAATGAATAAGTCTAGATTTGCCACCAATGGCAACATAAGACTCGCTAGTGAAATTGGAATGGCCAGTTTAATAAGTCGTTTTACAATAGAGCCAGATGACTCACCAGGTCCAGCGGGTTGTTTGTGGGCATCTTCTGGCGATTTTGGTAATTTGTAATAGTAGTACATGAGTACGACTAAGGCACCAAAGGCACCAATACCTGCGCCAAGGCTAGCCCCACCAGCGGCAGCGCCTAACCCATAAGGTAATAATAGATAGGCAGCTCCTAGCATGACGACAACGCGAAGCAATTGCTCAATAATTTGGCTCACCGCAGTAGGCGTCATTAATTGCCAGCCTTGTAAATACCCTCGATAGCATGAAATGAGGGTAACAAAGAAAATGGCTGGTGATAAAGCGAGTAAGGCTAAATAGGCACGATCATCAATAATATATCCTGATGAAATGAGCCAATCCGAACCAAACCACATTAAAATACTGAAAAATAGGCCCGTTGCAAATAGGAGATAGAACGAAAGTTTAAATACTTTTTGAGCTCCTTTATAGTCGAAGCGAGCTATTTTTTCAGCTGTTAAAATTGAAATAGCAATCGGAATACCGGCACTAGATAGCTGTAGCGATAAGAGATAAATAGGAAAGGCCATTTGATAAATACCAATCCCTTCACCACCGAGAACGCGCGACAAGAGAATCCAGTTAATACTGCCAATTGCTTTGACTACAAAGCCTGCAATCGTAAGAATAAGCGTGCCTTGTAAAAATCGGTTAACCATTTACTATACTCCCAACTTGATGTTCAGATAGTTTTGAAAAGAAAATAGGACTTATAAAGCCTATCAATAGTTAATTTTAACATAGATTCAGGTACTATGCATTAGTATTTTGAGAAAGAAAGGGGCTTTTTAAGAAAAGTTTACTAAATTTAGTCAAAGCTTTTTTTGAGGAATTCAAGAAAGTATACATATTAGTACATTAGTAAGATAATAAAATAAGAGGCTGAAATCAGTTGCTAGATGCATTTGATTTCAGCCTCTTTAATTATTTTATAGTTATAACAGTTACGCAGTTACTCCTTGATGCTCTTCAGTCGCAGAATTTGTTGTTTCAGCCGTTTGAGCTGTTACGGCTACTACGGTGTCTGCTTCAAAGTGGCGATCTTTGGTATATACTTTTAGTGCAATGGCAATGATTAAGTTAATTACAAAGAGGACACTAAACACATAGAGTGGACCGCTATAGCTATGGGTACTTTCACGAAGAAAAGATACTAAGGTAGGCCCTGCAATACCCGCCATTCCCCAAGCTGTGAGAATACGACCGTGAATAGCGCTTAATTGTTTAGTACCAAATAAATCACTTAAGTAAGCAGGCATACAAGCAAAGCCGCCACCGTAGCAAGTAATAATAGCAAATACTAAAATCTGGAAGATAAAGGCTGTTGTTGTATTAGCAAGGGCCAGAAACGCTAAAATTTCTATGGCAAAGAATAGCATATAGGTGAAAGGTCGACCTAAATAGTCTGACACAGTTGACCAGACGATGCGCCCTAGACCATTGAGAAGGCCAATAATACCCACCATAGAGGCAGCCTCATTGGCAGTCATGCCTACAATTTCTTGAGCCATTGGCGAAGCCACTGCTAGTAAGCCAATGCCACAGGTAATGTTAATGAAGAAAATCCACCATAAAGCAGAGAATTGCCAAGTACGCATTGCTTCATGGGCGTTTAATCCACGGTTTAATACCTGTGTTGTACGATCTGTTAGTTTACGCTCGTTTGTTGTTGATTCGGCATTGTTAGTTCCTATTGTATTAGCTGGTGGTTTTAAATATAGGGAAGAAGCAATCATAACGATAATATAGGTGACACCAAGGATTTGAAAGGTTTCCACTAAGCCATAGTGAGTGGTTAGCCATTGCATTAATGGTCCTGCAATTAATGAAGCAAAGCCAAAACCCATGATAGCCAGACCGGTGGCGAAACCACGGTTGTGAGGAAAGTATTTTACTAAGGTAGATACAGGTGTAATATAACCTACGCCAAGACCGATGCCACCAATGAGACCATAGAAAATATAGAGTAATGTAAGGTTTGCCTCATTAAGTGCATAGGCAGTGCCTAGCATGCCGATACCAAAGAAGATCGTACTAAGAAGACCACTCTTTTTTGGCCCCATTTTTTCAGCAACATTACCTAGTAGACCAGCGGATAGGCCAAGAAATAGAATGGCTAAAGAGAAGGTCCAGGTTGTTTCTTTTAAGGACCATCCCATAGTTGTCATAATGGGGCGGGTTAAAACGCTCCAAGCATAGACACTGCCGATACAAATGTGGATTCCAATGGCTGAAAGAGCAATAAGCCAACGATTACGCATAGAAAATCATCCTTTCTATAATGAAAAGGAGAGCTTGCGATCAATTGACAATGCAAAAGACCGCCTGAGCAATCTCCTGCCCAGACGGTCGGCGTTTCAGCACATACAATACATGTGGTCAATTCCACTAATCCGTCAGCATTATATGTGATTTCTTTTGTTGAAGTCATTATAACGGCTATAGGTCATATGGTCAATCTATAAATTTAGATATTGTGTATGCGTAAAAAATATACCTGTTGCTCTCAAAGGGAAAGCAACAGGTATTTTGCACTATAATAGTAGATTAAGAACAGAACTATAATTATAGATGTGTAATAGTTTAGCTATAATTGTATAGTCTTGCTAATTTTTATAGTTTACCAGAAGAACCAAGTACATTTTTAATTTTATGTTGTACCATGCCTTTAATTGCATCACGAGCTGGTCCTAAGTATTTACGAGGGTCAAATTCGGATGGATTATTAGTTAAGCATTCGCGAATGGAAGCAGTCATAGCTAAGCGAAGGTCAGTATCGATGTTAATTTTACATACGGACATACCCGCTGCTTTGCGAAGCATATCTTCAGGAACACCTTGAGCACCTGGAATATTGCCACCATATTGATTGCATTTATCTACGAATTCAGGCAATACAGTAGAAGCACCATGTAATACGATAGGGAAGTTTGGTAATAATTTACCTACTTTTTCTAAACGTTCAAAGTCAAGATAAGGAGTGCCTTTGAATTTGTAAGCTCCATGGCTAGTCCCGATAGCAATAGCTAATGAATCGACACCAGTGCGTTCAACGAATTCGGCAGCTTGGTCTGGATCTGTAAAGATAGCATCTTTATCGCTTACATTTACATCATCTTCCACCCCAGCTAGACGACCTAATTCACCTTCTACAACGACGCCATGAGCGTGGGCATATTCAACAACTTGTTTAGTTAAGGCTACATTTGTTTCAAAATCATGTTTAGAGCCATCAATCATAACGGAGGTAAAGCCGCCATCAATACAGGATTTGCAAATTTCAAAATCTTCGCCATGATCTAAGTGAAGAGCAATTGGAAGTCCTGTGTCTTCTAAAGCAGCTTCTACTAATTTTACCAAGTAAATGTGTTTAGCGTATTTACGAGCACCAGCAGATACTTGAAGAATTAATGGAGATTGTTCTTCTTTGGCTGCATCAACGATACCTTGTACAATTTCCATATTATTTACGTTAAAGGCGCCAATGGCGTAACCGCCTTCATAGGCTTTTTTAAACATTTCAGTTGTTGAAACTAATGGCATGATAGTTCCTCCTTGTAAAACGGATTTCATAATAACTGATAACAAATGTCATACGTCAAGTTTAGTATAGCAAGAAGAACGGGAAAGGGCTACTATAATTTATGCATAGTTGAGGCTTTAACATACTTTATTTGTCATGTCTTTGGGGCAAAATATGACCCTGAATTAATTTAATCTTTTTTTAAATACTGTAAAATCAAGGGTTCCCATGATGGAGGCAGGTTTGTGTGCAGATGTAATAGCTTTTTTGTCATAGGATGGACAAATTGTAGCCCAATCGCATGGAGGGCTTGTTGTGCTAATAAATCTAAGGAACCGCCATATAAATCATCACCTACGAGGGGATAGCCTAAGTGGGCCATATGAACGCGAATTTGATGTGTTCGACCGGTATGTAATTGAAAGCGAACTAAAGAAAGCCGTTTATTACGCTTTATGCATTGTACATCCGTATGGGCTGCCTTGCCTTGGCTATCACAACAGCGCTCAATAATACTACCAATTTTTCGTGCAATAGGCCAATGAATCGTCGCTAAGGGGGCTGGAAAGTACCCATCACACAGAGCTACATAGGTTTTCTTAATAGGATTAGATAGTTTGGTAAAACTATGTTGAACCACTGCATTTTTAGCAATAATTACAAGTCCTGATGTGTCTTTATCTAAGCGATGGACTGGATGAAACGCAGCATGGGGTTGTTTAGTTTCTCTATAGTAATGAATCAAGGCATTAGCTACAGTATGATAGCGTTCTGATGCGGTTGGGTGCATGAGTAGACCAACCGGCTTATTGATAACTAATAGATGTTCATCTTCATAGACGATGGGAAGTGCATAATCCCAAGGGGTAAAGGCTGTTTCACGGGTTGGCAAATAGAGTTTCACATGATCACCAGGCTGCAATAATGTATGCCAGTTCTGTAAAGTGTGGTTTATATATATGAGGCCTTCAGTTCGTAAGCGTCGCCGCATGGCTTGTGAAACACCAGCTTGGCGCACTAGGTGATTGATGGAAACTCGTGTGGTTAGCGTTGAGTCTATTGGCACGGTTAGTTCTAATAAAGGTGTTCCAAGAGGCATAGGCTCTTTCTTGATTGTATCTGTTTTCGTTGTAAAGTCTAACTTTGAAATTATAAACACCGTCCTTATTTGACTGTAGCAAGGTGGGGTTGGGCCTTTTATCGTTTTAGGATAAAAGCCACAAGCATACCGAATGATTTATTATAGCATATCTGAAATGTGTTTAATAATGGTCTAGTGAGGGTGTATAGTAGATTATGATTAACTATGAGCGAAATTGGTAGTTTCATATGCCCTAACTATAACCAGTAGTTATTATATAAAAGTAGACCGATTACCTCTAAATAGCGTATAATAATAGTATTATCTAATGAATAGAGGAGGCATACATATGGCAAAAGATTGTTCGTTCGATGTAGTGTCGGAAGTGAATATGCAAGAAGTAGATAACGCAGTGAACCAAGCTAAGAAAGAAATTGGTACGCGTTATGATTTCAGAGGGAGTAAGTCTGAAATTAGCTTAGAAGGGGATACCATTAAGGTGCTTTCTGATGATGAATATAAATTAAATGCTGTAATCGATGTAATTAAGGGTAAAATGGTAAAACGTAATGTAGCTCTTAAAAATCTTGATTATGGTAAAGTAGAACCTGCTTCTGGGGCTACTGTACGTCAGGTTATTACGATTAAAAAAGGCATTTCTAAAGAAACTGCTAAAGATGTAGTAAAATTAATTAAAAATATGAAATTAAAAGTTACAGCGCAAATTATGGAAGATCAAGTGCGCGTAACTGGCAAGGACAAAGATTCTTTGCAAGAAGTGATTCAAATGTTAAAACAGCAGGATTTGCCTGTAGAATTGCAATTCGTAAATTTCCGCTCCTAAGTAAGAGCCTCGAAGAGCAGCGATTTATACCGCTGCTCTTTGCCATGATATAAGTTGAAATAGTGAATTTAGCTTTATATCATAGGCGAAAGAGGGCTCCATAGAAGGCACGTTTCATCAAAGGAGGTATGGATGGATGTAGAATCAATGCGAGGCGGTTATACTACTGGCTCGTGTGCTACAGCAGGTATGAAAGCGGCTTTACTCGCTTTATTACAAGAAGAATTTCCTAGCCAAGTGACTGTTATTAATCCACAAGGACAGCCTATTGAGGTGCCAATTAAAGCCGTAGAGGTTCTATCGTCATCGGAAGCTAAGGCTACGGTTATGAAAGATGGTGGTGATGATCCTGATGTTACTCATGGCACTGATGTGGTCACCACTGTGCAGTTAACTACTGATGGACAGTTACAGTTTAAGGCTGGTTTTGGTGTAGGCACTGTTACAAAATCAGGATTGGCTATGCCCCCAGGGGAACCAGCTATTAATCCTGGGCCACGAACTATGATGACTACCGTATTTCAGGAATTTTGTACTGAGGGTCAAGGCGTAATAGTTACAGTTTCTGTGCCTGAAGGGGAAATTTTAGCTCGCAAAACTCTTAATAGTACATTAGGTATTGAAGGCGGTATTTCTATTATTGGCACTACGGGTATTGTGAAACCTATGAGTGAAGAAGGGTTCAAAAATTCGTTGGTGCCTCAATTAAAGGTTATGAAGGCAGCTGGCTATGAAACAGCGGTTCTTGTACCAGGACGAATTGGTCAAGAACTAGCTCAAAATGTGCTAGGTGTGTCTATTAATCAAATGGCTGAGACGTCCAATTTCATTGGTTTTATGTTAGAACAGGCTGTAAAAATAGGCTTCAAAAAGATTGTGATTATTGGTCATATTGGTAAAATTATAAAACTTGCTTCAGGAAGTTTTCATACCCATAATCGTATGAGTGATGGTCGTATGGAAACTATTGTGGCTTATGCGGCTTTGGAAGGAGCTAGTACAGCGGTAGCTCATGAACTTATGGAATGCCGGACTACGGAAGCAGCCATGCCAATTTTAGCACGGGAGCATTTAGAAGGAGTTTATCAGCTAGTAGCAGATAGAGCTTCTATGCGCTCTGAACGATATATTGCCCAAGAAGCACAAGTAGGCATTATGATTGCAACCTTAGATGGGCAAATTTTGGCAGTAGATGAGACGGCACGACGTATAGGAGGTGAAGAACAATGGCACATACCCTCTACGTTGTAGGTATTGGTCCAGGTAATCCTGAATATGTTGTACCCCGTGGCCTAACCTTAATTAAGGAAGCTAAGGTATTAGTGGGAAGTGAACGAGCATTGCTTGATTTTGCCCAACCCGAACAGCTTACGTACCCTATTACGGGTAAATTAAGTGCGTTAGCTGAGTGGATAGATATTCAATTAGCAACGTCTGATGTAGTTGTTTTAGTTAGTGGAGACACCGGTTATTATAGTTTACTGCCTTATTTAAAAAAGAAGTTTCCCCTAGCGCCTATTGAGGTAGTACCTGGGATTAGTTCTATGACGTTTGCCTTTGCACGGATTGGTGAAGTGTGGCAGGATGCAGATTTATTGAGTTTTCATGGTCGTGTGCCACCAGAATCAGCCCTGCGCTATGAAGCAGGCCGTAAGCTAGGTTTCTTAACGGATAAGGAACATAATCCAGCCACCATTGCCCAGATTTTATTAGACCATGGTTGGCCAGCGGCAACAACAGCCTATGCTTGTGAACGCCTTAGTTATGAGGATGAACGCATTGAACAGTGTTCATTAGAGGCTATGACAGGGTTAGCTGGTTTTTATCATTCCGTTATGATTGTAATTAGTTAACAATTCGTGTCGCTGTCACAGGTTAAAACAGCAGGTGGTTGTATGGAGTCCATATCTATATAAGTACTAAATAAAACATATTAATATAAAGGAGTATGACATGCGTCATTTTTTCGGTATTGACGATGAAGAATTTATTCGTGGCGATGTGCCTATGACGAAGCGTGAAATTCGCATGGCCGTTCTTAACGAAGCACGCGTTCAAGAAGATAGTTACGTGTTAGACGTTGGCGCTGGCACAGGCTCTATTTCTATTGAAGCCGCCTTAGGGGCTCCTAAGGGGCATGTGTATGCTATCGAACGTTTCACTAAAGGCGTTGAGCTTATTAAAGCAAATATGGCGAAGTTTAATGTGACAAATATGACTGTCATTGAAGCTAAGGCTCCAGAAGGAATGGCTGATTTGCCAGCTTTAGATGCTATCATTATTGGTGGTAGTGCTGGTGGTATGGATGCTATTTTAGAGGAAGCAGAACGCTTGTTAAAACCTGGTGGTCGTTTAGTGGTGACTGCTGTTACTATGGAAACAGGCTACACTATTTTAAAGGCTTTAAAAAATCGGCCTTTTATCTATGAAGGCTATCAAATGCAGATTAATCGGTTCCGCAAAGCGGGGCCTTATCATATGCTCAATCCATTGAGCCCTATTTTTATTGTTACCGCTATTAAACAGGCGAATGCGTAGGGAGGTACGTTGGTAGAATGAGTACAACAGACGCTGCACAGGCAGCAACACAAGGTCAGTCATCACAAGTGGCCCCAGTGGTACATTTTGTAGGTGCTGGCCCAGGGGATCCAGAATTAATTACCCGTAAAGGGTATCGCTTAGTCAGTGAAGCTGACATTGTTATTTATGCAGGCTCTTTGGTAAATCCAGATATTTTAGCAGCTTGTAAAAAAGGTTGTGAAATTCACAATAGTGCGACTATGAATTTGGATGAAGTCATTGCGGTCATGAAACGGGGCGCCAGTGAAGGGAAAGCCATTGTTCGCTTGCATACAGGCGACCCGGCTATTTATGGCGCTATTCAGGAGCAAATGGATCGCCTTAAAGAGTTAGGGATTACCTATGCGGTCGTACCTGGCGTTAGCTCTTTCTTAGCTACCGCAGCGGCTTTAAAACAGGAATATACTTTACCTAATGTATCTCAAACGGTTATTATTACGCGCATGGAAGGGCGTACGCCTATGCCACCAAAAGAAAAATTAGGTATGCTGGCAGCTCATGAAGCGACTATGTGTATTTTCCTTAGTGTGCAGATGATTGATCGCGTGGTCGAAGAATTGGTAAAAGGTGGTTATAGCCCTAAAACGCCAGTGGCCATTGTGGTAAAAGCTTCTTGGCCAGATCAACGTATCATTCGCGGTACCTTAGAAACGATTGCCGATATTGTAAGCCAAGAAGGGGTATTACGCCAAGCTATGATTGTAGTAAGTAAAGTATTAGATAGCGATTATGAACTATCCAAACTGTATGATAAAGGCTTCAGTCATATGTATCGTAGCGCTAAAGACTGAGGTGATACTATGAATAGCTTGCGCACAGCTATTATATCGGTGACGGCTCATGGGGCCCAGTTAGGACAGGCGTTACGTGCTCATTTGACGAGTGCTGATGCTGTGGTGAGTTCACAGGTGGTTTGTTTTGAAAAAGAAGGCCGTACCAGTGGTGCTAGCGCTACTACCTTTACATCTATGAAACCCCATATGGAAACTTGGTTTACGACCTATGACCGCTTGCTTTTTATTATGGCTACGGGCATTGTGGTGCGCATGATTGCGCCCTATATTAAGCATAAGTCGGAAGACCCTGCTGTAGTCGTCATGGATGAACAAGGGCAATTTGCTATTAGTCTGTTGTCTGGGCACTTAGGTGGCGCCAACGAATGGACCGCGGAGATTGCTGAAGTCGTTGGGGCTACGCCGGTGATTACGACAGCTACCGATGTGAATGGTATTCCCGCCCCTGATGTATTAGCCCGTAAATTACAGTGTAAGGTAGAGGATTTCACGACCCTAAAAGAAGTGAATGCGGCACTGGTAGCGGGTGAAACGGTGCCGTATTATATTGATGATACTTTGTATTTTTTACATCATTATGAAGCGGTAGCGAAGGCACAAGGGATTGAATTAATTCGGTTTAATCCACATACTGTAACAGGGAAGGCTTTATTGGAAACTGGTGGGGCAGAGGCACCACGAGTGGTCATTACTGATTTAATATTGCCCACAGGTCCTAGAACTTTGGTATTACGACCACCGACTATGGTATTAGGGATTGGTTGTCGGCGAGATACGGCAAAAGAACTAATTTTAACGGCTATTTCAGAGTCGTTAGCCAACGTGAATCGCTCACCTAAAAGTGTAGCGAGCGCAGCTTCGGTTATCGTAAAAGCCGACGAAGTTGGTTTATTAGCAGCCGTAAAAGAATTACAGTGGCCCATTCACTTTTTTACCCAAGAAGAAATGGCCCTTTTTATAGAACAGAGTCAATTAGAAGAATCTAAATTTGTTAAAGAAACGATAGGAGTAGGTAACGTATGCGAAACAACAGCACTATTGCAGGCCAAGAGCCAAACATTATTACAAACGAAAACGGTGTATCCACGAACAACGGTAGCCATTGCACAGGTACAATCAAAGTAATTGGCATTGGCCCTGGTAATGAAGAATTTATGACACCACAAGCGAAAGAAGCCATTTTAGCGGCAGACCGCGTAGTTGGTTATTTGACATATCTTGATTTGATTGCTGATTTGATTAAAGATAAAGAAAAAGTAGGCACTGCTATGATGCAGGAAGTAGATCGTTGTCAGCAAGCTGTGGATTTAGCCATTGAAGGTCATAAAGTAGTGGTTATTTCTAGTGGTGATTCTGGTATTTATGGCATGGCTGGACTTGTTATGGAATTGGCTAATAAAGTGCCAGCACAGCAACGTCCAGATGTAGAAATTATTCCTGGCTTGAGCGCCGTAAATGTAGCCGCCGCTGTGTTAGGGGCTCCTTTAATGCATGACTTTGCCGTTATTTCTTTGAGTGATTTAATGACTCCATGGGATTTGATCAAAAAGCGTGCTGATTTAAGTGCTGAAGGGGATATGGTTATTGCCTTATATAATCCACGCAGTAAAAAACGGGTTACTCATTTAGATGAAGTTCGTGAATTAGTATTGAAGCATCGCGATCCAAAAACGCCAGTTGGGATTGTTCAAAAAGCGGGCCGTCCTGGTCAACATATGGTGATTTCTGATTTAGCGAATTTCACTAAAGAAGAAATTGATATGCAGACCTTAGTTATTATCGGCAACAGCCAAACGTATGTAGAAAATGGTCGTATGATTACGCCTCGAGGCTACAAATTATGATTTGGGTTATTGCGGGCACATTAGATGGCCGCAATTTAGCTGTAACAGTTCGTGAAACAACAGGACAACCTGTATTTGTATCTGTAGTTAGTCAGTATGGGGCTCAGCTTGCGGCTCATGAAGGCATTGAAGTGCATACAGGCAGGCTCGATACAGACGCTATGAAAGAGATTATTGCCAATAAAGAGATTAGTTTACTTATTGATGCTAGTCATCCCTATGCAGCTGTGGTAACGGCTACGGCACGGGCGGCAGCAGCCGATATGAAAATTCCGTTTTTGCGCTTTGAACGGAAGGAAGTGCCACTGCCCGTTTATGATAAATTGCACCATGTTAGCAATGAAGTGGAAGCGGCTCAATTAGCAGGTACTTTAGCGAAATCATTACATAACCGAGTGTATTTGACTACTGGTAGTAAGACTATGCATATCTTTGCTAAGGCAGAGGCTTTGGCAAATGTGGATGTGTGGACGCGTGTCTTGCCTACGGCTGAAGTATTGGCTATGATGGAAGACTTAGGTGTTTCACCAAAGCGAATTATTGCTATGCAAGGCCCTTTCAGCTATGATATGAATCGTATAATGTTTGCAGACACACAGGCTGATGTAGTAGTGATGAAAAACTCTGGTTTGGTTGGTGGTTCTGACACGAAATTGCAAGCAGCTATTGATTTAGGTTTACATATTATTGTTATTGATCGTCCCGAGCCTGCTAAAGGGGCTATGACCATTTCCACGGCTCAGGAATTCTGTGATTTATGGGAGGACAAGAAAAGTGGAATTCATTAAAAATCCAAAAGCTATTGAAGATAAAAGTATGGAAATTATTTATCCTTATGTAAAGGATTTAAATTTGACTGACGATGAAGTGCGTGTGTATTCTCGCACTATTCATGCCTCTGGTGATGTGGAATATGCTCAATTAGTACGCACTAGCCCTGATGCGGTAAAAAAGGGGATTGAAGCCTTACAAAATGGCGCTCATGTATACTGTGACGTTGAAATGGTGCGCACCGGTATTAATAAACCAGCGTTAGCTTTGCGTGGTAGTGAAGTTCATTGCTTAATTAAAGATGAAAAAGTAGCTGCTTTAGCTAAAGAATTAGGGGTAACTCGTTCAATTGCTGCTATGCGCACTTTTGGTAAAGAATTAGACGGGCAGATTGTAGCCATTGGTAATGCACCAACTGCTTTATATGAAGTGCTTCGTTTAGCGCTTGAAGAAGGTGTTAAACCAGCCCTTATTATCGGCATTCCTGTAGGTTTTGTAGGGGCTGCTGAATCTAAAGATTATTTAATGGAAGTATCGCCAGTACCATATATTACGGTAAAAGGGAATAAAGGTGGTAGTCCTATTGCGGCTTCTGTGGTTAATGCTCTTTTATATACGGGCGTAAATCGTGATGGTATGTTATTTGTACAAGGAAACGAGTCGAAACAACATGACTAAGGAGCTTGAATCAGCCCAAGCTATGCAGCGCAATGTAAAACGTAGTTTATGGGTGCTCGGCTTTTTAATACTAGCTCTCATTGCTATGATTGTGTCCTTAATATTTGGTTCTGCTGATATTACTTTGACCAAAATTTGGCACACCTTATGGAGTTCTGAACTAATAGACACACAGGATATGGTCATATGGAATATTCGCTTGCCACGCAATATTGTAGCGGCTTTAGTAGGGGCTAATTTAGCCGTTGCTGGGGCTATTTTACAAGCTGTTATGAAAAACCCGTTAGCAGACCCACAAATTGTCGGTGTATCATCGGGCGCTGGCTTGGCAGGGGTTATCATTTTAATCCTTTTTCCAAGTTGGGAATATTTAGTCCCTTTAGTTGCTTTTGTCGGCGCTTTAGGCGCTGCTCTTATGGTGTACGCCTTAGCGTGGAAAAATGGGATACGACCAACTCGTATTATTTTAGCGGGGGTAGCGGTAGCCGCCTTTTTAGGGTCTGGTATTTCCGCCTTACTCGTGTTCTATGGTGATCGCGTGCAAGGAGCTTTACTCTGGATGGTAGGGGGCTTATCGGCTCGTAGTTGGCCGCAAGTATATTTGCTAGCCCCCTATACTCTCATAGGCCTTATTATTGCTTTTTTAGGATCTCAGCGTTTAACAATTTTAAGCTTGGGGGATGAAACTGCTAAAGGCTTAGGGTTACCAGTAGAACAAACTCGTTTTACAATGACTGCGGTAGCTGCTTTTTTAGCGGCCAGTGCGGTAAGTGTGGCGGGACTTATTGGCTTTGTGGGGCTTGTAATTCCTCATATTGCAAGGATGATTATTGGTACGGATTATAAGTTTTTACTGCCTGGTTCAGCCTGTTTAGGGGCGGCGGTGCTTGTTATCAGTGATACATTAGGGCGGGTACTATTTAGTCCTGTAGAAGTGCCGGTAGGTATTATTATGGCCTTCTTTGGGGCGCCGTTCTTCTTGTACTTATTGCGGAGGGATGCGTAATGGATGCAATTACTGTGCAGAACTTAGCGGTCTCCTTTGAGCAAAAAGAGGTGCTATTAGATATTTCTTGGTCTGTGCCTACTGGCGCAATTACTACTTTAATTGGGCCAAATGGTTGTGGCAAAAGTACGCTGTTAAAATGCATTACTGGTAGTGTGAAACCAAAGCAGGGAACGATTGCTATTGGAGAGCGATTGACAAGCGATTATTCGGCTCGTCAATTAGCGCAGCAAATGGCCTTTTTGCCACAGTCCCCTGAAGTACCTAAAGATATGGTCGTAGAAGAACTCATCTATTGTGGGCGCTTCCCACATCAGAATTGGTGGCGAAATACGGCTGGAGAAGATCGTAAAGCCGTAGAAGATGCTATGGCGGTAACTAAGACAACGCATTTACGTCATCAACGGGTATCGTCTTTGTCTGGTGGGGAACGGCAAAGGGTTTGGATTGCTATGGCGTTAGCGCAAGAACCAGAGATTTTGCTATTAGACGAACCAACAACGTATTTAGATATTAATCATCAGTTTGAAGTGATGGAATTATTGCGTCGTTTAAATCGGGAACAAGGATTAACGGTTGTGATGGTTCTTCATGAGTTGAATCAAGCGGCTCGTTACTCTGATCAAATTGCCGTGCTTCATAAAGGGCATTTGGCAGCAGTAGGAGCACCAAAAGATGTAATGACTACAGATTTATTACAAACTGTATTTGCTGTTGAGGCTACAATTGAAGAAGGGCCTGAAGCAAGTCCTTATATTAAGATTGAAGGCTTGTTATAAAGGTAGCTCATAAAAAGGGGCTGTAACAAATGCGGATATGTCCGACATTGTTACAGCCCTTTTTTGTTAGCCTTATAAGGTATAGTATCCTTATTATTTTATTATATTTTCCCGTGTTAGAAGGTTACAGTAATACCATAGGCCATATTGGCTAATTCTGCCATAGCCTCCGGTGTATGTAAGCCTGGATTTAACAAGAATAAATTAGATGGTAAATAAAATACTTTGCCATTTTTTACTGCTTTTAGATTTTGCCAAGCCGGATTATTTGTCATTTCCTTTTCCATCGTTTTAGTGATGTCCTCTTTTTTACCCATGGTAGAGATAAAAATAATATCTGGATCATCAGCTGCTAAGGTTTCTAGTGAATAAGGAATGGTTTTAGCCGATTTGTCAAAATCACCATGTTGTAAGACTACATTAGTCATACCTAATTCCTTGACCATGGCAGCTGTTACAGCTAGTTCAGTTTCAGCCGTAACGGCTTTGCCCGTAGCTCGTAAAACAGCTACTCGTGCTGGCGTTAACGTTTTTACAGCACTCTTTACTTTTTCAATATTAGCATTGTATTGAGAAACTACCTCTTTAGCTTTGTCTTCATGATGAGTTAGTTCACCTAAGAAGAGGAGTAGCGGCACATTGTCTTTAATGCCATCATAGCTTACTAAGATGTGTGGTAGTTTATTACTTTGCAATTGACTTTCATATTTGCCATGCTGATTGCTAAGACCTATTACTAAGTCTGGTTTTAAACTTAGTAATTCCTCCATATTGATATTGGCTGTTTGCCCTAGTGAAGGGAGAGCTTTTAATTCATCGGAGAGGGCATCGCTTGAATCTACGCGACTAATGGATTTGCCATCAATGGCATCAAGAAAGTTAAGTAAAGAGTTGGCTAAGGTAGCAATCCGTTGTGGATTTGCTGGTACGGTATAACTTTGATCCTTATAAGTAATCGTACGGGTTTCGCCGCTCTTAGTAGAGTCTGTTTTACTACAGCCTACTAAGACTGTCATGGCTACAAGCAGTGATGTTAATATAAGGAAAATTCGAGTTACTGATTTCATAGAGTTTTTACCTTATTTGGCATCTTCTTTTTGTAGTGCTTCCCAAGCTTCTTGGGCATGCGCGGCAAAGAGATCACGGACTTTTTGGTTTTCACCAAGGCCATGAATGTAAGTATCTACTTTGAAACCATCAGCTTGGAGAATTGATTTATGGGAATCTGGTTCATCCCCAGCCATATCATTATTAGCATGATCGCCAGCTACCATCATAAATGGCATTAAGGTTACATGGTTAACACCTTTAGCTTTTAATTGAGGCACAATATCCTCAAGGCTTGGCCAACCTTCTACAGTATAAATGTAGGCATTTTTAAGGCCTGCTGAATCGAGGCGGTCTTGGATTACGGCATAGTAAGCATTGGATGGATCTGGCGTACCATGAGCCATAATCAATACGGCATCTTTATCACCTGTTTTAGGGAATTGAGTAGCTACCGCTTCCACTGTTTTAGCAATGTCATCGGTTTGACCTTCTTGGCCCATCCAGTACATGAGTGGAGTACCAAAGGTCATTTTTTTGAAATTATGTTTATATTGGTTGTAAACGCCTGTTTTATATTTATATTCAATGCCTGGGATTATATCTAAAGTAGTTAAAGCTACACGTGTATACCCCTCCGCTTTTAATTGATCTAATGCTTCTTCAGGAGTAGGGTAGGTAATGCCTTCATTTGCTTTGATGCGGTCGATAATAATATGAGAAGTGAAAGCAGTAACTACTTTTACACCAGGATGTTGAGCTTTGATTTCATTGATAGTAGCATCAATTGTTTTAGCTCGAGTATCTTTGAAAGTAGTACCAAAACTCATTACTACGATAGCATCTTTGTTAGGAGCTTTGGCAAGTTCTGCATTATCCGTATTATAAGTGCGAACACCGATTTCGGTAGCTTCTAATAGAGCTGGTGTGGCAGTTTTTACTTCATCGCTCAATTGGTACGCTGCTTCTGTTTGTGCACCAAGGAAGCCAAAGCCTGTTAAAGCGGCTACTGCTAGTGTGGTAGCTAATGTTTTTTTGAAAAATTGTTTGCTCATTTCATTCACTCCTCGTGATAAAAAATGGAAAATAAAATAAATAATAAATACAAAAATAACCTCCCCTTAGTAAGGGAGGTTGTAAGCAATACACTAGAATTGCTAGGCACATGACGGTTGACATATTCTACTAAGTAGCTAGCTTCTAGAAACTAACTATATGAATATGTGGTACTACTAGTCAGTGTATAGTACAGATAGTGACATCGATTAACCTCGCCATCGCTCGTGGGTTATAGGTTATCCAACAAGGCAGGTCTTCTGGCTCAAGTTCCTCGCAACAATCACCTTCCCAGAGTGTTTCCAGTGGCTTATCGATTCTGCTCCCTCTTACAGCGGCGGGACCGCGGCAGCTTTTACTGCTCTTTCCTATTAAGTCATTCACCTTGTAGGTCATATTCATTTTGTAATCATGATAGCAAAATAGATGTCCACTGTCAATGCAGTACTGGGTAGGGTATAAGGACTAGTAGTGACTTTGATATTTAGCCTGACGGTGATTGCAAGAGGCTTGGGAGCTCTTAGTAATCAAAGAGAACTATAGAAATTTGTGCATACAAGGTATGATAATTTGTTATTTGTGGCGGTTACTGTGCTTTTGCCATAGGCAAAGTAAGGAAAGTTTGGTACTATGGAGAAGTAGGTATTAATGTATATAAATAAAGGAGGTCCGACTATGGATCAATTTATGAATGGTGCAGGTCCTAATGAAGTATCTAAGTCTGTGTATGAAGTCACCTTTACACCCGTGTTAGAACGGCCTGAGTATCAAGGCGAACCAATTCATTCAAAACTGTTAGCTTTGCAAGAAGCTATGGGTGAAGAGGACTTTAATGAATATATTAATAGTTTATTGCGAATTACCTATAATGGTCGCCAGTTGTGGTTGATTACGAAAAGTGAACGGAAACGGACATTAATTGAAGGTAAATATTTGAAAACGATTGCTGAAATATTTGAAGTAGCAGCACCAAGAGTATTTTCGCAACCATAATGGTTATCAATTATATAAGAAGCAATATAGGCTTTTAGTACTAAATAATGTATAGTTACTATACATTATTGAATAAAAATTCTTAAAAATTAAATTGTCTATTTTTAATAGAATTTATTTGTTAGGACCGTAGCAAATAAGGTATCTATTAAATTGATTAATAAAATACCTGTTTTTGAGAGTGAAGCTTTGTTGGCTAAGAAGGCGATAAAACATCTTTATATCGATAAAAATAAAACTGGAACGACATAAATAGATATAGAAAGTGAAAATGAAATTAAATATTTAATTTCTCACTGATATTCATTGATAAATTATAAAATGAGAAAAATTCTCATTGACTAAAAACTAAATCTAACGTATCATTATACCAACAAATAAAGTGTGACATGTATTTTGAATATTTTCGATTATGTAAAATATGACAAATTTCAGTCTGATTTTAGAGTAGACATCATTACGATGGTGTGTAGGTATTCTTGATATCGGAGGATTTATAAATGAGTACAAAGGGTATTATTTTAGCCACATTTGGGTCTATTTATGGTGAAGCAGTAGAAAAATCAGTAGGCATTATGGAAGCTAAAATAAAAAAAGCCTATCCTGATTCAGTAATTCGTCGTGTATTTTTAGCAGATGCTTTAATCGAGAAGTGGAACGAAAAATATAAGAATCCCGTACAGTCTTTAGAAGATGTGTTAACTGATTTTAAAAACACAGATGTACGAGATGTTTTTGTATTGCCTTTCGCGTTAGTTGCTGATCAATGTTATCAAAAGATGCGCAAAGCGATTGCCACGTTTACTTATAATTGTGACCGCAATGTAATGCGCATTCACGTAGGGAAGCCATTGCTCAGCTCTTTAGGAGTAAAAAATTATGCGGATGATTATGTAGCCACCATTGATGCGATTATGAAGCATGTGAATATTCGCGCTCTAAATAAGTCTATTTTATTAATGGCAAATGGACAGAATCAATTAGAATTTAGTGCTTTGCAATTAAAATGTTTATATGGTAATGGCCAAAATGTAGCTGTTTTTACTTCCAATGGTTTTCCTAATTTTAAACAGGCTTTAACCTTATTAGAACGCTTAGATCATAAGGAAGTATTAGTGGTGCCATTAGCTCTCATTGGATCAGAACATTTAATGGATTTCCTTGGTGGTGATCGTTCTGACTCCGTAGCGACCTTATTAACCGAAGAAGGGTATGGAGTTACTATATGGAATGAAGGGCTAGGGGAAAATCCATTTATCCAAGATTTATTCTTAAAACATTTAGCACAATCAATTCGTATGATTGAACGTAAACAACAAGCAAGTCAATCAAATAAGGACGCAGGATGGCCTTCGTTGCGGGGGGAGAGTCGTGAAGCCTTAGTTGTTTAGTCAATTAGCAAGACATATAGTACATAAATAGCGGTCCTCAGAGGAGGACCGTTTTTGTCACATAGGAGGGTGTATGAAACAAGCTATTTTAGTAGTAGCCTTTGGCACGACGGTTGAATCAGCCCGTCAAAATCAAATTAATCCTGTCGTGGAATTTATTAAAAAGCAATATAAAGAGCATGAAGTACGCTTGGCGTTTACCTCACGTATTATTGTTAAGCGTTTACGGGAACGAGGCGAAACAATTGATACCGAACAAAGTGCTATTGAAGATTTAATCCATCAAGGCTATGAGTCTATTGTAGTGCAACCATTACATCTAATTGGTGGTGAAGAATTTGATAAATTAAAACAGAATATTTTGGCCTATCAAGGGCAGGGTTCTTTGCAACATATTGCAATAGGCCGTCCATTATTATACTTCTTAGGTCAAGAAGAGCGACCAGATGATTATGAGGCTTTGATTGAACAATTTATTGATACATTACAAATCCCTAAAGAAGAAGGTCTATTATTGGTTGGCCATGGTGGCATGAGTGTAGGCAATGCCTCTTATAGTGCGTTGCAATTAAAATTATTCCGCAAAGGCTATTATAATGTGCGTATCATAACCTTAGAATGTTTTCCAGAATTAGAAGATATGGCGATGCCTTGGGAGTGGGTAGATAGTAAACGACCTGGTCGAATTCATGTTCATCCTCTTCTGCTAGTAGCTGGTGATCATGCCCTTAATGATATTTTTGGTGATGAGGAAGATAGCGTGCAAACGTCCTTAGAAGCTGCTGGTTATGAAGTAGTACGTCATATGAAAGGGCTCGGTGAATATCGGGCAGTGCAGCAATTATATGTAGAGCACTTGGCTGATGCTATGGCTGGGCGCTATGAGGGGCGCGTTTCCCATAGACCAGCTATTCCTAATATAAAATAAAATCATTATTTCCGCAGAATTAATACTTGCCCGATTGTAGGCTTAACGCATACAATAATAAGGTATGTATTCAATATAAAGTATATGAACAGATAGGAGCGTAACCATGAAAGGTAAATTGTACGGTATTGGTGTAGGACCTGGAGATCCAGAATTAATGACTGTGAAAGCAGCGCGTATTGTAGGTGAAGCAGATATTATTATTACACCTAAAACAGAAAAGAAAGACGGATCTGTAGCGCTTAATATTGCTAAACCATATATTCAGGCTCACACTGAAATTGTGCCAGTGGTATTTCCTATGGTGCTTGATGATGATGCACAAGCTGCTGGTTGGGAAGAAGCTCGAAAAGTTATTTTAGGTTATTTAGAAGCTGGTAAAAATGTAGTCTTCTTAACGTTAGGGGATCCTATGTTCTACAGCACATATATGTATGTATATCGTTTGATTGAAAACACAGGTTTTGAAATTGAAACAATCCCAGGGGTGACTGCGTTCTGTGCTATTGGCTCGCATTTAGGGTATCCTATTGTAGAAAAAGAAGAAGTGCTTGCTATTGTACCAGCTACAGCTCCTAAGGAAAAAATTGATAAAGTATTAGCAGTGGCTGATGATGCTGTTATTATGAAGGTATACCGTAATTTCCACGAAGTACAAGAAACGCTTAAAAAACATAATATGGCTGATGATGCTGTTATGATTAGTCGCGTTGGTCTTGATGGTGAAGAAGTATATCGTGGCCTTGATACACTACCAGCTGATTTGAAATTAAATTATTTATCCACTGTATTGGCTAAGCGTAAGGATCGCTAAGACTATGAAATCATATGCTATTCCGAGAGTTGTCATCGCTGGTACAAATTCTGGTGTTGGCAAAACAACGATTGTAGCGGGGTTGTTGGCTGCATTTTATGAACAAGGTAAAAAAGTACAAGCCTTTAAAGTAGGCCCTGACTATATTGATCCAGGGTTTCATAAATTAGCTAGTGGTCGAGATTGTTATAATTTAGATACTTGGCTAGTACCACCACAGAAGATGAAACCATTTTTTGCTGACATGGCAGGAGATGCAGAGTTAGCTATCATTGAAGGCGTAATGGGGCTGTATGATGGAGGCCGTGAAGGCGTTAGCTCGACTGCGGAAATTGCTAAATCATTAGAGGCACCTGTTATTTTAGTGATTGATTGTAAAGCGATGGGTGAAAGTGCAGCGGCGATTGCTAAAGGGTTTAAAGAATATGACCCTACTGTTAATTTAGCCGGTGTATTATTGAATCGCATCGGTTCGGATAATCATGAGCATATGATTCGTGTTGCTATGGCGCGTTTGGGTATTCCTGTGATTGGTGTTATTCGTCGTGATGAACGGATGCATTCACCGGAGCGGCATTTGGGGCTTACCCCTGTTACGGAAGTGAATCCTCAAACGGCCTTAGATACTATTCGTGAAGCGATTAAGCAAAGTGTTGATTTAAGTGCTTTAGTTAAATTGGCAGAAGCAGCTCCAGCTGTTATGGTGCCTGAAATAGTGGCTAAAGCAAGTGCAGAACCAAAGGTGCGTATTGGAGTCGCTTATGATGAAGCATTCTCCTTTTACTATCCTGCGAGTTTGCAGGCCTTAGCCGATGAAGGGGCTGATTTAGTATATTTTAGTCCTCTTACCGATACGGAGTTGCCATCAGTAGATGCCGTATTATTTGGCGGTGGTTTCCCTGAAATGTTTTTGACTCAATTAAGTGAAAATCAGTCTATGTTGCATTCTATTCGTGAAGCGGTTGCTTCGGGTATGCCTATTTATGCAGAATGTGGCGGCTTAATGTATTTATGTGAAGCTGTTACTGACTTTGAAGGTAATGTACGGCCTATGGTAGGTTTAGTACCAGCACAATGTGTTATGCAGGCTAAACTACAAAAAGTTGGTTATGTAACGGCAACAGCTCTACAGGATACGCTGTTAGCTCCTAAAGGCAGTAGTCTAAGAGGTCATGAATTCCACTTTTCTACCATGGAGCCTGTAGAGCCTATGACAGTTGATACATTCCCGTGGGCGTTTCATTTTGAAGGTGGCCGTAAAGGGCAAACTTATAATGGTGGTTATAGTCATGGCAATATTTTAGCTACTTACTTACATTTGAACTTTGCCGGCAATGAGTCAGCGGCCGCACAATTTATTGCTAAGGCGCGTGCCTATCGTGCTAAGGAGGCGTAAGGATGACCACAGTAGATACGAAAACATCGGTTGATGGCGAGGAGCGTGTTGTTACGCCATCCCAAAGGGGCTTAATCTTAGTTAATACAGGGAATGGTAAGGGTAAAACAACAGCGGCCTTAGGTGTAGCACTCCGCGCAGTTGGTAATGGCTTACGAGTTCTTATTTTGCAATTCATAAAAGGTGGTTCTACCTATGGCGAATTGAAAGGCATCAAAGCATTGCAAGCAGCTGGTTTACCTATTGAAATTCGTCCTATGGGGAAAGGTTTTATTTTCCACAATAAAGAAACTTCAGAAGCTGATTTGATAGCTCATAAGGCGGCTGCTAAAGATGCTTGGCAAATGTTAACGGATGAAGTTATGTCTGACAATTGGGATTTAGTCATTTTAGATGAAATTAATTACGCCATTAAATTTGGTCTATTGCCGGTAGAACAAGTAGTTACGTTGTTGGAAGCAAAGCCGACCCGTTTGCATATGGTCTTAACTGGGCGCGATGCTAAGCCTGAAATCATTGCTAAAGCTGATACAGTTACGGAAATGCAAGTGGTGAAACATGCGTATGAACAGGGCATTAAAGCAGCCCGTGGCATTGAGTTTTAATATTGTAAATAAATCGAAAAAAGTCGTAATAGACTCTTGAAAAAATAAAGGTACATGCTATAATAAAATTATAAGCAGTATATTATTTTAAACTATAAGTAAGTTCTTATAGGATATATTCTTATGACCAAGGAGGTTATCACAATGGCATTAAGTAACTATGTAAAATCTGCAGACTTCAAAAATGAAAAACACGTTCCGGTAATTACAGCACCTGACACTGTAAAAGCTGGTGAAAAAGTAAAAATTGAATTAGAAGTAGGCAAAGATATTGCACATCCAAACACTACAGAACATCATATTTCTTGGATTAAATTATACTATGTAGAAGAAGGTACAACGCTTCCATTTGAAGTAGCTCGTCTTGAATTCAACGTACATGGTGAAGCAGCAGCTGGCGCTAACGAAGGTCCAGTATTTGCTGAAGCAGCTGGTGTTGTAGTAGCTTCCTTCAAAAAATCTGGTAAATTGATTGCTACTTCTTACTGCAATATCCATGGTTTATGGGAATCTGAAAAAGATATCGTAGTACAATAAGAAATCAAGCTTTTTTAAAGCTGGTTAATATTGTCTTACATAAAGCGCTGAGACTTTAGTCTTGGCGCTTTTTATGCTTTACAGATATAGCCTTTATATGATAGAGTATCTTTATATATTCTTATAGTTGTTTTAGAGATAAAGAGGGATTACAGTGGCCTTAATTGTTAAAAAATTCGGTGGCAGTTCTGTCGCTTCCCCGGAAAAAATTTACAATGTAGTAGATCGCGTATTACGTGATAAAAAAGAAGATGACCGCGTTGTGGTGGTTGTATCGGCCATGGGTGATACTACGGATGATTTAGTATCCTTAGCACGGGCTGTTACATCTAGACCATTTGGTCGTGAAATGGATCGTTTATTGTCTACTGGTGAACAGATTTCCATTGCCTTATTAGCGATGGCTTTTATGGAAAAAGGTCAACCTGCTGTATCTATGACAGGGGCACAGGCTGGTATTTTGAGTAGTGATAATCATGGCAAAGCTCGTATTTTAACGATTGATCCTAGCCGTGTATTTGCAGCGCTTGATGCAGGCAATATTGTGGTCGTAGCTGGTTTCCAAGGTATTACTGATTGTGGTGATATTACAACCTTAGGTCGTGGTGGCTCTGATACGACAGCGGTTGCATTGGCGGGGGCTATGCAGGCTGATGTGTGTGAGATTTTTACCGATGTAGAAGGTGTGTATTCTACGGACCCACGTATCGCACCGAATGCGATGAAATTAGATGAAATTACATATGGTGAGATGTTGGAAATGGCTCGCTTGGGGGCGGGTGTAATGCAACCTCGTGCCGTTGAAATGGGCAGTCGCTATGGCGTACCTATTCATGTGCGTTCCACATTTTGTGATAAAGAAGGTACCATTATTCGGGAGGATTATACCATGGAAGCAAATAAACATGTAATTCAAGGCGTGGCGGATGACACTAATGTAGCAAAAGTATCTCTTGTAGGGGTTAAAAATAAACCAGGTATTGCGCATCTTATTTTCCAAAGCTTGGCTGATAAAAATGTGGACGTAGACATGATTGTACAAAGCGTTCGTACAGTAGAAGATACAATTACTGATATTGTATTTACAATTACTTTGGATGATGTTGTAATGGCGCGCGAAGTGTTGGAATCTTTGAAGGCTGCTGGCGACATTGAAGATTTTGTTATTAATGAACAAATGGCTAAAGTATCAATCGTTGGGGCTGGTATGTTAGGTCAACCAGGCGTGGCAGCTCAGATGTTTGGCATTTTAAGTGAAGAAAATATTAATATTGAAATTATTAGTACTTCTGAAATTAGTATTACTTGCTTAATTGCAGAAGAACGAGTAAAAGATGCTATTCGTGCCATTCATGACAATTTAGTCATTGATAAACGTGGCTAAGAAGGGTTTCTTAAGTTAAGTAAGAACAGGCTTTTTCCCTCATAGGTGGGAGAAAGTCTGTTTTATTTTGAAAATATTCCTCAATTTTAGTATAATATACATTGTATACAGTTAATTATAAGGTTCGGGTATGTTATGTACCTGTGCTTTCTATGTAATAAAAGGAGTTTTTTATGAAACTAAATGAAATATATAGTGGTTTTAAAGTAGAGCGGGTGGAATCTGTTGCTGAATTAAGCAGCACAGCCTATTTAATGCATCATGAAAAATCAGGAGCTCGTTTGCTTTATATTGATGCTGAAGATACGAACAAAGTCTTTTCGATTGCCTTTCGCACACCGCCAAAAGATAGTACAGGGGTTGCCCATATTATGGAGCATTCTGTGTTATGTGGATCTCGTAAATTCCCATTAAAAGAGCCATTTGTAGAACTTGTAAAAGGATCTTTAAATACCTTTTTAAATGCTATGACGTATCCTGATAAGACAATGTATCCTGTGGCTAGTAAAAATGATAAGGACTTCCACAATTTGATGGATGTGTATTTGGATGCCGTTTTCTATCCACGGGTAGCTGAGGATAAGGAAATTGTAATGCAAGAAGGTTGGCATTATGAATTGGATTCAGCTGAAGATGAGTTGACATATAAAGGTGTTGTATACAATGAAATGAAGGGTGTATACTCTTCGCCTGATTCTATTTTAGAAACTCATATGATGGCTGAATTATTCCCAGATACGACTTATGGTGTAGATTCTGGTGGTAATCCTGATAACATTACAGATTTAACCTATGAAGGATTCCAAGCGTTTTATAAACAATATTATCATCCAGCGAATAGTTATATTTTCTTATATGGAACGATGGATATTGAAGAACAGTTACGTTTCATTGATGAAGAATATTTGCAAAACTTTGATGCAATTACTGTAGATTCTACCATTGCAGTACAAGCTCCATTTGAAAAAGGCAAAGTGGCGTCGTATCCTTATAGCATTGGCTCTGATGAAAATGAAGCAGGTAAGACAATGCATGCTTTGACGTATGTAATGCCTGAAATGACAGTGGCAGATAGTTTGGGCTTTGAAATTTTGACACATGCTTTATTAACATCACCAGCAGCACCGTTAAAAGAATTATTAGTAAAAGCTGGTGTAGGTAGTGACATTAGCGGTTATTATTTAGATAGCTTACGTCAGCCAATTTGGAATATTTCTGTTACTGGTTCTGAAATGAAGGAACAAAGTCGTTTACAGGAATTAGTAGAAGCAGAGTTGGCTCGTTTAGTTAAAGATGGTCTTGATACATCATTATTAGAAGCCTCTTTAAATATTACTGAATTTACTTTGCGAGAAGCTGATTTTGGTGGTCGTCCAATCGGGTTAGCTTATGGCATTCGCGTTATGGATCAATGGAATTATGATAAAGATCCAATTGAAGCCCTTCGCTACGAAGGCGCTTTAGCTACATTGCGTGAAGGCTTACATACTCGTTATTTTGAAGATTTAATCGAACGAGCATTATTACAAAATCAACATAAAGCTTTAGTGTCTATTTATCCTGAAAAAGGATTACAAGAGCAAAAAGAGAAGGCTGAAAAAGAAAAATTAGCAGCTATTAAGGCTAGCATGACAGCTGAAGAAATAAATGCGATTGTAGAGCAAACAAAAGCATTAAAAGCGCGTCAAGCGGCTCCTGATACTGAAGAAGCATTAGCCACGATTCCTCTTTTGGAATTAGATGACTTATCACCTGCTGTAGAACGAGTGGAACGTGAAGATAGTGTGTTAGGTGAGGCTAAGCTTCACTTTGTACCTGCTCAGGCTAAAGGTATCAACTATACTGCTTTTTATTTCCATTTGGATTGCTTAACTGAAACGGAACTATTTTACGCAAGTCTCTTAAGTGATATATTAGCCCGTGTTAATACCAAAGAACGGACCTATGATGCGATTGCTCAGGATATTAATATGAATTTAGGTGGTTTCAGTGCCAATATAGCAGCTTTAACTAAGTATAATGACCGTGATGGCTACACACCATTATTTATTGTTCGTGCTAAAGCTTTGCATGCTAAATTGCCTGAATTAGTTCGTATTATTTCTGAATTAGTCAGTCATAGTGAATATACAGATGTAAGTCGCTTAACAGAACTTGTGAAAGAGACTAAAGCGATTTGGGATACAGAAGCATTCCGTCGTGGCCATACTATCGTATCAAATCGTGTAACAGCACAGGTGACTGAAGTAGGAAAATTCCGTGATTTAGATAGTTTGGGCTATTTTGAACAACTAGCAACCTTGGTTGCTGATGAAGCTGCTTTACAAGCTTTGCCTGCTAAATTAGCAGCAGTAGCAGCAAAACTATTCCGTCCTTCTAATGTTGATATTTCCTTTGTAGGTGAAGCCCCTGAATTTGAACAATTTAAAGAATTATTAGAAACGGCTTTAACAACTTGGGCAGAGTGTTCTTATCCAAAGGGACAATTAAAAATCACAAAAGAGTATGTGAATGAAGGGATTGTTACCTCTGGGAAGGTGCAATATGTGGCTCAAGGTGGTAATTTCCGTGACCATGGCTTTACACCAAAGGGGGCTATGAAAGTATTGGAAACCATTCTTCGCTATGAATACTTGTGGACTCGTATTCGTGTGCAAGGTGGCGCTTATGGAGCATTTGCTAATTTCTATAATAATGGTAACTTTGTACTTTGTAGTTATCGTGATCCAAACTTGACTGAAACATTATCGGTTTATGAAGCGTTAAGCGAATATTTACAGACTTTTGAAATTTCAGATCGTGAAATGCGTAAATATATTATTGGTACTATGAGCACGTTAGATACGCCAATTACACCAGCTTTACGAGGTCCTCGTGCTATGAGTGAGTACTTTGGCGAAGGGACGCCAGAAGCAGCTGAACAGCTGCGTAAAGAAGTAATTGCTTGTCGTCAAGAGGATATTCGTAGTTTGGCAGATTTAGTCGGCGCTGTTATGAAGGATTCTCATATTAGTGTAATGGGGAACGAACAGAAGATTAAAAATGCTGGCTCTACATTTAGCCAAGTAATTTCCTTGCCACAATAAGGCAAGATATAAACACTCCTAAGCAGGGGATGATACCTTTGTTTAGGGGTGTTTTTTAGAAATTGCACAATATTATTTTACATAAGGAGTAGGTCATGTTATTGGGAATTAGAAGGTTCTTTGGGATAGATTATATTCTGCCTGTTGCAGCTCGGTTGGGGCCAGTACCAGCCACTAAGAGCATTTATAAGGAATATATTGATGTAGCTTGGCCTGCCACGATGCAAGGACTCTTGTTGCAGTTGATGACGGCGATTAATTTAGCTATGGTTGGCGCTTTAGGTGCTGATGCGTTAGCTGCTGTAGGGATTATGAGTCAGCCCTTGATGGTTATGCTTGTTTTTGTACGGTCGGCAGCTATCGCTATTACGGCTATCGTAGCACGTCGTAAAGGGGAAGAGAATTATGTAGCTATGAATTCAGTGCTAAAGCAAGGGGTTATATTGACGATATTATTTTATTTACCCTTGTTGGCTCTAAGCTACTATTTTTTACCGGCTATTTTATCTTTTGCTGGGGCTCAACCCTCCTATATTACTACCGCAGTTGGCTATGGTGAATTTATTGTTATTGGTCTTTTCTTTTCTGCGTTGTCGGTTATGATGGGGGCCGCTTTAATTGGTGTAGGTAATACAAGGATTATTTTTACATCGAACGCTATTGGCAATGTTCTTAATGTTTGCTTGAATTTTGCATTGATTTATGGCTGGGGGCCCATTCCTGCTTTAGGTGTAATAGGCTCTGGGATTGCTACGATGACTAGCTATATATTGATTTGCCTACTTTTGTGGCGAGCCATTCATACAAAGGATAAACATTTATCCTGGAAGCAAGGCAGTTGGCGATTTGATAAGGATATTTTACGATCCATATATTATATAGGTGGTAGTTCGTTAGGGGAGCAGGCTTTTGAGCGATTTGGGATGTTTGCTTATACTAAAATGGTTGCTTCTTTGGGCGTTGTGGCTTTAGCGACACATCATATTTGTATGAACCTCATTGATATTTTTTACTATTTTGCTATGGGTTTAAGTTATTCAGGTGCTTCTTATACGGGTCAGTCCTTAGGCAAGAAGCGGCCTGATTTAGCAATGGCTTATGGTAAAATAGGTATTCGCATTGCTTTATTTATTTCTATTGTAGGCTTGATTGTATATTTTGGTTTGCGTAATGTTGTATTTGATTTCTTTACTCAGGACCAAGGTGTATGGCAGTTGGGTTCACAAATCATGATTCTTATGGCGATAGCTAGCTTTCCTCAGGCTTTTCAATTAGTTTATTCTGGTGTTCTCAAAGGGGCCGGCGATAACTTTTATGTTATGAAGTATTCCTTGTTTGTGATTGCTATTTTCCGACCTATTATAACTTATTTGCTTTGCTTTACTTGGGGCTTTGGATTATATGGTGCTTGGATTGCCTTGTTAATTGACCAAAGCTTGCGGATGGTGTTTGCAGGTTGGCGTTTTCGTAGTGGTGTATGGCAGCATATAAAAATTTAGTGAAATTATTGATGAAAGCGTGTATTATAGGGAACTTTTCATACTCAAAAAGGACAAATTCTTTGATATATGATATAATCAGACTAGCATACGTAGTATTGTAAAGACTCGACAACAAGGAGGATGACATATGAAAAAGAAATTATTAGCAACTGTAATGGCAATGTCAATTGCCACTGGTGTATTTGCTGGTCCAGCACAGGCTTTTAGCCTTGGCAATTTTAACTTAGGTAGCGTCCTTAAAGTTGGTGGTGTAGGGATTTTAGTTGACCGCTTTGGTGGACAAATTAATGACTTTTTAAATAAAATTTTAAGCCAAAATAATTTGAGTACTACTTATACAACTAAGGTAGTACCAATTGTTAGTGTTGGTAATAATGGCTATATCGGGGCTGCGCAAGTAACAGGTCCTGCTTCTGAAGTGGAACGTGTTGAAGCGGTAGCACAGGTTGAAGCTAGTTTCAATGGTGTAGCCCGTGTCAAAGGGTTAGTGCCAATTGATAGCATGAATCCTGTGAATGCGTCTCGTATTCAAGGTGTAGGTGTATCTGCTATTATTGACTTGAAGATTTAATAGTTTAAGGGCGTAATGACCTTAGTCTCATATGGTTGGAGGATGTATGAAAAAACAAGTAGTCATGTTAGCTGTAGCCGCACTTTTTTCAAGTAATGTATGGGCAGCTCCTGAAACAGTATTAGAAAAAACAGATGCCTTAGAGAATACAGTATATGGCTCAACTCAGGTTGGGGCTTTGGTAGATCGGGTGCAACAAATTGGACAGACTGTATATGGTCGTACAGGTTCAGGTACACTTAACTCTCAAGTAGATTCATTATATGATTCTATTGAAGGCAATGTACGTGGTAAAGTGTCGGTAAATCAGCAATTATCTATGTTAGAATGGACCTATCAAAATAAAGTAGGCCGTGGTTCTTTAGTATCTCGTGTAGAGCAGTTGGAACGCAGTGTATCAGGGCGTATTGGAACAGGCTCTTTAGAAAGTCGGATTCAAGCGTTAGGTAAAACGATTAATGGGGCACCGCTTAAAGTAACAACCCAAATTGGCTCAGTAGCGAGTACAGAAGTATTTACTGTTACTTTGAATACGCCAATTAATACCGCTACAAGTAAGGTGGGCGATGTGTTTAGCTTTACAGTAGCTGAAGATATTATGGATGGTAATGTATTGTTGGTGCCAGCTGGCACTGTGGGGGAAGGGCATATTTCAGAATTGAAAAAAGCATCTTCCTTTGGTCGTAATGGTAAATTAGATTTAACATTTGATACAGTACCTGCTCTTGATGGCACTGATTTTGTAGCTATTCAAGGGGAAGAGGCGAAAGCTAAGACTAAGCAAGAATTAAAAGCGGCAGGCGCTTCTGTAGCTGGTGCTGTATTACTAGGGCCTGTAGGTTTAGTAGGGGGCTTCTTTGTTAAAGGGAAAAATATTGATTTACCAGAAGGAGCTACTATTTATGTACAGCCACAGGAAATGGTTACCGTACAAGGTGTTGTTGTTGGTGGTGATGGGCAAGCGCATACAGCTAGTGAAGCTGTAACTCAGGATTCTTATGATGATTATGCCTTAGGTGATGCGTCTGAGCCTGTTACATTAGTACCTGCTAATGATAGTAGTGTTGAAGACACTGATGAATCAGAAGAAACAATAGCTGATGATAATGAAGATGTGGTAGAAGAGGCTGATACAGAGGTGGCTGAAGAAGACACTGTAGAGGAAGAACCTAGTCAGACAAATGACGCTCCTTCGCAACCTATCGTGGTTGTGAAACGAAACTAATCCAATGAAAATGAGGTAAGTAGAAGATGGTAATGAAGAAGGCTAGGTATGCATTAAGTGCCGCTTTAGTCGTTATGCCTTTGTTGTCAGTGGAAGCGGCTGATAATAAAGGATTGATTTATGAAAATACACAAGATATTGCCTATGATTCAGATCCTGTAAGCATAGCAACTATGAATGAGTCAGATGGAGTCCTTATACGTGTTGTTCGCCGTGGTAAACCAGTTGCGATTGTTGATAATAGCTCACAACCAGTTAAGGTAGATGCAGATAGCATGTATTATAGTGGTGCTACTGGAAATGTAGTGGCTGTAGGTAAAGTAGATGCTATTCAAGGAACTCAAGAAATTCATAGTGAAAAGCTATTGGGGAATACAAAATCACAGGAATATACAACCGATGGAGAATTTCACTTTCTAGAGAATAAAGGGGCTACTAAAGATTTACGAGGTACTAATTTAGTGTATAACAGTGGTACCAATGCTATGTCAGCACCTAATGTAATTGGTTATGTTGAACCCTATTACGTAAAAGCTGATAAAGTTGAATATAATGGTCAAGAAGGGTTAATCACTAAAGGTTGGTTAACAACTAAACATGCTATGGCCTATAAAGGGGTACCTGACTATCGCATCGAAGGGAGCACAATTGAAGTGTATCCTGGTGATAAAGCGATTATTCACGATGCGAAGCTATTTATCAAAAATGGTAAAATCTTAAGTATGCCTAAGTATGTAGTATCTTTACGTAGTGATCGTGACGGTGAATTTAACTTATTTTCTTTAATTCCACGTCCAACTTATAATAGTGATGATGGGTTTGGCTTAAAAGGAAGCATTCAATATCCAATCGGTGATAATGGTGAATTATTTCTTAAATATCAATGGATGACAAAAGAGGGTTTCAAACCAAGCTTTGGTTACCGAGAATATTTACCTTGGGGCGTTGCTACCTTTGGTGTAAGTCGTGAATCATCTAAATTAAATGCCCGTACTGTTTGGGTTGAAAAGCGTCCAGAATTGTCTGTATATACTAATCAATATCATATTGGTAAGACTCCATTTACGATTCGTGGTGGCGGTAATATAGGTTATTGGAAAGAAGACCGTATTAAGGGTAGTCATGCTATGTTCTTTGGTGAGGTTAGTCATGATCGTATAAAACTATCAAAAAATGCAGGTATACGTTTTTATGGTGGTTATCAACGCGATTATTATGGTTATAATGATCACATTCGAAGCATGCCGTATTGGGGCGTTACATCTAGCTGGAAATTAAATTCAAGAGTGACAGCTTTTACTAGTTATCGTCAAAATAATATGGACCGTCGTAATAATTCACCCTATCGATTTGACCGTGAGGAGTTAAATCGAGATTGGACAATTGGTGCGTCGATTAGATTAACTCGCTTAGATACATTTACGATTACAACGAAACGAGATGTAGAGAATGGCGATTTACGTTATGTTGATTACACTTGGCATCGTGATATGCACTCCTTTGAAGGGTGGCTTACATATCAATCGAAACAAAAGAAATGGTCGTATACAGTAGTAGCTAAAGACTTTTAGTCTTAAGTATCTCACTTTTTGGTTTATATCATGTTTTGTTGTTGTCAATTGAAGGTTGCTTAGAAGAAGGGAATTCCCTTCTTCTAAGCCTTTACTTTTTGTAATACGTATTGGAAAAGAGGTTAGTTATGGGTAAGGTACGTAAAGCCGTTATTCCAGCTGCTGGTTTTGGTACACGCTTTTTACCAGCAACAAAAGCACAACCTAAAGAAATGTTACCTATTGTTGATACCCCAGCTATTCAATATATCATTGAAGAAGCGTTAGCATCGGGCATTGAAGAAATATTGATTATTACGGGGCGTAATAAACGGGCTATCGAAGATCACTTTGATACTAGTGTTGAATTAGAACAATTATTACAACAACAGGGAAAGCAGAAACAACTTGATATGGTACGCGCTTTAGCAGATATTCGCGTTCATTTTATCCGCCAAAAGGCTCCGCGTGGATTAGGGGATGCTATTTTATGTGCCAAAGCGTTTGTTGGTAATGAGCCGTTTGCTGTTTTATTAGGTGATGATGTAGTATATAACCCGGACTATCCTTGTTTGAAACAATTGATAGATTGTTATGAAACAATGGGCGGTTCTGTTTTAGGCACTCAAAGGGTACCAGCTGATAAAGTGAGTTCGTATGGCATTGTGGCAGGTCATGAAGTTAAGCCTAATGTTTATAAAGTCGATGGCTTAGTAGAAAAGCCTAGTCGTGATTTGGCACCTTCTAATTTAGCTGTTTTAGGTCGTTATATTTTAGCACCAGAGATTTTTGAAGTGCTAGAAAAAACACCACTAGGAGCTGGTCATGAATTACAACTAACGGACGGTTTGGCTCGATTAGACAGTGATGTGTTTGCTTTAGCTTATGAAGGCCGTCGCTATGATATTGGTGATCGTTTAGGCTATTTGCAAGCTACTGTAGAATATGGTTTGCGCGCTGATATGCTTAAGGATCAATTTAAATTGTATTTAAAAGAGTTAGTAGAAACCTTATAATAGTTTGATTTAGTTTTTAGAAGCTGATTTGCAAGACTTCAAAAGGAGTTTATAGCAAATCAGCTTTTTATTGTTAACACTATTTGTCTTGATAGTTGACGAATTAGCATGAATTATATATAATTTGAAAGAGATTAGCGATAAAAGGAGGCGAAGCGATGCGTGAATTGTTTAGCGCCCTTATTGAGGTTAATACGGGCTTGCCACGGACAATGGTGATTGCTCAGTTACATTGGCGACGCTTAGCTGAGTCTGCTCAATATGAAGCTATAAGGCAAAAAGGAAAGTGGTATGAAACGACCATCGCTCGGGGTAACCAAGAGTTAACAGCTCGTTTAAAGGAAGTAGAATCTACTCATTTGTCTATAAAGCCTAAAAAGCTACCGCTGTCTGTAACAATACCTATGACGGTGGTACCTTGGCATAGATTTTCTCGTTCTGAGATTATAGAATTTGTTACTGCTGTAAAAGATGGTAATCCCATTCATCAACAAATACAGGCTGTTGTGCCAGGTTGTTTAGTGTTAGAAATGCTTGAAAAATATATTACCCATGATCTAAATGATTTAGCACAATCAATTTCAGTTCGTTTTCGACGACCTACATTTGAAGATGAGTTAGTATCTGTTACTTGTGAGGGTAGTACGATTCAGGGATATACCGCTGAAAAGGCTGTTTTTACTTGCACTTGGACATGAGGTCCGTTTTGTTTTATTATTAATTGTAGTATTGGTATTATTTTATATATTGAGGTGTGTTTTTATGTCAGATACTCGTAAATTAACAAAAATGGCGTTATTAATAGCTTTATGTTGTGTGTCCGCTTATATTTCCTTTCCATTGCCTTTTACGCCGGCTATGGTAACCGCATCAACTTTAGTATTTTGTTTGATTGCTTTTATGTTGCCACCTAAAGAAACTTTTATTGATCTTTGTGTGTACATTTTAATTGGGGCTGTTGGTTTACCTGTATTTGCTGGGGGTATTGGTGGTTTAGGGAAAATTTTAGGACCTACAGGTGGTTTTATTTGGAGCTATCCGATTGCTTATACTTTGCTTAGTATTTGTAAAGGTAAAAAGCCATCCTTTCTGACTTATTTTTGGCGTTCCGTTGTCATTACAATTCCTATTACTTATATTTTTGGTATGATTGGTGGTATGATTGTTACAGGTATTAATTTTGAAGCAGCGCTAGTAGGTTATGCGTTACCATTTATTCCTGGCGATATTATGAAATGTGCTATGGCAGCATGGTTAGGTACAAAAGCAGCAAAATTGAATATTTAAGAAGACAATGTATTTAGTGGAGGATTGAAATGCAAAATCAAATGCTGTCTTCTGTGTATATAATGGGCGGCCTTAGGACGCCCATTGGTTCATATAAGGGCCAATTTAAACACATAAGACCTGAACAATTAGGGGCTCGCTTGTTAGATGCTTTACATGAACGCTATGCTTCCGTAGACGAGATTATCTGTGGTAATGCAGTAGGCACGGGTGGTAATATAGGCCGTTTGACAGCTTTATATTCGGCGTATGGGAAATCGGTACCGGCTTATACAGTTGACATGCAATGTGCCAGTGCTGGAGCTGCTATTATACAAGGTTATCGGGCGATTTGTAGTAAGATGGCAAATACTGTAATTGCTGGTGGGGTAGAAAGTAGTTCTTTACAACCACTGCGAACTTATGCGTCTGATGATGAACGACAAGGGTCATATATGGTCGCGCAGTTTTCACCTCATGAAAATGATGCATTAGCTATGTTGCAAGGAGCAGAGCGAACAGCCCAAAAATATGATGTGAAGAAAGAAGAACTCGATTATTGGAGCTTGCGTAGTCATCGTTTGGCTGTTAAAGCTCGTGAAGAAGGTATTGTAAGCCCTTATACTTTGGATATGGGGGCAGGGTATAAAGATGAAAGTATTAAACCACGCTTACAGCAAAAGATTTTAGATCGTATGAAGCCTATTTTAGGTGAAGGAACAGTTACTACTGCTGGAAATGCTTGTTATACTCATGATGGGGCCGCTTTTGTTGTTTTAAGTGAAGAGCCAGGACCATTTCGGATTGTAGGCGCGTTGCAATATGGTGGGGATCCACTATATAGTCCTGAAGGAGCTTGGCAAGCTACGGAACAATTATTAGAACGCACTGGTTTAAGAATGGCCGATTTAGATGCAATTGAGTGGAATGAGGCGTTTGCTGTTATTGATGTGCTATTTGCTCGCATGTATGGTGCATATGAAGAACAATACAATCAGTTAGGTGGCGCCTTGGCCTATGGACATCCTTTTGGTTGTTCAGGTGCTATTATATTACTTCATACGATGGCAGCCTTAGAGTATCGTCAGGGGCGTTATGGTATTTGTGCCATTGCTGGGGCTGGTGGCATGGGGACAGCTATACTGATTGAGCGCCTAGCATAGGTGTGCTATTGATTTAATATATCTATATAGAAGATATAAGGTGATTGTATATGAATGATTTATTACAGCGATTAGCTAGCTATAATGAAACACAAGGCTCTAAAGAAGCTATTGTTATAGATTCAACTGTTTATACATATAGTGATTTATGGCAAGCTGTTTTGATGGATACTACTGAGTCTAAAGAGATACCGCTAACTACTAAAAAAGCGGGTGCTGTTGAAAAGGGGTTAGCTAGAACAATTCAAAGTAATGATGTATGGTTACAGTTAACGCAATGGTTACAAGGTCTACTCAAGGGGTATAAACCTATTTTATGTCATCCTGATTTAGAGGCAGCTAGAATAGCTTTATTGGAAAAAACGTATTTACAAGGCCAAACAATTCCAAGTGGAGCTGACTTTGGGGTTTTGTCTTCTGGCACAACGGGATTGCCTAAAGTATTATGGCGCTCTTTAAGCAGTTGGCTAGATTTTTTTGAGGGGCAAAATAAAATTTTTAAAGTTGATAATAAAACTGTGTTATTTTGCCAAGGTAGTTTGAGTTTTACTGGCAACTTAAATAGTTTACTCAGTGTGCTCTATGAAGGTGGTACAATTATTACCTCAGCTCATATGTCACCGCGGACTTGGGTACAGTTATGTGAGCAATGGAAAGTGACACATTGGTATTTATTACCCACAAAGCTTCGTTTGATTGTCACTATGTTACAGAATGCGTTGCCAACCTTGCAACTAATTTTTACTGGGTCTCAAACATTAGATCATAAATTATTAAACCAATTACAACAGAAACAACCTCATACGGCGTTTATTTTATATTATGGAGCTAGTGAGCTAAATTATATTACGTATTGTACAGCTGAGGAATGGTTGGCAGAACCAAATACAGTGGGCTATCCATTTCCAGGAGTTACGGTTACTCTTGATGAAACGGGGTTAATATATGTGGATACACCATATGGTATTGAAGCTATTAAATTGCCGTATTCAGTAGGTGATGAAGGAGCTTGGAGTGAATCGGGACGCCTTTTATTTAAGGGGCGCCGCAGTGCGATGATAAATAGAGGGGGCTATAAATTATCTATTCCTTATGTGGAGGGAAAATTACTAGATATAGAGGGCATTATGGATGGTGCCGTTATTGGTGTGCCTGATGAGTTACGTGGTGAACAGCCGATTGCTTTTTTAGTTCACAATAAAACAAGAGCGATACAAGATATAGTAGCTGACATTGCTATGCATTTTACGTCTAAGGAACGGCCGAAGGCGATTATTTGGCTTGAACACTTGCCATTGACGGCTTGTTCTAAGGTAGATACTAAACAATTACGAAGCATATATGAGACTTCTGCAGGCAAGCATGATAATAATATATAGTATTATTTGTTGAAATAAACTACAAGATATTGTATAATAAGCAGGAACCGAACAACTGGTAGCCGTTTACGGTACCAGTTGTTTATATGTATAGGCAAATGCTTCATATAGGAAATTGATGGCCAGAGGGTCATAAAAACAATTCGTTTATGTTTATTTTTATATACTATATTTTGTAGCAACCATAGGGAGGCCTTGTCGTGTTAGAGGTAATTAAGCGGGATGGACAAAAAGTTTCATTCGATAAGTCGAAAATTGTAATTGCCATAGAAAAAGCCATGAATAGTAGTACTGGTTTGTATGAAGCGGGTTTAGCGAATCGCATTGCTAATGAAATTGAAGAATATGCTCATAAGATTGGGAAAACCTTGACTATTTATGCCATTGAAGATCAAGTGTATTACAAACTATTAGAATATAATAATCCAGCCACTGCACGAGCCTATGAAAACTACAAGGCTGTTCAAAGCTTTAAGCGTAAAGAAAATACGACGGATAAAGATGTATTTGGTTTGCTAGATCGTAGTAATGTTGCCTTGTTAGATGAGAACTCCAATAAAGATGCAGCGATTGTGTCTACACAGCGTGATTTAATTGCTGGGGAAGTGAGTAAGGATATTGCTCGGCGTAAATTAATTCCAGCTGATATTGTACAGGCTCATGATAGTGGGGCCATCCATTTTCATGACATGGATTATATTATTCAGCCTATGTTTAACTGTTGCTTAATTAATTTAAATGATATGTTAACTAATGGTACTGTTATTAATGGTAAGAAAATTGATACTCCTAAATCTTTCCAAGTAGCATGTACAGTGACAACTCAAATTATTGCACAAGTAGCTTCTGGGCAATATGGTGGTCAAAGCATTAATGGCATTGATCGTATTTTAGCGCCTTTTGTGCGTAAGTCATATGATAAGATTTTAGCGAATGTCTTAGAAGAGCAAGTTGAAATCTATGGTATGAAACCAAATATGGAAAAAGCGGAAGAAATTGCATGGAAACGAACTCGTAAAGAAGTTAAAGATGGTATTCAAACGATTCAGTACCAAATTAATACGCTTATGACAACAAACGGGCAGGCACCTTTTGTTACTTTATTTATGCATTTTGACCCTAATAGTGAATATGCCAAAGAAGCAGCGCTTATTGATGAAGAGATTTTAAAACAGCGCATTATGGGCGTTAAAAACGAAGCCAATGTATATATTACGCCAGCATTTCCTAAATTAATCTATGTGTTGGATGAGCATAATGTACATCCTGATTCACCATATTATTATTTAACTGAATTAGCGGCTCAATGTACAGCTAAACGGATGTATCCAGATTATATTTCTGCTAAGAAAATGAAAGAAATTTATGAAGGCAATGTATTTAGTCCTATGGGTTGTCGTGCCTTTTTATCACCATGGAAAAATGAAGCTGGTGAATATGTATTTGATGGCCGCTTTAATATGGGCGTAGTGAGTTTAAATTTACCTCAAATTGGTATTTTAGCGCGCCATAGTGAAGAGCGTTTCTTTGAAATTTTAGATAAACGCCTTGACTTAGTAGAGAAAGCCTTGTTATTACGCTATGAATTGTTAAAGAATGTAACCAGTGATGTGTCTCCAATTCATTGGCAACATGGAGCTATTGCACGCCTTAAGAAAGGTGAGTCCATTAGTCAGTTCTTAACTGGTGGTTATGCTACTATTTCCATGGGCTATATTGGTATGTATGAAGCAACGAAGTTAATTACTGGTGAGTCCAATACGGGTGAAAAAGGGCGTGTATTTGCCATGAAAGTAATGGATCGTTTAAATGAAGCCATTGAAACTTGGAAACAGCGCCATAATATGGGCTTTGCTTTATATGGTACCCCAGCTGAAAGCTTGACGAATCGTTTCAGCTCTTTAGACCGAGCACGGTTTGGTGAAATTGAAGACATTACGGACAAGGGCTATTATACGAACAGCTATCATGTAAATGTACGGGAAGAAATCAATGTATTTGATAAATTCTCCTTTGAGTCAGAATTCCAGAAAAAGTCAACTGGTGGTTGTATTTCCTATGCTGAAATTCCTAATATGACAAATAATATTCCAGCTGTATTAACTATGATGCAGTATATTTATGATAATATTTCGTATGCAGAATTTAATACGAAATCTGATTATTGTCATGTTTGTGGCTTTGATGGAGAAATCAAAGTAAATGACCATAATGATTGGGAATGCCCACGTTGCCATAATACAGATCGTGATAAATTAACTGTTATTCGTCGGACTTGTGGTTATTTAGGCGAAAATTTCTGGAATGAAGGGCGCACAAAAGAAATTAAAGATCGGGTTATGCATATCTAAGTGTATCAATGCTTATTTAGCGTTTAGGTATAGCTTAGCATTTACTTAAAAATTGTATTAAATACAGGTCATGTCGCTGGCATGACCTGTTCGTTTCAGTAAATAATTTATACGGATAATGGCACGTATATAATAATGAGGTAACAGTAGAGGAGGCGAACCAGTAATGAATTATGGACAAATTCGAAAATACGATATTGCCAATGGCAATGGGATTCGCACGTCTATTTTTGTTACAGGCTGCACGCATAAGTGCTTTAATTGTTTTAATGAAGAATATCAAAATCCAAAGGCTGGTTCTGTTTGGACCGATAAGGAAACTGAAGAGGTTATACGTTATGTAAGTGACCCTAATGTGGCAGGCTTAACTTTATTGGGAGGCGAACCATTTCAAAATGTAGATGGCTTATTGCCTGTAGTGACTAAAGTGCGTCAAATTGTACCGCATAAGGATATATGGGCTTATTCCGGTTATACATGGGATGAGATTGTAGAATGTCCTAATAAGCGGGCGTTGTTGGCACAATGTGATGTGTTGGTAGATGGAAAATTTGTTGATGCATTGCGAGATCCTAGTTTACGTTTTCGAGGCTCGAAGAATCAACGCATTATTGATATTAAAGAAAGTTTAGCTACCGGCGAGGTAGTGCTTGCTATGGTTTGAGAAATTTAATAGATTTTGTTTTATACTAAAAAAGAGCTAGCAACAAATATTGTTGCTAGCTCTTTGTCGTAGTAGAACTATTAGACTATTTTAGCCCCTTCTTTATACATTTCACCGCCTGCATTTGGCAATAAACCGTATTTTTCAGTCCAAAGATTTTTGTACTTTAAGGCCTGATTATGAATGCGATCAATTTGAGATTCGTCAGTACGAATTACTTTGGCAGGGCAACCTACCACTAAAGAGTAAGGCGGAATCGTTGTATTTTCTAATACAACAGCACCGGCTGCAATGATTGAGCCAGTACCGATATGGCAGCCACTTAAAACAATGGCACCCATGCCAACTAGTACATTATCTTCTAAGGTAGAAGCGTGAACGATAGCACCGTGACCAATGGTTACATAATCGCCGAGAATACATGCTTTATCGTCGTCAACATGAAGGACTGAATTATCTTGTACATTGGTATAACGACCTACGACAATTTTATTTACGTCGCCACGAGCCGCCACATTCTGCCAAAGGGAGGCAAATTCTTTAAGCTCCACATCACCAGCAATTTCAGCACCTGGCATAAGACAGCTTTTTGGATCAAGTTTAGGGTATTTTCCGTTAAATGGTAACATAATGATCACTCCTAATTAAGTAAATTTATTATATTAAAAGTATAAATACTTAATTTTTAGTATACATCAGATTGTTATATTTGACAAAGAGAGGCAATACTAGGATTGCCTCTGTGTATGGTTCTATGCATTTGATTTAATGGTTATAAGTAAGGTCATAAATCAGCTAGCATAGGGGACTAAGGTATTATAAAAAGCGTTGAGCCCCTTTAATAGCTTCTTTAGCTTCGGCAATAACAGATTCTACAATAGCGCTAGCTGGTTCTACTTTAGTTAATCGATTCAAACTTTGACCACATTGTACCGCACCATTTACGATGTCCCCTTCAACGGCTGCTTTACGATTAGTACCTACAGACATAGCTGTTAATGTTTCTTTATCAGTGCAGCTAAATTCAGCAGCTAAGTATTTTTCTGTGAATTCGTTTTTTAAGGAACGAACACCACCATGACCGCTAGTTAAACCAGTTACTGCAGAATCAGTGTCAGTTGCTTTAATAATAGCGTCTTTACAATTTTGATGCATTTGGCATTCTTCAGCTAGGATAAAACGAGAGCCCATTTGTACGCCTTCAGCCCCCATTGTTAATGCTGCTGCTAAGGCACGGCCATCGGCAATACCACCAGCAATAATCACAGGAATATCAATTTCTGGAAGTACGTTTTCCATTAACGCCATCGTTGTTTGCGTACCAATATGACCACCCGCTTCTTGGCCTTCTACGATAAGAGCATCAGCACCTGCAGCGGCAACGCGTTTAGCTAGTTTAACATTTGGTACAACAGGAATTACTTTAATTCCTACAGCATGCATAGGTTCGATGAATGGTACTGGATTACCAGCGCCTAATGTTACAAAGGCAGGTTTTTCTTCTTTAATAACTTCTACAAGCTCGTCAATATTTTTTGCCATAAGCATTAAATTAACACCAAAAGGCTTAGTAGTTAATGCTTTGGCAGCTCGGATTTCTTGACGCACCCATTCTGCATCGCGACCACCAGTAGCAATTACACCAGTAGCACCAGCATTAGCTACGGCAGCAGCTAATTTATGTTCTGAGGTCCAAGCCATAGCACCTTGGATAATCGGATATTCAATACCGAGGAGTTCTGTAAATTTTGTTTTCATGTAATACCTCCTATAAAACTATTATTATGTAATGTTATGAAATCAGAATTAAAAAGAAGTAATTGAAAATGAATATTACTTCTTTTACTAATTATAAAGGTATTTGCAAAAAAAATATAGGGGAAGTTTGAAAAACGCCTTACTAATTTATAAAATTTAATTTTGTAAAATGTATTAAAAGCCTTGTAGAATCTAATAAATTAGAGGGTTCATAAAATTTTGAAAAAGATAAAAAAAATATTGAACATAATCGATATTTATGATACACTATGACTGTAGATACAGTGTCTAGCAATAATCAAGATTTTGTAGTCTGTATCATAATCTAATAAAGCTAGTAAAGACACCCACTTATAGGGTGTCTTTTTTGTTTTGACTACACAAAGTCTATTAAATTTTGACTACATCCTGACTACACGGGCTATCTTAGTTTCTTTAGCTTTGGGGCTATATCAAATTCCATGATAGGGGTAACGTGTGAGTATGTATCCATAGTTTCTTTGAAGGAGGAATGACCTAGGCGAACCTGTACGACTTTAAAATTGACACCTTGTTCTAGTAGGGAGGTAGCGTGAGTATGGCGGATGTAGTGAAAGGTAAATCCTTTTTTACCAATAGCTGCTGCATACTTACGGCAGTAGAAAGTAAGGGAGTCTGGGTTAAGTGGTTTACCGATTCTATTAGGGAACACGAGGTCATTATTAATCCAGCGAAATTCTTTAACTCTTCGACTTTGAACTAGGACTCTTTGTTTCTTAAGCTCATTCATAGTAATATCGTCAATTGTAATAGTGCGCCTAGATGAAGCGGTTTTAGTTGTAGGACTAATGATTATTCTTCCATCAACTTTCACAACCGTCTGAGCTACACTGATGGTGTTATTTCGGGTATTTATATCAGACCAGCGCAAGCCTAAAATTTCAGATCGCCTTAAACCGGTAGCGAAGGCTAATTTAAATAGAATTTTAAGTTCTTCGCTCTCTATTTGTTTTATAAAAGCCTTGATTTCTTTTTGTATAAGTGTAATCATTTTTTTCTTTTTGATGAGTTTAGGCTTTTTCATTTTTGAAGCTACATTTTTGTTAATAATTTCATCGAGGACGGCTTGCTTTAACATGCTATTGATGAGTGTATAGATGTAACCTTGGATGCGAGTAGATAAGCCTTGGTCAGCACAGTCGTTAATAAGAGTGCGAATATGATTAATATTTAATTTTGCTAATTTAATAAAACCAATTTTAGGTATAATGTAAGTTTTAATCATGCGCTTATAACTAGCATATGTAGTGGGGGCAATATTTTTAGCTTTAATTTCTAACCATTTAGAAGCCCAGGCAGTAATTGTTAAATCACCGTCGTAGTATTCACAATTTATACTTTGTTTTAGAAATTCTTCTTTGGACATTAGAGCTTCTCTTTCTGTTGCGCCATAGAAGTATTTACGCTTACCATTGATAACAGTCGTTGCCACATATCGCCCATCTGAACGCTGTTTAATTCGTGCCATAAAAAATCACGCTCCTTTTTGTGTATGACAAATACACTAAGAGCGTGGTATAATCAAGTTGCGTAGTTGATTATATGCTATTAGCAAGCGCTCTTAGCATTAATTAGCTAGTCCCTCATTCTGCGCCAACAGGGTGGGGGATATTTTTTATTTTAAATCTTTGGTTAGTTTGTCAAAATCAGAAATATATTCTTTGTCTTGGATAATCCGATATTGTTTAAATTCTTTAACTGCTAACTTATCTGCAACCGCTTTAGATATTTTACCTAAATGGTGCAATATATCATATTCATTAAACTGTAAAAAGCTATCAAGACGATATGCCCAATCGTCCATAGACATTAATTGTTGTCTTTGGGCTCTTAATTCTGCAAAATCTAAAAACATGGTGACAATTCTATTTAATTCATCTAACTCAGTTTCTGATAAGTAGTTTTTTGCTATAGTGACATCACTTTGTAATACTTTGCCATTAGGCGCATTTTTCCAAGTAGTTAGCCCCATATGAGGTTTTTTATGATCTACTCGTGAATGAATAATTTCAGCTGCTGTTTGTTTTGTAACAGCCCAATGTAATTTGTTCTGGACCGTAGCATAAAAACTTTTTGCTTCGATACTATCTTTATCATAATCAAAACTGCATTGTGCAAATATATCTGTTAGTTTTTGATAAAAACGTCGTTCTGAGGCTCTAATTTCTCTTATACGTTCTAATAATTCTTCGAAGTAATCTTTGCCAAATTGTTTACCATTTTTTAATAAATCGTCATTAAGTGCAAAACCTTTTACTGTGTATTCCGATAAAACTTTTGTGGCCCAGATTCTAAATGAAGTGGCTTTTTTACTATTTATACGATAACCAACAGCTATAATAGCATCTAAATTATAAAATGTTACTAGATAATTTTTGCCATCAGAAGCAGTTGTTTCCATTTTGGAAATAACTGAAGATTCAGATAATTCCCCTTCTTGGAATATATTAGATAAATGTTTACTAATCGCGGGAATGCCAACTCCAAATAGGGTTGCGATATCTTTTTGTGGCATCCAAAATGTTTCATCTTTAAATAAGACGTGTGTTGTAATATTTTCATTATCTGATTGATATATGATTACTTCACTTTGGGGAAATAATCCATGATTGAAAAAGAAAAACATTTATACCTCCATTTATAATAATATCAACTTTACGTTATCCATCAGATACCAATCAGATGGGGACAGTTTGTCACTATGTAATTTACTAATGACATATTTCGTATTGTTGGTTAACATTGGAATTTCCTTTTTGTGTATGACAAATACACTAAGAGCGTGGTATAATCAAGTTGCGTAGTTGATTATACCACGCTCTTAGCATTAATTAGCTGGTCCCTCATCCTGTTGGCGCAGGGTGGGGGATTTTTTTATTATTAGATTAGAGGATTTTAAAATTTGTCCATTTGGTTAATAGGAACTAGGATAGCTATAACGTGTAGCATAGTTGAAATTAGATTGTAATTCATTTAGATGGTTGGAAAGTTTATCAATTTCATCTTTTAAATTTGTGATAGTGGTAGGGAGTAACTGTATATCTGGCTCTAGATTAGCAGTTTTGTCTTCTAGAGCTTCAATGCTAGAGTTTATATTAGAAATAGAACTTTCTAAATCCATAATAGAATCTTCTAATTCATTAATTTTACTGTTTGTTTTGTCTAGAGAAATAGAGTTAATATTAGATTCTAAGGATTGAATTTCGTTATTGAGGGATGAAATTTGATAAGATTGAAAGCCAGTTATAATAAATAACATAAGTACAAGTATTTTTAGACCATGGATTTTTAATAGATTCATAGAGGGCTCCTTTATTATAGTTAGGATTAACCAATATCTTATAGTTATGATCATCACTGATTTAATTATTGATATAGTTATTATAGCTATTATGTGAATAAATGTTTCTACGTATTTCCGTTACTATACCAACAATATGGCAGTGTGATTTAAATTCTTTTAATGACATACTTTTAGATTTAGGATAAACTTCGTTAAATGCAGTTAAAGTTATGTAATCATCCTCTATTCTTAATAAACGAAAAAGAGGTTGTTTTTCGTTTATTGACAGCAAAATTATATCATTGTCCTCTGGTTCATTTATGACGTCAATTATGGCGATGTCTCTTTGGTGCAAATATGGAGATAAGGAGTTATCAGGAACACTTACTGCATATTCTGACTCTTGTGTATAAGGATTATTTTGAATGGAGTAGAATGATTTATAGTTGTTAGGGCTATAAACAGGAATTATCTTTTCATTAACTGTAATTTGGGTTAAATAAGGAATAACATTAATAGTATCTTCAATAGATTTCTTGGTTTTAGTCCTTATGTAATAAAAAAGCTCTTTGAGTGAAATTTTATCTAAATTTGAATTGAACAAAGCTGTAATTTTAAAAAAAATTAGGGAAATAATAGGAAGTAGAATAATAAATGTCGGTACTTGTAATATGTTAGAATATAATTCATTTGTGAAGAATAATGTTATTGCTAGTAGGGTTAAAGAAAGAATTAAATAAATCCATGAATTTAAGACTAGGATTAAAAACGGTAGTGCCATACAAGAAATAAGAGCTAAAATAAAATCAACAAATGATAGTGAACCCCAACAATATATTGAGATTAATATTGATATTGCTAACCATAAGTGAAGACCTTCAAGCATTTAAAATAGCCTCCTTACTTTTTAGAACTTTAAGAAAACAATACATTTAATTATCTGGGCAACCTTTTAGAACGATCGACGTAATTCAACAACTTTACCAACAATTTTTACCGGTAGTTGTTGAATTTCTTCGTTTGTATAGAAAACAGGAAGGAATGAAGCTGTATTATCTCCAATAAGAGTAATACCTGCTTCTGATTTTTTTATACGTTTCACCGTCCCTTCGTCACCATTAATAATAACAATTGCAATTTCATTTGAGTCTACGCAAGGCTGTTGGCGTATGACTAAGATATCACCTTCCTTAAATGTAGGTTCCATACTATCACCTTTAACTCTTAAGCAAAAAAATTCACCAGTAGCAGCCATTTCTTGTGTGATTTCTTCATAGCCATCTATATCCTCAATCGCATCGATAGGAATGCCAGCAACAACTTGACCTAAGATAGGGATTCTAACGCCTTTTTTTACAAAATTTAAATCTTGTTTTACTGGTTGATCATAATCATATCCAATAAGCCAAGCAGGAGAAACATTCAAAGCTTTTGCAATTAAAGCAATTTTGTCTTGTTTTGGCATATATTTTCCTTTTATCCATTCGGAAATAGAGGAAGGACTAATGCCGGTTGCTTTTGCTAATTCAGCTTGAGATATACGTTTTGTTTTTAATGTTTTTAATAATCTATCAGTAAAGAGAGTCTCCATTTTAGTAATTACTCCTTTCTCTAGTTTTATTGTATACGGAAAAACGAATAAAATCAATGATAAAATAGGAAAAAGTTCGGTAAATCGTTGACAAGGAAAATAAAGAATGATATATTGTAAATGAAAAGTTCGGTAAATCGAATTTTAAAGATTAAGGGGGTGATTAAATTGAAGAATTTTGTATTTAATTATGCATATTTAAGAGGCTTTATTAAAGAACATTTTGGTTCGAATGAAAATTTTGCAAAGTTTTTAGGAATTGGTAGTACTGCTTTATATGAACGTTTATCGAATAAAGTTCCTTTTACGCAGTATGAAATTGTTAAAGTAGCAAGAGAAAGTAAGCAAACTCCTTTGAGTTTAGAAGAAGTAAATCTTCTTTTTTTTAAATATTGAATTCGGAAAATCGAACTAAAGATAAATAAGGAGGTAATGAGATGGAGAGTTTTAATTTGATTTTTGATGTAAACGTAGAGCTACCTTTTGATATTGCATGTTGTCCAGAAAAATTTGATTGGTGGGTAAAAAAGTTAGCAGAAATACAAAAAGAGTACAGCTGCAACTGCACTCTTAATGTTAAAGCTAATTAATAATTTTGGAAGTGAATATAGACAATATCATCGCCATAAACAACAAGGCTACTTTTGCCGATGAATGTATAAAAAGTACTTCCATATGGGCAAAAATTATCAAAGTCTGTAAACTCTTGGTTATTTTCATGACATTTAATTGATTTGATATTTTCAATAGCAATAGTGTCATTTGTTTTTAATCTAATTACAGCATTCATTGTAAATACCTCCTTTCTTAAAGGTATTATAGCACGAAGGAGTGAGGTTTATGCTACCAAATAAAAAAGAGCCTCAAAGAGAGACTCTGATAAGACATGTAGAAGCAATAGGGCAAATTCTTCAAAAGGAAGGTACACCACATAATTTAGTGATTATAGATGCTTATTCATATCGAATTACTTCTGATGAACTAGGAGGTTCAATTAACGAAGTCATTCATAGTGATAAAAATTAGTTAAATGAGCATGCACAAATTGACCTTTTGATGGTGCGGATAAAAAGAATTATAGATATGTTCTGGAACACCAAAATAGTGATATATGGCACCATCTACAAACCAAACTTCAAGAATATTATTTTCAAATCCGATTGCTAAAACATTGGAAGAATGTACTTTTGTAAGATCCAACATAATCACCTCCTTTCAAGGCATATTATAGCATGAAAGGAGAGAAAGAAGGGAAGCATATGAAAATAACAATAGAGTGTAGTGTAAAAGAGTTAAAGGGGTTTATAAATAAAAAAGAGCCTTGCTGCAACAAGGCTCTGAATGAAGCAAAAACAGAAGACTTAAATAAAGCAAATTTAAGTATTGTTAATAATGGCACCATCGAGAAGTTTGAGATTGATGGATTTATCGATGGGCTTATTTACGATACCACTAATTATCAAGGAACCATTACCAATGGTGCGACCGTTAAGGATACCCTCTAAGATGACAGTTGATTTATCTTGTATTTCGAGGGTATTACCATTAAAGATTCCTTTAATGGTAACTATAGAATCATTGCTTACAATAAGCTGTTCATTTTTGATACCTTCAATAACTACTTCTTGAGCAGAAATTATATGTGGGTGAGTAATAACATTTTTATAAATAATTTTCAATATAATCACCTCCTTTCAAGGCAATTATAGCATGAAAGGAGAGAACAACAATAAAACCTTATTATTCATCTTTATTCTCCAACAAAATCATGGCAGAGAAGATGAAAAAAGACTAAGAATAAGTTCTTAATCTTTTAACCAATAGATTGCTAGGTATTCAGGCTAGCAAAAGATTGCCTGCAGGGTTTGCCTACCTCTTGCACTATAAAAAATTATGAATCTAACGAATGCATTCTGTACGGTAATTAGAAAAATAATTAGATATAGACGGGTGAATAGTCCGCTTCTTGGGAGTTAATCTTCCTTAGGCCGAGAGGACGACCGCTTTTGAGCCAAAGCTTGCTCCGAAATTAAAAGGCACTGGCATACATCAAAAACTGGCCCATAAAGAACTACATCCTTTCAAAAATACGAAAGAATTTAATGTATTGATTTAATTTTATGATGATTATGTGAAAGTGTCAACTATAGTTGACAGGGTGAATAGATGGACAACTTTAGTATCTGGTTAAAAGAGCAAAGAAAATTAAAAGGGTGGTCATTATATAAGCTACAGCAAGAGTCGGGCATATCTCGGCAGGCGATTTTAAATATTGAAGCAGGCGGTGATGTAAAACTATCAACTGCGAACGAGTTATGTAAGGCTTTAGAAAGACAATATACATTAGGAAAGGAGTGATAAATATGAGACGCGATGCGATTGATCCGTGGCACAAAATTTTAATATCTCTTGATGAAGCGGCAGCGCTTGCAGGGGTTGGACGACGTGTAGTTGAACGATGGCGTCAAGACCAAGATTTTCCATCCTTTGTAGATGGTGAAGGTGATAGGGGTAATTGTAAGATACATCGGTCATTATTTGATAAATGGCTTGAAAATAGAGCAAAGATGCGCATTGGTGAGCGTATGTATGTATAGGAGGTGGCGTAAATGCATGGAGTGTATTTAGGTTGGTTGTGGATGGGAGTCTTTTTTGTGTTATTTGCTGAAGTGGTAATTTATGTCTTATGGAAAATGGATAAACGTGCATTAGAAAGTGAAAAATCTGCAATTAATGTGGAACCTATTAGAAAGGCCTATGATCAAGAAAAGGACGGATGCCCAAGAATCGCCAGAAAGAGTGTTTTATGGCATTAGAAAAAAGTGTTAAATGTGGCATTTGCGGTAAGCCCGATAATAGCTTTGTACATTGTGATTTAATACGTGGATTAGCTTGTATGCAATGTTGTGAACAGTGTGTGCATTCTCATAAATTTGAGGGTGTCACAAGGTGCGCATATCCATTGATAAAACGCAATAAAAAAAGCGATTAGCAAAAGCTAATCGCATATGGATTTTATGTGGTATAAAACCCAACTAACCTATGGATATTATACCATGTTGAGGTTTAGAAAGCTAGTAAAAAGAGCCGATAAGTTAAGCAATAACGGCTCTTTTTAACTAGATATCATCTATTAATAAATCGACGATGGTGTAATATGCGAAGACGTAAAAAAGTATTTTCACGAAATATGATTGAAGTAACTGATTATCAATCATCAAGAATATATGGCAGAGGTAAGACTCGGCAAAAACGAAGAATACCTACTCCCGAAGAAATGAAAAAGAATAATGCGCGTATAGCAGAGAGTAGATTACGAATGCTAATAGATACAAATTTTGTTGGTGGAGATTATTATTTAACACTGACTTATGAAACACAACCTAGTTTTGAGCAAGCAAAATTAGATATTCGTAATCTTATGCGAAGATTGTCCACTCGGTATAAAGCTAAAGGTAAAACCCTGAAATATATCTATATTGTAGAGGGCCAAAAGCGTATACATTTTCATGTATTGATTAATAGGGCTTTTGAAATATATCCCGATGATATGGCAGTACTTTGGCCTTATGGTTTTTTTGAACAAAAGATGTATCAAGGTAAGGCAGAAGATGCTATCCGAATTGCTTCCTATCATGTAAAAGAGGCAAAAGATAATCCTGAAAAGGATGCAGTCTTTAAAAGGAGATGGACATCGAGTAAAAATTTAGAAAAGCCAAAGGAAAAAATAGAGATGTTAAATTCTATTGTGTGGCGTGAGGACATAAAAGCCCCTAAAGGATATTACTTGGATAAAGATAGTGTATTTGAAGGTATTGGGTTAACTGGATTTCCATTTAGGGTATATAGGTTAATAAAGATAGGTGCGCCTAAGAAAGGATTAAGGCATATGTGGGATGGATAGAAAGCAGTTTTGGATTCATATTTTGGTAGCCTTATTGAATGCGCTGTATAAGTCTAATGGAAGAAGTATTATGATCCGTAAAGCAGTGCGATTATTACAGAAAAGGAGTAAGAGCAATGATAAATATTAATCAAGCAGTTGTAGCTGGACATGTAACAAAAGATGCTGAGATTGCGTATACGAAAACAGGGAAGCCGGTTACTACATTTACGGTGGCCACCAATAAAGTAATTAATGACCAGCAAGAAACGGCACAGTTTCATCGTATCGTTTGTTGGGTAAATGCAGAAGATTATGCAGGCCTTATAAAAGGGGATTTCGTAACGGTTGTTGGCGAAATGAGGACGCGTAGCTATGTGGATAAGGAAAAAGTAAAGCGATGGGTTACAGAAATTATTGCTTTTACGGTAACAGTAGGTGTAAGTAAAAGTAGCAATTTTGAATCTATGGCTGTAGATGAAAATGTTCCATTTTAGGAGGAGCCATGGATGAGAAATTAAAGAAATGTCCTTTTTGTGGCTCTCATGATGTAAAAGTTATTACTGGAATTAGAGTAACAGTAGCACATAATATGGTGCAATGTAATTATTGTCGGTGTACGGTTTCTTTTGAAGATCGGATTTCAAGGGTGGATTGTATAAATGGATGGAATAGGAGAAATTAATGGCAAGACGGAAAGCAGGGACCTGTATTCATGCAATTTGTGTCGGAAAATTTGGTAGTGTATTTGTAAAAAAGACGTGTCCTAATTTAAAAAAGATATATATTAAGGCAAAAGATGTAAATGTAATTATTCCTATTCAATGTGAACGATGTGAATCGTATATAGCTAAGCCAAAATAAAAAAACAAAAGGGGTGAAAAACATGGCCCGGTTAGTCAACAAAAAGTTAATTCAAGACATGAGAAAAAGCTGGTGTGAAAAATGCGGACAGAGAGCTACTGGTGAACCTCATCATATTTTTACACGTGGTTCTAATGGTGGTGATATAAAGGAAAATTTGATTCAGTTATGTGGTGTTTGCCATGCCAAAGCTCATGATGGGAATATTGTTCGTGATGAATTAATAGACATTGTGGCTAAGAGGGAAGGAATTGAAGCGGAAGCAGTAGTTTTAATTAATCGTAGAATACAGGGGCGGAATGTATGAGTCGAGGGCGGATTATAGAGATTCGTGAAGAAGTATCAATGAAAGAGGGGAACGCATCATCGTTAGTTACAAGAATAATGTATATTACGGTAGATAAGCGTTTGAAATCAATAGATATATTAATTAATGATACACCGCATAGTGAGCAGATTGGTTTTTTATAGTGTTATAACAATTGGCATGAATTTGATTTTGCAGATATTGAAGCGGTAACATTAACAAGCTAGACGATAAGGGTTTTATCACAGTGTTAAACAATTATCATCATTATTATTATTTTAGCGTTGCTTGGTGGCCTAGTGATAAGGTGGTGGCAAGTAGGATTGATTAAAATCTTAGAGCTATTTGGGGGTATCGGAGCACCTCGCAAAGCTTTACTTGATTTAGGATATAACGTTAAATCGATAGACTATGTAGAGATTGATGCTAAAGCTGTGCGATCATATAATGCGATGTTTGATAATAATCAGCAAGTACAAGACGTGAGAGGATGGGACTTAAAACCAGATATTTTAGTACACGGTAGTCCTTGCCAAGATTTTAGCATTGCAGGTAAACAACAAGGGGCAGATAAGGGGAGCGGTACTCGCTCCTCGTTGCTCCACGAGACAGTGAGTATTATCCGTAACTTTGGAGTTTGGCGTCCTCAAGTCGTTATTTGGGAAAACGTAAAAAATGTGCTGAGTAAGCACATGATACATAATTTTGAGGGATATTTAAACGACATGCGGTCACTGGGTTATACCAATAGCTATCACTTGCTAAATGCCATGGATTTTGGATTGCCACAAAAGAGAGAGCGTGTATTTGTAGTTAGCATGCTTAACGGTAAAAAATTTGATTTTAGCAAAATGCAACAACAGGCTTGTGAGCCACTAAGTGAGTATTTAGGAGATTATGGACCTCAACATATTGTCACGCAGCCAAGCATGATTAAACTAATCAATGGAGTTAGTAACAACTTTAACGGTAGATTGAAAGTTGTAACAGATTATTGCTATACGATAACGACTAAACAAATGCGTGCGCCTAATAGTGGCGTAATTGATTTAGGCAATGGGCAATACCGTTATTTGACAGAGTTGGAGTGTTGGCGATTGCAAGGCTTTGATGATGCGGACTATTACAACGCTTTAAAAGCTAATCCAGGTAAGCCAGGTAAACTCAACGGTACGCTTTACAAACAAGCGGGTAATAGCATGCCGGTTAATGTATTGCGCGAAATGTTTAGAGTTTTACCATTTTGTTGACGTCAACAAGATGGGGGTATGAGAGTACATTTACTGTTAGCGGAGGTGTTGTATGACAGAGTTGGAGATATAAAAAGAGATTAGTTTTAAAAGGGTGTTGCAGGGGCAAATATGTATTCCTAATGTTGTACTTTTTGACAAAGGACGAACCGAAGTTGATTTATTAATAATAACCAAAAACAATGCATTGATAGAAGTGGAAATCAAAGTATCTATAAAAAAAGATTTTCAGAAGAAAAAGTTTCATAACTATAAAGATATTTTTAGAATATATTTTGCTTTTCCGCTTACTTTATTTGAAAAATATAAAGACTTTATTTTAGATAAGTTACCTAAAGAGTTTGGCATTATAACCGTTCAAGGCATATGGCACATAATAGTTTCCTTGTAGACGACGTAGAAAAGATACTAGTATGAGCCAGTTAAAAGAAATTGATATTTTTGATATAAATTTACTCTGGAGGAAGCAAGAAAGAGAATTTTGCTAAATATTAAACAACGTATGTGTGAGTAAAGAGGTGATACCATTGGATATTACAGTATTATATAAAAAAGCCGAATGGTATATGTATAATTATCATGAGATAAAAAGTGAAGTAGAAGAAAAACGTAATGAAATGCAACGATCTCAACATACAATGCATGATGGATTAAAGGATCCAACGGGAAAAAAAGCGTTAGTAAATATTACACCGATAAAAGCGATTACAATCTATGTACATTCTAATGGGCAAAAAAATAAACGAATTACTATAGCATATCCAGAAAGAATTGTAGAAGCTGTTGAAAGTACATTAGTTAAAGTTAGTAGTTTGATGCGGGCATTAGTAGAGGCAAAATATACATATAAACGGCCATGGGAACAGACGGTTGCTAAAGAGCATATTAGCAAAGATTTATATTATAACACTATTCGAGAATTCTTATTTTTGCTCCTTTTACACTTAGTTGAGTTTAATGTTCTAAAAATTAGCAATAAAACAATATAAATATTAAAATTTATTGAAAATTCGTCGAAAAACATGATGTTTTTATTTTTTAGATTAGATATAATAAAGGCATAAGTACAATTAAATAGTTTACAGGCACGGCATGGCCTTTTTGTCGTGCCTTTTTTGTACCCAAATAAGTGAGGTGATTTTATGACTTAAGAATGCTTATAGATAAAGAAGGGAGGGATAAAGATGTTGACAGAGCAGAAGAAACGATTTGTAGAAGAATTTCTTTTACTTAAGTGTAAAAATCAAACGCTAGCAGCTAAAAGAGCGGGATATTCTGCTAAAACGGCAACACAACAAGCAAGTGCCCTTCTTAACAATTCTGAAGTTTTAGATTTTTTGAAATTGCGAAAAACACAGATGGAAACTGAACTTCGAGAAAATTTTATATTTGAAGCTAAAGAGGCTATTAAGGTAATGTCCGAACTGTTAAACGATCCATTGACTCCAGCAAAAGAACGGGTCAAAATTGCAAAAGATTTATTGGATAGAGCTGGATATAAACCAGTAGATAAAACGGAAGTATTTGGTAAAGATGGGGGACCTATTATATTTTGTACAGATTGGGGGGAGCAGAATTCGAAAAATTAATATAACACTACCTTATTGTCCTAGAGAGATTTGGAAAAAAGAAATACATCCAGCGATTGAGTCACATCGTTTTAATGTGATTGTGGCTCATCGTCGTTTTGGTAAGACCGTAGCTACTTTGAATCACACGATTAAAATGGCGATAAAAAATAAACAGCCATCGCCACAGTATGCGTATATTGCACCATTGCGGACACAGGCAAAAAAGATTGCATGGTCTTATTTAAAGTATTATGTAAGCCCCATACCATTTGTTAAGACAAATGAAAGTGAGTTATATATCGAATTACCAACGAACTATAGGAATAGAGCTGGGGCTCGTATTTATGTAATTGGTGCAGACAATCCAGATAGTTTACGTGGTATGTATTTTGATGGTGTCATATTCGATGAATATGCACAAATGAAACCTGCTGTATGGGATGAAATAGTTCGTCCAGCGTTAGCAGACCGAAGTGGTTGGGCTGTATTTATTGGTACGCCAAAAGGTCAAAATCAATTTTATGAGAAGTATAAGGAAGCTTTAGCTAAAGAGGATTGGTATGCTTGCTGTTATAACGTAGAACAGAGTCAGGTGATTCCTAAAGATGAACTTCAAAGTATGATGGAGGATATGTCAGAAAATGCGATTAGGCAAGAGTTTTATTGTGATTTTACGGCAAGTGCCAATAATGTGCTTATTTCTATTGATTCAATTAATAAAGCCGTTAATCGGACAGTACCTGCCGTAGATATTCGAAATAGTCCTGTTATCTTAGGGGTAGATGTAGCTCGATTTGGTGATGATACAACGGTCATTGTACGCCGGCAAGGATTAAGTATGTGGGCCCCAGTAAGGTATAAAGGATTAGATAATATGCAAGTGGCTTCTGTGGTAGCAGGGCTTATTACTGAATATCAGCCTGATGCGGTGTTTATTGATGCTGGCCGTGGCGAAGGTGTTATTGATAGATTAAGGCAATTAGGACATCGGAATATTATTGAAGTGCCATTTGGTAGTCAAGCAAGTCAAACAGATAAGTATGCTAATAAACGGGCTGAAATGTGGCACGAGATGGGGCGATGGCTCAATGAAGGGGGATGTATACCGGATGATCCAGAATTAAAATCAGAATTAGCAACGCCTATGTATGACTATGATAGTCGAGGTCGTATTGTATTGGAAGCAAAAGATAAAATTAAAGAACGCATTGGGGCATCACCAGATGCAGCAGATGCAGCTGCATTAACATTTGCATTTAAAGTACCCCAGAAAGATGTACGTCTTACTAATGGTATTCCTATGGCTAAGACGAAATATAATCCATTTAAAAGATGAAAGGAGACTCATTATGTGTGGAGGATTTGTAAAAAGTTTATTTGGTAGTGGAGATAAAATGCAGGAAATTAAACAACCCGCACCAGCTCCGACAGCGGAAAATAATAGTGCTGATGGTGAGCAAACAGCAACAACACAGCAACGTAAGAAACGTGGATTTAGTACAACTCGTACAACAGATACGATTTTATCTGGGACAGAAGGGCGTAATAAATTAGGGTGATACTATGACACTACTTAGAGATGCGCCTAAAGGGGCTATATTTAAAGGACAATTGGATAACAAAAAAGCGAAAGTAAAGGCCAATAGCTTATTTAGCGCTCAAGAACGGGAATTGCATCTAAGTAAGTGGCGAGATATTAAACGATATCAGTTGCCTTTTATTGGTCATTTAGAGCAAGTAGAAGGACCGGAACAGTATGATACGGATAATGTAATAGATAGTTATCCTACATACTGTAATAACATCTTTGCTGCAGGGGTTATGAGCGGGCTTACACCACCATCAAGACAATGGTTTAAGTTAACGTTAGCTAATAGTGGGATTAAAAACAATCATGCTATATCCTCCGTCTTGGACCAGCGATATGAGATTATGCAATCGGTGTTTCAAAAAAGTAATTTCTATACAGCGTGTTATCAAGTATATTCAGAACTTGCTTTTGGCGAAGGAGCTATGGCTATTTATTGGGATAGTCGGACGGGTATTCGCTGCGAACAGTTTGCTATTGGTACATATGCTATGAGTACAGGTGCAAATGGTATTGTAGATACTTTTTGTGTGCGACGTGAAATGACGTTACAACAACTCATTGAAGCATTTGGTCTTGATGCATTGCCGATGCGTTTACGACCAAATGAGGAAAGTACTTCACAGTTAAGTCAAATGTATGAGGTGTATTGGTTAGTAGAGCCTAATAGGGATTACATAAAAGGGGAGATTGGTAAGACTAAGATGAAGTATCGAAGTTATTACTGGTTAAGTGATGATGAATCATTTTTAGAAGTTGGAGGTTTTAATACATTCCCTGTAGCGGTAGCTCGTTATCACGTTAATGGTAATGAGGTCTATGGTAAAGGCGCTGGTTGGTATGCTAATGATGATGCTAAGATGCTCCAAGTGCAACAAGAGGACAAATTGAGCGCCGTTGAATTACAAGTAAAACCACCAATGCAGGCTAGTTCAAACATTGCGTATAGCATAAACCTCATCCCTGGATCCATTACACCGGTAGACAATCCAAATGATCGTATTCAACCATTGTTTAATGTAGCTATTAATCTTGAGCATTTGTTACGTACTATTGAGGAAACTAAAGAAAGTATTCGACGGGCTTATAATGCCGATTTATTTCTTATGATGGAACAAATCGATAGTGGACAAATGACAGCGAGAGAAGTCATGGAACGGTCACAAGAAAAATTACAGCAGTTGGGACCAGTGGTAGAACGATTACAATACGAATTTTTGAATACTGTTATTGAACGGGCGTATTCAATTTTAGCGGAACGGAAGTTGTTTCCGGAGATTCCAGATGAGTTAAAAGAGCATTTAGCCGGTAAGGAGTTAAAAATTGATTTTACTAGTCCATTAGCACAGGCACAGAAGATGGCAGGGTTAACAACCATTGAGCAAGCCGTAGGTTTCATTACAAGCCTTATGCAGGCCTATCCTGAGGTGCAAGCTAAGATTGACCCGATAGGATTAGTTAATGAATACACACGTCAATTAGGCGCTCCAGCGGCTATGTTTAGAAGCGATGAAGAAGCGCAGGCTTTATTACAGCAGCAACAACAAGCAGTAGCTGAGCAACAGGCCTTGATGGAGCAACAAGCCATGTTACAACAAGTACCTGGTATAGCCAAAGCGACTAAAGATGTAACGGATGCAGCAAATAATGGGGGCAATGAAGCAATGGCTGATTGGCTTGGTATGCCAGGACTTGGAGGTGACGCGGGTGAATAGTTTTGTTAAAAAGCAACAAAAATTAACTCGTGAAACATTTATCCGAGATATGGACCAAAAGGCGTTACGCATGTTGATGGAAAGTGAAGCGGGGCGTTGGTTTATTATGAGGTTATTTGATAAAACATATGTTCACCAAACAACATTTACAGGTAATTATAACTCGTTTTATAACGAAGGGCGGCGCAGTATAGGTGTTGAATTAATGCAGCAAATAGGCGCCTTGGGGAAGGAAGGAGTAAAGTTAAAACATACAGCAGAATTAGAATATGTAGAACAGCAAGAGCAGTTTGAAGCCTTAGAAACGGCTAATCAATGGAATCAGAAGGCATGGAAGCCTAAGTTAACACGTTAGAAGGGGGTTTAAGTATGGAACTTGATAATTTACCTAATAGTGATATAACACAAGCTATATCAGAGCAAACCACAGATATTACAACGCCAAATACGGCAGAAAGTACAACCGTTGAAGCGGGTGCTACTGGTGAGTCAGCAAATGCTGAAGGGACTAATTCTTCAGAACAAACACCTAGTACACCTAGTGTACCAAAAGCGTATGACTTTACTAAATTTGTAGGGGAAGGAGGGACTATTGATGAAGCGAATGCGACAGCCTTTTCTGAAGTGCTCAGATCCTTAAATATTAATCAGGAAGGTGCTGAAAAATTAACGACGTTTGGTATGGGGTATTTACAGCAGATGGGAGAGGCCATGCTAGACCATATTGAACAAGTACAGGACCAACAATCGGAGACTTGGAAGCAAGAAACTGTACAGGCGTTAGGTGGCAATTTTGATGCTACTATTGTTAAGGCTGGCGCGGGCATTGAATACTTGGAAAAGCAAATTCCAAATTTAAGGGAAGTCCTTAGTTATAACGGTATTGGCAATAACTTAGCATTAGTTAAGGCTTTTTCTATCCTTGGTGATTTGGTGGCAGAAGATACCGGCAAGCTAGGAGGTAATGCTACTGGTGGAGGGCTTGGTAATTTTTACGATAAAACGGATTGGAATCGGTATAAATAATAATTGAAAAGTATGTATCTAAGAGGTGATAATTATGGCAACATTTGGTCAAGAAGCATTAACATTAATGGATTTACAAAAGCGTTATAACGCTACAGAAACAGGCATTGATAAGATTATTGAAGTATTAAACCAAAGTAATCCTATCGTGCAAGATATGCGTTTTATGGAAGGCAATTTACCTACAGGTAATTTAACAACTATCCGTACGGGCTTACCTCGCCCTTCGATTCGTATGATTAATCGTGGGGTGCCTATCACTAAATCCAGCACGCGTCAAATTACAGATACTTGCGCTATGTTAGAAGACCGGAGCGAAGTAGATATTAAGTTACTGGCGCTATCAGGCAATCCACAGCGAACCCGTGCGACGGAAGATGCTGCTCATATTGAAGGTTTTGGGCAATCGGTGGCAGAAATGTTATTTTACGGTGATACGGATGAAAATCCAGCTGAATTTAATGGCTTACATGTGCGTTATAACGCATTTAGTGATGAAAAAGGCACAGCAGGCTATCAATGCATTAATGCCGGTGGCACAGGTAATACAAACACCACCTTATGGCTTGTATGCCATGGTGATGATGGTGTAGTCGGCATTTATCCTCGTGGCTCCCAAGCAGGGCTTAAGAAACAAGATTTAGGTGAACAGACAGTGGTAGATAAAGATGGTAATAAGTTCCAGGCAGTATCTACTGTATTTAATTGGGATGTGGGACTATCTATTAAAGATATCCGACGTGTGGCAGCGGTTCGTAACGTTGACCTTGATAAAGTAGATTCAGCCGCAAATCGAAAGAAATTTATTGAAAATATCATTCGTGCAAAAGGGCGCATTCGCAACCTTGGAAGTGGGCGTATTATACCGGTAATGTATGTAACACCGGAAGCTAAAACGATGTTAGAGATTATCTTGACAGATAAAGATAATGTACACGTAACACGACAAGAAGTGATGAATGCCATGCCTAAGCTGTACGTGGCCGGCATTGAAGTGAAGGAATGCGAAGCGTTACTCACTAACGAAGCGGCTATTGTATAAGATGTAGCTAGTTATGTGTGAAAGGAGAAATATATATGATTTTTGATGGTGAAAATACATTTATGCTAAAGAAAGCAATGACAGGAGCTACTGTAACTTCTGATGTGGTGGCTAATACCAATAGCGGTGATGCTTATAATCAGCTATGGTTTTTTGTAGGTGTTAATAAAGACCTTAGCGGTGGACCTGCAACGATTGAGTTACTTACCGCTGATACTGAGAAAATGACGGGTGCTAAGGTGATTGGCACTTATAAGGTAGAAGCAAAGAAAGGGTCTAAGGTAATGGCTAAATTACCATTGGGTGTTAAGGCATATTTACAAGTTAAGGTGTCTGGGCAGACCTTTACTGCTGGTGAATTGACAGCAGCGCTTGTAAGTGATGTAGATTTACAATAATACATGGTAAGGGGCTGCCTAGGCGGCCCCATTTTGTTTATTATAGGAGAAAGCTATGACTAAAACGGATGTATGCAATATGGCACTATCCAGTATTGGCGAGGCGACAATTACAGATATTAATGATAACAATGAATCGGCTCGCCTTTGTCGTCAGTTTTATGATCGGGCCAGACAGCTCATTTTGAGGCAATATCCGTGGGGATTTGCACGGAGGATTGAACGATTACCGGAAGTTGAAGTTACAACTAAGACCAAAGGATATTTATATACGTATATGTATCCTGAAACCGCTCTTTTTATATATGGTGTAGATAATGAACCATTTATTTATGATATGGCTAATTTTAATCGTCCGTATTATAAAAGGGAGAATTTTGAAATTTTTAATTTGAATGAAAGCACAAAAGTAATTAGTACTAATGTAGCTAGGGCATTTTGTGATTATGTATATGATTGTCAGGATCCAGATATTTTTGATTCTGTGTTTGTTGAAGCTTTAGTACATAAATTAGGTGCTGACTTAGCAATGCCATTAGTAGGTAGTGCTGAAATGTATAAAATGCAGTTTCAAATTTATCAAGGGGCTTTGTTAGAAGCAAAAAATATAACTAGCAAGGAGCGACAATTAGAAATAGCGCCACCGAGAGGATATATTTTGGCCCGGCGCAGATAGGAGACGATATGGCTAGCGGGAATGTGTATGTAGCACAACACTCCTTTGCAACTGGAGAAGTTTCGCCAGATATTGCGAATCGGAGTGATTTGGATAAATATAGAGCGGCTTTGTTAATGGCTAAGAATTGTGTAGTTAGGCCCTATGGTGGTGTTGCTAAGCGTAGTGGTTCCTTATATATGGGTACGGTAAAAGATCATAGTAAGAAGGTCAGATTAGTTGAATTCAAGGGAAATACGCCATCTATGTTAGAGGTGGGCCCTAGTTATATTAGAATTTGGGAAAATGGTAGTTATACCGGTAAAGAAATTGGTACACCGTTTACCAATATTAATACGTTACATTTTAATCAATCGGCAGATACGATGTTTATATGTAGTGGTATGCAACCAGTGCATATTTTGCAACGTAAGGGGACTAGTTGGACATTTAGTAAATATGCTTTTACGGTACCTCCATTTGAAGATATGAATGATGATTTGAATCATAAATTATCTGTAAATAATGAGGGTACTCGAATTTATTCTTCGAAAGGCTTTTTTACAGCAAATATGGTAGGCATGGTATTTAAGCTTAAGCATAGGATGCCGGCAACAGTTAAACAAGGTGCTGGAGCTGTTGTACGGACTAAGAAAGGTTTTTTAGGAAAAGAAGTTAAATCGACTGGCTATATGTCGATGGGATTAGGCGCGTATGGAGATGATACAGACATTGAATGGAAAATAGTAACGCATGGTGAATGGAGTGGGAAGATACAAATTTGGATTAAAAATTACACAGATAGTAGCGACTATGAAGTGTTTAGAACCTATACAGGGAATCGTGATTATAATGTAACTGAAACAGGCACAATGCCTCGTAGTAGTGAGTTAAAGATAACGTCTGAAATTAGTGATGGTGAAGCTAAGATAGATTTTACAATTAAGCCATATACACAAAGTGGCATGGTTGTAATTAAGCGATTTATTTCGGCTACAGAGTGCGAAGTGGAAGCGATTAAAGAAGTGGGAAAAAGTACAGCGACGAGTGAGTGGCAAATTTCGTCTTGGGGCGGTCCTTATGGTTATCCCCGAATGAGTACCTTTTTCCAAGATAGATTTATCTTAGCTGGTTCAGCCGCATTTCCATATAAGGTGTGGATGAGTCGTACTGGAGATTATCCAAATTTTGACGTTGAAACAGTGGATGGAGCATTGACTGATGATAGTGCTATTGCTGTGGCTTTGATTAGTCGCTCTGCTTTTAACATTACACATGTTATTAGTGCTCAAGATTTAATCTTTTTAACAGATGGTAATGAATGGATTATTGATGGTAGCGAAACGATAAAACCCAGTAAGGTGTTACCTAGAAGTCAAACACAACATGGTGCAGCCGATTGTATGCCACAATATATTGGCAATCGATTAGTGTATGTACAACGACGATCATCATCAGTCAGAGATATGGGCTATACTTATGAATCAGATAACTATAATGGGGTAGACTTAACGTTACTGGCTAAACATTTAGTACATAATAAGTCGTTGGTAGATAGTGCGTACTGTCAGGAGCCAGATAGCATTTTATATTATGTGCGTAATGATGGAGTATTGCTTAGTTTAACACTCATTAAAGAGCAAGATGTATATGCTTGGGCTCAGTATGCAACAAATGGAGGCCAATTTGAAGCAATTTGTTCGTTGCCAAATGGAAATGAAGACAGTTTGTATGCAGTTGTTAAACGTACTATTAATGGCCAACAACGGCGATATATAGAACGTATCGAAAGCCCGAAAGACAGTACCAATATTGATGATTATATCTTAATGGATAGTATGCGTAGGATATACAACACTACAAGTACAACGATTAATGTGCCACACTTAACTGGTTGTTCAGTACAAATCATTGCAGATGGTAAACGGATACCTGACGGAAAAATAGGAACTGACGGAAATATTACATTACCTGCAAAATATGCAAAGGTACATATTGGTTTACCGGTAGAGATGAGAATCACATTACCGCAAATTGCTATGGATATGAAAGATGGTACGTTACAAAGTCGAACAGTAAAAATTAATGCAGTTATTTTACGTTTACGTAACAGTCGAGGCGGTAAAATCGGGGTTACATATAATCGGGGCATGGATATGATAGGGGATGCATCTATTATTGATAAGATTTATACAGGGGATGTAAATGTACCAATGCCGGCACAAGGAAAAGGGTTTGCTACTGATGCTTCTGTATGTCTTTTGCATGATGAACCGTATCCATTTAATTTATTATCTTTAGTAAGAGATATAACGATTGGAGGGGGCGCTATTGGGCGATATAACAACAATCCGTTGTAAGGATGTAATCAAACAAAAAGAAATAATTCGAACACTAGCAGATAATCTTCGAGCAGTTGATGAATATGAATGCATCGCAATGGGGGCTTTAGATGGATATCATGGATTATTATTGTCATTAAATGAAGCGGATAGCTTATCGTATATAGGCCTATGTGATAATAAGCCAGTATGGGCTTATGGCATTAATACAAAGCCATTAGATGGATTAGGATATTGTATTTGGTTTTTGGGTACTGATGCGGTATCAGAACATCGTAAATACTTTGTGATAAAAAGTATGGAAACCGTAAGACAATGGCAAAAGCAATATGGTCAGCTTTGGAATGCTGTCCATAAAAATAATAAGAAGGCAATTAGATGGCTGAAATGGTTAGGTGCGACATTTACACCATTAGAGGAGATAGACGGATTTTTTTTATTTACGTTACCAAGTTTAAAAGAAAGGACGTGAGGATATGTGTATGCATCCTGTAGCGTTAATGGGTATGCAAATGGCTATGCAGATGGCAGCAACAAAACAACAAACTAAAGCGCAGATTGCTATGTATAATCAACAAGCTAATATAGCTGATTATAATGCAAAGTTAAGTGAGCGAAAAGCAGAGCAAATCGCTGATAATTATGCGAAAGAACAGCGTCAGTTGAACAATCGTATGCGCATGGTAGCTGGTCAAAATCGAGCAGAAGCTGGGGCTAGTAATCTTATGATGACTGGTACGCCACTTGCTATGTTGGGAGCAGGCTATGATGCTTATAATGCAGATTCCACTACGCTATTACAAAACCAGCGGAATGATGTAGATACACAAGCTTTACAAACTTGGAACTATCGGAATCAAGCAGCTGGTGCACGAGCTAGTGCGAATAATGCTAGACGTACAGGTAAGATGCAGATGATAGGTTCTTTATTGTCAACAGCAGCATCTATTAGTGGGTATTACCATGACTATGGTAAAGTGGCCAATACAGCTACTGGTAATACTAGTATGGGATTCTATGACAATCCGTATGGATTTAATAACAATATGGGAAAATTGGGACTTGGTAGTAATATTTCTTCTAATTATGGGTTTAATTCTTTTGGTGGTGGTATGGGTCAGTTTTCCACTAATGCGTATTTTAATAATAAGAAAGGATGGTTTTGATGCGTTTAGAAACATATAACGAAAAAGTCAATCCTAATACGTCTAGTGGAGGAGGGGCTCAAGGAGTTACTAATATTAATGCTTTTGGGCAAACCGCTGAAAGTGTAAAGCCAGTTATTCAAGGATTAGGGGATTGGCAAGCTTTGCAACTGAAGAAAATGGATGATGAAATCAATTTGCAAACCATGAATGCTCAGACTGATTATAATAATCGAATTATGGATTTACTGTATAACGAAAAAGATGGGTTGGCTCATACAAAACTAAAAGAAGCTGCTAATGTGTCAGAGCGTTTTAAAGAGGCGGAAGAACAAATACGAAATGATGTATTAGGTAAGTTACCATATAGAAAAGCCCAAGAGGGCTTTATTGCTAAAGCTAATACTATGGCATTGAATAACTATTCGGATTTACAAAAACATGAACGAACACAGGGGGATAAGTATAGAGATGTTTCGGTGGAAAACAATTTACAGTCTTTAAAAAAGATTGCAGAACTTAATTACAGCAATGTAGATGTATTAAGAAGTCAAGTTAAGCAAGGTCTTGACACAATTGCAAGTATTTATGCTTACGAAGGTGAAGAATCGGTAAAGAAACGTCAAGATGCTTTTATGGAGGGGATATATACAGGAGTATTAAAGGTTTCTACTGATAGCAGTGATATTCAAGGCACAGATAATGTAATAACTGTGGCTAAGGAGTTTGGAATAATGCCAGAATTATATAAAGGCATAGAAACTAAAGCCATGGAAAGTAAAATGTCAATTATGGCTGTAGATGAAAAAATGGCCGAAGAGGCTTTAGCAGAAGCAGGTGAGGACTATGATAAATCGGTAGAAATTTTACAACAGAAGATGTTAGGAACTATTGGTAAAGACTTTAACAATATTACACTTGATGATTTTATGGGAGCAGTAAAGGGACAAGAAAGTGGTGATGATGTTAATGCAGTAAATGAGCGTACAGGAGCGCGTGGTTTATTTCAGATTATGCCTGGGAATTGGGCAGAATGGTCAAAACAGGCGGGTATGGAAGGACGCTCTATGGATGATCAGGAGGCCTATATGGCCGTTGCACGATATAAATTGGGGGAGTATTTAGCAAAGTATGGTGTAGAGGGAGCATTAGTTGCTTGGTATGCAGGTGAAGGGAATGGACAACGTTGGAAAGAGGGAGCTGCTGATGCTGTAGATGGTGAAGGTGGACATTATTCATGGGATAAACGCCATGGAGATGGTTCTGAACCAAGTATTAGAGAATATGTAGAACAAACAAAGGCACGTTTAACTGGAGGGAAAACTGTTACCGATGGTATGAAAGCAGAAGCATTGCAAAAGGCTAAAAATGCGATGGAGAACTTAAAAAAACTTCATAAAGAAAGGCATGATGAAGCGGTCAAGCAAGAAATTCAAAATATTCAATTAACTCTACTTGAGGCTGATAGGCGGGGAGAATCACCTGGACAAAAAGCTGAGTTAATTCAAACTTTAACTGCTAACTCTGATCCAGAGGTTAAAGTAGCTTTAGCAAGTATGGAAATTGGATTTAGAAGTAATCAAAGAAATATAGAACGTAATGCTATGAAGGCAACGGAAGGAAATAAAGCGCAAATTATTAAAGCAATAGATAATGGGATGTCTAATGATGCAGTTAATGATTTAATAAACAACTCAGGTGTTATTTGGAGTGATAGTGATATTAAACAATTTACAGATCTATTAAACCAGAGAAATAAAGGTGAAGGTCGATATAGTTTACCTATTGCTGAATATAAAACTATGGCTAAAAAAGCAAGTGGATTAAGTGATGAAGATTTTGGTAAGGCGTGGGTTGGAGTAAGTGATGCTATCACATATGATGTCTTTGAATATCGTAGAACACATGGAGGGGAAAATCCACCGCCTGTCGTAATTAGTGAGATTATAAATAAGGTAGTTACACCAGTAAGAGAAGTAGCGGTTAAAAATCCTTGGTATCAACCGGATGTTACATTTACTTTATCTCAAGCTCAATTAAATTATTATGGATATAAAGAACATTATTTTACAGACGGCGTTGATGGTGGAAAGTATTTTGTTGGCATAAAATTTGATGGAACAACGGATACTATAGATGCTGATACAGCGAAGGCTAGGTTTAATGCATAGGAGGGTAGTATGGCTTATAGAACAGAAGATGGACAAGTAATTGTTACAACGGAAGATGTAAGAAAAGGTGGATTTGAAGTAGTTCCAGAACCTTATAATACACAAATGAATGCAGGACCTATCGATAATAGTGATACGGGAGCGCAATTGGATGAAGCGTTTCGTAATTCAAATAGCTTTTTAGCGGAAGCATATCGTAAATATACATATAATAAAGCTGATTGGGCCGCTGATGCAGATATATATGGTAAAAAACTGAATATTAGTCCAGATGTACTACTTAATGGTGGTACAGACTTAATAGAAAAGGCGCGTAAAATTAGTAGTGATATGGATCGTGTTGGCGAAACGATTGAAATGAACACTATGTATCCTGAATTACAGAAAATTAAGTTTGCTAGTTCAGCAGAAGCAGTTACGTTGTTAAATAATGCAAAGTCTGTTCGTTCCAGTTATGGGATATGGGATGCATTACAACAAGGCGTGTGGTCAATGAATGACCAAATGAAGATGGCTGATGCAGGCTATCAATTGGCGTATACAAATGATGTGGCCAAGCGTGAAGAGTTATTTAAAGAGATTGAGAGATTGCAGTCGAATTTAAATCAATATCGGACTACTGGTTCTAATTCATTGGAAACTGTTGTGGGAGAAACTGCACAACAAGCGTATATGATGGGGAAACAAATAATTCGTGGTACTGCAGAGCGTGGTGCAGAAGGTATGGCTTTGGGTACGGCTGCTGGGGCCGGGATAGGCACTTTATTTGCTGGAGTAGGTGCAGTACCAGGTGCGGTTGCAGGTGGAATAACAGGATTAAGTACTGGTGTTAAAGTTGGTACGGCTGAACAAATGCAACATATGTCATTTGGATTAAAGTATTTAGATTTAATTAATAAGAAAGATTTTAACGGTAGGCGAATTTATTCTGATGAAGAGGCCCGAAATAGGGCCACCGCATATTCTATTGTAGATACAGGAATAGAATATGCTAGTTTGCGTGTTGCTGGTAAAGCTATTAAAGCAGCTGTGCCGGGGAGCAGTGCATTATCTAAAATTATGGCGTCTGAAGGATTATCAGAAACCTTTAGACGAGGAGGCCTTGCTGTTGCTCGTAATTATGTTAAAACGGGCGTTAAAACAGGCGGGGCTGAACTCATTGAAGAAGGGTTACAAGATATCAATGATAAGATACAGACAAATTTATTTGGTAAAGTTGGCGATGATGTATATAGTGTAAGAGATATTGGTTTAGGTGCGATTCAGGCTATGGTGGATGCCTCTCCGGCTGTATTGGGACTTGGTATTTTAGGGGGCCTAGGTGGTGGTATTCATACGGCTAGTCAGTTTAGAGCATTTAGTCGTATGTCATCAGAACAACAACAGATGGTAGTACAGAGCGAAATTAATGCACGAGGCAATAAAGTATTACAGGCTATGGTAGCTGATGGTGAAACAAATATACTAGCTAAGAATAATCCAGAACTATATAGCAAGGTAATTCAAGCCGCAGCCGATAAAAGAGGTATTGGTCAAGTGTATATTAATGTGCAAGACATGATAAATACAGAGCAAGGACAAGTTGCAGTGCAGAATATGGTAGAGAATGGCTACATGACGCAGGAAGAAGTTACTAAAGCGATTGAAAATGATACTTCAATTGAAGTGCCTATTAGTCAGTTTGCACAAGCTAATACAAAACTTGAAGAATCTACACTTAAGGAATTAGAAAGTCATGTATATTACACTGAGGGGGGCATGTCATTGCATGGCATTCAGAAAGCTGTTAATACGGCTAAAGCTATGCGTGAACACTTTAGTGGTGAATATGCAGCTAAACAGGATGCAGTACGCCATGAAATTATGAAAGAATTTTCAGAAAATACAGACATAGAAAAAGAGATGGCAGATCTTGTTGTAGGAAATAATCCATATGCTATTAAACGTAGTTTTAACGAACTATATAATGCATTAGAAGAAGACTATAAGGAAACATATCATGAGGAATTAACAACTCCTGTTATCAGCGAATCTGAGCAGGATATTGAATCAACAACTATTGAACGACCTCGTTTTATTACGACTAGTATTGGGGATGTAAAAGCACATACAAAGATGGGGGCCCGACGTTTAGCTTTTAACCAAGCTAAGAACCGTGTTATGGAAAACTTCACAGATGGTATGAGTGAGGGTGCTCAAAAGGTGGCTTTAGCTCGATATGAAGAGATGGAAGGTAAGCTACAACGATTAGAAGCGATGGACAAAATAAAAGACCGATTGTTTACTATCGCTGAGGGCGATGTATACGTACGGTCTAATTTAAGTCCTGATGGATATGAAGTATATCAAAATATGGTCAATACGTTAAAACAAGGTAATTTATCTATGATTAAAAGTGCTAGAGAGAATGCCTTAGTTTTTGCTGCGCATGCTGATGTAGTAGCTAATATTATGCAACGGGCAGGTTATAGAGAATATACTGCTAAGGATTATGTAGAACAGTATATAAAAGTTAATGCTCGTGATGTAACGCACGTTGAGGGAGGATACGCGCAAGCTAAATTAGCTCAAGAGAAACTCGAACAACATACTAAGTTATGGCAAAAAACGATAGAATCTTTGAAAGACAAAACTATATCAGTTAATAAACCGTTATTTGTTATGGATACTCCTTTAGTTTTTAGCTTAGTTGATAGTTCGATTGAATTTAGTACGCCAATTGAAATGGATGTATCTATTTTTAATAAAATAGTTAATGGTAAGCATAGTCAAGATGTTTCTTTTGAGGCCTTAGCCTCATTGCCAAAAGCTTTAGCAGATCCAGTTATGATATTACAAAATATAAATCGAAAAGGTGAGATTCGTGAAGGGATTATAGTTGTATTAGATTTAGAAGGTGCTAATGGAAATATTCAAGTACCTATTAAATTAAGTGTTAAATCTGGTCGTCATGGAAAGCGCCATGCTATTATGACTATGTTTAGTAGAGAAGAATCGGATTGGTATACGAATGCTTTATTGAATCAAGGCGTATTATATGTAAATAAAAAAAAGAGCCGTCAAGTAATGACAGCTATCGGACAATCATCGTCCCAGCGTGTTACTTTAACGACTTCTTATATGAATAGTATACCAAATGAAGCGGATTTGCGCAATCTTAAAGACGGGAATCCTACATATTATCAGAAGAACAATTACGAGAAAGACCTTATTGCATATCATAATTTATCTGAGAATAGTCTACGTAAAGTGTTAGATTTAGGAGGCCTTGCAGTACCATCTATTGCTGTTACAAAAAAAGATGTAAATTATGAAGGTTTTGGTGATATTACGTTAGTTATGAACCCAAGTGTAGTAGATCCTGCACAAGTTCCAGTATTTACTCGTGATGCTTGGACCGGGGTATTCCCAGAAGCTAAGCATAGGGTGAACACTAAGGCAGTCGTATCATTTATTAAGCGTTTGAGTAAGGCTAGTCAATTAATTGATGGTGCTAAGGTAAGTAAATATGAAACTGAATATGCTAATTATTGGACTCCTGACAATGCAGCTCGTTATGTGTCACAGATGTTATCTGATGTAGAATCTAAATATATATTTTTAGATAGTATTGGCAAGGCTCCGGCTGTAATTATGAAGAGAAATCTGCCTCAAAGAAGTATTCTTGAAGAAGCAACATTTAATAGTCAAGCAAAAGGATTATTAGCTAAATACGGTGATATTGTATATGAATATAATAGCCAGGCTAAGGATGACATTATTGCCTATATGCGTGCGGTAAAGAAATTTGAAGCACAGCGTAATGGTATCAATCGTTTTGCAGCACATCGTTTAAAAATTGAACAGACTGATTATGAGGCGTATGCTAACAGCTTTGATGATTTTAAATTGTGGAATGAATTTATTTCAAAGATTGCACCTTATGTGGGAAAAGAAGAAGAGTTAGTACGGGATAATGTAGCCATAAGAGAGGCCATAGAAAATCAGATTACTATCCACGAAAAGGCTTATAGTGATTGGGTGGCTAATATGGCTAAAGAGTTATTAGGAGAACCTTTAATAGAAGTTAAAGGACAACTTAAACCAATTACGTTAGAAAACGTTGTGTTAGCGATGAAAGGAGAATTACAGAATGCACAAGAGTCTAATTTAGGTGTGGGGATTGGTAAAGTATTAGCCGCCAATGCAAAACAACCTAAGAGTCTTGGTGAATTGCATCGTGAAGCAGATAAACGCATTTCTGTTGAGGCTCCGTTCGCTGATGGTATAGACACTAATGATGCTTATGAAGATGTTAAGAAAAAGATAACTGAGTATCGTGATTTGATGTATGAACAAAGTAAATATTATCGTAAAGGGATGAATTATAACCCTGCCATTGGAGATGATGCCTTACAGGTATTAATAGAGGTACAACAAAAAGGAAAGTCTTTTGAAAATTCGGCTAAAAAGTTTGGATTTATACCTACAGTAGCAATTAAAGCTATGGCAGAAGAAATTATTCAAAATATTGATGCATTAAAAGTACAATATTTTGAAGCTAAACCACAGCGCGCAATAGGCTTTAATGAAGTTTCGGTAGCAATTGTACCTAATAATCTTGAAAAAGACTTAAAAGAGAAGTTACAGACTAAAGGAGTTTCAATTGCTATTTATAATCCAAACATCAAAGGAGATCGTCAACGAGTAAGTAAAGAAGTACAAGGAAAATATACTGTACTGTTTCAAAAGTTTAAAGCTGGAGAAGTTAAAGGTCTTACTTCTATGTATGAAGATGGAAGACGATTAGTCCAATTATTTGAAACAGCAGATTTTTCCACGTTTATCCACGAATCTGGACATGTATTTTTGGAAGATTTACGCATGCTTGCCACCATGGATGGGGCCCCAACAGATGTTATTGCAGATTGGCATGAAATTAAGACGTGGACTGGATATGAGGAAGGTGCCGATGCAGACACAAATCGAGCCGCTCATGAAAAATTTGCTCGAGGCTTTGAAGCGTATCTACGTGAAGGCAAAGCACCTACTAAATTATTAGAACGAACATTTAGACGATTTAAGCAGTGGTTAACAGCTATTTATCATAGTGTAACAACGTTAGGTGGCATGCCTCCTAAAAAAGTACAGGATGTCATGGCCCGTATGTTGGCTGTACAGACTGAGATAGATTCTTATACTGCACAACAAGGTTTAGATTCGTTTGAGCGTTCTAAGATTTATAGTAGTATGGTAGGTGAAGAGCAGGCACAATTCATGTTGCTTATTGACGATGTAAGAGAAGGGGCTAAAGAAAACGTTTTAAAAGCATATATGAAAGAACTTGATGGTCGTGCTGAAAAGGTGTGGGAGGAGCAAAAAGAAACAATTCGTCGTGATTTAAAAGAATATTATGTAGAACGATATCCTGTATATGCAGCAAGGGTCATTTATGATAACTTTGGTGAAGCTGGATTAATTAATACTGAATATAAGACTGTAAATGAACTTGAGATGGGAGAAGCACAAGCGTTAGGGAATTGGCATGAGCTAATTGAACGAGAGATGCAGACAGCGAAAGAAAGTTTAACAGAAACATATTCAGATCCAACAGAAATTAGAAAAATGGCTGATGAATATTTATTATCTAATGAAGGACAGCAGAAAGTAGCCATGGCTGAAGCGGAAGCGGTAAAAAAGTTCACTAATCGTTCTATTGCAGCTAACTATGAACTGATTGCTACATTAAACACTATGGAAGTCATTACGCCAGAGACTATTCAATCTGTTGTAAAAGCGATAGAGAAAAAGGCAGATAAGTCTACTGTGGCAAAAGTAAAGTCTGTGGCTAAAAAGTATTTAGTAGAACCAAACAATAATGTTGCGAATGAGAAAGTAGTTAATGCATTAAAGGATGCGTTACAAGAGTATATTTCTAATATGCGTGCTTTACGTAATTTGTCAGTTGGTGATGTTGATACTATGATGGAAAAGGCTCACGATTCTTTAAAGGGATTGCCAGTATCAAGAGCAGTCTCGTTTAAACAATATCAAAATAAGAGTGTAACATCAGCTCGTTTATCAGATATTGCATTAGCTAAGGGAAAAATGGATGAGGCTTTTTATCATAAGCAACAACAGTTATTTATGCAGGCTATGGCTCGTGCTGCCTATGAAAATGCAGAAGAACAAAGAAAGTTAGAACAAGATTTGAAGAAGAAATATACAGCTATTTCTCGACCAAAAAATCCTAAACGGATTAAGCCAGAAGCGCGGTATTTTATTGGACATCTATTGTATCAAATAGGGATGGTGAATAGAGATGCTACATTACCGAGTGAAGGGTTTATTTTAGAATCTATTTATAGTTTATGGGATACTGATGTAGAACTTATGCAGCAAGCAGGAAGTATTAAATTGGAACAATGGATTATTGATGTATTTAACCAGGGGAAAAAATGGAACAAACTGACTTTTGAAGAGTTAGGGGATTTACATCAAATTGTGGTTGCAGTTTATACTCGTGGATTATCGGAATATGAATCCACTACCTTATTAGATGAAAATGGGAAACTGGTTACATTCGATGAAGCGGTAGCACAAATGATTGAGCAAGGGAAACAACGATTAACTGTACCTGCTAAGAACCTTTTGACGTTAGATAATGAAAAAGGGAAAGCTGGCGCAGCAAAAAATAAGATTGCTACATTAATGATGGATTTGATTAAGCCAGAAGTTATTTTACGACGGTTTGACGATGATAAGGTAGGTCCATGGGTGCGTTATGTATATGATCCAATTGATAGGGCAACGCGTAAGGGCAAAGAGATGTTTGAGGTAGCAACTCGTCGCTTATCTTCTACACTAGGCATTTACTCGAAAAAAGAATTGTATTATCTTAGAACAGAACGCATGTATAATTTGGGGACGGTTTATAGTATGACGAAGGAGCAAGTTATTTCTTTAGCCTTAAATTGGGGCACAAAGAATAACCGTCAACGAGTTCGTGAAACGTTACAAATTGAAAATGACGTGGAAGTAGAGCGTTATTTTGCACAGTATTTAGATAACAAAGATTGGGATTTCATTGAATCGGTATGGGATTTTATTAATTCGTATTATGAGGAACGTTCTGCTGTACAGGAACGGCTTTATGGCACTCCGTTACATAAAGTACGAACACTTGATTTTACGATTAACGGAAGAAAGATAAAGGGGCAATATTATCCGATTGTATATGATCCACGCATGGATGGGGATAGTAAAGGCTACGAAGTAGAAGATATTATTAGAAGTCAAATGAGTAGTAATGCTGTATGGGGAATGGGGATGTCGGCAACGAAGAATCGTGTCCAACAGGTAAAGGGAAGAAAATTAATGCTTTCTTTTGATGTTATTCCTAGAGCTATTGATGAAGCTATAAATCATATTGCTATGCGTGAAGCGGCTATTGATGTAAATAAATTATTAAGCCAACAAGAATTGGCTAATTATATTACCGCTACTACTGGTGTAGAGACATTACAGTTATTGAAAAAGTGGGTACGGGATAATTGGCAAGCTGAAATTGTACGTACTACAAGATGGGATCGCTATTTACAGAATGTTAAGTCTAATACAACATTTGCTATTATGGCTTATCGCACGAGTACGGCATTGCTTAATATTTTGAATATAGTGCCTATGATGTATGAGCAAGGTGTTAGAAAATCATTAATGGCTATAGGGCGATTCTATTTGCATGTTAGTCCAGAAAAAATTAAGAAAAATCGAGAATTCGTCGAAAAACATAGTGTTTTCATTAGAGAAAGACGGTATAATTTAGACAAGGACATGAAAGAAGGACTTAAGGTAGGTCAGGATGGAATTACTTATTTTGCTAATGATGATATAGGAAGAAAAATTTCTGAAGGTAAACAAGCTTTTGAAGATACACGCGATTGGATTAATAACTATGGATATTCGTTTATAACAGAAACAGATTTGTTGTTATCTATGCCTTTATGGAAAATGGTATATGATGAAAAAATTGCTGAATACTTAGAAGATGATAGTTTATCAGCTGAGGTTATCGAAAGTAAAGCTGTTAGTGAAGCTGATAGAGCTGTGCGCAGAGTATTTGGTTCGGGGGAAACAAAAGATTCTGCAGAAATTCAACGGAGTCGTAATAGTATTACAGCTTTATTTACACCGTTTTATACATATGCAAATACTGTATTTAATGCATTGGTAGAAGGTGGATATGCAGCGTATGATAAACGCGACTACGGTAAGCTATTTAATGCTATTTTATATTGGGTGTTAATTCAAGGATTAGCAGAAGGTACACTACGTGCAATGATGGATGATGAAGATGATGATCTGTTAAGTTGGGGGAAGAAAGTAGGTAGTGCAACAGTTAGCGGTGGACTTGGTGGCTTGCCATATATTAGAGATGCCTTTGGATTAGTTTATAATTTAATGGTAGGAGAGCCATCTTATAGTCGCGGTAATGAAGCGGTCGCTTTAAGTGCAATACCTAAAATGATTGATTTAGGACGTACTATGAGTAAGGAATCCTCGTCATGGATTGATGTAATGCGTATTGGTGGTCAGATTACCAATCGGTTTATTGGGTTTAGTGATACTCTTAGTGATGGATTTTGGACATTAGCTAAATGGTCATTAATGGATACAGATGCTACTGTAACTGATTTAATGAAAGCTATTATTTTTGATAGGAAAATTAAAACCAAAGAAGAACAAAGGAAAAGTAAGAAATAATTGAATAGTTTATAGGGTAATCCTTTATATTGCATTAGCAATGGAGGATTACCCTTTTTAAGTGGAAAGGAGCAGATTATGGTTAACGAAGAGAAGGTTAGCATTGTCTACAACGGCAATGGAAAAACAAAAGAGTTTAACTATCCTTATTCATTTACGGAAGGGGCAGAAATTGTTGGTTATTTAAATAATGGTAAAACAGTAACTAAAATTAATTCAAATTTTGAATTTAATGCTTCTACTAAAAAATACACATATCCAACAAGTGGGAATCCTATACCGGCAGGACAATCGTTGCTGCTCATTCGGCGTACACAACGTAGTAACTTGGTTGATTTACCTAATGATACTCCGTTTGCAGCGATTGAACGTCAATTTGATAAAGTGGTTCGTATTTTACAAGAGTTAGGTGATACAGAAGGTATGGGCAAAACTATGACCGTATTATCTAATCAATTTAATGCGGTAATTCCAAAAGGTAAGCCATATGCTTATATTAGATTTAACAAAGATGTAACTGCTTTTGAGGTAGTAGATAATCCATTCGAAGTTGGAGAGAATCAACTTCAACAAATTCGGGAAGTACAAAAAACTATAGAAGTTCTACAGGGAGCTATGAATAATGGCATTAATCATTTAAATCAGATTAAACAAGACTTTGATATAGGAGTTGTTAAATTAAATGATATGACCGATTCTTTAACTGCACAATTTAGCAATACATTAAATTCTAAATTAGAAGAAAGCACAGCCACTTTAGAATTACAAAAAGAGGAACTATTGGCTGGGATGAGAGATGTTGTTAAAAGTGGAGTTAACAGTATCAATCTGAATATGCAAGAACTGGAACGCATAAAAAAATCGGTTATTGATGACAATCTTGTAGAGATTAGGCAACTTAAAGATGAAGCAGTTGAAAGAGCGGTAGAAGCACGAGCCAGTGCTAATGAAGCTGCTAAAAGTGCAGCGGCTTCATTGGTTAGTGAAGGAAATGCTAATAATAGTGAATTAAATGCTAAAGCAAGTCAGACAGCATCAGCAAATAGTGAAGTTAAGGCTGCAAGTAGCGCTAAAGAGGCTAACACAAGCGCAATTGATGCCAAGGAAAGTGCTGCGAGTGCCAGTGTGAGCGCAACTACAGCTATTAAGCAGGCTACGCTGGCAAAGTCAAGTGCTGTAGAGGCAAAACGACAAGCAGATCGAGCTACCGCTATTGCTGGTGGCGATTTAGCGACACGATCAGAAGTTAAGGAACAAGTGTCAACAGCATTAAGCACGGCCAATAAAAATTTGCAAAGTCATATAGATAATGCCACAGCTCATTTAGAATTATTTGATAAGGTGGCTTCGACTGCTCGAAGCCAATTAGATAGTCATGATAGAGCTGTCGATGCTCATATTCAGTTATTTAAAGATGTACAGGTTTCAATTAATACATCATATGCTATGTTAAATACAGATTTGAGACAACATATTGATGATAGTGTAACGTCCCTTACACAAGATATTACAGTAGGTTTAAATACAAAAGCAGATAAAACAACAGTTGAGGCGTTAAGTGTAAAGGTAGATACAAAAGCCAATGAAACTATCGTAGCAGAAATTGATAAAAAATTAGAAACAAAGATGCCAATAAATGGTGGTACTTTTACAAGTAACCCTATCATAAAAAGTGGTAATTTTAGTGCAGTAATCCTTGAGAATACCTCAGGAAATAAGTTGATATTGGAGGGTAAACCTGATGATAGAGATATTATCGCTTCATTATTTCTGTACGATACCATTGAACAGAAAGGGAAATACTATTTTAACTTTCCTAAACAAGGCGGGACAGTTGCTACATTAGATGACGTATTATTGAAAACAGGCGGTACGATAACAGGCAACTTAACTATTAGTACAGGTAACTTCAGTAGTATTCAGCTAGTTAATCCACAAGGTTATAAATTATTTTTAGAAAATGCACCTAATGATAGGGACAGATTAGGTTCTTTGATTAGTCAATCAGATAAAGGCGTTAATGTATACCAATTAAATATACCTAAAGAATCAGGTGTAATAGCAACACAAGATTACGTTCAACAAGTAGCAGTTAAAAATCGACGATGTGTAACTAATACTGGTACAAGTGGTAGTACATGGTGGCGTGAATGGTCTGATGGTTGGCTTGAAATGGGGGGGACAGTAGATGTTATGAAAGAAAAATACACAAGGATAAGTGCTGTAACATACCACAATACAACTGTAACGTACCCTAAAGCTTTTAGAAGCGTTCCTACTACTACATTTTCTTTAAGAAGTAACTTTAGCGATATTAGGCTACCACACTTTTATGAATATGATAAAACAAAGTTTTCTGTAGATACATCCAATATTGGAACTCAAGCTGATTATTATGTAGGTGTGACATGGAGAGCACAGGGGTGGAAAGCATGATAGGAACAAAGATATATAAAGATAACATGGAAAATTATTCAGAAGTTGCTTTGTGGTGTAACGAAAACCAAGCAACTATAGAAGAACATGAAGATTATTATGAAGTTATACCTGTTGAACCGCTTATTATGAGCGCTGAAGAAGTAAAGCAGATTAGGGAAGCAGAGCTTATGCATAAATTAGATATTATTAAGAGTGCTTATGCTGGTGCGCAGCTAATGAAGACAGATTTAACAAGACTTGAGCAGGAATATAAAGCAACTGTTGATGAGTTAAATCAGTTACAGAAAGGTAAGGTAGACTAATGTGGCAAGACTTATTGGCAATTGTTAGTGTTAGTGCAATTATTTTAGGGTTAATTGAACGAGCAGCGTTATCGTCGATTAAGGTAAAGTTAGATAATATTGAAGCATCTATGAATGAGATTAAATTAGAGCTAGTTAAGCTACGTCAAGATGTACACAACGCGGATAATCGGATTACAGTATTGGAGGCTTCAGTTAAAAGTGCACATAAACGAATTGATGATATGCAAGAACATTGCGACAAGACACATTTAGAATGTGATAGGAGAGACTTGTGATTAATTATAATCGTATAATTCAAAAGGTTAAGCAAATTTATGGAAACATTCGGATTGCTAATATTAAACCAACTGGAGTTTTAGCAACACGTCTTTTAATAGGGACAATATTAATACCTATTGTATTAGTAATAGGACAATATATTTTGGTATTCATTAAAGGAGATGTAAGTATAGCTTCAGGTAAGATAATTGATGTAGGTTTAAAAATTATTGACCATATATTCATTCCTAGTGTGTTGACCGCAATAGTTGGATTTTTAGCTCTCTGGCTTGATCAAGACAATAATGGCGTACCGGATAAATTAGAAAAGGAGGATAAACGATGAAAGTGTTAATAAATGCTGGACATAGTCCTAATGGAATTCCAGATCCAGGTGCTGTAGGTCCAATGGGATTGAGAGAATGTGATGTGACGTCGAAAGTTGCTGCTATGGTACAACAGTATCTAATAGAGGCAGGGGTTAAAGCAGATTATATTCAAGATGATAGTTTGGTTTATATTTGTAATGTAGCCAATGATAAAAACTATAATCTATTTTTTAGTATTCATTGTAATTCGTTCAATGAGTATTCTAAAGGGATAGAAATTTATACAACACGGGGCTGGACTCAGGCTGATATATTTGCTGATTGTTTAATGCAACAAATGATAAAGACTTTCCCTATGTTAACAGTACGGGCGGATTGGTCTGACGGAGACGTTGATAAAGAGGCTGGTTTATATGTGCTGCAAAATACAGAGTGCTCGGCAGCATTATTTGAGTTGCCATTTATTTCAAATCCAGAAGAAGAGCAGTGGCTAATGAATGAAAATAATTTACGTGAAGCAGCTAGAGCTTTTGCTCGTGCTGTAACAGACTATATTAATGTAATATAAAGGAGGATATATGAATGAGAAAATTAAAGAAACTCTTATGGGCCGTCATAGCTACATTTTGTATTTCTTTGTTACAGCTATCATTTGTTTCTGCATCTACTACGTTACAACCATCATCAATGGATCAGGTCGTATTGACGATTCAGGAATACAACGTGTTGATGAACAACTTAACGATGTTAGAACAGAACAATATAAAGCAATTGAATCAAATCAACAGATTGGAACAAGCATTGAACACAGTATCGATTTCAACACAGACAGCATCCGAGCAATTGGTAGAAGCGAAGACCGAATTACAAATAGCCAAAGACAACTTGAAACAGCAACAGCAGGAATTGATACAGTCAAAAATGTTATTGCAGATGCAAAGCGAACAGCTACAGAAAGCGCAAATCTCATTAGCGAAAGCCAATCAATACTTAGAGGAGCAAGAGAAAGAGCTGAAAAAAGCAAATCAACGAATCCGGAATAGGAATTGGATTATTACTGGATTGATATTAGGGATTGGTGTTTCCATAGTGAAGTAACATAGTTATTAAAAAATTTTGAGAGGAATATCTGACTACATTTTGACTACATTTTGACCACACGCATTGAAAAAAGATGATAAAATATGACAAAATAGTTTAAAATGTATTTAAGAAAGAAACATATTTTTGTTCTAAAAAATAATTTTAAGGTCTTATAAAGCCTTATAGAATAAGGGTTAGACAAAATTTTGAAAAAGATATTGAACATAATCGATATTTATGATACACTATGACTGTAGATACAGTGTCTATTTTATAATGAAAGGAGGCGCAAGTGATGGAAAAATACGTATGTGTAGTATGCGGTTGGATTTATGACGAAGCTGTAGAAGGTGTTAAATTCGCTGATCAACCAGATGATTATGTTTGCCCAATTTGTGGCGTAGGTAAAGATCAATTCGAAAAAATGTAATTGATTGTAATCTAAATCATGAACTAAAAATATAGAAGCCTCCTGTAAAGGGGGCTTTTCTCATCATATGGCTATATGGAATCGCCAGGTAGTCTTATGAATTAATAAATTTGTTTGAGCCAATTCAAAGAGTTGTTGATTTTTCTAAGAAAATCAACTAAGAATTGTAGAGAACAGTTTGACAAAGATAGGTTAGATAGCTATAATATTATAGTCGAGGTAAAATTATGAAACTGCAAGTAGAGCAAGCAAAAGAACACATAGGAAAGTCTTTTCCTTTTCAATTTACTGAACCAGCTACTCAGTTAGGGGATGTAACTGCTTTTCCTTGGAGCCGTCATGATATAACCATTAGTGGTGATTTTCGTTACGATGGACAGAATTTCATCGTAGAAGGAACCGTAACAACCAATGGTGATTATGAGTGCACTCGTTGTTTATGCGAGGTTGCTTATTCACAAACAACGCCATTTAATGAAACCTTTGGGGTCCTCAAGGAATGGGACGATGTTGAGGCGTCAGAGGTTGTTCCTTTTGATGGTGAGACCATTGATTTAACGGATCTCATTCGGGATACATTAATCATCAATGAGCCATCTCAAGTGTTATGTCAGGATGATTGCAAAGGATTGTGCGTTCATTGCGGAGCAAATAAAAATGTTTCACCTTGTTCTTGTGAATCCTTTGTAGTGGATCCTCGATTGGCGGTGCTTCGTACACTGCTCGATGAAAAAGATGATGATTAATTAGAAGTCCCAGTGATTATGTTAAGGAGGTGCAGATAATGGCAGTACCAAAGCGTAGATTGTCCAAATGTCGTCGCGACCGTCGTCGTGCGAACTGGAAATTAACTGTTCCAGGTTTTGTAGCTTGTCCGCAATGCCACGAACCTATGATGCCTCATCGGGTTTGCCCTACATGCGGTCATTATAAAGGAACTCAGGTTGTAAATAAGATCGCTGAATAAGACCTGCTGAGCTAATGAATAGCTCTACTATAAAAGCGTGGATATCCAATGGATATCCACGCTTTTGTCGTTTAATATAGGCTTGTTATTGCTGTTAAATGTAGATAGACGGTATTACTGGTTTGTGTTATAGTAGCGGTAACAAGAAGTTTTACATGTATTCCATATCTTTTAGCTAATAGGTATATAATCCTTAAAGGGAGGTTTATCTCATGATTCCATTGACTGAAGCACAGACTAGTTGGCAGGCAAAAGTTAGACAGTTTTGTTTGGAAAAGGTAGAACCGACTGTCATTGAACGGGATAAAGCACAAATTTTTGATTGCTCTTTAGTGAAGGCGGTGTTAGAGTTAGGGCTAACCCGTATTTATTGGCCTACTATATACGGTGGTTTAGACGAAGAATTTATGAACTATGCTGTGGCGCTGAAAGAATTGGCTAAATATGATGATGGCTTAGCCATTACTGTATCGGTCTGCGTAGGCCTGTGTTGTGAACCCCTTGCTCGATTTGGAACAGAGGCACAAAAAGAACAGTTTTTAAAGCCTTTAGTAGCTGGTCAAGCGATAGGTGCCTTTGCTTTGACAGAAAAAGAAGCCGGGACGGATGCGAGTGGTGTACAGACGAAGGCTGAACGTGCTGGTGATGAATATATTTTAAATGGTGAAAAAGTATATATTACGAATGCTGGCGAAGCAGACATATACATTGTGTTTGCCATGACTCGGCCTGAGGATGGTGCAAAAGGAATGTCCGCCTTTATTGTAACTAAAGATATGGCTGGCTTTACTGTTGGCCCTAGAGATTCTATGATGGGCCTACATACTTCAACTTGTGGTAGTTTACATTTTAATAATGTAAGAGTACCAGCCGCTAATTTATTAGGAAGTGAAGGGGACGGTTTTAAAATTGCTATGACGACTTTGGATAGTAGTCGGATTGGAGTTGCGGCACAAGCTACTGGTTTGGCGGAGGCTGCTTTAGCGAAGTCCATTGCGTATACTAAAGAGCGCGTGCAGTTTGGTAAACCTTTGAGTAAATTTCAAAATACACAATTTCAGTTAGCGGAGATGGCGATTCAAGTAGAGGCCGCTAATGTAATGTTGTATAATGTGGGGCAAGATAAAACGGCTGGACGACCATATACCGTATCTGCTTCTATGGCTAAAAAGTTCTGTTCTGATGTAGCCATGGAGGTAACCACAAAAGCTGTGCAATTATTTGGTGGCTATGGTTATTGTGAAGATTATCCAGTAGCTCGTTTAATGCGCAATGCTAAAGTGACTCAGATCTATGAAGGGACCAATGAGGCCCAACAAATGGTAATTGGTGGTGCTTTATTACGCTAATTCTTATGGCGTAATGGTGACACATACTTGTACAGTAAATTTTATAGCGCTTAAGGCTGTAAAAGAGTAGTCAATTTTATAGCAGTTACATTTATATAAAAATTAAAACCGTCTTAGTGTATGCTCGTTAATATTTACGTAGTTAACGGATAAAACTAAGACGGTTTTTAGTTTATAGTAAGCCTACTGATTGAAAAAACTTAGCATAGGCATCTGCTTTTTTAGTTAGGCTTAGAGGATACGCTCTAGAAGTAGATGGTAGCCTAGTAAGCTTAATATGGCGGGTACCAAATTGGAGTTCAATTGTTTCGCCTGTTTTAGGTGATTTTACTTTGTTGTCAGCCAAGCTAAGTAGTACCTCTGTTGCTTTGCCGCCAGTGGTGCCGATATATTGACAATGAGGTATTTGCGCTAATACTTCATGAATATGAACGGGATCTACTACTGTTAAAAAGGCATCTGAGGCATTGCCGCGCTCACGAATAGCTTGCCACACCGTTGGGCAAGAAGCAATACCTTTTTCTGTAAGAAAGGATTTAATTTTATCAGCATCGAAGGCTTTGGCATCACCAGCTCTAAAATAATCTTTATCATTGAAGAAGACTAATCCATAGACCCGCCACATATCATTTTGGAAATTAGGATAGTGGAATTGCATAGCTCGTTTATCGGCGGCTGGTGGGAAGGTACCCATACACATAACAGTTGCTTGTGGTGGTAGAAATGGGGGAAATGGAAGGGACTCTACAGGCTGATTGGTTATATGGTCTATTTTATTGGCTGATTTTGCATTAGATTGTTTCGTATGTTTGGTTGTAGTTGCATTCATAATAAAACCCCTCTTTATGATACTTACTGATAGTAGTTTGCTGTTGAGCTAGTTACTATATAAAGTATAACATATAAGAGGGGTTCTTCTGTTGCGTAGAACACATATTAATGATAGCGCGCTATTAACAATGGTAGTACTTTTAGGAAATGCATTTAACCTTTATCATTTAGCCTTTATAATGGGCTTTAATGTAATTGGCTATAGCGTCGATTATATCTTTTTGGCTCATACCGGTTCGCTCGCAGGCCATCCCAATCGTTGCTTTGCGTGCCATAATTTTACCGAATGGCGTATTGAGCATTTTAAAATTGCTATTAATAGTTGGCATATATTGGCGTAAACCTTCTACTTTATCGAAGAGGTCAAAGAGTTTAGTATCTGCTGTAATAGTAATACCTTTAATAGTGATAGTATGAGCTGTAGCTTCTGGTGTAGTATTTTCATCAAGGGCTGTATTTACTGAGTCTGTTGTAGCGGCATCAACTGCATCCCCATGAGTTTCAGAGTCCCAAGTTAGGAGGGTACGAGAGCCTTCTAAGCTGCGAATGCGTGTACAATCTTGCATCATTTCAAGTACGCCTTTAAAATTACCGGCTTCATCACGAACGGCTGTATAGAGAATATAGATGAAGGCTTCTGGTTTATTAATCCAAAACTCCGCTTTGTCTTGTTCGCCAGAACGGAATTTCTCAATGATTTCTTCTACTAAATGAACACTTTTGGCAGGATGACAGTTGCGCACTTCGCGGCCAATAACATTAGCGCTGCGAGGGAAGATGCGATGTTTAGTGTCGCTGTAGAATTTAACTAACTCATGCTCGTCTACATAAGATAGGTCAACGGGCATATGTTTGAAAAGTAAATTGATACGTTCTAAAGAGAGTTTGCCTGTGGCTACATCGAGTTCAGTGTCAGGTGATGGCATAGGGTTCATATTATATTTGCCTAAGAGCGCGGCCAAGTCTTGCATAAAGTTTGCTGTTTTAGTGTCAGTAGTATCTATAGGTGAGGTTGCAATATCTTTTCCTGCTACCTTCATGTCACCGTAGTAAGGTGGTGGCGTAATTAGAGCAAAACCTATTTCATGATCACCGCGACTCATATAGCTAAATTCATCTTCGTTTACAAGTTTCCATGCTGTAGGAAGTAATACTTCTTGTTCTTTATCAGCTAAATCGCGGAAGGCATCAATCATCTTAGGTTGAAGGGTTAAGAATTGGTCTACTTCATCTGCTTGCAATAGGCGACGACTTTCGCTAATTAGGTCACGCACTTTGTCATCGAAGGTCCACATAATTTTAGTAGGGCGATCAAAGCCGTATTTTTCAAGTGCTGGATATAGTTGATTTTGCTTGCGTGATAAATGGCGAGACCATTCGCTTAGTTTGTCATATACGCCAAGCCAAGGATTTTTGATGAAATGGTGTGCTTTAAGGAGTTCCTCTGCTTCGTTCATGAGGGCAAGTCCTGCTGTAATTTCAGCTACATATACCCATAGCGGATGATTTTCTGGATATGTGTTGTCAGCTCTTACTAAAATGCCATCAAATAAGGCGAGTAAATCATCCATGCGATGGGTAATTTCTTCATCCGTATAAGATCCTTTTAATTGCTGTTCTCCATAGGCAAATTCATCTGGTGTACAGGTGCCAATATATTGTTTTAGAAGTGCTTGTCCTTCTTCAAGGGATAAGTTACCGCTTAAATAATTGTCTTTAATTTCAATCATTTTTGCTAAGCGTTGATCATTGTTTAAGCCAAGGGCTGATTTCATAGTAGTCATAAGTAAGTCTCCTTTGTGTATGCTAGTTTTACATTATTAGTTTCTTTACTGTGCAATATATAGTATTAATATATATGTAATAATAATAGGGAAGCAGTTGTGTTCTGCTTATATTTTCATTATAATGGAGTTGAAAATAGTTTTCAGTAGCTAGGGCTACATATTTAAAATGGAAATTGTTTTTTAAGTCATTTTTTTAGTCATTTATAATTTTTACTTGCATAATCGCCCTTTGTGACATATAATTGTAATGAAGTATTATTACTTGGTCATAAAAGGTGGTACCATGAGTCGGATAAAGAAGCAAGAGCGACAGCAGTTATTGCAAGAAAAACTGAATAATACGCCCTTCGTTACCGATGAGGAGTTGGCCATCTTTTTTAATGTCAGCGTGCCAACGATTCGCCTTGATCGGTTAGAATTAGGGATTCCAGAATTAAGGGAACGCATTAGAGCGCGTGTAGAAGGACTAGCACCAAGTGCTAATGATCATGGTCATATTGAAGTTGTAGGAGAATTAATTGATCTTACATCTGGTGAACAGGGTCTTAGCATATTGCGAACCAGAGAGGACATGACAGATTGTAATGGTTATGTAGAGCCACAGTATTTATATGCACAGGCTGACTCTCTAGCTAAAGCAGTGTTGGGTGTACCTGCTGTTTTAGCTGGCGTTGGTAATATTAAATATAAAAGTCCGGTCAAAGCGGATTGTAATTTAGTGGCCAAAGCCTCCGTAGTACGTCAACGAGGTGAGAAGTATTTTATCTGGGTCACAATTAAGGATAAGGTAAAAGAAGTCTTTCGGGCGAAGTTCATAATGGAGCCCATTCAGAATAGGGTGTAAGTATATGAAAATTGCAGTAGATGCTATGGGTGGTGATTTCGCACCCTACGAAATTGTACGTGGTGCGATTGATGCAGCAAAAGCATTTCCTAAGATAACAATATTTTTAGTGGGTGATGAAGCACAGATTCGTCAAGTATTAGAAGAATTTGGGCAACAAAATAATCCACAATTGATTATTCAACATGCCAGTGAAGTTATTGAAATGAGTGAGCATCCTGGCACGGCAGTACGCAAGAAAAAAGATGCGTCTGTTATAGTAGCCACTCGCTTGGTGAAGCAAAAAGTATGTGATGCCGTGATTGCACCAGGTAGTACCGGTGCTGCGGTAGCGGCAGCCTTATTTGGCTTAGGGCGTATTAAAGGTATTGATCGACCTATGATTGCAACACCTATTCCTACGCCACAAGGTGTTACCGTTATGCTTGATTCAGGAGCAAATGCAAACTGTAAACCAAAACATTTGGTACAGGGGGCTATTATGGGCTCTGAATATGCACGTTTAATGTTTGGTAAAACAAACCCGACTGTTGGCTTGCTTAATATTGGTGAAGAATCAACTAAGGGTAATGACTTGTGTTTAGCTACATATCCTTTATTAGAACAGCTAAAAACAATTCCGTTTAAAGGAAATGTAGAAGGCCGTGATATTCCTAAAGGAACTGTAGATGTAGTTGTATGTGATGGCTTTACTGGTAATGTGGTGCTAAAATTAGCTGAAGGCCTTGTAGGGGTTATGACGCAAATTATTAAAGATGGCATCAAAAATGGTGGTTTATTAGCTAAAATTGGAGCAGCTTTAATTGCCCCTGTATTTAAAAAGGTTCGAAAACGCCTTGATCATACAGAAAATGGCGGTGCTCCTTTATTAGGTGTGAATGGTGTGTTTTTAATTTCCCATGGCAGTTCAAAAGCAAAGGAAATCTTAACAGCGATTAAAATTGCTAGTGAGTTGGTGGAACAAAAAATTATTCAAAACATTCAACAGAGTATAGAAGAAGAAGGAGCTATCAAATATGACGATGTGGACTAAGCCAGTCGGTATTATTGGTACAGGTAGTTTTGTACCAGATAATATTGTGACTAACGCTGATCTAGAAAAAATCGTAGACACGAATGATCAATGGATTCGTGAACGCACCGGCATTGAAGAACGTCGCATTGCCCCAGAAGGCATGAATGCCTCTGATATGGCAACTGAAGCGGCTCGTCGCGCTATGGACAGTGCAGGCTTGACGGCTGAAGATATTGATTGTATTATTGTAGCGACTTTAACTGGCGATATGAGTATTCCTTCCACGGCTTGTTTAGTACAAGCTAACTTGGGAGCTACTAATGCAGCTGCTTTTGATTTAGGTGCTGCTTGCTCAGGCTTTGTATATGGTTTAATTACCGCTGGAAGTTATGTAAGTAACCAGTTATTTAAACATGTACTAGTTATCGGCGTTGAAGTAATGTCCCGCGTTATTAATTGGCAAGACAGAGGCACCTGTGTTTTATTTGGTGATGGCGCTGGTGCTGCTGTTGTATCGACCGTACCAGAAGGATATGGTATGTTAGGTATGGATATGGGGGCGAGTGGCGCTGGTGGAATGGCTTTATGCATTCCGGCGAGTGGCACTGCCATGATTCAGAATGATAAACGCATTGAAGAAGGCCTAACCTATATTCATATGGATGGCGCTGAAGTTTATAAATTTGCAGTAAAAACTATGGGGCGTACAGCTCTTAAAGCTTTAGACCGGGCCGGTTTGAAGTTAGAGGATTTGGACCGTTTCATTCCTCACCAAGCAAATAAACGAATTATTGACTCGGCTGCACATCGCTTAAAAATGCCAGAAGAAAAAGTATTTATTAATTTGCCAAAGTATGGCAATACATCAGCTGCATCCATTGGTATTGCTTTGGATGAAGCGGTACGATCTGGCTTTGTAAAACGAGATCATACAGTCGCCTTTGCTGGCTTTGGAGCCGGCTTAACTTGGGCAGGCTTGGTAATGAAATGGTACTAAGGAGGAACAACCATCATGATTAAGACTGATATTTGTGATTTATTAGGGATTGAGTATCCTATATTCCAAGGTGGTATGGCTTGGCTCGGTACCGCTGAACTTGCTGCGGCTGTGTCTGAAGGCGGCGGTCTTGGCATTATTGGGGCTGGTCATATGCCACCAGACGTATTTCGTAATGAAATTCATAAATTAAAAGAACGTACAAGCAAACCGTTTGGTTGTAATATTATGTTAATGTCACCATTTGTAAAAGAAGTTATGCAAGTGGTATTAGAAGAACGAGTACCAGTTATTACAACTGGTGCTGGCAATCCAAGTACTTATGTGCCAGCATTAAAAGAAATCGGCACTAAAGTAATTCCTGTAGTAGCGTCTGTATTGTTAGCTAAACGTTTATTGCGTGGTGGTATTGATGCAGTGGTAGCTGAAGGTACTGAATCAGGTGGTCACGTAGGGGAAATTACGACTATGTGTTTAATTCCTCAAATTGCTGATGCTGTTAATGTACCAGTTATTGCTGCTGGTGGTATTGCTGATGGTCGTGGTGCAGCGGCTGCATTCGCTTTAGGTGCTAGTGCAGTACAAATGGGTAGCCGTTTCGTATTATCCGAAGAATGTATTGCCCATCCAAACTACAAGGAAGCAGTACTTAAAGCAAAAGACCGCTCTACAGTAATGACAGGTCTTACAACAGGACATCCAGTTCGTATTTTAGAAAACTTATTATCCCATCAATATCAAGAATTAGAATTCAGTGGGGCACCAAAAGAACAGCTTGAAGAACTAGGTGCTGGCGCGCTTCGTAAAGCCGCTATTGAAGGGGATGTTAAAAATGGCTCTGTTATGATTGGGCAGATTTCTGGTATGTTACATGATGTAAAACCATGTGCTCAAATCATTAAAGATATTATGAGCGAAACTGAAACCGTAATTGGTGGCTTACAGAAAATCATTAAATAATACAGGAGGCGTTACTAGTGAAAACAGCATTTGTATTTCCTGGCCAAGGTTCTCAAAAAGTAGGTATGCTTCAAGATTTATACAATGAATATGACATTGTAAAACAGCGTTTTGCTGAAGCAGATGAAGCATTAGGTTATTCTATTTCTAAATTATGCTTTGAAGGACCTGATACTGAATTAGTTAAGACTGCTAATACACAGCCAGCTATTTTGACAGCTAGTGTAGCATGTTATGAAATACTCAAAGAAAAAGGCTTTACTCCTGATATTGTAGGTGGTCATAGCTTAGGTGAATATAGTGCTTTAGTTGCAGCAGGTGTGCTTGATTTTAAAGATGCCGTATACGTTGTTCATAAACGTGGCGAATTCATGCAAGATGCTGTGCCATTAGGCGAAGGTGCTATGGCAGCTATTTTAGCCTTACCTCGTGAAGAAGTAGTAGCTATTTGTGAAAGAATCAATAACGAAGTGGGTTCTGTACAAGCGGTTAATTTTAACTGCCCAGGTCAAATCGTTATTGCTGGTGCTACTGCAGCGGTAGAAAAAGCAGCGGAAGAAATGAAAGTAGCAGGCGCTAAACGGGCTGTTATGTTACCGGTAAGTGCTCCATTCCATAGTCGTTTAATGGAACCAGCAGCTGCTCGTTTGAAAGAAGAATTAGACAAAATTACTGTAAACGATGCAGCGATTCCAGTAGTAGTCAATGTAACTGGTGAAATTTTAACCGATGCCAATGCTATTAAAGAATCTCTTGTAGTGCAAGCCGCTCATCCAGTACTTTGGGAAGACTGTGTAGCAACTATGATTAATGAAGGTGTTGGTGCATTTGTAGAAGTAGGTCCAGGTAAAGTATTAACTGGGTTTACGAAGAAGATTAATAAGGAAATGCAATTAGCGAATGTTGAAGATGTAGATTCCTTAGCAAAAACTCTTGAATTTTTACAGGGGGTTCGATAAAATGCATTTAACAGATAAAGTTGCTTTAGTAACAGGTGCTTCTCGTGGTATTGGCCGTGCAATTGCTATTTTAATGGCAAAGCAAGGGGCTGATGTAGTTGTAAACTACAGTGGCAGTGAAGGTGCTGCACAAGAAACAGTAGATGCTATTTTAGCGCTTGGTCGCAAAGCGATTAAAGTAAAAGCTAATGTAGGCAATGCTGAAGAAGTGGCTGCTATGGTTGAAGAAGCTCATACAGCATTTGGTCGTATTGATATTTTAGTGAATAATGCAGGTATCACTCGTGATGGCTTGCTTATGCGCATGAAAGACAATGACTGGGATGATGTTATGAACATCAATCTTAAAGGCGTATATCTTGTAACTAAAGCCGTTTCAAAAATTATGATGAAACAGCGTAGTGGTAAAATTGTAAATATGACATCTGTAGTTGGTGTGACTGGCAATGCTGGTCAAGCTAATTATAGTGCTTCTAAAGCAGGTGTAATTGGTTTTACTAAAACTTGTGCTAAAGAATTGGCAAGCCGTGGTATTACGGTAAATGCGATTGCACCAGGTTTTATTCACACTGATATGACAGATGTTTTACCTGATAAAGTGAAAGAAGCAATGGTTCAGACAATTCCATTAGGACGTATGGCTGAACCAGAAGAAGTAGCTGTAGTAGCTACCTTCTTAGCAAGTGATATGGCAAGTTACATTACTGGTCAAGTCATTAATGTTGATGGTGGCATGGTGATGTAGGTACATATATAGTGAAATAGTGAAAGGAGGTGAAATCACAATGACCACGTTTGATAAAGTAAAAGCGATCGTTGTGGAACAGTTAGGCGTTGACGAAGCTGAAGTTAAGATTGATTCTACATTCATTGACGACTTAGGAGCTGACTCCTTAGACATCGTTGAATTGATCATGGCTTTCGAAGAAGAATTCAATGTTGAAATTCCTGATGATGTAGCTGAAAAAATTAAAACAGTGAAAGATACGGTAGAATACATCGATTCTATCAAAGAAGCGTAAGACTTGTGCACCGTTAGGGGGCTGTACGCCCCCTAGTCGGTATACGTAACAGGAGGAATTTATAGTGAAGCTCCCTGAACTTCGCATAGGAAATCTGGTGGCAAAGGTGCCCATTATTCAAGGTGGCATGGCAATCAGATTGTCTACAGCACGTCTTGCTGCGGCTGTAGCTAATGAAGGTGGCATTGGTCTCATTGCGGCCTCCGGTATGCCATTTGATGAATTACGTTATGAAATTAAATTAGCTCGAAAATTATCACCTACGGGTATTATTGGTATAAATGCAATGGTAGCAGCCTCTGGTTTTGCTGGCCTTGTGCAAACTGCAATTGAAGAAGGCATTGACCTTGTTGTTGCAGGCGCAGGTTTTTCTCGTGATATGTTTGGTATGGGGAAAGAATCAGGTACGCCCATTGTACCGATTGTGTCCTCTGGAAAATTAGCTCGTATTTCCGAAGGATTAGGTGCGGCAGCTGTCATCGTTGAAGGCAGTGAAGCAGGCGGCCATTTAGGTACGAATCGCTCATCTCGTGAAATTGTACCTGAAGTTGTAAAAGCCGTTAAAAATATTCCTGTAATTGGCGCGGGCGGCGTGTTAGACGGGAAAGATATTGTAGAAATGATTAAGCTAGGTGCTAATGGCGTCCAAATGGGGAGCCGTTTTGCTGCTAGTGTAGAATGCAATGCATCGGACGAATTGAAAAAAATGTATGTACGTACAACAAAACCGGAAGATGTAGTGTTAATAGAAAGTCCAGTGGGTCTACCAGGACAGGCAATACGCAATAAATTTGCCACCACTGTATTGGATGGTACTGTACCACCACCAACTGAATGTGATCGTTGTTTAAAACATTGCTCTCATAGATTCTGTTTAATTAAAGCACTGGAACGAGCACAACAAGGTGATGTGGAGAATGGTTTAGTATTCTCCGGCAATAATATGCGCAAAGTAGATGAGATTTTGCCAGTTAAGGAAATTTTCGCTCGTTTATTGAAGGAAGTTTCCCAGATTGATTAATGTATTTCAATGCATAGTTTACATGTGAGGTGAAATAATTGGAAAAACGTGTTGTTATTACTGGTTTAGGGGCTGTAACGCCTGTAGGCACTGGTAAAGAGGCTTTTTATGAAGCGTTATTAGCAGGTAAATCTGGTATCGGTCCGATTACGCATTTTGATGCTTCAGAATATGCTACCCGCATTGCTGGTGAAGTGAAGGATTTTGATATTACTGAATATGGTGTAGAGAAGAAAGAGTCCCGTCGTATGGACCGTTCCTCTCAATTTGCAATCGCTGCAGCAGTTCTTGCTTTGCGCGATTCTGATCTTGATTTGGATAAAGAAGATCGTGACCGTTGTGGTACTGTAGTAGGTACTGGTATCGGTGGGATTGACTCTATCCACGATGTATATGTAACGTTATTTGACAAAGGACCTAATCGTGTAAGTCCATTTGCTGTACCTATGATGATTGCTAACATGGTATCTGGCCGTGTATCTATTGAACTTGGTCTTCGTGGCCCAGCGATTACAGATATTACTGCTTGTGCTTCTGGCACTAACTCCATTGGCGATGCATTCCGTATTGTAGCTCGTGGGGATGCTGATATTATGTTTGCTGGTGGTACTGAAGCGGCTATTTCTCCAGCGGCTGTAGCTGGTTTTGCTGCTATGAAAGCAATGTCTACACGCAATGATGAACCTGAAAAAGCATCTCGTCCATTTGATGCAGACCGTGATGGTTTTGTAATGGGTGAAGGGGCAGGTATCGTTGTTCTTGAAGAATTAGAACATGCGAAAGCTCGTGGTGCTCATATTTACGCAGAAGTAATTGGTTATGGTAGCAATGGTGATGCGTATCACATTACAGCGCCAGCACCAGGTGGTTTACAAGCGCGTAAATGTATGGAATTGGCAATTAAAGACGCTGGTATTGATCCTAGCGAAATTAATTATATCAATGCTCATGGTACATCTACTGGTCTTAATGATAAGAATGAAACTATGGCAATTAAAGAATTATTTGGAGAACATGCTAATACATTAGCAATTAACTCCACTAAATCTATGACAGGCCATTTATTGGGTGCTGCTGGTGCTATTGAAGCTATTGTAATGGCTATGGCTATTGAAACTGGCAAAATTCACCCAACTATTAACTTAACGAACCCAGATCCAGAACTTGATTTGGATTATGTAAAAGAAGGAGCTCGTGAGTTAAAAGTTAATTGTGCTCTTTCCAATTCCTTTGGTTTTGGTGGACACAATGCGACGTTACTAGTTCGTCGTTACGAGGACTAATTGAGCGGCCGTAAGACTCATAAGACAATCTCGCACCAAGCTCGAGAAGCAGCGCTTCGAGAGCTTGTGGCGCGTTTGCGTATTCCTTTGACAGATATTAATTTGCTCGACAGAGCGTTTACGCATACGTCTTATGCCAATGAGAATAGAGCAGCTCGCGTTAAACATAATGAGCGTCTTGAATTTCTAGGAGATGCTGTATTAGATTTAATTATCGGTGAGTATCTGTTTACTACATATCCTCAAATGACTGAGGGTGAACTGACGAAGATAAAGGCAGCCACTGTTTGTGAAACGTCACTAGCTACTTGTAGTGCTAAATTAAATTTTGGTAACTATTTATTATTAGGTCGTGGTGAAGCGACTTCTGGTGGCCGTGAACGGGCCTCTATTTTGGCGGATACATTTGAGGCAGTTATAGGCGCCTTATATGTCAATACTTCCTATGAAGTAGCAGCACAGTTCGTATTGAGTCATTTGAAAGGATATTTAGAAAAGGCTAAAGCTGGTAAGCTTGGCAAAGATTATAAAACAATGTTGCAAGAATATGTGCAACAAGATGGGGAAAAGCAAATTGTTTACACTTTACTAAGTGAATCTGGACCTGACCATGACAAGATTTTTTGCATGGAAGTGCGTATTGAAGGCGTTGCTTATGGTTCAGGTACTGGTAAGAGTAAAAAAGAAGCAGAACAAAATGCAGCACAAGTTACGTTAGATTATTTAGAAGGCAAACGAGCTTGTCAGTTATAATTAGGTATATGTAAATAGAGGAGCGGCTAATCCGCTCCTTTTTCGTATAGAAAGTGAGTTATCTTATGGCTGTAAGCATTGAAACAATGAAATCAAATATTGCAGTACCTTCTAAAGGTCTAACAAAGAAAAAGCGTGGCCTTATTCCTTTTTATATTCCTCATGCAGGCTGTCCACAGCAATGTATCTTTTGTAATCAACATCGGATTACTAGTGGTGGCGCAAGAGCTACTGCAGTGGATGTGACAGCGACTATTAAAGAATATATAGGTGCTGAACGAGAGTTAAAATATTGGGAAGTGGCTTTTTATGGGGGTAGTTTTTCTGCTTTACCCAAAGAATTACAGATTTCTTTATTAGAGCCTGCTTATGAAGCTTTACAAGGGGGGCTTATTGATGGTATTCGTTGTTCTACTCGGCCTGATGCATTAAGTGATGAAGCTATTGATTTGCTCGTAGCCTATGGGGTGAGTACAGTTGAAATGGGCGTACAATCCATGGATGAGACCATTCTTGTTAACTCTAAACGGGGGCATACAAGTGCTGACGTTGTAGGGGCGGTAGGGCGTTTACAAAGACGTGGCTTAACTGTAGGTATACAATTATTACCTGGTTTACCTGGTGAAAATTGGCATACTTTGGTGCATACGGCAGTGAAGGTAGGCCGTTTAGAGCCTGATTTTGTACGTATTTACCCTGTATTAGTTATTGCTGATACGGAATTGGCAGAGGCAGTAGCTGAAGGGACTTATACGCCTTTAACCGTTGAGGAAGCAGTAGCATATAGTGCGTTTTTAAAAACTTATTTTGAAGATAAGCAGATTGAAGTAATACGGACAGGTCTGCAAAGTACGCCAGAATTAGATGCCGGCATCGGCTTAGTGGGCGGACCTTATGAACCAGCTATGGGTGAATTGGTTGTTAATTATCAATGGCAACAAAAGCTGGAAGACGTATTACAGGCCCATGAAGCGGAGTTTATGTTTGCGTCGCAGATTGCATCTACTTTAGATTCTCCGAGACAGCATAAAAAGCTGATTACCATTATATATCCACGGTCATTGACTTCGAAACTGCGTGGAGAAAAGCAACGGAATATGAAGTATTTTGCCACAAAATATAGTCAGTATAATTGGCAGTGGTGTGAATGGGATTCTAAGGTGGCTCAAAATATATGGTCTAAGTGGGAAGTAACTGGTTTTGTGATTGGCGATGCGAGCGATGAAGTTAAGTCGGCAAAAACTACTGAAGGACTGAACCATAGTTATATGGCGAAAAATAAAGAGAATGTGTGTTTGATTATCGATAATATTAGGTATACTGTGGTATAATAAAAGGTACGTTATTATAAGAATTTTTGACTCACAGAAAGGTGGTTAGCATGCAACTCTTACGATTAGAGTTAAAGGGATTTAAGTCCTTTGCTGATAAAACAATTGTAAAATTTTCACCAGGCATGACGGCCATTGTAGGCCCTAATGGGAGCGGCAAAAGTAATATTACGGATGCTATGCGTTGGGTCTTAGGTGAATCAAATGTACGCCAATTACGTGGTCAAAAAGCAGAAGATATTATTTTTTCAGGCACAGAAAAACGTCGTCCCATGAGTACGGCTGAAGTAACGTTAATCTTTGATAATAGTGATAAACGATTACATCCTGATTTAGCAGAAGTGGCTTTAACACGGCGTATTTATCGCAGTGGGGAAAGCGAATTTTATATTAATAAAAAAGCTTGTCGTTTAAAAGATATTCAAGCCTTATTGGCTGATACAGGCTTAGGTCGTGACTCTATGGCTATTATTGGTCAGAATCGAGTAGATGCTATTTTAAATAGTAAGCCGGAAGAACGACGTTTAATTTTTGAAGAAGTAGCAGGTATTGCTCGTTTCAAAATGAATAAAGAAGAGTCTTTGCGCCGCATGGGGCAGACTGATCGAAATATGGAGCGTGTTGCTGATTTAATGGCTAATTTAGAGGAACAAATGGGACCTCTAAAAGAAAAGGCTGATAAAACAGAAGAACATGGTCGTTTGAGTCAGCAAAAACGTCTATATGATGGGGCTTTGGCTTTTCATGATTTTAAGGTAGCTGATCGACTTTTTACTAAACAAGAGAATGAAAAGACTGCTTTAGAACAAGAAGATATTGAAATACAAACAGAATTAACGACTGTAGCTGCATCCGAACAAAGTTTGAAACTTCATAATGATGAACAGCAGTTAGCACTTCGAGCTTGTGAAGAAGCGGTAGCACAGGCGCAGCGTAAAGAAGAACGGTTGCAAGGGGAGCAGAAGCTGGTAGAGGAACAGTTACGTTCTGCTACAAAAGAGGTACAAGAGCTACAATATCGTATTCATGAAATGGAAGCGACTATTGCTGGTGATAGTCAGAAGGTATTAGTTCACCAAAAGTTGGTGGCTGATAGTGAAGCTGAATTAACTAAGCAGGCGGAAGTGGTACGTCAAAAAGAAGAGGCTTATGAGATAGCTAAAGCTACCTTGCAAGAGGTACAGCAAGCCTTTCAAGCGGTGCAAAAAGAAGCGGCTAGTCGCCATGAAGAGCAACTAAGTTTAGTAGGACGAGTTGAAAAATATCGGTCTGAATTGCAACGTGTAGCCGATGAATTAGAAGAAGGGCGGAAATTAGTAGAAGTTTTGACCCAAGAAGTAGCCGACGTCGCTACGGAAGAAGCAGCTGCCTTAGCTAAGCAACAGCGTTTAGAAGCTAGCAAGAAAGAACAAGAAGCAGTTCGTCAAACACAGCAAAATGCGTTAAATGAATTGCGGACTAGTCGTCAACAATTGGAAAAAGAAAATCAAGCGAGGCGCCGTGAAGAACAACAATTAGAAGGGCGTTTGCAAGTATTGGCCCAGTGGGCAGAGCAACATGAAGGCTATGCAGAAGGTACGCGTAATGCTTTACAAGCTAACGAAAGCTGGCGTAAGGATTTGCATGGGGCCATTGGTGATTTATTTACAGTAGAGCCTAAGTTTGTAACGGCCCTAGATATTGCTTTAGGTGGTAGTATTAATCACATAGTTGCTAGTACAAGTCGAGCCGCTGCAGATTGTATTGCTTATTTAAAACGAACACAGGGTGGTCGCGTTACTTTTTTACCTCTTGAAACGGTAAAAGGTCATGCTCTTGAGACCTCTGCATTAGCTGAAGTTGGTGTACTAGGGCGTGCCGTTGATTGTATTACTTTTGACGATACGTATAAAGGGATTTTTACATATTTATTAGGCCGTACCATCGTTGTTGAGTCTATGGAACGAGCGATAGAGCTACAAAAAAAATACAAACAACAGTTGCGTATTGTTACTTTAGGTGGTGAACAGTTTCAACCTGGTGGCTCTTTATCAGGTGGTGTGACTAAGCGTCGCAAAGCCTCTGTCATGGCTCGTAAAGAAGAGCTTACGACCCTTACAACAAAACTTACAACTTTGCAACAGAAGATAGAGGACGATCAAACTACCATACAAAAGAAAGAGCAAGACATAGAAGCGTTAACCGCTACTATGGAGGCTGAAAAAGATAGTTGGGACGAATTACATACCTTATTATTAACAGCACAGACTTTATGTCAAACCTTGGGTGAGCGTAAGGCTCGTAAAGAGCGCTTAGTGGTTGAAAATACAACTAAAGTGAAAATTTTGGAAGATACCCAGCAGACTATTGAGGGTCAGCTAAAAGCGGGGGAGGCTAGTTTACAAGCTTTGCAGACAAAATTGACTGAGGCTGGTGAAGGTAGTGTTACATTAGCTCAATTAGAAGCAGCTCAGCAGGCGCAAGGGGAAGCAAATGCCATATGGAATGAAGCCCGTTTGGCTTATGAACAAAGTCGTCAACAACAGGTATATAGACAAAGTCAAATTGCTGAATGGCAGGCTGCTATTGAGGCGAATACCGCTAAAATGAAGCCTTTACAAGAACAGTTAATGAGGCAAACTGAGTTAGTGGATATAACGTTGCCACAACAGTTGTCACATTTAACTGAAACCTATGGTACACAGGCGTCAAAGTCAGGGGCTTTGCAAAAAGAGCGACAATCCCTCTATGAATTGCATAGTACTCAAAAGCAGAATTTAGAAGAATTAGCTACTCGACGTAATGATTTAGATGTACGGCAAAAGCGTATTCAACAACGATTATTGCAGATGGAAGGACAGTTGGCTAAATATGAAATGAATAGTACCCAAGCGGTGGCTAAAATCGGTGAGTTAGGCTTTACGAAAGAGGAGGCACAATCACTTCATTTAGAGGGCGCTGTTGGGGATTGGCGTTTAGCACAAGGCCAATTACAAGCTCAATTAGAAGCGTTGGGGCCTATTAATCCTGAAGCAGTTGCTGAATATGAAGAAGCGCTAAAAAAGAAAAGTTTTTACGAAGAGCAGCGTTCTGATTTAGAATTAGCGAAACAACAGCTTGAGTCTGTTATTGCGGAGATTGATAAAGCAATGTCGACTCAACTTAGTGAAGTCTTAGATATAGTAGGGGACCGATTCCAAGCGGTGTTTAGTCAATTGTTTGGGGGCGGTACGGCACAAATTGTATTAACTGATGCAGCTAATATTTTAACTAGTGGGATTGATTTTTATATACAGCCACCTGGTAAAAAACGTCAGCAATTAACATTATTGTCTGGCGGTGAACGAGCTTTAACAGTTATTGCTTTATTGTTCTCATTCTTAGACTATCGACCTGCTCCATTTTGCGTACTTGATGAAGTAGATGCTGCTTTAGATGAAGCAAACGTAGAACGATTTGGCAGTTATTTGCAGCGTTTAGGGGCTGATACACAATTTATTGTTGTATCGCATCGTAAGCGGACTATGGAAGCGGCTTTAGTATTACAAGGGGTGACAATGGTAGAACGAGGCGTTTCACGATTATTAACAGTAGCCTTTGATGATATAGAGGAGGATATGTAATGGGATTTTGGAATCGTACAAAACAATTATTAGGCATTAGTAATGCATTAGAAAATACAAAAAAGAAATTTACAGAAGCTATTGAAACAGTAGTTATTGGTTATGCTAAGATTGATGATGATTTTCTCGATGACTTAGAAATCGCTATGATTACTGCTGATTTAGGTAGTAAAACTACTGAATTATTGATGAAAGAAATTCGTCGTGGTGTAACGGAAGGTAAAATTAATCATACCAATGAAGTAATGGGCTATATTGAAGAATACATTACTAAAATTTTGGAAGATCAGGAAGAAACTTTAGAAATGCATGCGCCAGAAGTTATTTTAGTAGTAGGGGTTAATGGCGTTGGCAAGACTACAACGATTGCTAAATTAGCGCATTATTATAAAGAAGCAGGTAAAAAAGTTGTCTTAGCAGCAGCGGATACATTCCGTGCGGCTGCCTCTGAACAGTTAACTATTTGGGCTGAACGTGCTGATGTGCCAATTGTTAAGCATCAAGAAGGGGCTGACCCAGCCGCTGTTGTGTATGATGCTTTAGCATCGGCAAAAGCTCGTAATGCAGATATTGTAATTATTGATACGGCTGGTCGTTTACATACTAAGACGAATTTAATGGAAGAATTGAAAAAAATTGGTCGTGTAGCGGACCGCCAAGTTCCTGGTGCGCCACATCAAACCTTATTGATTTTAGATGGTACTACTGGTCAAAATGCAGTAAGCCAAGCTAAATTATTTGGTCAAGCTGTGCCAATTACAGGGATTATTGTTACAAAATTGGATGGCACTGCTAAGGGGGGCGTGGTTATTTCAATTAAAGAGGAATTGGGCGTGCCTGTGCGTTGGATTGGCATTGGTGAAAAAATTGATGATTTACAGCCATTTAACGCGAAGGACTTTGCCAATGCATTGTTTGATAAAGGAATGAGTAGTAATGAAAAATGAGATGAGTCGTGAAGAATTAATAGCCTATGCAAAAGCTGAGAACCGTGCTAATAAGTATGGAGCGCCTGTAGAAGCTATTGAAACTTTAGGTGATTTATTAGCGTATGTGGGCAATGAAATGTATCGCCCTGTAACGCGCCTTATGTTGGCGAATTGGGCTGAATTAAATGAGCGCATTGATAACTTTTCAGAGGAAGAATGGGCATTTGCTACTGATGTGGCAACTAAAGTGGGCCTTGATAAACGAGTTGTTGCCTTGCTCATTGAAGTATTGGAAGGTGCTGATACGCCAAAACAATTAGAAGATAGTAAGCGTACAGAATTAAATGAAGAAGAACGTAAGGTATTACAGCAGCATATTGACCGCGTACGTGCTGAAGAAGCGACGCAAGCAGCCGCGGAAGCGGAACGTTTGATGGCTGAAGAAGGTAAATAATATGGCACATCCAAGTATTCATCGTAATTACGAAGGCCCAATGAATCCCTTTAAAGTAGAAGCCCCTTTTCAGCCTATGGGTGATCAACCAGCGGCTATACAATCGTTAGTGAAGGGTGTTGAAAATGGCGATTGGGCACAAGTTTTATTAGGTGCTACTGGCACAGGGAAAACGTATACTATGGCAAAACTGATAGAGGGCGTACAAAAGCCTACGTTAGTTATTGCTCATAATAAGACTTTGGCGGCGCAGCTAGCTAGTGAGTTTAAAAGTTTTTTTCCTAATAATGCGGTAGAATATTTTGTGTCTTATTATGATTTCTATCAGCCAGAAGCATATATTGCATCTACCGATACTTATATTGAAAAAGATGCGTCTATTAATGATGAAATTGATAAATTGCGACATTCTGCTACGATGAGTTTATTTGAGCGCCGTGATGTGATTATTGTGGCATCGGTAAGTTGCATTTATGGTTTAGGGGATCCAGAAGATTATAGTGATTTAGTGGTTTCCCTACGGTTGGGGCAAGAAAAAAGTCGCGATGATATTTTAAAGAAATTAGTAGATATTCAATACACACGTAATGATATAAACTTCACACGTGGTACATTTCGGGTTCATGGTGATACGATTGAAGTATTTCCTGCTGCTTATAGTGAACGGGTGGTACGCATAGAACTCTTTGGTGATGAAATTGATCGTTTATCTGAAGTGGATGCGTTGACTGGCGAAATCATTGTAGATCGTAAACATGTAGCTATTTATCCAGCATCTCACTATGTAACGACTCGTGAAAAACTGCAAGTTGCCATTGAGCGTATTGAAGCCGAATTAGATGAACAATTAAAACTGTTAAAATCTAAAGACCGCCTGTTAGAAGCACAGCGATTGGAACAGCGCACTCGGTATGATATAGAAATGATGCAAGAAATGGGATATTGTTCAGGCATTGAAAATTATTCACGTTTGCTTTCTAATCGTAAACCGGGGGAAGCGCCTTTTACTTTGATTGATTATTTTCCTGATGATTTTTTAATTCTTATTGATGAATCTCATGTAACTATGCCACAGGTACGAGCTATGTACAATGGGGATAGAGCACGCAAGGAAAATTTGATAGAATACGGTTTCCGTTTACCTTCAGCATTAGATAATCGTCCTTTGAAATTTGAAGAGTTTCAAGAGCGCATTAATCAGATTGTGTATGTATCCGCTACGCCAGGACCTTATGAAATGGAAGTACAAACAAATGTAGCTGAGCAGATTATTCGCCCTACAGGATTGCTAGATCCGGTTATTGAAGTACGACCTATTCGCGGTCAAATGGATGATTTATTGGGGGAAATTAAACTACGCACAGCTAAGAATGAGCGTGTTCTTGTAACAACCCTCACTAAAAAAATGGCGGAGGATTTAACAGAATTCTTAAAAGAAGTTGGTATTCGCGTTCGCTATTTACATTCTGACATTGCTACGATTGAACGAGCTGATATTATTCGTGATTTACGAGCTGGTGTATTTGATGTATTAGTCGGGATTAATCTCCTGCGTGAAGGTCTCGACATGCCAGAAGTGTCGTTGGTAGCGATTTTAGATGCTGACAAGGAAGGGTTCTTGCGTAGTGACACTTCTTTAATTCAGACTATTGGTCGGGCAGCTCGTAATGAACATGGTCGTGTTATTATGTATGCTGATCGTATTACCGGCTCTATGGAGCGGGCTATTAGTGAAACTGAACGGCGTCGTGAGGTGCAACAGGCTTATAATACAGAGCATAATATAACGCCAAAATCAATTCGTAAAGAAGTTAAAGAATTGATTGAGTTGACGAAGTTAGAAGAAGAGGCAGGTAGTAGCGCAACTGCTGATAGCAGTCAGGGGCGTACTAAACGTAAAGGACGAAGCCAAGGAGCTAGTACAGCTAAGGTTTCGAAAGCTACTACTAAAGGCTCGGGTAAGAGTAAGTCCTCACAATTGGCTGTAACAGGATTGCAAGCAGTAGCAGAAGATGGGTCTACTTATGGTGAAACAGCGGATACATCAGTAGCACCAGCTGTAACGGTTGAAGATGTATTTAATGAAATTGAAGAAACGACGCGTCTTATGAAGGCCGCGGCGAAGCAGTTAGAGTTTGAAAAAGCGGCTGAATTGCGTGATAAGTTAGGCCTATTGCGTCAACAATTATCTGATTTGCAAGATGCTCATGAGATGAAACCTAAACGTCGTAGATAATAAATATACGTTCTTTTAACCAGGAGGTTATGGTGAAAGAAGAAATTATAGTAAAAGGAGCAAGGCAACATAATTTAAAAAATATTGATGTTGCCTTGCCAAGAGATAAATTTATCGTGATTACAGGGCTTAGTGGTTCGGGTAAATCGTCCTTAGCCTTTGATACGATATATGCGGAAGGGCAACGGCGTTATGTGGAGTCGTTGTCCGCTTATGCACGCCAATTTCTAGGACAAATGGATAAACCCGATGTGGATTATATTGAAGGTTTATCACCAGCCATTTCCATTGATCAAAAAACTACCAGTCGCAACCCTCGTTCTACAGTGGGGACAGTGACGGAAATTTATGATTATTTGCGGCTTTTATTTGCCCGCGTAGGTCGCGCCTATTGTCCAGAATGTGGCAAACCTATTTCTCAGCAGTCCATTGAACAAATGACAGATGATGTAATGACTTTGCCAGAACGGACTAAAATTTTAGTTATGGCTCCTTTATTACGTGGTAAGAAGGGGGAGCATAAACAAATATTAGAACGATTGCGTAAAGAAGGATTTACGCGAGTTCAAATTGATGGTGAAATTCACACCTTAGATGAAGATATTCAGTTGGCTAAGACTAAAAAACATGATTTAGAAATTGTCATAGACCGTTTAGTTGTAAAAGAAGGCATTGAAAGTCGTTTAGCTGATTCTATGGAAACAGCGGCCAAGTGGGGCGAAGGCTTGGTGGTAGTGCAAGAAGTAGAAGGTCCTACTCATATGTACAGTCAGCATTTTGCTTGCCCAGATTGTCATATTTCACTGCCTGCTATTGAACCTCGTATGTTTTCTTTTAATAGTCCTTTTGGGGCTTGTCCGGCCTGCTCTGGTATTGGAAGCACTATGGAAGTGGACGAAGATCGCGTAATTCCTGATGGTGATATATCCTTCGCTGATGGCGCTGTTGTACCGTTAAGTTCTAATCCAAATGCTTGGTTTATGCGACAATTAGAAGGTTTATTAGTGGCTCATGGCTATGATTTGAATGCTACCTTTAATGAATTACCTAAAAAGGTACAAGATTTAGTTATGAATGGTAGTACGGATAAGGTAACTTTCGACTATGAAAATATGCGTGGGGAAGTAAAGACATTCCATACGGAGTATGAAGGTATTTTGCCTATGGTAAAACGCCGTCATAGTGAAGCTTTGAATGATTCACAGCGGGAAGCTTTTGAAGAATTTATGTCGATTAAACCTTGTAAAACCTGCGGTGGTGCTCGATTAAAACCAGAAGCCTTAGCTGTTCGTGTAGGTCCTAAGAATATTCATGAAGTGACTAATATGACTATTAGTGAAGCGGTGGATTTTTTTCAAACTGTGCCATTAACAGAACGAGAACAATTTATTGGCAATCAGATTTTGAAAGAAATCAATGCTCGTTTGATGTTCCTTAATAATGTAGGTTTGGACTATTTAACGATGAGTCGTAATGCTGGCACTTTATCGGGTGGTGAAGCACAACGTATTCGCTTAGCCACTCAGATTGGTTCTGGTCTGGTAGGGGTATTATATATTCTCGATGAGCCGTCTATTGGTTTACATCAACGAGATAATGATCGACTCATTGCAACCCTTAAAGGTTTACGTGATTTAGGAAATACATTACTTGTGGTGGAACATGATGAAGATACTATGTTGGCGTCTGACTATTTAGTGGACATAGGCCCTGGAGCTGGTGAACATGGTGGACAGATTATCGCCCAAGGCACGGCACAAGAAGTTATGGCCAATGAGCAATCGATTACTGGTCAATATTTAAGTGGTCGTAAATTTATTGCGTTGCCAGTGAAACGACGCAAGCCCAATGGTAATTATTTAGAAATTCGTGGAGCTTCTGAAAATAATTTACAGAATATTAATGTGAAATTCCCCCTTAGTGTATTTACGGTTGTAACTGGGGTAAGTGGGTCTGGTAAATCTACATTAATTAATGAGATTCTATATAAAGGCTTAGCGAATCATTTATATCGCTCCTATCATAAAGTAGGTGCTCATAAGGAAATTCGAGGCACAGAACATATAGATAAGATTATTAACATTGATCAAAGTCCGATTGGGCGAACACCACGCTCGAATCCGGCTACGTATACGGGTGTATTTGATTCAATTCGTGAATTGTATAGTCAAACGCCAGAAGCTAAAATGCGTGGCTATAAGCAAGGCCGGTTTAGTTTTAATGTACGTGGTGGTCGTTGTGAAGCTTGTCGTGGTGATGGCATTATTAAAATAGAAATGCACTTTTTACCAGATGTATATGTACCTTGTGAAGTCTGTAAAGGTGCGCGCTATAATCGAGAGACTTTAGAAGTAAAATACAAGGGTAAAACCATTGCTGAAGTTTTAGACATGGTAGTGGATGAAGCGGTTGAATTTTTTAAAGCCATTCCTAAAATTCATCGCAAGCTTGTAACTTTACAGGAAGTAGGGCTTGGCTATATTCGGTTAGGGCAGCCTGCAACAACCTTGTCTGGTGGGGAAGCACAGCGGGTGAAATTAGCTACTGAATTGGCTCGCCGTAGTACTGGTAAAACGCTTTATATTTTAGATGAACCAACTACGGGGCTTCATGCAGAAGATATTCGTAAATTGCTAGATGTGTTACAAAAGTTAGTAGATGGTGGAGATACGGTCGTTGTTATTGAACATAATTTAGATGTAATCAAGACAGCGGATTATATTATTGATCTAGGCCCTGAGGGGGGAATACGAGGTGGTACAATTGTTGGTACCGGTACACCAGAACAAATTTGTAAATTAGAAGCTAGTTATACGGGTAAATTTTTAGCACCAGTATTAGCTAAAACAAAGAAATTTATGGCAGCTGCTAATGCCTCTAGTAAAGATAGCAAGGTAGGTAACTAATGGTTACAGAGACTGTATTAGAGAAGATTAGTCATTTGCCAACTACGCCAGGGGTGTATTTATGGCGCGATCAATATAAACGTATTATTTATATTGGCAAGGCTATTAATCTGCGAAATCGAGTGCGTTCGTATGTGCGCCAAGATAGTAATCGCGCCCCTAAAGTAGCTGCTATGATGAAGCGGGCCGTAGATGTAGAAGTCATTCAGACTAAGACAGAAATGGAAGCGCTTATTCTTGAAAATACGCTTATCAAGGAACATCATCCTAAGTATAATATTATGCTTCGTGATGATAAGACTTATCCTTATGTGAAAGTTACAGTACAAGAAGAGTATCCACGAGTGCTTATGGTGCGGCGCATGGTACGGGATGGGGCTAAATATTTTGGTCCTTTTACAGATGTAACCGCCGTGCATCAGACTTTAAAGTTATTTCGTCGTCATTTTCCTTTACGCACTTGTCAGAATATGAAAGTGCCACGCCCTTGTTTACAATATCACATGGGATATTGTGAAGCTCCTTGTCAAGGTTGGGTAAGCCCTGAAACATATAGTACGTATATTGATCAGATTGTACAGGTATTAGAGGGGAAGCCAATTCCACTTTTGCAAGACTTAAAGGCGCAGATGGAGACCGCGGCCGATGAATTAAATTTTGAAAAAGCAGCTACTTTACGAGATCAATTACAGGCCTTAGAAAAACTTCGCGAGAAACAGCGTATGGTTACACAGCGTGGTGATATTGATGTAGTGGGGATAGCTATGGAAGGCCTTATGGCTTGTGTTCAAGTCTTTTTTATTCGTCAAGGTCGTTTGTTAGGACGAGAGAACTTCTTTATCAAAAATGAGGGCGATGAGGCTGTAACAATTATGACTGACTTTGTGAAGCAATATTACAGTGGTGCGTCTTTTGTACCTAAAGAAGTGCTTTTACCTTATGATACAGACGAGCGTGAACTCTTCGCTACATGGTTTTCTGAAATGAAAGGGCAAGTAGTAGAGGTATCCGTGCCGCAACGAGGTTATAAGCATGATTTGATAAAAATGGCAGCTGAAAATGCGCAAAACTTTTTAGCAGAGCGACGTCGTCAATGGCAATACGATTTAGATAAAAGTGGCGGCGCTGTTAAAAAGCTGGCCGAAGTGTTGGATTTACCACATTTGCCAGAACGAATGGAATGTTTCGATATTTCTCATACTCAAGGGAGTGAGACCGTTGCATCTATGGTAGTTTTTGAAGATGGTAAACCAGCTAAGAAAGAATATCGACGTTTTAAATTAAAAACGGTGCAAGGCAAGCCTGATGATTTTAAGTCTATGGCAGAAATTATGGAACGACGTTATGGTAATGAAACTGATTGGCCTATGCCTGATTTGATTATTATTGATGGGGGCAAAGGTCAATTGAATGCAGCCTTACCATTAATTCGTGCTGTAGGGGTAACGGATGTGCCCGTTATTTCCTTAGCTAAGCGCATTGAAGAAGTATTTGTAGAAGGGCAGTCGGAGAGTATTATATTATCCCATCATTCTCCAGAACTACAATTATTACAGCAAATTCGCGATGAAGCACACCGTTTTGCTATTACCTATCACCGTAAATTGCGCGGAAAACGCAATTTAGAATCTATCTTAGATCATATTGATGGGATTGGACCTAAGCGGCGTAAAGCTTTATGGCAGGCCTTTGGTAATTTAGAAAGGATAAAAGCTGCTTCTGTTGAGGAGTTAGCTAGTGTGCCTGGTATGAATCAAAAAACGGCAGAGGCTGTTTTTGAGTTTTTCCGTTTGTCGAAAGAGGAAAAGCGTGCTACCATTGAAAGAGATATTCGGGGTAGTTAGTAGCAGTTAATATTTTAAAATATATAATGTAATGTGGGAGGTATTATATCTTGAATGGTAAATTGTCATTAAGTTCAGCTATTGTAATTGGGTCTATGCTATTTGGCATGTTTTTTGGAGCAGGGAATCTTATTTTCCCAGTGCATATGGGGCAAGAAGCAGGGGCTGATGTATGGCCTGCTACCTTAGGCTTTTTAATTACTGCTATTGGGTTGCCTTTTTTAGGGGTAGTGGCTATTGGTATTTCACGGAGCAGTGGCTTATATGATTTAGCTACTCGCATTCACCCGACCTATGCAAAATTATTTACCGTATTATTATATTTAACAATTGGACCTGCTTTTGCATTGCCTCGTACAGCCACGGTGTCTTATCAAATTGGTTTAGCACCTTATATTGGTGATGATATGCAAACTATGGCATTGGCAGGCTTTACTTTTGTATTTTTTGCATTGGGCTTATTTTTCTCGATGAACCCAGGGAAATTGATGACCTATATTGGCAAAATTTTAAATCCACTATTCTTAGTATTTTTGGCAATTTTATTAGCAGTCGCTTTAGTTTCTCCTATGGGAGAAATTAGTTCGGCGCCAGTTACTGGTGATTACCTAACTATGCCATTTTTTAAAGGCTTTACAGAAGGGTATAATACAATGGATGCTTTAGCTGCTCTTGCTTTTGGTATCATTGTTATTCGTGCTATGCAAGAAGTTGGCGTTAAGGAGCCTAAAGATATTGCTATTGGCATGGTAAAGGCAGGGATTGTAACTGTTATCTTAATGGTAGTTATTTATGCGTTCTTAGCCTATGTAGGGGCTTCTAGTTTAGGTGTATTACAACTTTCAGCTAATGGTGGTATTGCTTTAGCGCAAATTGCTCATTACTATTTTGGTTCTATCGGGGCTGTTTTATTAGCAATTATTGTTACCTTAGCGTGCTTGAAGACAGCGGTAGGTTTAATTTGTGCTTGCTCTGAAACCTTTGTCGAATTATTCCCAAATTCTATTAGTTATAAGAAGTATGCTTATACATTTGCTCTTGTATCATTTTTAATTGGGAATGTAGGTTTAACTCAGATTATTTCACTAGCAATCCCTATTTTAATGTTGTTGTATCCATTAACAATTACTATCATTTTATTAACCTTCTTGGCACCAGTATTTAAAGGTCGTCAAGCGGTGTATTTAATTACGACTCTATTTGCGTTATTGGCAGCGATTGGTGATGCGCTCAATACTTTACCTGCCTTTTTAGGGCAAAATGCTTTGGTGCAAAATACTTTGCAATTATATAAAAGTTTGCCTTTCTTTGAGTTAGGAATGGGTTGGATCGTACCATCAGCTATAGGTTTTGTATTAGGGCTTATTTATATAAGTGTTAAAAAATCTAACACAGTGGCTTAAAATTTTTTAGGTATAGAAAGTATTAAAGAACTAGCTAATAGCTATTGCGTAAAAACTTGTATTAGGAGGCATAGAAGTATGAATATTTGTGTAACTGGTGGGGCTGGATTTATAGGCTCACACCTTGTAGATAGACTTATCGAACAAGGTCATAAGGTACTAGTTATTGATAATCTAAGTACTGGTTGCCGTGAATATGTGAACCCTAAGGCACAGTTTGTGGAAATGGATATTCGTGATAGGGAATTAGTTAGTTTATTAGCTGAATTTAAGCCTACTTATATTTTCCACGAAGCGGCTCAGACTATGGTGCCTACTTCAATGGAAGACCCTGCTTTTGATTGTGATGTCAATTTAATGGGGCTTATTAATGTTTTAAATGCATGTCGTAGTGTGGGGGTGGCTAAGATTATAATGCCATCTTCTGCTGCTGTATACGGTGATTTAGAAACCTTGCCTTTAACAGAAACTATGATAGGTCATCCATCTTCTTTTTATGGTTTAACTAAATTGACTACTGAAAGTTATTTACGTCTCTATTATGAAGCCTTTGGCTTGCCTTATATTTGTTTTCGTTATGCCAATGTATATGGTCCTCGTCAAGGACATGGTGGTGAAGGTGGCGTGATTAGTATTTTTTGTGAACAACTTCAAAAACAACAAGATATTACAATTTTTGGTGATGGGGAGCAAACGCGAGACTTTGTTTATGTAGATGATGTGGTAGCAGCTAATTTGAAAGCTTTGGAAAAGCCAGATTTAACAGGGGTTATTAATGTAAGTACAGAAGTAGGCACATCTTTAAATGAATTAGTGGCTCAATTTAAGACGATTGTGGGACATGATTTTGCAGTTCATTATGAAGCAGAACGAGCCGGTGATATTAAACATTCCTTGTTAAGTACAAAAAAAATGATGACTGAGTTAAATTATTTGCCGAAAATTAATTTGACAACAGGCCTAGCAAACACGTATCATTATTTCGATACTAAATTATAGTTAAGCTGTACATAATTTAAAATTGTTGATTCAAATAAAATATGTAATAATAAGAATAAGGTAATTATTTTCTAAGGAGATTGACATGGAAACAAAAAAACAAGAAGAAAAAAAGATTCAGTATATTATTTGTCGCGTATGCGGCTATATTGAAACGGCTGATAAAGCAGATCAACCTTGTCCTGCTTGTGGTTTTCCAAAAACTGTTTGGGCTGAATACACACCACGTAAATTGAGCCCTACTCGTAAACGTTTATTAGATTTACATTTACATCCTATTGCTGTGCATTTTCCAATTGCTGGTTCAGCTATGACAGTAGGTTTGCCAATCTTAGGTTTATTAGTACCTTATTCTTTAAGCTATCGTTTATTTGATTTTGCTATGATGGTGTGCTTAGTAATGCCTTTATTAGTTCTTGTAGGTGCTATTTCTGGCTACATCGGAGGTAAACTTCGTTATAAAACAACGACAGCGCCTGTTTTGAAATTTAAAATTTACTTGAGTGTTGTATACTTTATCTTGACGGCTATTCAAGCTTATGTAGCCTATGCGTATACGGTGCACGCAGGCAATGCCTTAATTATTGCTATTATAGGTGTATTTGCATCATTATCAGCGGCTATTTTGGGTAAAAAAGGATCTCATTTATTTGCCGGCTTATTTGGTCCGTATGTACAAGGTTAACTATTGAGTGTGGTATAATAGTATTACACTAAGGTAAGTCTTTTAACTTGTTTTCATAATATCTTAGACAATGTAACGAGGAGTTAGCTTGAAGCTAAAGAGGCGCTTAGCGTTGTATTTATATTTACGTTGTATAAGATTCATATTAACAACTTATTGAAGTGTCTTGTTTTTGCTGTATGCTAAAACAAGGCACTTTTATCCATTTAAGGAGTGGCTATGCAAATCAATCGTGCAGTATTACAAATTTTAGATTTTTCATCCTCATTGGCAGTGTACTCAGAGAATGAATTAAATATGGGGGAAGAAGCCTTACAGGAATATGTTAGTGCTCATGTAAGTAAGGGAATTAAAGACCCAGGCTTACGAACGGGCTATTTAAATGAAACGAGTCAGTTAGGGCAATTATTAAAACAGTATAATGAAGGTGCTACTGATTTAGTAACTTTAGGCAAAGACTTAGGGGAGCGGTTGTTTAATTTTATGAAACAAGCTACAGACCCTGTAATTATTGATACGATTATTTGTGAAGCGGCTGATAATCATCGGTATTTATGCATATTACTTTGTCAAGCTCATGATGCGTATACGCATCAACTGTTTAATGAAGAAGATGGCACACTGACTACAGAGTTAATTCCAAACCGAGCTGTTTTGCCAAGTCCTACTCAAAAGTTAAGATCCTTTTGTGCTATTAATTTAGAGGACTTTTCAGTGCGTTTATTTGAGCCTAAGGGTGAATATGATGGTGAAGTTGTTTATATTCTAGGGGATAAGGTGCTACAAATTGGCACGAATCCGTCATCTCGTGATACAGTGTCTAAAGTGCGCCGTATTGTCGATAAAGTAGCTAAGGCGCATGAAGGAGACGGAGTGGAAGAATTGGTAAAAGTTCGTTCTATGATTTCTAAAAATGCAGAGGTGTCAGATACTCTAAATCCTGAAATTATTGTAGATACAGTATTTGCGAACCAACCACAACAAAAAGAAGCAGCAAAAAAAGCTTTAGCAGAACAGGATATGTTACGGCCTTTGCCAGTAAATCGTGAGTTTGCTAGTAAAATTGGTGAAAAGCATAAAATTAAAACTGATACGGGCATTGAAATTAGTTTTCCTGTTGAATATATGCAAAATAGTGAATTTATAGAAATCGTAACAAATCCAGATGGGACATTACGAATTGAGCTTAAGAATATTAATAAGATTTTAAATAAATGATTACCTTTAGAATGAACATTTTATTGGTTATCAATTAATTTTTAAAATAAAATATAGTAGAAATTGGAATAATTGTAGTAAAATATAAAAGGAACGATACGAGTGAGTAAGAAAGATCACAAAAAAACAAATGCAATGCGTATATTAGATACGCAAAAAGTCAGTTATGAAGTGCTTGCTTATGAATGGGAAGAAGGGCGTGGCGCTGGCGTACATGTAGCCGAAGAATTACATTTACCAGAAGAACAAGTATTTAAAACATTAGTAGGTCGTGGTAATGTAACTGGGCCAGTAGTTTTTTGTATTCCAGTGGCTGCGGAATTAGATTTAAAACAAGCAGCACGTGTAAGTGGTAATAAGTCAGTAGAACTTATTGCTGTAAAAGACTTGCTAGGTTTAACTGGCTATTTACGGGGCGGCTGCTCACCAGTGGGAATGAAGAAGTTATTTCCCACGTATTTTGATGCGACTATGGCTAAGTTTAGTGAGATTTATGTAAGTGCAGGTTTGCGTGGTATGCAGATTAAAGTTAATCCTCAAGCCTTGCAAACCGTTGTGTCTGCTCATTTTGAACCATTAACTATGAAATAAGTTGAAATATGAAGACCTTAGGGGGTTCTTAATTTTTGTTTTATAGTTAAATGGTATGGTATAGGGATAGATTATGGTAGAAATAGTATATGTTGATTAATGGGATGGATTGAGTCTAATTATAAGGAGTTTGTATGGGTAAAAAATATTATGCCGTAAAAGAAGGGCGAGTACGGGGGATTTTTGATTCATGGGCTGCTTGTGAGAGACAAGTTAAAGGATATGGGGGCGCAATTTATAAATCATTTACTTCTCGGCAAGATGCGGAGGACTTTATGGCTGATGAAGTAGCGCCGATTAAAGGCATGTCAATGGCGGAGTATTTGGAAACGGCTAAAGCTTCAACGCGTCGGTCGTCACGTCGTAAAAAAGTAGCAGAACCAGAAGCTACACCAGCCATAACAGCAGAAACAATTTTGGCTGAACTGGGACCTCGTTGTATGCTTGCCTACATTGATGGTAGCTTTGATAAAGTACGCAATGTAGTGGGTGCTGGGGGCATCATGTTTTATGAAGGGCAAGAAGAAACGTTTTCTTTTGGTACTGATAAAGAAATGTACACAGCCTATTGGAACGTAGCTGGTGAGTTATTGGGCGCTATGCATGTCATTAAGACAGCGATTGCAAAACAGATTAAAGAAGTTCATATTTATTATGATTATATGGGGATTGAAATGTGGGCTACTGGTCGTTGGAAGGCGAATAATCCATTGACCAAAGCGTATGCTGAATTTACTCTTAATAGTCGTCGCCAAGTTAAAACGGTATTCCATAAAGTAGCAGCTCATACAGGTGTTGTTTATAATGAAAAGGCCGATGAGTTAGCTAAGGCGGGCACGACAAAATTGATTGATTTATGAAAATAATATATAATTCATATCTCATAACCTATTGCGTCTCTTTAGTGAGCAAGGTACAATAAGAGAAGTGAATTAAAGGAGGGGTCAGAATGAAGAAAATCATCCTGCCATCAGGTTTTACATTTGATTATACAAATTTATTTACTGCTTGGGGTGTAACTGAAGCAGATGTTCATACATATTTTGATTTAATTGCTAATGCTGTAAAAGCAGCGACTCGTGTTCGTCTAACTGGGATTGTAGATGGTCATTTATCAAAAGATGGTACACCTGAAGCTGTACTTTTTCCACAATTGCCATACATTGAAGATAAAAACCTAAACAATGAAGCGGTGTTACAGCGCCTAACTGAATTAGGGCAACACGCTAAAGATTCTGTTGATGCCGTTGTAAGTTTTGGTATTGGCGGATCTTATTTAGGTGGTAAAGTTCTTTTTGATGTACATTGTGGTGAGTTTTGGAATCAAAAAACGGAAGCAGAGCGTGATGGCTATCCACAATTGTATTTCAGTGGTAACAATGTAGATCCTTTGCGGACTAATGAGTTAATTGCGACTTTAAAACGCAGTGCCGCTCAAAAAGGTTCTGACTTTACTGCTATGCTTATCTTAATTTCTAAATCTGGGTCTACTATTGAGCCTATGTCTAATTTTATGGTAGTGCAAGAAGCATTGATTGCAGCCGGCATTAATGTTGAAGTTGTGGCTGTAACAGATCCTCGCGATGATGAGAAAGAAACGCTACTTCATAAGCTAGCCGTGCAACAGGGCTGGCCTATTTTTGCTGTACCAGATGGTGTAGGCGGTCGTTTTTCTGTATTTACTGAAGTAGGGCTTATTATTGGCGCTGTTATTGGTTTCGATATTCGTGCCTTTTTAGCTGGGGCTAAAGCTATGGATGAAGCTTGTCAAAGTGGTGATATGCTTAAAAACCCAGCGTTACTTAATGCAATTTTAAAATATATAAGCTCTGAAAAATATGGTCGTATCATTGAAATTATGATGCCTTATGGAGATTCCTTAAAATCTTTAGCTGAATGGTATGTACAATTATTAGCTGAGTCTTTAGGAAAGAAACAGACTAAAACTAAAGGCCGTTATGGTCGTACTCCCGTTGTTGCTGTTGGGACTACTGATATGCATGCACAAACCCAAGAGCATCAAGAAGGGCGTCTCAATAAGATTGTTACCTTTGTAAAAGTGAAGGATTGGGAAACTAAAGCGATAGCTCCACATACTTACGATGAATTTGGAGCATTAAAAGCATTTAGCGGTTTAGATTTAGGTGTTATTTTAAATACTGCCTTAGATGCAAATAGTGAAGCTTTAACTGGGGATGAACGCTTTAATATTACCTTTGAATTGCCAACCTTATCAGCATACCATTTAGGTGAATTTATGTTTATGCTTTGCTGGTCTATCTTCTATGAAGGACAATTAGCTGGGGTTGATGCTTTTGATCAGCCTGGTGTTGAAGTTTATAAAAAATTATTAGGTCCTAAATTAGCGGAGCAACAAGTCGAAGAAGTGTAAACAAAGTGATTCTGTAGATGGGTTGTAGGAGGCGTAGTTATGAATATTTTAGTCACTGGTGGGGCAGGCTACATTGGGAGCCATACGGTACGAGCTTTACAAAAAGCGGGTCATACGCCCGTTGTATTAGATAATTTATCACGAGGGCACGTTGAATCATTACCAGCAAATGTTGAATTTATTAATATGGACATTGCTGATCCTGCTTTGGTCAATTTGTTAAAAGAAAAGCAAATTGATGGCGTTATGCATTTTGCAGCTCATTCACAAGTCGGTGAATCGATGACTAATCCTATGATTTATTATGAGAATAATGTAGTTGGTTCATTTCAACTTATTGAAGCTGTTCGTCAGGCTGGTGTAAAATATTTTGTATTTTCTTCTACCGCTGCTGTATATGGGGAGCCAGAAGTAGTGCCGATTAAGGAGGATGCTCGATTAGCACCTACTAATGTATATGGTCGCACTAAGCTAATGATTGAACAAATGCTTCAAGACTATAGTAATATTTATGGTTTACGTTATGTAGCTTTGCGCTATTTTAATGCTGCTGGGGCTGATAGTAGTGGTGAAATTGGGGAAGATCATACGCCTGAAACACATTTAATTCCTCTTATTCTAGAAGCTGCTTTAGGCAAGCGTCCTAATATTACAATTTTTGGTACTGATTATGATACAGCTGATGGTACTTGTGTGCGTGATTATATTCATGTTAATGATTTGGCATCAGCTCATATTTTGAGTATGGAATATTTGCGTGATGGTGGTGCCTCTAATTACTTTAATTTAGGGTCTGGTAATGGCTTTAGTGTTAAAGAGATTGTAGATACTACTAAGAGTGTGACTGGTGTAGATTTTCCAGTAGTTATTGGTGAACGCCGTGCAGGGGACCCAGGCACTTTAATTGCTTCCTCTGAAAAAGCACAAACTGTGCTTGGCTGGAAACCAACTCATAGCGATGTGACTCAAGTTATTAAAGATGCTTGGCAATGGCATCAAGGCCATCCGAATGGCTATAAAGCATAAAAAGGATAGTGAATATGATGAATAGACTGTCTCTACAAGATTTGCGAAATTTGTTAATTAAGAAAGGTCGCCTCTTGTATGGGGCGGTCTTTTTATTTTGCCTTGTTTGTTTTTATGGCATTAGTACGTCACAGTGGCAACGGGTAACTGAATTGAGTGATCGTACAGAAGCTACGGATGAACCAATTAGTCATAATTCTGAGGCTATTTCAGTATATGGCGCTAATAAGGGAACTCGTGGTGGGCTGATAGAAAATAACAAAGGAAAATCTTCAGTGGCTAATAGTATACATAATGATATATCTCAAACTAGCGCAAAAAATAAGGAGACTAGAGAACAATTTATTACCCCTATTATAGGGTTAACATCAGCTTTACGAAGTCATCCTTTTGATGATCCTTTTATACATCCGTTGCGAACTGAAAATATGGAGTTGGCTACTGGAGAAACCAATAGTTTAGTTAAAACAGACACTGTAAGTAAGGTTCAGAGATTCACTGATAGTTATCAAGAACATTCAGGGCAGGAGACTTGGGGAAAACGAATCGGAGGAAGTTATAGAGGCATTGATGAAGGGAGTAAGGCTATTGCAAAAGGTAGTCATTATAATCAGAAAGCATCTCAGGTTGTAACATTGGCCAATATACAAGTAACCGGTATAGTAGGAGGGAACACTAACTTAGCTATGTTACACACTGATAAGGGTGAGGCTTGTTATGGTATTGGCGAAGGTCCAGGGGAATTGATAATTCAGGCAATTACGAGTGAAGCCGTATTAATTAGTGATGGTAATACTAGTCGTTGGTTATATGTAGAGTAGTATTTGCCGGTTATATGTAGAGTAGTATTTATAGGTATAGATTAAGGGAGCGTTTGAGATGTTAAAGGGTATAAAGTTATGGATATGTATTTTGTGTTGTTTACAGTTTTATTTATGTGGTGAATCGGTGTGTGCTTTATCGATGACTGTTAATAATGGTAGTTTAGCCGGTTTAGTTCAGTCTATTGCGCGTAGTGAAGGCTTGGCTATTACAGGGGCAGAAACATTAGCTGGTACTGTTTCAATTCGCCTTAATGAGCCTAATGGGGTAGCTGCTTTACAGCGATTAGCACGGTTGAAACATTTTACTTTATATGAAGAAGATGGACTATGGATAGTTGATGGTAATGGAATGGCTGATAAAGAGGCAAGAATAGCGACTATTATAGCGCCTAAACATATATCAGTGCTAGCCCTCAGTGAGGCACTACGGGCTATTGTAGCTGAAAAGAACATTCGTATTGTAAAGGGGGCTAATCAAGTTATCGTATATGGGACAGCTGCAGAACTTAGGCAAGTTCAGAGCATATTACCTACTTTAGATGTACAGCCTAAACAAGTACGTTTAGAAGTAGCAGTTGTGGCATTTGAACATTCCTATGTAAAAGAGACGGGTATTCAATGGTCTTGGCAGAGTCTTACAGGACATGGGGAAGATTCTACCAATTCATATGGCGGGATTCGTTTTGGCCGAGCCCCTTCAGGCACACCGTATACGTTTTGGTTTAAGCCTGAAATAAAGGCACAAGAAACGACGGATAAAACAGTGTTAATTGCGCGACCATCCATTATGGCTTTGAATGGTGAAGAAGCAAAGATATTGATAGGGGATCGTATTCCTGTAGTAGAAGAAGTAAAAGATGGTAATGAAAGTCGAACGACTACAAGATACGAAGAAGCGGGCATTCGCCTTACCTGTACACCTTTTATTACTGAGGATAAAGGCATTGAAGCGGAGATTCATGCCGAAGTAAGTAGTCCGGCGCTTGTATCTGAAATGAAAGCCTATCGAATTACCACTCGAGAGGCGCATACAAAAGTGCATTTGCAATCTGGCGATGTTTTAGTGATAGGAGGTTTAATGGACAATCGGGAGGGCAAGCAGTTTTCTAAAATTCCGATTTTAGGAGATATTCCTTTGCTGGGAAAACTATTTCAACATGCGCGCCGTACTAAAGATAAGGTAGAGCTATGTATTTTTGTAAAAGCTGAAGCCTTAGAAGAGCCAAGTACGTCATCTCTGTGATATAATAAAGTCATATGTAGATGAACGGAGGCAGAAGGATGGAGCGAATCCGAATAATTGGATTAGGTAAATCATTTGGGATACGTCAAGTGTTTACTAATGTATCCTTTGAAATAAAACACGGTGAGCGTGTTGGTTTAGTAGGCCCTAATGGAGCCGGTAAGTCAACTCTCATGAAATGTATTTTAGGGATTGAAGAAGCAGATGAAGGGCAAATTGTCAAAGACAGTGCCACTACAATTGGTTATTTACAGCAGGATATCAATTTAGGTGACGATAGTTTGGCTGTTGAAATTCAAAAAGCCTTTGCTGATGTGCAACAATGGGAGGTACAGTTGTTGGAGGTTTCTAAACAATTAGAAACTAGTCCACAGGATGAAAGTTTGCTTAAGCGATTGGCTCATATTCAAGATCGGTTAGATTGGCTAGGTGGTTATGATTATGAGGCACAAAGTCGCCGTATTGCTTATGGTTTAGGTTTTACAGATGAAGACTTAACTAAATCGGTGTCTGAGTTTTCTGGTGGGCAAAAGACGAGAATTAATTTGGCAAAAGCCTTAGTTCGTCGCCCAGACTTTTTATTTTTAGATGAACCAACAAACCACTTAGATATGGATATGTTAGAGTGGTTAGAGAATTATTTAAGTTCCTATGGCGGTGGTATTTTAATTATCAGTCACGACCGCTATTTTCTTGACCGTGTAACGACGCGTATCGTTGAACTAGATCATCATAAGGCAACTAGTTACCGCGGGAATTATAGTCGCTATGTAGAACAACGGGCAGCGCAATATAAGGCGCAACAGTCTGCCTATGAAAAACAGCAAGAGTATATTCGCAAAACAGAAGAGTATATAGATAAGTATAGGGCTGGGATTAAATCTAAAATGGCTCGTGGCCGCCAGTCTCAGTTAAATCGTTTAGAACGCTTAGAGGCACCGGAACATTCTGAACAGTTAAAATTTACTTTTCCGAAAGCTGAATTCAGTGCTGATAAAGTATTAACTGTGGAAGAATTGTTTTTATCCTATGGTGAACGAGATATTGTAGAAGATGTTTCCTTTATGATTCGTCGTGGGGACTCTGTAGCTTTAATTGGACCTAATGGAGCGGGAAAATCAACGCTTTTAAAAGCCATCACTGGTGAATTAGTGCCGGAAGCAGGCTTCATTGACATTGGGAGTCGTGTATCAGTAGGGTATTTTTCACAGGAACATGAGGAATTACATCCACAGTGGACGGCTGTCGAAGAAGTTATGAGTCAATTTAACTTTAGTGAAGAGAAAGCTCGTAATGTGTTAGGGATGTTTTTATTCCGTGGTGATGATGTATTTAAACAAGTTCGTGATTTATCTGGCGGCGAAAGAGCACGTTTAAGTTTGTTAAAATTATTTTTGCAAGGCGATAATTTTTTAATTCTTGACGAACCTACTAACCATTTAGACATTCCTACTCGTGAAGTTGTGGAAGAAGCACTTATGGGCTTTACTGGCACTTTGTTGGTAGTCTCGCATGATCGTTATTTCTTAGATAAAGTAGCTAAGCGAACCTTGGTATTAGAGCCAGAGGGGATTGAGGAGTTTCAGGGAAATTATTCGTATTACAAAGATAAACTAAAAGAGCAGGCACAGCTCGCTGAACAGATGGCTCTTAAAGAAGCTAAGGTAGCGGGTGAAGGGCGTAAAACTTTATCTTCAAAATTAGGTAATGAAAGACAGTCTAATTTTGAGGTTTCTTCTGATGCTTTAGAATTAAATGCTTCTAATTCTGGTGTAATATCAGCTAAGGACGCAATTAGTGAGGAGCCTAAGAAACTTAATGCATATATGCAAGCTAAGCAATTAGAGGAAACAGAAATAGAGATTGCTCGTTTAGAGGCGACTTTAAAAATGTATGAAGTGCAACTACAAAATCCAGCTTTACAAGAAGATAGTGAAGCCTTAGCTGAGGTAGCTGCACAGATGGAGACGGTTAATAGTAAGTTAGCTAGTTTGTATGAAAAATGGGAGCAATTAGCACAATGAAAGGGCGATTTGCACCAAGTCCAACAGGACATATTCACTTAGGCAATGTGTGGATTGCCATGTTGTCTTGGTTAGTAGTGAAACAACAGGGTGGTACGTTTGTCTTGCGTATGGAAGATATTGATACACAACGAGCTAAGCGCACTTTAGGGGACGATTTATTAGACGATTTAGAATGGTTAGGCCTTACTTGGGATGAAGGTCCACGAACGGGCGGTCCTGCTATCTCTTATTGGCAAAGCGAGCGCTATGATTTTTATGAGGCACAATTACAAAAATGGCAGACTGAAGGGCTAATATATCCCTGTTTTTGTAATAGAGCTCGTTTACAGTCTATTAGTTCAGCTCCTCATGGACATGAGGGGATTGCTCACTATGATGGTCATTGCCGCCACCTAAATGAAACTATGCGACACCAATTATATAGTCAAAAAGAGCCCTCTTGGCGATTAAAAGTAGCAAAGCGAAGATATGAATTTATGGACTCTTGGCAAGGTTTACAAAGTCAAGAATTATGGCCGGGGACAGATGATTTTGTTGTAAAACGAGCAGATGGTATGTTTGCCTATAATTTAGCGGTTGTTATGGATGATATTGCTATGGGCATTACGGATGTAGTTCGAGGTTATGATTTATTGCCTGCTGTTGCTTCGCAGCTCTGGTTATATGAAGTATTAGATGAGTCAGCCCCTATATATTGGCATGCCCCTTTAGTGGTAGATGAAGATGGCTATCGTTTATCAAAGAGACAACAGAGCATTACTTTGCGTGAGTTGCGTGAAAGTGGTTATAGTGCGCCTATGATATTAGGTCGTTTAGCCTTGGCAGCAGGGCTTGTTTCGCGAAAAGCGTTGGGCCCTGGGGAGACTCTTTCTTGGTCGGCTTTGCTAGATAGTAATATTGAGAATTTATCTCTTAAACAACAGCAAATCAAATTGACAAATTTCGATATTGTGATATAATTTAGTGTAGAGAGTTGAGGTGATAGTATGACACCTAAAGACGCACTTACTAAGAAAGTATGGGCTGTGTTAGGCGCTACAAGTCGTAAAGAAAAATTTGGTTACAAAATTTATGCTTGCTTGCGTGATCATGGCTATACAGTGTATCCAGTCAATCCTAATGTTACAGAGATTGATGGAGCTATCTGTTATCCATCACTTAGTGATTTACCAGAAGTGCCAGAAGTAGTGGATTTTGTAGTTCCAGAGAAAGTAGGCTTAGCCGCTTTGGAGGAATGCAAATCATTACAAATTCCGACAGTTTGGCTTCAGCCTGGTGCTGATAAACCAGCTGTAGTAGCAAAAGCTAAGGAGCTAGGACTCGCAGTCATTGAGGATTGTGTATTGGTTCAAATACGTCCAGATAATCATTAATGTAAGTTCATTTCATTGAAATATAATTTTAGACAATACATTTAGGAGGGTATTTTATTATGGCAAATATTGCAGAATTAACAACAGCAAATTTTAAAGAAACAATTACATCTAAAGAAGTGGCAATCGTAGATTTTTGGGCTCCATGGTGCGGTTATTGCGTACGTATGATGCCTGTATTTGAAGCGTTAGCTGAAGAATTAGGTGATAAAGTAGCTTTTGCTAAAGTTAACACTGATGAAGTTGTTGAATTAGCAAAAGAATACCAAGTAGAAGTACTACCAACATTTGCTATTATTAAAAATGGTGAAGTAGTAGGCCGTAAAATTGGTTATGTACCACAAAATGAATTAAAAGCAGCTATTGAAGCTCACTTATAATATAGAAAAGCCTGGTGCTGATAGTAGTCATGAGTTATATGCTCATGGTTACACTTCAGTACCAGGCTTTTTTTAGTTTTGTAATTCTTTTTGACGTGCTTTTAAAGCTTTATCTAAGGATAATGCTTTTTTACGGTCTAAGTAGCTACGAGCAAAAATGTGAGGAATGGATACGCCAATAGCTATGCAAATAATAGTCATAACGCCTGTAATTCCACTGCGTAGCGCAAAGAGGAGATTATCAGGTGTTAACGAATTAATGGTTAATAGGCCAAATAAAAAGCGGTAAAGTAAAACACCAGGAATCATTGGAATAACAGAAGGAATGGATAAAATGAGTGGCGCTGTTCGGAAAAATTTGTAAAACCGCAAGGCTAATAAACCGATAATAGCAGCAGCTACAAAGCTAGCACCGACTAAGGTAAAGTTGAAGTTTACAATTAAAATATTGCGTGTGATGACACTGATAGTCCCGCCTAGAGCAACAATCCATAATAGGCGATACGGCGTGTTAAAAATAAGGGAAAAACATACGGCTCCGATGGCTGCCGCTACCGCTTGAATCGGCGATACTACAGCGGGTGTAATATTTAGGTGGGTAAAAGTAGAGACATGATCAAAGTAGAGTGCCATGGCAATGCCTACAGACATACTACTAACTATGAGTAAGGTGTGCATAGCTCGTGTCATACCAGATACAATGTGGTTATTAATCATATCATCTACTGCATTTATAAGGGGAATGCCAGGAATTAGAAACAGTGTGCAACTAACCATAGCATAAATAATTTCAAAAGAGCCTAAGGTAGTATTGAGTAAATAGGCTGCTGAGGTGGCGGAAAAAGCGGCCGCTACTACACCAAAATAAAAGTTAATCTTGAAATGATGGCATATATAACGAACTAAAAAGCCAACGATAGCACAAATAGAAGTCATTAGAGCGGAGAAAAGAGAACCACCAAATAAAATAGTAAAAGCCCCACAAGCTAAACCAGCACCAATGGCTAGAACTGAAGTTGAATATTTAGGTGGTGCTTGGGCAATACTTTTAAGATGTGCTTCGAATTCATCTAAGGTAAAATTTTGTTCAATAGCTTTCCAGGTTAATTTTGATAAAGTGGATAAAATCGTCATATTTACGCCGTGAACAGGCGTTTTACGAAAGGCTGTATAGGAATGCTTTTCGTCATTAATATTGAGCATTAATGTCATATAGGTTATATGAATATGGACATATTCAGGAGGAATCCCCATATAGGTAGCGGCGCGCATCATATCTCGTTGTAGATGATTGGTGTTAGCGCCGTTTTCCATAAGTAGTTGTCCTAAGTCGAGTAATAAATCCATTTTACGCCGAATCGCTACAAACGGTTCGTTCATAATTTGATAATTAGAAGGACCGGATGAGCAACTATTGGCAGTATGATGATGGCGATGTTGCGGATGCATGTGATGGTTATGACTATTTCCTGTTGTCGATTCGTGAACAGTAGTCATAGCATGTTTTTTGTTGGTCTTGCGAGTCATACAATAGTCCTTTCTCTACATTGTATAATGTATGGTTTATCTTGTAATCTTAGTTTTATTTTATATTTAGTATATCATATTGGGGTGGTCACGTGATTAGGGAGTGGTAAAAAATGGAGGATGGGGGGCGAAGTGGGGACTGCTTTAAAATTGAGCCAAGATAAAGCCTAATAATGACGAACATACGAATCTTAAAATAAAACAAAAAGACGTTTAAATGCAGAAAAAATAAAGATTTGAAAATTTTTTCTGCTTTTTTTATTAAATTTCACATATTTTATTGTTATTAAGTGGGGAAATGTGGTAGAATTTACCATATAGTGGTGAATAAGATAGGGAACGTGTAAAAGGAGGTGAGACAATGATGTTCATGGGTGAATATTCACATACCATTGATACAAAAGGGCGATTAATTATTCCAGCTAAATTGCGTGAGCAATTAGGGGAGTCCTGTATTATGACCAAGAGCCTCGATAATTGTCTCGCCATTTATACGTACGAAACCTTTGAAGCCAAAGCAACTCAATTAGCGGCTCAATCTAATGGCAAGGCTAGTGTACGAGGTTTAAAACGTTCTATTTTTGCAAATGCAAATGAACTAGAGTTTGATAAACAAGGTCGTATCTTAGTGCCTGCTAGCTTACGTAACTATGCGTTCTTAAAAAAAGAAGCGGTGGTTATCGGCGCTGGTGATCATGTAGAAATTTGGAGTCGTGAACATTGGGATGCTTATTCAGCAGATATGGATGCCAATATGGAAGCTTTAACTGAAAATATGGAAGGACTTATTTTCTAAATGTTATAAGTTTTCAACAAAGTTTAGTTAGTAAAAGAAGGGAGGCCCTATGGAATTTCATCATGTCAGCGTGTTGCTTGACGAGACGGTACAAGCTGTTATTACGGATCCCCATGGGGTCTATGTAGATTGTACGCTTGGTGGTGCCGGTCATGCACACGCATTAGGTGAACAATTAGCTGAAGATGGATTACTTATTGGTCTAGACCAAGATGAAGTAGCCTTAGCTACAGCTACAGAGCGTTTGCAAGATTTGTCTTGTCAGGTTATGACCATTCCAACAAATTTTCGCCATTTAAAACAAGCTCTTACAGAGCGAGGCATTACAGCTGTTGATGGATTTATCTTTGACTTGGGCGTATCAAGCTATCAATTAGATACAGCTGAGCGAGGGTTTTCCTATATGCAGGATGGTCCTTTAGATATGCGGATGGATCAGCATAGTGATTTAACGGCCGCTAAGGTAGTTAACAGTTATAGTGAGGCTGATTTATACCGAATTATTCGTGATTATGGCGAAGAACGTTGGGCTAAACGAATTGCTCAATTTATTGTAGCTGCTAGAGAAGAAAGACCGATTGAAACGACTGGTGAATTGACGACTATCATTAAGCAGGCGATTCCTGCTGGCGCTCGTCGTGAAGGTCCACATCCAGCTAAGCGAACATTTCAAGCGATTCGTATTGAAGTGAATCAAGAGCTAGCTATTTTACAAGATAGTTTTAAAGATGCTGTTGAATTATTAAAACCAGGTGGCCATATTGGTGTAATTACCTTCCATTCGTTAGAAGATAGAATTACTAAGCAAACTTTTAAAGAGTTGAGTACGGGCTGTGTTTGCCCGCCAGGTTTACCTGTGTGTGTGTGTCATCACAAGGCTAGTGTTAAAGCGCGCAATAAAGCGATTGAGCCTAGTGAAGAAGAAGTGGCTATTAATCCGAGATCTCGTAGTGCTAAATTACGGGTAGCTCAAAAGGTATAGATAGATTGTGGGGGTTGATTGTATGTTAGCGAGAAAAACAGTTGGTGTGAGAGTGGCTCAACCGACAGCGAGACCGTATATACCGACACGTGGGCGTTCAGCTAAACGAGCTGGCGTATTTAGTAATGCATCGCCAGAATTAAAGCAAGCGATGTTATTGGTTGGTATGCTTTGTGCTATTTGTTTTTCCATAGTTGGGGCTGAAGCAATAAAAGCAGGTGCTGGCTATCAATTGGTGAGTCTGCAAAAAGAGATGGTTCAACTTTCAAGAGATAACGATGAATTGAATTTAGAGGTGGCAGAATTAAAATCACCTACAAGAATTCAACAGATTGCGCAAGATAAATTGGGAATGGTTTTGCCCGATGCTTTTGTGTACAATAGCAAAGGTACTACTGTAGAACGAGATGTGAATGTAACACAGCACATCATGGAGTAACTACGGTATGAGGCAGCTCCGTAGGTGAGCTGCTTTCCTTGTTTGAAGTGGAGGTATTATTGTGAAAACAGTTCAAGAAATTATAGATGTAATTAAAGAGGTGACCGTTACAGGGCCCATTGATGTGGCTGTTTCACATATAACAGCTGATTCTCGGGAAGTTAAGCCTGGCAGCTTGTTTATTTGTTTGACTGGAGCCCATGTTAATGGTCATGATTATATAGCAAAAGCGATTGAAGCCGGTGCAGTGGCCTTACTGGTTTCACAGCCTGTAGCGGTGCCTGCCCATATAGCCGTTTTAACAGTAGGGGATACTCGTATTGCCATGCAACAATGTGTGCCATTTTTTTATGACTATCCAGGTTGTAAAATGCGCATGATTGGCGTAACGGGGACTAATGGGAAAACGACAACAACTCATATTATTGGCCATATTTTAAAGGCCCAAGGTTATAAAGTAGGGATTATTGGCACTGTCCATGTAATGATTGGCGATAAAACATATCCCATTCACAACACAACCCCCGATGTTGTAGATTTGCAACATATTTTGGCGCGCATGGTAGCTGAAGGTGTAACTCATTGTATTATGGAAGTATCCTCGCATGCGTTAGCTTTAGGTCGTGTGGCTGGTGTAGAATACGATACGGCTGTATTTACTAACTTAACACAGGACCATTTAGATTTTCATAAGACTTTTGAAAACTATTTAGCGGCAAAGTGCAAGTTGTTTGAACAGGTAAGCATGCCTAAGCAGCATAAAACTAATAAAGGGTCGGTTATTAATATTGACGATCCTTATGGTAAACAAGTGATGGCCAAAAATTCAGCGCCGCTTATTACATATGGCACGAAGGGGCAGGGGACTTTAGAAGGTGAAAATCTTACAATTACCTCTAAAACGTCTGCTTATGATGTAGTGTACCAAGGAAAGTCATATCCTATTCATATGAGAATTACTGGGCTTTTCAATGTATATAACACATTAGCCGCTATGGGGGCTTGCTTATTTGAAGGTATTTCCATGGAAGCTATTATTGAGGCCCTAAGTGATTTCACAGCTGTTCCAGGACGCTTTGAATTAGTAGAAGAAGGACAACCGTTTGCAGTCGTAGTAGACTATGCACATACACCAGATGGTTTGGAAAATATTTTAGAAACAGCGCAAAAGATTGTTGATAATAAGATTTTAGTTGTCTTTGGTTGTGGTGGTGACCGAGATGCTACTAAGCGACCTATCATGGGGCGTATAGCGGCGCAATATGGTGATAAAATTTTTGTAACGTCTGACAATCCTCGTACGGAAGATCCTAATCAGATTGTTGAGCAGGTAGCCGTAGGGGTAAAAGAAGCACTTCGACCAGATTCATCGTATGAAATTATTGTAGATCGACGTACTGCTATTCATGAAGCTATTAAGCAAGCTGAAGCTGGCGATGTAGTTATTATTGCTGGTAAAGGACATGAAGATTATCAGATTTTGAAAGATAAAACGATTCATTTTGATGATAGAGAAGTAGCACGCGAAGCATTGAAGGAGAGATAAGGATGGCAGAATTTACGCTCCAGGAGGTGTTAACCGTTACAGGTGGTACCTATGCTGGTGATTCAAAAAAACAAACAATGTTTACGAATGTGTCAACCGATACGCGTACCATTGAAGAAGGCTCTTTGTTTGTAGCTTTAACCGGTGATACCTTTGATGGCCATGACTTCTTAGAACAGGCCAAATCTAAGGGAGCGTTAGGTGCTTTAGTTGGGAAAGGACGAGGGATTAGTGATTTAATCTGCATCGAAGTAGATTCCCCCTTGTTAGCGTATCAACAACTAGCAAATTATCATCGCCGCCGCTTTGCGATTCCTGTAGTAGCTGTTACTGGTTCATCTGGTAAGACTACGACAAAAGAAATGATTGCTACTGTATTAGAAGCTAAATTTAAAGTGCTTAAAACTGAAAAGAATTTTAATAATGAAATTGGCTTACCAAAAACGCTGTTACAATTGACAGAAGAACATGAGGCCTGCGTGGTTGAAATGGGGATGCGAGGCCTAGGCCAAATTGATGAATTAGCTCGTATTGCTGAACCAACTGTAGGCGTTATTACAAATGTAGGTAATAGTCATATTGAATTGTTAGGTTCTCGGGAAAATATAGGCAAAGCTAAAAGTGAATTAATTCGTCATATTCCGCCAGAGGGAACAGCTATTTTAAATGAAGATGATGAATTAGTGCGACAAATGGCAACTTTAACGGAAGGTAAGACTATTTTTTACGGTATCAAAGAGAATGCTACTGTATCTGGTTTTCAGTTGCGCTATAAAAAAGATGGTATTAAATTTACCTGCCGTTGTTTTGATGAAGTATTTGATATATTCTTACCTATGATTGGGGATCATAATGTGTACGATGCGTTAGCCGCTGTTGCTGTAGGTCGTGCATTAGGCGTATCTTCACAAAAAATCACTAAAGCACTAGGTAGCTTTACTGGCATTCCTATGCGTCAAGAAATAGTTTCTTTTGGAGATATTGTGGCCCTTAACGATGCTTATAATGCGAATCCAGCCTCTATGGCAGAGTCTATTAAAGCTATGGGGCAATTAGAAGGTAAGCGAAAAATTGCTATGCTAGGGGATATGCTTGAATTAGGGGATTATACCGAAGCGAACCATCGTGAGATTGGGCGCTTATTAGTAGCTGAAGGTTATGACCAAGTATATACTTTTGGGGAAGCTGCCAAATTTATTGCACGGGAAGCTAAAACAGCAGGTATTCGGGTAGCTAAAATTTGTGATAGCCATTTAGATATGGTAAATACATACTGGGATGAACGAGCTAAAGGTGACGTAATTTTAGTCAAAGGATCACGAGGCTTACGAATGGAGCGCGTAGTTTCTGAATTAAGGGATAGAGAGTCTTTGAAATAGAGACGATTGTGCATAAAACATAAATAGTAAATGATATTTTTCAAAAAGGTCGAAATCTATTTGCATTACAGCCATAGATGTACTACCATAGATAACGGCCTTTATTTTTTACAGTCCCTTAGCGACTTAGAGGCTATGTTAGTTATGTATCTTGCAAGCCTTTGTTAGGAGGCTTTACACTTATCTTTAAGGAGCGATTGTTAGAATGACCATGCAATTATTGTTTGCGTTTATTACAACTTTAGTAATAACGTTAGTATTAGGAAAAGTAGGAATCCCTTTGTTACGCCGTTTACATGCGCAGCAGAGCATTCGTGAAGATGGACCACAGGCGCATTTAGCTAAGGCTGGGACCCCGACTATGGGTGGTCTTTTTATGCTGGCAGCTATGGTGATTAGCGTATTGATATTTTCACCATTTCATATGGCTACTTGGGTATTATTATTTTTGACATTAGGGCATGGTTTACTGGGCTTCTTAGATGATTTTATTAAATCAGTAAAAAAACGCAATTTAGGTCTTACAGCTAAACAGAAGTTTTTAGGCCAGATTATTATGTCAGCTATTTTCTGTTATATTGCTACCGAAATATTAGTGATTCCTACAACGGTGTGGATTCCTTTAACTGATATTACTGTTGACTTAGGTTGGTTCTACTATGTGTTAGTATTTATGATTATTGTAGGCACGACTAATGCTGTTAATTTGACTGATGGCTTAGATGGCTTAGCTTCTGGCACTTCAGCAGCGGCAGCTATTGCGTATACAGTCATTGGCATGTTGGCCTTTCAAACGAGTGTCGCCTTCTTTGGTATAATTCTTTGTGGTGCTGTATTAGGATTCTTATATTTTAATGCAAATCCAGCCAAGGTATTCATGGGGGATACTGGTTCTTTAGCATTAGGCGGTGCTTTTGCAGGCATGGCAATCTTAACTAAGACAGAACTATTATTAGTAATTATTGGTGGGATTTTTGTTATGGAAGCACTGTCCGTAATTATTCAAGTTGCTTCTTTTAAGACACGAGGGGTACGCGTGTTTAAGATGAGTCCGATTCATCACCATTTTGAGTTATCGGGGTGGAGCGAACAAAAAGTGGTATCTCGTTTCTGGCTTGGTAGTTGTGTATTTGCTGTTATTGGTTTATTGATGTATACATTGCGATAGGTAGGCGTTATTATGGAGTACAAGGGAAAACGAATTTTAGTACTGGGAGCAGGGCGCAGTGGGATTGGCGCGGCCCATGTACTCGGCCTATTAGGGGCTCAAGTGGTGTTAAATGATTATAAAGACGTGACTTTAACTGCTGCTGAAAAAACGCTGTTAGCGCAAGGTCATGTAACCATTATTACAGGGCGCCAAGATGAAGATTTATTGGCTAATGTAGATCGCATTGTTGTGTCCCCAGGGATTGCTTTGACGATTCCTATTTTGGTGGCTGCTAAACAACGAGGTATAGATATTGTAGGAGAAGTAGAAGTGGCCTATGATATTTCCAAAGCACCTATTTTAGGGGTAACTGGCACAAATGGCAAAACTACAACAACTACCTTATTAGGTGAAGTTATGGCGCAAACGGGCAAACCAATTAAAGTTGGTGGCAATATAGGAGCCTCTTTGAGTGAAGCTGCTTATGAAATTTCGGATGATGGGTATTTAATCGCTGAATTATCTAGTTATCAGTTAGAAACAGTGAAGACTTTTAAGCCTGTAGGTGCGTTAGTGTTAAATATTACACCAGACCATTTACAACGGCATAAAACTATGGAAGCTTATCAAGCGGCGAAAGAACAAATTTTTATGCATCAAACGGCGAGTGATTGTACGGTGCTTAATGTGGATGATCCCTTAGTAGCTAGTATGCAAACACGTGTACCGGGCAAAGTACTTTGCATCAGTCAGAACCATAGTGTGACGGATGGAGCGTATTTTGAAAATGGTCAGTGCTATGCAGTGCGCCAAGGTGTAGCTGAATTAATCATCGGAACAGATGAGATTCAATTACCAGGCCGTCACAATATTGAAAATATTTTGGCGGTTATTGCTTTGGCCTATGAGTTAGGCGTATCAGCTATGCAACTCCATACTGTAATTGCACAGTTTACTGGGGTAGAACATCGGTTAGAACCAGTAGCTCATATTGCTGGAGCTAGTTATTTTAATGATTCGAAGGCAACGAATACAGACTCTGCCATTAAAGCCATTGAAGCTTTTAAAGAGCCTATTATTTTATTAGCTGGGGGTCATGATAAAATGACTGATTTAAGTGAGTTTATGCAACTCGTTAAGGCGCGTGTTCGTGATTTAATCTTAATGGGGGAAGCGGCTCAACGTTTTGCTGAGGCAGCGAAAGCAGCTGGGGTAACGAATGTTTATCAAGTTCGTTCTATGGCGGAAGCTGTAGCTAAAGGGTATGAACTAGCTAAGCCTGGGGACGTTGTTCTTCTATCGCCAGCTTGTTCTAGTTTTGACTGGTATCATTGTTTTGAAGAACGAGGCGATGATTTTAAAAATGAAGTATATGCTCTAAAAGAATTAGTTGAATCAACAGTAGAGAAGAAAGGGTCATTGTCATGAAGCGTATAATTATTTCCGGTGGTGGCACTGGAGGGCATATTTATCCAGCCATTACGATTTATAAAGAAATAGCGTCCATGACAGAGGCTGAGTTTCTTTATATTGGTACTGAAAAGGGCTTGGAAGCTACTTTAGTACCTAAAGAAGGAATTCCTTTTAAAACATTGCCCGTAGAAGGGTTAAATCGCAATCTTTCGTTCCGTGCCTTGTTAACTTTGGGTAAAACATTAGGTTCTTTAGTAAAGGCCAATCGTATTATTTCAGAATTTAAACCAGACATTGTCATTGGTACGGGTGGCTATGTATGTGGTCCTATTTTGTTAGCTGCTGCTTTACGGCATGTGCCTACTTTAATTCAGGAACAAAATACGATTGGTGGCATCACTAATAAAATTTTAAGCCGCTTTGTAGATGTAGTAGCCGTTGGTTTTGCAGAGGCTGAAAAGGCTTTTGAAGGGGCTAAACGGATTGTTTATACAGGCAATCCTGTACGACCAGAGGTGCTTGTAGATACGCGGGCAACGGGACGCGCCTTCTTTAATCTCAAAGAGGACGAATTTGCAGTGTTAATTGCTGGTGGTTCTCGCGGAGCTCGTAGTATTAATACAGCTATGATAGAGGTGCATAAGTATTTTAAAAATCGTAAAGGCATTAAGCTAATTCATGTAACAGGTACTGGTGAATATGAGCGTGTATTGTCTGCTTTAGGCATTGAGGATGGTCAAGCTTATAGCGATACGTCAGTGATTTTGCCATATTTACATGAAATGCCAAAAGCTTTAGCAGCTGCTGACTTAGCAGTGTTCCGTGCAGGGGCTGTAGGGTTAGCTGAATTAACAGTAAGAGGCATTCCCTCTATTTTAATTCCTTATCCCTATGCGGCTGAAGATCACCAAACCTATAATGCGCGAGCTTTAGTAAGTACTGGAGCAGCGCGTATGATAGTGGATAAAATGTTACAAGGAAATGATTTAATTGGGGAAATTGAATTTTTTATGGAAAATCCAGCGGAGCGTGCTCGTATGTCTGTAGCGGCCAAATCACTAGGCAAGCCACAGGCCGCACATGATATAGCTCAATTAGCCCTAGATATTGCAAAATAAATTATAAGGAGCGATTAGACCATGCTAGATGGTATTCATAAAATACATCTCATTGGCATTGCTGGCTCAGGAATGAGAGCTATTGCCAATATATTAATCAGTCAAGGTTTTGACGTATCTGGTTCTGATATTCAAGAATCAGCAGTAACTGAACGATTTCGTAAGATGGGCGCCACCATTCATATTGGTCATAATGCAGAGTATGTAAATGGGGTAGACGCTGTAGTTCGCTCAACGGCTATTCATGAGGATAATCCTGAATTAGTAGCAGCTAAAGCGCAGCACATTCCTATTTTACATCGTTCTGATATTGTAAAGGCGGTATTGGATATTACAAAGGGGATTGCTGTAGCCGGTGCTCATGGTAAGACAACTACGACTTCTATGTTAGGCCAAATCTTTGTGGAAGCAGGACTAGATCCTACTGTTATTATTGGCGGTGAAGTAGATTATTTAGGTGGTAGCAGTCAGTGGGGACAGGGCGAATACAGTATTGCTGAGGCCGATGAAAGTGATGGATCTTTCTTAAAATTGAATCCTCATGAAATCGTCATCACTAACATTGAAAATGATCATATGGACCATTATGGGACGATGGAAAATTTATTAGTTGCCTTTGGTGAATTTGTTGGTAAGTTACCTGATATTGGTGTTGCTGTTGTATGTGGTGATAATTCAAATATTCAACAGATAATGACACAAGTGGATCGTCAGTTTATCACCTATGGCTTAGAGTCAAGCAATGAATATACTGTACAGAATATTCGTTATGAAAAAGGTATTTTAGTGTATGATGCCTATCATACGTCTGAACATATAGCTACAGTTCGTTTAAAAGTGCCTGGTACACATAATGCGCTTAACTCTCTAGGGGCTTTAGTTATGGCTATTCGCTGTGGCATTCCTGTTGAGGTTGCAGTTGCTGGTTTAGCAAAATTTACAGGTGCTAAACGTCGTTTTGAAACGAAGGGACACAGTCATGATGTGTGGGTTGTCGATGATTATGCCCATCATCCAACTGAGATTGCCGCTACCTTAGGGGCCGCTAAAGCTTTGGAATCTCATCGTGTAGTTTGTGTATTCCAGCCTCATCGTTTCACTCGAACAAATCTATTGTTAAAGGAATTTGGTCAGGCTTTTCAAAAAGCCGATGTGCTGTTTATTACTGACATTTATAGTGCTGGCGAAGACCCTATAGAGGGGATTGATGGACAATCTATTCCTAAGATGGTAGAGGCAACTACTGGGCAGACCGTGCATTATATTGCTAATGTAGAGGATGTACCGCAAGTAGTAAAAGCTGTATTGCAGCCTAATGATTTAGTCATTACTATGGGGGCTGGCAGTATTAGTCAATACGGTCCTAAGTTGTTAGCAGCATTAGAAGAGGAATAATCATGAAGGATAAACAAATTATCGTATTAATGGGTGGTCCATCGAAAGAGGCAGAAGTTTCACGGCGTACCGGTGAATCCATTGCTCATGCTTTAGATGGTCTTGGCTATAAAGTTAAAACCCTAGAATTAGTACCAGAACAAGTATTGCAAGATATTAAAGCCCTTAAGGGCGATGTTGTATTTAATGCATTACATGGTAAGTTTGGGGAAGATGGTGCGTTACAAGGATTACTTGAAATGGCAGGCATCCCTTATACGGGCTCAGGTATTATGGCTCAAGCCGTAGGGATGAATAAGAAAATTAGTAAAGATGTTTTTGTTGGATCCCAGATTCCAACAGCACAAGCGGTATCATATAATCATGAACAGCAAAGTGAAGATGTTATTATAGCGCATATTAAGGCTAATTTTACGTACCCAGTTGTATTAAAACCGGCTACACAAGGTTCTAGTATTGGTGTAGTTATTGTTCGTCAAGAAACAGAGTTAGCAGCAGCGGTAAAAGAAGCGTTAGTTTTTGACCATATTTTAGTGGTTGAACAGTATTTAGATGGTCGTGAATTTACTGTGTCTGTATTAGATGGTAAAGCCTTGCCAGTGATTGAAATTCGCCCTCATTCTGGGGAATATGATTATGCTTCAAAGTATACGACTGGCGCAACCGATTATTTAGTGCCTGCACCAATTGATGAAAAGTTAACGGCTAGAATGCAATCCATTGGTGAAACTGTTTATAATGAATTACAATGTAGCGGTGTTATCCGTGTTGATATTATGACCAATAGCGCAGGTGAGCCATTTGTTTTAGAGTATAATACAGTGCCTGGTATGACGGCTACATCTTTGGTACCTAAGGCAGCTAATGCTATGGGGATTGATTTTCCAACCTTATGTGAAAAGATTTTATTATCTGCTGGTTTAGGTAAGTTTTAATTAAATGTGGAGATAACAAGATGAACGGAGAGACTCGTCAGTATTCATCTAGTTCAAATCAGCATATGCACAAAGGGCCCAATGAAACTAATTGGTCTCATTGGGCTGAGCAAAATAGTGATGATGTTGTAAAACCAAACCCTCAATCTCGCTTTATACCGCCACAGTCATCAGAGTTTGGTCAGTTGCATGATTTTCATCAGCCTAATGAGTTTGGCACTTATCAAGATGATATGGGTGGTTCTGGCAATTCAGAGGAACCGCCAGGCCCACCAAAACGACCTCATGCTTGGCGACGACGTGTTGTTTGGGGTGGTGGGGCGCTACTAATTATTTGGGCGCTATTATTTATGCTGCCTATTCCTTTTGGTACAATCCAAGTAGTCGGTAGTGATAAAGTGACGGTGTCTGATGTAATGGCAGCTGGTAATATTCGCTATCCTGTAAATTTATTACAGATTAATAGTGGGCAATTGGAAGAACGCTTACAACATGATTTACGCGTGGAAACAGCTAAAGTTACCTATGTATTACCTTTGACTTTACAAGTAAATATAACGGAACGTCAGGCTGCAGCTGTAGTGGCGACTCAATTTGGTTTTGCCACTTTAGATTCATCTGGGCGTGTTATTAATTTAGGACCAGCTATTGAAGATACATCCGCGCCCATTATTTCCGGAATTAAATTAGGAAATGTATTATTGGGAGATATGATTGATGTAGCTGTTATCAAAGGGACATTAACATATTTAGGTTCTATTAGTGCAGAGGGGCGTAAACAAATTGCTGAAATTAATGTAGGGGACACGCAACAATTAATTGCTTATACGGTAGATGGTTTACCATTGCACTTGGGGGATACGAGTGAACTAGATAAAAAAGGGCCTTTATCAGAAAATATGCTGCGAGATGTAAAGGCTCGTGGAGTAGCAGCACAATATTTAGATGTGAATGTAAAGGCGCCCTTTATTAAGACGCCTTAATATAATAATGGAAGAGGAAGCATGTTAAAGCAAGGTCGTTGGGCGATAGCCGCTGTAAGCATGTTGTTAGGCGTCATGTTGGTAGGGCAATATAAAATGACGCAAAGTATTGCGGCTAGCAACATTCATTTACAGCGTACAGGAGATTTAACACGTGAACTGACGGCAGTTGAAAAGGAACGGGATGAACTACGTCAGCAATTAGAAGCAATACAAAAAAATAATGCCACTGCTAGTGCAGTGAGTGATATTAACTTATTAAAACAACGAGCGGGCCTCACTGATGTGAGTGGTCCAGGAGTAGTCATTACAATTAATGACAGTAAAGTTCCCGTAAAAGATAATGAAAATCCCAATCTCTATTTAATTCATGATGAAGATTTATTACGTGTTCTCAATGAATTGCGCGCTGGTGGTGCTGAGGCCATTGCTATTAATGATCAGCGCTTAGTAGGCACTTCAGAGGTACGTTGTGCAGGACCAACGGTTATGGTAAATGGTAAAGTATTTGCACCGCCTTTTGTTATTAAGGCCATTGGTGATCCAAAAACATTATCAGCCGCTTTAACCATGCGTGGTGGTGTAGTAGAATCTTTAAAATATTGGGGGATTGAATTAAAAATCCAAAAAGAAGATAACATTGTAGTACCTGCTTTTTCAGGAACCTTTAAGGAGGAACATTTAAAAGAGCTTAATCAAGGAGGCGGTAAAAAATAATGATGTATTTATTTATCGCTGGCGGGTTAATTTTGGGGATTGCTATTGGCGTGTTAACTCCATTAGAAATTTCACCTATTTATGCTAAATATACTTCGGTTGCCTTATTAGCCGCTTTGGATAGTGTATTTGGTGGCACTCGAGCAGCCTTAGAGCGTATCTTTAATTTATCTATCTTTTTGACCGGTTTCTTTTCAAATTCACTATTAGCCGCTTTGTTAGTATTCTTGGGCAATTTTGTTGGTATCGACCTCTATTATGTTGCATTAATCAGTTTTGGCTTACGATTGTTCCAAAATACCGCAGCAATTCGTCGATTACTTTTGTCAAGACGTACAAAATAAGGTATACTTTTACTTAAAAGAGTGGAAAAAATAAAAAAAATAGTGTAAAATGAAATGAAACTAGTTATAATAATATTGAATATAATCACTTAGTTTGAAATAAAGGGCATATAAATCTTACGGGCAACAGGAGGAGGAACGTAAATGTCGGAATTCGCAAGTATTAAAGTTATTGGTGTCGGTGGTGGCGGAAGCAACGCCGTAAATCGTATGATTGACAGTGGCCTTCAAGGTGTAGAGTTCTTGGTAGCCAATACAGAAACACAAGCATTAGATAATTCAAAAGCAACAACAAAAATCCAATTAGGTGAAAAATTGACTAAAGGTCTTGGTGCCGGTGCTAACCCAGAAGTAGGGGAAGAAGCTGCTCAAGAAAGTCGTGAAGAAATTACTAAAGCCCTTCAAGGTTCCGACATGGTATTTGTTACTGCTGGTATGGGTGGTGGCACTGGTACTGGTGCAGCGCCAATCGTAGCAGAATGTGCTCGTGAAATGGGTGCGTTAACTGTTGGTGTTGTAACAAAACCATTTACTTTTGAAGGTAAACGTCGTAAAAATCAAGCTGATAAAGGTATTGAAATGTTAACTAGCAAAGTAGATACAATTATTGTGATTCCTAATGATAAATTATTGCAAGTTGTGGATAAAAAGACTCCATTGAATGAAGCCTTCCGTACGGCTGACGATGTGCTTCGTCAAGGTATTAAAGGTATTTCTGATTTGATTACAGTACCAGGTCTTATTAACCTTGACTTTGCTGACGTTAAAACTATTATGACTAATCAAGGGGAAGCTTTGATGGGCATTGGTATCGGCGAAGGTGAAAACCGTGCTGTTGATGCTGCTAAAATGGCAATTAATAGCCCATTATTAGAAACTTCTATTGAAGGGGCTAAAGGCATTCTCTTGAATATTACTGGTAGCAATGATTTAAGCTTATTCGAAATTAACGAAGCGGCTGAAATCATTTCCGAAGCAGCGGATCCAGAAGCAAATATTATCTTTGGTTCCGTTATAGATGAAAACCTTGGAGATCGCGTACAAATTACTGTTGTAGCTACTGGCTTCGGGGCGCAACCTAAAACAGGTGTGACAAAATCTCCATTTGGAACCGTAGGGCCAGAAATTCCTACATTTATGAAACGCTAATTAAATAATTAGTTTTGTGTTGAGATTTGAGGAGGTACCTTATGAACAAGAAATTATTCGTGGCTACTTTAGCCTCTACTATGTTAACTGGCGCTGCTTTTGCAGCTGCTGTACCTGTAACTGACATTAACGAAGGTCAGAGCAAAGTGGGTGTTGAATACAGCTTTAACCAAAGCGTAACTGGCGAAAGCGGTCATGCTGATGGTTTTGGTGCTAACTTACAAACTGCTTTAAGCGATAAATGGGCTTTACAATATGCTTATAGCAAAGTAAATCTTGATGATCAGAGCGATTTGAAAGATCATCAATTAGCAGCTGTATATAAAATCCATCCAAATGTAAACGTATACGGTGCTGGTACATACATTAAAGCAGCTGGCGATCATGAAACTGGTATGCAAGCTGGTGTAATTGGTCATGTGCCATTAGCTGACAAACTTAATGGTTATGCTAAAATCGGTTTTGGTAATGACATCAAAAATACATATCAAATCGGTGCTGCTTATGAGTTAAACGAAGATTTAGATCTTAATGTATATTATCAATATGATAAATACAGTGTAGATGGCGATCGTGGCACTGTTAAAGGCTTACATGCTGGCGTAGGTTACAACTTCTAATATTATCTAGAGTTGTTACTACTAGGCAATAGCTAGTGATTAATCAAGTCCGTGACTATAGATTTCTATAGTCACGGGCTTTTTTAATCTAATTATTAGAAAAAATAGTATATAAAATAGACACAATAGTGTATAAAATAGACACAATAGTGTATACAATATTCTTTTGAAAAACAATGCATTTCCGCTTGTAAGAGACACCTATTTTAGTTATTATTAAGTAAGGAATTATTAACTTAAGATGGGATGGTGTTATAAATGACTATGAGTATGGCTGCTGCGCACGCCCGTGGCAAAAAAGCAAAAGATAATATTTTCGTCATGAATGCACGAGCACAGGAAGATGCTCGACAAAATGGGAAAGAAAATGTATTGAATGGCACCTTGGGTTCTATTATGGACGAAGAGGGGAATATTGTCTTCTTAAAAGCCGTAGAACATGAATACTTGCATTTACCACGCAATGAATATACTGCATATGCGCCTATTGCAGGCTTGCCAGAATTTTTAGAAGCTGCTCAAAAAGAGTGCTTTGGTGAATCAAGACCAGACGCTTTAATTTCAGCTGTGGCAACGGCTGGTGGTACTGGTGGGATTCATCATTTAGTTCATAATTATACTAACCCAGAAGATGTGGTTCTTACAGCCGATTGGTATTGGGGTGCTTATGAACAAATTTGTGGTGATAATCACCGTCGTTTAGAAACATATCCTTTGTTTGATGAAAGTTTGCATTTTAACTTCGAAGCTTTTAAAGCAAAAGCTTTAGAAGTAGCCGCTAATCAGGAAAATGTAGTGTTAATTTTCAATACACCTGGTAATAATCCTACAGGTTTTAGCTTAACGGATGAAGATTGGGATAAAGTCATTGGTTTTGCTAAGGAGTTAGTAGGCAGTGGCAAGAATAAAGTTATTATTGCTTGTGACGTTGCATATATTGATTACTCTGGTGAAAAGCAAACAGTACGTCGTTTCTTTAAAAAGTTTAGCCAATTACCAAAAGAAATTTTAGTAGTAGCTTGCTATAGTTTATCTAAAGGCTTTACTATGTATGGTCAGCGTGTTGGCGCGATGATTGGTATTACATCTGATAAAGATGTTAATAATGAATTTACAGAAATTAATGCTTTAACATCTCGTGCTACTTGGTCTAATATTTGTCGTCCAGCTATGCGCACTATGGCGAATATTGTAAATGATCCAGCTAAGTTGGCTGCTCATGAAAAAGAACGTGCTGAATATTGTGAATTGGTGCAAGAACGTGCTCATATTTTTACAGAAGAAGCGAAAGAATTGGGCGTTCCTTGCTTGCCATATTGTGGTGGTTTCTTCTTGACGATTCCTACTGAACATAGTAAAGAAATTGTTGAGGAATTAACAAAAGATCATGTGTATGTCATTGCTTTAAAACATGGTATTCGTATTGCTGCTTGTAGCATTCCTAAGCGTCAAATGCATGGTTTAGCTAAAACTGTATATAATGTAATGCATCGATTAGGTCATTTATAAAAGTAGTTATAAGTGAATTGATGTAAGATTTTCTCTATGTTTTCTATGGATATAGAGAAGATTTGAGAATATACAATGTAAGTAAGATGTTAATATAAAAATCCGGTAACTAATTTTTATAGGTTAGTTACCGGATTTTTTTTATGTTTATATAGTTTAATGAGTCTGTTTTTTAGCCTTAGCAGCTGCTAAATCTTTGGCCGGTGTAATAGTTCCCGTTTCTTCGTCGACAAATTGAACGCGGTCCAGTTGTGATTTTACTTGGCCCCGAATAAAGTCGAGATAAATACGGTATAATTCTTTTTTTTCAACCAATTCTGCCTCTGTTAAGGCTTGACCGGACTTCTTTTTATGAGCTAATTCATTGATACGAGCTAACACATCATTAATTTCCATACAATCCTCCCAAGTAGTAATATGTAATTATTATATCATATCGGTCAATGAGGTTCTATGCGAAACTATAAGATATAGGGGGCAATAGAAGGGGCTTTTTAGAAGGTGTGTTGTTTGATGTTTCCCTAATGTTAGTGATATAATTGTAAAAGTATGAGGTTTACTGATTGTTTATGGTACAATATGAATTAGAAGATTATATGCTATCAGTGTTAGAGATAGATTTTTAAAAGTATCTAATTTTTATTTTTAGAAGCAATTAATTCTTTAGCGGTCATGTAAGATATGAGTGATAGCACATAGTGAATAGGTATTCGATAATGGCATTAGGAGTCTATAATAATGCGTGTAACTAAAGCTATTAAAGCAGAACAAATTGAAATATTAGAAACTATATATAAAGATGCCAAGCCGGCACTACATTATAATAGTCCTTTTGAATTATTAGTGGCGGTTGTATTATCGGCACAGTGTACGGATGAGCGAGTTAATATTATTACGAATCGTTTATTTCCTACTTATAGTGATCCAGCTGACATGCTTGCCTTAGGTACTGCAAAGTTAGAAGTACTAATTCGTGATTGTGGTCTCTATCGGGCAAAAGCTGCTAATTTAATTAAAACTTGCGATATTTTGGTGCATACCTATGGTGGTGAAGTACCAGCAGATTTTGACAAATTGGTACAATTGCCAGGAGTAGGGCGTAAAACAGCGAATGTACTAATTTCTGTTTTGTTTGATATACCAGCTATTGCTGTAGATACGCATGTGTTTAGAGTGTCTAATCGCTTAGGCTTAGCACGTGGCAAGACACCTGAAGCGGTAGAAGAAAAACTTAAAAAAGCGATTCCCATGGAAAAATGGAGTGCGGCACATCATTGGTTGATTTGGCATGGTCGTAAAATATGCAAGGCCCGCAAACCTGTATGTGGTGAATGTCCGTTGGCTCATGTATGTCCGTCAGCGGGTAAGGAGGCATAAAATTGAAAGAAGCAATGCAAAGTATAATTAATAAATTTAAAGAGCTAGGAGTTACGGGAAGTGACGTAGTAACAGAACTTTTGCGCTTTCGTGTATTGGATCAAATATTACAAGGTAGTTCTGAAGTTCGTCAATGGGGGATTACTGGTGAAAAGCTATATGAATTAGCTACGCAGAGTACAGTAGAGGTTTTTGGTCCCATTCCTTATGATCAAGCGGGTTTTGAACGAGTGTATGGCCCATCGTTTGCAATAGAAGTGATGGATTTTATTAGTGAAACTGGTTATGTGGAAGGGATTGTAAGTGGTGAACAATGGCGTTTGCCATTTAAGGAAATTATTGAAACACATAAATCCACGGAAGGTATTATTTTACTTGCCTTTATTGAAGAATATGCTAGCTTAGCTGAAGAGATTCTACAAACTCTGCCAGTAGAGCGTTTATTATTGTATACGCCATCAGAGACATGCTATAACTTATTTAAGCAATTATATCCATTGGCACCAGTCATAAATGAATGGCCAGACGATGTAATTTTTGACCATATTATTGCGGCATCGACTGGTTTATTCCGAGCACCTGTACAGATAATGGAAGAGTTAGCAACCCGTGTAGGCAATATTACAGAATTAGGCACGGCTCATTATTTTATTCCTATTAGTGCGATTCAGGACCAGGTAGGCATGAATCGTATGGCAGTACAATATATGCTTTTACAAAAGCGTTTGCAAACTGTACGGGAATGGGCTCCTTTAGGGACATATGAGTTTGTATATACTAATTATGATGTAAAAAAAGTAGGATTGGAGATTCGTGAGGTTATAGACGATGGCTGGCGCAGTACACCATTTATTGCCTTGCCACATGAAGTATTAGCCTCTATGGATACGTTTTCGTTAGTGCAGTATGGTTTATCACTATGTGGTGTAGAACCTGCTATGAAGGCGCAATTGCCTACGTTAGGTGAAGATGGCTTTACCTCATTAGATCCTAAAGTGCCTTTATATGTGCAGAAGATTTTTAGTGCTTATGAAGCGACTCGTCTAGTAGTAGAACGTCAGGGCTTAGATGTGCAGTTAAAACTTGTTGAACAGCCTGGCCGTCCTAGCGGTGAAGCTTTGGATGAAGTGGCGTATGCAGAATTAGTCGAACAGGTGGATGTATCTCAGGACACAGACGCATATTGGTTATTTACGAATGCGCAAGCTGCCTATATTTGGTATACCTATTTCCGTAGTGAAAAAGGGAAAGCTGTATTAACTAAATTAGCTCAGATGGTTTTATCATCAGCGGCCTTATTGCAGTTGATGGGCAGTGTACGGCGTAGTGTTATTAAGGAAGAGGCCCTAGCTGAATTAGCCGGACAATTTGAAACAGCGCGAGAAGCACGTAAACAAGCCTTAGAAAAAGCAGACAAGGATTGGCAGACTGCTATTGAAACTATGGCGGCTGAAATTGTGCCACCGGCTGAAGTAACGAATTGACAGGATTGAGGAATTGGGATAAAGTAAAGGAATAGACTAGGAGGTACGTAATGGCTGTAGTAAATTTTGAGATTTATAAAGTACTTGGCACTTTATCTGAAAATAAAGATGGCTGGAAAAAGCAGTTAACTTGTACTAGTTGGGGACGTTATAACCCTAAATTTGATCTTCGCTCTTGGGACAGTGAGTACAATGGTATGACTAAGGGGATTACTTTGTCTCTAGAAGAAATTTTGGCGCTTCGCGATTTATTAAATGAAGTAGATTTAGAAGCGGCTTATGAAGAATCTGTAGCGGAACGTCAAGTTGCTAAAGCTGCTGAAAAGGCAGCTGAAAAAGATGGGGCCGACGAATAAGAAAAATTTTATCATTTTCAGTTGAATAAGTTGCATTAACTGATTCTCCATGATATAATCAATAAGCATAGTTTTGGACAGTGGAAAGAGGTGTATAGAATGAAAGAAGGAATTCATCCTAATTATGGTGAAGCTACCGTAACTTGCGGTTGTGGCAATACGTTTAAAACTGGTTCTGTTAAAAACGACCTTCGTGTAGACGTATGTTCCAAATGTCATCCGTTCTTCACAGGACAGCAACGTACTGCTCAGGCTCGCGGTCGTATCGAACAATTCAACAAGCGTTACGGTAAATAATTACTGTAGTCTAGCTATACAAATAATACGGCAGAGCTTCGGCTCTGCCTATATTTGTTTGAGAGAGGAGACGCTTTGGAAACAAAACGAGTTAAAAAATTTGTAGGTGGACAGGCGGTCATAGAAGGTGTTATGATGCGCGGCCCTAAGTATACAGCCACAGCGGTTAGAGAACCGAGTGGCCAGATTGTAGTCGATAGGACTACAACTAGTTCAATTAGTGAACAATATCCTATATTAAAGAAACCTTTATTGCGTGGTTGTGTAGCTTTATATGAGTCTTTAGTGATTGGTATGAAGGCGTTATCTTTTTCAGCTAAAGCGGCCGGAGAAGAGGAAGAAACAATGACGAATAAGGAAATAGCCATTACTATGGTTATTTCTACCTTATTAGCTATTGGATTATTTTTGGCTTTACCAACATATGCAGCTAAGTGGATTCCTGGTGTAGGAGATAATCATTTTGTATTGAATTTAATAGAAGGTGCTATCCGCTTACTTCTATTTTTGCTTTATATATGGGTTATTGGACAGACTAAAGATATTCGTCGAGTATTTCAATATCATGGTGCTGAACATAAGACCATTCATACCTATGAAAGTGATATGCCTTTAACGGTAGCGAATGTGCGTAATCATTCCCGGTTACATGCTCGTTGTGGCACTAACTTTTTACTCATTGTTATGGTAACAAGTATCTTTGTATTTGCTTTTTTAGGATGGCCTAGTTTATGGGAGCGTATCCTTTCACGGGTTGTTTTAATGCCCGTAGTAGCAGGGATTGCTTATGAAATGATTCGCTTAGCTGGTCGCAGTGATAACGCCTTGGTAAAACTCTTAATAACACCAGGCTTATGGTTGCAGTATATGACAACTCGAGAGCCCGAAGATGATCAAATTGAAGTGGCTATTCGCGCTCTTGAAGAAGTAAGACCTAGCGAAGAAGATGCTTATGAAGTGTAACTTTGTCTAGATAACGATAGTAGCTTATTAGTTATTAAGTAGAATATCAATTATTAATTAGTTATTAATTAGTTATTAATTCGTTATTAAGATGAAGAAATTGATAGAATTAACCTGAAAGGGGTACCCATTCATGGTATTAGTAGATAAATTACAAGTTATTGAAGATAAATATATGGACTTGGAGCAACGCATTAGTGACCCTGAAGTGATTGCTCGTCAACAAGAGTGGCAAAAATTAACACGTCAGCATGCTAGTCTTACTGAAACAGTACAAGCTTTTCGCGAGTATAAACAAGTGTTAACTGGCATTGATGAAGCACTTGAAGTATTAGAAGATAAAAGTCTTGATGAAGAGTTTCGTGAAATGGCACAAGAAGAATTAAAAGAGCTAAAAGAGCGTAAAGAAGATCTAGAAGAGCGTCTTCATATTCTATTGTTGCCTAAAGATCCTAATGATGAAAAGAATGTTATTGTGGAAATTCGTGGCGGTGCTGGTGGCGATGAAGCTGCTTTATTTGCTGGCGATTTATTCCGCATGTACACGAAATATGCAGAAGCACAGGGCTGGCGTTGTGAAATTATTGATGCGAATGCACCAGAATTGGGAGGCTTTAAAGAAGTCGTATTCTCCGTTGATGGCAATAGTGCGTATTCTAAATTGAAATTTGAAAGTGGTGTACATCGTGTGCAACGCGTACCAGAAACAGAATCGTCTGGTCGTATTCATACATCGACTGTAACAGTAGCTGTTTTACCAGAAGCAGAAGATGTAGACATTGAAATTAACGACAAGGACCTTCAAATTGACACTTATTGTGCCAGTGGCGCTGGTGGACAGCACGTTAACCGTACTGAATCAGCGGTTCGTATTACTCACAAACCAACTGGTATTGTAGTAGCTTGTCAAGATGAACGTTCCCAATTAAAAAATAAAGATAAGGCAATGCGCGTTTTACGTGCAAAGTTGCAAGATAAAGCAGAACAAGAAGCAGCTGCTAGTGTAGCCGCTGATCGTAAAAGTCAAGTAGGTACTGGTGACCGTAGTGAACGTATCCGTACCTATAATTTCCCTCAAGGCCGTGTTACTGATCATCGCATTAATTTAACTTTGTATAAGTTAGATGCCGTGCTTAATGGGGATTTAGACGAATTGATTCAAGCTTTAGTTGCGGCAGATCAAGCTGCTAAAATGCAGGAGGCTGATCAAAATGCCTAAGGAGCTATGGACGATTGGTCGTTTGCTCCAGTGGACAGAGCAGTATTTTCTCGGCAAAGGCGTCGAATCAAGTCGCCTTGATGGGGAAGTGCTGCTTTCTCATATATTGGGGAAAGATAGGATATATCTTTATACACATTATGATAAGCCGCTAACTAAGGCTGAATTAGATGCTTATCGTCCTTTAGTCATAGAGCGTGGTAAGGGTTATAGTGTAGCTGCTATTATTGGTGAAAAAGAATTTATGGGCCTTACTTTTTCAGTTACAAAAGATGTACTCATCCCAAGACCAGACACAGAAACGTTGGTAGAGGATATTTTAACAATTATCCCTAAGGAAGAAAGTTCTTATATTTTAGATGTATGTACAGGACCTGGGACTATTTTATATAGTTTGTTACATTATCTTCCTGAAGCGACTGGTTTAGGCCTTGATATTAGTAAAGAGGCCTTAACCGTAGCAGTGTCTAATCGGGAGCGATTACAGTTAGAAGAACGGGCTAAATTGTGCATGTCTGATTTATTTAGTGCTTTACAACAGGACTCACAATATGAAGAGGCTTTTGACATTATTGTGTCTAATCCGCCTTATATTCCTACTGAAGAAGTGAAAACATTAGCACCAGAAGTATTGCACGAGCCTATATTAGCGTTAGATGGAGGTGCTGATGGGCTTGATTTTTATCGGCGCTTAGTAGTAGAAGCTCCTCGGTATTTGAAAAAAGGCGGCTATTTAGCTGTTGAAATAGGGTATGATCAAGCGGAGAAAGTGATTGCTTTAGCTAATGCAGTAGGCTGTTATAGTGAAGTAGTGGCTAATGCGGATATTGCAGGGATTGTACGTGAATTACGGTGGCAGAAAATAGGTGATTAAAATGGCATTAGAAACTAAAATATATAGACAATTAGAAGACGCTGATATTGCTGAATTGGGCGCCCGCTTACGGGACGGTCAATTAGTAGCGATTCCGACGGAAACCGTATATGGCTTAGGGGCTAATGGGTTTGATGAAGTAGCTATGGCTCGTATTTATGAAGCCAAAGGTCGTCCGTCTGATAATCCATTAATTTTACATGTTCCTAATCAGGCTAGTGTTCTACCTTTAGTAAAGGAAATTCCACCTATTGCGAAACAATTAATGGATGCCTTTTGGCCAGGACCATTAACAATCATTTTGCCTAAGTCTGATAAAGTGCCACTTCGAGCTACTGGTGGTCTTGATAGTGTAGCAATCCGTTCTCCAGACCATGAAGTCTGTCGGGCTATTTTAGAAGCGGCTGGCGTGCCTATTGCGGCTCCTAGTGCTAATATTTCAGGCCGACCTAGCCCGACTACGGCTGAAGCTGTATACCACGATATGAAAGGGCGAATTGAGGCGATTGTTGATGCAGGTCCTTGCGAGGTAGGTGTGGAATCTACGATTGTAGAATGTGGTGAAGACAGCGTGACCATATTACGACCCGGTGGTGTAACTGACGCTATGCTACGTCAGGTGGTTAGTCAGGTAAATTTTGATGAAGCGTTGACAGCACCAGATGTGGCACCCAAAGCACCGGGAATGAAATATAAGCACTATGCACCAGATGGAGAAATGACTACTTATGTAGGCGTTCCTAAATTAATTAGTGAAGCTATGATTGAAGCTATGGAATCAATTCAAGCTGAATATAAAGCAAAGACGCAAGCTATGGCGGGTGAGCATAATATAAAACCATTACGATTTGGCTTCTTAATTAATGAGGAAGTGGCTCAATTCTTAGACATATATTTGGCTGATTTATCGGTGCCATTTGAATTTACTATTTATGGCAATGCGGCAGATTATCGAGGGTTAGCACGTTCATTATATGCCTCCTTATTGATGTTCAATGATGCTGGTGTGACTCATATATTTGCTACGGGCGTACCACGGCAAGGTTTTGGGCGAGCTATCATGAATCGCATGGATAAGGCGAGCGGCTATAAAATTGTAAATGCTATTCCTAAGCGATAATAATCAGGGCTTTAGTTATTAGGAAATGAGGTTTATTATGAATATTTTATTTGTTTGCACAGGCAATACTTGTCGCAGTCCAATGGCAGAAGGTTTATTGCGTGTAATGGCGGAAAAAGAAAATAAAGATATTACTACACTATCAGCGGGCTTATTTACAGCACCAGGGGGGCGGGTATCACCATATGCTGAAACGGCAGTTAAAGATATGGTAGATATTTCGATGCATCAGTCTCGACCACTCACTAAAGCGTTAATTGATGCGGCTGATTTAATATTAGGTCTTTCCTCTGATCATAAAAACGTATTACTTCGTCAATTCCCTGATTTGAAAGATAAAATAATGACCTTAGGTGAATGGGCTGGCACTCAGGAAGATGTAGCAGACCCATTTGGTGGCACACAAGAAGAATATGATGCCTGTGCCGCTCAAATTAAAACCTTATTAGCAAAAGGGTTAGCTAATTTAAAATAAGTTTACCTTAACTTTCATTGGTTAATTAATTTCTAATAATGTTACTTTTTAGAGATATTTATAGTTGTTGGTTAGTATTGATATTTTTAAATATAAATACTATTTTCTATAAATTGACAAGTATCTTTAGAATATGTACAAATGTCGTTGCTTGATTTAATACGACATAGTAAAATAGTGTGAGAGATATTTATATTTCAAAGTAGCGATTAGGAGGGATAGGATGAAAGTAGCCATTGGTGCAGACCATGGTGGAGTTCATTTAAAGGCTGCTGTAAAAGCGGTTCTTGATGAGCTTAACGTGGACTATACTGACTTCGGAACTGATTCTGAAGCATCAGTAGATTATCCAGACATTGCAGCTCCAGTAACTAAAGCGGTAGCAGCGGGTGAATATGATCGGGGCATTTTAATTTGTGGCACTGGTATTGGTATTGGTATTGCGGCTAATAAAGTAGCGGGTATTCGTGCGGCACTTTGTCATGATACATTTTCCGCGCATGCTTCGCGAGAGCATAATAATGCAAATATTCTTACTATGGGTGAACGGGTTATTGGCCCAGGTCTAGCAACAGATATCGTAAAAATTTGGCTAACTACTGAATTTGAAGGGGGCCGTCATGAACGGCGTGTTGCTAAAATTGCTGAATTAGAGGCGTAAGCCTTTATAATTTGGGAAACAACTTTTATTTCATAGGCACTATGAGTTGAGTGTGTAGGAGGTAATGCTATGAGCATTCTTAAAGGTCAAGATCCAGAATTAAAACAATGTATTGATTTAGAGTTGAGCCGTCAGCGTAATAAATTGGAAATGATTGCGTCTGAAAACTTTGTTTCAGAAGCCGTTATGGAAGCGCAAGGCAGTGTATTAACTAACAAATATGCAGAAGGTTATTCTGGTAAACGCTATTATGGTGGCTGTGAATATGTTGATATGGTAGAAGATTTAGCTATTGCACGAGCTAAAAAATTATTTGGCGCTGATCATGTAAACGTACAACCTCATTCTGGTTCTCAAGCTAACTTTGGGGTATATTTTGCACTATTAAAACCAGGTGATACTATTATGGGGATGAACTTATCTCATGGTGGTCACTTGACTCATGGTTCTCCTGTTAATGTATCAGGCACATATTTTAACATTGTACCGTACGGTGTGAATGCAGAAACACAACAAATCGACTATGATGAAATGCGTAGTATTGCTTTAGAAACTAAGCCAAAAATGATTATTGGCGGTGGTAGTGCATATTCCCGCATTATCGACTTTAAGAAAATGGCTGATATTGCTCATGAAGTAGGGGCTATTTTCATGGTTGATATGGCTCATTTTGCTGGTTTAGTAGCTGCTGGCTTACATCCAAATCCAGTGGAATATGCTGATGTAGTAACAACTACAACACATAAAACATTACGTGGTCCACGTGGTGGTATGATTCTTTGCAAAGAAGAATATGCAAAAGCTATTGATAAAGCAATCTTCCCTGGTATTCAAGGGGGGCCTTTGATGCATGTTATTGCAGCTAAAGCCGTTGCTTTTGGTGAAGCCTTACAGCCAGCTTTCAAAGAATATGCACAACAAGTTATCACTAACGCTAAAGTATTAGCAGCAGCACTTGAAAAAGAAGGGTTCTTAATTGTTTCTGGTGGTACAGATACTCATGTAATGTTAGTAGATGTACGTAGCTGTGGCTTAACTGGTAAAGTGGCAGAGTTCTTACTTGATGAAGTAGGGATTACTTGCAATAAAAATACAATTCCATTCGATCCAGAAAGTCCTTTTGTAACAAGTGGTATTCGTTTGGGTACACCAGCGTTAACAACTCGTGGCTTAAAAGAAGCTGATATGGAAGAAATTGCGTCTATTATTGCTTTAGTTCTTAAAAACTCAGAAGATAAAGCAAAACATGAAGAAGCGGCTAAACGAGTAGCTGCTCTTTGTGAAAAATATCCTATGTATCCTAATCTATAATACGAGTAGCAGAGAGAGAGAGTTTCACATAGTGTGAGCAGGTTATACATTAGAGACTAGATTGTAGTATAATGTATAGTACACACAAAGTAATGCACAGTATTTAGGCATAAGGAGGCACTAAATTTTATGAATGTTAATGTAATGACTCATCCCTTGATTCAACATAAAGTAACCTTGATTCGCAATGTAGAAACAGGGTCAAAAGATTTTCGTGAATTATTGGAAGAAATTACACTATTAATGGGTTACGAAATTACTCGTGACTTACCTTTGGAAGATGTAGAAGTTCAGACACCATTAGTAAAAGCAATTGGTAAACAAATTGCTGGTAAAAAATTAGGGATTATTCCTATTTTACGTGCTGGCTTGGGCATGGTTAATGGCTTGTTGGAATTAATGCCAATGGCTAAGGTGGGGCATGTAGGTTTATATCGTGATCCTGAAACCTTAAAACCAGTTGAATATTACTGCAAATTGCCTTCTGATTTAGCAGGTCGTCGTATTATTGTGACTGACCCTATGCTTGCTACTGGTGGTAGTGCATCAGCAGCTATTACGCTTTTAAAAGAAAAAGGGGCTCGTGATATTCAGTTGATGTGTCTTGTTGCGGCCCCACAAGGGGTAGAAGTAGTCAATAAAGAGCATCCTGATGTGCGCATTTATGTGGCAGCTCTTGATGAAGACTTAAATGAACATGGCTATATCTTACCTGGTCTTGGTGATGCAGGGGACCGTATTTTTGGTACTAAATAATGTTCCTACAATACGAGAAATAGCTGTTAGCGTATATAGTGTATAAAATTAAATAGTTTGACAATAGAACAAGAATTGGTAGCCAATTCTTGTTCTATTTGTATATATAGGTCTTAAAGGCAGGTGTCTTATATGGATTTTACAAAGATTACTGAGAATTTAAAAACTCGTGGCTATACAGTTAAAAGATTTGCTACTGGTAAAGAAGCAGCACAATACTTAAATGAGGTTATTAATGGGGTGTCAGTTGGCATTGGTGGTTCTGCTACAGTAAGAGATATCGGGTTATTTGAATTATTAGAAACACATAATATTGTATATTGGCACTGGCAACAAGAACCAGATAAAGCACGGCATGGGGCAATGGATACAGAGATTTATATTGCTTCTGTGAATGGGATTGCTGAAACGGGTGAGATTGTTAATATTGACGGCAATGGAAATCGCTTAGCTTCCATGATGTTTGGACATAAAAAGTTATATCTAGTTGTTGGTAAGAATAAAATTACAAAGACTTATGAGGATGCTGTATGGCGAGCTAGAAATATTGCAGCGCCACAGCGAGCTCAACAATTGAAGGTAAAAACTCCATGTGCCATTAAGGGAGATCGGTGTTATGATTGTAAAAGTCCAGAACGAATTTGTCGTGGTATGGTAACTATGTGGGGCCCTACTAGCAGTATGGCTTGTGAAATTATTTTTATTGATGAAGAGTTAGGTTTATAAGAAGAGCAGTTAGCTGTGAATAACTTTCTGTAAAAAACATAGCTTAAAAAATAATTAATCATTACTTAAATGCATAGAATATGATTTTTTATCATTGGACATATATCTATATATCGAATATAATAGATGTATAGAAAACAGTAAATAACATAATATATTTATGCATAGTTTATATTTGATGTTTAACGTAAAGAGAGGTAACTAATGAAAATGAACAAGTCTTTAAAAGTATTAACATTATCTTTGGTAGCTGCAGGTGCATTTACGTTTGCACAAGCTAATGGTGAAATTACTTTAGATCAAGCTACAGAAATCGCATTGGCAAAAGTGCCTGGTGCTAATGCATCTCATGTTTATAAAGCACATCCAGATTGGGAAGATGGCCGTAAAGTATATGAAGGTAAAATCTTCTTCAATGGCGTAGAATATGAATTTGAAATTGATGCAGCTACAGGCCAAATTACAGAGTGGGATATTGACCGCGACTAATAGAATAAAAGATAATTTTAATTCTAATTTATAAATAATAAAAGAGCCCCTAATTAGGGGCTCTTTTATTATTTGTTATTTTTTGTAAGGATATTTAGTGTTATAGGATTAAAACATTAATGTTAAGAAACGCATAATAAACATGGCAACTATAGCATTAACTACACTTAGTAATATAAGAAGAGGCCAATATTTAACAGGTATATCAGCAACGCCTAACAAGCGTCCCATATATTGTAATTGAGAGCCTATTAAGAAGATTGCCGGCATTAAGATAGTTGCACCTGTACCATCTAGTATGCCTTGTCCCATTAAACTTACCGCTATTCCTACGCCAGCAGAAGAAGATAACCAAGAGGTTAGTAATACCGTAATAGCTTCACCAGGGAGACCAAAGACAGCCATAATTGGCCCAAATATAACACCTACTAAATCTAATATGCCTAATAGTTTTAATATAAGCGCTAGGGTATAGGCCATTAATACATTTGGTAATAAATTAGTGGTACCTACTGTAAATCCTTTACGGGCACCAATGATAAAAATATCGAAAGGATTTTTACTTGTTTTATTGTTGCTCATTAGTGAAGTCCCCCTTATAAATGGTATTTAAGGCGATACGGCAAAGTACTGCACCTAAGAATTTTAAAATAAAAATACATACTAATGGTATTGATAAAGGGAGAACTAATACTCCAAAAAGAGCGGCTCCATTTGAAAAGTAATTTGATATCATACCAGCTCCACTATATTGCCATTGAGCAATGATTATGAGTTCTTTTAAAGTAACTTGTTTATTATCGAAAAGTTCTTTAGTGAGGGCTGCGCCAGCATCAGTGCTTTGTAAATCAGTGATTAAAGCTAAGCCAGTTCTACCTGGTACTCGCATAATAGGATATAAGAGCGGAGTTAATAGTTTGTGAGCAGCACGGATTGCACCATATTCAGTTAATACTTCTAGAATACCAAGGGCAAGCATAATAGATGGAATAAGTGATAAAGCAAAAATAAAACCTTGTCGTGCACCTTCACCTTTTACACCTAGGAAGTTTAATTTACTTCCTTCACCACTAATGATACCAAATTTGCCACCTAATGTAGTAAAGTCGAAAGCGCCAAGCCAAGCATGGCCTTGAACTTTCATAAAAATTCCCGAGAAAAATAAGATTGCTACGGCTAAAGCAATGTAGTCAGTCCATTTTGTTTTGGGGTTCCAATCAGTTTGGTTTTGTTCTTGAATTTTCATTTGTAGCCCTCCTTTGAACAAATATACTTGTATAGTAGATGAAAATATTATAATATAGAGTCATGGACTCTTTCAATCCCTATTACTAAAATTTTTTAAAAATTTAATCAAAATGTTTATCTGTTATGTGAAGTTATTGATTAAGTATTTATAAGAATAATAGCTTTTGGAAAAGTTTTGTCTGTTTAATTATTTAAGGAGGGACTTATATGAGTAATGTACTAACATACTATAATTATTTACATACTATACCAGAATTAGGTTTTGAAGAGGTTAAGACATCTAAATTTATTGCTGATAAATTAGTTGAATTTGGTTTTGACAAAGTTGAGACTAATGTGGGCGGAACAACAGGTGTAGTAGCGACATTGGATAGTGGAAATCCTGGTCCAACAGTGTTATTGCGTGCTGATATGGATTGTTTAGCACATAATATTAATGGTGAGGTAGTCCTTAGACATACATGTGGACATGATAGTCATTCTTCAATGCTTTTAGCAACTGCTGAAGAAGTGATTAAAAACTATTCTGTTAAGCAGGGAAAACTTAAATTTTTATTTCAACCAGCTGAAGAACTTGGAACAGGAGCTCATGCAATTGCTGATGCCGGTGTTTTAGAAGGAGTAGATTATGCTTTTGGTGCTCATGTACGGCCGTTAGAGGAAGCTAGCAATGGACAAGCTGTTGCGGCAATATATTATGCATCTTCAGCTACTATTCAAGCGACATTTACTGGGGTTACTAGTCATGCTGCACGACCTCTTTTAGGAGTTAATGCATTAGATGCTGCAGTTCTTGCAATTAATGCTGTTAATACTATTCATTTGCGTCCTACAGAGTCCTACAGTGTAAAGGCTACACAGATTCATGCAGATAGTGGAGTAACTAATAGCATTCCTGGAAGTGCAGCTGTAACATGGGATTTGAGAGCTCAGTTAAATCCAACAATGAAGGAACTTCATAGTAAAGTTATACAGGCTATTACTAATGCGGGAACTGCTAATGGATGTACGGTTGCATATGATGACAGTAAAATGTTAACAGCTGCAGAGCATAATGAAGAATGTATTGAGTTATTAAAAGCAGCGATTATTGATGTATTAGGTGAAGAAAATATGGTGCCAGAGGTAGTAACTCCTGGTGGTGAAGATTTTTGGGTGTATACAAATCGTTATCCTAATTTAAAAGCAGGCTTTTTTGGTTTAGGATGTGATTTAAAGCCCGGTCTTCATCATCCTGATATGAGTTTTGATACTAGTGCCTTAGAAAATGGAGTGAAAATATATTTAGCAACACTTAAACATTTGAAAACTATTTAATATATAAATTAGTTAAATAGTTAAACTTTAAATTTAAAATTATATGAGTGGTAAGAGAAGGACATGCGATGATATAGTTATTGCATGTCCTTTTTATATGGATTAATAGTATAGCTAGATTTGTGATATGATCTAACTTTTAGGATATGTTTTAACTTTAGTAAGTAAGAGCTAGAAATAAATTACTTTTGTTTATGTGTTAGTTTTAATTAATTTTGTAAGTTAAGGATTTCGTTAATAGAATAATATTAATATAAGAGTTTGTTGGTAAATTATAATTAAACTTCTTGACTTGAAGTTGGCTCCAAGGTATAGAGTAATCATATGAGTAAGACGAATACATATTGTCTTTCATGGGAAAGGAAGCGAACGTTAAGTAGAAGGAGTGAATATTGATGAAAGTGAAGCGAATTTTGGCAATTACTTGTTTAATTGTGAGTACAGCTATGACAAGTATAGCTGCTAATGAAGTGAGTTCTCATATGACAGGAGGCAGTACTATGAAAGTTTCAGATTCAGAAATGGTGACTACATCAGGGAAGGTTGTACCAAAGCAAACAGCTGGGCGTAAAGTATTAGGAGAATTTGCTCCTACTTTTGCCCATTTAAATGATGATGTATTATTTGGTGAAGTATGGAGTCGTGATTTAGAATTATCAGCTAAACAACGTTCAATTATTACTATTACTGCATTAGTTTCTCAAGGATTAACTGGTGAAGCTCTAAAAGCACATTTGCAAATGGGTAAAGCAAATGGAATTACTAAGGATGAAATTGCTGAAATTTTAACACATATTGCCTTCTATGCAGGTTGGCCTAAAGTATGGGCAGCCTTTCCTATGGCACAAGACATATGGTCCGATAAATAAGAAATACAGTTAAAAGTAACAAAAAGGAAGACACTCTGCAAGCAAATAGTTAAATCGAAGACTTTTTGACTTTACGCCACTGAGCTTATATTCTTGACTCAATGATAGTGTCAACATAGGTACTCTTAAAAATAAAGTTAAGGAATTTGTACAACGGAAAGTCGAAAAGGGAAGACACTCTGCAAGCAAACACTTAAATCGAAGACTTTTGGACTTTACGTTACCGAGCTTATATTCTCGACTCAATGATAGTGTCACCATAGGCATTCTTAATAAAATAAAGTAGAGGAATTTGTACAAAGGATAAGTCGGAAAGGGAAGACACTCTGCAAGCAAACACTTAAATCGAAGATTTTGGTTTGCGGTAGAGTGTCTTTCCTTTCTCCACACATCTGTAAATTCCTTAACAATATTTTGTAAAATCACTTGCGCGACACTACCATATGAGGTAGAATATAGGCGAGGATATTTTTTTATCAACGCTGGGACATAATCTGCACCGGCGGGATGAAAGAGGTACAGCATGAAAGATTTATCGGAGGTGTATCAACGAATAGCTCCGGAGTTAATGCGAATTGTTGAAGAACGCTATATACTGCTGAATCACATATCATATGCTCAACCTATTGGTAGACGCATGTTAGCTATCCTTAGCAAATTATCAGAACGAGTTGTACGATCACACGTGGAGATTATGAAAGATAATGGCCTTGTGGGATTTACACAACAGGGAATGATTTTAACTGAAGAAGGTAAGGAATTATTGCCTCAGTTAAATTCATCTATGCACGAGTTAAATAAAATTAGTGAGTTAGAAGCTAAATTAAAGGAAATACTCAACATAGATGAAGTGATTATTACTAATGGTGGTGGCGAAACAGATATGGATCGCAAGGAACTTGGGTTCCAAGCGGCCAAAGCGCTACAAGGGATTTTGCAAAATGGTAGTGTCTTAGCTGTAAGTGGCGGTAGCACTATGGCAACGATGGCGGAAGCGTTGCCAGCCAAAAAATGTCAAGCTACAGTAATCCCCGCTCGAGGTGGTATTGGTGAGCGTGTGGAGTATCAGGCTAATGTAATTGCATCTGTTATTGCCGATAAAATTGGCAGTACTTATAAAATGCTACATTTACCTGATGGGCTATCACAAGAGGCCCTAAACATTCTCATGACGATGGAACCGCAAATTAAAGAAGTCATTGAATTGGCTCACCAAACAGATATATTGATGTTTGGTATTGGCGAAGCTTTGCACATGGCTGAACAACGTCACATTACAGACGCACAAAGGGCTGTTTTACGGACTAAGCGAGCTGTAGGTGAAGCGTTGGGCTATTATTGTGATATTGGTGGCAATATTGTGTATACTACGAACAATGTAGGTATCACATTGACGGATATTGTCAACATTCCTCATGTAATTGCCGTAGCTGGTGGTGCTGGTAAAGCGAAAGCTATTATTGGTGTTATGCGAGCTTGCCGTAAAGGTACACTGATTATTGATGAAAGTGCAGCTGAAGCAATGGCTGCTTTATTACAGATTAGCTAGTAAATATATAGATGTTGGACATATCTATATAGTAGATTGTAACTATTGTAGGTAGATTGTTTATCTAGGAGGAACTATCATGGCAGTAAAAATTGGTATTAATGGATTTGGTCGTATTGGTAAATGTGTAATGCGTGCAACTTTGAATAATCCTGATGTAGAAGTAGTGGCGATTAATAATATTGGGGACATTGAAGGAGCGGCGCTTCTTTTCAAATATGATTCCGTACATGGCAATTTGAAAGAAGATGTAAAAGTAGATGGCGACTATTTAGTTGTAGATGGCAAACGAGTTCGTGTATTTGAAGATCGTAACCCAGCTAATCTTGATTGGTCTTCTGAAGGGGTAGAAATCGTTGTAGAAGCAACTGGCCGTTTCCGTAAACGTGATGAAGCAGCACAACATTTAGGTGGTACTGTTAAAAAAGTTATCATTTCAGCACCAGCTAAAGAAGAAGATATTACAATTGTAATGGGTGTAAACCAAGATAAATATGATCCAGCAAATCATCACATTATTTCTAATGCAAGTTGCACAACTAACTGCTTAGCTCCATTTGCTAAAGTATTAAATGATAAATTTGGTATTAAACGTGGTTTAATGACGACAGTTCATTCCTACACTAATGACCAACGCATTTTGGATACACCACATAGTGATCCACGTCGTGCTCGTGCAGCGGCTTTATCTATTATTCCAACAACTACAGGGGCAGCTAAAGCGGTTGCTTTAGTATTGCCTGAATTAAAAGGCAAATTGAACGGGTTTGCACTTCGTGTACCAACTCCAAATGTGTCTATTACTGATTTGGTAGCTGAATTAGATAAAGAAACTACTAAAGAAGAAATTAATGCAGCTCTTCGTGAAGCGGCACAAGGCGAATTAAAAGGTATTTTAGGCGTTTCTGATTTACCACTCGTATCTCATGACTTCAACGGCGATTCTCGCAGTTCTATCGTTGATGCTGATTTGACGATGACGATGGAAGGGAATATGGTAAAAGTTGTTTCCTGGTACGATAATGAATGGGGCTATTCTAACCGTATTGTAGACTTAGCTAAATTCATTGCTGACAAAGGCTTATAATATTAACAGGGGACTATGTATATAGTCCCCTATTTTACATGTCTTTTGGGATTATATGTTACTAGGTAAGTATTACTACTATCGGAGGTTATGATGAAACAGACGATTGAATCTATAGATGTAGCTAATAAACGTGTATTTGTCCGTGTAGATTTTAATGTACCTTTAAAAGAGGGCGTTATTACTGATGATACTCGTATTCGTGCAACATTGCCAACCATTAATTATTTAATTAGTAAAGGGGCAAAAGTGATTTTAGCCTCTCATTTAGGTCGTCCAAAAGGGGAGCGTAAACCTGAGTTTACCTTGAAACCTTGTGCCGAACGATTAAGCGAATTATTAGGTAAGTCTGTTGCTTTTGCTGATGACTGTGTAGGCGAAGCTGCTCGCAAAGCAGTAGAGGCACTACATGATGGTGACGTATTATTATTAGAAAATCTTCGCTATCATAAAGAAGAAGAAAAGAATGGTGAAGAATTTGCTAAGGCGTTAGCAAGTTTAGCTGAAGTTGGGGTTAATGATGCATTTGGGGTATCTCATCGGGCACATGCATCGGTAGAAGGTATCACTCAATTTTTACCAATGGTAGCGGGCTACTTATTAGAAAAAGAAATTAAATATGTAGGTGGTGCTGTTGAACATCCAGAGCATCCTTTTGCTGCTATTATTGGTGGCGCAAAAGTAAGCGATAAAATCGAAGTTATTTCTAATTTATTACCAAAAGTAGAAGTTCTTATTATTGGTGGAGGTATGGCCAATACCTTTATCGCTGCTAAAGGCTATCCTACAGGGGCATCTTTAGTGGAAGCTGATAAAATTGAATTAGCAGCTTCCTTAATTAAACAGGCTGCTGAAACTAATACGAACCTTCTATTACCTAGTGACTTTGTAGTGGCTGATGCATTTAGTAATGAGGCCAATCATAAAGTAGTACCTGCTGATGGTATTGAAGATGGTTGGATGGCTTTAGATATTGGACCTGCTAGCCAAAAAGCCTTTGCAGATGCATTGAAACCAATGAAAATGATTGTTTGGAATGGGCCAATGGGCGTATTTGAAATGGATAATTTTGCAGCTGGTACTAATGCAGTAGCTAAAGCTGTGGCAGAAGCCGATGCAACGACTATTGTAGGTGGTGGGGATTCAGTAGCTGCTATTGAAAAGAGTGGTTTAGCGGCTAAGATTTCTCATATTTCCACTGGCGGTGGTGCTTCATTAGAATACTTAGAAGGCAAAGCACTTCCAGGGATTGTAGCATTGGCTGATAAATAAGGAGGCTCTCATGCGTAAACAAATTATTGCTGGCAATTGGAAAATGCATACTAATTTAGCAGAAGCAACCATTTTGGTGGAAGGGATTAAAGAAGCCTTAGCTAAGACTTCAGTCGAACGAGAAGTTGTTGTCTGCCCCCCGTTTACAGGACTTGGTACAGTAGCTGATTTAATTGATGAAACTACCATTGGTTTAGGTGCTCAAAATATGTATTTTGAAGCTTCTGGTGCTTTTACGGGCGAAGTGTCTCCGTTAATGCTTACTGACGTAGGCTGTCATTATGTTATTTTAGGTCATTCTGAACGTCGTCAATATTTTGGTGAAAGCGATGCTTTGATTAATCAGAAAATTAAAGCAGCTTTTACGTATGATTTAGTGCCTATTCTTTGTGTTGGTGAAAGTTTAGCACAAAGAGAAGCTAATGAAACACAGGCTTTTATAGATAGTCAATTAACCGTTGCCTTAGCTGAGTTAACGGCTGCCCAAGTTAGTCAAATGGTCATTGCCTATGAACCTATTTGGGCAATTGGTACGGGTAAAACAGCCACAGCAGAACAAGCTGGTGAAGTATGTACGGCTATTCGTCAAAAAGTGGCGCGTTTATTTGATGAAGCTACAGCTGAGGCAGTTCGTATTCAATATGGTGGCAGTGTTAAAGGCAGTAATGCGCAAGAAATTTTATCACAACCAGATATTGATGGTGCTTTAGTTGGTGGTGCAGCATTAAAAGCAGATGATTTCATGGCTATTATCAATGCTTAAAATTAAATATACAGTAAGCCTGATTATTGCATAATATATTTGTGAAATTAGGTAGTCAATATAGATTTGAAAGGAATTGTGTATGGCAAAATTGAAAGCCCCAGTAATGCTAACTATTTTAGATGGTTTTGGCATTGGGGATATAAATGACCCTACGAATGCAGTGGTACAGGCAAAGCCAGAGAACTTTTTAAAACTTTGGGAAACCTATCCTCACACTCAATTACAAGCGTCTGGTCTTGCAGTTGGTTTGCCAGAAGGGCAAATGGGGAACTCTGAAGTAGGGCACTTAAATATTGGTGCTGGTCGTATTGTATATCAAGAGTTAACCCGTATTACTAAAGATACGGAAGATGGTAGTTTTTTCAATCGACCAGTAATAAAAGAGCTGTATGAGCACGCAAAAGCAAGTCGTTTGCAAGTCTTAGGCCTGTTATCTGATGGAGGCGTTCACAGTTCTTTAGATCATATAAAAGCGATTATAAAAGGCGCTAAAGAGGCTGGAGTTACTGAATTATATGTACATGCTTTGTTGGATGGCCGTGATGTACCACCACAAAGTGCCTTAACCTATTTAACTGATTTAGAAACGTATATGCAACAAATTGGTCTAGGAACGATTGCGACTATTGGTGGTCGTTATTATGGCATGGACCGAGATAAACGATGGGAACGCATTGAAAAAGCCTATGAAGCTATCGTAGATGGTGTTGGTGTAACAGCTAGTTCTACTAAAGAAGCTATTGAGGCATCTTATAATAATGAGGTTGTAGATGAGTTTGTTGTACCGGTGGTATTGAATGCAGATGGCGCTATTGCAGCGAATGATGCCGTTATATTTGCAAATTTCCGTCCTGATAGAGCACGCCAGTTGACTCGTGCGTTAGTAGATCCAGAGTTTGCAGGGTTTACTCGTAAAAAAGGTTTATTGCCACTTTATATGGCGACTATGACTAAGTATGAAGATGGTTTACCAACTCACATTGTGTATGAGAAAGAAGTGCTTACTAATACGCTAGGACAAGTGCTAGCTGATGGTGGGTATACGCAACTTCGTATTGCTGAGACAGAGAAATATGCTCATGTTACCTATTTCTTTAATGGTGGTGAAGAAGTGCCATTTGCAGGGGAAGAACGGATTTTAGTACCTTCACCAAAAGTGGCAACCTATGATTTGCAACCTGAAATGAGTGCCTTAGAGGTGACCGACAAGGTAGTGGCAGCTATAGAAGGTGGTCAATTTGATATGATCATTTTAAATTTTGCTAATCCTGATATGGTAGGTCATACCGGCGTTTTAGAAGCAGCTGAAAAAGCAGTACAAACAGTGGATGCTTGCTTAGGGCGCATTGTTGAGGCTATTAATAAAGTGCAAGGACATTTATTGGTAACGGCAGATCATGGTAACTCTGAAATGATGGTAGATCATACTACAGGAGTTCCACATACGGCACATACAACCAATCCTGTGCCACTCATTTTAGTGAGTGAAGCTTATAAAAATGCACAGCTTACAGCTGGTAAACTATGTGATTTAGCGCCTACTATGCTTGATTTAGGTGGCATAGTACAACCGGCTGATATGACGGGCCAAAGTTTATTAGTAAAAGAAAAATAATATATATTTATAGAGTAGATTAATTGATGTTCCTTTAAGGAGGTAACTATTATGGCAATGATTACAGATGTATACGCAAGAGAAATTTTAGACTCTCGTGGCAATCCTACCGTTGAAGTAGAAGTATATTTAGAAGATGGTACAATTGGTACTGCAGCTGTTCCTTCTGGCGCTTCTACAGGTATGTTTGAAGCAGTAGAACTTCGTGATGGCGACAAAGGTCGTTATCTTGGTAAAGGGGTAGAACAAGCAGTAGCTAATGTAAATGATGTAATTGGACCAGAAATTATTGGTTTTGACGCATCAGAACAAGTAGCTATTGACAACTTAATGATTGAATTGGACGGTACTCCAAACAAAGCTAAATTAGGCGCTAACGCAATTTTAGGTGTGTCTATGGCGGTAGCAAAAGCAGCAGCTGCTTCTTATGATTTGCCATTATTCCAGTATCTTGGTGGAACAAATGCTAAAGAATTACCAGTGCCTATGATGAACATTTTAAATGGTGGTGCTCATGCTGATAATAATGTAGATATTCAAGAATTCATGATTATGCCAGTAGGTGCTGAATCCTTTAAAGAAGGTCTTCGGGCTTGTGCTGAAGTGTACCATACATTGAAAAATGTATTGAAAGAAAAAGGCCTAGCTACTGGTGTAGGTGATGAAGGTGGTTTTGCTCCTAACCTTGGTTCTAATGAAGAAGCCCTTCAAGTTATTTGTGAAGCCATTAAAGCTGCTGGTTATGAACCAGGCAGTGATTTTAAACTAGCAATTGATGCTGCTTCTTCTGAATTCTATAAAGATGGCAAATACAATTTAGCTGGCGAAGGCAAAGTGAAAACAGCCGCAGAAATGGTAGAATTCTATGCTGATTTAGTAGAAAAATATCCTATTATTTCTATTGAAGATGGCTTAGCAGAAGAAGATTGGGAAGGTTGGAAGCTATTAACTGACCGCATTGGTAAAAAAGTTCAACTAGTGGGCGATGATTTATTCGTAACAAATACAGAACGTTTGGCAAAAGGTATTGTAGCTGATACAGCCAATGCTATTTTAATTAAAGTAAATCAAATTGGTACGTTAACAGAAACTTTTGATGCTATTGAAATGGCTAAACGTGCTGGTTATACTTGTGTTATTTCTCATCGTTCTGGTGAAACAGAAGATGCTACTATTGCTGATATTGCTGTGGCAGTTAATGCAGGACAAATCAAAACAGGTGCTCCAGCTCGTAGTGAACGTGTTGCTAAATACAATCAATTATTGCGCATTGAAGACCTATTAGCTGAAACTGCTCAATACCGTGGTCTTGATGTATTTTACAATATTAAGAAATAAGCTATAATAGCAGAGTCTATTAACTGATTAAACCTTTGAGGAAAGGCTATGTTTTATGAGATGATTTAGCTCATAAAGCACTCTTTTCTCAAAGGTTTTTATAATTCAGTAATAGTCCTTTTATTTTTATTAGCTGACTATTTTCTAGTGAATATAAAGGTAAAATTTTAACTTTTTATTGCTAGGAGCCCTATAATTCATTATAATGGAGAGTAGCGAATAAAAAGGGAGGTATAGCCTTGGCAAATTTATATATAGGCTTAGTTCATTATCCTATTTATAATAAGCATGGCGAAGTCATTACAACAGCGATTACAAATTATGATATTCATGATATAGCTAGAGTAGCCATTACCTATGATGTAAGCCGTTATTTTGTGATTCATAATATTCCTGCTCAACGTGACTTGGCCAAGCAGATTATGTCTCATTGGCAAACGGGGTTCGGAAGTACATATAATCCTGATCGTAAAGATGCTTTTGAGGAAGTAGTACTTGTTAATTCCATTCGTAGTGCTATTGAGGAAGTGACTAAGTTAGAAGGTCAGCCGCCATTAATCGCCACAACCGATGCTCGTACTTATCCTAATACAGTAAGCTATGCTTGGATGCGTAACACCCTTGAAAAGGGTCAGCAGCCTGTGTTAGTATTATTTGGTACCGGCTATGGTATGACGAAAGAAACTATGGAAGACTTTGATTATATTTTAGAACCTGTATATGGACATGGGGATTATAATCACCTTTCCGTTCGCAGTGCTGTTTCCATCATTTTAGATCGCTTGCGCGGTGAAGCTTGGTGGGAAAAGAACTGATATAAACACAGGATATTTTTAGGAGGTTTTAGTATGTCTGGACATTCCAAATGGGCCAATATTAAACATAAAAAAGGTAAAACAGATGCTTTAAAAGCAAAAATTACGACTAAGATTAGCCGTGAGATTACAGTAGCTGCTCGTATGGGCGGTGGTGATCCAGTAGGTAATATGCGTTTGAAATTGGCTTTACAAAAAGCACGTGAAAACAATGTGCCAAAAGATAATATCCAACGAGCAATCGCTAAAGGTGTTGGCGCTACTGATATGGATAATTACGAAGAAATTACCTATGAAGGGTATGGTCCTGGCGGGGTAGCGTTAACTGTAGAATGTTTGACTGATAATCGCAATCGTACCGCTGCAGATGTACGTCATGCGTTTTCTAAAAACGGCGGTAATTTAGGTGAAACTGGTTGTGTGGCCTGGATGTTTAACCGCAAAGGTGTATTTGTCATTGATAGTGAAGGTCATGATGAAGAAGAATTGACTTTATTGGCTTTAGAAGCTGGTGCTGAAGACTTGAAAGTTGAAGAAGATACTTTTGTTATCTATACTGCACCAGATGATTATGATGCGGTAGAATCAGCTTTAGCAGAGGCTAATATTGAAACTGTTGTAAGTAAGATTACAATGGTACCAGATAATACGATTGCCCTAGAAGGGGACAATGCTGTAAAAATGCAGAAAATGTTAGATGCGTTGGATGATCTTGACGATGTGCAAGACGTATATCATAATGCGGAGCTTCCTGAGGAAGACGAATAATCCCAATGAAATAAGCGCTATTACTGAACTTTTGAAGTTTGGTAATGGCGTTTTTTCTTTTTACTATACTTTTTACTCGTGGCTATATAATGGCTACATTATATATAGTGGCTACATTAGTTATTATAAATTTTGTCGTTTATTCAATTTTCGATGGTTTACTTCATTTTGTTTTCGGTTTAAGTTTGTCGGTAATTTTATTTTAGTGTGTTAGAGGTTTTTCAAACTGTGAAATATTGTCTATTATTGATAGGGTGCATATGGAAAGTAAAAATACGGTGAATTATGCATAATTGCTATATCTATTTTGCGAAAAATTGATTAATTAAGATGTATTATACAAGTCTTTATTGTATAATAAAAAGTGTCAAAAAACTTTTTAAAAATTTTAAAATCGTTAAATTATTATATCTAAATGTTTGACGATTTATTGGACGATACTATTTGACGGAACAGAATTGACGCCAAATAGGTCCTAGGCAGAGGGATTATTATGGCAGCTAAATTGGAAGTACGATTTCTGGGAACACCAGCAATCTTAAAAGACGGGGAGGAAGTATTCTTCTCTTATAACAAGGTCAATGCCTTGGTCTATTATATTCTAGTTCGTGGCACAGTAATGCGTGATGAGTTAAGTGGCATTTTATGGGCAGACAAACCAGATGCAGTAGCACGTAAAAATTTGCGTAATGCTATTTATGAAGCAAAAAAAATTCTAGGCGCTGATACATTTATTTCACCGCGTAAAGCGATAATTAAAGTTAACCCCGCCGTTGATGTAATCATTGATAGTAAATTATTTGAAGCCGATCCTGTAGGACAATTAGAACTATATAAAGGTGATTTTCTACAAGGCTTCTTTATTAAAGATTCCGTAGAGTATGAAGATTGGTATTTAGCTGAACGGAATCGATTAAAAAACTTGTACATGGACGCTATTAGCTCTAAATTACAAAGTGCAGTAGCAGATAAAGATTATAGTACGATTGAACGTCATGGGAAGCTTTTAATTTCTCAAAATCCATATGATGAAAGTGTATATGCTATTGTTTTGCGGGCTTACTGCGAGCAAGGTAAAATGCAACAAGCTATGGAATTGTATGAGGAAATGAAAGCCCTTTTCAAGAAAGAGTTGCAGTCTGATGTATTAGCAGAAATTGATGCTATTATTAAGGATGCTTTGCAACAAGAAGAAAAGAAATTTCAGAATCGGTCTCACCATATTGCAGTCCCTATTGGGCGAGAACGTGAATTAGAAGATATGACAGCTCATATTTGGTCTTTTATGCGTGGGCGAGCTGGAGAAGCATTGATTTTATTAGGCGATGCGGGTAGCGGCAAAAGCACTTTGAAGGACATAGCCTTAGAGAGCTTACAAGATGAAGTAGCAGTCATTCAAACTAATTGCTATCAATTAGAACGAAACTTCTTACTACATCCTTGGACGGAAATCGTTAATGGCTTAGTGCGTTTATTAGAAGCCAATGGTACGATGATTCCTGATTTTGAGTTAAACCGAATTTATGCATTATTTCCTCAAATGGATATGAGTATTGATCGAGATTTAGGTTTAGTAGAAATTAAGGATATTTTAAAATTTGACTCTATATTCCATACATTGTCGACGGTACTTGATGTAGCATCTGCCAATAAAAAATTAATTATTGTATTTGAAGATATTCAGTGGATGGATCCATTGAGTTTGTCTTTATTAAGTACGTTGATTTTACGAAAACAGTCCGATAGAATTTTATTTTTGCTCACAGGGCGAGACTCGCGTGAAAAGGATTTCCAGCATTTTATAACATCTATTGCTGTATATAAACGGCTTCATGTGACTCAGCTTAATCCATTGAATAAAAAGGACATTCGTCGCTATGTTGAAGCAGCCAACTTACCAATGGTGGTAGACGAAGCTTTATTGCAACAATTGCAAATTGAAACAGAGGGGAATTTATTTTTACTAACAGAGTGTTTAAATTCCTTAAAGACTACGGGTACTTTAGATAAATTGACTAATAATATGGCCACTGTTTTTAAAGCTAACTATCTTTCTTTATCTGAAGAACAGCAGAAAATCATTGACTTTATTTCCCTATTCTATAATGGCGCTCCTATCGCTATGATTGGGGAATATATGAAAATGGATACGTTGCGTTTGTTGGAATATTTAGAAGGCTTAGAAGCAAAGAATTTAGTAACGCCATTTTCACAACAAGCAGATGTTCTTTATGAAATTAGTCAGCAGAAGTTAAAAGAGTTCATTCAGCAGCAATTATCGCCTGAAAAATGGAAAATCTTGCATGGTTATTTAGGCTCTTTATGGGAAAAGAAATTAACTCACTCTAAAAAAGACGTAGTTATTTATAAGCATTTAGAATATCACTACGAACAAGCTGGTGAACTTGTTAAAATGGGGCATTATAAACTAAAGGGACTTATGTATTATTTGAACTTTAGTCATGAATTATTCCCTGTATTAAGTTTATCTGAGCCAATGCAAACAGGTGGTGCTAGCTATTTTACAGAAGCTGATACATTGCAGTATTTGAATGATGTTGAAAAAATGATGGAACGCATTCGTGAAACCTGCGGTGCTACAGCGGATGTAAAAAATCTAGAACTCATGTATTTACATTTAATTGGGCGTTATTTTATCCGCGAAGGTAAATATGAAAAAGGTGTTCGCTATATCCTCGATTTAATTGAACAAGCCTTAGAAATGCATAATCGTGATTATACCTTGATGGGGTATAAGCAAATGATTTACTATGACATTCAAACTGGTAATGCGAATGAAATGAAGAATTATCTTGAAATAGCACTCGATTTAGCGGTTGAATGTAATTATCATAAAGAAGTAGGCATTCTTTTGCGTCTTAAAGGGCTTAATATGATTATGCAAGGTGATTTTGATGAGGCGGAACGTCTTTTAAATGAATCTATTGCTACCTTTATGGTGACGCAAACTGTGGCACGGCGCTATGCGTTAAATATTGCGGCTGCTTACAATTACATTGGTGAAATTCGCCGTGGTCGTGGTCAGTTTGAAGAAGCCATTGAATACTATGACAAGGCACTAGCTATTTGTAATGATCAACAAGCTTATAGTTCTTGGGTTGTATTCTCTTGTAATGCAGGGATTGCAGCTTATAATTTGGAGCAATATGAAAAAGCTCAAATTTATTTTGAACAAGCTTACGAATTCTTTAATCGTTATGATTTTTACTGGCGTCGGCCGATTGTTGAATCCTATTTGGCTTTATTGGCTATGCGTGAAGGGCAAGAATCAGCGGCTATACAATATATTGATGATGCTATGGCTAAATTGACGATGATGAATAACCCGCAAGAAGTAGGGTATGTAAATATGGTGATTGCTTTAATTAAAGCTGAATATCCACAATCTGAGATTAGCAAACATTATCGAGGGAGTATAGGCATGTATTCGGGAAGAGCGTTGCGATATCTTGATGTATATCGTGATACGCATGAACGAGCTCGTTTAGAATCCATTAATGAAGGCTAAGTATTCAGTTTTCAAAGAGATAGATGATATCATCTATCTCTTTTTTTGCTTTCTCAATTTAGCCTGATAGAGAAGTAGTTAGTTACCTTAATAAAAAACGTCGAAAAAAGGTCTATTTATCAAGTAGAAAATTATCATTCTCATAAGTTATATTAATAATCTTTTTATTGAAATTTGATGACAAATTATTTATACTTAAAAAAGTTTGACAATTTTACGACAAACGAGAGGTATACTATAGAAAAGTAAATATTTACTAAAGCCGGACTTTTTTCATTGTAAATTATTGTAGTAAAGGAGTTGAACGTGTATGGATATTTTATTGAATCCCATAGTGGTATCAGTTATTGTGATGTCAGCCGTTTGTTTAATGAAAATGAACGTGCTACTAGCTGTTATCATTGCTGCTCTTGTAGCAGGCACTATTGGTGGTATGTCAATTAGTGACACCGTAGGATCCTTGATTAATGGGATGGGTGGCAACTCTGAAACAGCTCTAAGCTATATCTTATTAGGGGCATTAGCTGTAGCAATTGGCCGCTCTGGTTTAGCTGCTGTAGTATCTCGTAAGATTACGCAAGTAGTAGGTAGTAAGAAAATTGCTTTCACATTCTTAATTGCCTTTGTAGCTTGTTTTTCTCAAAACTTGATTCCAGTACACATTGCATTTATTCCTATTTTAATTCCACCATTATTAGCTTTAATGAATCATATGAAATTGGACCGTCGTGCAGTAGCTTGTGCGTTAACATTTGGTTTAAAAGCGCCATATGTTAGTTTGCCAGTTGGTTTTGGTCTCTTATTTATGACAATTCTTAAAGACCAAATGGTAGCCAATGGGGTAGATGTTTCCATCAGCGATATATCTTCAGTTATGTGGATTGGCGGTTTATCTATGTTAGTTGGCTTAATTTTAGCCGTATTCTTCTATGCTAAAGATCGTCATTACGAAGATTTACCAGTTATTGGTGCTGATGAAAATCCTGAAGATGTAACTATGACAAAAGATTGCTGGCTAGCATTATTAGGGGCGGCGGTAGCCTTTGTAGCGCAATTATATTTCAAATCCTTACCAATTGGTGCTATGTGTGGTTTAGGTGTTATGATTGTAACTGGTGGCATCAAATGGAAAGATATGGATAATATGATGGACGGCGGCGTACGCATGATGGGCTTCATCGCATTTGTAATGTTAGTTGCAGCTGGCTATGCTAATGTGCTTCGTGAAACACAATCTGTTCAAACTTTAGTTGAAGCAACTACAGCTATTATTGATACAAAATTTGCTGGTGCTTTACTTATGTTATTAGTTGGTCTCTTAATTACTATGGGTATTGGTACTTCTTTTGGTACAATTCCAGTTATCGCGTCTATTTACATTCCAATGGGGACGCAATTAGGATTTGGTGTACCTGCTATTATCCTTCTTATTGGTATTGCAGCCGCTTTAGGTGATGCTGGTTCACCAGCTTCTGACTCTACATTAGGACCAACTTCTGGTTTAAATGCGGATGGTCAGCATAATCATATTTGGGATACTTGTGTACCAACCTTTATATTCTATGATATTACTTTAATTATCGGTGGTGTTATCGGGGCATTAATGCTCGGATAAGTTTAATTAACTAGGCATAATTAGGAGATAATTGTAATGATAAAAACTGTTAAAGCAATTAAAGAAGTAGTATTAACTGGCAATGATTTAACCTTAGCTGAATTAATGGCGGTAGCTCGTTATGATGCTAAAGTTGTATTACCAGAATCAACAATTGAAAATATTAAAGCCTCTCGTGCTATTGTAGATAATATTGTGAACAGCAATGCTGTAGTATATGGTATTACAACCGGTTTTGGTTCTTTATGTCGTGTACATATTTCTAAAGAAGATTGCTCCCAATTACAAGAAAACTTAATTCGTACACATGCTTGTGGTTTTGGTAAGCCATTTAGTCGTGAAGCGACTCGAGCTATGATGTTAATTCGTGCTAATGCATTAGTAAAAGGGTATTCAGGGATTCGTTTAGAAACCTTAGAAACCTTAATTGCTATGATTAATAAAGGTGTGCATCCATACATTCCTGAAAAAGGATCTTTAGGTGCATCTGGTGACTTAGCACCATTATCTCATATGGTATTGCCAATGCTTGGCCTTGGTGATGCAGAATTTGAAGGACAAGTTGTGCCAGGTAAAGACGCAATGGCTAAAGCAGGGATTCCTATTATTGCGTTAGAAGCTAAAGAAGGCTTGGCACTTATTAATGGCACGCCAGTACTAACTGCAGCAGGGGCGTTGGCTCTTTGGGAAGGTTTATGCCTTCTAAAATTAAGCGATATTGCAGCTGCTTTATCAGCGGAAGCTATGCGTGGTATTATTAATGCGTATGACGAACGGATTCATACGATTCGTCCTCATAAAGGGCAATTAGACACAGCACGTAATATGCGCGAATTATTAAAGGGAAGTACATCAATTACACAGCAAGGTGAATTGCGAGTTCAAGATCCATATTCCTTGCGTTGTGTACCACAAGTACATGGTGCTTCTAAGGACGCGTTAGCTTTTGTTAAAGAAAAAGTGGATATTGAAATTAACTCTGTTACAGATAATCCAATTATTTTACCAGATGGTGATGTTATTTCTGGTGGTAACTTCCACGGACAGCCAATGGCACTTCCATTTGACTTCCTTGGCATTGGTTTAGCTGAAATTGCCAATATTTCAGAACGCCGTTTAGAACGATTACTCAATAATTCATTGAGTGGCTTCCCATCATTCTTAGTAAAACATTCTGGCTTAAATTCCGGCTTTATGATTACTCAATATGCAGCGGCTGCTTTAGTAAGTGAAAATAAAGTGTTGGCTCATCCTGCTTCCGTTGACTCCATTCCTTCGTGTGAAAATCAGGAAGATTTGGTAAGTATGGGCGCTCATGCAGCTCGCAAAGCAGGGGAAATTGCTGATAATGTACGACGTGTAGTGGCTACTGAAATTTTAGCTGCTTGTCAAGCCATTGACCTTCGTGAAGATGAATTTACTTTAGGTGTTGGCACAGCAGCGGCTTATAAAGCTGTTCGTGCAAGCAATAAATTTATCGACTATGATAAAGATATTGAAATGTTTAAAGAGTTAGAAAAAATAACTGCTATTGTAGCTGATGGTACTTTACTAGAAGCTGTAGAAGATGTAGTAACTCTTGAAATTTAATATAACTTACTAATTACTTGCCCTCAAGTAAGATAGAAGAACTCCTTAGGCCATCGCTATTTATTGTTAGGACCATAGCGTGATTGGCATAGGGAGTTCTTTATTTATAAGTATCGATATGATATAATTGATTTGTAATTGATTATGGTTATTGATTGTAATTTTTGTTTATATAAATTGGTAAACAAAAATTCATAAATAGTTGAATCATGTATAGTAGGTAATCATACATTGTAAGTGTATATAATATATGGAGGAGTCATAGATGAAAACATATGATATTATTGTTGTTGGTACTGGCGGTGCTACAATTGTAGCTGATGCGGCCATTAGCAAAGGTAAACGGGTAGCCATTATTGAAAAAGGCAAATTTGGTGGCACTTGTTTAACTCGTGGCTGCATTCCTACAAAGGTAATGGTTACTGTGGCCGATGCAGTTCGTGAAATTGAAGAATTACCTAAAATTGGGGTAAAAGTTCAGCCAGCGATCATTGATTGGGAATTGATGTCAAAACGTGTATGGCAAAAAATTGATGAAAGTAAAGGGGTAGAAGCATATTACGATAAGTTTGATAATGTAGATGTGTATCGTGGTGCCGCTACGTTTGTAAAAGATAAAGTATTGACCGTGACATTAAATACAGGAGAAGTGACCGAAGAAATTACAGCACCTATTATTGTTTTAGGTGTTGGGGGCCATACCAAAGTAAATCCTATTAAAGGCTTAGAAGAAGCTGGTTATATGAGTAGTGAAAGCCTATTCGGCCATAAATATCCGCAGACTCCACTTAAATCCTTAGTAGTTATGGGTGGGGGCCCGATTGGGACTGAATTTGCTCATGTATTTGCTGCTGCAGGGACGAAGGTTACTTTAATTCAGCATAATGTACGTTTGTTACCTAAAGAAGATGCCGAAATTTCTGAACAGATTTATAAAGATATTACACGTTTAGGTATTGATGTTATTTTAAATCAAGAACCTGAAGAAGTGCGTGTAGAAAATGGCGAAAAGGTTGTTGTAATTCGTGATCGTAAGACTGGTGAAGTTCGTGAAATACGTGGGGAAGAAATTCTTATGGCTTCTGGCATTAAACCAGCTACTGAAGAACTTAAACTTGAGAATACATCAATTCAAACCAAACGAGGTGGTTGGATTGTTACTAATGAATTTTTAGAAACTTCTGTAGATGGTGTGTATGCTTTAGGTGATGTGAATGGGGAGGCGCCATTCCGTCATAAAGCCAATTATGAAGCTGATATTTTAGCGCATAATTTATATCATGCCACAAGTCCACAAGACTTCCGTTGGGCTCGCTATGATTTAGTGCCAGCAGTAACCTTTACATATCCTCAAGTAGGTCATGTTGGTTTAACAGAGCAAGAAGCCATTGAAAAAGGCTATGAAGTTAAAACGGGTAAGAACTTCTACTCATCTTCTGCTAAGGGATTTGCCATGGGTTTTGATCCAGGCGATGAGAATGATGGCTTTGTAAAAATTGTGGTCGATACAAAAACAAATCACATTTTAGGCGTTCATGTTATTGGTCCACAGGCGTCGATTTTGTTCCAGCCATTTGTTAACTTACTCAATAGCGGAGATACACCATTAGTGCCTATTAATGAGGAAATTGGTTCTACTTTGACTAAACAACTTCGTCAAGAGGGCTTAGTTCGTAAGATGGATCCTCATTCAGTGATTACAGTTGGCGAAACAATGTCGCCACATCCAACCTTGTCAGAGGTTATTATGTGGACTCAAGTATACTATGAGCATCGTTGGTAAGATACACTTTGTAAAAAGACTGTAATATTTGAATATATAAAATACCTTTCTTAGTTTGTTTGATTCTTGATGCTAGCTTATTGTAAGCTAGTTATTTAGAAATATAAAAACTGAGAAAGGTATTTTTTACATTATTTTGTATTGATAATCGATGAGAAAAGATGTATACTAGGGATACTGATTAGAGCATGAATTTATGGATGTATTGAAGAATACAGTAGGAGAAGGGTATGCAAGAACAATTAATTCGATGGTTTGTTAAAGACTATGATTGTATTAAAGCGCCTGCAGTGCGTACACGGTATGGCAATTTAACAAGTATAGTTGGTATTGTCACTAATTTAATCATTTCATTGGGTGAATTAATTGTAGGCTTTTTAATTGGCTCTATTGCAATGGTCAGCGATGCTATTCATGATTTAGCTGATGCTGGGGGATCTACTATATCGTTGCTAAGTTTTAGATTTTCTGCCAAAAAAGCTGACCAAGAGCATCCTTATGGTCATGGGCGTATAGAATATTTGTTATCAATAGGATTTTCTATATTGCTTTTTGTGGTAGCTATACAACTACTGATTGAGTCAGTAGGGCGTATTTTTAAACCTGAAATTGTGGATTTCTCCATTTGGGCTTTACTTGTTATGCTCTGTGCTATGGGGTTAAAAGTTTGGTTATATACCTTTTTTAAATCTATTGGCGAGCGGATTAATTCTCCCATATTAAAAGCCAATGGCTTGGAGTATTTATCTGATGTATGGGCTACCTTAGGTATTACGATTGGCTTAGTTGTAGGTGGCCTTTTTAAAATTCCTGTAGATGGTTATTTAGGCGCTATTGTCTCCTTGATGATTGGTCGTGCGGGGTATCATGTGTTGGCTGATGCTATTAGTCGATTGTTAGGCAATGAGCCGAGTCCTGAGATGGTAAAGGATATTGCTAATTTTGTGAAATCATATCCTGGTGTTTTGGGAATTCATGATTTAATGATTCATGACTATGGTCCAGGCCATGTATTTGCTAGCATTCATGTGGAAGTAGATGCTAAAGAAGATGTAATTAAAAGTCATAGTTTAATTGATAGAATTGAACGAGATGCGCAAAAAGAATTATATCTTCAGTTAACCATTCATATGGATCCTCTATTAATAACTAAAGAGTCGATGGCATTATATGATAAAATTCATACTGTAGTTAAAGCGTATGATGAAAAATTGAGTATTCATGACTTACGGGCTGTAAAGAGTGATGATAAAACGCATATTTTATTTGATTTAGTCGTGCCTTATTCGGATAGACAACGAATGGATACCATTGCACAAGCGATTAAGAAAATTTTAGAAGCCATGGATCCTACCTTTGAGATTACTATTACAGCTGAACATAGTTATACAGGCGATGAAAATATTCATGATTATGATTAAATTATGTTTAAAGCATAACAAAAGAGGCGCTCTCTTAAGAGAGCGCCTCTTTTGTTGTAAGAATATTATTTAGTAGTTTATGACTACTGCAAACACGGAGAACGATTATAAATCTATAAGATTAGCTATCTTTTTACATTTAAATTTATTCAGCTAATTCAGGTTTAATTGTTTCTACACGACCTGCGTTTAAATCTTCTGGATATCCATTTTTAGCAAAATCAGCTGCTGCTACAAATAGAATATCGGTGGAGGAGTTAAGGGCTGTTTCAGTGGAGTCTTGTAATACCCCAATAATAAAGCCAACACCAACAACTTGCATTGCAATATCGTTAGAAATGCCAAATAAACTACATGCTAATGGAATAAGTAATAGGGAACCACCGGCCACTCCAGAAGCACCACAAGAACCAATAGTGGCAATAATACTTAATAAAATGGCTGTACTAAAATCAACTGGAATTTGTAATGTATTAACGGCTGCTAATGTCATAATAGTGATTGTAATAGCAGCACCGGCCATATTAATAGTGGCACCTAGTGGAATTGCAATTGAGTATAAATCAGGGGATAGACCAAGTCGTTTAGCCATATTCATATTTACAGGAATATTGGCTGCGGAACTACGGGTAAAGAAGGCCGTAATGCCAGATTCACGCAAACACTTAAACGTAAGAGGGAATGGATTACGTTTCATAACAGCAAATACAATAATTGGATTTACAACTAAGGCAACAAAGAACATACTTCCTAGTAAAGTGCCTAGTAATACAGCGTATTCAAGTAATGCTTCAATACCATTAGTGGCAATAGATTCAGCTACTAAGCCCATGATACCAAATGGTGCTAAACGAATAACCCATTGTACTACTGTTGTAATTGCATCTGAAATACCAACAAAGACATCTTTAATTTCATCTTTAGCATGACGAAGGGCAAACCCGATAACTACAGACCAGCCGAGAATACCAATATAGTTACCAGTCATGATTGCATGAAGTGGATTATCGACAATATTACGTAAAAGAGTAATTAATACTTCTGCAATCCCTTCTGGTGCTTTGGTATCTTGTGTTACAGCAGTTAAATGCAAGGTTGCAGGGAATAAATAACTGGCAAATACAGCAATTAAAGCAGATAAGAACATACCAATCACATACATGCTGATAATTTGCTTCATTCCAGAGCTTTGTCCTGCTTTGTGACGACATACAGCCGCAATAACTAAGAAAAATACAAGTAACGGTGCAATTCCTTTTAATGCACCAACAAAAATAATGCCTAATAAAGATAAATCCTTGCCAATGTCAGGGTTAATTAGGGAAATACAAATCCCTATTACGAGGCCAACCATAATTTGATAAATTAATGGGACTCGGTTAAAAATCTGCAAAATTTGTTTCATAATCATCTCTCCTTACATATAAAGAATGTTTCATTCATGATGGACATATGTCATTATAATACGGACAAAAAATAATAGCAAGAGGAAATTTAAAAATTTTTTGTCTTTTTTTACAAGTTTAAATTTTTCTTTAGTAACGCCGTATATATAGGCTATATTGTATTCAAAATGCAGGGACTAACTTTACAAATAACCATATCATTAGGTATACTAAAAGAATATACAAGAAGGTATGAAGAAGTTAGGTAGTATAGGTTTGGCAGAATGAGAGTGAAGAAGGATATGGATGGGAATACAACGAGACAATCGTTACAATTTACAAATCATGCAGAGAAAGAAGTATTTGTACAAGGCGTATTTTCTCATATTGCAAAGCATTATGATTTGATGAACTCATTGTTGAGTTTCCATCAAGATGCCTATTGGCGTCGTTTTGCAGTAGAAAAGTTAGGCTTAGCAGAGGGTATGCAGCTATTAGATGTGGCTTGTGGCACAGGGATGCTTACTAAGGAAGCTTTGCGGCAGATGCCTTCTTTACATATTGAAGCGTTAGATTTTAGTCCTGAAATGTTGGCTCAAGGGGAAGTGCGCTTGCATGAAGCGGGGTTACTTGATCGAGTCAACTTAGTGGAAGGGGATGCTATGAATTTACCTTACGAGGCGAATTCATTTGATTGTGCAATGAGTGCATTTGCCCTTCGTAATGTACCCGATATAATTAAAACATTAAGTGAAATGAAGCGTGTTGTAAAACCGGGTGGTCGTGTCGTTACTTTAGAGCTAGCGAAACCGACTGCTTTAGGATTTAAACAATTATATTATTTATATTTTGAAAAGATATTGCCTATTTTAGGAAAACTTAGTAAGGATAATTCTTCCTATGCGTGGTTACCTGAATCTTTACGGCGGTATCCTCATCAATCCAAAGTTCTAGAGTATTTTAAAGAAGTTGGTTTTGAAGAGGCTGCTTATTATGAATTGACTGGTGGAATTGTAGCTGTTCATGTAGGGATAGTACCTGAGAAGAAATAATAAATTAATAATAAATAATTAGTGTAATAGTAAAAAGGCTGTAACCTGAATGTGGAATAAATCCGCATTTGGTTACAGCCTTTATTTTACTTATTTAGTTTATGTAGCTGATTTAGTTTGTGTAATTATCAGTTAATAGTTACAGCTCTAAATTAATATACGTAGAATGTAAGATCTACATCTTTACTTACAGTAATATCACCTTGTTCTACTGGTGTTGAAGAACTTAAAGCAGCATCAGCCATTTTGTACATGCGTAAGGACGTATTTTCCATAGTGTAAGTATTAGTTGAACCTACGGAAGCATCTTTAATGCTGCCAAGTTGTTGGCCTAATGCATTAGCAATTACTTCGGCTTGATGGCGACCATTTTTTACTGCTTCCGCAGTTAATTGGTCTGTTAAGCTTTGATCTACATCAGCTTGGAAGCTAAGTGATTGGATATTATTAGCGCCAGCAGCTACTGCATTATCAATGGTTTGGCTAATTTTGTTTAAATCATTGATGCGTACAGTAACGGTATTGGAAATTACATAGGATGTAATTTTTTCTTGTTGCTCATTGTTTTTAAGTGGGCGATATTCTGTGCGTGGGGATACAGAGAAATTGGAAGTTTGGATTAAGTTTTTATTAATACCAAGATTTGTTAAACGAGAAATTAAATCGCTCATTACACGATCATTAGTAGTTTTAGCAGCGTTAACAGTAGCAGCTTCACTAGTAATACCTAAACGCAACAAAGCATAGTTTGGCGCTACAGAACGAGTAGCAGTGCCACTAACATGAATTTGTGCACCAGTATCAGCTGGAGCAGCGGCTAATGCAGAACCTGTAAAGCCAGCAGCTAAAGCGGCGATTAATAAACCACGAGTTACAGTTTTTTTCAATTGAAGTTTCATAATAGACTCCTTTTTAATTCATAGACTTATTTACATTCGTAGAATGTGTTTTTATGAATCACTGATATAGAATCTACTCAGTGAGGACATAATTACACTTCTAAATTGATAGTAGGTTTTAGCTAACCTATTAATAGTATAGCAAAAATAAGGAGTTTAGCCAAATTTAATATGACTTTTACTCATATTGAAGAATAAAAAAGACTTAATATGCCCATATAGTATGGACATTTTTAGTGGATATCTATAGAGAGATGACATATATTTTTGAATCATGACGTTTTATTTATAACGATAAGTTAAAATTAAATGAATTATTAAAATAAGCATTAAAACAAGAAGAAATTTTAAAATTATATCACATATAAAGCTGTGACTATAAGTAATTTGACATTTTCCTTAAATTTATTATAATTTTATATAACTTATATAATTAAAATTTGTTTTTGTGTTTTTTGTGTAAAATTTTTAAAAGAGGTGTTAGTATGAAGTCATGGAAAAAATATGTTGCTGTGTTAGGTGTAGTTAGTGCTTTGGGGCTAGGCGTTAATGCAGTAGAGGCAGCTGATTGGTATTATGTAGGGGAAAGTGCTAGTGGGGATCAAATTTCCATTGACAATAGCACTGTGCAAAAAGATTCCGATTTAGCTGTGCTGTGGGTGCGTATTAATGAGCCAAGTGGTGAATATTATTATGAGCGCATGCGCTTAAATCGTCATGACTATACAATTCAGACATTAGAATTGCAACCATACTATGCTGATGGTACTCCATATGCAGAAGATGAGTACGAATATGATCAAACTGAAGATACTATTGTGCCTGATAGCGTTGGGGAAGAACTATATCAGTTGGTTTGGGGCCATAGATAAGTAGCTTGGAAAAATAGTAATATACTCAGTTGTGTTATGTAATGGTATTTCTCAAATGAAAGTTATACTATTTGATATCTTTTGGTTTAGTTAAATTACTTAGTGGAGAAGTTTTTCTTAGTGAGGGTGTAAGTTGGGCTAAGGGTAGACAATTTTATAAAATAGTGGTACTGTAGAAAGAGATATTTCGATATATTTAGATATAAAGGAGTCAGTTTTATGAACCCTATTGATGTATTATTAAATCACCGAACTATTCGTGAATTTAAATCAAGTCCAATTCCACCTCAACAATTGAGTATTTTATTAGATGTAGCTAAGCGTACAGCTAGTAGTCAAGGTATGCAAAGTTTTAGTATTATCCGTATTGTGGATCCATCACTGAAAGCACAAATTTCTGAAATTTGTAATCAGGAATATGTAGCACGGGTGCCAGAATTATTTATATTTTTAGTAGATGCGTACCGTAATTCTAGAATTGCGCGTGAACAAGGGGTTGTATCTGATACGGAACGTGATAGTGATCGCTTTTTCCAGGGCTGGACAGATGCTAGTTTAGCTGCGCAGAATATGGTGGCTGCTGCTGAAATGGCAGGGTTCGGTACGGTTTACTTTGGCAGCATTTTAAATAATGTGCCAAAAATGATTGAATTGTTAAAATTGCCAGAGCTAACATTCCCTATGCTAGGCTTAGGGATTGGCGTACCAAATCAAAAGCCACAATTAAAGCCGAGAATGCCACGTGAGGCTAATGTATTTGATGATTCCTATACAGTATTTGATTCGTATAAGGAATTATTAGAAGATTATGATGAGGAAATGGAGCAATATTACGATATGCGTGATACCAATCGTCGTGTTGATTCTTTTTCTAAACAGATTGCTAGCAAACAGCCAGTGCCAATGCGTCAAAAATTGATTCAACAAGCAGAAGCACAAGGTTTTAAATTTTCTGATGTAAAAAATTAATAGACCTTTATAACCGTTTGGTTTAGCACATGAAGATGCTGGCTACTTGCAAATGGCGAGTAGCCAGTTTTTATTAAATAATAGAGGAAGTATATGACTGTATATGATATTGCTATTGTAGGTGGTGGCCCAGCAGGACTTTCAGCAGCTCTTACAGCGCGTGTCCATAATAAATCTGTTATTCTTTTCGAAGCCGCTGGATTTAGTGATAAGTTGCGTAGAGCGCACCGAATTGATAATTATCCTGGAATTATGACCATTAGTGGTCCTGATTTTATGGATCAATTGTTAGAACAAACGTTGGCGTACGAACCTACTATTGCAAAAGAACGAGTGCAATCTGTTTTTATAGGGGCGCCGTTCACAATTATGACTGATGAAAATGTATATCAAGCAAAAAGTGTAATTCTAGCTACTGGTGTTACTATGAGTAAAACTGTGCCAGGCGAGCGTGCTTTATTAGGACGCGGGGTAAGTTATTGTGCTAGCTGTGATGGTCATTTTTTTGAAAACAAAGATATTGCTGTATATATAAATACATTAGCGTATCAACAAGATGTAGAGTTATTAGCTTCATTAGCAAAAACAATTAATTTGTATATTGGTGGAGCTTTACAGTTACCTGCAGAGTGGTTAGCCGCGTTGCCAGCTTCAGTTGTTGTGCATAAGCGAGCTATCGTAAACGGCGTTGTAGGTGAACAAAAGGTAACTGCTATTGAAACCAATGAGGGGACTAAAGATGTAGATGGCGTGTTTTTCTTGCGTGATGCTTGTCCACCTGAAAATATTGTAGAAGGTGTTCATTTAGATGGAACGTCTGTGGCAGTAGGACGCAATATGGAAACGAACTATAAAGGTCTTTTTGCAGCTGGTGATGTGGCTGGAACACCATTACAAGTTGCGAAAGCTGTTGGTGAGGGGCAAATGGCTGCTTTTAGTGCAGTAGCCTTTGCTAGTGCCAACTAGTAATTGGTAATATTTTTTTAGAAGTGGTCTGGAGAGCATATTCTCTGGGCCATTTTTTATAAGAGATTTGGGATATTTTTTATAAGGAGTTTTAGCGGCAAGGTATTTTAGTGTTTGTTTAAAGACACATAGGGTGCCTTTAAGTAAATAAAAGAGCCTAAATGTTAATCGTATCTGTATAGTGGTTGAAGGTATAAGGTTATTTTAGAAAATTTTGTAAAAAATAAAATTTAGGGGTTGACGACATGTCAATAAATCGGTATACTAATCAAGTCGCTGTTACTGAGACATTATTAAACACCAAAATACAAAGAATTATTCGAATTTAATTGTTAAAATAAATGATTAAAAATTCTTTGAAAAAGTGGTTGACATGATGTTTCTGACGTGGTAGTATATACAAGACGTCGCAACAAGCGATGTAGCAGATCTTTGAAAACTGAACAATGTAAGGTAATCATTTCTAACGAAATGAACATAGCCAGAGTGCGGGTTTCAACAACGTTGAAACCAACCAAATAAATTCTAAGTTAGATA
>Ga0129307_1000031_pt1 | contig 234598 bp, 195 predicted proteins | sample P1105metagenome_FD_94437 | JGI IMG/M metagenome (GOLD analysis project Ga0129307, IMG submission 94437) | Capybara group fecal microbial communities from Wisconsin, USA - P1105 metagenome | ecosystem: Host-associated > Mammals > Digestive system > Large intestine > Fecal | place: USA...
GAAAGGAAGGAAGGGGAAGGGACACATTATAATATATACGTGCGCGCGAGAAAGGGGGAAGGGACGGCTTAAGGGCGGCCCCCATGCAGGAGGAAGAAGGAACACGGAGAGGCGACGGGATACAGGCTTAAATACGAAGGAAGAATAGAGACAGTTAGAAATGGAGGATACCGGAAGAGACAGAAAAACATTTACCTCTTTAGAGAACTATCCTCCCCGCCACAGCCCACCATATAGATGCCCTCGGCTGAAAGTCTAGATACAGCACGGTGGAGATATATCCCCACCAAGGTCAGCCTGCAGGTATCCCTCGCAAGAAATATCTATAAACAAGTATCCGGCATTAATTATCAACAACAAAATGTTATGACGGAACGGAACATAGAAAAAATGAACGGTATTTTTAATTAAAAACACCGGAAAAGAATGAAGATCAAAAACAAGAAAAAGCCAAAAGTTAATAACACCAATAAATATACTAAAGCATGTTATAAATCAGACTACTATTACCTCAAAATTTGGAAATTAGAAAAAAGGGCGTACCTTTGTAACGTGTTTTTCATAGTATTAGATTTAAGGTTAACAAAAGATTGGCTGTCTGTGATAGATAGCCTTTTTTTATGCCCCCCTCCCAGCCTACTCTTGAATATTTTTTCTACATTTGCAACCTCAAAAAGAGAACCAATCATACAGAACGAATATGTTCTCTGCATATTTAAATGAAGAGTAGAACACCTATTATATCCACTATCCGCTTCCGCCGCTGGAGCAGAAAAAGTTATGCAGCGTTTGCCTGTATAGGACGTTGTGTGACCATTGGTTGCCTGCGAAAAGATGTGGCAGACTGTTCATTGGCCAAGCAGAAAGTCACAGGAGCTGCCACTTATACAGGATGCAGCATGGAAAGCGTATGGAAAGGAGTTACTAAAAGAAAAGAAGATGATTACAGCACCTCACCGCAGATTGAGGCTTTTCTTTTCTTCGGAATACCGGAAAATATAATACTCCTGAATATTCTTTCCGGCATACAAGGTGTCAACTTTATAAAAACGGGAAAGAAATATTCTTTTCCTCAAAGAAGCAATTCCACCGGCACGGTTTATCGGAATCTGTACGACCTATGCAGGTCATCAATCCTGATAAACCGTGCTTTTTATTAAATAGCCGGAAAAGGCACAACCAGATTAAAAAAAGATGACCGTACAAGAACTAAAAGCCCAAGTGCTGCAGGGCAATCCTATAAAAAAAGAAGAGGCCGAATGGCTGGCTGCACAACCTGATAAAGAAGCGTTGTATGATGCAGCACACGAAATAACCCAAGCTTTGGCTTCGGAAGAGTTCGACATGTGCTCCATAATCAACGCCAAGTCGGGAAAATGTCCGGAAAATTGCAAATGGTGTGCACAGTCGGCACACTATAAGACGCAAGCAGATGTATATGACTTGGTAGATAAAGAAGAATGCCTACGCCATGCCAAGTATAATGAAAGCCAAGGTGTGGCACGTTTCTCATTAGTGACCAGTGGGCGGAAGCCTTCGGGCAAACAAATGAAGAAACTGTGCGAGGCAGCTCGACACATGCGCCGTAATTCCTCGATACAACTATGCGCCTCGTTGGGATTGTTGAATGAAAACGAAATGCAGGCACTGCACGATGCAGGCGTCACGCGCTATCACTGTAATTTGGAAACAGCTCCCTCATACTTTCCGCAACTTTGCAGCACGCATACGCAAGAAGAAAAATTGCGCACCTTGCAAGCAGCCCGCAACGCCGGTATGGACATTTGTAGCGGCGGCATCATCGGCATGGGCGAAAGCATCGAACAACGCATAGAGTTTGCCTTCACGCTGAAAGAGCTGGAGGTGCAATCCATCCCCATCAATCTGCTGAGCCCTATTCCGGGAACTCCTCTGGAGCATCAGGCTTCGCTGACCGAAGAAGAGGTGTTGACTACCATCGCCTTGTTCCGTTTCATCAACCCGACGGCATTCCTGCGTTTTGCCGGAGGACGCTCCCAACTAAGTCAGGGGACCGTAAAAAAAGCACTCCACATCGGAATCAACTCGGCCATCGTGGGCGATTTGCTAACCACACTGGGCTCGAAGGTTTCGGAAGATAAGGTACTGATTGAAGATGCAGGATACCGTTTCAGCGATTCGCAATTCGACCGGGAGCATCTTTGGCATCCTTATACCTCTACCACCAATCCCTTGCCTGTATATAAAGTTAAACGGGCAGATGGCGCTACCATTACGCTGGAAAACGGAGAAACATTGATAGAAGGCATGTCGTCGTGGTGGTGCGCGGTGCATGGATACAATCATCCGGCATTGAACCGGGCCGCCGAGGAGCAACTCGGCAAGATGTCGCACATCATGTTCGGAGGCTTGACACACGCCCCCGCCATTGAGCTGGGACAACTGTTGTTGCCGCTTGTTCCCCCATCCATGCAAAAGATTTTTTACGCCGATTCCGGTTCGGTGGCAGTAGAAGTTGCCATGAAAATGGCTGTACAATATTGGCATGGAAAAGGGAAAAAGGAAAAAAGTAATTTTGTGACCATACATTCCGGTTATCACGGAGACACATGGAATGCCATGTCCGTCTGCGATCCGGTGACGGGAATGCACTCCCTGTTCGGTTCCGCGCTGCCTGTACGCTATTTCTGCCCCAAGCCTCATTCGCGCTACGATGGGGAATGGAATGCCCAAGATGCCGAATATTTGCAGGAGACGGTGGAAAAGCACCACGAAGAACTGGCTGCGCTCATTCTTGAACCGATTGTTCAAGGAGCAGGCGGCATGTGGTTTTACCATCCGCAATATCTGCGCGAGGCTGCGCGAATATGCAAAGAATATAACCTTCTACTGATATTCGACGAAATAGCAACGGGATTCGGACGAACGGGCAAACTTTTTGCTTGGGAACATGCCGGCGTAGAGCCGGACATCATGTGTGTAGGCAAGGCACTGACGGGCGGATATATGACGCTCTCTGCCGTATTGGCTACCAACGAAGTGGCCGATACCATCTCGAACCACTCGCCGGGAGTATTCATGCATGGGCCTACGTTCATGGGAAATCCGTTGGCTTGTGCCGTGGCATGCGCATCGGTCAAACTGCTGACCTCTCCGGAATATGACTGGCAAGGAAAAGTAAGGCGCATAGAAAACCAACTGAAAAAAGAATTGGAGTCTGCACGGAACTTACCGCTCGTACGGGATGTGCGTATATTGGGAGCCATCGGGGTCATTGAGCTGACCGTCGATGTGAATATGGCATGGATGCAGAAACGATTTGTGGAAGAGGGCATCTGGGTACGCCCATTCGGGAAATTAGTCTATCTGATGCCGCCGTTTATCATCGAGCCCGAACAATTGACGAGACTGACAAGCGGATTGATAAAAATCATCGGAGAGATGAAATAACTTTTCATGAACCGAGTATATTAATAGTATGAACGCAACTAAATATATGCAGCAACACCTGCAAGATTTGAAAGGACAGAGCAACCTGCGTCGTCTGCCACGGATGATACACGACGGACGGCACGTTACGATAGACAACAGACGGATGCTGAACCTTTCGTCCAACGATTATTTGGGTTTGGCGACAGACCGAGGATTAAGAGAGGAGTTTCTTCGGACACTGACCGCAGAAACGTTTTTGCCCACCTCCTCTTCTTCCCGCCTGCTGACAGGAAACTTCAACATCTACGAAGAACTGGAGACAGAACTTGCCGGACTGTTCGACACGGAAGCCGCCTTGGTATTCAACAGCGGGTATCATGCCAATACCGGTATTCTGCCCGCCGTGAGCGATACGCAGACGCTTATCTTGGCCGACAAGCTGGTGCATGCCAGCATCATCGACGGCATCAGGCTGTCGGCTGCACGATGCATACGCTATCGCCACAACGACACCAACCAACTGGAACGTTTGCTGAAAGAGAATCACGAAGCATACCGGCAAATCATCATCGCAACAGAAAGCATTTTCAGCATGGATGGCGATATGGCCGACCTGACGAAACTGGTAGAGTTGAAGCGTGCCTACAACAACGTAATGCTCTATGTAGACGAGGCACACGCTTTCGGAGTACGGGGTAAGTACGGTCTGGGATGCGCGGAAGAATCCGGATGCATCCGGGATATAGATTTTCTCGTAGGTACTTTCGGCAAAGCCGCCGCATCGGCAGGCGCATACATCGTTTGCAACCGTGTGACGCGCGAATACCTCGTCAACCGAATGCGTACACTGATTTTTACCACAGCCCTGCCCCCGATAAACATCGCATGGACATTGTTCATCGTACGAAAACTTCCCGCCATGCAGGAACGGCGGCAACATCTGGCCCGCATCAGCCGATTGCTGCGCGAGGCTTTGCAAACCAAAGGATACGACCATCCGAGCGTAAGCCACATTGTGCCCTTGATTATCGGCGCAAGTGCAGATGCCGTACGGTGTGCCGAAGAAATGCAACGCCATGGGTTTTATGCACTGCCTGTCCGTCCGCCCACGGTTCCCGAAGGAACATCGCGCATCCGTTTTTCGCTGACTGCGGAAATTAAGGAAGAAGAGATAAAAGAGTTGGCCCGTCTCATAAGCCAATCTCATATTTGAAAGCACTAAAAGAAAATCTTATGCACCAAATCCATATCATACACGAACATCATCCCCGCCTGCTCCTGTTCTTTGCCGGTTGGGGGGCAGATGAGACTCCTTTCAAGGCGTACCGTCCTGCCGGAAGCGACTTGATGATTTGCTACGATTATCGTACGCTCGACTTTGACCAATCCGGCCTGAACGAATACCAAGAAATCAATGTAATCGGCTGGTCTATGGGAGTGTGGGTAGCTTCGCAAGTACTGCCACATCTCTCATTGCCCATAGCAAGCAGCACTGCCATCAACGGCACCCCCTACCCGATTGATGAATATCGGGGCATTCCGCCGGCTATTTTCCGCGGCACGCTGGATGGGCTGACGGGAACTTCTTTGCACAAGTTCCTGCGACGGATGTGTGCTGATGGAGCGGCATTCAAAGCCTTTCTGCAAGTAACTCCCCGCCGTCCGTTGGAAGAGCTGCGCGAAGAACTTGCAAAGATAGAAGAGATGTATCAAACGCTCCCTCCCTCCACATTTCATTGGCAGCAAGCCGTGATAGGAAGAAACGACCGAATCATTCCGCCCGCCAATCAGCTACAAGCGTGGAAAGAAACGGATACTGCCATCCGACAGACAGAAGACGCACACTACGAAGAAGAATTGTTCCGCCATTATCTGCAAGAGCTATGGACAAACAACTGATAGCCGAACGTTTTGCCCGGGCAAGAAACACCTATGCCCGCGAAGCCCGCGTGCAGCAACAGGTTGCCCTGAAGATGATGCGGATGCTTACGGAGTCTCTGCTCGCAGAAGACTGTCAACCCGACGAACTCTCTGCGCGTTTCCGCCATATCCTTGAGTTCGGCTGCGGTACAGGGAGCTATTCCCGCATTCTGCTACGGACACTGCAACCGGAAACGCTACTGCTGAACGACCTCTGCCGGGAAATGGAGGAATGTATCAAAGAACTGTGTTTGTTTCCCGGTATCAATTTCCTGCCCGGAGATGCCGAAGAACTGGACTTTCCAAAAAATATGGACCTGATAACCTCCTGCTCCACGCTGCAATGGTTCAACGACCCGGCCGCATTCTTTACCCGTTGCCACCGTGCGCTGACAACAAACGGGGTTCTTGCCTTCAGTACCTTCGGCTCAAGAAACATGCACCAAATCCGCCAACTGACAGGACACGGGTTGAGCTATCTGCCTATTGAGGAGTTACAAGCATTGCTACGTCCGGCTTTCGACATCATTCATGCGGAGGAAGAGGTTGTATCGCTCTCTTTCGATACCCCTCTGCACGTTCTGAAGCATTTGAAAGAGACCGGAGTGACAGGTACGGAAAAGAAAATATGGACACGCAGCCGCCTGAAAAGTTTCTGTGAAGAATACACCCGACTGTTCCACGAAGCAGATGACAAAGTGACCCTGACCTATCATCCGATTTACATCATAGCGAAAAAAAGAAACCAATCAAACGAATAAAGTTCAAACTGCAAAGAAGAATGGAATCAGAGATTTATTTTATCAGCGGCATCGATACGGATGCCGGAAAAAGTTACTGTACTGCCTGGTATGCTTGCCAACTGAATGGAAGCAAGCGGTGCGTCATCACTCAGAAATTCATCCAAACCGGCAATACCGGACATTCTGAAGACATCGACCTGCACCGCCGCATCATGGGCACCGGCTACCTGCCCGAAGACCATGAAGGACTCACCATGCCCGAAATATTCTCATATCCTTGCTCCCCTCATCTTGCCGCCCGCATAGACAAGCGTGCCATCGACTTCGACAAGATAGAACGCGCCACTAAAGAACTTGCCCGCCGCTACGATGTTGTCCTCGTTGAAGGTGCAGGCGGTCTCATGGTGCCGCTGACAGAAGATTTTCTGACCATAGATTATGTGGCGGAAAAGAAATACCCTCTGATTTTCGTCACCTCAGGCAAGCTGGGAAGTATCAACCACACCTTGCTGAGCTTGGAAGCAATAAGAAGCCGAAGCATTGCCCTGCACACCGTATTATATAATCTCTACCCTACCGTAGAAGATAAAACCATTCAGGACGATACGATGCAGTACATCCGTAATTATCTGGCCAAACACTTTCCCGAAACGAAATTCGAGATTGTTCCGGAGATCAAAGATGCGTTTTAAGCGATGCTTAAATCCACTTCGCAAAGAAACAAACAGTTGTCTGGCGCTATGTGGCACTCCATTGATTGTAAAGCCACACCGCATCAGGGATAAAGTGCCAGTATACGCATGGTAAAGTGCGGGCATACGGACGATGAAGTGTGGGCATACGGACGACGAAGTGCGGGCATACGGACAACGAAGTGCGGGCATACGGACAACGAAGTAACACCTCTTTGTTGATAAAGCAATGCGGTGCAAACAAAAAATCAGAAAATTACACTACCTTTGCGATATGTCCGATATTATCTTGAGCGTTCTTCATGGAAGATGTTTTTCTGTTTTAGCAGAAGAAGCATGGCAAGCTGTGCGGCAGACAACAAGAAGGGAAAACCGCTCGAAAAGATATTCACATAGAAGCTGAATAAAAACTTTTTAAGGGAAAAATAAAAAACGGCTCTTACACTTGCAGCCCAAACAAATATGGAAATACAGAAGGTTAAACGATATATTGACCGCCATGAGCTCTTCTCTTCGAGCGACAAGATTCTTGTGGCATTGAGTGGTGGTGCCGACTCTGTGGCATTATTGCGCTTGCTGCAGGCTATGGGATATACGTGCGACGCAGCGCATTGCAATTTTCATCTTCGGGACAAGGAATCTGAACGTGACGAGAATTTTGTCCGCCAACTGTGTAAAGAATTACAAGTCCAATTGCATATCACCCATTTCGAAACAGTAAAAGAAGCCAAGTCAAGGCATCTTTCCATCGAAATGGCTGCTCGGGAGTTGCGTTACAAATGGTTTGAAGAAATACGGAAAACATGCGGCGCCACGGTTATTGCCGTAGCCCACCACCAAGACGACAGCGTAGAGACACTGCTTCTTAATCTGATTCGTGGAACCGGCATCAACGGACTACGCGGTATACGCCCCAAAAACGGAACGATAGTACGTCCTCTACTCTGCCTGAACAGAAAAGAAATCCTTGACTATTTATCAGACATAGGACAGGAATATGTGACAGACAGCACCAATCTGCAAGACGAGTACACCCGTAACAAAATACGGTTGAACCTACTTCCGCTCATGCAGGAAATAAATCCTTCGGTCAAAGAGAGCATTCTCAAAACAGCCGAACATCTGAATGATGCCGCCTCTGTATATAATATAGGTATAGAAGCTGCCAAACAGAGAATAATGACACCGGAAGGTGTACACATAAATGCCCTAAAGCAAGAACCCGCACCGGAAACCATCTTATTTGAAATACTCTATCCATTAGGATTCAATGCCGCCCAAGTAAAAGACATATACCGCACATTGGACGGACAGCCGGGCAAGTCGTTTGCCAATGCCGACTGGCGCATTGTAAAAGATAGAGAACTTCTACTGATAGAGCCCCTGCATGGAACAAAGCGACCTGTTCTGGAAATGAAAAAGTATGCTTATACGCCTGATTTTATTATTCCACGCGATAAGCACATCGGTTGCTTTGATGCCGACAAACTCCAACACCCTTTGTCGTTACGACTCTGGAAACATGGCGACGCATTTGTTCCTTTCGGCATGAAAGGATGGAAAAAAGTAAGCGATTATTTAACCGACCGTAAATTTTCCATTGTGCGCAAAGAGCAGCAATGGCTGCTTTGCTGCGGCGAAGATATAATTTGGCTGGTAGGAGAACGGACTGACAACCGTTTCCGAATAGATGAAAAAACCAAAAACGTATTGATCATAACCTCCTCATTTCCGAAATAAATGTGTATATGACACAAAAAATAGAGGATTTATTCATAAAACCAAAAAAAAATATTACCTTTGCCCCGTTGAAACATCCGCAACTGCCTGCTGAAGCAAAAGTTGTTAATCGGATTTCCAATTCAACAACAACATCCCATACAAATAATATATACAAATAGATAGGCGAAATTGCACTGAAAGAGCAACTGCAATTGAGCAATACGCCCTTTTCGATAAGAATAAAACATTAAACCATTCACACATATACTGTATGTATAACATCATCCAACTCAACGACAAAAACTTGTCGGAATTGCAAACTATTGCCCAAGAACTGGGTATAAAAAAAACAGAATCATTAAAAAAAGAAGAGCTTGTTTACAAGATACTTGACGAACAAGCCATTGCCGGCGCTACTAAAAAGGTAGCAGCCGACAAACTGAAAGAAGAGCGCAAAGGAGATAAACGCTCTCGCGTAACTGTAAAAACAGTAAAAAAGGAAAGTGTAAACAAAGTATTTTCTGCTAATAAAAACGGAGAACTCACCAAATCAAAAAACGAAGGAACTCCGATTATCAAAGAACAAGCGAAAGTAGCCGAAGCAGCACCAACGACCAAACCAGCCAATACTGCTGCGACCGAAGCCTCCAAACCGGCCAATACCGTAGTCGCCACCTCTCCTAAGAATACGGAATCCTCGTCCAAGCGTAAACCCGGACGCCCCCGTAAAACACAGGAAGAAGCCGATGCAGCCTCCAAAGCCACAGAGAATGCAAAAGTAACCGAACCGGAACTGAACTTCGAGCCAAAGGACACAAAAACAGAGCCGAATAAAGTGGCAAAGAATATAGTAGTAGACGAAAGTCCTATCTTGTCCGAAGCAGAAGATGATTTTATCCCTATTGAAGACCTCCCGACAGAGAAAACAGAACTTCCTTCCGAACTCATCGGCAAATTCGAGGCCACCAAAACAGAAGTTCCCGCAACTCCTGTTCCCATGCCTGCAGAGCAACAACGCCCACACCTTCGCTCCAGAGACAATAACAATAATAATCGCGCCGGAGCTTACAACCAGCAGCGCCCGATGCAACAACGTCCCGCACAACAACATGGCGGCAATGAGAATAATCCGGTAGCAGCAGACAACAAGCCTGCGGTAGAACGCGAAAAAGCCTACGAATTCGACGACATCCTCACCGGAACCGGTGTTTTGGAAATCATGCAGGATGGCTATGGCTTCCTGCGCTCTTCCGACTACAACTATCTCTCTTCACCGGATGACATCTACGTATCGCAATCGCAAATCAAGTTATTCGGTTTGAAAACCGGCGATGTGGTGGAAGGCGTAATCCGTCCTCCCAAAGAAGGTGAAAAATATTTCCCTCTGGTCAAAGTATCCAAAATCAACGGACGCGACCCGGCTTTCGTGCGCGACCGCGTTCCGTTTGAACACCTCACTCCGCTTTTCCCGGACGAGAAATTCAAACTTTGCAAAGGCGGATATTCCGATTCCTTGTCTGCCCGTGTAGTCGACCTCTTTGCCCCGATAGGTAAAGGTCAGCGTGCCTTGATTGTGGCACAGCCCAAAACCGGTAAGACCATCTTGATGAAAGACATCGCCAACGCCATAGCAGCCAATCATCCTGAAGTCTATATGATAATGCTGCTCATTGACGAACGTCCGGAAGAAGTGACCGACATGGCACGTACGGTCAATGCGGAAGTGATTGCCTCTACCTTCGACGAACCGGCGGAACGCCACGTAAAGATAGCCGGAATTGTTCTTGAAAAGGCAAAACGCATGGTAGAATGCGGACACGACGTTGTCATCTTCCTCGACTCCATCACCCGTCTGGCCCGTGCATACAACACCGTGTCTCCAGCCTCCGGAAAAGTGCTGTCGGGTGGTGTAGATGCCAATGCACTACACAAACCCAAACGTTTCTTCGGTGCGGCACGTAACATTGAAGGGGGCGGTTCGTTGACGATACTGGCCACCGCCCTGATTGATACCGGCTCCAAGATGGACGAAGTAATCTTCGAAGAATTCAAGGGTACGGGTAATATGGAATTACAACTCGACCGCAACTTGTCCAACAAACGTATTTTCCCGGCTGTCAACATTGTTGCCTCCAGCACCCGTCGCGACGACTTGCTGCAAGACAAACAAACGCTGGATCGCATGTGGATTCTTCGCAAATACCTTGCCGATATGAATCCTATGGAAGCTATGGATTTCGTGAAAGACCGTCTGGAGAAAACCAAAGACAACGACGAATTTCTGATGAGCATGAACAGCTAAAACGCGGTATCACATGCATGGATATATTTGTAATTTTAGTAATTGTAATTAAATACTATGTTCGATAATTTAAGCGAAAGACTCGAGAGATCATTTAAAATCTTGAAGGGTGAAGGCAAAATCACTGAAATCAATGTTGCAGAAACTCTGAAAGATGTACGTAAAGCTCTTTTAGATGCCGACGTAAACTATAAAGTAGCCAAGAACTTCACGGATACCGTCAAAGAAAAAGCTCTGGGACAGAATGTGCTGACAGCCGTCAAACCCAGTCAGTTGATGGTGAAGATTGTACACGATGAGCTGACCCAGCTCATGGGTGGCGAAACGGCCGAGGTTAATCTTGACTCCAAGCCTGCCATTATTCTGATGTCGGGTTTGCAGGGGTCGGGTAAAACAACCTTCTCAGGAAAGCTGGCACGTATGCTGAAGAGCAAAAAGAACAAGAAGCCCTTGCTCGTGGCTTGCGACGTATATCGCCCTGCCGCCATTGAGCAGTTACGTGTATTGGCAGAGCAGATTGGCGTTCCGATGTACTCCGAACCGGACAGCAAGAACCCCGTAGCCATCGCTCAAAATGCCATCCAGGAGGCCAAAGCCAAAGGCTACGACTTAGTAATTGTCGATACAGCCGGCCGTCTGGCAGTGGACGAGGAGATGATGAATGAAATCGCCGCCATCAAACAGGCCATCAACCCGAACGAAATCCTGTTCGTTGTGGACTCGATGACCGGTCAGGATGCTGTAAATACTGCCAAAGAGTTCAACGAACGTCTTGATTTCAACGGTGTGGTATTGACAAAGTTAGACGGGGACACGCGTGGCGGTGCAGCCCTCTCTATCCGTTCGGTAGTCAACAAGCCCATCAAGTTCGTAGGTACGGGCGAGAAGCTGGACGCCATCGACCAGTTCCACCCATCCCGTATGGCCGACCGCATACTTGGCATGGGAGATATCGTGTCATTGGTAGAGCGTGCGCAGGAACAATACGATGAGGAAGAAGCCAAACGCCTGCAAAAGAAGATTGCCAAGAATCAGTTCGATTTCAACGATTTCTTGGGACAGATTGCGCAAATCAAAAAAATGGGTAACTTGAAAGAGCTGGCATCCATGATACCGGGTGTAGGCAAGGCCATTAAAGATATCGACATTGACGACAATGCTTTCAAGAGCATAGAAGCCATTATTTACTCCATGACTCCGGAAGAGCGCAGTAATCCTGCCATTCTGAACGGTTCGCGCCGCCAACGCATAGCCAAAGGCAGCGGCACGAATATTCAGGAGGTAAACCGTCTACTGAAACAGTTTGACCAGACCCGCAAAATGATGAAAATGGTCACCGGCAGCAAAATGGGAAAAATGATGCCCAAACTGAAAAGATAGAATAACCACAAAGACATAAAATCCCGCTAATTTCATATCGTGAATGAAGTCAGCGGGATTATTGTTTTATTCGGTTATTTACTCTACATTTGCGAATCATGCAGAAAAATAATTATCCAAACAATAGATTGAATATGACACTGATTGATGGAAAAGCAATTTCAGAACAAGTAAAGCAGGAAATTGCAGCAGAAGTAGCCGAAATAGTGGCACGCGGAGGAAAGCGTCCCCATCTGGCGGCCATCCTCGTAGGACACGACGGAGGCAGCGAAACGTATGTAGCCGCCAAAGTAAAAGCTTGCGAAGCATGCGGATTCAAATCCACGCTGATCCGCTATGAGGCCGATGTAACGGAAGAGGAACTCCTCGCCAAAGTACGCGAGCTGAATGAGGATGCCGACGTGGATGGGTTCATCGTGCAGCTTCCATTGCCCAAACACATCTCCGAACAAAAAGTGATTGAAACCATTGATTATCGCAAAGACGTGGATGGCTTTCACCCAATCAATGTGGGGCGCATGTCCATCGGACTGCCTTGCTATATTTCCGCCACTCCTAACGGCATACTCGAATTGCTGAAACGCTATCACATAGAGACTTCGGGCAAGAAATGCGTCGTACTGGGACGCAGCAACATTGTGGGCAAGCCAATGGCGGCATTAATGATGCAAAAGGCTTATCCCGGCGACGCCACCGTAACTGTCTGCCACAGCCGGAGCAAGGATTTGGTAAAAGAGTGCCAAGAAGCTGATATCATCATCGCCGCTTTGGGGCAGCCCAACTTCGTAAAAGCAGAAATGGTAAAAGAAGGAGCCGTTGTCATTGATGTAGGTACAACCCGTGTGCCTGATGCTACCAAGAAATCGGGCTTCAAACTGACAGGAGACGTTCAATTCGACAAGGTGGCTCCCAAATGCTCATTCATCACTCCCGTACCCGGTGGTGTGGGGCCGATGACCATTGTTTCATTAATGAAGAATACGTTGCTGGCCGGTAAAAAAGCCATCTACCAATAAAAGCAAACAATGAGAGCAACCCTCTTTTGCATCACTTTATTATATAGCGTACTCCTCTCCGGACAGGAAAGGATTACGCTATTATTTGTAGGCGACCTGATGCAACACCAACCACAAATAGACGCTGCTTGCACTCCTGAAGGCAAGTATGATTATTCTCCTTGTTTCCGCCTCGTCCGAGAGCAAATTTCCCAAGCCGACCTTGCTATCGGGAATTTGGAAACTACATTAGGCGGCAAGCCATATCGGGGATATCCGGCCTTCAGTGCCCCCGACGAATTTCTTCAAGCCATCAAAGATGCGGGATTCGATGTATTGCTGACCGCCAATAACCACTGTCTGGATCGGGGGAAAAAGGGTTTGGAACGCACACTGCTTATGCTCGATTCCTTACATATTCCTCATTTAGGAACTTACAAAGACATCGACCAGCGTAAAGAACATTATCCTCTATTTATTCGCAAGAAAGGCTTTCGCATTGCTTTGCTCAATTATACCTATGGCACCAACGGTATCAAAGTCACTCCGCCCAATATCGTAAACTACATTGACAAAGAGAGTATGGCGAAAGACATCAAGAGCGCCAAAGCACGTCAGCCTGATGCCATTATCGCCTGCATGCATTGGGGTGAGGAATACCGTTCCCTGCCCAATCGCGAACAACGTGAGCTGGCCGATTGGCTGATTCAGCAAGGTGTCACACACGTCATAGGGTCACATCCGCACGTCATCCAGCCCATGGAATTGCTCACCAAAGGAAACAAGCAACATGTTGTGGTCTATTCTTTAGGAAATTTCATTTCTAATATGAGTGCGATAAATACCGATGGTGGGCTCATTTTTACCTTGCAATTAGAAAAATGGGATCTGCCCCAGCCCATCCGTCCCATTTTTTTCAGTGAGAAGCACACAATCCAGCCAGATACGCTCGTTCCATTTCCCGATTGTCGTGTCTCTTCATGTGGTTACAGTCTTGTATGGACTGCCCGCCCTACACTGTCGCAAGAGAAAAACTATATTCTTTATCCTATTCATTTTCCAACGAACAGTCTATCCCCCAAGATTCGTAAATGTCTGGAAATCTTCGCTAAAAACTCTCGCAGTCTTCTCCAGCAACATAATGTAGGAATCTGTGAAACAAAAAAATAGCACATCGAAAGAAAAAAAGTGTCTTATTCTTTGCAATATTAAAGATTATCCCTATCTTTGCACCGCATTTAAGAAATGCAATAACATGGTGGCTGTAGTTCAGTTGGTTAGAGCGTCAGATTGTGGTTCTGGATGTCGTGGGTTCGAGTCCCATCTGCCACCCGTAAAAAAGAGGAAATTCAATACGAATATTCCTCTTTTTTATTATACCTGAGGGCATTATACGAGGCTCTCGTGAGAATGATAGGTGCAGCAGAAAGCAGTGGGAGGCTATGCGTAAATGCAAGATGATCTGAAAAAGAGAGAACTTTATATCCACGACCATTAATTATGGAGAATTCTAAAACCCAATATGAACCGAAACCGAATAAGCATAAGGCAAGAATTTATTTACATAATTTCAAACCAAACGCCAAAAAGATATTACAGATTTTAAGAATGAGAAGAGAGCGGAAAACGAGACTCGAACTCGCGACCCCAACCTTGGCAAGGTTGTGCTCTACCAACTGAGCTATTTCCGCATTTGATGACCCTCTTTTCACAAAGAGCAAGTGCCCAGAACAGGACTCGAACCTGCATGCCTCTCGACACACGCACCTGAAACGTGCGCGTCTACCAATTCCGCCACCTGGGCATTATAGTCATCCTAATAAAAAATACTATGAAAACAGAGCGGAAAACGAGACTCGAACTCGCGACCCCAACCTTGGCAAGGTTGTGCTCTACCAACTGAGCTATTTCCGCAAATATTAGGAAAGTGAAGAGAAGGAGACTCGAACTCCCACGACATGATGTCACTACCCCCTCAAAGTAGCGCGTCTACCAATTCCGCCATCTCTCCATCTTACTTCAAAAAAACAAAGAACCGCTTGTTTTACCTCTGTGCCCAGAACAGGACTCGAACCTGCATGCCTCTCGACACACGCACCTGAAACGTGCGCGTCTACCAATTCCGCCACCTGGGCATTTGGTAATCACAATCATGTTGAGCGGAAAACGAGACTCGAACTCGCGACCCCAACCTTGGCAAGGTTGTGCTCTACCAACTGAGCTATTTCCGCGTTTGCGGTTGCAAAGGTAGATATTTTCCTTAAACCTGCAAATATTCCACGTGTTTTTTCACACATAAAAATACGCTTCTCCGCCGAACATGCAAACAGTCTTTTGATAATCAACACATTCGATTGCGAAAGTCTTCATATGTGAAATGTTTGAATATTTCTGCTTTTTCCTCTTTCGTCCACATTGCAATGGCCGGATGATGAATCCCATTGAACATATTCGTCTTTACCATAGTGTAATGAATCATATCTTCAAAGATTATCCGCTCTCCTATCCGCAATTCATGATCGAAGCTCCACATACCCATATAATCGCCACTCAAACAAGAATTACCACCAAGACGATATACGTAAGGGCCACCATCTCCTTTTCTTGAGCCACGCACAGCAGGCTGATAGGGCATCTCCAAGCAATCGGGCATGTGACAGGTAAAACTCACGTTAAGAATAGCAGTGCGAATGCCACGGTTCTCTACAATATCTACAATTTCAGAAGTAAGTACACCGGTTTGCCATGTGAAAGCTGAACCAGGTTCGAGAATGACATGCAGGTGCGGATAACGCATTTTCAGTCCTTGCAACAAACGGATAAGATGCTCCACATCATAATCTTTGCGCGTCATCAAGTGTCCTCCACCTAAATTCAACCATTTGATTTGTGAGAACCAACGAGAGAATTTGGATTCTAATTGTGCCAAAGAGCGCTCCAATTCATACGAGGATGATTCACAATGGCAATGACAGTGAAATCCGTCCATACCTTCAGGAAGTATTTCCGGAAGCAAGTCTGCCACCACTCCAAAACGAGTACCAGGCGCACAAGGATTATAAAGTTCAGTCTCTACTTCGGAATATTCAGGGTTAATGCGAATGCCACAAGAAATTCCACTCTGCCCTGCCCTCACCTTCGGATAAAAGCGTTGAAACTGTTCCAATGAATTGAAAGTGATATGATTACTACAACGCATGATTTCAGGAAAATCGGCCTCGGTATATGCCGGAGAATAGGTATGTGCTTTACTACCGAACTCTTCAAATGCCAAACGGGCTTCATATACGGAACTTGCCGTAGAGTTGTATATGTATTCTCTAAAGATAGGAAAGGAACGCCACATGGCAAAAGCCTTAAAAGCAAGAATAATCTCCACTTCTGCACGTTCGGCAACACTTTTTATCAGCGTAAGGTTCTTCCTCAGAAGTTCTTCTTCCATGATGTAACACGGAGAAGGGAAACGGTCAAAATTTATCATATCATTTATAGTTTTACATCCAATCAGATTGACGCCTCTTTATCCGGATACGTCTTACGGTCACTATTCTATCCTATCACCTTGAAACGCGCAAAGCGTAACAAAAGTTGTTTATCTCCCGCATTTTTAAAGCGAATAGTGGCTTTAGCATTATCTCCCTCACCTTCCATTTTCAACACTTCTCCTATGCCGAAGCGTTCATGTTCAATCAGTTGTCCTTCCATAACTCCACTGATAGAAACACCGGATTGAGACGTTGTTCCTGCCGAATCAGAGGCAGGCATCACTCGTTTCAAATTACGAGGAACGGCCGGAGATATAACCTGTTGCTTCGGACGCATCATCCCTTCCTCTCTCTTTTTATAAGAGAAATCGTTATGCACATCTTCCCCCATTCTAAAGGAGAGATTTGTATTAGGCAAATGCAAAAATCGTACGTCTATATCTTTCAGGAAGCGACTGGGACTTCCAAATTCCATTTTACCAAACCTGAAACGAGTCTTTGCATAAGATAAAAAACAATGTTCCTCCGCACGTGTAATAGCCACATAGAACAGTCTGCGCTCTTCTTCCAATGCGCGGACAGATTCTCCAATCATTGCACTAGGGAAAAGATTCTCTTCCATTCCCACCACAAAAACATTCTTGAACTCCAGTCCCTTGGCAGAATGAACCGTCATTAAAGTTATCTTCTCATCATCGTTCTTATCCGAATCCTGATCTGTCAATAATGAAACTTCCGACAAGAAATCAGCCAAAAAGATATCCGGATTTCCTTCCTCTTGCCGCCGAGCACAAAAATCACTCATGCCATTCACCAATTCCTCTATGTTCTCCCTACGGCTCAAATTTTCCGGCGAGTTATCCTGACAGACATCATTGATGATACCCGACCGGCGAATAATATCGGAACCGATCTCGTAAGCATTCTTATCAGCTGCACATGCCATGAAGCCAGATATCAATTCGTGAAAGCCTTGCAACTTCCCTGTCGTACCTTTCGTGAAAGTCAGTCCATAGGTCAATGGTTCGCAAAGTATCGTCCATAAGCTGACATTGTGCGTCGTAGCAGCTGCAATGATTTTACCTACTGTAGTATCACCGATGCCACGTGCCGGATAATTGATAATACGCTTGAATGCCTCCTCATCATTAGGGTTTATGATCAATCGGAAATAAGAAATCACATCCTTGATTTCTTTACGCTGATAAAACGACAAGCCACCATATATACGATATGGCATTCCTCGCTTACGCATAGCTTCTTCAAAAATGCGACTCTGTGCATTAGTACGGTAAAGTATCGCAAAGTCAGAATAAGCATACTGTTTTTCTCGACGCAATTCAGCAATTTTATTTACCACAATATCCCCTTCTTCCACATCACTGTAGGCTTGATAAACGCCAAGTGCCTCCCCCTTCTCTTTTTCAGAAAAGACCTCTTTGCGTATCTGCCGTTGATTCTTCTCTATCAAGCTATTGGCCGCACAAACAATGGTTTGAGTAGAACGATAATTCTGTTCTAATTTAAATACTTTGGCACTGGGATATATCTTGGTGAAAAACAAGATATTGTCGATATCGGCTCCACGAAAAGAGTAAATACTCTGCGCATCATCGCCTACTACACATACATGCTGATGGTTCTTGCCCAACTGTAGTACAATGCTATGTTGTGCGAAATTAGTATCTTGATATTCATCTACCAAAATATAACGGAATTGTTCCTGATAACGAGCAAGTACTTCCGGATGATCTTGAAACAGTAAAAAGGTGTAGAAAAGTAAATCGTCAAAGTCCATGGCATCTGCCTGCTTGCAACGTGCCCAGTATCTTTGATATATGTCGCGAAGGGCAGGTACTTTTGCAGCACGATCTGCCTCATAGGCTTCTTTACTGTTTACATACCCCGCAGGGGAAACCAAATGATTCTTGGCATTTGATATACGTGCTTGAACCAATCCGGGTTTGTATATCTTTTCATCCAATCCCATCTCTTTTATGATAGAACGTATCAAACTCTTACCATCTGCCGTGTCATATATGGTAAATTGCGAAGTAAAACCAAGATGAACAGCCTCAACATGCAAGATACGCAAAAATATGGAGTGAAAGGTTCCCATCCATAAATAACGCGCGCGGTCTGTGCCCACTTGACACGCTATGCGCTCTTTCATTTCACGTGCCGCTTTATTGGTAAAGGTCAATGCAAGAATATCCCAAGGCTGGTAACCATTCTCCAGCAGATAGGCTATTTTATATGTCAGTACACGCGTCTTTCCAGAACCGGCACCGGCTATCACCAATGACGGACCATCATTGTAAAGCACCGCTGCGCGCTGTCCTTCATTCAGTTCCTGTATATAATCGGGCATATTCCGTACAATCTTAAAATAGAGTAATTTTGCAGCAAAGATAAATAAAGCTTCTGAGACCTGCGAACATTTTTCATCTTATCGTGTTTAATATAATAAAGTTCCCAAATTTAATAATTGAACTTATGAATACATTATTAATGACTTTAATGCTAACAATTATGACGTATGAAATGCCAAAACTTCCTTATGCAAACAATGCATTGGAACCTGTAATCAGTCAGCAAACTATAGATTTCCACTATGGCAAGCATTTGCAAGCCTATGTCAATAACCTCAATAACCTTGTTCCAGGAACAGAATATGAAGGTAAAGATTTAGTGACCATTGTTTCCACAGCGCCGGATGGTGCCATCTTTAACAATGCAGGGCAAGTGCTGAACCACACTTTATATTTCTTGCAATTTTCTCCAAATCCGGAACAAAAAGAACCTACCGGCAAGTTGGCTGAAGCTATCCAACGCGATTTCGGCAGCTTTGAGAATTTCAAGAAAGAATTCAACGCAGCAGCTGTAGGTCTATTCGGTTCGGGATGGGCATGGCTTTCAGTGGACAAGAACGGCAAACTCCATATCACTAAAGAAGTGAATGGAAGCAATCCTGTACGTTCCGGTCTGACTCCGTTATTAGGATTCGACGTATGGGAGCATTCCTACTATCTTGATTATCAAAATCGCCGTGCAGACCATGTGAACGAGTTATGGAAGATTATCGACTGGAAAGTAGTAGGTGACAGATTGAAATAAATCATTTTAGAATTTATCAACTCTTGTTTAAAACGCATCTCTGAATATAATTTTGAGGTGCGTTTTTCTACCTAAAGCCTCTAACTAACATCTTTTAAAGAAAATCCTTAGTCCCGACGATAAGTAATCATTAATTTTGCTACACTAATTCGTTTAACAAACAAGATGAAGCTTATTGTAGTTACGGCCCCCACATTCTTTGTGGAAGAAGACAAGATTATCACTGCGCTTTTTGAAGAAGGATTGGATATCCTGCATCTAAGAAAGCCGGAAACCTCTGCCATGTATTCAGAACGTCTTCTGACACTGATACCCAAACAATACCATAAACGCATTGTCACCCATGAGCATTTTTACCTTCAGGAAGAATTTAATTTGATGGGAATTCATTTGAATGCCCGTAACCCGAAAGAACCGCACGATTTTTCCGGTCACATCAGTTGTACTTGCCATTCGCTGGACGAAGTAAAAAGCAAAAAGCATTTTTATGATTATTTATTTCTAAGTCCGATATTCGACTGTATCACCAAAGACGGGATATCTTCCGGTTTTGAAGCCGAAGAACTCAGACAGGCTGGAAAAGAAAAAATAATAGATCATAAAGTCATGGCTTTAGGAGGTATAACCCCTAACAATATATTAGAAATTAAGGATTATGGCTTTGGCGGTGCAGTTGTGGTGGGTGATTTATGGAATAAATTCAATGCTTGTACCGATTGTAACTATCTGGAGATTATCCGACATTTCAAAAAGCTCAAGGAAATGGCTGATTGAGTGAATAGCACTCAATCAGAATTTACCATATTCTTTGTACTCCATGCTGCCCGGTAAGGTAAAATAGAATGTTGATCCTTCTCCTTTTTTAGATTCTACACCAATACCCCCACCATAATGTTCTATAATAGACTTGGTGATGGAAAGCCCCAATCCGGTTCCCTTTATATTATAGTTCATTTTTACAAAACGTTCAAAAATGGCATGTCGTCCTTCGTCATCAATACCACATCCCGTATCTGCCACATAAAAATAGTAATTACCGTTACTCAGTCTTCTGCTTCCCACCGTCACGCTACCTTTCTCAGTGAATTTCAGAGCATTCTCCAATAGGTTCTCCATAACCTGAGCAAAACGTTTGCGGTCTGTCTTCAGCCTGCATTGCGACAACCTTTCCTGATATTCAACTTTTATTCCACTAGGATGCGAGCGTCTATTCTCTGCTGCACACACCTCATCAATAAGAGCATTTATATCTACCTCTTCATCATTATAGTCAAAAGTATTTGCTTCTATCTTAGAATAGTCCAACAAATCATTAACGATTCTCAGCAAAGATTCTTTATTGTCATTTATTTCTTTTAAGAAAGACATACGTGTCTCTTTATCTAATCCATCCATCTCGGCAAGCATAGTGGTGAATCCTACGATGGCATTTAAGGGAGTACGTATTTCGTGTGTCATATTAGCAATGAATGCCGTTTTCAACCGGTTAGCTTCTTCCGCGATATCATTTATTTTCTGAAGAGCCTTTACCTGCTTATTCTTACTGACATAAAACACAACCATAACTGTAAGCATCAGAAGAATAATCAAAGTAAAAGAAATCCATAAAGCTTCTTCCTTATGGATAGGCCCTATTCCCCAAGCAAAAATGGCAAGCATGTGTATCATAATTACGTCGTTCTCTCGTTATTTCTTTCAAGGAAGCAAAGATATAATTAAAACATTAAAGAATAAAAAAAGGGAAGTACAGTTTTTACACAAAATACGTTAACAGTAAGGCTTTAAAATCAATAAATCTTGCACTTTCAAAACTGCAATTTGATTGATAGCGTTCGAGAAAGATTTAGTATTCCTTTCCAGGGAACAAACATATCATGATTTTTATATACATTTGCAGATAAACTTGTTGCAAATTTACATGGAACTATTAGTATATAAAGCTTCCGCAGGATCAGGAAAGACCTTTACGCTGGCTGTGGAATACATCAAGCATCTGATAATCAATCCTCGCGCCTACCGCCAAATACTTGCCGTGACTTTCACCAACAAAGCTACGGCAGAAATGAAAGAACGAATCTTGCAACAACTCTACGGCATCTGGAAAAGTGTTCCGGAATCCGATGCTTATCTGAAACGTATCAAAGATGACCTGGCAGCAACTCATTATTTGCAAGCTGCCACACCGGATAGAGAGATCGAAGAATTGCGACAACGTGCGGGGATGGCATTGCAATATATACTTCATGATTACAGCCGCTTCCGTGTAGAGACTATTGACTCTTTTTTCCAGTCTGTTATGCGCAACCTGGCCCGCGAGCTGGAACTAAGTCCTAATCTGAACATAGAACTAAGTATAAACGAAGTGCTGAGTGAAGCCGTAGACAGCCTTATCGAGAAACTCACTCCCACCTCACCTGTGCTGGCCTGGTTACTGGACTACATAGACGAACGCATCCGCAATGACAAACGCTGGAATGTATCAAACGAAATCAAAAGTTTCGGATTCAATATATTCAATGAAAGCTATATCGAACGAGGTGAAGATGTGAGAGCATGCCTGCGCATACCTGACACGTTGAAACTCTATCGAAATGTGTTGCACAAAATGGAAACAGAAGCTTTGGAGCAGATGAAAGGTTTCTACGAACAGTTTGAAGGCGAATTGGAAGGACACGCACTCGTGCCGGAGGATTTGAAAGGAGGTTCTCGAGGTATAGGCAGTTACTTCCGAAAACTTCGCGACGGCAGACTGACAGACAAAGATGTGCTGACCGCCACGCTGCAAAACTGCCTGGCCGATGCCCGAAACTGGGCCGCAAAGACTTCTCCTCGGAGAGACGATATCATCCGGCTGGCAGAAAACAGCCTGCTACCGCTATTACAAGATGCCGAACGATTACGACCACAAAAAAACCGCACCATCAACAGTTGTCGCCTTTCATTACAACATCTCAACGAGTTACAACTGCTCAATCATATCGATGAAGAGGTGCGTACGCTGAACCACGAGCGTAATCGTTTCTTACTGTCTGACACCAACGCTTTGTTGCACAAGTTGGTGCGCGAAGGAGACTCTTCTTTCGTTTTCGAGAAGATCGGCGCCAACATACGCAACGTAATGATTGACGAGTTTCAAGATACAAGCCGTATGCAATGGGACAACTTTCGCTTACTGCTACTCGAAGGCCTCTCGCAAGGAGCCGACAGCCTGATTGTTGGAGATGTGAAGCAATCCATCTATCGCTGGCGCAACGGAGACTGGAGCATTCTGAACGGTTTAGGACATACTAAATTAAACAATTTTCCCGTCCGTGTAGAGACTCTGAAGACAAACCGACGGAGCGAGACAAACATCATCCGTTTCAACAATCTGTTCTTCACCACCGCAGTGGAGTATCTCAACACCCTACATCTGAACGAACTGCATGAAGAGTGCTACCCTTTGAAACAGGCATATGCCGATGTGATGCAAGAATCCCCAAAAGCAGAAGCACACGGCTACGTAAAGGTCTCTTTTCTTGAACCGGACGAAGAACATGATTACACGGAACAGTCTCTTCTTGCTATGGGAACAGAAGTGCAAAGATTGCTTGAAGAAGGCATACAACCCAACGACATCACCATTCTTGTACGCAAAAACAAGAACATTCCTCTTATAGCCGATTATTTCGATAAGGAACTTCAGCTACCCGTTGTTTCAGACGAAGCTTTCCGGCTGGATGCCTCTCTCGCCATCTGCATGCTGATAGACGCCTTGCGCTATCTGTCCAATCCGGAAGATAGAGTTTCAAGCGCTTCACTCATCGCTAATTACAAACTACAAATCCTTAAGGAAGAGAATAATCCTTCTTTCCATCTTGACACCCTATTGACAGAGCAACCCGAATTACAGCTTCCCAAGACCTTCATTTCTCGTCTGGAGACCTTGCGTCTGATGCCTCTGTACGAACTGCTGGAAGAATTATTCAGCATATTCGACATGGAACGTATCGAACAACAAGATGCTTATCTCTTCTTCTTTTTTGATGCTGTGACGGAGTATCTTCAAAGCAATTCGTCCGATTTGGACAGTTTCATCCGCTATTGGGAAGAGACGCTTTGCAGCAAGACCATCCCCGGCGGTGAGATGGACGGAATACGCATCCTTTCCATCCACAAATCAAAAGGGCTGGAGTTCCATACCGTACTCATCCCGTTCTGCGATTGGAAACTGGAGAACGAAACCAATAATCAGTTAGTATGGTGCACTCCTCCCGAAGCACCTTATAATGCCATCAGCCTTGTTCCGGTGAACTATTCAAGTACAATGGCAGAGTCCGTCTATCGGCAAGACTATCTGCACGAACGTCTGCAACTATGGGTAGACAACCTCAACCTTTTGTATGTAGCCTTTACCCGTGCGGGAAAGAATCTTATCCTTTGGAGCAAGAATGGGCAAAAAGGGACTGTGTCCGAACTGCTTGCCAATACTTTGCCACATATTGCCAATAACGACGAAGGGAGTTGGGATGAAGAGACGGCTGTTTATGAAAACGGACGGATTTCTCCATCTACCCTCACAAAAGCAGATTCTCTTCATAATGTTCAGGACAGAAGTGTCATCAATAAATTCTCTCAAAAAGCCGTCAAGCTTCCCATTCACATGGAAAGCATGCTTCATGACATCGAATTCAGGCAATCCAACCGTTCGGCCGACTTCATTGCAGGAATAGACGAAGCCGAATCCGACCGTCGTTTCATCAACCGCGGACGACTACTGCACACTCTGTTTTCTGCCATCGAAACAGAGAAAGATATCGACAATGCCATCAGCAGACTTGTGTTCGAAGGGATCATTGGCCAAACTGAAACAGAAAAGGAAATACGTGCATTGACCGCACGCGCTTTCTCCTTGCCTCAAATCAAGGACTGGTATTCGGGCACATGGCAACTCTTCAACGAGTGCGACATCATTTGGCAAGAGAACGGAATACTCCGAACCCGGCGTCCGGACCGCGTAATGATGCGCAATGAAGAAATTATCGTAGTGGATTTCAAATTTGGAAAGCCCAACAAAAAATACAACAAACAGGTGAAAGATTATATGCAACTTCTTGCCCGCATGGGATATGCTTCTAACAAAATCGAAGGCTATCTGTGGTATGTGGAAGAAGAAATCATTGAGAAAGTATAACACACTCCCCCAATCAGCCAAATATTCAAAGAGCATTATAGAGAACATGAAACCATTCCTTCAATTAGTCGCCAAAGACCTCTATTCCAAAATAGGAAACGATTTGTCGCACACAGCCATCGTTTTTCCCAACAAACGTGCCGGCCTGTTTTTTAACGAATATCTGGCAGCAGAGACCGACCATCCTTTGTGGTCGCCTGCATACGTCAGCATCAGTGAACTCTTCCATCAACTATCATCCCTGAAGTTGGGCGACCCTATACGGCTGGTGTGCGAACTGTACAAAGTATTTCGGGAAGAAACACGCAGCGAAGAAACGCTTGATGATTTCTATTTTTGGGGCGAATTACTCATCAGCGACTTTGATGATGTAGACAAAAATCTTGTGGATGCAAGCAAGCTCTTCACCAATCTGCAAGAGTTGAAGAATATAATGGACGGATATGACTTCCTTGATAAAGAGCAAGAAGAAGCAATCCGGCAATTCTTTCTAAACTTTTCCATAGAAAAGCGTACAGAACTGAAAGCCAAGTTTATCTCACTTTGGGATAAATTAGGCGATATATACCGGCACTACCGTACCAACCTCTCTAAACTTGGCATTGCCTACGAAGGCATGATGTATCGCAACGTCATGGAACAACTGGATACCAACCACCTGCGCTACGACCGCTATGTATTTGTTGGATTCAATGTGCTGAATAAAGTGGAAATCCAATTCTTCAAACTCCTACAAGATGCCGGGAAAGCGTTGTTCTATTGGGATTATGATGTATGCTATACCACCCTTCCCCGCTTACAAACGCCTCCCTACACCCACGAAGCCGGCGAATTCATTTTACGTAACCTGAGCAGCTTCCCCAACCAACTGCCGGAAACCGCTTTCGACGTGATGAGAAAACCTAAAAACATACGTTACATCTCTTCTCCCACAGAAAATGCACAGGCACGCTATCTGCCACAGTGGATTGAAGAAGTCACCCGCCATTACCCTACTGAAGAGAGCCAAAGCGAACAAGAAACGAAAGAAAAAGAAAATGCCGTTGTTCTCTGCAATGAAGCATTGTTGCTTCCTATTCTTCATTCCATTCCGCCCGAAGTAAAAAACGTAAACGTCACCATGGGATTTCCATTGGCGCAGACACCCGTGTACAGTTTTATCAACGCATTAACAGAACTGCAAACCACCGGTTATCAGGCAAAATCCGGACACTACACCTACAATGCCGTGCTTGCAGTCTTGAAGCATCCTTATGTTCGTCTTCTCTCTTCGTCAGCAGAGGGTTTGGAAAAGCAACTAATTAAAAACAATCGCTTCTACCCTCTACCATCCGAACTGAAGCAGGACGTTTTTCTGGAGCAGGTTTTCACTCCGCAAAACGGCATTGCCGCTCTATGCGGTTATCTCACCGAGCTGCTTCGCGAAGTGGCCGTAGTCTATCGTCAGGAAAAAGAAACGGAAGATATCTTCAACCAACTCTATCGCGAATCTTTGTTCAAGAGTTACACCCTTGTCAATCGTCTGCTTAACCTGATTGAAACCGGCGAGTTGAGTGGCCTGAAACCGGATACATTGAAGCGCCTGCTGAATCGCCTGCTTACTTCCGCCAATATTCCTTTTCATGGCGAACCGGCCATTGGCATGCAGGTAATGGGGGTGCTGGAAACGCGTAACCTTGATTTTCGCAACCTCATCATACTCTCTCTCAACGAGGGACAGCTGCCCAAAGCCGGTGGAGAATCCTCTTTTATTCCCTACAATCTGAGGAAAGCTTTCGGCATGACCACTATCGAACATAAAAATGCGGTTTATGCCTACTACTTCTACCGCCTCATCCAAAGAGCTGAAAATGTCACCTTATTATATAATTCTTCTTCCGACGGGCTGAATCGTGGAGAGATGTCCCGCTTCATGCTCCAGCTTTTGGCGGAATCACCCTATAATATTTCACAAGAATACCTTGAAGCCGGACAATCCCCTCAACAAAGCCGTCCCATCGATATTGCCAAAACTCCGGAAATGCTGCAACGGATGTACGATGCCTATGATGTCCGGCGTCATCCCAACAACTTCTTCTCTCCATCAGCTCTCAATGCCTATTTAGATTGTCGTTTGAAGTTTTATTACCGCTACGTGGCCGGCCTGAGAGTTCCCGATGAAGTGAGTGCGGAAATAGATTCCGCTCTGTTTGGAACCATCTTCCATCATGCTGCCGAATCCATCTATAAAGATTTGATTTCCAACAGTAAAGATATAAGAAAAGAGGATTTGGAATTATTGCTGAGAAATGAAGTCAAACTCCAAACATACGTGGACAATGCTTTCAAAGAAAAGTTTTTCCACGTGCCCCAAACAGAGCAACCGGAATACAACGGCACGCAACTTATCCATTCCAAGGTTATCGCCTCCTACCTGCGCCAACTTCTGCGCAACGACTTGCAATATGCCCCTTTCCGCATGGAAGGAATGGAAGAAGAAGTAAAGGAGATGGTAGAAATTGATACTCCGCAGGGAAAGCTTTCTTTGCAGATTGGAGGAACCATAGACCGGATGGACAGCAAGGAAGGAACATTACGCATCGTTGATTACAAGACAGGAGGGATGCCCAAAACTCCCGAAAACATTGAGCAACTGTTCACTCCTGCCGAGAATCGTCCCACTTATATTTTCCAGACGTTCATGTATGCAGCCATCATGTGTCGCCGGCAATCCTTGAAAGTAGCCCCCTCACTACTCTATATACACCGTGCAGCCTCTGAAAGCTACTCACCGGTCATAGAGATGGGAGCACCTCGACAGCCTAAAATCCCGGTAAATAACTTTGCTTTCTTTGAAGAAGAATTCCGCGAACGCCTGCTCAACCTGCTGCAAGAGATATATGACCCGAAAGAAACTTTCAGTCAAACGAAAGACAACAAGAAATGTGAGTACTGCGATTTCCGAAGACTCTGTAAAAAATAATTAGCAACAATCTATGCTCAAAACACTGATATACATTTTTCTTGGTGGCGGCACGGGCAGCGTGCTGCGATATTCGATACAACTGGCACTGCACGAACGGATAGTGCCCTACTCTTTCCCGTGGGCTACTTTTGCAATCAACGTCCTCGGCAGTTTCCTCATAGGTTTGTTCTACACGCTGTCGGCCCGTTTCAACCTCTCTTCCGAAACACGTATATTGCTCACAACCGGACTATGCGGAGGATTCACCACCTTTTCTACCTTCAGCCATGACGGACTTGTGCTGATAAGACAAGGATTCTACGGAATGTTTTTGCTATATACCTTATTGAGTATAACTTTGGGAATCTGTGCCGTATGGGGCGGTGGAGCTTTCGGACGTTGGCTCTGATTCAGGAAGATGCCATTCCCATTCTCGTAAACACATCCGTAATGCCTATCTTTGTAAACGCTCTGAATACTAAATCAAGCCATTGGCGGATATCAATCATTAAGTTGTGTATTGCACTAATAGAATAAACTTCATGTATTCATAGAACAAAACCGTTTGTGACAAACAGTAAACTTATTCGCAGCCTGAATACATCTCTGTTCGCGCCGTGCGAACAGAAATCCGCAACCTGCGGACAGACGTTCGCAACATGCGAACAGATATTCGCGCAGTGCGAACAAAGGTTCGAGAATAAAAGTGAAGGGAGACTCGTAAGTTGAACAGACTCTTATGGTATGCCTGGAGGCATTGAAACGCAGTCAATGTGGACAACATAAAGTAGGACAACTACCGAATAGAAAAGTTTTAGCAGATAATAATCAGAAAGAGAGAAGTCTTAGAATTCAGGCAAGTTTTAGAATCAACTCGAATTCGGCCAACCCAAAGAAACATTATCTTGAACATTTTCGAGTTTAGCTTGTTATTTAGAATGATTACATTTAAATACTTACTGAATATGAGAATAGAAAAAATTATCGGACGCGAAATCCTCGACTCAAGAGGAAACCCCACTGTGGAAGTAGACGTAACGCTGGAATCAGGCTTCATCGGCCGTGCTTCCGTTCCTTCGGGCGCATCCACAGGCGAGCATGAAGCTTTGGAGTTGCGTGACGGAGACAAAAAACGCTACTTAGGCAAAGGTGTGCTGAAGGCTGTAAACAACATCAATGAAATCATTGCTCCCAAACTGATAGGCATGTCCGCCCTCGACCAAGTGGCCATTGACCACGCCATGCTGGCACTGGACGGCACCAAGACCAAATCCAATCTGGGTGCAAACGCTATTCTCGGCGTATCGCTGGCCGTGGCCAAAGCCGCTGCTGCCTATTTGGATGTACCTCTTTATCGTTATATCGGTGGGACGAACACGTATGTGATGCCCGTTCCGATGATGAACATCATCAATGGCGGTTCGCATAGCGATGCTCCCATTGCTTTTCAGGAATTCATGATCCGCCCCGTAGGCGCAAGTTCTTTCCGCGAAGGTTTGCGTATGGGTGCCGAAGTATTCCATGCCTTGAAGAAGGTATTGAAAGACCGCGGCCTCAGCACGGCTGTAGGCGATGAAGGCGGTTTTGCTCCCAACTTGGACGGTACGGAAGATGCGCTGAACTCCATCATTGCCGCCATCAAGGCTGCCGGCTACGAACCGGGCAAGGATGTGAAGATTGCCATGGACTGCGCTTCGTCGGAGTTCTACCACGACGGCATCTACGACTACACCAAGTTTGAAGGTGAAAAAGGCAAGAAACGCACCGCTGACGAACAAATTGACTATCTGGAGCAGCTGATCAATACATATCCCATCGACTCCATCGAAGACGGTATGAGCGAAAACGATTGGGAAGGCTGGAAAAAACTGACCGAACGCATCGGCAACCGTTGCCAGTTGGTGGGCGACGACTTGTTCGTGACCAATGTGGATTTCCTTGCCAAAGGCATCGAAAAAGGATGTGGCAACTCCATCCTTATCAAAGTCAACCAAATCGGCTCGCTGACCGAAACGCTGAATGCCATCGAAATGGCACATCGTCACGGATATACCACCGTCACTTCCCACCGTTCGGGCGAGACGGAAGACGCTACCATTGCCGATATTGCCGTAGCCACCAACAGCGGACAAATCAAAACCGGTTCGTTGAGCCGTTCGGACCGTATGGCCAAGTACAACCAGTTATTGCGCATTGAAGAAGAGCTGGGCGACAGAGCCGTGTACGGATATAGAAAGATTAAATGACAGATAATTAAGAGGAGTGTTTGGAAAGAGGTACTGAAAGAATTTTGAAAACCGCTTCTGAACAGTATCCGATTGTATCATAAAAAAGAGGGGACAAACCGGTATGGTCTGCCCCCTCTCTCTTCGATTAATCACTGAAAACAATCATCAGTCCACTACCTTAAATGCAACCTCTTCTCCACGCCGGCTGTCTGGAGCTACCCAAAGAGCAAAATCTCCCGGTTCCACCGTCTTCACCATGTCTATGTTCCAGAAAGCAAGTTCGCTTATCGGAAGTTCCAACGTCAGGGTTTTCCTCTCTCCCGGTTTCAGATTTACACGCATGAAGCGCTTCAACTCTTTCACCGGACGGGTAACAGAACCTACTTTGTCCTGCACGTAAAGCTGTACGATTTCAGTACCCTCATACTTTCCCGTATTCTCCAAATCGAAAGTAACCTTCAGCACATCATCCTTTTTCAAATTGGCAGATGCCAGCTTCACATTCTCATATTTGAAAGTGGTATAAGACAGTCCGTACCCGAAAGGATACAACGCATCAAACCCTGCATCCATATAGAAAGAAGTACAGCCCAGCGAGGTCTGTCCGGCTTCCAACGGAATATCATTCAGCAACACTTCATTCCTCGTAGCCGGACGCCCCGTATTGTTATGGGCATAGTAAAGTGGAATTTGTCCCACCATCTTCGGAAAAGTAACGGGAGTCTTTCCGCTGGGCACAGCCTTTCCCCACAGCAAGTCGGCCAATGCCGGACCACCCATTGTTCCCGGATGGAACGAATAAAGCACTGCAGAAGATGCCTCCACTTCTTTGCCGATGGTCAACGGACGACCGGCCATCACTACCATAACCACCGGTTTACCGGTTTTGGCAAGGGCGGCAATCAGTTCGTTTTGTGCTCCCTGAAGATTCAGGTCGGCAAGGCAATGTGCTTCACCCGAAAGGATGGATTCCTCGCCCACAAAAGCAAGAATCACGTCTGCCCGTGCGGCAGAGGCAGCAGCTTTAGCCACACCGTCCATGTTCTTATCGCGACTATACGCCAATCCGGGTTCGTATATCACTTGCACTTTATCGCCCACCAACTCCTTGATGGCAGTCAGGGGTGTCACGGTACGCGTCTTTTCACCATCAAACACCCAAGTGCCCAATTGCTCATAAGGTGCATTAGCCATCGGACCAACCACGGCCACCGTTTTCACCGACGCTTGCAACGGCAACACTTCCCGGTCGTTCTTCAACAAGATAGCCGACTCTACCGCCGCTTGTTTGGCCGCTTCCAAATGGGCAGGAGCATACATCACCTCTTGCCTCTTTTCATCAACGTAAGGATTATCAAACAATCCCAGGCGATATTTTACTCGCAGAATGTTGCGCACCGCCTCGTCCACAACAGCCTCTTTCACCTTCCCTTCCTTTATCAGCCCCGGCAGTTCCTTAACAAATGTATAGCTGACCATCTCCATGTCCACTCCGGCATTCACCGCCTTCATGGCAGCCTCTTTTGAATCGGCAGCAAAACCATGGGCTACCATTTCAGCAGCCGAAGCCCAATCGGATATAACCAATCCGTCAAATCCCCATTCATCGCGAAGCACATCTTTCAGAATAAAAGTATTTCCAGTAGAAGGAACTCCGTCGTTGTCGTTGAACGAAGTCATGAACGTAGCGGCACCGGCTTTGGCGGCAGCCTCAAACGGAGGCAGGTAAACATTGCGCAGACGACGTTCAGGAATAAAAGTCGAGTTATAGTCACGACCACCCTCGGCAGCTCCATAGCCAACGAAATGCTTGGGGCATGCTGCAATGGATGTCGACTTATTCAATGAATCTCCCTGAAATCCCCTCACCATGGCGGCACCCATCACCGCAGTCAGGTAGGTATCCTCACCACATCCTTCGGCCATACGTCCCCAACGGGGATCGCGCGCCACATCAATCATTGGTGCAAATGTCCAGCGTATGCCTGCGGCAGAAGCCTCTATAGCCGCTATCCGTGCACCGTCTTCCACCAACTGCGGATTGAAAGAAGCCGCCTGTCCCAATGGTATGGGAAAGATGGTTTTAAAGCCATGAATCACATCGCGTGCCACCAGCAAAGGAATGCCCAATCGGGACTCTTCCACAGCCACACGCTGCAATGCATTGACACGCACCGGATCTATCTCGTTTAAAATAGATCCCACTTCACCTTTCTTTATCAACCCGCTCATGTCTTCCATGTTGCCATACGAAGAAATCTGGTTCATCTGACCAAGTTTCTCCTCCAAAGTCATCCGGGACAATAAATTTTCAACTTTACGCTCCACATCGTCATCTTTCGTTTCTGTCTTGTGCATGCAAGACGCAAAGAAAAGTAACGACAACCCCATGGAGTAATAAACCCAACGTCTCATAATACTTATCTCAATTAATTATTTTTTCTGAAACACTCGTACATAGTCAATCTCGTAAGTCGCAGGAAGAGCAGATTCGTCCACTCCTTCAGCACCTCCCCAATCGCCACCCCATGCCAGGTTAAGCTTCAAATAAAAAGGGACATTGAAAGGCCATGTCTTTTTATTTCCTGTTTTATCATTGTTGAATGTAAAGTGACACTTACCATTTACAAACCCCTTTATATAATCTTCTGTCCACTCCACAGCATAAACATGGAAATCCGATTCGGCGGTAGGTATATACTGCTCACCGGTTTTCTGCGTACCAATGGAATGATAATAAGCCTTACAATGAATAGACGAAGATACCCAGTTAGGCCGATATCCCACTTCCTCCATAATATCTATCTCACCGTCATCGGGCCACGCAGAAGAATTCTTAGGCATCATCCAAAATGCCGGCCATGTGCCTTTTCCTTTAGGAAGTTTCAAACGCGCCTCAAAGTAACCATATTTCCATGCTTTCAGCGTGTTGATACGAGCAGAAATAACCTCACCTCCTTTTTTCCGAGCTATAATTTTCAATGTGCCATCCGAAATCATAGCACAAGTATCTTGGCCCAGGACTCCATCGGCAACATATCGTTGCAACTCATTATTCACCCAACCCGGGGCTGCGACTTCATACCACCATTCCGTAGTATTAGGCAGCGCCGGTTTTCCACCAGATAATCTCGGCTCTTCAAATTCATCTTGCCAAACCAAAGAATACCCTTCGGGAACATAGTTTTCAGGTTCGCCCTTCATTTGCTTGAACCGATACTCCTTTTTAGCACCTTTGCCGGAAGTGAAAGAGAGCAATGCAGCACGTTCTATATCCAAGTTATTTCTCCCGGCAGATATCTTCACGGCAGTCTCACCCGTATATCCGGATGCAACAGACAAAGAATACCAAGTTTGTCCATCGGTTGTCACTTTCCACGGTGAGCCTGATTTTATTATCAATGTTTTCTCTTCACCGGCGGCCATAAATTCTAAATCTGCAGGAGAGACTTCTATCACGCTATCATCCGCCGATGGCACATTGGCAGGTTGTTTATCATCACCACAGCCCACCAATAACATCCATGGCACCATCCATAAACCAATCATATTTTTCATCATAAAGCATAAAGAGGCAGTTACCTCTTGTAGATAACCGCCTCGTTCTTTTTATTTATTCACCAAAAGAAAAATCATCAAAGAAGAAAATACCAGGCGCAGCATGTCCTTCAGCACCAAATTGAATGACTATCTTATCATAATCTGTGCGGTCTTTCACTGCACTGAAGTCAAATTCAAGTTCCACCCACTTGTCCGTAGGAATATCTTTCTTCACAACCTCGGTCTGAGTTTCCCAGGCATTACCACCTGCCTCACTGTTCTGTAGCTTCACGGCCACCTGCTTTTGCAACTGATTAACAGGAATCCAATTCCCGGCTACGTTTGCCACCGTAGTGTAATCGTTATATGAGGGGATATAAACCTTCATACGCACTTTATTCATAACAGACAAATCGAATTTATAATCAGTAACCGTATACGAGATATTAGAATAGAATTCCGTGCTCTTTTCGTATAAATAAACTTTTCTGGACAAATTTACCGGAACCGGTGCCGGATTCGAATAAATATAATCCAATTGTCCCATTAACTCACGAGTAAAGTTGATGGCCAATTTCTCTCTTTCAAAATCCTCATTTAACTTAACAGCCTTCAAAGGCACCACGGGTTTCACGTTCTTCTCTTTCGGCACAAAACGATACCACCAACCATTTCCACTCTCCACTCCACTGGCTGCTTCCAGATAAAGTTCATTTTCAGTCAGCGATATAATCGTGTAAGTAGACGTACCTGCATAATGCCCGAAGAACGCACCGTCACTCAAAGTCAAGGTCTTGTTTGCCTCGTCCAATGTATAAGTATAACTTTCTTTCGGAATATAGGTCACATCAAAATCACCGGCACCCGGTACTGTGGCAGTCCCACCCAGAGCATCCTTACCGGCCGCATTTGTATAAACATGTCCATTGTTCTTCCACACCATCTTTACACCTACTTGTATAAACGTAAATTCGTTGGTATAAAGGCTGGATTCCAATTTCCCGTTAGCCGGACAAGACCACCATTGGGGAGTTCCATTATATCCATCAGTTCCCTTTGCAGGTCCTACGCCGAAATGTCCCGTATGATATTGGTCGAATACCCACGTCTTACCGGCCAGATTGGCAGCACCACCTGTCAAAGCATTATACATAGGAGTATCGAGCAAGGACATGTCATCTTGCGCAATAGAAATAACCTTTGTAATTGTGGTAGAGCCACCGGTTGTATACAGGGTCATGGCTACCGTATAATCTCCTTTGAAAGGATACTCAGCTTTCGCGCTTTCTCCCTTTGCACGGTTTCCATTTCCCAAATCCCAAGTGACAACTCCTTTAATGGATGATTCATTCTTCAATTCTATCACATTCGCTTTCTCTGCTGTGGGATTAGCAGAAAATGCCAGTTGGCTTTCTTGAGGTTTGACACCCAAAGCGTGGTCGTCACTCTCTTGCGGATTGCAAGAAGTCATTGCAAAAACAACGATTAATGCAAACAGACCTAATTTAAATATATTATTCATATTCGATTTTTTTTAAACGATTATACCTGATTAGTAACCGGGATTCTGTTTCAATTCAAATTCCGTACCTTTTGTCTTTTCCATTTCGCTCAGAGGAATAGGAATCAACTTCTTGTTGTCATCATATGTGCGAACAGAATTGTGCTCCACATCATTCTCCGTCAAAACAGTTACTGCATCTCCCCAACGCACCAGATCATAGAAACGCATTCCTTCGCCCAAGAACTCTTTACGACGCTCGGCCTTGATGTTCACTTCGACCGCAGCAAGCGGTTTGTCTGCACCAAAGGCACGCTTACGAATCAAGTTGAAAGATTCTTGTGCATCTACTCCTTGTTGTTCGGCCACACCATGCATCTTCACCAGTTCCACATAGTTCAGCAAAGTCTCCGCATAACGGAAAATACGCAAGTTGTTGCAATAATTCAAATCAGTATCTCCGGGAGGAGGGTTATAGCCTATACGAGCCGCATATTTACGCTGAAACAGCCCGGTGTCCTGGAAACGCTTGCCATAGCTTGCTCCTCTCCAGTCATTGATAGAAGCGTCACGGCGCAAGTCGCCTTCTTCATACATATCATAAGCCGCCTGGCGTACAGGTCCGAAGCCCCAACCTCCTTTGAAGACTCCATTCGGGTCATTCAACTCATTCGGAGAAATAAATGCAGGGAGATTGGTACCATACCCTTGCCAGCCACTTGACCACGTTTTACCTTCAGGCATTTGATTACTTTCAAAAATAGATTCGCTGCAAAACTCATTTTCATCGAGCCATATTGCATCAAAGCTATCCATCAAACTAAACTTGCCGCTCTTGATGATAGTGGCCATATCATTGGCAACCTCAGCATACCTGGCTTCTTCTTTCTGATACATGATGACGCGTGCCTTCAGCATCAAAGCAGCAGCACGGCAAGCACGTCCCCGATCTGCTCCCGAATTATTACTCATAGCCATAGCACCTTCTTCACAAGCCACTTCCAAATCGGCCATGATTTTGGCATATACTTCATCAGCAGAGAGTTGCTTTGTCATATAAGGGTCTTGCAAAGGTGTGTCAAAATAAGGAATGTTTCCGAAGAATTTCCACAACAGATGCACATAATACGCACGCAAGAAGTGGGCTTCAGCATTATACTGTTTTAGTTTATCAGCTTTCACCCCTTCCGCATTGGCGCAAGAGATGATCGCGTTGTTACAACGAGCCAGCCCTGTGAAATAAATACTCCACAAGCCACCCAAACTCTCGGAAGCACTCATTCTGAACTGAGATAAGGAGTACAAAGCAGCCTGGTCACCTGCGTCACCTCCTCCTTTATACAAGTCGTCCGAACGAAGGTCAGACATAAACAATATGCCATTATAGTTATTATTGGCATAACTGTCGAACAAAAGTATCTGATAGGCCGAACCAAGGTTGGAAAGGATGGTACTCTCAGTGGCAGCAGCTCCGGCCATTTGTTTCTCCGTAGAACTTGCTGTCAAAAAATCATCACCGCAGGAGGTCATCGCCATGCCCGATGTCAGAAGAGCTGCGACAGTCAATATCTTATATTTTTTCATATCGTACTATTTTTAAGAAGTTTAGAAAGTTATATTCGCACCTATAGAGATGGTTCTTGATTGTGGATAAATGCCCTTATCAACACCCAGAGTCGTATAACCGCCGGATGCAAGTTCCGGATCGAATCCATCATAACCGGTTATGGTAATCAGGTTCTCGGCAGAAACATAGACTCTCAATCTTTGAACAGAGAATTTCTTTGTCAACGAAGCAGGTAAGGTATATCCCAATTGAGCTGTCTTCAGACGCATATAAGAGCCATCTTTCACATACAGGTCAGAAGAACGCCAGTTCTTGTTAGGATTGGCAGAAGTCATGCGAGGAATAAAATCAGATGAGCCTTCGCCTACCCAACGATCAAGTATCCAAGTGGGACGGTTCATTGCAGGAATATCACCACGTTGCGCAAAGTCGAAAATATCATTGCCAAGAGTGCCTTGGAAGAACAAGTTCAGGTCAAAGCCTTTCCATTCAGCACCAAGAGTAAGACCGAATGTCCAATCAGGCATACCTTTACCGATTTTCGTTCTATCATCATCATTAACTCTACCATCTTTATTGACGTCGACAAACCGAACATCACCCGGCTGAGCGTCCGGCTGCATCTTTTCACCTTTATCATTTACATAAGCATCTACCTCTGCTTGATTTTGGAACAGCCCATTCGTGCGCATACCATAGAAGTAAGGCCAAACCTCGCCATTCTTAGCATGTACATAATCGCCTACACCCGAAGCACCGGCATTCTCATAATTGGTCTCACCGGAGGCATTTCCCAAATTGATCAGCTTATTCTTCAAATAGGAAGCATTGGCCGAAATACGATAGCTGAAATCATTGATAGTGTGTTTCCATCCAGCTTCTAATTCGACACCCCAGTTCTCCATCTTACCCAAGTTGGACATCGGTGCACTCTGACCTACATAGCTCGGGATAGGTTTGTCCATCAACATGCCATTGGTTTTCTTCTTGAAATAGTCGAAACCGAAATTCAAGCGTGCATCAAAGAAACGAGCGTCAAAACCAAAGTCTATCTGCTCGGATTCTTCCCATTTGATATTGGCATTGGCAAGCGCTGCAGGAGAAGAACCATACTGCATAACTCCTCCCTTACTTGCATCTTTTACGCTGTAGCCGCCACCAAAATAATAGTTTTGTCCACCATCCATCAAAGCAGCATAACGGAAATTACCTATGTTTTCGTTACCATTCTTACCCCAGCTGAAACGCACCTTGAAGGAATCGAACCATGACGGCTTTAAATCCCTCAAATAAGGTTCATTCCAAAGGTTCCAACCTACAGATACAGCCGGGAATGTAGCCCATTTATGATTAGGACCGAAGTGCGAAGAACCGTCACGACGCATCGTCAGCTGCAACATATAGCGTTCATCAAAGTTGTAGTCGATACGGCCGAAGTAAGATGCCAAAGCAGCAAAGTTATAACCGCCTGTCCCTCCCCAAGTACGTTCTTCGTCGCGGTCGCCAATAGCAGAATTGATATTTGCCTTAGCGGGATCCGTGTCCAGGAGCTTGTAATCGGAACCACCCAGATTGCGTACAGAATACTTCTGTGCCGATTGTCCCAAAACAACTGTCAGATTATGCTTATCAGCAAAAGTTTTATTGTAGGTCAGCACGTTCTCAACCTGCCACTTGAAACCACGATTCATCTCGCTTTGTACCCAGCTTTTTTCGTTCTTCTTCATTGACCCCATATAATATTCGAAGCCATAGCCATCTGAACCCCAGAAAGCCAAATCGGCGCCATAGCTGCTCTTGAACCTTAATCCGGGAAGAAGATCCAATTCGGCCCAGAAAGAACCCACGAACTTATCTTCATTTCCCTTGGTCACAGTAGGAGAATACAATTGAGCTACCGGATTGGCCAGTTCCTGATAACCGGTAGGAGGCATAGAGAAGACATTACCGTCCTTGTCCTTCACAGCCGTAGGATACTGCTTCAAGATGGCTTCTCCTTCTTCTTTAGAAGCATACACCGGCACCAGTGGAGAGAATGAAATAGCGCTACCCAGAATAGAGCCGTATTCTGAGTTGGTCTCAATGCCGGTAGAAGTACCTCTTGAATAACCGATATTCACACCTACTTTCAATTTGTTCAAGAAATTGCGGGAAGTTTCTTCAAATACCGTATAAGTAGAGTTAGAACGCAAACTCCAACGCTCGTAGTTTGACTTACCATGATTACCACCTACGATACCTTCTTGATTGAAATAGCCCAACGAAAGGAAATATTGAATCTTATCACTACCACCACTGATACTTACTTGATGTTGCTGGATAGGAGCGTCATAATTGAAAGTTTCATCCTGCCAATCGGTCCCTTTTCCGGCTTTCAGGATTTGTTCCTGTGAATAGCGGGGAGCATTGCCATCATTCACATCCATTTCATTCATGATGGTCATATACTCCGTGGCATCCAAAACGGATTTCTTTTTCCACGGATTCTGCCAGCCATAACTGAAATCATAGTTAATGGAGGTCTTACCGGTTTTTCCTCCTTTCGTAGTGACCAATACAACACCATTGGCAGCACGGGCACCATAAATAGCGGCGGAAGCAGCGTCCTTCAAGATTTCCACTGACTCGATATCAACCGGATTCAAGTAGTTGATTCCTCCATCTACCGGCATCCCGTCAACGATATATAGCGGGTCGGAGTTATTAACCGTACCAATACCGCGGATACGCACTTTAGAGTCCGAACCCGGCTGGCCAGAGCTTTGAGTGATCTGAACGCCTGACACTTTACCTTTCAGCGCATCTTCTACACGCGAAGGCTTTGCAGCATTCAGTTCATCGGCACTGACTCTACTGATAGCAGCTGTCACCACGCTCTTCTTCTGAACGCCATAACCCACTACCACTACTTCGTCCAGCGCTTCTGAATCTTCTTGGAGTACGATATTGAGGCTTTTCTGTCCTTTCACCGCAACATCCTGCGATTTAAATCCTATATAAGAAATAGAAAGAACTGCATTGACGGGAACCGACAATACAAAATCACCGTCCAATCCGGTAATGGTGCCCATGGCAGTGTTTCCTTTCACCACCACATTTACTCCGACTAATGGTTCATTATCCGAACCACTTACCACCGTACCTTTTACCTGTATATTTTGGGCATACACAGAAGCCAAGGTAAAGCTTAATAGAAATAAAACTGACAACAACTTTTTCATAAGTTTTACTAAATTAAGATTAACGATTCTCATTTGTTTGCAAGCATTTTCCACTTACAAACGATGCAAACATAAAGAAAAGCAAAATAAGTAAACTAAAAAGACTGATTCTTTAATACGTCAAACCAGGTTTTAAAATACGCCATAAATACGTCATAACAAATTAAATAAATGATAATCAATAAATATATAATACTTTTATGTAATACGCCATATATAAATCATAAAGTAAACCGTATGATTTTCTTCCCCGCATTTCTATATTAAACAATATTTAAGAATCAGAAGGGTATCTGTTTTCTCTACTTCTCAGAAAAAAGATATTCCTCCCGATGCTATCCAGGAAGAACAAATATACATGCAAAGAAAGAGTTTTTTCGGGACAAATCTTATCTGTGTAAATTCATACCCCAGCAATTTGATTATTCAAACAAGTCGTGCTGACGCTTTTCAATAAAACTCGTTCCAAAATAGCAACAGCATGACTCAGAAGTTCCACTTCGGTTTCAGTTTGAAGGTGTGTGAAGCGTACAATGAGTAAAAATCATGTATGGGTACGACAAATCGTTCGCCTTTTCGGGAGAGTTTATGCTTTTATGCGTATACTTTTTTGTTATGCAGCTATCGTGCTTAGAAACTTTGTTATCTCCGCTCGATATCTATGGTGAGGCGCAAAACTGACTTTTATTGCACACTTTTGCTCTATAATCAGTACTGCGCTAAGCATGATTTTCTTGAAAAAAGAGTCCATTGTAAAGGATGCAATTTCAGTTCCCTCAAATGCTTTATGCTTTAACTGATATAGCATGACATAAGCTGCAGCATAGAGAAACAATCGGAACTGATTCGCTTTAAATTTCCCACACGACATTCTATCCCCGTGTAAGCATTTCAAGTCCTTTATCCACAACTCCATTCACCACAACTTGTATAAATGGTTTCGGGCTTGTTGTTACAATTGGAAGTTACGATAAAACGTGCATGCTCTCTCAATGCATTTATCTCATTTTTTGCGATTATACGCTGTGAATGTTGCCAAGTTCCGGCCGGTATTCGAAAGAATAGTACATTCGCACATCAGAATGATCCTTTTTATATCGATTCCTGCAACGTCTGAGATGCTTGTCGATATGTCCGTAAAGCACTGAGTTTGCGGTTATTCCTGTGACAAATTCAATAAAACAGCATTCGTCCTCAACCCAATCCATAAACTCGTGGCTACAGAAATTGCTGTCACCTCTTAATTCAATGACACACCGAGGGCAAACTTTATGTATTCTCTCTATAATGCGCTTGAGAATATCATGTACGCTTAAGGACTTGTTCCTTTGTCCCGAACGAAGGATTGGGAGTATCATCTTACCGCTTTTGCCTTCGTACACCAACAAAGGCATGTAGCTTGGAAACCTGAGAATAATGAGCTAATTTTGTCCATGAGAAGGAATGTTAGATAATTGAATTTTAGCACTTTGAAATTACTAACAATTCCGATATGGCAAAATTCCTTCTCTTTTTTTTGCTTTTATTTCAAGAGATATGAATTATACAGGATAGATAGAAAATACTGACAGACAATGAATTATTTACCAAATAGGTGTACCTGGTATTGAAGGTAATCAGGTATAAGTACACCGAAAGAATGCTTTGATATGCTTATTTTTGCTATGCACCAATAACAAAAAATCCCCGTAAGGTATTAATTTACAGGGACTTTTTTATTTTGCAATTCTTTCCAGCGGAGAGACAGGGATTCGAACCCCGGGTGCCTTGCAGCACAACGGTTTTCAAGACCGCCGCAATCGACCACTCTGCCACCTCTCCAAAATTAAAAAAGAAGCACTTTTCTCTTAAAGCGTTGCAAAGGTACAACTCTTTTTTTATTTCGCAAATGTTATTAGGCAAAAAACAAATTTGTTATCTATGATTTTATATTAATCCAGCTACTAAAAAGGAGCTCATCAAGAGTAGACTATCATTTTACTACATTATTTCCCACTTTATTTTTTTTATGAAATAAAAAACCATATTTTTACCACATTATTTATAATCATAACCTTTGTATGAAAACGAAAGATATCTTTTTTCTCTGTTTTTTAATGGTAATATTTCTACCTTTTTGGTTAAGTTCTTCTCTTTATGATTGGTATAAGTCATTCAATGCCGAACATGGCATGGTGATGAGTTTTCTCAAATTTGCAATACTATCTACCACAGGAGAAGTGCTGGGACTCCGAATTACAGTAGGCGCCTATAATAGGAAGAACTTTGGAGTGCTTCCCCGCATGGTGATCTGGGGATTTTTAGGCATGACCATCAATGCCGCAATGATTATTTTTTCAAGAGGAGTGCCATATTTTATGGAGTACATGGGAATGGAAAACGCTTCTTTGATCATCAATGGAATATTCAGTTTGAACAAGGTTATAGTCGCTTTCTCTATCTCTGTAGCCATGAATATGATATTTGCTCCAGTCTTTATGACATTTCATAAAATTACAGACAAACACATCCTTGATTGTGGTGGCTCGATCCGCACCCTTATAACTCCTATTCCAATGACACATATTATTACTAATCTCAATTGGAAAACTCAATGGAACTTCGTCTTCAAAAAAACGATTCCTTTCTTTTGGTTTCCTGCCCATACCATCACTTTTCTTCTGCCAGGAGAAATACGGGTACTTTTTGCTGCTCTTTTAGGTGTAATATTAGGGGTATTGTTGGCTGTAGCAGCTCGGATGAAATAGAGATGATTCCTACTGATATTGGCTATCAGCATTTTACTTTCTTATCGTACATACATCGTATATAAAGTGAGAAAAAGTTTGGTTTATATCAACAAAGTTTCTTATCTTTGCACTCGCTAAAAAAATGAAGCACTCGGGGTGTAGCGCAGTCCGGTTAGCGCACCTGCTTTGGGAGCAGGGGGTCGTGGGTTCGAATCCCGCTACCCCGACTTCTTTTAGAATAAGTTGCTGTTTTTCCAGCAACTTTTTTGTTTATACGAGTTCCTCATTATATACCAAACTCATTACAGAACCTGAGACCGTAATCCTAACATCCAATGCTTTTCATTTTAGATAGGTTACACTAAAATTTTACGCTTGCATAAAATACGGGATATCTTATACAAGCGCAAAACATAATTCTCATTTGAAAGAATATAATAAATCAACGAGCTTCAGCCTATCTTCCCGTCACTCTTTCTTCAGCGGGATAGAAAAGCTAAATGTAGAACCCTCTTTTTCTTTGGAAGTAAACCACAGTTTTCCACCATTCTTCATAACAAAATCCTTGCATAGCAGAAGTCCCAAACCAGACCCTTCTTCATTGTTCGTGCCAAACGTGCTGAAATGGGTATCGGTATGCAACAACTTCTTCTGCCCTTCTTCGCTGATTCCACAGCCATAGTCTTGAACGCTGACAACAGCCATGTCGTCCTCCTCTTTGATTGTCACCAAAACTTCGGAGTTCTCTTTGCTAAACTTGATGGCATTGCTCAATAAATTACGAACTACTGTCTTCAGCATATCGATGTCGGCATTCACCATTATCTTATCCGACTTCGTTTCTTTGATCGTTATCTTCTTCAGTTTAGCCACCATATTGAAGATATCAATCACGCTATCTGTCAATTCCACAAGATTCACATCCTGATAAACCACATTCAACTTACCTATCTGACTCTTAGTCCACTTCAGCAAGTTGTCCAGCAGTGAGAACACGTCTTCTGTGGTCTGATTGGCCATAATCAATAATTCGTACATCTCTTCGCCGATCTTCTCTGCCGGCAGATTCAGTATCAGCATGTTCAACACCATTTTGATGGATCCCATCGGAGATCTCAAATCGTGGGCAATGACTGAATATAGTTTATCCCGTCCGGCAATGGTACGTTGCAACTCTTCGGTCTTACTCAGGATAAGACGTTTAGCTGCCACCAATGATATCTGGTGTGTGACACGAATAATCAATTCTTCCTTATTGAAAGGTTTAGAAATAAAATCACTTCCTCCCACCTGAAATCCCTTCACAATATCTGCCGTACCATTCAATGCAGTCAGAAAGATTATTGGAATTTCAGCCGTATCGGGGTTTGCCTTCAATTGCTGGGCTACCTCGAAGCCACTTAAATCCGGCATCATCACATCCAGCAAGATTAAGTCAGGGCTTTCTTTTTTTACCTGCTCCAATGCCTGCCGCCCATTATTGGCCGTGGCAATTGTAAATTTCTCGTTTGTCAAGAGCACCCTCAACAATAACACGTTTGACATCACATCGTCAACGATTAGAATCTTGTACTCAGAAGGATTAATTTCCATATTCATCTTTCTATATAGTTTTCCCGTTATACAAATTACTGATTACCGGGTGTGATTTCTTTAAAATATTCTATCATATGCTGCAAACCTTCATCCAATTCGATGGTTGGTTTCCAGTTTAACTTATCCTTTGCCAAAGTGATATCCGGCTGACGCTGTTTAGGGTCATCGTGCGGCAAAGGTTCAAATATCAATTTTGATTTAGAACCGGACAGTTTAATGATTTTCTCCGCCAACTCCAAAATAGAAAATTCATTGGGGTTTCCCAAGTTCACCGGACCGATAAAATCATCTTCCGTATTCATCATGCGTACCATTCCCTCTATCAAATCGTCTATGTACTGAAAGCTACGAGTTTGATTACCAGAACCATATATCGTAATATCATGATTCTGCAAAGCCTGTACCACAAAGTTAGACACTACCCGACCGTCGTTTGGAAGCATTCGCGGTCCATACGTGTTGAAGATACGTATGATCTTAATCCGTATTCCATTTTGCCGATGATAATCCATAAACAGTGTTTCGGCGCATCGCTTACCTTCATCATAGCAGGAACGAATACCTATGGGATTTACATTTCCCCAATAGCTTTCCACTTGGGGATGGATTACCGGATCACCATATACTTCGCTGGTAGATGCCTGTAAAATCTTTGCTTTTGTTCTTTTGGCCAACCCCAACATATTAATGGCTCCCATCACCGAGGTCTTAATCGTCTTGATTGCATCATATTGGTAATGGATAGGAGAAGCAGGACAGGCCAAATTATATATTTCGTCTACCTCTGTTTCATACGGATTTTCCACATCATGCAACACAAATTCAAAACGAGGATTCCCCTTTAAATGGGCAATATTCTTTTCTGAACCGGTGAAAAGATTATCCAGGCATTGTACTTGATGCCCTTCATTTATCAGACGCGTACAAAGATGAGAGCCTATAAATCCGGCACCTCCACTAACAAGAATCTTCTTCATCCCACTTTATTTTATAATGCTTTGAACAAATCTTTTCTCTATTTATCTTTTGTTGATGACAAATGTAACTGATTTGGGCAAATTGTGCAAGTTTGGTATGAAATATTTCATTTACCTGTGCGAATCAACAATTAACACAATAATATATATGTGAAAAACGGCTTTTCCCGACATTCTTTTATCAAGAGGGCAACTGCTAAGTTGCCTTTGCCACAGATACTATCTTACGAGCATATGCCCATACCACACAATAAGCCACCAACGGCACAGTGAATGCCATCACCATGGAGGTATGGTCAGCAACTACCCCCATTAGGAATGGCCCCACCACACCTCCCACCGGTGACATCATCAGGAAAGATGAAGCCCGCTTGGTGTGGCTGCCCAATCCTCTCAAGGAAAGGGCGAATATCGTAGGAAACATGATGGCTTCGAAAGCATAACCGAATAGAAGAGCAACAAGCGAAACTATGCCCACATCAAGCAGAACCAACGCAGTGGTAATCACGGTTCCTGTGGCACAAGCCAGCAACATCTTTTCGGCACATACGCGACCCATTATCCAACTGCCGGCAAAACGTCCCAACATGAACAAACCCAATCCGCCGAAAGAGAGCACCACAGAGGCTTCACGGGCATTCATCCAGTTTTGCTCCACCACATAGTTGATGAAAAAACTGTTGACAGAAATCTCTCCGACCTCATAGGCAAACAGTGCCACCAATCCAAAAATGAAAAGTTTATGCGACCACAAACTCACTTTATGACCCTCTTTATCCACTTCTACGCTATGTTCTATTTCGGGAAGTCTGACTTTGGAAAAAAGCAATGCCACCAACACCACCACAATGCCCATGCAGACATAAGGCAACGCTACGCTCCCCTCTCCGGCTTGTCCATCTTTTGAGAACAAAAGTAAGCCGGCCAATACAGGTGCACAGATACATCCCAATCCATTGAAAGACTGAGCAAAATTCAGACGACTGGCAGCAGTTTCTTTTGCTCCCAGTTCCGTGGCATAGGGATTGGCTGCTGTTTCAAGAAACGTCAACCCGCATCCTATCACAAATAGGGCAAACAAGAAAAGATTGAATGACAAATAATACTGTCCGGGGATAAACAGCAGCGAACCGACTCCGTAAAGCAATAATCCGAATACCACACCCCTGCGATATCCGAAACGGCTGATGAACAATCCTGCAGGAACAGCCATGACAAAATAGCCCATATACATGGTCATCTGGATAAAGGCTGAATGGGTTTTCGTAATGTCTAATATTTCCTGAAAATGTTTATTCAGAACATTCAGAATGGCATGGGCAAATCCCCACAAGAAAAAGAGAGAAGTAATCAGGATAAAGGGAACAAGATATTGTTCTCCCACCAATGGTATCCGTTTCTGTTTCATCATATACTAATGTCAAAAAGCCATCTTAAAGTTGTTCAAATTGCAGCTGCAAAGATAAACAAAACTCTAAAGAAAAAGCCTATTGGTTATCTGATGTTTCCCCCTGCCTTGTCAGACACTTGCCTCTGACGGCTCAGACACTTGTGTCTGTCACGTCAAACACAAGTGTCTGTCGGCTTGAACACCTGCCTCTGTCACGACAAAGGATTGCAGCTGTCAAAACAGGACGAAGGCGGCCGGCCTGAAAGGCTCTCTTCTCCTCTGCCCAATCACTGTAAACCGGTGCATTCAGGAAATATCCGCCCGACAGGATGCAGCCCCTCATCTTTAGCAAAAGTAAACCGCTTATCCCGAATTCTGATTAAATAATTATGAACAGCATCAATGGAACCATAAAAAAGTTTATATTACTGAACGGCAACACTGCCCATTGAGAAATAGATTCCGGACATTACGAATATCCATCCATTATCGGATATGGCTTTGAAACAGGATTTTTTCTATCTGGATTTTGCAAGTGTCACAAAAAAAGATTAATTTTAAACTTTCAAATAAGTAAGCCTTGCGTCGCAACAAGGCGCAAGCCTGATGCATAAGAAGGTTTCAACACTTATATAGACAGTCTGATGGACAGAACTTTTATTGAGGTTGATGCACATCAGAGGGAAAGGTCGATCTTGGTTACTCTTCGGCAGGGTTTTGAAAAAAAGGGAAGTACTCTCGGACTTGTCTTTTGCCAATGCACCAACCGTTTAAGGAGACTAAGCATCCATCCGGTAATTATTTGAGACATAATAGAACAAACTCTAAAATAATCATTATGAAAAACCTGTTTATCTTATTCATCCTCTCCTTCCTCGCAGGATGTGGAGCAAAAGACCAAATCACAGTTCCTCTCTACGTATGGCAGTCGTGGGAAGAAAGCACAACGGAAAATAGTCTGCGAAGCGACTTCGAACGTTGGAAAACATACGGTACGGTAGGTGTATGCTTCAACGCCCACCTTGATTCTGCCAAGATAGCTACCGCAGCGCGTATCGCCAAAGAATTGGGGTTGGAATACCATGCATGGATTCCTACCATGTTGCAAGAAGGACTCGATTCTACTTGTTATACGGTGAACCGCCTCGGTGAATCGGCCTACGACAAACAAGCCTACGTGCCTTATTACAAGACGCTTGACCCGCTTAATCCCCAAGTCCGACGCTTTCTGAAAGAACAATTCGAACGTATCGCCTCTATCAAGGAAGTGGATTATATCCAGCTGGATTATATCCGTTATGCAGATGTTATTCTGGCCCGCGGCCTGTGGGACAAGTATGGGCTGACGATGAACGAAGAGTATCCCAAGGCCGACTACTGTTATTGCGACAGTTGCGTAGCTGCTTTCCAACGAACCAGCGGCATCGACATAAGGCAAGTGACAGACCCTTCGACCAACCAAGAGTGGGCGCAATTCCGTTGTGACGCTATCACAGGCCTGGTGAACGAGTTAGTTGACGCCATTCATGCCAAAGGGAAAAAAGTCAGTGCCGACGTCTTCCCCGGACCGCAGAGCTATGCCGTATGGATGGTGCGCCAAGAATGGAACAAATGGAACGTGGATGCCTACTTCCCGATGAACTACAATGACTTCTACAAGGAACCGGCCGAGTGGATAGGTAAAGTGACGGCTGAAGAAGTAAAAAGCGTAGCCGACAAGAAAACGCCCGTTTACAGCGGACTATTCATCTGCCGCGACTGGCAAAACAAAGCTAACCTGATCGACCCTGAGCACTCCGGTCTGCTGCCCTCCGAAATAGAAGAAGCCGTGGCCGGTTCAATGAAGGCCGGAGCCACCGGTGTATGCTTGTTTACGCCCAACGATATGACGCCCGAACATTGGGAAGCCTTGAGGAAAGCCATCAGAAAGACGTACTGATAACTATTGGCTGAACAAGTCATCCCAAGAGCCGCTTATCAAACTGTTCTATAAGATCTGCCAAACACTTGTGCCCGACATGATCGGCACAAGTGTTTTTCATTTTAACACACAAGCAAGAACAAATTAGGGGAACGGAGCTATCCGAGAAGCATAGCAAACACAAGCCCACACTTTAGTGAACCTATGCCCACACTTAACGAACCGCAACCCCACACTTTAGAAGCCGTATGCCCACACTTCATAGGAGCTCTCCCCACACCTTAGGAGAGGTTAGACCACACTTTAGAGAAGACAAACTGAAAGGAAAGATAGATCATCGACTAACAATTCTGACTACGCCGGAAGCCAATTCCCCTTCCTCATACGGTCAGAAGTGTTGAAACATCAGAACATCCGGCAGACACGTTCGATACCGGCTACCAACGTATCAATCTCCTCGCGCGTATTATATAGTCCGAACGAGGCACGCACGGTACCTTCTATACCAAGGCGTTGCATCAATGGCTGGGCACAATGATGCCCGGTGCGCACGGCAATACCTAAACGGTCGAGTAGCATCCCCATGTCAAAATGATGGATATCGCCCACCAAGAACGAAATGACACTCCCCTTCTCTTCCGCCTCCCCGAAAATGCGCATACCGGGAACTTCTTTCAGCCGTTGCATGCCGTAGAGGGTAAGTTCATGCTCGTAGGCAGCAATCTTATCCATGCCGATAAGCGAAACATAATCCAGCGCTTTGGCAAGTCCCGTCGTACCGATGTAATCGGGCGTTCCGGCCTCGAACTTAAAAGGCAGTTCATTAAACGTGGTCTTCTCGAACGAAACACTTTGTATCATCTCGCCACCACCTTGATAGGGAGGCAGTTTATCCAACCACTCCTCCTTACCGTAGAGCACGCCCACGCCGGTAGGGCCGTAGACCTTATGGCCGGAAAAGACAAAGAAATCGGCATCCAGCTCCTGCACATCCACCGGCATGTGGGGGATGGACTGCGCACCGTCTATCATCACAGGCACTCCCTGCTCATGGGCAAACGCAATCATCTCCTTTACGGGATTCACCGTTCCCAACACATTGGATACATGTGCAAAACTGGCAATCTTCGTGCGTTCCGAAAACAAGTTTCTATACTCATCCTGCAACAGTTCACCCTTATCGTTCATCGGAATCACCTTGATGGCAATTCCCTTCTTGGCTGCCAGCAGTTGCCAGGGAACGATGTTGCTATGATGCTCCATCACGGAGATAATCACCTCATCGCCCTCCTGCATAAACTCTTCGCCGAAACAAGAGACAAGCAGGTTGATACTTTCCGTCGTACCACGCGTAAAGACAATTTCGTTCGTACTGCGCGCATTGACGAATTTACGCACCGTTTCGCGCGAAGCTTCATGTAGTTCCGTGGCCTGCTGCGAAAGGAAATGTACGCCTCGATGCACGTTGGCGTTGACCGAGTAATATTCGTCGGAAATGGCATCTACCACCATGCGGGGCTTTTGAGTGGTGGCTCCATTGTCGAGATACACCAACGGCTTGCCATAAACCTCACGCGAGAGTATCGGGAAATCGGTTCTTATCTTCTGAATATCATACATAAACTATCTGATTTAATCAAGGCATGGATGGCACGGACTTCACGGATTCAGTCCATAAAAACCGTGTCAATCCATACAATCCGTGCCTTCTGAATTTCTTATTTACAAATCGAGCATCTCTGACACTTGTTCAGTTCGCCACGGAAACGCTTCTCCACCAACAGATGCAAACGGTCTTTCAAAGCATCCAGACGGATGGTATCAATCACCTCGTTGACAAAAGCGAACATCAACAATAGGCGTGCCTCACGCATCGGAATGCCTCGCTGCCGCATATAGAACAAAGCACTCTCATCAAGCTGCCCTACCGTGGCGCCATGACTGCACTTCACATCGTCCGCATAGATTTCCAGCTGCGGCTGGGTGTACATACGTGCCTCACGAGTAGCGCAAAGGTTTCGGTTGGTCTGCTTTGAATTGGTGTGTTGCGCATCCGGACGCACCAGCACCAAACCTGCAAAAGCCCCTACGGCCTGTTCATCAAGCACATACTTGTAAAGTTCGTTGCTGGTACAGTTTGGCACGGCATGGTCTATCTTGGTATGATTATCTACATGCTGGTTCTTATCGGCAATGGCCATACCGCAAAGATTCAAGTCGGCACCTTCGCCTGCAAGCGTCACCTGAGTGGTGTTGCGGGTAGTTCCGTTGTGCAAGGTCATGCCGTTCAGCAAAACATTGCTGTGAGCTTTCTGTTCCACATACATGTTGCTGATGCGAACCGTACCCGTATGCGTTTCTTCCAACTCATAGAAGTCGAAAGAGGCATTTTCGCCGACAAAGGCTTCCACCACTTGCGTCGCCAAGAAGTTTACATTGTCCATTGCATGGTCGCACACCAGAAAACGGGCTTGCGCACCCTCTTCCAAAACAATCAGCATACGTCGGTTCACCATGAAACTGACATCTCCACGCAGGATATTCACCAACTGAATGGGCTTCTCCACCACTACGTTCTTGGGCACATAAAGCAACACGCCGTCTTGCGCAAAAGCCGTATTGAAAGCTGTCACACCATCCTCGGCCGTATTGGCCAGCTTGCCATAATGCTTCCTCACCAGTTCGGGATGCTGTTCGGCCATCTCCTTCAGACTACCAAAGAGAATGCCTTCGGGCAGAAGAGACTTCGGCAAGTTCTTGCCGTAGAAAGAATCGTTCACCACGAAATAAAGGGCAGTACTCATATTGGGAACGTCGCACTTAAACACCTCATAAGGGTTCACCGGAATATCCAGACGGTTCAAATTCAAGCCATAATCCGGCTCAAAGAACTTGCTGACATCTGTATATTTGTACCTCTCCTGCTTACGGGTGGGAAAGCCCAGCCGCTCAAAGTCGGCAAAAGCTGCTGCACGTGGCGCATTCATCACCTCGGCACTATGCCGGCATATCATCGCCTCCGTTTGGGAGAAAAGGTCTATATATTGTTGTTCAGGTTTCATAACTTCCTTTATTTTTTAAGCAAGAATTCACGGATTTATCAATGATTGAAAGGCCTTTCAACTCAAGAAGTTCCACACAATCCGCGCCTAATTCTAAAAATCTCCCGCCTCTTTTTTTATCCAGTCGAAGCCGCGCAGCTCAATCTCTTTTGCCAGTTCAGGACCTCCGCTCTTCACGATACGTCCGCCAAGCAAAACGTGTACCTTATCGGGTTTGATATAGTCCAATAAGCGCTGATAGTGAGTAATCACGATTGCACTGGTTTCTGCCGTCTTCAGTTTGTTAAAGCCATCCGCCACGATACGCAGGGCGTCCACATCCAAACCGGAATCGGTTTCATCCAGAATGGCAAAAGTAGGTTCCAGCATGGCCATCTGGAAGATTTCATTACGCTTTTTCTCACCACCACTGAAGCCTTCGTTCACACTACGGTTGGCAAGTTTGGTATCAAGTTCAACGATGGCACGTTTTTCGCGCATCAGTTTCAGGAACTCACTGGCCGACAAAGCCGGCAGATGACGATACTTACGCTGCTCGTTCACGGCAGCACGCATAAAGTTCACCATCGAAACTCCCGGAATCTCTACCGGCAACTGAAAAGAAAGGAAAATTCCCTCATGAGCACGATCTTCGGCACTCATCTCAAGCAAATCCTTCCCGTTGAAAGTAATCGAGCCACGTGTCACCTCATACGAAGGATGGCCCACCAATACATTGCTCAATGTACTTTTACCGGCACCGTTCTGTCCCATCAAGGCGTGCACTTCACCGTCTCGTATGGTCAAATTGATGCCTTTTAATATCTCTTTGCCATTGATGCTGGCATGCAGGTCTTTTATCTCTAACATCTTTATCTTACTGTTTGACTTATTTACAAATTCCTATTTTACTGTTTCAGTAAATCATCCCACGCTTCCTTCCAGCGAAACGGCCAGCAGCTTCTGCGCCTCTACGGCAAACTCCATCGGAAGCTTGTTCAGCACCTCCTTGGCATATCCGTTCACAATCAGCCCCACCGCATCCTCCGTAGAGATGCCGCGCTGGTTGCAATAGAAAATCTGGTCTTCGCTGATTTTGCTGGTCGTAGCCTCATGCTCCACAATGGCTGTTTCGTTATGGATGTCCATGTAGGGGAAAGTATGTGCACCGCACTTGTCGCCAAGCAACAAAGAATCGCACTGGCTGTAATTACGGGCATTGTCCGCTTTGGCAGCCACACGTACCAAACCGCGGTAAGAGTTCTCACTCTTTCCGGCAGAGATGCCTTTGCTCACAATGGTGCTACGGGTATTCTTGCCCAGATGGATCATCTTGGTTCCCGTGTCTGCCTGCTGATAGTTGTTAGTCACCGCCACGCTGTAGAATTCTGCCGTAGAATTATCTCCGGACAGGATGCACGACGGATATTTCCAAGTAATGGCAGAACCGGTTTCAACTTGCGTCCAAGACAGTTTGCTGTCCACTCCCTTGCAATGGCCACGCTTCGTCACAAAATTATAAACCCCACCCTTACCTTCGGCATCACCCGGATACCAGTTCTGCACCGTACTGTACTTCACTTCGGCGCGATTGTGCACTACAATCTCCACAATGGCGGCATGCAACTGGTTCTCATCGCGCATCGGAGCCGTACAGCCTTCGAGGTACGACACATACGAATCATCGTCGGCCACGATCAGCGTTCTTTCAAACTGCCCCGTATTGCGAGCATTGATACGAAAGTAGGTAGACAACTCCATCGGACAGCGCACCCCTTTCGGGATATACACAAAAGAGCCATCGGAAAAAACTGCAGAGTTCAATGCTGCAAAGAAGTTGTCACGATAAGGCACTACAGAGCCGAGATACTTTTGAACCAAGTCGGGATGTTCGCGCACAGCCTCACTGAAAGAGCAGAATATAATGCCTTTCTCCATCAGAGTCTCCTTGAAAGTTGTCTTTACGGACACTGAGTCCATCACGGCGTCTACCGCCATACCGCTCAATGCCATTTGTTCTTCCAGGGGAATGCCCAATTTATTGAAAGTCTTCACCAGCTCCGGATCCACCTCGTCCATGCTTTTCGGCCCTTCCTTTTTCTTAGTAGGATCGGCATAGTAAGAGATGGATTGGTAGTCTATTTCCGGAATACGTAGATGCGCCCATGTTGGCATTTCCAGCGTCAGCCAATGCCGATACGCCTCCAAGCGGAACTTCAGTAGCCATTCCGGTTCATTTTTCTTTGCAGAGATAAGCTTTACTACCTCTTCATTCAGTCCACACTCAATGATCTCCGTATGCACGTCGGTCGTGAAACCGTACTTGTATTTTTCTTCCGCTATCTTCCGAACGTACTCATTGGACGACTTCTTCTCACCCTCTTTCTTCGTTTCGTCCACAGCGGCTATCTTATTCTTGTTGTTCAGATTCATCTGTTGCATGATTGTTCAATATATATTGTTCGGTGACATGCTTCGCCACGGGAAAGAATATCCCGCCGAAAGACTTTATCGGATAATATAACACCGACTCCTCCTTTTTTGTTTTGCTTATCAACTTGTCTTCTTCATCCACAAACTCAATAACTCCAACCAGCAGACTGACGAGCAAAAGGTATTTGAGAGCTCCCAATCCGCTTCCCAACCAACGATTCAGCCAACCCAACGATATAGCTTCCAATGCCTTGGTGAGCAAAGAGGCTACCAAAGTAAATCCCAATGGCACGGCTATCCAGATAATGAGAAAAGCCAATATCTGTGCAAATGTCATGGAATCTGTCACAGTGGGGCAAAGTTTCTCGGCCAGCCCTGCATACAAGGCTTTTGCCGCCAACAAACCGACAATCAACCCCAAAATAGAGGCCAACTGCTTGATGAACCCTTTCATGAAACCGATAACAGCACCGATTCCGAAGGCAATGATCATAAGGATATCAATGGTTGCCATTTTTAAATATTTTATGTATATCGAGATGCAAGATGTTTTAAATGCAAAATGTGCCAATTGCTGCGTATAAAGAATAGCGCAGGACAATTGGCACATTATCTCATCAATTAATTATAGTGTCTGTTTAACTTCCACTTCTTCGTAAGATTCGATGACATCATCCACTTTGATATCGTTGCAGCCGGTCAGACTGATACCACATTCAAAGTTTGTACCTACTTCCTTCACATCATCTTTGAAACGCTTCAACGCATTGATAGCCCCCGTAAAGATCACAATACCGTCGCGAATCAAACGAGCCTTGTCGCTGCGTTTCACCTTTCCACTCTTCACCATAGCACCGGCCACGAGCCCCACTTTCGTGATGTTGAACACTTCGCGAACTTCGATAGTGGCAGTAACCTGCTCTTTCAGAGTCGGCGCCAACATGCCTTCCATGGCAGACTTCACTTCCTCGATGGCATCGTAGATGACAGAGTACTTACGGATATCCACACCTTCCTGCTCTGCCAGTTTTGCAGCAGCACCCGAAGGACGTACCTGGAAACCGACGATGATAGCATCCGAAGCAGCAGCCAAAGAGACATCCGATTCGGAAATCTGTCCCACTCCCTTATGGATAACGTTGACTTGCACCTGATCAGTGGAAAGTTTGATCAACGAATCACTCAATGCTTCTACCGAACCGTCCACATCACCTTTGACAATCACGTTCAGTTCGTGGAAATCACCCAATGCCAGACGGCGACCTACTTCATCGAGCGTCAACATCTTCTGTGTACGCAAGCCTTGTTCGCGCTGCAATTGTTCGCGCTTATTGGCAATTTCACGAGCTTCTTGCTCCGTTTCTATTACGTGGAATGTATCACCGGCAGCAGGAGCGCCATTCAAGCCCAGTATCAAAGCTGGCTCGGAAGGACCTGCCTGCTTGATGCGCTGGTTGCGTTCGTTGAACATCGCTTTTACCTTACCGTAGCTGGTACCAGCCAATACAATATCTCCCATCTTCAACGTTCCGTTAGAGACCAATACCGTAGCCACATAACCACGGCCTTTGTCCAACGAAGATTCTATGATGGAACCGGTGGCACGACGGTCAGGGTTTGCCTTCAGCTCAAGCATTTCAGCCTCCAGCAATACTTTCTCCATCAATTTGGCCACCCCTAATCCTTTCTTGGCTGAAATGTCCTGCGACTGATATTTACCACCCCACTCTTCTACCAGGAAGTTCATGTTTGCCAACTCCTCCTTAATCTTATCGGGATTGGCAGCCGGCTTGTCAATCTTGTTAATTGCAAATACGATGGGCACACCGGCAGCCATGGCATGGTTGATAGCTTCTTTGGTCTGGGGCATCACGTTATCGTCCGCAGCCACAATGATAATGGCGATGTCCGTCACCTTGGCTCCACGGGCACGCATGGCGGTAAACGCTTCATGCCCCGGCGTGTCAAGAAACGTAATCTTACGTCCATCTTCCAACGATACGTGATAAGCACCGATGTGCTGTGTGATACCACCGGCTTCACCGGCAATAACATTCGCCTTACGTATGTAGTCGAGCAACGAAGTCTTACCGTGGTCTACGTGGCCCATCACCGTTACGATTGGGGCACGAGGCCGAAGGTCTTCTTCCTTGTCTTCTTCTTCCACAATAGCCTGAGCCACCTCTGCGCTGACATATTCGGTCTTGAAGCCAAACTCCTCTGCCACCAGATTGATGGTTTCGGCATCCAAACGCTGATTGATAGACACCATTATACCGATGCTCATACAAGTGGCAATGACTTGCGTAACGGAAACATCCATCATGTTCGCCAACTCGTTGGCCGTCACAAATTCCGTAAGTTTCAGCACTTTGCTTTCTGCCATTTCCATGTCTTCCAACTCTTGCATACGGTTGGACAACATATCACGTTTTTCCTTGCGATATTTGGCACCCTTGTTCTTGCCTTTGGAAGTCAGACGAGCCAAAGTTTCTTTTACCTGCTTAGCTACATCTTCTTCATTCACTTCTTGTTTTACAAGAGGCTTCTTGAAGCGGTCTTTATTGCGATTGCGGTTACCGCCGGCTTGTTGATTTCCACCGGAAGCACCATTGGCATTCTTGGAACGATCGTTACCACCACGTTGGAAATTGGAAGCATTATTAATGTCCACCTTCTCTTTATTGATGCGGACGCGTTTCTTCTTGCCATTGACATCAACACCGGAGTCGCCCAACTTGCTATCCTCTCGTCGGATTTCCCTGATAATAGCTTCTTTGATCTGCTTTTTCTGGTCCTGACGGGTCTTTTCCTTTTCTTCCCGCTCCTTACGCTTCTCTTCCTTCGACTTCTTTTTCGGACGTGTAGATTGGTTCAGAGCGGCCAGGTCTATTTGTCCTATGACATTTATCTTCGAAACAAATTCTGGCTGGTGTATCTTGAAGATTTTATCTTCTGCCGGTTCTTCTTTTGCTTCCGGCTCTTCAGTGGCCGATATAGAAGAAGCTTCTACTCTTTTTTCCTCTTTAGACTCCAATTCCACCTGCGCAGCAATTTCCGATTCTTTCTCTGCAATCGACGCCGCTTGTATTTCGGACGTAGCATTCGCCTCAGGCTGAGACATAGATTCCGGCTCGGGCTTTACCTCCTCCTGCCCTTCCAAAACCGGCTGGAAAGTTTCTACAGCTACCGGAGCAGACTCTTCCACCTTCTTTTCCTCTATCACCTTTTCAGTTTCTTCCCTTTCTTTCTCCTTTTCCGGAGCAGTAACAGACCACTGACCCGGTTTGTCCAAATCTATCTTGCCAACAGGTTTAAACTTCGGGCGTACGTCTTCGGGGATAACGGTTTTTATTTCTTCAGGCTTTGCCTTCTCCTGCGCATTCTCCTCATAGCCATCAATGGCCACAGATGCCTTGTTCCGATCCTTGCTTTGACGCTCCTGACTGAAACGCTCCGATTTTATTTTAAGATCCTTATCCGTACTGAACTCCTTCTTAAGCAAATCAAACTGCTCGTCGGTAATTTTCGTGTTGGGGTTCGCCTCAACGGTAAATCCCTTCTTTTGCAGAAACTCGACAGCTGTCGTAATTCCTACATTCAAATCTCTTGTTACTTTGTTTAACCTTATCGTCATACTTAATTTTTCATGAATAATGGAGAAAGAAGAAGTTATCGCTAACCACTAATCGCTAATCGCTTACACTACTCACCCTTCTTCAAACTCCTGTTTCAAAATGCGCAATACCTCGTCCACCGTTTCTTCTTCGAGATCCGTCTTTTCAATCAACATCTCGCGGGGAGCATTCAACACAGCCTTTGCCGTATCAATACCGATAGCCTTGATGGAATCGATTACCCAGCCATCTATCTCATCACGGAATTCATCCAGATAGATATCCTCATCTTCTACCGTTTCATCCAACTCGCGGAACACATCAATGGTGTACTCAGTCAACATACTGGCCAGTTTGATGTTCAAACCACCTTTACCGATAGCCAGCGACACCTCCTCCGGTTTCAAGAACACTTCTGCCTTATGTTCTTCTTCGTTCAAACGGATAGAAGAAATTTTGGCAGGGCTGAGAGCACGCTGTATAAACAACTGAATATTCGACGTATAGTTGATAACGTCAATATTCTCATTGCGAAGTTCGCGGACAATGCCATGAATACGGCTACCTTTCACGCCCACACAGGCACCTACCGGGTCAATGCGATCATCGTAACTCTCAACGGCAATTTTGGCACGCTCACCGGGTATGCGGGCTATTTTCTTGATGGTAATCAGTCCGTCATTGATTTCGGGCACTTCCATCTCGAACAGACGTTGCAGGAACACAGGTGATGTACGGCTCAGAATAATCTTCGGATTATTATTCTTATTATCCACACGTGCCACTACAGCGCGCGCCGTCTCGCCCTTACGATAGAAATCGCTCGGAATTTGTTCGGTCTTGGGCAGCAACAACTCATTTCCTTCGTCGTCAAGCAGCAGCATCTCTTTCTTCCATATCTGATAAACTTCCGCATTGACAATGGTGCCCACCTTATCTATATATTTATTATAGAGGCTGTCCTTCTCCAATTCCAGAATCTTGGATGCCAATGTCTGACGCAGATTCAAGATGGCACGACGGCCAAAATTGGCAAAAATCACCTCGTCTGTCACTTCCTCGCCCACTTCATAGGATGCATCAATTTTCTGTGCCTCGCTCAAGGATATTTGCAGGTTCGGATCTTCTACATCACCGTCTGCAACAACTTCACGATTACGCCATATCTCAAAATCTCCCTTGTCAGGGTTCACGATTACGTCGTAATTCTCATCGGTGCCAAACATCTTCGCAATCACACTGCGGAACGATTCTTCAAGCACACTCACCATTGTAGTGCGGTCAATGTTCTTCAGTTCCTTAAATTCCGAAAACGTATCTATCAAGCTGACAGTTTCTTCTTTTTTGGCCATAGTCTTATTTAAAACTGATTAAGTATTTAGTATATTTTATCTCCTCATACGTAAAATTCAGATCCTCGTCCACCATCTTAGGACGTTTAGCTCCTTCTTCTTTCACTTTCTTGCTGATGGTTACTACAAAGTGTTGTTCGTCCGCTTCCTTCAGCACACCACTGAGCTTACGGCCGTCCTTTGTCAACACTTCCACTTCGCAGCCCACATGATTGATGTATTGCTGCAATACCTTAAAAGGCTGCCCAATACCGGCCGAACCTACTTCCAGTTCATAGTCTTCCTCTTCGCGATTCAACCGAGACTCGATGTAGCGGCTCAGCTCCACACAATCCTCAATCCACACACCTTCCTTGTGGTCTATTTCCACCAGAATCTTGTCATCCGGGCCGATGGTTGCTTCCACCAGAAAATACTCTTTCCCTTCCAGCCACTCGTCTACAATCTGACAAATCGTTTTCTTTTCTATCATAAATTAACCTATAAGAACGAAAAAGAGGAGCTTGACTGCCCCTCCACCTTTCATCCGTTTCCGTTTGCAAAGATACAAATAATCTCTTCGACTACAAAATATTAGAAAAAAAAAGAATGATTTAACAAAAAAAGTGGACGAACAACCATATCACACCATAAAGAAGAGCCATCGTTCAGTATAAATATTCCGTACACACCTCATTTGTAATCGATAGAAATTCAGAGTTTTACACAGGTACAAGCATCGTCTTATATCTGTAACAAGCATAGGTTTATGCACATAAAAGCATAAATCGAGGAGATACCTAAACAACCAAACGTAACCTTAGGGCTTACCTTGACTTACCCAACCGCCTCATAATAAAGTGAATTATTCCGAATAGAACCACATTATACTACACAAAAAAATCCCGGTAACCTATTAGATTACCGAGATTTACCTATTCCTATTTAAGAGATAATTACTTCACTTCTTCAAAACTAAACGATATTGATAATCAGACGCTTTAATATACCATGGTACAAATATGGTAATTTTATGAAGGGTGTTTCTTATACCATGCAATAGAGAACTTGAGGTATTTATTTGCCCATAAAGATACCTACAGAACTACTTTCTACTGCAAATTTATAAATAATTAACTATTTGTCTTTTATCTTTCACTTGTTTGCACTGATTCGGCATTGATTTCACTTGTTCATATTTTGTTTTCATGACACTCTCCATTCCGATTGAATGGCGCTGATGGCACTACTATTTGTCTTTCAATAGTTATGGATTTGCTTCGTATTTTTGCGTTGAGTGATAAACAACGATAACTATGAAGCAGAATAAATACAGCATCCGACCAGCGATTATTGAAGCTCTCATCATACTTATAAGCTCTATGCTAACTTTGTTGCTGAGAGAAGTGCTGGGCATGATGACATACATCATACCGATTACCCTACTTGTAGTCTTTATCCTATTGAAGGTTTTCTTTCGCAAAGGAACTTCTTGGATTCATCGGCACTCAACTTCTAAAGAAAGTGTAGCCAACCTTTCCACAAAAAGCGAGCAATCCGAACATCCATTGGGTAAAGCTGAAGTACAGAAGAAACGCATGGAACTGTTCCACCACGAATTTCAGTTGGAGCAGCAATCCTACTTGCTTCAAAAGGAAAAAGAGAATGACCTGAAGCTAGCAGCCATCCTTAAATACACCCGTGATACGTTTAAGCGTCTGGACTTCGATGAAATTGAAATCTTCCAGATCTGTGAGTGTGTACGCTACTTTGTGAGCAATCAGCAGGTATTGAATCAAACAGAGGTGCACATCAAAAGGCGGATGAACGTAACACAAATAGCACTCAAGAACTTCGCCTGGAATATCGCTTTCCAGTACAATATCAGTGGCAACCTTACTGCCAGATTTGTCATTACCACCTTTAACGAATGGTTCAGCAATACGACATTCGCTACAGTGCGGAAGAACCTACGCACCACTACCGGAAGGCATGTCATTGAGATTGACGAAAACATTCTGTGATTTTGCAGTGAAAAGAAAAAAAGATGATTCGGCAAGGCCCTATGCCTATCATCCAATCCATTGCGGGAAGAAGTCAAAATGTGGCTCTTCCCGTTTTTTTATGCTGATGCAACTGCAATTTTCGATAGATATAAATACTTTACTTTAGGTTAGCGCATATATAAAGCTAACCCACGTAAACTAAACTGTTTTTTGCAGACGGCGTTGTCCCAGCCAACGGCTTTATTTTTCTTTTCACTGCAAAAAGTTCTAATACTGTTTTTATGCCTCTTGTTTTAGTAACAAGAATACATTCCTCCTCTATTATGAAATAAAATCCTTTGTTTTTCTTGGATTTTCGGTCTAAAAGAGCTATATTTGCAAATTAAAAAATGCCTTTATATGAAACAAGCTGATTATATTAAACAAATGGCAAAATTAGCCCTAGCGAACGATAATGCTCGTTTGCTGGATTTGTTATATCAGTTTGTGGAATACTCACAAGACAACAATAGAGGTAAATTCGCAACAGAAATGCTCTCTATTATTAAAAACTCTGAGAGAGAGAGTTCTTTGGGTAAGCTCAAAGAGTACAGGTTGAACAAAGAGTTTGAATGCAAGGCTGAGGAGTACATTTTGCAAACTGTAATGTCTTCTTTTACAATGAAGGATTTGGTTTGTACTCAAAATATTCGCGAAGAGTTAGAATATTTTATTAAGGAAAGGAAACAAGCTGACGCTCTTGTGCAAATGGATATTCCAGTATCCAATAAAATATTGCTACATGGTCCTTCTGGATGTGGAAAGACTCTTAGTGCTTATGTTTTAGCTGGCGAATTGAACCGTCCTCTGATTATAGTCAATTTGGGTACAATTATTTCATCTAAACTAGGAGAAACTAGTAAAAATCTCACCCAAATATTTAAGAGTGCTGATAAAGAAAAAGCAATTGTTCTACTTGATGAATTTGATAGTTTAGGAAAAATAAGAGATTATGACCAAGACCATGGCGAAATGAAAAGGGTTGTAAATACAATTTTACAATTGTTTGATTTTGTAAGCCAAGACACCATAATTATAGCAGCAACCAATCAAATACAAATGATTGATGAAGCACTTATTAGAAGGTTCGATTTATCTATTAAAATAGATTTACCCAACTCAGAACAGATACATGACCTTATCCAATATACAATCAAAGACAGGTTTGTCTTTGACAATGAACAAAACAAAGAAAGCATTATAAATAGCGAATGCAAAAGTTTATCCTACTACGTCATTAAACGCACTTTACTTAATGCAATAAAACGAAATATACTAGATGGATACAATGATAATGTCATTCGAACAGATATTTGGAGAAAACTCTTAAACGATAAAAGGATTGGTTAATACCAATCCTTTTATCGTTTAAATTAAACCTCTGCTTCAAGAACAGCTTGAGCAATCGCTTCTACATGATTAATCTGTTCCAAACTATCATATAAACTGTTTCCATCCAACTCTGCAGAATGTTTTTGTTCAATTGTCAGTACGAATGAGAAAGGGTTATTTGTTTCCTCCAAGCCTTCTCGACCTGTACATCGAAAAATAATAGATATCTGATTTTGAACCTTTACTATTTCATCACGACTGATATTCAAACTCATCTTCTGCACATTTGAGAACATTTTACTTGATGCAGGGTAAAAATCATCAGACCATGAACACACTGTAGATTTTATAGCCATTCTGTCTTTATCGTTAGAGGCTCTTCTAGTTGCATACTCCTCAGCATTCTTTTTAGGATCATCATGATTCATACTATTTCCAAAATTAAAAGCAATATGAAGAGGACAATAAGACAATACATCAGTTCGGTTAGGATCAAATTTATAGCAGAGTGTAGCAGTCAAAGTCAACACTGCATCTTTTTTTGAGTATTGAACCAAATAATCAGGAATATTCAGATTGACAACCTTATGACTATCAAAGTCTATCGCATCTTCAATCACAAAAGTACAACGATTGTCATCTGAATCTATACACTTAGATATATTGGGCACACCATGACCGGATATATACTTGGATAATCGTTCCTCACTATATTTCCTTGATAATTGTTTTTTTTCTTCACTATCAACATTTGGATATGAGTTATTATCCAAGGTCTTCAGCTCATTGATAGTATCTTTAAGATAATGTTTATTTATCGGCTCTGCACTATTAATGATTAAAGCCTTCACAGATTGCATATTAAGATTAGGATATTTACGAATGATCTTTGCTGCTATATTAGCCGCTAGTGGAGTTGCGTAACTTGTTCCTGAATTCTGTTCAATTCTCAAACCAGAGCCATCTATCCTCGGCGCTAATACCAACATTCGTGATTCAACCTCTAATTGGTCACCGCCAGGCATAACTATATCAGGTTTGAAAAGATTTTTATTTTTCTGGTTATTCTTAAATCGGGTACCGTTAATCAATGAATTATAGTCCACGTAGTATTTACGCGAATAAAATGCAGGAAACTCTCGTCCAAAACTCAAACCATGAGTGCCATGATTAGGATTATAGCTTTCTGCAATAGCTCCAACAGACATATTATTCATACTTTCACTTGGCTCGCACAAATTCATACACTCACCATCATGACAACACTCTGTTTCTTCCAATGTAACAAATGGATTATAGTAATGATTTGGGTAGTGCAGAAATCTTTTGGCCTTATCACTCGTATTAGAATCGGCAGCCACAACCTGCATACATTCAATATCATCCACGCTCAGATTACCGACAGAAATAAAAATCAACAAGTCGTGTGCGTAAGCCAATTCGTCAAGTATATATGCATAGGTAGAAATGTCCTGATTATAAGACTTTCCACGAACAGACATAGAGAGATTAAAGATACGAATACCATAGTTTGTATGAGCTCTAATAATAGCATCTTTAATGTTAGCGATGTTCACAAGTCCTGTTTCACCACTTTGCACTTTAATGGAGAATATTTTTGCATCAACATCAACTACGTTTGCATCAATGTTACGATAAAAATTATTTCCGAATGCAGCTAGTGTTGCAACCGTTGTACCATGACTTGAATCTGAACCTAAATCAATTTCATAAGGGTGCGGAGTATTATTATCCACTAAATCAAATCCATCTTGCTCCAGTATGGGCTCTAATACAGCGAGCCTTTGCACTCCCGTATCAATTACACCAATTGTCGGCGCTCCTTCAAGCAAATTCAAAGTTGCATCTGTTACTCGTTTTAGCTCACCAAAAGCATTAGGACGTACACGAGTAGTGTACAAAGATTGAATTCTTTGTATTACATCGAAGTTATCCAATAAGATTTCCAATTCATCTTTTGGAATGAAATCCAGTTGGTATATTCCTGACTCTATCTTTTTATAAGTAATTCGGTTTCTACATAGGTACTCTTCCAACGCTTTTACCATATTATAATGTTTCGACACTATCTTCGGTGAACTTTCTACCAGTTCGAGAAGTACATCATAGGCATCACCACACGTAAAGCCAAAAGACTTCATCGAATCACTACTCCAATAGTGAAAACCTGCCATCAAAGTCAGTGGTTTATATTCTGTGATAGCATTATTATCTTCCGAAACAAAAGAATCAACTTGAGTCATAAAAACTTCATTGAATCGCTTTTCATCAGATATAGCAAACAAAACTGTCTGATTCATATTGGAATAATTAAGATCCGATAGACCATAGACCCGACAATACCGTTCTACCAATGCTCTATCTGCAATCTTTAAAAAGTCTATCGAAAGCAAATCAAAATGTTCAACTGAAATGTTTGCAGTTCTTGAGTTATGACGATTCTCTAAAGCTTGTTCAAATTCTATACGGCAGCAATGCAAACTCTCCCTCTGCTGACTATAGTTCTTTTCATCTTCTGAAAATTCTTCTTCATCATCTCTGCCTCTTGTCTGATTAAATATACGACTGATGCCAAATTCATTCTTTAAAAATAGATGACTTTTACTCATAAAACTGGGCTATTAATTATAATAATTTATTCTAAATTACAAATTTAGAAATAACATTTGATTTACCAGCCATGAACTTTCCTTTTTCTTTTCACTGCAAAAGATCTTCATCTGCCGGGTTGCCAAAGAGATTGCTTACGTGAGGGAAAACACATCTCTGAGCATATACAGCATAAAGTCGTACCCCACCTCTTCGTCGGGTACGACTTTTTTTGCCATCAATTATCTTGAATCCGGAGGACGGTTGATGCACCGCGCTCCGACAATCACACCCAATATGAGCAACAAGCACTTCCAAACAAGCACACACAGATGCTTTATCAGCCATCCGGCAAGTTGAAAAATTTTCTTTACCAGCCACAAAGCCAGCTTTAAAAGCAGTGCTGCCACAAGGATGACCGGCAACAGATATATCAGTAACAACAACTCAAACATAAGACTCCATTTTAGTGAACACCAAGCCTCGAAACAGGGCTGTTTATCACCTTAAATATACTAATAATCAGCGATATATAGAAAATTATCCTGGAGTTTTTTTCTGTAAAACACAAGAATTTACGGGATGTTCTTACGTGTTTGTTTCCCTGATTGACTGAACTTTGTTATCGTTTTAAATGGAGAATCGGAAACGGACTGCCCTGCTCATCAAGAGCATCCCGGCTCATTATCCGAAAACCTTTGTGCAGATAGAAACGGGTTGCCTGGTCATTCTGCTCATTGACATCCACCTTCGTTGCACCATAGGAACCTATCGCCCGGTCAACCAAAATACTGCCCCATCCCTGACCGATGCACTCCGGTGACAAGAACAGCATCTCAATCTTGTCACCCTGAATACTCATAAACCCTTTAACCCGCAGATCGCAGTACACTACAATCAGATGCTCCACTTCCCGAAGTGCCATATCTACATAAGGCTTGAACTGTTCAATATCCGGCTCACTCAGAAAATGGTGGCTGGTCCGCACGGATTCGTTCCACACCTCAGTCAAGGCATCCAACAAGCCGGAATCTCTGTTTCCCTGTATTTCCTGAATCTTCATTTGTTCCATAAATCAGTTCGTTGTTTCTTAGCGAAGATACACAAATAATCCGAATTATGACTGTGAGGTATGCTGCAAGTCTGCTATCATCTTATCCCTTGAGTTCAAGGTTTTCAAGATGAATGAACCGACCTGTTTGCTATCCGTGTTTCCCGCATTTGCCAGTGCGCGGTGTAGGATACCCCATACAAAAGTTTACATGAACAGCTTCGCACGACATGTTCAGTGACCTAGATTTTACGGATGCCCATAGACAGGAAACCGCCGTTTCACGATTCTTCTGCCACGGGATATGCGCCACCAAGTTTCCATGAATATCCGGTTTCTGACATCTCGGTCAAAATGAAGTTTCGCTGGAAAATTTCTGTTGTACATTTTGTCGGGAAACTGGTTTGCACGGTAATTTTGGTGTCAGAATGAACCTCGGGAGACATCGAACTGCGTTGCAGGATTTTCCAAGCAAGTTGTACTTTTGTGGCCACAAAACTCCGTTTCGTCTTCACAAAAGTGACTTGCCGAATGCTACCGCATCGGAGCGATTTCATCGCTGTTTCGCCTTGCGAAAAAAGGTTTGGTAAACCCGATAACCCTGTTAGCATCGTATGAAGAAACAAAAGACCAAATACATCAAGGTCCGGATGACCTTGGAAGAAGTGGAACAGTTCAAGAAAAAGGCAAAAGAATACAAAACGGTAAGCCACTACGTCCGCAGGGCTCTCGAAGAATATTCGAACATGAACATTCGACAGCAGATTGAACTCATGAATGACCTGGGTACGTTTTACCAAAAGTATCAGAACGAACTGTCCTGGGCAGGAAGCAACCTGAATCAGGCGATGAAGAGAGCCAATGAACTATCCGTTGCAGGGTTGCTTGCACCCGGTTATTTACGGGAAGTGCTGCTGCCCACCATCCAGGAAACCCAGCACACACTGACCTTGATAAAGCGAGAGCTGGAAACCTTGATGCTGAAGAGTATCAAGTCTGCCCAACCCGAAACCTCCGATGAAGAGTAATCCAGGCTACGGAGCAGCAGGATTTCAAAATCTTGAAATTGCTGCATCCTTGTTCCTCCAGCATTCCATTCACTTGAAAACACCATACGGATATGATCGCAACCATTTTACCCGGAAGCACCAACTTCCATGCCGTCGGTTACAATGAACATAAAGTTTCGAAAGGACTTGCCCGACTCATCGAGATGAAGAATTTCGGTGCACTCGGTATCGTGCGCCCACCTACCACGGACGACAAGATAGACTTCCTGAAGAAATACAGTTCTGCCAACAACCGCATCCAAAAGGCACAGTTCCATGTAGCCATCAGTTGCAAGGGACATGAAATGACAGAAGCCCAGCTGCTGGATTTCACGCACCAATATCTCAAGGAAATGGGATATGCCGAACCCGGACAACCCTGGCTCATCTATGCACACCATGATACTGACAACACCCACCTGCACGTGGTGACTTCCAGAATCGCACCCAACGGGCGCAAGATACCCCATGCCCATGAGCGCAGGCGTTCTCAGGAAGTGATAGACAAGTTGCTGGGCATGGACCGAAAAAAGAAAACGGCAGCGGACATCGACGCAGCCAAACAATATACTTTTTCGTCCTTCGCCCAATTCAAAGCGGTGCTGACCTCCATGGGGTATGAAGCCTACCAGAAAGACGGCACGATGTTTGTCAAACGGGGAGGAAAGGTACAGGAACGGATTCCGCTGGCAGAAATTGAATCGCTCTACAAGAACAGTTACCGGGAACGGGCACGCTGCCAGCAACTGCGTAGCATCCTCAAAAAATACCGGGACGTGAGCGCAGACCGGGAGGATTTGCAGAAAGAACTGAAGAGCAAATTCGGAATAGACCTTGTGTTCTTCGGCAAGAAAGATGCCCCTTACGGCTATCTGATTGTGGACCATGCCAACAAGACGGTCATCCATGGAGCCAGGGTGTTGGCGATGGATGAGCTGCTGGATTTCGCCACACCCGAAGAACGGTTTGAACGCATCGAAAACTACATTGACCAGCTGCTGACGCTGAATCCCAAAATAACACAGGGAGAGATATTCCAGAAGCTTCGCAAACAACGGGCATATATAAAGAAAGGCGTGATTTACTTTGACGGTAAGTCCCGACCCTTGAAACCGTTCATGGCAGAAGCCATCAACCGGAACAACCGCATCCATTACATCGAAATGTTCCGTCCCGCTACAGTGGCAGAACGGGATCTGCTCTGCAAGATTTTCAAAGTGGACCGTCCGGACCTGGTGGACATTTCTACGGAACGTCCTCCCACGTATGCCGATGCCGCGGGCAAACTGCGTGATATATTCCAGAATCCCGAAGTAAAGTCCCCCCTCAGCGCCATGTATCAGGAAGGCTTCATTATCCGTCAGGTCAATGATACCTACTATGCCATCAACTTCAAGGAACATATCCTAATCAACCTGAATGAAGAAGGCCTCGATGTGGAACGGGTGAAGAAGAAATCCAAGAAGCCACAACGAAATGGGGTTCCGTTCAAGAAGTCCAAGACGACGCTCAATCCGATCAAGAGTCTGCAGCGGAAGTCCCATCAAGGACTGGGCAAACTCCGGAAAGAAGGTGTCGGCAGTCACGGCGCCAACCGCGAATGGGAAGTGGGACAAAAGACCCACTACGAGGATATAGATGACGGACGTTCGCTGAAAAGGTAGATACTGATACCTTTCCGATGAAGTGACAGCAGGAAGAGGACTTCCTGTTGTCACTTTTTTAGTCGGATAATACCGCAATACCCCCGACAGTTTCACCCAAGCACCCGGGTTATGCCTACTGAAAGCATAAAAGTGTTGTGCATTTTGTTACCGCCGTACCCGGAACCTATTTTTGCTGCCGAATCAAATATGTAGAAAAACAACATGGTACAGACACCCGTTATCGTGACATTCGCCAACCAGAAAGGAGGAGTCGGAAAAACGACCCTCTGCGTAACCTTTGCCAATTACCTGGTGATGAAAGGAGCCCGTGTCGTGGTGATTGACTGTGACTCCCAACATTCCATCCTGAAATGCAGAAAGGCGGATATCAAGAAATACGGAGAAACCGTCACTCCCTATGACGTACTGGCTTATGAAGCCAACGACAAGCAAGCCATGACTACCCTCATGGAGAAACTGCATAATGATCCGAGCATCGACGTGGTTCTCATGGATTCTCCCGGCAGTCTGAAAGTGGACGGGCTGATACCCCTGTTCGTCAACACGGATGTCATCGTGGTGCCGTTTCACTATGACTTGGTGACAGTACCTTCCACCGCCAGCTTCCTGCTCTTCATTGACCGACTAAAAAAAGCGGTGGGAGAACAGATGAAGGCACGGCTCTTCATGGTTCCCAACCTGAATGACGGCAGAGTGGGCAAACGCCACGAACTTGTGCTGTGGGAGAATACCAGGGAAGCCTTCTCCAACTACGGCTATGTCACCGCCAAGATTCCCAAGCGGGCAGATATGGAACGTTTCAGCACCATGGCGGCATTGGACAGACAGGCAGGAATCGTTTCTCCGGTATTCGACAAAATATATTCCGGCATCTTCGACACCCTACAGCCTATTCGGGAACCCACACTGTCGGGCATCCAGTTGACTGCCAACCTGAATCAGAATGAGGAAGCCCAGCAGGATGCCGATGAAAAACAATCCCAAGATACATAAACCATCAACATTCATAGCACAATGAAAAAGGATATTCAAATAGATGACCTTATGAAAGGAATCAATGATGATGAACTCATCCTGCAGGAACAGACACTGCACACTGAGGGTACAGTCAACGAACCCCACGAAGAAGGAAGCCGAACGGACTTGCTTGAACCGGCAACGGAATCCCTGCAACCGGAAGAGAAGGACAACTGCTGGAAGGACTTTATGACCTACCTGGAGAACGATGAAAGCAATCCCGACAAAACGGAACGGCTGGTCTGCAAACTGGACCGCGACCTGGCGGATTCGCTGGATGACTGCAACATCCGCAACCGTTGCCGTTCGGATCTGGTCAATGCCATTGTCCGCGCCTTCTTCAAGAACTATCTTCCCGAACTGGCACAATACCGCCGGGAGAAGAAATCACTCTTTATTCACTACAATCAATCTGCGTATGAAAAAGAATCTATGGACTGAAAAAATGCTTCGCACCCTTGCCGAACTCTACCCTATGGAAACCAATGCCTTTACAGCTTCCGTGCTGCAGGTGGGTGAAACAGCTGTCAAGGAGAAAGCCCGAGAACTGGGACTGGTGAAAGTGGTGAAAAGCAAGTGGCTGAACCGGGCTGAACACATCCGCAGCCATTTCGAGGAACGCTCGTTTACCGAGATTGCCCGGGAACTGGGCATCACCCGGCACAGCGTAAGCCGGATTGCCGGAAAGCTGGGACTGAAACGGAGCAAGCCGGAAAGCTATCAGGTAAGTTCCCGTGTCAGGATGGAAATGATCCGCAGAGAAAGGCGGAGGGTGATTTTCGGACTGGATCCGGTCACACGGATAAAGGTCATCTCGCACCGAGCCAAGGTAAGGCTGCGCTCCAGACTCAAATCCAAAGGTTACGTCATCAGCGGACATAAGAACGTGATGTATTTCACCGATCATACCCAACGGAAGGAAAAGCTAGAAAACAAAGCGACCAAACTGGGACTGACCTTCCAGCCTTTTCCTGATGATGAAGTGATTCTATTACCCAATGCCATATAACACGCACCATGGAATACGGACAAGTAGTAACTCTTCTATTTGTTGCCCTGCTCGGCTATTATGCCTTTCTGATTGTAACGGACTTGCAGAAGGCAAAGGCAGCACAGATGGCAGAACAGGAGAACCACATGGAAGAGGACATAGATATTTCGGACGAAGCGCAGAGTTTCCAACCGAAAAAGGTGGGACGAGAGGAGGAGAAAAAGGAAGAGCAGCCGAAAGACCAGGAGGAATCAGCCGCTGCAGATTCTCCACAGAATCCTGTATCCACATCAGACCCCGTCCCTGCGGCAAACCGCCAGGAAAAAACGGCAGAACCTGAAAAACCTTTCCACCGACCGGGCTACCGGGAAGCCATCATGACAGACGGCATTTTGGTGGAGGAACTGTTTAAGCAAATCGAGAAGCTGGCAGAAACCGGCTGCAGCGATTTAGGAAACGTTATCTATCAGTGCGAAACCGCACGATAAAGCATTTCACCCTACCGGAAACAGACCGGACCATCGGTTTGAATCCGCTTTTACTTGAATGACATCTGATACTTGAGCGACCTCTGTTTCTTTGGCGATAAAACCTATAAACAAGTTTACAATCATGCAAATATCAAGACAAAAAGTACAAGATGCATTCAATCGCATCCTTTGTTCCCGATTCGCTCAGAAAACGACTATGGCACTCATTGCCCTCACGATTTCCGCAGGAGAAGCCATGGCTGCCAGTAAAGGTGCCGCCGGCTTCACCAAAGCCACGCAGGAAGTAAGTTCCTATCAGACACCTGTTTCCAACCTGATGAAAGCCATTGCTGCCGTTATCGTTTTAGTAGGAGCTTTTAATGTTTATTTTAAAATGCAAAACGGCGACCAGGACGTAAAAAAGACTATCATGCTGACCATTGGAGGCTGTATTGCTTTTATCGCACTGTCCGAGGCATTGCCGTTGTTTTTCAAATAATCCACTCAAAAAAATATACCGTATGACGATGAATCACGAAGGCTATCCTGTATTCAAGGGACTGCAGAAGCCGTTGGAGTTTATGGGCATCCGAGGGCGTTTCCTGACACTGGCTGCTGGGGTAATCGGTGTGTCGTTTATCGGCTTTATCGGCTTCTCCATTGTTTTGGGCAAGCTTGCCGGATTCATCGCCATGCTGGTGATGGCACTGGCGGGTCTGGTCACCATCTTTGTAAAACAACGGGGCGGACTGCATAACAAACGGAGGTCGAGAGGCATCTTCGTGTACAGAAACCTGAGAAAGAAATCCTAACAAACATCATCCTATGGCTGCCAACAAAAAACGCGCATTTGACGGGCTCTATGCCCAATTGGAAGAGGTGAACAACCATGTTGTTCTTTTCGCTGCAAAAGGCGAACCTTCCGTAATCTTTGAAATGACCAATCCCGTGCAGCAGCTCTGTACGGATGCAGAGCAGTACCTGCGCTTTCAGGATGTACTCTCCAACATCGTACAGACTCTTGGCGAGGGATATGCCCTGCAGAAACAGGATGTCTTCTGCAAACAGTCCTATCACCACGAGGTGCCGGAGGATGCGGAATTTCTGACACGAAGCTACTTCCGCTACTTTGAGGGAAGAGAATTTACGGAGATACGGACTTTCCTTATCCTGACGCAGGAGGCACAGCGCAGCCAGTTCGTGCAGTACGACCCGAAGAAGTGGCTGGACTTCCACGCCAAGGTCAACAAGGTTTCCGACATTCTCAGCGAGAAGCATATCCGGCACCGGATGCTGTCCAAGGAAGAGATCAACGAATACTGCCACCGCTTCATGGCTTTTCAGTTCCGTCACGGTCCGTTCTCCATGAGCAACTTCAAGGCATCGGACGAGTATCTGAAAATCGGCAACCGGGTGGTCCGCTCCTATCCGCTGGTGGATATAGACGAGATTAACCTGCCTTCGCTGGTGAAGCCTTACACGCAAACTTCCATCAACGGCTATGCCATCGCCACCGACCTGCTTTCCTTTCTGACACAGGTTCCGCATGCGGATTGTGTGGTGTATAATCAGGTGGTACAGATACCCGAACAGCGCAAGCTGCTCCGCAAGCTCCAGGGTAAAGCCAAACGGCACGGCTCCATGCCCGACCCGAGCAACAAGATTGCTAAGGCGGACATCGAGGAAGTGTTGCAACAGCTGGCTGTGGACAGCACCCTGCTGGTCTATACCAATTTCAATATCCTGGTGAGCTGCCCGGCAGATAAGGTCACCCCGGTCACTTCTTATCTGGAAACCAAGCTGTATGAATGCGGCATCATGCCGTCCCGTACCGCCTACAATCAGCTGGAGTTGTTTACCGACAGCTTCCCCGGCAACGGCTATGCCTTCAATCCGGACTATGACCTCTTTTTGACGCTCTCCGATGCCGCTTTGTGCTTCTTCTTCAAGGAACACCTGAAAGGCTCGGAAGATACTCCCTTGACTACTTACTACACCGACCGCCAGGGGCTGCCGGTGTGTATCGACATCACGGGGAAAGAGGGCAAGGTGAAGATGACGGACAATGCCAACTTCTTCTGCATCGGACCGAGTGGCAGTGGCAAGAGTTTCCACATGAACAGCGTGGTCAGACAGCTGCTGGAGCAAAAGACGGATGTGGTCATGGTCGATACGGGCGACTCCTACGAAGGAATCTGCGGTTACTACAAGGGAACCTATATTTCTTACTCGAAGGAGAAGCCTATTTCCATGAACCCTTTCAAGGTGACAAAGGAAGAGTATGACCTGAACTTCGGGGAGAAGAAGAACTTCCTCAAGTCACTCATCTTTCTCATCTTCAAAGGCAATGAGTTTCCGAGCAAGATTGAGGATATGCTCATCAACCAGACCATCGTGGAATACTATGAAGCCTACTTCCATCCCTTCACCAAGTTCACCGAAAAGGAACGTGAAGGGTTGAGACAAAAGCTGTTGGTTGCCTCCAAGATGGAAGAAGACTACGACAAGTTCTCCCACAGCATGGAAGACATTGATGCCCAAATCAGAGAAGCCGAAATGGACAAGCAGGCGGAAAGCAGGGCACTCATGCTTCCGGCAGAAGCCCGGCGACTCAAGCTGCTCCGCCAGTGCCGTTCGCTCTATGCCCTTGCCCAGGATGAAGCTGCCAGCAAAGGGGAAAAGGAACGTGCCCTGCAGATTATCGAGAACTACAAGAAGGAACTCTACAACAACTCCATGCTTATCAAGATAGACAAGCAGATAGACCACATCGAGGAACAGAAACGCAGATTGAAAGTCCGGGAACTCTCCTTCAATTCCTACTACGAGTTTGCTCTGGAACGTATTCCGCAAATCGTGGCACAGGAGAAGATTCAGTTCAACATCCGCGACTTCGCTGCCATCCTGAAGCAGTTCTACCGGGGCGGTGAACTGGAGATGACCCTAAACTCCGACCTGGACGTGAACCTTTTCGATGAGCAGTTCATCGTCTTTGAAATCGACAAGATTAAGGATGACCCCGTGCTTTTCCCGATAGTAGTCTTGATTATCATGGACGTGTTCCTGCAGAAGATGCGCATCAAGAAAGGACGCAAGGCGCTGATTATTGAGGAAGCGTGGAAGGCGATTGCTTCGCCCACCATGGCAGAATATATAAAATATTTGTACAAAACGGTGAGAAAGTTCCACGGCATTGCAGGTGTCGTTACCCAAGAGCTGAACGATGTGATAGATTCGCCCATCGTGAAGGAAGCCATCATCAACAACTCCGACGTGAAGATACTGCTCGACCAGACCAAGTTCAAAGACCGCTACGAGGACATTGCCGCCATCCTGGGACTGACCCCCATCCAGCGGCAGCAGATATTCACCATCAATGCCCTGAACAACCGGGAAGGACGCAGCTACTTCAAGGAAGTCTGGATATGCCGGGGACAAAACTCGGATGTGTACGGTGTGGAGGAAGCACCGGAATGCTACTGGGCTTATACCACCGAACGCACGGAGAAAGAAGCCCTCAAACTCTATCTGGCTCACTACGGCACGATGCAGGAAGCCATCACCCGTATGGAGGCAGACCGTCATCAAACAGGCAGCCCCAAGTACCTAGAGTTTGCCCGCCAAGTCAACGAACATCAAAAAGTCATGTCATTATGGTAAAGCTACGATTATTTCTGACGGTGGCGCTGGTGACAGCAGCCTCCGTCCAAACTTTTGCAGGCTGGCGCATTGTCATTGACAAGAACTGCATCAAGGTGGTAGCCGCCAATACGGCTTCCCAGAAACTGATTGAAGACCAGCATAACCTGCGCCTGGATTCCATCGCTGCCAAGCAGCAGAAGGTGGAACTCTACTCGGTGAGCATGGCAACCATCAAGGAACTCTACAAGCTGTCGATGCAGAACATTTCCGGATTCGGCACGGAGAGCCGCTACTACAAGGAAATTGGCTCGTGTGCCTTCGACATCCTGAAGGATGTGCCGGAACTGATTAAAACGGTCAACGGGGCTAAGTTCACCAACAAGCTCTACTGCCTGACAGAACTGGGCGGGCTGGTGATGGAAACGCAACAGCTGGTGGGCAACTTCGTGAACATCGTAAACAATGCCCGGGTGCAGAATCCGCTCAAGGGACAAGGCACCGCCGAGAAGAAGAACGACGGACACAACCTGCTCGACCGCTACGAACGGCTGACGCTCGCCAACCGCATCTATACCGACCTCATGGAGATTCGCTACAAGGTGGAGGGAATGATGCTCATGGCGCAGTTTGCCACAGCCAACGACCTCTTCTTTGCCATCGACCCGGAGGGATGGGCAAACGTAATGACCCTGCACAACCAGGTGGGCGGTCTGGTCCAGGACTGGAACGGACTGGCTGCTCGTTCCTAACTTAAAACCGGACAGGCTATGAAACGAATCACCATACTGAGTGTTGCGCTCTGCCTGCTGACCTTCGTGGTCCCGGGCAGGAGCCTGGCAGGTGTCGTCCCCAAGGACCTGCCGACCATCGAAGCCTTGATCGCCCTGCACAAAGCGGTGAAGAAGGACGAGGACAAAGCCATGCAGCGGGTGGCTACGAGCTTCGGGGAACAGTCGCTGGTCACCAAGGGAGCGAACCGCTTCAACGAGGTACGGACCACCCTGAACACGAAGATGAACAATGCCCATTCCTACCTGGTGCTGGCAGGGGCTGTCTCTTCCACGGCGAACTCGCTCTACATGCTGGTCAAGGAGTACAAGGACTTTACGTCCAACACCTTCAAGCACGTGAAGAAAAAGCCTTTTGTCGCATGGTATTATGCGGATGCCAACCTGGCTATCTCCCGGGAAGTGAAGCACTGCTACAAGCTCTACGCTTCCGTAGCTGCCTCGGGCATCAACCTGATGAAGGCTTCCCTCGATGAGAAACTGAACCTGGTGATGACGCTGAAAAGCACCATCGACAAGGCAAGGTATATCATCGACAATGCCAACCTCTACTGTTACCTCATGACGCAGGGCGGATGGAAGCCGGATTACATCTGGGAGATTCTCAACTCCAGCGTGAAGGACGAGATTGTAAACAAGGTGGTCAACAAATGGAATCAAGGATATGCGGTATAAAATTATATTACTCTGCTTGCTGGGCATGACGGTGGCTTCCGGTCTGCATGCCCAGCGTCCGGCCAAGGACAAGGAAAAAGCCCGGCAGTGGCAGTCGATGGAGAACGGACCCTGGGACTTTGCACCGGACTGGTACTACTTCCTGCTGCACAAACGCTACTCGGGTGCGGAAATGTATTGGAAATGGGCAGGGTTCAACTCGGGATTCCGGGTACGTTTCAAGGAACCCAAGTCGAACATCAAACGCATCATGCCCACCCGGGTGGTATCTGAAGAGACCCAGCGGCAGAAGGTGAAGAAGGTGGAGGAAGAACGGAAATACCTGGAGGAACTCTACAAGGAGGAACTGCTGCGGGAAGCTGACCGGGCGGTGGACCTGGCTTATCCGGCATACAAGGATGAATTCAACCGGATGCAGGACTGCATCACCGAAGGGTTGCTCTACTGCCTGAAGAAGAGCGGTGGAAAGCTCAAATACCAGGTGGATGAGCTGAGCTGGGAGAATGAGATTCTCTGTGCCGACATCGCCTACATCCACAAGACCGGAGTGGGCTACGGACTGGAGAATGCCAAACGGCAGCAGGCTTACGAGGAAGCCCGGCAGAAGATGGAAACGCTGGTCAAACGGACTGCCAACCTCTGCGCCGTAGCGGCTACCAATTATTGAACTGAGATGAAACAACGAACGTATAACCAACAAATTATTGAAGCAAATGAATCTACTGTTTGTTCCCTTAACCATCGGACTGCCTGCCATTGACGAGAGTCTGGACAAGCTGCTGGTCGCCATGGAGACCTTCCCGAATGTGGCAATACTGGGGGATGCCATCGGACTGGCACGCATCATCGGCTTGCTGCTGGCCCTCTGTGTAGGCTCCTACGAGTGCTGGATGATGATGCTCGGACGGCGCGGCATGGACGTGATGAAACTCCTGCGCATCATCGGCATTTCCATCTGTATCTCTTCTTCCTCGTGGATCTGTCAGGCCCTGCAGGTTCCCGGCAAAGGACTGGAAACCGCTACCAAGGCCATGGCAAAAGCCAAGAACAAGGAGGTGGCCGCTTTCGAGCTGAAGGTGGCACAGAAACAGAGTGAATACCTCGACCGCTTGCGGCAGGTGCAGGACTCCATCTCCACCGCCCAGCAGGTAGCTGCCATCGGGCAGGATGCTGCCTGGTGGGATAAGCTCATCTACAACGTGGAGAATCTGGGCAACACCATCAACAACTATGCGCAACGGGCAGCGGTGGCGGCTGAAACCAAGATGAGTGAATGGATCAACGATGTCATCCGTTTTGTGGGGGAACTGATATTCCAGATGTCCTACTACGGCATTCTGGTGGCACAGCGCATCTTCATGGCCATCATGATGATTTTCTGTCCCATCATGTTCGCCCTGTCCCTGGCACCGCCCTGGAACTCGGCCTGGAGCCAGTGGATGTCGAAGTTCCTTTCCCTCTCGCTGTGGGGCTTTGTCACCTATATGTGCATCTACTACATCGACTTCATCCTCCTGTATAACCTGCAACAGGACCTGGTGGCTTACAACCACCTCCTACACGGCTCGGTGAATTCCTGGTCGCAAATCGGTGCATTGGGACTGCAGGGTATCGGTTCCAACTGTATGTATGCCATGGGGATGCTGGTGGGGGCCTACATCATACGCTTTGTGCCTGAAGTGGCTTCGTGGCTCATTCCAGGCGGTGTCAGCTCCGGTGCAGGAAGTGCAGCAGGCGGTGCCGTGATGGGCATGTCTTCCATGGCTGGCGGTGCAGCAGGGGCAATAGCAGGAGCTGCCGTAAGCGGTGCCGTGTCCATCGTGAAGCCCAGCGCAGGCAAGAACAGCAAATAAATTCTAATCCCAACGAATATGCTTATCGAATCATTAGCACAGAAAACGAAACTCGCCCTGATGACGGTGCTGGCCACCATCGGAGGTTGCGCCGTCATCTGCGGGTTCACCGTCTGGTGCTGCATCTCGCTCGTGACGAAAGAGCGCGAGCAGATCTACATACTGGACGGCGACATTCCCTTCCTGGCACAGCGTGCCCGGCTGGAAGCGAACTTCACGATGGAAGCCAAGGCGCATATCCAGCTCTTCCATCAGTACTTCTTCAACCTGCCTCCCGACAACGACTACATCAAATGGACGGTCGGCAAGGCGATGTACATGGCGGACGGTACCGCCCTCAAGCAGAAGCAGGCGCTGGATGAGAACGGATTCTACTCCGACATCATCTCCTCTTCGGCGGTGTGTACCATCATGTGTGATTCCATCCGGTTCGACGAACACGAACGGAAGTTCACCTACTACGGGACGCAGCTCATCAAGCGCCGTACCCGAGACCTGAAACGCTCCATGGTCACTACAGGCTATATCGAATCGGTTCCCCGGACAAGGAACAATCCCCACGGTCTGATGATCACCAACTGGAGGACACTGGAGAACAAGGATTTGGATTATTGAACCGACAACCCCTAAATGAGATACAATGAAGTCTATTAAACGTAGCTTACAAGAGAGCCGGCTGAACACGCACCGGCTGATACGGGCATGGCTGCAACCCCGGCTGGGTGAAGTGGGCAACCGCTTCCGGCTGGGTGGTCGCATCCGGCTGGCCAACCGCTGGGCAAGGAAGCATCCCCGGCGCACCTTTGCCTGTGTGGTGGGGTCGCTGGCTTTCCTGCTGGCGGGAAACATCGCAGGGGATGTCCTGCTGACGGGCAACCGGGAAACGGACGAAGCGGCGTGGACAGGCACGGAAAGCCTGAACGGCATCGCACTGGTGGAACCGATGTTTCAGGGGTTCCGCACCATACAGGCAAACAAGAACGTGCACCGTACCACGCTGATGGAACTGACAGGCCGGGGACAGAAACTGCGGGAGGAACTGGATTCGCTCATCGCCCTTCCCCGTAAAAGCCATGCGGACTCCATCCGGATCGTCCAACGCTACCAGCAACTGGAACACATCGTCCAATCACTTAAAAACAATGATAACCCATGATGAAAATTAACTTCAAACAGCCCAAGTACATCTTTCCGCTGGTGGTGTTCATCCCACTGTGTGCCCTGGTGTATTTTGTGATGCAGACCTTCGGGGGCGGCAGTGAAACGAAACAGACGGTAGCCACCGACCGCATCAATACGGAGCTTCCCAAAGCGCAGGCGGAGGAAGCCGGAGACAAGATGTATGAGATGTCCCGACGTTTCGGGGACGAGGATGCCTTTACTGCCGTGGGCGGCATCGGCGAGGAAAAACAAACGGACGAGGAGCTGGAGCACGGCTACAGCGAGGAGGAACTGAACAGACTGGATGCTGCGGAAGCGGAACGGCTTCGCCAGCAACGGGAGATGGAGGAACTGGAACGGTCGCTGGCTGAGTCCAAGCGGCATATCAACTCCTACGCCTACGGGAACAACGCTTCTCACCGGACTGCAGGCGGCACACAGGGCAGCGGTGCTTCTCCGGACTATACCTCGCAGGAGGATTTTGCCCGTGACCTGGAGGAAATCCAACGGCGCAGCTACGAGCGGCAGAAAGCCATCGAGAAGGGACTGGGCTTCGGCAGTGAGGATGCGGAGGAAGCGGCACAGAAGCAGCGGGCAGACTCGATTGCCAAGGTCAGACAGGCGGAAAGGGAACGCAACCGGCCGAACCTGGTCATCAAGTCTTCTGACACGAATGCGGACAAGTTCCATACGGTCACCGCCTCGGAGGATGCCGTGGAAGCGAAACTGATCCGGGCAATGATTGACCAGACCACCAAGGCAAAGGAGGGAACCCGGCTTCGCTTCAAGCTGCTGGACGACGTGACGGTGAGCGGAACGAAACTGCGGAAAGGGACCTATCTCTATGGTACGGTGTCGGGCTTCGGACAGCAGCGTGTACGGGCCACCATCACGAGCATTCTGGCTGGGGACAAGTTCATCAAGGTGAAGCTCTCGGTGTTCGACAACGACGGCATGGAAGGGTTCTATGTACCTGAATCGGCTTTCCGTGACTTCGTGAAGGATGCCGGTTCCAGCACAGTGCAGCAGAACATCAGCTTCGAATCGGAGAACGGCTACGGATCGGGCATATCGGGCGAAGCCATTGCCCTGCAGGCCTTGCAGAACATGTACAACTCGGCAACCTCTGCCATTTCGTCGAATATCCGCAAAAACAAGGCGAAAATCAAGTACAATACGATTGTCTATCTGATCAATTCGGAGGATGCCCGGTAAAGGACAAGGATGGAAATAGGTAAACTAACTTACTAATCATATAGTCAACAAGATTACAAAGCATAAAGTAAGTAAGTTTACAAGTAACCAAAGCACACAATCAGCAAATCATAAAAATTACCCAATAGTAGTATGAAAACAAAATTATTTTTACTTTTCTTCGGTCTTCTCGGTATCATCGGACACGTTTCCGCCAAAGAGAAGATCTACGTGAACAGCGAGGTAACCACCCACATCGTCATGCCCGAGAACATCAAGCTGGTGGACATTTCCACACCCAAGATTATCGGCAATCAGTGCGCCGACAACATGGTACGCATCAAGCCTTTTATGGAGGCTGCCGGGGACTCCCTGCAGACGGCTGGCTACCGGGACAATGAACTGCTGGGAACGGTCACCCTGATCGGTGAACGGCACATCGCCCAGTATGATGTTCTCTATACCAGTGTTCCTGCTCTGGCGGCTTCCATCTTCGAAGTGCCCTACAGCCATACGAAGTCCTACATCAACCCGGAGGTGTCCATGCCCATGGCGGAAATGGCACGCTATGCCTGGGCGGTTTACAGCAGCGATAGAAAATTCAACCAGATTGTGTCCAAGGCGCACGGCATGAAAGCCGTGGTCAACAACATCTATGCCGTGGGGGATTATTTCTTCATCGACTATTCCCTGCAGAACAGGACGAAGATTCCCTACGACATCGAGGAAATCCGGGTGAAGCTGACGGACAAGAAGGAAACGAAAGCCACCAACTCGCAGACCATCGAGCTGGCACCGGTCTTTACGCTCAACTCTTCACGCAAGTTCAAGAAGAACTACCGCAATGTGATGGTGCTTCCCAAACTGACGTTCCCGGACGAGAAGGTGCTCCGCCTGGAAATATCGGAGAACCAGATTAGCGGTCGCGTGATTGTGCTGACCATTGAATACGAAGATATCCTTCATGCGGACGGATTTGATTCGGACATCCTGAAGGAGGCGGCTTACTATCCTTATTATTACATCTCTTATCCTACACAGCCATGAAAAAATACCTGTTGATTCTCTGTTGTGCGGCGCTTTCTCTCGCTGCTTCCGCACAAGACAGCAAGCTGACCCTGAATGCGGGGTTCCTGTTTCCCTCTACGTTGAACGCAACCGTCGGTTACGAACGTCCCCTTTCCTACGGAAATGCGGTGGAACTCTTCGGTGAAGTGGGCAACCACTGGCAGAAGAACGACTTCTGGAAAGGCTATTATTGGGACGGTGGCATCCTCTACAAGCACCGCCTGGTACGTTACAAGAACGGTATGCTCCGCTTCCGTTTCGGACCGCAGTTCGGAGCGACCCAGAAGAAGTTCTTCTTCGGGCTGGAAGCCGGGTTTGAGTATTGCTATGTGTTCCGCAACGGATGGGAATTTGCCCTGATCCAGAAGAACAACGTGAACTTCCTCCACGGGGACACGTTCCGCAATGGACTCTTACTGGGCGTAAAGATTCCGTTCTAATCATCGTTTAACATGTACTTCTAATAGATAGGTGTTATGGCATTCGAAGAAACCCGGGAACAACAGCAGATGTACAACTACTTCCGCAGTTGCATCTATATTTTTCTCATCATCGAGATTGTGATGAATCTTCCCATTACAGCAGACAATCGTGTCACGCAGTTTATCCTGGACTTGTTGGGCAGATTCAAGGTGTTCAATTCCGTATCGGGCTGCAAGGTGGCTGAACTGATCTGCATCTGTGTGGTCTGTATCGGAACCAAGGCAAAGAAGGCACTGAAGTTCAACGTCAAGACGATGGTAATCTATCCGGTGCTGGCTGGATTGACATTGGTCGGGATGTGTTTTATCTTTCACGGCATGAATATCGGCATGAGCTGGTTCGGCTTTCCGGCCAACCGCATCCTCTATGCGCTCTGCTCGGTAGTGGGTATCATGCTGGTGCATCAGGGACTGGACGGCATTGCCAAATACTATAACTACAAGGTGGGTGAAGATCGCTTCAACTTCGAGAACGAATCGTTCCAGCAGTCGGAGGATTTGGCAGCCAATGACTATTCCGTGAACATCCCGATGATTTACTACTGGAAGCAGAAGATGCACAAGGGCTGGATCAACATTATCAATCCTTTCCGTGGGACGATTGTACTGGGTACGCCGGGGTCGGGTAAGTCCTTCGGTATCATTGATCCGTTCATCCGTCAGCATGCAGCCAAGGGGTTCTCTATGATGGTATATGACTTCAAGTACCCGACGCTCACCAAGACGCTTTTCTATCAGTATTGCAAGAACCGGAAGGCTGGTAAACTGCCTGAAAATTGTGGTTTCCGTACCATCAACTTCACGGATGTAGAGTATTCGGACCGCATCAATCCGATTCAGCGGAAGTACATTCCGGACTTGGCGGCAGCATCGGAAACGGCAGCCACCTTGCTGGCTTCCTTGAACAAGGGTGGCGGTGAGAAGAAAGGTGGTTCGGAGGCATTCTTCACCAACTCGGCAGAGAACTTCCTGGCGGCGATTATCTATTTCTTTGTGAACTTCCATCCAGTGGGCTTCAAGCAAGGCAAGAAGCTGAAACGCTTTGTTTCTTTAGTGGATGACCCAAAGAATACGGACGGGAAGGTTCACAAGTATGAGATTGTAATCCGGAACTGGGATGATTTCAATGCAGTTGACCAGGACGGAAATGTAGTGCTGGATTTCGTGGATGAGAACGGAAACGATGTGTCAACGGATGAAGACCGGATGTTTGTGGACTTGAACGGCTTCTCCTACAAAGATAGAACTGGTAAACTGGTGAAGATTGAACGCTGCTGGTACGAGGAAGAAGACGGCAAGGAGGTGGAGCCGGACACCATCACCGGGGAGTTCTCGGACATGCCGCATGTGCTTTCCTTCTTAGGCAGATCCTATGACCAGGTGTTCAACATCCTCATGCAGGATGACAAGATTGCTTCCCTCATGGCACCCTTCAAGAGTGCCTACGAGAACAAGGCGAACGACCAGTTGGAAGGTATGGTGGGTACGCTCCGTGTCAATGCTGCCCGACTGGTTTCTCCGGAAGCCTACTGGGTGTTTACGGGGGATGACTTCGACTTGAAGATTTCGGACAAGGCCCATCCGAGCTATCTGGTGATTGCCAACGACCCGGAGAAGGAACAGGTCATCGGCTCGTTGAATGCACTGGTACTGAACCGACTCATTACCCGAGTCAACTCAAAAGGCAACATTCCGGTGAGCATCATCGTGGATGAGCTACCCACGCTCTACTTCCATAAGATAGACCGCTTGATTGGTACGGCCCGCTCCAACAAGGTGGCGGTGACCTTGGGCTTTCAGGAGTTGCCACAATTGGAAGCGGACTACGGCAAGGTGGGGATGCAGAAGATTATCACGACCTGCGGTAACATCTTCATGGGTGCAGCCCGTAACAAGGAAACCCTGGAATGGGCGCAGAATGATGTGTTCGGCAAGGCGAAGCAGACTTCCCGGTCCATCTCCATCAACGACAACAAGGTATCAACCACCATCTCCGAGAAGATGGACTACCTGGTGCCTGCCGCCAAGATTGCGGATATGGCGACCGGTTGGCTGGCGGGTCAGGCTGCCCGTGACTTCACGGCTACGGACGACAGCATGCTGAACCATTTCGACATCGAGCAGTCGGAGGAGTTCAAGACCACGAAGTATTTCTGCAAGACGCACTTCGATATGAAGAAGATTAAGGACGAAGAGGAACACTATGTGCCACTGCCGAAAATCTATGAGTTCAAGAACGACCGCGAGAAGGAAATCATGCTGAACCGCAACTTCAAACGGGTGAACGAGGAGGTGGACAAGATGGTAAAGGAACTGCTGGGTATGGCATAAATGATTTGTATAATGGCATCCTTACAATCAACATATAATCATTCAATCCATTTGCCTTCATTGAGTGGTAGCGCACTGAAGGTCATCGCCGTCCTTTCCATGGTGACAGACCATTGTGCCTACTACCTGATGGAACACGGCACGCTCCTTTACGAGGGCATGCGCTGTTTCGGTCGCATCGCCTTTCCGGTGTTCGCCTTTCTCATAGCAGAGGGGTTCCGGCATACCCAAAACCGGATAAAGTATTTCCTGCATCTGCTGGGATTTGCCGTAGTCAGCGAAATGCCCTGGTACTTGCTGAATGGAGCGGACGGGACGCACAACGTACTCTTTACCCTGGCACTGGGAGTAATGGCACTGGCTGCTTTTGAAACATTAAAAAAGGACGACATCCTTTGTGGGGCTGTCATCCTTTCTATAGCTGGCTTTGCCACTTGGTCAGGTGTAGATTATGAGTTGCGAGGGATTCTGATGATGGTGGTGTTCTACCTGTTGGATAACGTCAGTAAACCTTCTTTTCCCTCGGGCAGAAAGGCGCAGCTGTTCTGTGCCTTTCCACTAATGATGCACTATGGGATAGTCGGTGCTTTGCTGGCATGCCTGGTGATTGCTTGTTATGATGGAACACGTGGGTTCATCCATGGCAAGGTGGCAAAGTATGGATTCTATGCGTTTTATCCGGTGCATCTCTTGGCTATTTTTGTAGTAAGGTATTCATTCGCAAAAATCTCTTAATGAATATTTACTTTATAGGTTTGTTATTGATACAGTTTAGTATTGAAAAAGAACCATTTGCTATTATAATATTGCTTCTAATGATAGGGACTGTGTCTAGCAGTTATGATAATAGCGTCTATTTTCTTATAGACTATTGCTAAAGAAAAGAATAGCGCCATTGCTTCACATTTGGTGAAGCAATGGTATTATTCTTATTTTACAAACAAGGGTAAGAGTACATTATAATACAACAACGGTCTCAAATCTCTCCTTCGGCAAAATTGATTAGTTTTTCGAAAGGTTTTTTCCCTGCACCATTGGCTTTAAGAACTTTAGGTGTTCTGTTATCTAAAAGTCCTCTGTTATACTGGAAATAGCTGTTATAACATTGATAGACCATTCTATACTTGTCATTCAGGCACTTAAACGGAGAACTGAAACCGGATTTGTCTATTTTAAGCCAGCCAAACCTATAGCAGTCATTGGTAAAGAAGTCCCAGATATTGTATTTTAATATTCTCCGTGATAGAATATACAATAAGTAAAGTTGTTGTTTCGGTTGGTTAACTTCAGACAAATCCCCATATTCAGTTTGCATCTTAGTAATGAATTTTTGTTCTCTGCACAACAGAACTTTTTCAATATTGTAGCCATGATTCATCACGTCCTTAGCCAACTGGATGACATCTGGATTTTTCTCATAATTATCATCAAACCATACACGCCATTCTGATTGTGTATATACTTTAGTTGCCAGCAAATCGCCCCAGACTTCGTAGAAATCATCTTGAGCTATCAATTTGTAAGCTTCATATAACTTTTCAAGTGTATCGTAATCGACTTCTCCTTTGATGCAGGCACCATCAAGCAAGGCATTTATGTTTCCCTTAAAATATGTATCATTCTCAATCTTCTGTAACAAAGACCTAAAGCAAGAGTTCTTTGAAATAAGTCCAGCTTTTCGGATTTCTTCCTTACGCTGTTCTGAATAAATAACTTCTATTCGCAAGTCGGGCTTCAGCAACAGGTCGTAGATGTTGTCTGATGTCAGAGCTTTCAGCGCCGGAAGCAGTCTTGGCCATTCGCGCTGACTCTTGTCTTTGGTATTATACACCATGTTGCGAACAACTGTCAGATAATCTTTGATGCCGAAATCTTCTTTGTACTTAATCATATATTGCATTGCGGCATAGAGAAGAAGTACGTTGGTAGCGTCATCGTGTGCATTGTTGACTATGACGTCTTCTAAAATTTCTCCCATAGTTCTAACCGAATAGTTTTCCCATGGGTATAATTCAATATTGCCGGCGGATTCGCGTAAACGCGGAATCAGATCTAATGCATTAATCATGAATTTAACAGAATCAGCATCATCGAATACACTTACAAGCTGGTCTTCGTCGTTTAAGTCTATGTCTGCCTTTTTACGCTTTTCGCCTAGATTCCGTTCGTAGAATGTAATTAGAACGATGAAGCGTAGCAGATTCATGAAATACTTATCGATGGTATAAACATCTTTCTCGCGATATGGCCACAAATAGTCAACCCAGTTATATTCAATCTTTTCCTCTATTTCCTTTTTCAAAATTTCATTCTTTTCGATAGCGGAAAAAAGTTTTGATTTGAACTTTTCAAAAGGGGTGAGTTGTTTGCCACGTGCATTCATACGGGTATATATTTCTTCGTTCAATCCGAATTCTCTGAGTGGGAGGAAATAGAATGAAATGACATCCGTGGTGGTCAGTGTTTTAAAAAGATGGCTTGTGGAGTTGATAGTTTCATTATCGTGTATGCAGTCAAGCATAACAACGAACGCTTCTACCGAGGGGTCAAGCATCCATGCGTTGTCAAACCATCTTGCCTCATTGATGAAATATTCTCTAAAGGTAGTGATTGTTTGAGGGATGGTCTCTTTACATATAAGATTCAAAAAGGAATGTGCAGAAGGGCGTGTTTCGTAGGTGAAACGGAGCAATGTGTCTTTTGCATCGTTAAGTAGGTCTTCTTTCCATGCAGCATACCAATGCAGAAGGAAAAGTGTGGTCAGCCGCTGCTGGCCGTCAATGGGAATGAACAGAGATTGCAAAGTCCGTTCGTTTTCAGAAATCATGCCGTATACAAAATCTAATTCTATGGGGTTTCTATGCTTCAAGGCATCTGCAAGATGATTAATGAACTTGCCTCTAATTTTAGCCTCTGATGGCCTACCTTGTGCATAGTCACGTTGTATGATGGGAATTTCAACTTTGGTAAACTGATTCAATAGATTCCAGAATGTATATTCATTGTCGGTAGTATTAAAATTGGTACTCATGGTTATACTAAGAATTGTTTGATGACACGTTCCAATTCATTGAAGTAGTTTGCTTGGTCTTCTATGCTCCAGTAGTAAGGCTGGTTAGCCGAATGGCTGTAGAATTTTAAAAATACATTTTTCGTACAAGGGGGAATGAACTTCCCTGCTTTTTCAAGCGCAATGATTTTAGCTCTTTTTACGGGGAAAATTGATTTATTCAGAGCAGAATTGTCTTTCTTTGAAATCAAGGCAAGGTTGCACAAATCGTGTATGGATTTACTGTTGAAGATGTCTTGCAGGTTCATGCGCAAGCCATTGAATTTCTCCATGTCTATATTGGAGGATTCAGACATTGCACTGAGTTCTTCCATAATCTGTGTTATAGATTGTGCTTCTGCTTGTTCTTCATCGATATCTATGTAGATGGTATCTACTCCTTTCAAGGCAAGTAAAACGTCATTGATCCAACTTCTTGCAGCTTCTTCATTTTTGATAGGGTCGTCGGAGTTCTGTGCGTGTACATGTTCAAGACTCCAACTGTTTCCTTTCTCAAGCATTATTTCCCGATAGCGGTCGAACGGGAAGCGGTTATATGGTCCTTTGGCTATTTCCAAACAGGTTAGTACGTTGAAAAGAAGTAATACATTCTGTACATCGCTGGCATTTTTCTCATAGCTTAATTTGTCTAGCATGTCTCCGGCTGGAATAGTTTCTTTTATCGCTCTCTTCAGATAGTCGGTAAACTCTTTCTTGCCCATAGTAGATGCTTTTCTAAAGAGTTCGTCTATCTTCTTGTGGTTGCGTGCAAGCAGATAGCCTACATAATGATAAATAGCGGGTTGTGCGGTAGCATCTGACTCGCAGAACCATGAGTTGACAATGGCGAAAGCGTTCTCTATCAGTTTCCAGATGCTCTCTGCGTTTTCAGCTTCCAAACGAATATGGTCGTCCTTTCCTTTATTCTCGGCTATTTGTCTTTCAAACCACAGAAACGTGGTGTAATTGTCCTTGTCTGTAAGGTTTTCGGCTATCAGGTCGAAAAGGAGTTCGATACGTGAGGAATAATCCTTCTTGTCTGCTCCAACAAGAAAGTTCCATTTGTCTGGGCGGCGTAGCTCGCTTTCCATTTTACACCACGAAGCCATTATTTCGGCTTTACGCATTTCCAGTTCGCGTCCCTCGTATTTCCCTTTAAGTTTACTTAGGATGAGTGCCTTTACGAGTTCGGCATCGGTCAAGGGTATTTTCCCATCGTTTAGGTTGTTGAATACGGTAATATTCCTTTTTCGGTCAGAGGACTCAATGTCATACCATATTATATTGACCTCATTGATGAGCGTGTTGCCCATGAGACGTTTTATCCCCCGGACAGTTTCTTTTTGCTTTTTAAACCAAGCATCGATGCAGTGATAGGCTTCTGATAAGAAATGAAGCTCCGGTGTGTCGTGATGGTATTCTTGGGTGTTAACCAATTCATTCATAAACTTGGTGATATCTTTACGGCTTTCAAAAGAAAGGTTGAAAATATCTTCTTCGTTTAGATAATTCAAGATCAACCATAAAGTGGTCAGTCGTTGCTGACCATCAATCACTTCCCAATTCATGCCATCGACCGCGCGTGTCACGACGATAGGCTGCAAGCAATATTTTGCCTGCGCATCGGTTCTAGAATCATGAAAGTTATACACATCGTTCAGCAATGCGTTTACCTGTATATCAGTCCAGCGATATCCTCGTTGGTACGAAGGTATTTCAAACTTTCTGATTTCAGTATGGGAAGAATTGAATTTTTCCACACTCAATTCAGATATTGTGCATAGCCCTATTTTACTCATTTTATTTAAGAATCAGTATTTAATAGTTTATTTTCCTATAATTGCAAAGATAGTTTTTTTTATCTAGAACTAGATTTTATTTCTATTAATCCCTATAAATAATCTCTTAAAATGCGAATGACAGAGCAAACATACCTTGGGTCCTCCGCATAGCCAATATCCCGTAACCACAGCAGGTAGTTTCCTCCCTTGTACTTGTACTGGACCTGGGTATAGTAGGCACGGACACTTTCCGTCCAGTGGTTGAATTCGTAGTATTTCCCGGTTTTGGGATTGGTCAATCCGAACAGGTTATGACGGTTGCGGCAGAGCGGTGAACGGAACCAGCCCGTTTCAAGGATGGCTTGTGCCAGTACAATCCTTGGGTGCTGGATGCCGTTTCGGATGATTTCCTGATAGAGATTGGGAATAGTGAGTTCCGGTAAATGGGACTGCTTTGGTTTTGAGAATGCCTGCTTACCCTTTATTGGAACAGTCTGTTTTTGGGACGTCCTTTTGTCACTCTTTTGGTCGGTTTGCAGTTGTTTTTCTTTCACTGCAACAAGAGGGGGTGAGGAGTCCATTCTGACTTTATGAACTGTATTCACTCCGAAAACATGCTCATTTGCAATGATTTCTGTCTTTTTAGAGAATGAAACCTGCACGGAATCGGACGCTTTGCTAATCGTATAGAACTGTGCCGATGCACCAAGGGGCATCAGCAATAGCAGTAGGGATGGCAGAATTGTGTTGTGCATTTCTTATTTAGGATAGGGTTGAAAATACTTTTGCGGTGTGTTCAAGCGGTTCATTCCGCAAAAATAACTGGTAAATAATAGTATATGGAAATGCACAACAGAAATCTATCCGAGATGCTGCCATACGAGAAGTTGGCAGTATTGGGCATCGACCGGGAAAAGGCAGACAGCCTTCCGGCAGATGTGAAAGAGAAACTGGCATCCGGAGAGGTCACCCCTCTCCTGCAGGTGTCTATCCGTGCGCAGAACGGTGATGTCATCACCTTGCCGCTGAAACTCCAACTGACCACTGACCAACAAGGAAATCCGGCGCTGCTGGCTTACCCGGTTCGTGCCGCACTGGAAACGGAACGCAACAAGGCGTTGCTTCTCACTGACCAGGAGGCGGAACGGCTGACTAAGGGAGAGGTTATCCAGAAGGCGGTGGAGGTTCGTGGCGAAAAGACGCAGCAGTACCTCCAGCTGGACCCCGAAACGAAGTCGGTTGTCCACCGAAGGGTAACGGACATTCAGCTGGAGCAGAAACTGAAGGACATGGAGAAGCTCAACGATATTGAGCTGGGTACGCAGCAGAAGCAACAGATTCGGGAGGGTAAACCGGTCGAATTGAATGTGGGCGGCGAAAAGGTGTCTGTCGGTGTGGACTTGAAAGAACCGCAGGGGTTCAAGGTCATTCAGGGTGACTTGAAGGAATGGGAACGCCAGCAGAAGCTCCGCTACGACGAGCTGCATCCCGAATACCTGGGACTGGTGATGACGGACAAGAACCGCTGGGAATACCAGCAGGTGGTGGACAAGCAGTCGCAGGAACGGGCTATCAGGTTCGGCTGTGCCAAAGAGGAAAAATCCAAGGGTCTCAAACGCTAAATCCTTTTCCTTATGGTCAAGAAGAAAGAAGAAGATGTTGGCTTTGTCCGGCAGTTCAACGACTTGAAGAAAAAACATCCGGATGCGATGTTGCTTTTTCGTAAAGGGGACTTCTATGAAATGTACAAGGAGGATGCACTCAAGGCATCGGTGATACTGGCGCTGAAGGTGTCTGAAAAGGTTATTCCCTTAGAAAAGGACCCCATCAAGTTCCTAACCTTTCCCCAGCATGAACTGGACAGACATCTGCCCAAACTAATCCGCTCCGGCCAGCGGGTGGCTATCTGCGATGCGATAGACCGTCCGGAGCTGATGAAAAAGGCAAAGGCGAAGGAGGAAATCGGCGGAAAAGAGAAAGCCCCGGAGATAGCAAAAGAAGAAATCATTCCAAACAAGGATTCTATGGCAAGAAAAAAAAAGGAACAGGCTGAGCAGGAAAAGCCTATCAAGACAGTAAAGACGGCTGTCGAGGAGAAACCTGCCCAAGAGAAAAAGACGGAAGCGAAAGCGGAAGTCAAGAATGAACAGGCGTCCGAGGCGAAGAAGGAACGCAAGCCGCGCGAACCGCAGATGATTACTGCCAACAGCGAGAAGGTGACCCACGGTCATGCCTTCCAGAGTACTACCAATCCAGCGGACTGGTACTTCACCGCCAAAATGGATGGGGTGCAGCTGAAGCCGCAGAAGATGGACGCTGCGGATTTGGCCGCCTACCAGAAGAAGGAGATGTCGGTGCAGCAGCTCATGGAGCGTTATTATCCCACCAAACTCCAGCCCAAGATGTCGGAAGAGGCTTTCCGTATGCCCAAGACCATTGCCGGACCGGAGGGGGACATCAAGGTGGAGAAGTTCAACGTGTACAAAGAGAAGGACGAGCAGCGTCCAGACTACGGCAAGTATAAGTTCTATGCACAGATGGGTGATACCAAGATGTCTGTCGTAGCTTCCCGGGAGGACCTGAACGCTTACTTCGACCGCACCATGTCACCGAGCCAGCTCATTGAGAAGAATTTCGGTGAGAGGTTGCACCTGAAGTCTGCTTACGAAAAGTACCAGCTTCCCGAAGGGGTGGATCCCAAAGGAGTGCGGGTGGCAAAAGACCATGCGGACAACAAGTGGAAGGTGTCAATGGATATGGGCGACAAGGGCAAGACCAACCGCCATGAAATCTCATTCGATGACGGCTATTCGCTCTTCAAAGCCAAGACGGCTACGCGCGAACAGATTGCAGCCAAGTACCTGAACACCGAAATCACGGGCTTGCTCGCTGCCCATTCGATGAAGCAGGAAAAGACGGCTTCGTTGAAAATGTAACGGAATCAAACAGTATCAAACTCAAACAAGAATCAATATGTCAACAGTAATGGAATACGAAGAATTGGTGGAACTCCTTCAAGAGGGTAAAATCGGTTATCTCCGCTTTGTGCTGGAGGGTGAGAACGCACAGGATTTCCTGGACTGGTGCCGCACGCACGGCACGGATCCTTCGGATGAATCCGCTGAATTTTATGTGGAACAGACGGACATCAACCTGATGGACCGTCAGGTAATCAACGATGAAGATTATGGCGTATGGAACTAATTCATCAGGCAATGCCGGGCAGGTAGCCATCGACCGCTTTGCCGAAATGATGATAGCCCGCATGGAGCAGATGAAGGCTTCCGACTGGAAGAAAGGCTGGATTGGCGGTGCATCCGGATTTGCAGGTCTCCCGCAGAACGTGGGAGGCCGCAACTACTCGGGTTCCAACTCCTTCTTCCTCCAGCTGCAGACCGCTGCCCAGGGCTACCGGCTGCCGGTGTACCTCACCTTCAAGCAAGCGCACAACCTCAAAGCTCATGTACTGAAAGGCGAAAGGGCCTTTCCCGTGGTCTATTGGGACGTGTTGGTCAAGGACAAGAACGGCCATAAGGTCAGTTCGGATGAGTATAAGGCGATGAGCAAGGAGGAGAAGAAAGGCATGGATGTCATTCCCTTCTTCAAGGCTTTCCCCGTATATAACATCGACCAGACCAACCTGGCAGAGGTGCAGCCCGAACGGGTGCAGAAGCTCATGGAGAAGTTCAAGGTGCCCGAACTTCGGGATAAGGAAGGCATGTATGCCCATGCCGCCCTCGACCGGATGATTGAGACGCAAGGCTGGCTCTGTCCCATACAGGCAGACAAGCGGGTGGACGGAGCGTTCTATTCTCCGGCCCAGGACATCGTGGTGCTGCCCATGAAGGAGCAGTTCAACATCGGCGATACCCCCGAGGAAATCTACCGGGGCGGCATGGAGTTCTATTCCACCATGCTGCATGAGATGTCACACTCCACCATGACTCCTGAACGGCTCAACCGCGAGATGGGCGGGCGCTTCGGAGACCCGAAATACGCCAAGGAGGAACTGGTAGCCGAACTGACCGCCGCCATGATCAGCCATTCGATGGGCTTTGACATGAAAGTGACGGACAACTCCGCAGCTTATTTGGATTCCTGGATTGGGGTGCTGAAGCAGGAACCGAAGTTCATCGTTTCCGTCATGGCGGACGTAAACAAGGCTTCGGACCTCATTCTGGACCAGGTGGATAAACAGCGGCTGGCACTGAACGAGCAGCCCTACCTGACGAAGAACGATCCGTTTGCCCCGTTGGGCGAAGGCGAAGAGGTGCCGTTCAAGAATGCGGCCATTGTGAAGACAAGGAGTGGCGACTACGCTATCCGTGCTTCCTACGATGGTGTGGAACTGGGGTTGAAGAAGGTATCGAAAGATACAGCCAAGACCTACTTCCAGCTGACGGACTACAAGGACAAGGCAGCCTTCCTGAACATGACGGCGCACAAGACCTTCGAGCCGGAACTGGCTATGATGCAGCGTACACAGAAAACGGGTGCGAAAATGGGTATCTAACTGAAACGGTGGAGCTATGACGGACTACAAGGTAAACTTCAAGGAACTGAAAGCTAGAGTGGGCGTTGATGATGTGGCGTATGCACTAGGCTACCGGCTGGACCGGAAAGCCGGAATCGGCAAGTATGTGGAGATGGTGCTGGGGGACGGTAAGGATAAGCGCGACACGCTTATCATCAGTCACCCGAACGACAAGTCTTCACAGACTTTCTTCCGCCGTGATGGCTCCCGTGGGGATGTGGTCACTCTGATACGTGAGAACCTGCACACGTTTCTGGTTTCCGGTAAGGACGAGTGGCAGAAAGTGGCCAAGGTACTGGCACGTTTTGCCAATATGCCCGAACCGGAGTACCGTGAGGACCTTGAGTACATCAAAGCTGCCAGGTCGGCTGCCGTATTCGATGCTTCACGCTACGAGGTGAAACCACTCAACCCCGAGCGGATTCCCGGACTGTTTGCACAACGGGGTATCTCGGAGGAAACCGTCAGGGAACTGGCTCCGTTCATCGTACTCATCCGGGACCGTCACAACGGGAACTTTGAAGGGTTCAACATCGGCTTCCCCTATACCAACGGCATGTCCGAAGAAGCAAAGGGTTATGAGATACGTGGCTATGGCGGCTACAAGTCCAAGGCTGCGGGCAGCGACTCTTCTTCTTCGGCATGGGTGGCAAATCTCTCACAAGGAAATCCGGAGGATGTGAAACAGGTGTATTTCTGTGAATCGGCGTTGGATGCCATGGCGTTCTATCAGGAGAACAGGATGCAGCTGCACACGGATATGGCTCTGGTCTCTCTGGGCGGTACGTTTTCCGACCGGCAGGTTACGGGGGTGATGAACCGTTTTCCTCATGCCAGGGCTTTCGATTGCTTCGACAATGACCTGGCTGGTCGGATCTACGGTCTGCGCATGGTTGCCTTGCTGGAAAACATCCCGATAAAAATCAGCAAGACCGACAAGGGACTGCAGGTGGAGGTCAAGGACAAGGTCTTTACGGTCAATCCGCAACGTCCCCTGTCGGCGCAGTTGGAAAAGCACTTGTCCATCCGCTACCAGGTGGGGCAATGGCTTCCGCCCAGGCTGTTCAAGGACTGGAACGACTGTCTGTTGAAAAAGCCTATCGACACCCCCTCTGTACCACGCAAGGACGAACGGAAACAGCAGCTTTCCGAACGCAGAAAAGGTAATCTCAAAATGTAATGTATATGGATGCAATCAAAAAGAAATTAACCCTGGGTGTACTGGCATTCTGTCTGGCTGGCGGTGGGATTCCCGCTTTGGCGCAGCAGATGGATCCGGCTTTGACGGCCACCGTCATAGCTCAGACGGCAGAATTAAAGAACATCCACAAAAAGCGCAAGAAGACGCAGGAGAAAATTATCGCCGCAGAAGCAGCGGTGACGGTGGCACTCGACCGCGTACACAGTGTAGAGGATAAGATGCTGAAATACCTCTCCAATGCACAGGGGGCGATGCAGAATCTCTATCAGATTAAGCGTGCAGGGGAACTGGTGGCTAAGGAAATCCCTCAGAACTGCAACCTGCTGCTTAAATCGGTGGGGAGCAATCTCAAGGGGACTGCCATAGCTGCCATGGTTTCGGACGAGCTGGCTGATGCCGCTACCCAGATGGCAGCACTCTACCCTTTCATGAAGCAGCTGGTCACGTCGGGAAGCTATGACGTGGCGGGAGCGGACGGAAAGAACGAGAAACACAAAGTAAATCTGCTCAACTCTTCGGAACGCTACTACATCGCCAACGAGGTGGTGAGCCGTCTGGAAGCCATCAATACCGACCTGTTTATCCTTGCCTGGCAGGTGCGTACCCTCTCTTGGAACGACCTCTGGTTTTCGCTCGATCCCGAAGGATGGGCCAATGTGATGTCGGGCAAGAATATCATCGGAGGTATCGTTGCGGAGTGGAACCAGGGGTACCTGTTGAAATGGTAAATAGGTAAACTTGTAAACTAATCAGCTAATCACGAAGTAAGGAAGTAAGCAAGTAAGATAGTAAGTTTGTAATAACAGCAACAAGTAATAGCGTAATAAAATAAACAAATCATCCAAAAACAAAAGCGTATGGAAATCCAAAAGAAAATAATCGGTCGCTGCCCTTTGTGTGGCGGCAATGTGGTCAAGACCTGCAAGGGCTACCGTTGTGAGCACAATCTGGGGGATCATCCTTCGTGTGTATTGAACATCAACGGCATCATCGGCAACCGCAAGATGTATGATGCGGAGATTGCCGAACTATTGGAGAAGCGCTGCATACTCCTGGACGGTTTCTCCACCAAGGAGGGCAAGACGTTTCCAACAGTTTTACAACTAGCTGACGACGGCAACATCCTGATGCAGTCTGTCGTGGGCAAATGTCCGCACTGTGGCGGTGAAATCCGCGTGGGAAGCAGGGCATTCAACTGTTCCAACTACAGCAACCAGACAGCCCCCTGCTCCTTTGCCATCTGGCGCAATATCGGCGGCCACCAGCTGACACTGGAGGAAGCCCGGGAACTCTGCGAGAAAGAAATCACCTCTCAGGAACTGGAAATGTACCGGGAAGACGGCTCTATCTACCGCAAACGACTCGGTGTATCACCGGACAAACTTCAAATTGTAAAGGTATGAGACCGGGAATGAAACTTAGCATGCTGCTGGTCACTGCCATCCTCTTTTGGGGTGGTCTGTTCTATTTAGCAAGCTGCGCCTCCAGTCCGGAAAAGCGGGCGGTGGAAATGGCGGAGAAAGCGCTGAAGGCAACCGTTGATAATCCGGAATCCATCAAGATTCTGGGTGTCAGCAAAGCGGATTCGGTATTCGGCAAGGAATACGTCAGTTCGCATGAGAAAGTATCGCTCTCCATGCACCTGATGCAATACGGTCAGAAACTCATGGAAGAAACGGACTTCTTCGAGAATCTGGACAAGGACGACATAGGAATAAGCGAGCAGATGAAACGTCAGCTGGATGCCATGACTACCTTGCGGGCATTGATTGCCTCCGGAGATATGAATCTGAAAGCCAAGGAAGGAAAATCGGAAAAGCCCTTCAACGGATGGAAGGTAAAAATTGACTTTGAAGCCAAGACCTTGCAGGGGGAGCCTTATCATTCCGAATACTGGTTCATCCTCGACAAGGAGGCGCAGTGCATAGTGAAATCCTTTGAGATTCCGCTGTTGCAGGACTGACTTATACTATCATGTGTCACTCAAATAGAAACTTGTATGAATGAATTGACCGAACTGCTGGAAACCAAGATACAGTCCTTTCTGAAGGATGCAGCCTTGCAAATACAGAATGGAAACAAGGCGGCTGGCTTACGTGCCCGCCGTACCTCTCTGGAAATACAACCTCTGCTGAAAGAGTTTCGGAAACGCTCGCTGGAACTCTCCAAAGAAAACAGCTGATCATGACCGATGTTCCTGGTCATAGCTTGAAGGAATCCCTGTGCATGGTGCATGGGGATTTTTTCTTTTCACTGCATCCGCACTCCAGATGAAATTTCCGATACAAAGATACGAAGGGTCGGTACGGCAGCAAATGGCGCTTTGCTTGGCTGCGAAGAAAGCAGCCGGCAGCCTTCCACAATTTGTGCCAAATTGGGTATTCCGTCCGCTTTCCCCTTGCCACATTTGCCTTCCGTCCCTTGCACCCTTCGTAAGAAGAGGCATCGTAAAAATCACCCGGGAGTGAGAAGCCGAAAGGCTTCAAACCAAAGGGAAAAAATTATTCAGCTATGGCATACAAACTTAAAGACCGAAAAGAAAAGATGCTCTACAAGGGCAGTGTTAACGAACTCACCCTGCAGTGGGACAGAGAGAGTCTCCGCAAGTGCTTTTGCGGTATGCCTCCCTTCTATGCACACATCCGGAAGGACGGCAACAACTTCGCACATATCGACTGCTATTCCACCGGGGACGATTTCAGCGTGGAACCCATGCACCCGCTTTTTGAAGAACCGGAATGGATAGTTCACTTCCTAAAGTCGGACATCAACTCCATTCCACTGCAGAAACTGCTGGAACTGCTTCCCATCTGATTCACGAAGTAACCTCTGATTATTTACGCTTAAACATAGGGACATATGAAAGGAACTGACCATTTCAAGGAACTCATCAAGAACTATCTTGATAACCGAGCCAAAGAAGACGAACTCTTCCGTGCCAAGTATGAAACCACCACACGCACCATTGACGATGTGGTCAACTATATCTTCCATGCCGTACAGCAATCCGGCTGCTGCGGTTTCAGCGACATGGAGGTTTATGCCATGGCAGTCCATGCGATAGATGAACCCCATTTGGAAATCGGTAAGCAGATGGACTGCAAAGTGGTGGTGAATCATCACATTGAGCTGACCGAGGCTGAGAAGGCAGAGCAGCGAGCCATCGCCCTCAAACGATACCAGGAGGAGGAAATGCGAAAGCTGCAGCAACGCAACAGCCGACCCAAGGCAGCCAAACCGCAACCCAAACCCATTCAAGAACTCTCACTCTTTCAAGGCATGGAACTATGAAAGCAAGAACGAAAATAGAAAAACAGGTGGCAGCTTCCAATGAGAAGCTGACCGCCATAAGCCCCAAAGTGCTCACATGGGCAGTGCGGAAAGTGGCAGGACATTTCTGCTTCCGGACTTCCGAACACAAGTGTACCTGTGGCGATTGTGGCAGGCACTTCGACTATGAGGGAAAAGGAAAGTCGGTATGCTGCCCTCATTGCGGTACTCGCTTACAGATAAAGGACACCCTCAAACGCACCCTCAAGGAAACCTACTACTTTTCTTCCCTTGAAGTAATAGACCATTTGCAGGTGCAACGGGTCTTCCGTTTGGAAACGACCTTCCGGAAAGGAATGCCTATGGAGGTAGATTACTGGGAAGCATGCCGTCTGTGGCTCAATGCCGAAGGCAAGTCGGCTGTAACGGCAAGAGCAAGGACATTAAGCTATTATGTGGACTGCTTTGATTGGGCATCTGAAATCACCTTGAAGCGACCGAACGAAGTCCACTGGCCCATTGCAGACACCCATGTCTATCCGCGCTATCGGCTGCTGCCCGAACTGAAACGCAACGGCATGAAAGGCAAGCTGCCCGACTGCCACCCGATGAAACTGATGAAAGCCGTGCTGACGGACAGCCGGATGGAAACCATCCTCAAATCAAAAGATTTACATGCCGTGTCTTATTTTGTACACCGCCCTTTGGAACTTGACCGATGCTGGCAGTCGTATAAGGTAGCCACCCGGCATCACTACCGCCCTTCGGACATGGGATTGTGGGCAGACACCATCCGTTTGCTGGAGCAGTGTGGCAAGGACATCTGTAACCCGAAGTATATCTGTCCGAAGAACCTCAGAGCCGAGCATGACTATTGGATGAACCGACACTACCAAATGGAGCAGAAACGCAGAAGCTGGGAGCAGATGCAGCGAGCCAAACGGAAGGAAGCCGAGTTCTACAAGGAGAAGTCACGCTACTTCGGCATCACCATCACCGACAAAGACCTGGTGATTTCGGTACTCGATAGTCTGGAAGCCTTCCAAGCCGAGGGAAATGCCCTGCATCATTGTGTCTTCCAATGCGAATACTATGCCAAGGCGGACAGCTTGATACTATCGGCTCATGACAAGGAGGGAAACCGCATCGAAACGATTGAGTTCTCACTGACCGAGGGGAAGGTGATACAGAGCCGAGGGCTGTGCAATACGAATACTGCGCACCATGACCGGATTGTCCGGCTGGTCAATGCCCATGCTCCTCAGATACTCGCAGCCAAACAGACAGCGTAAATTCCTTATAGATGTTCCGCTCCGACTTCCGCCGTGAGGCGTGGGTCGGAGTATTTAAGATTTTATTTTACATTGGAAGCAAAGGCAAATCGGCAAGAGAAAGCTGGCATAAAATACGGGATAACATCCAGCGAGAAAGTAATATTTATGCAGTCTTTCACCTTGTTTTCAGTTGCTTTCACGCTGTCAACCCTGTGTTTTCAGTTATTTGTACATTATTGTATATCAACACTATATAAGTGTTGATTTTTAAGATATTATAGGTAAACTAATTACATAATCAGATAGTAATTTTGTATATTTGTAATAAGGAAAATAAGTAATAAAATAACCATCTAACTCAATCGTAATGAGGAAAAGAAACTTGACAATAGCAATCGGTAATCAGAAAGGTGGAGTCGGCAAAACCACCTCTACGGCATGTATAGGCGCAGCACTCGCATTGCAAGGAAAACGTGTGTTGCTCATTGACCTGGATGCACAGCAGAACCTTACGTTCACGCTGACGCAGAACGAAGACCCGGAAACAAGTATTTATGATACGCTGGTCAAAGACCAACCATTGCCCATCATTTCTATCCGTGAAAATCTGGACCTCGTTCCGGCATCGCTGGACCTGGCAAGAGCCGAAATAGACATGGCTACCATGATGGCAAGGGAAGGCATCCTCAAATCCTACCTCGATGAACAGAAGGAGAAGTATGACTACATCCTGATAGACTGTTCGCCATCACTCGGTATTGTGACGACCAATGCGCTGGTGGCAGCGGACAAACTCTATATTCCGCTCACCGCTGAAGCCTTGCCCTTGAAAGGCTTGACCATGCTGGACGATATAGTCCGGGAAGTGAAGCGCAGGGTGAATCCAACACTGGAACTGGGCGGTGTTTTCTTCACCCGCTTCAATAACCGGAAGTTGAACAAGGAAGTGATTTTCATGGTGGAAAAGCGGTACGGAGAGAAGGTCTTTCAAACGAAAATACGGGAGAATATCGCCATAGCCGAGATGCCGCTGTCCGGTCAGACCATCTTTGAGTACGACCCGAAAAGTAATGGTGCAGCAGACTATCAGACACTGACCGATGAGATTATCAGTCGGGAGGAAAATAGGTAAACTATCTTACTATATGACTAATCACAAAAGTTATTGGTAACAAAGTAAGTTAATCAGCAAGTAAACAAGTAATAATGTAAGCAATATGAGTAAGAAGAATTTATCCTTATTGATGGACGGCTTCATGGGTGAAGCCATTCCATCTGACCCGGTACAGGAACAGCCTAAGGAACAGGCTGTTGAGCAAGCAGCAGAACAAGCGGAACAGCCGGCTGCTCAAACGGATAAGATGGATAGTCCGAAGGCAGCACCTGCAAAAGCATCTTCGAAGAAAGAAGCAACCGAAATGGAAGCTACCGATAAAATGAAGTCCAAACTGGAAGCCAAACGCAGGGAGAATGTGGGTCGCCCCAAGAAAGGCGAATCAGCCAAAAGTGCCAAGAAACCCCAGGAAATCCGAGCCACCTTCATCGTGGATCCGGATTTAGTCCGCAAAGTGAAGTACATTTCCCTCGTGGAAGGTACCTTATTGAAGGACGTTATCTCCGAAGCACTGAATAACTATGTGGATGTCTGGGAGGAGAAGAACAAGAAAATCCGGTTGCCGAAGGCGAAGTGAATATATGAAAATTAAGGGAGCAAGCCACCTTAGTCTGCTCCCTTAATGATTCTGATACCTTTTGAAATTATCAAGGCATCATTCAAAGGATATTAAACCTTACCAGTTGTCATCTTCATTGCCAACCAAGCCATTCTTAACACATTCTTCAATCTTATCCATCACTACATTTGAATAAGCATAAGACATGATAAGGGCTTTGCTGGATGTCTTTTTGTGAGAATCCTTCTTGGTTGAAAATGGGAAACATTCATCCAATACCCAATTTTCATCGGAACGTGAAGGCACACTACCGCCGATGGCTCCTACCCATCCACCACCAACTTGGCGTACAACAGAATAGAAAGGTACCGTATAGGTCACTCGTATCTTATTGTCCTTGATGTCGCATTTGATAACCGGCTTGATATTTACGCTATAGGCGTTCATTCCACCTGCATGCTGGGCAATGCCAGACATGAAGCCCTGGGCGATAATGCTTCCAAGCTCTTTGTCGTTCAGCTGGATTACAGAGTTGGCATCATTAAAAGTTGCAGAGAACCAATAGTTCAACAGCACGTAGAGTTGGTCTTTTGTCTTTCCCGGAGCTTCAACTACCTGAGTAAAGGTCAAGGCGTTATTCTTGTCCAACTTAAGCTGGCTACCCAAGTTCTCAGCGGCATCCACCCATTTTTCACCATACTTTTCCTTGGCATAGTCTTCCAATTCTTCTGTTCGCAGAATCTGCGCATTGATAGATAAGGCACAAAACACCAGTGCCATGACAGAAATTACTTTTTTCATTGCGTTGTTTGATTATAGATTATATACTTATTTTTTCGTTTTCTTGAAAGGTTGTTTTTTGTTTCCGAAAGCAAAGTTATAAGGTTCATTTCGGATTGCCATGGCTCTGTAACAACATGGACTAACATGGATAGAAAACCTATTTGAAAAGGAGGTTTTTGGCACCAAACATGCCATCTAAAGTGTTTCACGGCATGATTATGCAGAAAAAGCACGTAGCGAGTGAAGATAAAGGCTCCTACTTGTCTAAAATTGACAAGTAAATGCTATCTTTGTTGAGCAATAACAATTTATTTTGCACACATGGTAAATTCAAACATGTTACTCGCACGAATAAAGCAACTCCGTGATGAGCTGAATATACAACAGCGTCAGATTGCTGACACCATTGGTGTGGATGCACCAATGTATAGCAGGATTGAAAGAGGCATTCGTCCTTTTCGAGATGATTATATTGCCCCTATAGCGGACATACTTCATGTGGAAGAGGAAGAACTGCGGTCTTTATGGACAGCTGATAAGATTATCAATGTAACCAAGGATGAATCTACGCTGGTAGCACAGCGTGCCCTTCATCTTGTTAACAGTGAAATGAAGACCAATTCCCAGGAGTAAATGGCTGATTTGAAACATGGACTAACTTGGATATGGTTAAGTAAAACTTAGATGGTATTTTTGTAGATTATGGCAGATAAAACAACCCCGATGGATGGCATACAGGAAATCGACGAATTGGTTTTGGAAGATAACCAACTAGTTTGTGTGCTTACCAATAAGGTCGTGAAAGCGACAGATAAAGAACTGACCCTTCAGTCAATGATAGATATGATGGCTGAAGAATATGGATTTGCTCCTGAAGACATGGAACGTGACTTTAGGGTGACTTACCAAGATCCTGATTCTGAAAAGAGTCGGGCTCAAAGTGTTGATTTGGCTATCTTCAATGAAGGTAAGGCACATGAGGTGGAGAACCTCATTCGCTTTGTCGTTGTTGCCAAAGATGCAAAAGTAAAACCGACGGATGCGAAGAAAGGCGCAGAAGCCATGCTCGACAATATCCTGACGTTTACAGATTGTGAATTTGGATGCTGGACCAACGGAGAGGATTTGCTATACCGCTATTATACGGAAGATGACTTTGGACAGGCGGACGTACAAGATATTTCCGATTTCCCGGCTAATGGTCAAACGCTTGCCGACCTGAAAGCGCAGGGCGATCGTGCCATGCCCCGTAAGCCGGCAAACGAATCGTTGATCAAGACTTTCAAGCGCTGTCATGACTACATCTATGGCAATGAAGGCATGAAGAAAACGGCTTTTTGGGAGCTGCTGAACCTGATTTTCTGTAAGCTTTATGATGAGAAACGCCGTAATGCCGATGCCAAAGAGGGCATCAGCTATCGTCGCCGTTTTTGGGTGGGCGTGACCGAACAATTCACGGAAGAAGGCCGAAAGGCAGTTGCCACTCGTATCCGTGGGCTTTTCGAGGAACTGAAGGACAGCCAGATGTTCCGCGATGTCTTTGATGGTTCTGAACAAATCATGCTCTCCGACCGTGGACTGGCTTTTGTTGCTGCAGAATTGGCAAAATATTCTTTTTTGGATGCAACGGTTGATGTGAAAGGTACTGCTTATGAAACCATCGTGAGCAACACCTTGAAGCAGGAAGCCGGCCAGTTCTTTACTCCGCGAAACATCATTAAGTGCATGGTGGAAATGCTCGATCCCAACGAGGATACCCGTGTGCTCGACCCGGCATGTGGTTCGGGTGGTTTCCTGGTTATGGTACTCGACCATGTGCGCCGCAAAATCACACGCAATCTTTACCCGGATTTGGACGAGGTGCGATTGGCTGCCCGTATCAATTCACCCGAAGTGGATGAAAGAGTGCGTCATTATGCCGAGCGCATGATTTTCGGTTTCGACTTCGACCCCGACTTGAAGAAGGCGGCACGAATGAACATGGTGATGGCGGGTGATGGTCATAGCAATATTTTCAATATCAACTCGCTGGATTATCCACAGGGTGACAAGCCCGACCGTCCTTTGATTGCAGAAGCTGTCAATGAAAGTATTCTGCACAGTAAGGATAAGGATTTCCATTTTGATACTTCTTCAGACAATGCACAGGGTAAGTTCGATATGATATTTACAAACCCTCCCTTTGGTGCCAAGGTGCAGGTGGATGTAGAGATTGCCCGCCGTTATGCTCTGGATAGCAATGCGCCTGAAGTTCTCTTTATTGAGGCGTGCTACAACTTCCTGAAGCCCGGTGGCAAAATGGGTATTGTGTTGCCTGATGGCATTTTGGGTAATCCCAACACGGAAAGTGTGCGCAAATGGATCTTAGAGCACTTCAAGTTGCTGGCTTCTGTCGACCTTCCGGTAGAGACTTTCTTGCCTCAGGTTGGTGTGCAGGCCTCCTTGCTGTTCCTCCAAAAGAAAACAGCCGAAGAATTGCTTATTCCCATTGATAAAGAGGATTACGATGTGTTTATGGCCATTGTTGAGCAAGTGGGTAAAGACCGCCGCGGTGTGCCTATTTATAAGAAGGATGAAGATGGTGCAGAGATTCTCTTTGCCCACGAAAAGAAATGGTTGGCTTACACCGAAAATGGTCATGAAATTGTGCGCAGTCGCCGTGAACGCGTAAAGCGTTTGGCTGATGATTTGCCGGAAGTGGCTGCTGCTTATGCTAAATTCTTGGAGGAACAGAAATGAAAGTTGCAGTAATAAATAATTCTTTGATATCCAAAGGAGATATACGAATGGAGGGGAAGTTCTTTTTAAATGAGAACTCTCTTTTATGTATGCCTTTGGAAAGGAACTTATCAAAATGTGTCGCATTGGAATCCATTGCCGATGTGATGAATCCTCCTGTTTTTAAACGACAGTTTTGTTCTCCAACAGAACGAGCAGTACAGTACTTCCAAAGTTCTGATGTAAACTTAGCGGCAGAATATAGTTCTGTTTATGTCTATAAACCTCAAGCTGAACGTATCAAAGCAATCGTTCACAAAGGAGACATACTTGTTACAGGCTTTGGAACTATTGGGAATACACGTCTTGTATCAAAACATCAAGATGGTGTTTGTTATGCTAATAATGTTGCAAGAATACGTACCAAGGGAGAAGTCCTTAATGGCTATATTTATGCTTTTATAACTTCAAAGTATGGTTCTGCGCAATTAAACAAAAATGCTTCCGGATCAGTTGTTCGCTATATAGAAGCTCCTGGTATAAAGAAGAGTCTTATTCCTATTCTCCCTGAATCCTTCCAGCAGGAAGTAGATGATTTAATACAGGAGTCGGCAAGATTACGTGAAGAGGCTGCTGATGCGTTGCAGCAAGCAATACAGCAAGTTGAAGATATCATCCCTTATCCATCAAAGAAAAATGTTGGATGTGTTTCTTCACGCACTATTCTCTCCTCTCACAATAAAAGGTTCGAAGCAAATTATTATATATCAGAAGGTCACGATATTGAAGAATATATCTACAGAAACTTTAAATGGAAACCATTGGGTCAAGTGTGTGAGGATATCTCACGACCTGATATCTTTAAAAGATATTATGTGCAAAATGGCATCGTTTTTCTAGGGGGTGCAGACATCTTTCTTGCTAGTCCTGATAGTAAAAAACAACTATCAAAAACCAAAACTACAAACATTACTAGCTTAGCCATAAAAGAAAACACCATTTTGATACCAAGATCGGGTACAATCGGAAATGTCGCTTGGGCGCATGCCGGACATGCTCAGAAGCTTGCTTCTGAGCATGTCATTCGGCTACAACCGAATGACATCCTCAGAGGTGGGTATATCTATGCGTTCCTTTCGTCTTCTATAGGTAAGGCTCTTATTCAGAAACATATATTTGGATCTGTAATACAACATATAGAGCCCCCTCATTTAAAGTTAAATCCTATTCCTATCCTCGAAGAGTCTATCATAGATAACATACATAAACTCGTGTTAGAATATAGTAAAAAAGTAGGAAAGGCTATTGAGAACGAACGCCAAGCCATCTCGATGATAGAGCAAGAAATCGAAAGTTGGACTAAGTAGAATAGCAATGGAAAATTTAGATATACTTGTTAAAGAATTGTGCAAGCAACCCAATGAATCTGGATGGGTGGAGTTTAAGCACAATAATTGGTCACCAGAAATGATTGGCGAGGACATTAGTGCCCTTGCCAATAGCGCCGTACTTGCCGATAGAAATAATGCCTACATGATATGGGGCGTAGATGATAGTACACACGATATCATTGGCACAACCGTACGATTAAAGAGCGAGAAGAAAGGTAATCAGGAACTTGAGAATTGGTTGCGCTACTTACTCTCCAAGAATGCTAACTTTGAGTTTCATGATGTCGATATTGATGGAGCGCATGTTGAACTGATTGTAATAACAAAAGCAGAAGGTACACCTGTCACCTTCCAGAAAGTAGATTATATCCGTTCGGGTAGCTACACCAAAAAGCTAATTGAATTTCCTGTGTTGCAAACCCAGCTTTGGGATAAATTACGTCATCAGCAGTTTGAAGAAACTTTTACTAAAACGGGCTTGAAACTGCAGGAAGCTATGCGGCTGCTGAACTATGAAGCGTATTTCACCATCATGCGCATTCCGATGCCTGATTCGCTTGAAGAATGTGCTCACTATCTGCTTGAAGAAGACCTTTTGGTCAAACAAGACGATGGCCTTTATGCCATCACGAATTTAGGAGCTATTCTTTTTGCAAAGAAACTTTCGTCCTTTTCTCGCTTAGGACGGAAAGCTATCAGAGTCGTACAATATGACAAGCTGAACAGATTGGCCATTCTAAAGGAAGAAACGCTTGATGAGGGCTATGCTATTTCTTTTGAAAAAGCAGTGAAAGTAGTAAATATGCTACTTCCCTCTAAAGAAAATATTAATGAAATTCAACGAAGCTCAACAAGTACGTTCCCGCTTCCTGCAATTAGAGAGGCCATTGCAAATGCTTGCATTCACCAAGACCTTTATATTACAGGAGCTGGTGTAGTCATTGAACTCTTTGACAATCGTGTAGAGGTTACAAATCCCGGTACACCTTTAGTGGATGTGATGCGTATCATTGATAATCCTCCGAAATCGCGCAATGAAAAGCTGGCATCCCTGATGAGACGCTTAGGCATGTGCGAGGAATTGGGACGTGGTTGGGATAGAATGGTAATCAGTTGCGAATTAAAACAGATTCCGGCTCCTCGCATACAAATCTACCAAGATGACACAAAAGTAACGTTGTTCTCACACTTAGATTTTACCAATATGCAGATGGACGACAGAATCTGGTCAACATATATGCATGCTTGCTTAAAGTATATAGAAGGCGATGGCATCACAAACAGTTCTCTTAGAGAACGATTTGGGCTGAAACCAACTTCTTCTGCAAGCATTTCAAGACTTATTAAAGAAGCCTTGGAAAAGAAATTGATTAAACCGATTGACTCTGAAACTGGCCAGCGTTATATGAAATACATTCCTATATGGGGATAAATTTCTATTTGCTGGTCATTTGCTGATTATTGTGATTGGATTAAATATAATATGATTATCAACAGCTTGCGATACAGATCCTATTTGCTGGTCATTTGCTGAGATAAATTGCGGTTATAAATTCGGTTATAATGTTAGGTCGTCTTTGTAAAGCGCATTCACCCAAGCAAATGCAAGATGGCTTCGGTTATAATTCGGTTATAATTCGGCTATAATCACGAAGCAATAGGACACCATAGCCGTTTCAGGTACACGGCAGATTCTATTTGCCGGTCATTTGCTGAAACGTGCCCACTATGATGATTAGTATTCAGAATCAACACCTTATCAAGCTGATTCTATTTGCTGGTCATTTGCTGAGGAATTAAAAACAGAAGGTTAAACCCTTTACTTAATGTCTATGTCAAAACACCATAAAGAAGAAATAGAATGTCCGCACTGCCACCACAAAGGGGAATTTGACCTTTGGGAGTCAGTGAATGTCGATCTTGACCCTGAACTTCGGGAACAAGTATTGAATTACCGTCTCTTTGTGTGGACCTGTCCGAAATGTGAGAGTCATGTGATCCTACCTTATGATACCCTGTATCATGATATGAAGCACCGCTTTATGCTCTTCTTCTCGTATGAATTTAATGGGGAAGAAGCAGATAAATATGCTCCCATGAAAATGCCTAAAGAATTTTTCATGGATGGATATACTCACCGCATAGTATATGGACTGAAACGTTTGAAGGAGAAGATTCTGATTTTGGAAGAGGGGTTGAACGATGTGGCTGTTGAACGCATGAAATTCATGATTAGCCATATCGTATTGCCTGAAATAACAGAAAAGGAATATGAGCTTTTTTTCTATCAGGTGGACCGCACAGATGAAGTTTCTGAGTATGGTGCCATCTTCTTTGTCTATCACGACCAGGAGCGGGACGAAGAAATGGTTGTACGCTTTGCCATGGACAATTACTATGAACACTGCCTGGCGGTGGAACTGGATCCGCGCATGCAGGTGGAAGGCTGCATGTGTGTGGACCCAGGATGGATGGCTAAGCAGTTGCTTTGTGACAAAGAAAACCTTTTGCCTGACAACAGAAAGGGAATAAAAGGTATGTTTAAAGATGGAAGATGGGGATTGGTAGACAGCAATGACTGTCCCTTGTCTGAATTCAAATATTGGTTTGTAGAGGATGCCCAAGAAGGTTATTTCCGTGCCCAAGTGACGGGTGGGTCGGAATATTATTTATTACGCCCCAATGGTTCGGAACTGCTGAACCAAAGCTTTTCCTATATCACTGAAGTGCATGAGGGCTTCTTTACGTTTTGGCACACCAAGCGTAAAACCAAAACGACTCCTACACGCTATCTGCATGGGGTTGGTCACGTGAGCGGTGTTCTACTCTTCCCTCCCTTGTTCGAATGCTTGAACTGGCTTGATGAAGAAAAGAAGGAGGCTTACTATGCTGAACTCGATGGCAAACCTTATATATTGACCACGGATGGCAGTGTATATGACCCGGAACGTCAGCATCTGCCTAAAAAACTGAAGATAATTCCCGAGAAATTTTTCGAGAAACTGGCAAACTGGGTATTGCCCGGACTTCAATTCTTCTATCGCGATACGGATGCATCGGTCATTGTAGAGACTACGTATCATGTGGGTGACGTGCTACGGGCGGGACGTTTTGTTGATGTGACTACCAAACTCTATAAGCCGGCACACAAGCTACGTTTTATCATTGCTTCGGCTCATGCCGCCATGCTCTGTGAGATAGATGACCTGGTTCGGGAAAATCCTCGCATCAAGGACTGGAATCTCTGTACTTTACATTTTGATAGCTACTTCAAGGTGCTGGATGTTTATGAACTGGACGGAGTGACCCAAATTCTCTTGCTTCATATTCCGGAAGCTGCTGCCCGCTTCTTGGGCGACAAGCCGCTTGACTTCATTCTCGATGGAGTGGGTCCGGATATGAACCTGATTGAAATGGCACGAAAGAGTTTGAGGGAAAAGATGTGCATGGAGGTACACCCACGCTCACTAGACTCCGAGTTTGTGGAACGCATGTCCCACCCTGTGGGCTTGGACGATGACTTTTATCCAGTTGAACTGCCGCCTGATGGAGACCCTGTTGAGAAGGAAATGCTTCATTTCAGCAACATGATTCACAAATTAGCAAACGATGCTGACATAGAGGATTTCTATGAGGTGGATGATAACTTCCACTTCCATGGCGTAAAAGAAGGTACCATCTGTCACGGTTGTGTGTTTGCAGCTGAGATAAACGATAAAGGAGAAGGGTGCGGTTGTTTGGCTCAAGAGGAATTCCGAAAGAATTATCTGAAAGGGCGATGCGACCACCGCAAAGCCTCGTATGGTGATCTTTCTGATTACGAACGCCACGAACAGGAAAAGCTCCAAAAAGAAAGTCTCCAGGCAGCCAAGGAATGCAACGCTTATGCACTGGCTTTGGTGAAGGACTTTATAGCCGATGAACTGGAGGGTGACATCAACCGCTTGAAGGATTACGATTTCAACCGGCTGCGTTCGGAAGACGCTTCCCGCCAAATGGCTGTGGATAAATATCTCACTTGCGCCGGAGGGAATATGCAAGGACCGGACATTGCCATTGTACGTGCCATTGCTTCCCTCGTGTTCGGTAAAGCATGGGAGGAGTTCACGCTTGAAAGTATGGACAATTATAAGTTTAAGGTGGATTACCTCCATCAACTGGTTTACCTTTTTGGATGTCCACTCGGTTTGGAATGGGGCTTGAAGCAGTTCAAGGGGCTGGATAAGTTTAACCCTTCAGAGGAATTGCGGGACCGTGTGGTTCGCTTCTGGAATCTGCATCAGACCATTGGCAACATTATCCTGCTGCCTACCATGCTTACCCAAAACCTGGTGGAGATAAACCTGACAAGAGCGAAACGGCTGTGGCGTAATTATCCGGACAGTTTCTTGAAAGAACTTCGGGAAGAGCTGGTGGATGAAACCCATCGCAACAAATATCTTCAATCGGAATGCTACAAGAATCGAAAGATTTATGCCCATTGTAGAACGAAAGATGGGTTCGACCGATTGATGAAAGAACTCCTGCTGGAGGATTTCTTGGATGAAAACGGGCTTCCGGTGCATCGCTTCGCCGGTGTGGGCAGCATGGACAAGGGTCTTGACAGGACAACCTACTTAAAAGCTGTAGATGAGTACTTGGACTTCTGCGAGAAAGAAATTCCGCTGAGAGCCGAACGTATCATTGACAGACTGAAAGATATACTTGATAACAATTAAAAACAAAATTTTATGGCAATCATTAAAAGACCTCCTCATGACGATGGACCAGTAAATGCCGGAGAACAGCGCTTGCTGGATTTTCTGTCGGTGAAGTTGCCTGACAATTATTACATTATTCCCAATTGTAACATAGCGATTACGGGACCGAACCGCATCATGAAGTATTGGGAGTATGACTGTTTGGTAGTGACTCCTCATGCCCTCTACCACATAGAGAACAAGGACTGGGCAGGTAATCTGGAAGGAGACGACTATGCTTGGTTCCGCAATGGTCAGGAAGTGGCTAACCCGCATAAGACAGCTGGGTTAAAGAGCCGTATTCTTGCATCTAAAATCAAGAACCAGCATCCGGATTGGAATTTTGGTCAAATCATTACGTTGGTAACGCTCAGTCATCCCCAACAATCTAAGTTTGGTTTGGATCCTACGTGCGACACCTACAAGCAGACCTTTACATTAGGGGAAGCATTGGCTGAATTTATCTCCAATCCTGAACTCATGTTTCGTTCTGCCAATGGCATCCAGCCTTTGATGAGTAAACTGACTGATTTTCTCACGGGGGAATCGGTAGAACGGAAACGTGCTGAACGCACCACGATATTCAATTATCGCATAGAGGAAAAGCTTCAGGAAACGGAAGAATTTACCGAATACCTTTGTATCCCTCAGTTTATTGCTACGGCTCGTTATCGGGTTCGTGAATATCCGCTGGATGTGGCTGATAAAAGTCCGAAGGAACTGCAGCAGCTCACCTATTCGGTGCAAAACGCTTACATGGCACAAGAGAAGATTGGAGATTCTCCCTACATTGTCAATACAAAGTGCCAGATGAACGAAGAGCAGACCTACTACTATGAAATTAGTCGTTATCAGGACGAAAGTTCTTTGCGGGCCAAGCTTAATCAGAAGACATTCAAACAGACGGATAAGCTGAGCATCATCATGGATGTGGCGAACGCACTGAAAGTGGCACATAAGGTGCAGGTATATCACCGCGATGTATGCCCTGAGAACATCTATGTCTACGAAGGAGGTAGAGCTGCATTGGCAAACTTTAGAATGTCGTGGTTTGTGGAGCACATCGACCTGAGCTTCTCGGTTGATGCCACGGGTAATCAGTCTTCACCCTACACAGCGCCTGAGTTGTTAGACGGGGACGTTTCCTCTGCCAGCGATATCTATTCTTTGGGGGTGATTTTTTACCAGCTCATGGTTGGCAAATTGCCTTTTGACAGTGTGATTACCTTTATGGCTCGCTTTGGTGGTGAACTGCCGGCAGACCATCTGCCCAGTCATGTGCTGAAGGAACTGCCTGCATGGATGGATGAGTTTATTCAGAAGACGATTGTGGCTGATGTCAATAAACGCTGGCAAACTGCCGACGAAGTGCTTGACTTCCTGAACCGGGCTGTTGATGAAGAAGTACATAAAACGATAGCCACGACCCATACGGTCGTAACTACCAAGAAGGAGAAGACTTTATACCTCAAGGATATGAAACCCGGTATGAAGGTTTCTCCCAGTATGACGCTTCACGAAATTCTGGGTAAAGGTGGTTTTGGCAGGGTATTTAAGGTGTGGCACGATATGCAGAAACAGTATCTTGCCATCAAGATATTCGAAAAGGATGCCTCGATTGATAATGCCATCAATGAATTTAATGCGCTGAAAGAACTGCAGCATCCCAATATTGTAGAGTTCAAGCATAATGACCGGACAGTTCCCGGTGGCTTGTTCTTTACGTTGATGGAATTGCTGGAGGGGGAGAATTTGCATGAATACACCAAAGGGGACTTGCGACTTCCCGCTGATGAAATCTTCAAGATGGCTTCGCAAATTCTGGAAGCGCTGACCTATATGCAGAGTAAGGAACCGCCTGTTTTCCATCGTGATATTAAGCCAAGCAACATCATGTGGCACAAGCGTCAACTGTATAAGCTGATAGACTTCAATATCTCGGCTACCACTGAGGATAAATCATTTGGCGGTACTTTCCCCTACATGGCTCCAGACTTAATCCTCTCTGGAAACAAGATTGACTGGGATTGCTCCGCTGATACATTTGCATTGGGTATCACCCTGTATGAACTTCTGGCACATGCCTATCCGTGGCCTGGAGGTAACTTGCGTCCTAATATCCATAAGCAACCTATAGATATCCGTAACTATAATGATAAGTTGTCTGATGCAATGGCAGACTTCATCATGAAGGCTATTCGTACAGACAAGAACAAACGTTTCAAAACAGCCAAGGAAATGCTGGATGCCCTGAAAGCTATCGGACTGGATGGTATGCAGAAGGATTCGACGATGATTTCAATCATTCATCAGGGCAAAGAAATGGGTAATCCTGTGGATTACATCAACTCGCTGTATAGCCAAAGTCGTCACGGCAATGGCGGTACGAGAGCTGGTGTCGCCCAACATGCCTTTGATGCGCTGACCTATTCTGAAACACGGTTGGATAGAGAGTTGATAGCTGACATCGAAGCCTTGAAATACAAGCTGATTATCATCACTGGTAATGCAGGAGATGGTAAAACAGCATTTATCCACCGGATTGAAAATAAGGGACAGAACAAGCAGCAGTTTGACACCAACAACGGTTCGCAATTCTACATCTCGGGCATTCGATTTGAATCGAACTACGACGGCTCACAGGATGAAGACAACAAGGCGAACGATGAAGTACTGAGTGAGTTTCTTTCTCCCTTCTGTGGATTGAACGATTACACGCAAGCCAAGGAAGGTCGTGTGATTGCCATCAATGAGGGACGTCTGGTGGATTTCCTGTCCATGCACTCCGAACTGCGGATATTGCAGGATAATATCGAGGAGTATTTCTACAAGGAAGGACATGCTGAATTGCTCCCGGGTTTGATGGTCATCAACCTGAATCTGCGGTCAGTGACAGCACGGGATGTGGAATCGAAAACTCCAAGTTTGTTGGCTCAGCAAATGAAGAAGCTGACCCGTCCTGAATTGTGGAGCAAATGCCAGAACTGTCCGGTTGCCGACCGCTGTTTTATCAAATATAACGTAGATACATTCCAGGACACCAGTGCAGGCGATGAAGTCATCAACCGACTGGAATGGTTGGTTCGTACCATTGTATATAAGCGGGAACTGCATATCACCATGCGTGATTTGCGTTCGATGATAGCCTGGATGCTGACTCGTGACTATTCTTGTGATGAAGTCAAGACGCTGATTGAATGGGTCAATGCCAATAACATTCCGGAATATTACTGGCAATACTATTACTTCAATCTCACTGCTCCGGTTGTCTATCCCGATGCCAACAAGGTGGAATATTTCAACTTGCCGACATTGGATTCCAACGACCGACTGGTGAAGTTGCTTCGTGAGACAGACGTGGCCGGTGTGGCACTTCCTGCCTTTGACCGTGATCTGTATTACCGGATCAAACGCCCCAATGACTACATCATATTTAGCGACCGCAAGCATTCCTTGTTGAAGGACTTCAATGATCATAACTTGATTATCCCCTCTTATGAGGTGAAATCGGACGATGTACGCATGGCTGTCACCAGCCGGCATAAATCGTTTGTTCGTCATCAGTATTTTGAAGGTGCCATAGACTTCAAAAAAAGACTGCCATACAGATATGCCAGTGCTTTTGAAAAGCAGTTGCGCCTGGAGGACCCGAAAGAATTGGCGCAAACCATGCAGGACCTTGCAAGTGCCATTTCAGCAAGTGAAGGCTGCTCAAATGAGTTGCTGACCAAAGGGTATCTTCTGTTAGCCAGTTCAAACGTAGCAGACCCGATATCAAAGAGTTACCGCCGTTTCTCTTTGGATGAATTCGAGCTCTATGTGAATAAGACCGAACACTTGACGAAGTACATTGAGTATGAAAGCGACAGCTTGATTTTCCGTCATAAAGAGGATAAGTTTATCCAACTTACGGTGAGTCTCGACCTGTATGAAATGCTCAAGTACATCCATGCTGGATTCAGTCCTTCTGTAAACGATTTGCGTGGACGCTTCATTGAGCTGCAGATATTTAAGAATTTGCTGGAGGCAAAAACCTATTCAGAAATACTTGTGACAAAGAATAATCGCAAGTTTACTGCAATACGTTTAGACAGTCAAAAGCACATAGTCATTGAACCTCTTAACGTGTAATGATATGATATTAAAACTAAAGAAAGGAACGGGGGTACAGGCGTTCCTCAATAAAGATATATTCTATGTCGATGTTAAGTCGGTAAAATTGGATCGTGTTTTGACCAATTTGTTCATCAAGATGTATGCTGATGGCGCTCCTGTCTATATGTCTTTCCGTAAAGAATATACCATCGACATACTGAAAGAGAACCTGGCTATCTTGGAAAACCAGGGTGTCATCCGTGGTGTAACAGATAATCCGGATGGCGTAGAGGACTGGCTTCGCAGTTCGCTGCTTGAATTGGTCAATCGTGGTAATGTGGTAAAAGAACATGTCTCTACACTCAAGCCGTTGCATCTGTTGAGTTTCCGCGTACAAAACAGTAAGTACTGCCGTGACTACCGCGCTTCCGACCAGCTTTATCTGATGCTGCGCAGTAATCCGGAGGTCATGCACGGTTTGGTTAGATACCTCAGTAAAGGCTGGGACAAGCAAACAGGCGAACTCGTCAAGAGTGAGGATTTGGATGTGGACACCACCGGTATTCTGTATATTACGAAACCTTTGAAGGAACGTAAGACCCTGAACAAAGTGGCTGAATCCATACCACAGCCCTTCCTGCGTGAACAGGCTGCGTTGTTCAACGATGATATTCGCAGGCTCTTGCTTTATAAGGACAAGCTGCCCAGAGCGGTGTTTATTGACTATTTGAGAATCCTCTGTGGCTTTCATTTGGCTTTGTATGCCATGAAGGTGATTTATCTGTTGCCCAAAATGGTTGATGCCGGTTCCCGTCAGGTCGTCGATGACTGGTCGATGCTTTTGGATGTGACTGATGACTTGGATAGTATTGTTTCCACTTATGCTTGTAAGGATGTCGAAAGACTTCAGAATAGCATTGGCAAGTACATTCGGGCAACTTATATGGCCGATATCATCCAAGACCGAAAAGACTGCTCCATTGACGAAGCCTTGAGAATACTGAAAGAAGATAACAACAAGTCAGACGGATTTTATGAATCGGTACTGAATGGAATACGCAAGGATCTTCCCAATTCTGACGAAAAGGAATTTGACAAGGAGGACTTTAGGGAAATGCTGGAACTTTTCCCTGAAGAAGATTACTTCGATATGCTGGTTCATGTTTTGGAAAAATCAAACTTGGGTAATTATCAATATCGCTATTTGCATGATTTCCTGGATGCGGTTACAATGAAGAACTCTCCATCCAAACTGCTGGCCGATAGCCGTTCTCGTCGCCATCCCAGACGGGGTGCATTGGGTTCCAAACTGTTGGAAACACTGGTTCAGCTGTTGGTACTGAAAGAAAAGACAGATGGAAGTTATGAAACCCGTTCCTTATCCATCGATGAATTGATTCAGGAAATAAGAAATCGCTATGGGTTAATTATCAATGGTGTCAATGAAGAGCGTTTTGCAAACGCTGATGTAGAAATGAATGAAGCATTTCGCACGAATGTAGAAGCTTTCAAAGACAAACTTCGTCAGATTGGTTTCTATACGGATATGAGTGATGCTTGTATTCTACAGAAGATTCGTCCACGCTATAAATTGTAAACAATGGAAGAAATTAGAACACTATATTACGAACGTTTTATTCAACACGTCGTTGAAGTATATGCACCAAAGCTGAAGCAGGTTCGCCCAGGGCACTGTATGAAGATAACCGGTCTTGCTCTGAAGGAACTTCGTGTATTGCTTCCTTTGTTGCGTCCTATCAATGAGAATCTGTCTGTATTCATCCTCTCGGAAGAGGAAAAAGGGGATGAATATATCCATGCAACGAAACTCATTGAATTGAGAAATGACCCGTCCAAAGCGGTATTGATTTTGGTCCCGACCAACAGTAGAACATCGGCTGAAGACTCCTATGGTGACGCTACGTTCCAAAACTTGTCGGCATCAGACCTTCAGGATTCCTTTATCTATAAATTGATGGATGAGATGCCCGAAGAAAAGAGGTCGAACTGGTCCCAAATCTTTGAACTGTTAAGAGATGAAGTGCATGCCTACATGAGTGATCTTATTTCCTATATCCTGTATCTTGAACTGAACCAGTATTCAAGTGAGGCTTGGGGAAATGGGTTGTTTGTATTTGGCATGTGGCCGGACAGTGAACTTTTCAAAGAAGAGAATGCTGTCCGCAGACGCTTTATGCTGAACAAAGAAAAAGCATCGGCCATTCTTGCTGATTTTTCTTTGACTGCAGCTGACCGTATAGCTTCTCTTCCGATTGAAAGAGGAACCATTCAGCGTGCGCTCATGACCTTTTTGACTTCTGATGATTCTTTGAACGATGCCAACTCGCTGTTTGAGTGTATTCTTTGCAAACATCCGGAATTTAATTATGCGAAGATGCCTTGGCTTGAAATTGGTTCTTCCGGACCTGTAAAGGTCATGGTGGACTTGAATACAGGTAAGGATTCTAAGAAAGAATTGGTCAAGGATGAAGAAGGGAATTTTGTCCTGAACATCTTGTCGGAGAAGAAATCAAAAGTTTCCTTCACCATTACAACCGACCCTGCGCCTAAAGATAACCCTGCCATTGTTTCTTTCGAAATTGCGTTGGTTGACATCGACGACTTTTCAGAGGTGGGTGTGATCAAAAAAGCCAAGGTAGGAACCAACAAGCGTGCTACACGCAAGATGTCAGTGAACATTGCAGACGGCATGTTTGACGAAGGAGACTATCTGCTTCGTGTGCGAGCTTTAGACGAGAATGGCATTGTACTTGAGCAAAAGAAAATGTTCAAGGAGGACCAGGTACAGGCAGCGTGGGAAGAAGCCAAGAAAGAGAATCCCAACCTTCAAATGGAACAGTATCGCTTGGAGCACCATGTTGCTTACTGTAACGAATCTGCTGTATTTACCATTGTGAACGATGGAGAAGTGCCCGAAGGTCAGATTGACAAACGTGCCAAAGTCAATAGCTACACACAGGCCATCATACTCTATCGCTCGGCTCATTTGGCTAAAAATGAGGACTTGGAGATTCCAACTGATGGCGTTGATCGCAATCGGTGGGTCGATGGAAATCTAAACAATACCTATCATTTTGATTTTGGAGCGGCTTATGCTTACCAAATTCAAATGTCAAAGAAGTTGATTCAACTCGAATCCACTTTCTTGAAGAATGCGAATGATTTTGGTTACATAGAGGCTCTGCTCGGCGGTAATCCTACAGATGCTTACTTGATGAATCCGAATGATACAGCTGTTCGTGAACCGTTGTTCGTTTCTGTGTCTGATATTCATATTCCAAACGAATTGGGAGCATTGAGAGAAGACCTCTTTGCTATCATCAGAGAGTCAGCAGAAGACGAAACTGGTTTGACCAGCACGTTGGATTTCACCAGCAATTTGGGCTTGATTAAAGCTTATCTGTCTGAGTATGATGCTTGGCTCAGAGAAGAATTGGAGAAAGACCTGAGCACGGAAGCTGTCGTCAAACTTCAAAATATTGATACAGTACTGTTGTCGGTAGAAATGCCTGATGGCAGTAAGACTAAGATAAAAATGATTAGTCCTTTGCATCCGTTGCGACTGGCTTGGATTGTAAATCTTTATGAGCTGTATCAAGACTGGGAAGAGCGTACCATTGAGAATCCAAAGTATAGAAAAGCATGGTATCGAAAATTGGACAAACTCTTCCAGGGTCAAATACCGATGAATGTAGCGCCTATTGTATTGAGTGACGACCCGCTGAAGGAAGCCTATCAGTACATCGGTGAACTGACATTTGGCTGGGGGGCTTATGCACAACCGACCCAGTCGGAAGAGGCTTTTTCTTCTGGCAATCGTCAGTTGAAATCCTACGTTTCTATGCTATTGAATGTGGCAAGGGAAAAGCGCATTGATAGTGATGTGAATCTGGACCTGGTGGTACGCCATCTGTTCAATTACAGCGTATCTCATCCCTATACGGACAAATTGGTAATCAATTTGTTTAATGCAGGAGATGCTGCTACATTTGCAGAAGCATTGGTACGCTTGGAAAAAATTGGAATCGGGCATGAACTGACCTATGAAATCAGACTGTTTACTGATGAAAACATGTTGCAATCTGGCGAATCGTTCAAGGATTTGCTTGACCCGGAATCAGCTGTAGCCAACGATGCGGAAGTATTTTCACAAGCTTCTGCTAACCGCTTGTTCCCCAAGCTTCGCTTTTCTTTAAATAAGACAAGTGACTTTATCAACAAGCATGATGACTATCAAGCTCATCTGTCTTTCTTGGTGAATCCGTTTATTGTAAGTACAGAACCCTCGCGTCCAAGTGAGCTGAGCCGCTCTTTCTTCTTGAATGGTACCATTTGCAGGGATATAGTAGAAGCGAAGCCGATTGGTAAAACATTCGTTTGGAATCGCTATTATTCCAACAAGAGCTTGCCGAACCCAGTGTCAGAATCGGCGAATTTGGAAGTTAGCTTGTTTGCCCGTTTACAGGAAGTGATTGGTAAAATGCTTTCTTCTACCATCGAAGAATCTGTACCGGCAACAACACTCCGTTTGAAGGAAAGTGATATGATGTTGCTGTCGTTCATTCATGACAGCAGCGATTGGATGATTACGTTCGACAAGAATATGGGACCTGAATTCTATGATCTTCCCTGCGGTGATTCCGATGTTCCGTATCTGTTGGATTATGTTCCGAATGATGAAGCGACAGGTGTATCTTCTTATCTGACCACGAAGCCTACCAGCGAAATTGCGTCCTTGATGGTTCCGCTTTTCAAGCAGTATGGAATTGATATTGAAGACAAGGAGAACTTCAAGCAAATTCTGGAGGATGTCCGTTCCGTGAGCAGCTCGTTGATTATGCAAGTCAATACAACATCCCGGAAAGGATTTGAAGTAATAGGTACCACCTTGACCAAACGCTTCCTAGAAAAGAAGGGTATCACGACAGAATCAATCATGATTCCGATTGATCTGCATAAAGAGTTATTCATTGATTTGGATAGCGAAAACCAAGAACGTGCAGATAATCTTGTTGTCAAGATTGATGTTAAGCGCAAGGAAATCTTATTTAATGTGGTTGAGATAAAATGCAGAAATGCCTATTATCAGGCTGATGAACTGCACATGAAGATTGTCAACCAGATTGAAAATACCATCCTGGCACTTCGCTCCCATTTTGAAATTGCGGTGGATGGCCATGACCGACTTGACCGTGAATTGAAAGTGCTGGAATTAAAGTCGCTACTGGAATTTTACATCAATCGCTCGTTACGATATGGACAACTTAATCCGGATAAGGCTCATGAATACAAAGTATTTTTGAGTAAACTCTCTAATGGTTATTCCGTCCGTTTCAAACGGCTTGGCGTAATCTTTGATTTCATGCAAACTGAACGTCAAAAGAAGGATTTCTATGGTGATACGCTAATCTACACGATGGGTAATCCGGTCATTGAGCAGATTCTCGATGACAGTAGTGACTTGAAGACTCAAATTCTGGAAGCTCAAGACAATGACTTTGTCAATTTCTTTGAGCCAACATTCAGTGTGACTACATCGGATATGGAAGCTCAGCCAAAACCTGTTCAGCCTGTTGAGGTTTCACCGCATATTGACACAGATTATGAAGTGATTGTTCCGAAGGAACCGAAAGCCGATCCTGTTGTGCCGAAGACAGAAAATTCAGCTAAGGCGAAAACAGAAAACCATTCTGTAATCTTTGACCATCCGGAAGAAGAGTCAGACAATCCACAAACAGTAACTGTAGAAACCTGTCTTGAATCGGAAGAACAAGTTCCTGCAGTTGATTCCGTACATACCGAAGCCAAAGTTCCTGAGGCCAATGCAGGCACTGAAGAAAATAATACAGGAGATGATCATCCATTACCGGCAGACCCTGTAGATGTACCGGTTCACCAGCCTGAAACCGATCCGAACTATCAGGAACCTCTGGTAGATGTCATCGTTGGAAAAAACAGTGATTCTCCCCAATTCGGTGTATTAGGAAAAATGGTTTCAAATGGGCGCGTGATAGGTATGGACTTGAACGAGTGTAATACAATCAGCTTGTTTGGCGTACAAGGTGCTGGTAAAAGTTATACCATCGGTTCTGTCACAGAAATGGTACTGAAGCAGTATTCTAAGGTAAACAAACTGCCAGCCCCTATGGCCGGGGTTATTTTCCACTACAGTGAAAGCATGGATTATGCTCCCGAGTTCACGTCGATGGTATATCCTAATGATGAAACTGGTCAGTTGGCTAAGTTAAAGGCTGAATACGGTGCTGAAGCCCACTCTGTCAAGGATGTTATCCTCCTTGCCCCCGAAGCACAAGTGGAATTACGCAAGGCTCAATATCCAAACTTAGAGGTACATGCCATCGGTTTTGATTCTTCTGAGCTGGCTGTACGAGACTGGCTGTTCCTTTTGGCTGCTTTAGGCAATGACTCTGCTTATATCAAAGAACTCAAACAGATCATGAAAGCATGTCGCTACAATATGTCGTTGGCAAATATTCGCCAAGGTGTTGCAAGCAGCGACCACCTTTCTACTTCTCAGAGGGCATTAGCCAATACAAAATTGGATTTTGCAGAGGAGTATATTTCTGACGGCTGTAAGCTGCAGCAATATCTCCGTCCGGGAAGATTGATTATAGTCGATTTGCGTGACGAGTTTATTGAAAAAGAGGAAGCTCTTGGTCTGTTTGTTGTCATGCTTAATATCTTCTCAAGTGTAATGACGGTGGACGAAAAGGATTTCAATAAGTTCATCGTCTTTGATGAAGCGCATAAATACATGAACAACAAGGAATTGGTGGATTCCATTACGACCGCTATCCGAGAGATGCGTCACAAGGGCGTTTCCATCATGATTGCAAGCCAGGATCCGATGAGCTTACCTACGGAAATTATAGAACTAAGTTCCATGGTTGTGATGCACCGATTCAGTTCACCAGCCTGGGTTAAGCATGTTCAGAAAGCGATAACTCCGCTGCAGACCTTAACAGCCACAGAAATGGCTGCATTAGGTTCTGGTGAAGCATATCTGTGGGCAAACAAAGCTACTGATAAGGCAATAACCCAGCGTCCTATAAAAATCAGTATTCGTCCACGTGTAACAAAACATGGTGGTGATACGATACAAGCTGTAAAAGAATGAACATAACAGAATATTCAAATAAAGGAAGCAGAACAGTGAATCAGGATTATGTAATCCATCGGTCACTGTCTGCTGACTCTGCAATATTTGTTTTAGCTGATGGTATGGGTGGCTACTCACATGGTGAGATAGCCGCTCAGACCGTGGCTACAAAAATTGTGAGTTTTATAGAGAAAAATATGACAAATTACTCTCCGGAAGATTTAATAAGGGAGTCAATCGCTTTTGCCAACGATGCCCTTATGGTTAAACGGATGGAATTGGGTGGAAAAAAGATGGGAACTGTTATTGCTGTCCTTTTGATACTCAATAGCCAGGCATATATTGCTTGGCTGGGTGATAGTAGAGTGTATAAATACAGCGATGGCGAGATGAAAACCTGTACAACAGATCATTCTATGGTTCAGCAGCTGTCTGCTAAAGTGAATATAACGCCCTCGATTTATGAGAAATATGGAGCAATAGTAACTCGCGCCGTCATGGGTGATGAAATTAAAGATGAAATCCCTATTAAAGTGGTATCTGCCCAAAAGAACGATGTATTCTTATTATGTTCAGATGGTTTTCATAAACAGCTCCCCGTAGAGGAATATATGGCGTCAAGTGACCATACCAATCTGAAGTGTTTGGATGACATGGCTTCTGACATGGATGATAATTATTCATTCATAAAAGTGGAATTATAATGATACTGAGCAACATAGTCATTGACAATATTAAATCAAAATCCGGTCTTCTTTTTGATCAGACTAAAGATTTTGAAGTGTTGGCAAAACTGATATTGGAGGTTACGCAGCGTTCTATCGGCATAACCACGCTAAAAAGATTGTTGGGGTATATTGATGATGACCATCGCACAAATTCCTATACGCTCAATACAATTGCACTGTACCTAGGTTACTCAACATGGGATGCTTATCTACTAGCTCGTTCTGTAGATAGTATATGGGGATTTCAAGATGCGGCAGTGTATGTAAAGTCCTTGGATGTAAATACGGAAATATGCGTCAAGTACATGGATCGTGTGGTCAGATTCAAGGTGATCATGTTTCATGAAGAAAAGGCATTGGTAGTCATCCAAGCTTCGAATAGCAGTCTTCTTCCAAATGATATTCTTCTCATACACAAGATTGAAAAGGGTAAGAGGCTGGAAGCTGAGAAAGTTTTTCGAGGTGATTTGATTGGGAATTATAAAACAAGTAGTGAACTAACTTCTGTTGAAATTTCCAATCCGAATGACATCAGTCAGCAATGACTTCAATGCATACAGACCAATAGACTATTGAAAGTAACAATCCTTCATTATTATTAAAGGCAATTCTGCTCTTATACAACATAGTTATAACTGTAGTATTGCTTTTTGCAATTTGCTCTTAAATGTTGGTCACCACTTCCGACTATTCGTATTTCATGCGATGCCGGAAGTGACGACCTTTTGGGAAGAATATGCCATTCGGTTTGCTCCGTGTCTGTGACACCAAGCAAAACTCGGCTGATAGGCTTTTACTATGCTACAAATGGAAGATTCAGTCCATTGCCACTGTGAGAAACAGCAGGGTTTCACTTCGCTCCACTCAGCTGTTTCTCACAGTGGCAATGAGGTTGGAAAACATATCTACAAATGATAACTTGCTCGATGGTTCTACCGAACGCAGGCTGACGCTTGCAGAAGTAGAGCCATCGAATGGTTTATACAGTTAGCTCACAGATGTTGGCCACCACTTCCGACTTATCGTATTGCATGCGATGCCGGAAGTGACGACCTTTCGGGAAGAATATGCCATTCGGTTTGCTCCGTGTCTGTGACACCAAGCAAAGCTCGGCTGACAGGCTGTTACTACTGATGGAAGTTCCAGTCCATTGCCACAGAGAGAAGCAGCAGGGTTTCACTTCGCTCCACTCAGCTGTTTCTCACAGTGTCAATGAGGTTGGAAAACACATCTACAAATGATGACTTGCTCGATGGTTCTACCGAACGCAGGCTGACGCTTGCGGAAGTAGAGCCATCGAATGTTTTAGACAGTTAGCTCACAGATGTTGGTCACCACTTCCGACTTATCGTATTGTATGCGATACCAGAAGTGACGACCTTTTGGGGAGGATGTGCCATCCGGTTTGCTCCGTGTCTTCAACACCAAGCAAAGCTCGGCTGAATGGTTTTTGCAACAAGAGGAGGACTCCAGTCCGTTGCCATAGAGAGAACCTGCAAGGCTCCACTTCGCTTCACTTTGTAGGTTCTCACAACGGCAACGGTTTTTGGGAATGTGCATCTTCAAGACGGTCGGAATGCTGGGTTACGTGGACTTTCTGAGGAATATGTTTGAGATGACCTGTTAGAACTAATCTTTTCCCTTGAAGTCATTGTCAGGAAAGTATTGAAAACCGTTGGAGCTTCTTGGTCCAACTCGTTTTGTACGTGCAAAAGTACTGCGGACGGGAGAAACGTCAAGTGCCGCTGAAGCTTTTGGACGGAGGACTTTCCGGCAGCCTTCCACAATTTGTGCCAAATTGGGTATTCCATAAAGTCCTCTGTCCTTACACTTGCCTTATTCTCCCTGGTGTCCGCAGTGTAAGAAGGCACGAAAAAACGGTTTTCCCGACCAAGAAGCTCTAAAGGGCTTCACAAGAGGGAGAAGAATCGGAATCGCAACCATCTAAATTGTTTTGACTATGGATTATCCCGAATTATCCGGAGCTACCATCTCCGAACGTGACAAGGCTTTTGCTAAGGCATTTGCAGATTTTGTAAATGGCAGTATGTGCTCACCTGACCAGACTGGCAGGGAACTGACCAGGGCGCACCGCTACCTGCAACAGCAGATGTTCAAGGTGTTTCTCGGCTTCATGAAGCAGTTGGCACACAACTATCAGCAGGGAAGATACGATGACCGCAATGAGTGGGCATCACGGCTTTCTGCAGAAGCCTACCAACGGCTCATTGAGTGTGACTTGATTTTTGTCCCCGAATTTCCAACCTCTAAATGACAGGACTATGGACGAATATGATTTTCCCGAATACGGCAGACAATGCGAGTTGATAACCCCTTGGCGAGGCTACCACCGAGGAACTATCGTAGCCCTCTCTGAACATGGTTTTGTGGTTCAGTTCAGCAGTGGTGCAGAAATAGATGTTTATAAAGACGAAATAATTTTGGATTGATATGTGCAGACTTATGACAACGCAGTTGGAGGAAGCCTTGAAAGGCTTTCCTCTCTATTCCCAGGACGGCAAGGGAAAGGAAGCAATTTGCCGTGCCATCTTTGCGCTCGGTGGAGTGCGGTGGTTCATTCTTGAAGGTGAAAAGGAAGGAAACGACACCATTCTGTTCGGTATCGTCATCGGACTGATGGAGGATGAGTATGGCTACATTTCTTTGAATGAACTTTCGGACATTGAGTTGGATTTGACCAGACAAGGCTTCGGCAAGCTGCAAGTTAGGCAGCAGGAAGACTTTCGTCCGGTTCCACTGAAGAAATTACGGGACAGCCGGCTGCAGGAATTCCTTGCAAGAATGGGCTATTGAGTGATAGTGTAAAGTGAAAACAACCTGCCTTGTCCATACACGGATAAGGCAGGTATCAAACAGACAATTAAAGATAAGTGTATGACTACAAATGTATTTGCTACTGCCATCCAGCTTGGATGGACTGCTAAACCCCGGTACAAGGATGGGGAGCTTTATATTGATTTTCATCGAAAAACGCTTAGCGGAGTGCCTTTTTCTTTCACTGCAAAAATGAAAGATGGGAAGATTGGCAATCTCGTCAAAGAGATAGAGTCCTTCGTGGATGCCATTGACCCGGAAATTTGTGCTGAGGAGTGGATGATTAAGTCGGGAGCCGTTGCGCCTTCCCGTTTGCGACAAGCGGTAAGCGATATGGATGCCATCCGTACCGATGCCTGGCTGTTGGCTTGTATGCTTGCAGAAGCGGACGGACAATCCGTCTTGGCAGGTCTGCCGGGAAGTCAATGGAATTAAAAAAGAATTTGGAATTGCATACGATGATGGAAGTTCTTCCAAGGGTATAGGTTGAATACAACACTTCCGTTTTATCATCTTACCTGCGAGGATATTTTTTTGCAAAGGTATTGCTGCCCCACCAAGGCGTCAAATCCCTTGCAGAAAATCTTCCTCAAACAAGTTGAGCGTATTTTCTGCCCTGAATTTGCCTTCGTTGGTGGTTGCCAGCACTCTGAAAAAAGCAAAAAACATCCCTTCGGTCAAGCTGCAAAACAGCAAAACAAAAGGGAAAAAAATCAGAGCGTATGGCACAGATTGACAATAACCTCAAACAGCAGTTGGCAAAACCTCAGACTTGGTTCTGCAAGTATTTTCCTAAGCGCATCCGCAACGTGGGTGAAAAGGAAATCGCTGACAGACAGATGGTATATGACTTCAAAGACGGAAGGAGTTTTGAAGCAGTGGCACAAATGACCGCAACAAGCATGAAGGAACAATATGGCGAAAAGTGTTCGGGCATCGTCTTCGTTCCGGTTCCGGCTTCTACCAACGAGAAGAACGAACTCCGCTACAAGGCTTTTTGCGAAAGAGTATGTGAACTGACCGGAGCTATCAATGGCTTTGACCATGTAAAGGTAGCAGGCGGACGGCTTGCCATCCACGAAAACCGCAAATTGGAAAAGGAAATCCGGAAAGTGAACATCATCACTTTTGATGAAAAATGGTTCTGCGATAAAACAATCGTAACCTTTGACGACGTGATAACACGCGGCATCACTTGGGCAACTTATTCCGACCAATTAGAGCAGTTGGGAGCACATGTTATCGGTGGCATATTCTTGGCAAAGACACACTATAAAGTAAATGAACAATGATACAAAAGGAATTTTATAAGAAGGCTTCCATAGCCTTTACAGGACATAGAGAGATACCATCCGAACAACAAATTGAAGTAAGGGAACGGCTGAAACAAGCCGTTATCCTTGCTTACAAACAGGGAAAATACCGCTGTTTCTGTGGCATGGCATTGGGCTTTGACCTAATGGCTGCTGAAGTCGTACTTTCACTCAAGGGGAAATTGCCTTCTTTGCAGCTGATAGCTGTTGTTCCATTCAAAGGGCAGAACTGCCGATGGAATGTGTCGGAACAAAACCGCTATGACCTTATCCTCGGCAAGGCGGATAAGGTCATAGTGTTGAGCGAAAACTATTTCAAAGGCTGCCTTTTGAAACGCAACGACTACATGCTGCAACACTCCGGAAGTGTGATTGCCTACTTTGACGGAAAGCACCAGGGTGGTACATACTATACGTGCCGCAAGGCTTGGAAGAGAGGGTTGACTATCGTCAATCTCTTCCATCCTTAGACGAGAACAAGATAAGGGGACGTTACTCACGATTTCCCCTTATCTTCCGACCTCTCTTTGGGAGACCTGCCGCCTTGAATGCTATGAGGTCGCTGCCAAGAAAACGGATTTTTACCTTGCCCGGCACCTGGATGAAAGGTAACGGACGATTGGGCAACAAGAGATATACATAAATAGTACATCGGTGAATACCCAAAAAACGTGCCGCTTCACTGACCGAATAGGTTTGGTCCGGCTTAATCTCTACTGTTACTCTGCGAGTTTCCATATTTCATTGTTTTTGTGCAACATCTTGTTGTTCAGTCTTTTTATTCATCAGATAGTCATTGATGTCTTTGTAGTCGGCATAACGGAAGGATTCGTCCGTAACCCGGTATTCAAATATTTTATGGAGGGATTCTGTCGCTTCTTTCCCGGCAGCATCATTATCCAAGAAACAATGGATGTGTCTGTAACGCTCCAGATATTGGTACACTTTCTTCTGGTTGCAAACGGAGTTCAAGATGAGATAGTCACACGGACTCTCCATGCGGAAAAGATAATCCTGCCTCTTTACTAAAGTCAGGAAGGACAGGAAGTCCATGAAGCCTTCAAAGACAAGGCATCCTTCCTGGATTTCGCCCGGTGAATAGGCGATGATGCTCAAATCCTTACTTCCCATACAGCCCTTGAAATAGGGATTGCGTAGCTCATAACCTCCGGACTGGTTACCGAAAGCCACGGAAAAATACCATTTTCCTTTCTGTTTTTGATGGATTTCCTGGCAATAGGTGCAACCGATGGATTCATCAATCTGCCTCGAACACAAATAGCTGAGTAAAGACTTGTTCTTCAAAGGATGTAAGGTGAAGGTTGGCTGTTCATGGCTTGGCTGCGCTTTGCTGGAAGTTGCATGAGGTGTTGCAGAACGAACAACGCATCCGTTTTTTCCCTCCAAGTATTCCAGCGTGGCTGATACGGTTGGCAAACCCCTTAATCGCTTTGCCAATTCCACAATATCCCCTCCTTCGGACATGCCATAGTCATACCACCGGTTGATATCACGATTAACCTTGAAGGACGCTATTTTCTCTTCCCGCAAAGGAGAACGATACCAATAGTTATCGCCATAGATACGACAAGGTCTGAATCCTTCCTTTTCCAAAAAAGAAATGATGCTGATTTCATGCGCTTGGGATATATTCATTGTTTGTTACACTTTATAAAAACACTTTATCCACGTTTTTCCGTATAGGCACCCACATAAAGTAAAGCACTTTTTGGAGTCCGTTTATTCATTATCATTGTCGCTGAATAACTCTGCCTCCATCGGAGTCATGTCGTAGAAGAATATCTTGTCCTTCTTTATCACCAGTTTCAAGTCGTTGACCAAATACTGGAGCAGCTTGGCTATGATACTTCGACCTCGCTTGAAACCGATTTCTTCATAAGCAGCCATCAATGCCTGCACCACATTTTCATAGCCTTTGATGGGGGCTTCCTTGAAAGCTGCCGACAGGGCTTCCCGATGCTGCTCTTCGGTCAAGTCTTTATAACTGATTCGGGCAGATTTGGCTTTTGACTGCTGCTCACAGGTATGTTCCCTGGCTATTTCCGGAAGTCCTTCTGCATTGACGGTAAAGGCAAAGGGCTTGAACTCCTTCTCTCTTATATGCAGGGGACATACCTCGCTGACATCCGGATTGGTCGTGCTTTTGGAAATGACAAGTACAGTTTCTGCCTTGTTGTTCATTTCCGTTCCGATATGTCCTCGCACATTATTGTCTCCCTTGTTTTGATGAAGGACGCAGTGGATATGAAGGTCATATTTCGATGACCATTCCATCATTTTATTGATGACTTCCACCGATTCTCCTGCATTGTTGATGTCCAACAGCAAATCTCTGATACCATCTATAATGACCAGACCATAGCCATGGTTGTGCGCAAGTGCATAGTCTATGACTTCCATGCGGATGGCTGGAGTGTATTCGCGAAGCCCGATAAAGTCCAGGTTCTGGTTGTCCATATCCGTAGGCAGACCTGCCAGCTTCAAGATACGTGCCAGTACATTATGGCAATGGTAACGGCTTTGCTCGGTATCGACATAAAGTATGCGCCGTTTGCCTTCGGGCAGACAAGCCCGATAGTTCAATACGGTACCATTGGAAAGGGAGGCTGCCACCAAGGCAGATACGTTGAATGTCTTTTTTGCCTTCGCCTTTCCGGTTGATGCACTGAAGTTACCAAGGGTAGCTATCGTAGAATTATCCACCCAGATGATTTGAGGGGGAACCGAGTAGGTGTCGGTTGCCTTAATGAGGGCATCGTTGAGAATTTGCTCCAGACGACTCTCCATCGACTCTTCATTTTCACTCATTGTTTTGGGCTCCTTGTTCATTATGATAAGAATCTGTTAATCGATTAGCTTTATTTACTGAGTTGTACGGCTCTTTGTTTTGCAGCAGCCAACTGTCAAGTTCCTCTTTGTCAAAATAGAGCATCTTGCCTCTTGGCTTGTAGTGGGGCACTTCCTTGGCAGCAGTCAGTTTATACAGCAAGCTTTCGGAAATGCCCATGTAGGAACAGGCTTCTTCAAAAGTCAATACTTTCTTGCTCAGGTAGAGATTCTTTTCCAACGTCAACAGGCGCTGTTTCAGTTCATCCAACTTCCCTATCTTGTTCAATGCTTCTTCCACGATCGACAAGCGTTCGTTGAGCCTTGCCATGAATGCGATTCGTTTTTGCATATTGTTATACGTTTAGCGTTGATAACGGAGGGTAGCCTCCATACTTGTTTTGATTATGACGCAAAAGTAAAGGGCAACAGTGACCGATGGTTGATATTCGGAGTGATAGTTGGGAAGTATCAACCCTATTATCACTCTTTTAACTTTCCGTTGTTTCACCAGCTTTCACTTAGTTCTTCTTTTTTCATTTCATATACGGCTTTGCGTATGTTTTCAAATTCAGCCGCAGAAGACGCTTTTGCTTTGTTAAGCGATGATGAAAGCGAATTCTTCTTTATCCATTGTCCCCCTTGGGGTGAAACCAGGAAATGTCCCTTGTCTAATACATTCTGCCAGTTCCGGCTTATCATATTACAATCGAGAAGAGCATCAAATAAGACTACCGCTCTCCGTACATGATATACTTGTAGCCGGAATCCTATCTGGCAACTAAACAAAGAGCGAAGTGCATCTCGGATGTCACCTCCCTCCATCGTATTGAAGATTTGGTAGGTTTCACTGATGCAAGCAAGTTGCTCAATCTGTCTGTCAGAAAAACTACAGCCCAGTGAATAACTTTCCTTCATTGGGAAAAAGACCGCTGATGTCAGATGTTTGCAGACCAATGCGTTCAATTCCACTTGAGAAACAGAGGATTTAACAAGCAATGGTTCGACAAGATAAAAACTGTCGGTGAACAGCTGGCGGATGAGCGTCAGATTCCTTCGATGGGCATTCCTGCATTTAGCGTGTTCGCAATCAATATAGTAATGACTGCTCAGGAAGAGGTCGATGAAATAATCCAACCTGACCTGCTTCCTTACGACTTCGCTCAAATAGCTGTCTCTTGCTTCAAGAAACAGCTCATAAAGCTCGTTCTCCACATCTTCATTACTTTCCACGTGATTGTGGACTCCTTTCATCTGCTCAAAAAGAGAGATGACCTTTTGGGCCTTTTCGTTTCATACAATGTGCTTTTAGGATTTGTATCGACACAATCCAATCCTCTCAAAGTCTTTGCTTGGACTTTACGTATTGGAGAGCATCAGATTCTAATTCTTTCGGTGATTTGATTTTACTTTCATGAAGCCAGGTGTCTATCTCAGACTTCAGAAACATGATACGTTTGCCTTTCTTATGAAAAGGTATCTGATGGCAACTGGTCCATCCATACACGGTCTGTTCTGCAGGATGGCTGGGCAGGTAGCTACACAACTCTTTCAGATTGAGCCATTGATCTTCCGGCTCCTCCTTGGGCTGAGATGTTATATCGTCCAGCTTTGAGTCAAGCTCTTTCAGCTTGTTCATCATCCACGAAATTGCCTTGGGCAAATCGTCAAATTTGAGATTCATTTCAGTCATATTGTTTGCATTATCAGTTAATGATTTCACTGGCAAAGGAACTCGAAATTCCAATACTGATTTTCTACTGAACAACATCACATAAACAATCATAGGACAAACAACTATTTCATCTTTCTATCCTTCTGACTATCAGCTGTGCTGATGGATAATTTCATTACGTTTTCTATATCTTATGCGCTCTGTCATAAGGGTTTCATAAGGTTTTCATAAGCTAATCCCTCACAAACAAGCATAAAAAACCACCCACACCGTTCGTGCAGATGGTTTCAATTCAATCTCTATTTTATGGTTACTCTATAATGGGCAAATCCAGTGTAAATGCCTCTGTGGCTTTCTCCTTCTTTTCGTCCACCACCTTTGCATATATCTGGGTGGTTTTGACGTTGGTATGACCAAGCAGTTTACTGACGGTATAGATGTCGGTGCCACTTGCCAGCTGCAGGGTAGCGAACGTATGGCGAGAGCAGTGGAAGGTAATGTGCTTGGTAATGCCAGCCTGTTTAATCCACCTTTCCAATGGTTTGGAAATCCATGAGGGATCAGGCAGTCCGGCAAATACCAACAACTCATCATCTTTTCTTTCACCGCAAAGCTGATAGGCTTGCTTGGATATAGGCATGTATTCCACCCCTTTGGTCTTCTGCTGAGTGAAGTTCAACCGATAGCCCCCGTTAAAATCTTCGATTTCCGCCCACGTCAACTTTTGAATATCGCTATGACGCAATCCGGTCAAGGCAGAAAACAGGGCAGCTCGCTTAACAATCGGGTCAAATGGTGTACGAGCCAATGTGTTCAGTTCCTCCACGGTCAGGTATTCTCTTCGGCTTTCGCGACCTTGAATACATTTTGCCTTGGCAGATAGGTCTATGGTCAGATAGCCGTCTATGAATGCTTGTTTAAGCACCGCCTTGAATACTGAGAAATAAGTGGATGCCGTATTAGGTGATATAGTTCCGGTCTTGTTTCCGCCACGTTTGGCACTCAACAGATACAGACGAAAATCTTCAATCAGCTTCAGGTCAATCTTAGAAAAAGGTATGGTATCTCCATTGATAAAAATCTTGAAGTTCTCATAAACCCGATTCCATGTAGTACTGATAGCTTCTGAGAACTGGGCATGCCTTTTCTTTTCCATTTCCCTGAAATACTCCAAGAAGTTGTAGCGTGAACGTTCCAGCTGTTGCGCCTGTTCACTGTCTGTATCTGTATAAAGAAAAGCGTTGTCGAACTCCCTTTGTCGAATCTCCCTTACCTTATCAGCATAGATACAGGCTTCCTGATCCAAGTGTGATTTGCATTGGATGACGCCATTAAGATCTCGCTTGGGCTTATAGGTAGCCTTCCCATTTGAATCTACTTTCCACTTTCTACTTTTGTCCCAGATGGGCGTTGAAATTGTCCGGTTGACATATTCACGTGTTCGTTTAGGGGTAGTACTTCCATCTTGAAATACAGGATATGCTTCCAATAAGAGGTACCACTCTTCTCGATAAACAGACTTCCTCAGCTTAACGATTACTTGCGTATGGGCTAATGATTTCTTCATAGCTTTATACCTTTATATAGTTCATCAATTTCACATTTTGGTACATAGACAAAATTGCCTATTTGTCGAGTAGGTATGGAGTATTTACGGATATGTTTATAGACCGTACTTTCATCCAATTTATACTTCTGACTGATGTCACCTATGGTATAGCAATCCTCCGGTTCCATTCGATAAACCTTTGCTGGTGTCTTAGGCTCATCAGTAGCCTTGGGACGAAGAGGATATTTCTTCATTAAATCTGTTTTGCTCACCAGAGTCATTCGTTTACCTGCATTGACACCGGTAATGTTTCCTTTCTGAATCTGGCGGTAAATAGTTTCCTTGCTAATACCAAAAAGCAGATAGGCTTCAGGAACAGTAATCATTTCCTTGGACTCCGGAATATCCTTCACTGCTTCATCCATTTTTTCCAGTCTAAGCTTTTCATCGTGTTTTCTCTTCCAAGCTGTTTTCGAACACTTGGGAGAGCAATACAATGATTCAATAGTCTTAGCCAAGAACTCTGAACCACATATCGGGCATTTCCTAATGATTTGAAATTTGGCTGCTGGCATAATCTATACTCTATTAGTCAGTTAATACGTTTAAGTGTCACCTTATCTACCAATAAGACATGGTACAAATATGGTACAAATATACAATAAAAATCGCGTAATACAAGATAGGTATTGCCAAGTGTTAAAAACGAAAAAGGTGCGAAACTCATTGAGTTTCACACCTTTTCCTATGGATGTTTATCGTTGTTTATCGATACTTACTTTACTTCCTCAAAATCCACATCCTGCACATTATCTCCGTGCTTGTTACCATCCTGTGCACCGCCGTTTTGTCCGGCATTCATGTCAGAACCGGTTTGCGCACCGCTTTGAGCATACATTTCAGCACTTGCGGCCTGGAAAGCGGTGTTTAGTTCTGTCATGGCAGAATCAATAGCAGCCAAATCCTGAGACTTGTGAGCATCTTTCAGTTTCTGCAGAGCGGCCTCAATAGGAGCTTTCTTGTCAGCAGGCAACTTATCGCCCAAATCCTTCAGCTGATTTTCTGTAGTGAAAATCATGGAGTCTGCCTGATTCAGCTTATCGATCTTTTCACGTTCTTTCTTGTCCGCTTCGGCATTAGCTTCCGCCTCTGCCTTCATCTTTTCGATTTCCTCCTTGCTCAAGCCGCTGGAAGCTTCAATGCGGATGGCTTGTTCTTTACCGGTGGCTTTATCCTTGGCCGAAACCTTCAAGATACCGTTGGCGTCGATGTCGAATGTAACCTCAATTTGAGGAACACCGCGACGGGCAGGAGCAATACCGGTCAAGTTAAACTGACCGATTGATTTATTCTGCGAAGCCATCGGACGCTCTCCCTGCAATACGTGGATAGTCACCTCTGTCTGATTATCGGCCGCAGTAGAGAATGTTTCACTTTTCTTACACGGAATAGTTGTGTTGGCATCGATCAGCTTAGTCATCACACCACCCATCGTTTCAATACCCATAGACAGCGGAGTGACATCCAGCAATACCACACCCTTGATTTCATCTGTCAAAACTGCACCTTGAACAGCCGCACCCACAGCTACCACTTCGTCCGGATTAACACCCTTGGAGGGAACTTTGCCGAAGAATTCTTCTACCAGCTTCTGCACGGCAGGAATACGCGAAGAACCACCTACAAGGATTACCTCGTCAATATCCGCATTGTTCAAACCTGCATCGCTCATGGCTTTCTTACAGGGTTCCAAACAAGCTTGAATCAGGCTATGGGCCAAAGCTTCGAACTTGGCGCGAGTCAGCGTCTTCACCAAATGTTTGGGCACACCACCCACCGGCATGATATAAGGCAGGTTGATTTCAGTGCTGGTAGAAGAAGAGAGTTCTATTTTCGCCTTCTCGGCAGCTTCTTTCAAACGTTGCATAGCCATCGGATCTTGCGTCAGATCGGCGCCCTCGTCATTCTTGAATTCCTGAACCAGCCAGTCGATAATCACCTGATCGAAGTCGTCACCGCCAAGATGAGTGTCACCATTAGTTGACAGCACCTCAAATACGCCGCCACCGAATTCAAGGATAGAGATATCGAACGTACCGCCACCAAGGTCGAATACAGCCACCTTCATGTCCTTATGGGATTTGTCGATGCCATAGGCAAGGGCTGCGGCAGTAGGCTCGTTCACAATACGTTTCACTTCAAGACCTGCAATCTGGCCGGCTTCTTTCGTAGCCTGGCGTTGAGAGTCAGAGAAATAAGCAGGAACGGTAATAACTGCTTCCGTAACTTCCTGTCCCAGATAATCCTCGGCAGTCTTCTTCATTTTCTGCAGAATCATGGCCGAGATTTCTTGCGGAGTATACAGACGTCCATCAATATCTACACGCGGAGTGTTATTGTCTCCTTTCACCACTTTATATGGCATGCGAGATATTTCTTTCTGCACCTGTTCCCAGTTCTCACCCATGAAACGTTTGATTGAGAATACAGTCTTTGTCGGGTTGGTGATGGCCTGACGCTTGGCAGGGTCGCCAATTTTACGTTCACCACCGTCTACAAATGCCACTACCGAAGGAGTGGTTCGCTTGCCTTCACTGTTTGCGATTACCACCGGCTCGTTACCTTCGAAAACGGAAACACAAGAGTTTGTTGTTCCTAAGTCAATACCAATAATTTTTCCCATGATTGTTTTATTTTATTTGTTATTATTCATTGTTAGCCGTCCACCACATCGGCAGACGCCAATCCAAAAACAAATGCCGTGCCAAAGCATGTAAGGGCAACCACAATCGGGAAGTGACAGAACTTGCTGTCAAATTGTCAGAAACCGCATGCTCTTTTCTGCCTAAATAGTCTTTTTACTCCAGTTCTTGTTCAGAAACCAGCTTCCGCCATGCCTTCAAAATGCAGAACAGGAGGCAGTTCTTTGCCTGAAGGCTTAGGCTTCTTCTGTAATACGATTACGGCATGTCCGGAAGAACCGAACAGCCCCATATTTTTCATATCCAGCTGTCTATACCTTCTCACTCTGCCCAAAGCAGCCAGCACCTTCTGTTCCACTGCCATATCGGGACATGCCATGCGGGTATTTCCCAACGCATGCAGATGCAAAACTCCCGGTTTGGCCTTCACATCAAACGTGCCTGTGAGGCTGTTGCAACCACTGTTGCCGTACATCATGCCGGTCTTTGTGCGAAAGCTGATGTAAGGAAACGATTGTCCCGGAGCAGGAACCATTGCCGTACCGTCCACTTCGATGATATACCATTCACCGTCGATAGACGAAATCTCAGTCGCATTTTTGGTCGAAGCACAGGACGATACTCCCACCAAGGCAGCTGCCATACAGATAGATAAAATCATTTTTTTCATTATTCCTTTCAGTGTGTTCAAATTAATCCTCCTTTAGAAAACCAAAGCGAAGAGACAAATATAAGGTAAAGCTTTTATTCCCACAAATCCGGCGCTTAAAAGAAAGCTTAAAAGGATATTAGGGAAAATAAAACCGCTTCATAATGATTTTATGAGAATTAACCCTTATATTTGCTCTCCGTTATTTTCACAAAAAGATATAATATAAAAATAAGTAGTAAAGAAATGGGTAAAGTTCTTATTATCGGTGCGGGCGGTGTAGGTACCGTTGTTGCGCACAAAGTGGCTCAGAATCCTGATGTTTTTACAGAAGTCATGATAGCCAGCCGAACCAAGTCCAAGTGCGACGCCGTTGTCAAAGCCATCGGAAACCCTGCCATCCAGACCGCTCAAGTAGATGCAGACTGTGTGGATGAACTTGTAGCGCTTTTCAATCGTTTCAAACCCGAAATTGTCATAAACGTGGCTCTCCCCTACCAGGATCTTACCATCATGGAAGCATGCCTGAAGAGTGGCGTCAACTATCTGGACACGGCCAATTACGAGCCGAAAGATGTGGCCCACTTTGAATATAGCTGGCAATGGGCTTATAAGAAACGTTTCGAAGAAGCCGGGCTTACCGCCATTCTCGGTTGCGGTTTCGACCCGGGCGTGAGCGGCATTTATACGGCTTACGCAGCCAAGCATCACTTCGACCGGATCGAGTATCTGGATATCGTGGATTGCAATGCAGGCAACCATCACAAAGCATTTGCCACCAACTTCAATCCGGAAATCAACATCCGCGAAATCACTCAAAACGGACGTTATTATGAAAACGGCCAATGGGTGACTACCCATCCGCTTGAAATTCATAAAGACCTAACTTATCCCAATATAGGTCCGCGCGACTCTTATCTGCTTTATCACGAAGAGCTGGAGTCGCTGGTCAAGAATTTCCCCACCATCAAGCGTGCGCGCTTCTGGATGACGTTCGGTCAGGAGTATCTGACGCACCTGCGTGTAATCCAGAACATCGGCATGGCGCGTATCGACGAGGTGGAATACAACGGAACCAAGATTGTTCCGTTGCAGTTCCTCAAAGCCGTACTTCCCAATCCACAGGACTTGGGCGAAAACTACGAAGGCGAGACCTCCATCGGTTGCCGCATCCGCGGACTGAAGGACGGTAAGGAGCGCACCTATTATGTATACAACAACTGCAGCCATCAGGAAGCCTATAAAGAGACCGGCATGCAGGGTGTAAGCTATACCACCGGCGTACCTGCCATGATTGGCGCAATGATGTTCCTCAAAGGCCTTTGGAAAAGACCGGGAGTATGGAATGTGGAAGAGTTCGACCCGGATCCTTTCATGGAACAACTCAACAAGCAGGGATTGCCCTGGCACGAGATTTTCGACGGAGATTTGGAAGTTTAATAACGAAAGGCCATGAACATAGGAGACAAAGCCCCCGACATATTGGGTATCAATGAGAAAGGCGAAGAAATACGCCTGAGCAATTATAAGGGAAAGAAAATCGTACTTTATTTCTACCCCAAAGACATGACGTCGGGATGCACCGCACAAGCCTGCAACCTGCGCGACAATTACAGTGAGCTGCGCAAAGCCGGTTACGAGGTCATCGGCGTGAGTGTGGATGGTGAGAAGTCACATCAAAAGTTCATCGAGAAGTACGATCTCCCTTTCAGCCTGATTGCAGACACCGACAAGAAACTGGTGGAGCAATTCGGCGTATGGGGAGAGAAGAGCATGTACGGCCGCAAATACATGGGAACTTTCCGCACCACTTTTATCATCAATGAAGAAGGCGTTATAGAACGTATCATCACCCCTAAAGAGGTGAAGACCAAGGACCATTCCGCCCAGATTCTTTAAATCATAGCAAAAATTTTATGGCAAAAAAAGACGAACTTAATTTTGAAACGGAAAATGGCGCTGCAACACCTGCCGGGAAACTGAAAGCCTTGCAGGCTGCCATAGACAAGATAGAAAAAAGTTTTGGCAAAGGCTCCATCATGAAGATGGGCGACGAGAGCATCGAGCCGATAGAAGTAATCCCTACCGGCTCCATCGGACTGAACGTGGCACTCGGCGTAGGCGGTTATCCACGCGGACGCATCATCGAGATATACGGCCCGGAATCATCTGGTAAAACCACTCTGGCCATCCACGCCATCGCCGAAGCGCAGAAAATGGGAGGCATAGCCGCTTTCATCGACGCCGAGCATGCTTTCGACCGCTTTTATGCCGCCAAATTGGGTGTGGACGTAGACAATCTGCTCATTTCACAGCCCGACAACGGCGAGCAGGCGTTGGACATTGCCGACCAGCTCATCCACTCCTCTGCCATCGACATCATCGTGATAGACTCCGTTGCCGCACTAACCCCAAAAGCCGAAATAGAAGGCGATATGGGCGAGAACAAGGTAGGACTTCAGGCGCGTCTCATGTCGCAAGCCTTGCGCAAACTCACATCGGCTGTCAGCAAAACACGCACCACCTGCATCTTCATCAACCAACTACGCGAGAAAATAGGTGTAATGTTCGGCAACCCTGAAACCACGACAGGCGGTAACGCCTTGAAGTTCTACGCTTCCGTGCGCCTTGACATCCGTCCGGGGCAAGCCATCAAGAATGGTGAGGAGATTCTGGGCAAACAGACCAAGGTCAAAGTGGTGAAGAACAAAGTGGCCCCCCCGTTCCGTCGCGCAGAGTTCGACATCATGTTTGGCGAAGGCATTTCGCGTGCCGGCGAAATCATAGACCTGGGTGTAGAGATGGAGATTATCAAGAAAAGCGGCTCTTGGTTCAGCTACAACAACACCAAAATTGCTCAAGGGCGTGATGCAGCGAAACAAGTCATTCTCGACAATCCTGAATTGGCCGAAGAATTGGAAGGACTAATTTTTGCAGAACTCAAAAAGGAGAAATAACAAAATCCTCCCGGACATGCACGGCGCATCTCCGGGAGTTTTTTCATCCCGCTACATTTTTTTACTGCAAAATTTTGCAGTAATATCAAAAAACCGTACTTTTGCACCGCAATTAAGGATGGTTCCGTAGCTCAGCTGGATAGAGCAACGCCCTTCTAAGGCGTGGGTCAAGCGTTCGAATCGCTTCGGAATCACAACGAAAGGCAAGCAGTCGATAAAAAAGATGGCTTGCCTTTCGCCATTTTACCGGATAGCGATTTTGCAATCATTCCGGAAACCCGATTTACCCATAGCCCACAGACAATCAGGAAAATCCGTGTCCTGCATTCCCTCCTTCCACTATTCAGAGAGATTCAATGGAAAGGTTGTACAAGTGAGGAGTCACGCTTGTACAACTGTAAGGTGATACTTGTACAAGCGTAAAAGCAGAAGCTGCCTTCGGGCCTTTCAATTAAAATGTTGTGGATTTCTTTGACTAAGGATGACGTAAATGATGACCGGCGCTCCGATGATAGGCGTTACTGCATTCAGCGGAATAATGCCCGACTCGCCCGGAAGTACGCACACCAGGTTACAGATCAAAGCCACCACCCCTCCGCTCAGGATGGTGACGGGCAGCAACGAATTATGGTTGGATGTCCCCAGAATCAGGCGGGCCACGTGCGGTACGGCCAGCCCGATGAAAGCCACCGGCCCGCAAAAGGCAGTGGTGACGGCGGTCAACAGTCCGGTGACAACCAGCAGCCAATTCCTCACCCTACGGATGTTCACACCCAGATTCTCCGCGTAGCGTTCGCCCAGCAGCAGTGCGTTCAACGGCTTTATCAGCAGCAACGAGGCAAACAAGCCCAGCAGGGTGATTGCGGCAAAGGCAGGCATCTGTTGCAAAGACACTCCGCCAAAGTTACCCATGCCCCATATCATGTAGGACTGCACCCCCTCGGCAGTAGCGAAGAAGTTGAGCAAGGCGATGGCCGAAGAGGCCATATACCCTATCATGATACCCGTTATCAGCAACATGATGTTGCTCTTCAGCAAAGTAGAGAAGAAAAGGATGAGCGCCATAATCAGCATAGCCCCCACAAACGCCCCTGCCAGCACGGAGAAGAATCCGGACAGACTGAATGTGCCTGCCGTGATGCTGCCTCCAAAGAACAGCATCACGAAAGCCACTCCCAGACTTGCTCCGGAATTAATACCCAAAATAGAGGGGCCGGCCAACGGGTTCTTGAAAGCTGTCTGCAACATCAGTCCGCAAACGGCAAGGGCACTGCCACACAGCAACGCCGTCAATGCCTGAGGCAACCGCGACTCCCATAGGATAAAAGCCCAGCCAGCCTTCACTCCTTCAGCCCCCCAAAGAATACGGAACACATCGGCCGGCGGAATCGAAACCGACCCCACCAGCAGATTCGCCAGAAAGAGCAGTACGATGATTGCTCCCAGGCCGATGCCGTATCTCCAACCTTTATTCATTCAGTTTGCAAAAATAGCGCAAACCGCCCAAATCTCCCATTTCAGGATGCAGAATTTGTATTAGGTCGGCCAGCAGATAGTCCGGACGGAAAGGCGTCTCTTCATAATACGGCACTTTCCCTGTGTTGCAGCCATAAATATTACGGGTCTTGAAAGCCTTAAAGCCTGTATATCCCATGAAGTCCATTTTCAGATCCGCATAGGTCATATCCCGTTCGCGGTTGTATTTGATAGTCCACACGTCCGCATTCCCTGCCTTGTCGAACACCGTCTCGAAGGCCAGAGGCACGGAACCGCTGTGCGTGTCGTCGGCAAAGGCATAATTCCCGCACGCGTCCCTGAAGAGGCCACCCATGGTGCTGCGTCCGCCCGGCACATACCAAGCCGTTCCGTTTTTCAATTCACTAACCACCGACAAACGCACCGACGAAAGTTCGGCACGCATCTTCAACTGCCGATAACAGCTGTCCACCTCGGCAAAAAGGCTGTCGGCTTGCGCCTTCCTGCCGAACAACAGACCGTAGAAACGCATCCACTCGGCACGCCCCATGGCAGAGGTCTCCATGTAGTCGGCACATTCGATGATGGGAATATTCAGCTTCTCTACACGTCCATAGCCGCCACTGTTCTCAAAAGGCGAGAGCAAGATGGCATCCGGATGCAGGTCGATGATTTTTTCCATATCCGGGTTCATGCCGTCGCCACAGTCCGCTATCGTCCCGTTGCGACATCCCTCCTGCACGGCCGGCAGTTTGATATACTTCAGGTCGCACACGCCGCCTATGCTGCCCCAAGCGCCCAGCTTGCCCACCAGCGCGCAATGCACCGACGAGTAGACCACCGCCTTCGAGAGTGGCGTGCGCACCACCGTCCCTTCGGGCAGATTCTCCGGCAAAGGATCGGCAGCAGGCACAAGCACATACGTATGCAGCGTTTTCAACGTATCCCACGGGTTTCGCAACGAAGCCACGGTGTAACCCGGATAATCCACCAATACGAGGTTATCGGCATAGCGTAAAGCCACCGTGTCGCCTCCGGCAACCGCCGTAGCACTCCTGCCCCTTGCGCCACAAGCCGCAAAGAGCCAAATGGCAAAGCATACAACAACCGATACGAAAAATCTTCTCATCCGTTTTTAGTTAAAGAAAACCGCCCTCTTAGGATTCTGACCACCGCAATCAAACTTCTCTACAAAGCTGCCGTCGCTTTTGAAACGATATACATTGCCGTTCGTCTTGCCGTGTCCGGTAGTGGCAATGTAGATATCACCGTTCTTCCCGTTCACCTCAATCATATACACCACTGCCGTATTCAACTCTTCCGGAACATTTTTCAAGAAAGAGGTCGCATTCATCTTCCCGGACTTCGCATCATAGGTAGCAAACGAATTGCGGGCGGAAACCTCCGGCCAGTGCGAGTAGTCCACTCTCGAATCCACCAGATAAAGCAGGTCGCCTTTCGCGGCCATGTGGGTAGCATAGCCCAGTTGCGACACCTTGTTTCCGTTTTTCGGCTCTATCATCTGCAACACATAGCTTTCGGCACTGTAATCCCACGAAATGAGATACACCCGGCCATCTTCCTCTGTCATCATGTTGGGATTCTGCGTCACGGTCAGCTTCTCTTTCAGGCTGAACGTGTTCAGATCTATCACGGCCACCTCCTTGTTATAAACATACTTGGAGTCCACAACCTTATACGAATCCGCCACATAGAGCATCCGCTCGCTTATGGCCACCCCCTCCAAGTTGCTTCCCACTCCGGTCAGTTTCTTCTCCACCTGCAACGTATTGGCATCGATTTTGGCCACCGTCCCTCCGTAAAACGAAGCATAGATATAACCATCCTCGGCGGCAATGCTGCGGATACCGGCAGACAAGTCTGCGTCACCGACAAAAGACACCCGCTTCTGCACCACACCGGCAGCGTTCAGCTTCACCAGATAATTGGAACCATACACAGCCACATACAGACACTCTTCATACACTATCATGCCTGTCCCACATCTCCCAACTGCGCATTGTTCTGCATCTTGAAGATGTCGCTTATGGATGCGGCATCCCCGTTGGGGGCATAAAACATGATACCCGCATTATTCTCCTTCTGCGTGCCCTCATTCAGGAAATAAGCACGCACCTGTGGCAGACTCACCGTCGAGCCGCTGTCGTCCAACACATCATCCTCGTCGCTACAAGAAACGAGCGAGGCACTTAACGCCAGCATGCAAAGCATGCCGAATAGCAAACTTCTCACTTTCATAAATACCAGTCTTAAAAAAATTAAGTTTTAAAAATTCAATGTCCCCGTAAGCCGCCACGAACGTCCCGGCATCGGATAATATTTTATCACTTCATACTGTTCATCGGTCAGGTTCACCACCTCAGCCTGCAACCGCAGCTTGCACCGCTTCATCGCCAGCTCCCTCGACACGCTCACCGTATGCTCCATGTACCCGTCTATCCGGTTCTCCGGGATGTTTTGCGACAGCCGGTAACGCTTTCCCACTCCCACCACGGAATAGCCCATGTTCAGCCAAGGCGTTTCCCACACGGCCGATACGTTTCCCGTATGCACGGGCGTATAAGGCAACTGCTCCTTGTAGTTCTTGGCCGTTGCATCGGTCACGTCCACCGCCTTCTGATAGCTATACCCTCCGGACATGGCCAGCTTCATGCTTCTGCCCAAAGCCACCGCCGTGGCCAGCGTAATGTCCACTCCTACGGCACGCACCTTGCCATAGTTCGCCATCCGCCACGCATACGTGGTGGGAAAAGCCACAATCTTGTCGGTCACGTCGTTATAATACGCATCCACCGTAACGGACAGATAATCCGGCAACCGCCAAGCCGAGCGGCTCCACGTAATGCCCACGTTATACTCGTTCGCCTTCTCCGGGCGCAGGCTTCGGTTGCCAAGCCTGTAATAATACAAATCGTTGAATGTAGGCATACGAAACGTGCTTTTGTACATCAGACGCAAGAAGAGCTCCTCCTCCTTCCACGGTTTCAGGCTGATGGAGAGCGACGGAGCCAGACGCTGAAAATCATCGGGCGCCTCTCCCACCTTCACCCGTTCGGTCACAAACGTATGCACCAGCGTGCCCGTGGCCGTCACCGCCCCTTGCCGGTAGCGCACGTTAAAAGCCGTCAGCGAAGTATATCGTGTGGGAAACGGACAGTCGTTCAGGTTGCTTCGCAACTTATTCACCGCCCCGTCTTGCGCCACCGACAGCGACCAAGCCAATGACGGGCTGTACAATGCCGTTGCCGATAGGTAATACTCGTCTTGCCGGTGCACGCCCCGATATACTCCCTGCTCATACTCCTTCCCCTTATCCTCATACAAGTTCCATCCATGCGTATACTTGGCCTGCGCCTGCACGCTCCACCGCGGTGAGAAACGCTTCTTGTAGCGCGCCTGCACAAACGGGTTCTCATCCCACAGCGTCTCGTCCGATAACGGGTTGTAGAGCGTCACCGCACCCGGCAGCCCCCTTCGCGAATAGTAATAGCCCCCTTTCACATCCAGTTCGCCGCCATCCCCGAACGTATGATACAAAGCCGCTTCGCCCTGCCACGAATAGATGGCCGAATTGTGCCGCTTCTCCTTCGTCACATACTTCCCGTTCACCAACGTAAACGGATATACCCCATCAGCCCTCATGTAGTCGGCATTCACAGCCAGGCGCGTGCGGTCGCCCACTCGCTGCCACCATCGCAACGAAGGACTCACATAGCCGAACGACCCGCCTTTCATCCTGACCCGGAAAGCCGTGTTCCGTCCCTCCTCCAAATGCGGTTTCTCCGTCTCAATGTTCAGCACCCCCGCCGAGGCATACAAACGGGCCGACTGCAACAAATCCTCCCCTTGCCCCACTGCCAGCGAAAGCATCGCCACATTGTCCGTCGAGAACCGTCCGATGTCAACCTGCCCCGCCAGGCAGTTGCTCACCGCCACCCCGTCATAGCTGACAGCCGTATGCGGTGCTCCCATGCTGCGTATCGACACAGTTTTCAGTCCGCCTATTCCCCCGTAATCCTTCACGTTGGCGCCGGCAAATCGTCTCACAGCATCTGCCATGCCCTGTATTCCCAGCCGTTCCATCTCCTGCTTCGACATGGTTTGCACGGGCACGGCCGATGTCACCTTGTTCGGTAGCCGTCGTGCCGTCACCACCACCTTCTCTATCTCGTGCACCTTTCCGGCAATGGTATCCCTTCCCGCCTCCTGAGCGGCAAGCGGCAAGACGCTTATTCCCAAGATACAAATGCAAGCCAGTTGCCTCCTCATATATCCGGCCATACAGACAATTAAAATTAATCTTATAAAAATCCGTGCATTGTCCGCTTTCCTCGAGCGGACAATTTTTCGACTTTGTTTTGCAGGTCTTCTGACTTGTTTCCGGTGCATCGCCTTCCCATCCTTTCTTCAAGGATAGTGGCATTGGTACTGATGCACCCTCCGCGAAACTCACAGCAGCGGGACTGTCCGGGATTTTCACCCGATTCCCTTTTCATCCATATTCTCCGAATGGAGAAGGCGGAACAAAACAGGGGCAAAGATAAAAAAAATCCAACTAAGCCACAATGACTTAGTTGGATTTTTCAGGTCGGGTTCAAGCCTATCTTATGGCTGTTCCATGCATCGCTTCTCTTATGGAATATAAGCTCCGTCTTTCGCTTCAAATATAATTGAGGACTCCAGTACATTCACCGTATGCCATACACCCGCAGGAATTTGCATACCATACAGCCCTTCGGCCGGACAGAGCAACTGCCTTGATACTTCCCTGAAAGTTCTTTTCCTCACTACCTCCCCTATATTCGATAGTGCATCCGAGGCATACTCCTCCACCTCTTCATAGAAAATCTCCTCAAGCTTTCCACATAGGCATACCACCGTTTCCGCTGTAGCCTCATGCCGATGAATTGACACCTCCGTGCCTGGAAGCAACGCATTCAGCATCCGTTGCGACGTATCTTCCGACGAGTTACGCAAGTCATAATTCTGTCGCAACCTTGGAGATTCAGCGGCTTGTTTGAATAATCTATCTAAAAAAACTTTGCTTATTTCCACTTAAAGTATTATTCATCCCCACCCTTGACAGGCAAAATAAACATTGTCCACCTCTGACACCATTTTACCAAATAGCTAATCTCTGCGGAAAATATCCCTTGTATAGACCCTATCCTCAACATCATCAAGAGCAGAATCGTATCTATTCGCAATGATAGCGTTAGAAAGTTCCTTAAACTTCGCCAAATCATTCACAATCTTACTTCCAAAAAAAGATGAGCCATCCTCCAAAGCTGGTTCATAGACAATTATATTTGCACCCTTTGCTTTCAAACGTTTCATGATACCCTGAATAGCACTCTGACGGAAATTGTCACTATTGCTCTTCATTGTTAATCTGAAAACGCCAATAGTTACCTCATCTTTTGAACCATCATATTCATCATTAGTACTATAATCATACCACCCTGCTCTACGGAGAACTTCATCTGCTATGAAATCTTTACGAGTGCGATTACTTTCCACTATTGCACTCATCATATTCTGAGGAACATCACCATAGTTTGCCAACAACTGCTTGGTATCCTTTGGCAAACAATATCCCCCATAACCGAATGAAGGGTTATTATAATGAGTGCCAATACGAGGGTCGAGACCGATACCATCAATAATAGATTTTGAGTCAAGCCCCTTTACCTCAGCGTATGTATCAAGCTCATTAAAGTAACTAACACGCAATGCAAGATAAGTATTAGCAAAAAGCTTAACAGCCTCTGCCTCTTTTGTTCCCATAAAGAGCATATCAATGTTCTCCTTAATCGCGCCTTCGTTCAGCAATTTGGCAAAAATCCTCGAGGCTTCTTCCATCCTTTCAATATCTGTCAATTTAAGAATAGCATTGTTCTCCTCATTCATACCTTTCATAAACTTAGGATATCCTACTATGATGCGACTTGGATAGAGATTATCATAGAGTGCCCTACTCTCACGAAGGAACTCCGGAGAGAACAGCAAGTTGAGTTTTTCAGCACCTTTAGCAGCATACCTGAGATAAAGCGAACGAGTGTAACCAACAGGAATGGTACTCTTGATTACCATTACAGCATCCGGATTCACTGAAAGCACAAGATCGATCACATTCTCAATGTAATATGTATCGAAAAAGTTCTTCGCCGGGTCATAATTTGTAGGAACAGCTATCACGATAAAATCAGCATCCTTATAAGCAGCAGTAGCATCGAGAGTAGCAGTGAGGTTGAGTTCTTTCTCTGCAAAGTACTTCTCTATATAATCGTCCTGAATAGGACTCTTTTTACTATTCAGCATCTCCACCTTTTCAGGTATCACGTCAACAGCTGTAACGTGATGATGCTGGGAAAGCAATGTAGCAATGCTAAGACCAACGTAACCAGTACCAGCCACAGCAATTTTTATATCTTTAAACTCTCTCATAATGTTCAAAAATTTAATGTTCTCGTAGTATAATATTAGATTTCTCTGATTTAATATGCACGAAGTACAACTTCAAAACCCTCTGCATAATTCATCCACCACTGACCACCTCTCATAGCTGCAAGACCTGAGATATATTCAACCGATCTAGGATGCGGATATGAACGCATAACGCCACGGTACATTGAAAGAGCTTTAATTTTAGCTTCCACACCTTCCTTACCAACTTCTACAAAGCAATTAGGGTCAAATGTATTCATGCCACTATTTATCTTCCACTCCGTACAAGAAGGTACTTCCATGTACCAAAACTCCTTCACACGTTTTACCCCTGGGCGTCTTTGGAACAGACGGATAGCTTCCTGACACGCCATTGAGGTCTGTAAATGGTCATTATTAGTATCTGCAGGATGATGAGTGATGATAATATCCGGTTCACTTTCCTTGATTACACTTTCTATGAACTGCACTAATTTCAAGTGAGGCACAGTATTCATCTCGATATTAGGAAATGTACCTTCATAAATTTTATTCACTCCAAGGAACTTATTGGAGGCATTCGTATCATCCTCCAGCTCACTATCCTCCGGACGGAAAGCACGCGCTTTAGCTTCCGTACACATGATGCACACATCTACCGTGTGATTCTCATGAGTCCACTTCCACATAGATGCACCCGCACCAAGGGTCTCATCATCAGGATGAGCTACTACAATTAAATATCTCATAACTATTTCGATCTTTTTTTAGTATAATTTGCCTATTCTATTTCACCAATCCCACAAGATAATCATACAACCTCTGCGGATACTTACCAAAAGCTATTGAGAAGATGGCCAAAACTGTCCACCATATCAACTTGATATCATACCACCATGCAGCAAAACTGTTACTGTTCTCTATCTTCTTGACGTACCATACATCCAACTTCAATCGGGTAGGTAATACTTTTTTATTATATTGAATTTCATCCTCAAACAGGTCACCGTAAATATAATCGTAGAGTGAACTCGGACTAGTCAATCCACATGGAAGTTTAGCAACACATGCGTTCTCACCAGCACGAGTCACATCTACTTGATCCTGTGCAGCAGGTCTAGGACCAACAATTGACATAGTACCATTCAGAATATTAATCAACTGAGGTAGCTCATCAATCTTCAATCGCCTCATCACTTTCCCCCACCAGAAAATCCGTTCCTGATCCGGGCGCAATGAAGCCTCACTTGCTCCACGATCCACACGCATAGAACGAAATTTCCACATGCAGAATTCTTTATTATCCTTACCTATACGCTTGGCAAAATAAAACAAAGGGCCAGGATCAGTAAGTTCTGTCAGTATGATCGCTATAACCCAAATAGGAAATGTTCCAATGATTCCAAGGAATGCACAAATAATATCAAATATTCGCTTTACTATCTTATAAATCATATATCTGTTTTATATTATCGCCGTAAAGATACCAGCCCGATTCCTAACACCCTTTTTGCTTACTCTACAAACTCAACATTTTCATGCCATGAGTAAAACTCCGACAAATGTTCGCACATAGATTTTCCACCATTTTTTCAAGAAAAAGTGGACTGAAACAGTCTGTCTACTTGACTACTATATAATTATCTCATAGCTTTTCTAGTATCAATCCCCTTGAGCGACTCCTCAAAAGATATCACCTGATAGTCAAAATCATATCTACTCATTTCCTGGACATAATAGGAATCCGAGAACATCTTCGGAATAGGAGGAAAAAAGAACGAACCCAACCAAACAAATGGATTCAATGCTCGATTAATCCAAATCTTGTGATCATGTTCCTTAGCCAAAGCACGAACGATCTCAACGGTGTCAGCATACTTTGCATTCTGCGGAAAGAAAATCCCCCCTAATTCACGCACAATCACCTGTTTAATAAACTCTGCGAGATTGAACACATGTAACATTGACCTTTTATTATGCCAGGCAGGGAAGACAGGTGTCTTTTTTGCAAGCCATGCCAGACGAGGTAAATTTCCCTTATTGCCAGGACCGTAAATCATTGGCGGACGAATAATTGCCACCTTGAAAGTATCACAAACCAGTTCATTTAAACCTTTTTCCGCCTGAAGCTTCGAATCTCCGTAGAAATCATTCGGATTTGGTAATGTCTCTATTGTAGTAATGTTCGGCTTCAAGTTCTTCGAGGTGTGATACACAATATATGAACTCATATAGATGAACTGCTTTACTCCGTGTTCTTTCGCCCATTTCGCCACTTCAATCGCAAGGTCACGATTTACCTTGTAGTATAGTGAAGCCATCTCAGGCTTTGGATCCACATGGGCAATGCCGGCAACATGAAAAACTGTGTCGTAGTTAGAAAATTCGGCTCTCTTCCAGACTTCACTCATAGTGTCCACAGTATCCACAGAGAACTCCGAAGCCTCCTTCATGAGCCATTTTTCTATATTAGTACCAACAAAACTATTGGCACCTGCTATTAATACTCTCTTCATCTGATTATCTGACATCATAATTCTGCAATCCGAAATCCCAATTGCAAATATCAAGCATATCTTGATATTTCTCCTCCTTGGAAATAAGATCACAAGTAAAAGGTAATAGTTTTGGCTCAAATTTCTTAGGAACCTTTAACATCAATGTTTGGAAGAATCCAAGCTTACCAACATACAAGATAATATCAACCTCATTCTTCAGAATTGCTGAAATGCACTTGAACTGATCACGTGCTGTTCTCCTACCATCAGTTTCTGCGGTAATCATATAACCGGCTTTTACCCCATCTTCGTTTTCAAGTTTATACATGTATCCATCCTTCTTGACATAGGACGCATTTCTGAACTTACCTACATAATAAGGGTCGTCCTTGCAGATGCTATATTTATAGGATCTATCCTTGCTGTTAAACAACGAAGTAACTGCGGAAACAGCATACACTAAGCAGCAATAGCATAACGAACTAAAATTGAGTGCATCACCCACTATGCCTCTCTTGCCAAGAATTTTACCAGCACGAACAGGAAGCATCCAATAATTAATGCTTCCCACATCTTTCCATTTCACCACATTCTTCCAATAGGAATAAGCCGTAGCATTCGGCACAGCAATCACAGCCACCACCTCTTCTGCTTGAAGAAGAGGTAGTAACTTCTTATACATTTTTCGCAAAGCTAAAGGGTCTTCACGAAACGCCTCACGGATATAGACATCCACTGCAAGACCACAAACAAAACGCTCACTCTCACGCTGGTAGAAACATGGAATAACTGTTGTTCCTCCAACAATATCGCCATTATCGGCAACAAGCATTGCATGACAAGAATAACCTTTATAAACAGAAAGATACTTATTTTTCAGAAATTCAGAAGAAAAGTCACGATGCATGGTTTCATTGAAACCCAGGGTGTACGACTCCCAATCTTTCTTCGAGAGCTCTGTAGATCGACAAACTTTTATTTCCATCATATTCGATTAGATTGTTCCTGAATCTACAAATATATTCTGAGCTGTAATTGATTCGGCACCATCCGAGAGTAGAAAGCGGATGGTTTCCGCTACAGATTTAGTGGTAGTGGGCACTTTCATAGAAGTTCGCTTGTAGATTCGATCCTTCTGTTCTGCACTCAGAGTAGAACTCATAGATGTTTCCATGAAACCAGCTACGAGAGCATTACTACGAATCCCCTTCTCCCCCCACTCACGTGCAGTATCCTTAGAAAACGCCTCCAATGCACCTTTTGAAGAAGCATACATCGCCAATCCTTTATATCCGGTATGAACGCTAATTGAAGAGATATGCACAATGCTACCTTTGGTGTTGTGGAGTAAACAATGACGTATAAAACCCTTGGTCATCATCATGGGAGTGAACACATTCACATTGTACATGGCTTTCAGTTTGTCCAGATTCAGGTTGGTTACGATGTCATCATAGGCCATAGCCGCATTATTTACGAAACCGTGAAGAGGAATATTCAACCCTATGAAATTCTTAAAGATGTCCTTCACATGTTCGCTATCACTCAGATCATACTCCATCCACTTCATGCGCTCTGGATACTGAGCCAAAAGTTTGTCAAGTTCTGCAGGTTTGCTACGACTCAATCCATATACTGTCACATTCTCATCCTGAAGCAATGACTTTACAATCTGGATGCCCAATCCCCTTGATACACCAGTCACCAAATAATTTCTCTGTTCCATTATTTCCTTGAAATTTTGCCTGTACGACTCACGTTCAGGTGTTCAACAAATTTAATCATTCTCGGGATCTTGAATTCCTGCAATTTCAGCTGCAATTGCTCACGAATACTCTTTTCGCTTACCGAAGAACCTGCACTAACCACATCACAAAGAATAATCTTACCCATAATACGGCTCTCTTTCGAATATACGTAGGCATCCACAACGCCTTCACATTCACGAAGTGCCTCTTCCACCTCTGTTGGATTTACCTTATACCCCCCTACATTGATCATTTCTGTTTTGCGCGAAACAAAATGGAAAGTCAAAGGGTTCTCACACAACACCTCAATCAAATCACCAGTGTGATACCAATCACCATCAAACTTAATTGAGTCTGATTGAGCTAAAAGAGACTTATGAATAAGCAACTCGCTTTCATAAACGCATACCTTATCCTTCATGTCCTCCTTGATGCAGAACTCATTACCCTTTGAAGCGAACAAAGTTCCTGCCTCAGTCGATGCATATACATTTGTCATCTTTGCATTTGGAAAGAGTGACATCAACTGCCTCAATGTACGCTCGTCAAACTTCTCGCCTCCTGAAGTCAGACGCCTAACTGAAAGACAAACATCCGTTGGTGGCAAAAGCAATCGATAGAAAGTAGGGGTAGCCGAGATATGGGTTATCTCATGTTTGTTAATCTCGCTGATAATCTCTTTCGAATCAAAACCAAACAATCTTACGATGGTGTTCTTGTTCATCAAAGCTTGGAAAAAAACTTGCAATCCGGCCATGTGTGTAGGGTTGTATGCAAACCCCCACACATCATCTGCATGCCTCTCACTCTTTTTTGCCTGACGAGCAATGGAGTTGAAAGAATGCGAAACCTTCTTGGGCTGACCTGTGGTTCCAGAAGTAAAAAGAGTAACCTTCCAACTATCTGTCTTGCTAGTAATCATCCCCATTAGGTTCTCAACAGAAACTGTCTCTTCTATAATAATAGGCTCGGTAACGGTAATGTCCACATCACCAACCAGTTTCTCTACCTCATCTTCGGTAAAGTCGGCATCTAGCAAAATGACCTCCTTACCCAACACCAGCGAAGTGACAATTTTCAAGAACACCTCGTAATAATCCCCACTCTTACAATATGGATTATACGAAGTACACTTCTTGACATCCTCCACCAACTGATCGAATGAAACCGATCTGCCTGTACGAATGTCAGAATAAAAAGCCTTGCCCATCATCCAAGTTTACTAAGAATTTCACCTACAGTAGTCACGATGCCATCCTCAAAAATATCAATGTCATACTCTGCTTCAATTCGAACCGTAAGCTCAGCCAAATCCAAAGAATCAAGGCCGCAATCATTCTTAAGATTTGAGTTCTCGTTAATAAACTCAACCGTAGCCTTACCACGGTTCTTCAACACAGTGTTGATAATTGAAAGTAACTGTTCCATTTTGACGTTATTTTTAATATATCTGTTTAACTTTAATATATGTCACTAAAATTATGTTTATAACTTTAATCTGCTTTGTTGTCAAAACACCAAGGCTATAAAGATATATTTTATAAGAAAACTTTAAGAGCCGTAAAATATGGTTAGAACTAATTACGGTTAAACTTCATGTAATATTTATAGTAGACCATATTACGTATTGTCAATACAACCGAAAGTAAAGAATTAAACTCAAGTACTTCGTGAAACATTTGATAATGATATTTCACTAATTTCCATTTACTTACATTTGATATGCTTGCTGGACGCCTTCTATAAATAGCAAGTTTCTCATCATATAAATGCCCGATTAGTCCCTTTTGTATCTTAAAAATCTTCAAAAAAAGACCATAGTCATTTCTTTTATCAATCCTTGGTATTGTAATCTTACCTATAACGCTAGCATCAAAAACAACACTCAAGCACCCAACCATATCCCATTTTAACATATCACTATATGAAACACTTTTAGGATAATATCTTGAAGGATGCATTTCCTCTATGCTGAACCTTTCTCCTTGAATATAAGTATAAGTATCATGATATGAGAATAGGATATTATTATCATGCATAAACTTTATCTGTTTCTCTAGTTTTTCTGGCAACCACAAATCATCTCCGTCAAGAAAAGCAATGTACTTTCCTGTTGACTCAAGGATAGCTTTATTACGCGCCAAAGATGCACCACCATTCTGCTGCTGCACAAATAATTTAATACGCTCATCTTTTGCGCACCATTCTTTGACTATAGCTACGGTATTATCCTTGGAACAATCATCTACTACTAACAACTCCCAATATGGGTATGTCTGGACTAAAACCGATTTGATTGTTTCGGAGATAAATTCCTCACAGTTATATGTGGGTGTCACTATTGACACTAACCCTAAGTTATCCATATTTTTAAATTTTATCAGTTGAGTCTCTTAAAAGAGTATCCCCAACATAAACATAAAGGGAATAAGATGCACACAAATAATCAAATTGCAATAAACATCTAAAACACTTTTTCTGTAAACAACTTTGCTTGATATCTCGCAAAAGACTTTAGGACTATAGTATCAAAGCCCCAAAAGAGATAAAAGACTTGGAGCACAACAGTCCTGCAGCAACTGACCAAAGCACTTTGTTTTCTTACTAAGATTGTAATAAAATTTACTTGCCAATTTCATTGTATCTCACGCAAACACCGCGGCTATTATTCACTTATAGTCCATATCATACAATAATATATTCAAATCCGTTTTGTTGAATTTGTAATACTTTCTATATAAGTTATAATAGTCTGTCCTGGATTTATCTATAATTGTGGATATACGGTATAGTTCAAAGCAAAGACGTTGTCGATAATAATCCATATTGGATATGTTCTGATAAGGCCATTCTATATTCTTATCAAGGAATGGAATAAGATAATCTACTGCCTTATAGAAATGATTCAACACCTCTGGTTTGAGTTTGATTCCTTGATTATAAGCGATGATCAATACATTCATCAAAACTGATATATTAGAAACAGAATACCCAAATCCAATAGTTCTATTAATCTCTTCTGGCTGCTTCCCCTCATCGTCTATCTGTCTAAATATGCGCAAAGTAGGAAAATGCGACATCACATCAATAGCCAAATTTCGTTTTTTGCAGAATATACTATATGCTAATATCTGAAGGTCATAAGAAGTTCCTGTATTATTATTCACTTTTTTCTCTTTTCTGCCTTGTTCACTATATAAATCCCACTCTAAAAGATTATTAAACCATTTCTTTATTCTTCTATAATCAGAATTACTCAAACCAATTTTGCCTGCAGCAAGTAAATTTATTGCATCAAGTATGTTAACTAAATAAGCCCCATCAAGCACTGCAGTTGGATTGCCTCCGTTAATATGGATACCTTTGCGTATCTGCCCGTATTTTAAGTGTGGATTCATTTTTGTTTGTTTATCCAGAAACCAAGTTCTCAACTGGTGAACAGCAGCATCGGCATACTTCTTGTTATCTGTAAAATACCATGCCAGAGTGAGAATCCTGACTCGCTCTGTCATCTTGAGCATGGTTTCGCAATCGTATGAATAAAATTCAGGATTGGTGTGCCCATCCCTATTAATATACGGAAGTCCATCAGATTTTGTACTATCTGGCCATGTATATCGGGCAATACTATAATAATCGTGCAAATCACCGCTAGGAGGAATATGGTCTTTATCAGCTACAACTGTAAGAGATGCCCCCTCAAGATATTTATCCGCTTTTTCTATAAGAGCAGAATAAGCAGCCTGATAAGTTTCTTCTCCTAACTGAGTCTTACTGACACATAGTTTGTCAATATTCCAATAAAAGAAAACTTGCTCACTTTTAGAGTCATCAACAATCAAATTCGTTACCTCCGAGGATTGTACAGCAAAGCTAATCATGCAGGCTGTAACAATGGGTATTGAAGGCATAACAAAAAACATTGTTCTCATATTCGGAGGTAAACGTTGCCAATCCCGATAAATAATCATTGTTTAGAGTATTAATCTAATTGTGGGAGAGGAAAGGTTATTATATCTATTATCTGAGAGCTTTTGTTAATTACTTTTCATTAATCCTTTTATTCTATTTACTGTATCTGGTGTAAAAACCTCTTTAAACTCGAAATTCCTACTTATTACCTGCAAAAATGCGGCTTCGTATTCACTTGCCGAATTAGTATAAAACACACCGTTATCCTCCGTCAATACTTTACCATAATATTCTTCCGACATTCCTTCGAAATTATAGAATATAGTAGGCTTCTGATAGTATTGACACTCCAAACATGTTGTAGACGATATTGTCAGATGAAGGTCACACCATATCATATATTCGTAGATATTGACTCCTGGTAGATATTTTATGTTTTCTTCACTAAACGAGATACCGGCATCATTAGTACGGGGAACATACAGATACAGGCAATCCTGTGTATCTGCAGCAATTATCCGCACATAATCAGCCATTTGCTTTTCATATCCTCGCTGCCCTGCTACAAGGATAATATGCCTGTATTTCTTGCGTTTTTCACTGAATATATCATGAGTAAAATTCTTTTTAGCAAAATCCATAAAATACAGACCTGTTTTATAAACATCCTTGCAGTAATTACACTCCGTGCTCTTCATATATCTATATTCATCATCACCAAACACCCACAATTGATCCGGATATAATTCTTTAGAGTGAAAATGTGAGTTATAGGCATAATGCTTATTGTTAAGCACACCGTGCTGCATCTCAATGACGAGAATCTTGTGATTATGAAAAGCCCATACGTAGCCCATCACAACATATGGACACTCTATAATTACTCTTTTAGGGTGGGGACAAAGTTTTAACAAAAAATCCAGAACCCGTTTCTGTGAAATCAATAAACGGCAAGCTGCCTTATAATTCAAATCCTCGGCAAGGTCAGATAGTATCTGTTTCAATATGGACTCATTTTCTATTCTGACAGCAGCACTACTTGTCACCACAGCCAATGCATGAGCTAAAAGCTGTAACCAAGACTCTGACACGATATATCGTTCAGGCACATTACTCCGAGATTCTTTACTTTGATTCTTTGCGGGTTTTTCTATAACTAGCGTACGCGGTTCTGCTTCCAAAACGGCCCCCGAAACTCTAAGTCTTTTTTTCCCCTCAACGAACTTACGTCTCTCATAACCAGCAAATAACCAAGTTTTATACTCACGCAACAACACAAGTGGATTATAATAGAATAAGGTAGCCAATACCATTCTTATTGCAGATTTTCCTATATTTTTAGTGACACTACGCGCTACAGACATGTGATTTATAAGTTCCATACGGAGATACGGCCAAATAGAAATGCCTTTGTATCTTATAGACATCACATCATATTTATGCTCAATGTCATTAACAGCTTGTACTGCATCTAAATATGTCATCGTATAATTATTTGTTTATAAAGTTCTGCATACATTTCTGCTACTACTTGCCAGTCAAAAGTAACTCTGGATTCTCTTTTTATCTCGTTTCTAGAAATGTAAGAATTTAACTCTGTAAGATTAGGGTTATCCGAATCATAAATGTAATAGTCACCGGCATTAATATCCGGTATTGTTCCGATTATTTTCTTATTGATGATAGTACGTAACCCCGTTGCATTAGCCTCTATCTCACACAGAGCTTGCCCTTCCATCGTGCTGACATGGGCATAAATATCAGCAGCGGAATAATAGCGATATAACTCACCGGCCGTATGATAGCCCAACAGCTTTACTCTTTTCGTAAGCTTGTGTTCAGCTACATACTTTTCGATATCTGGTACATCAGGACCTCCACCTACTATCCAATATTGATAATCAGCATCCATTTGCTCTAATAACTTTATAAAAGCAAATTGGCCTTTACGCTCTTGGACGGAAGCTACTGTGATCAAGACCTTTGTCTTATCACTAACATTTAATTCGGTACGAATTAGCCTCCTGGCTTCAGGATCGTAATAGAATTTCGAGCAATCAACACCATTCGGTATGATTGTCACTTTCACTCTTGGTATACCCAATAACGACTCATATTCATCTAAAGATTCTTGAGTTAATCCTGAATAATAATCAGCAAGCTTGACATTTCCACACCATTTATCACGAACTTTATCAGAACTCTCTGAACCTCTATAAAAAATTCCATGACAAGTTAAAAGTATAGGGATCTTTCGATTTCCAATGGCAAATCTTGTAACAGAGACATTACCTATGCTATGCACATGGATAAGGTCAGGCTTCACTCTATCTATTACCTCTTCGATATTTGCTCTGTATAGTTCATAGCGAAGAGGATTCTCATGATCTACATTTATATAATGTTTCCACTCGCTTATAGATATAAAGGGATGCAATATCCATCTTTTGATTATATCTATAATCTTGAATGAGTATCCAAAATACTGATTTTGATATGTGCTAGATTTTCGAGCTTTCACAGAAGGTATATTAGTTCCGAAAGTATAAACCCTAACACCATCAGCAGTTTTCTTGCTCAATTCAAGAATTACATTTGCAGCACCTGTGGTGTAGTTGCCACCGATTTCTTTAGGCAGTTGACCTATGAGGAGAATTTTCATATATTTATCTTTTTAGACTCTTTTCCGTCTCTGCTATTAATAATGCTCCGGAATAGAAAAAGTAAATGTATATAATATTTGTTATAAACGGTCTTTGATAGAGTGTCAATAAAAAAAGCATTAAATATATTATCATACACTTCTTGCTAATAAAGTATCTTTTAGAAGCCAATAGAAAAAACATACAAAATAAAAAGAAGAATATGACTCCATAATCCACTATAATTTGTTTATAAGAAGAGCCGCCTTCATTAAGTATTGCTCCTTTTCCTGCCCCAAGCCCCGTAAAATATGCCGATGTTCCGCGAAAACTGTTGAACCATTCTTCAAAATCACCATATTCTCGAGTATTGCCTATTAACTGACCGTTATCGTTGAGCATAAACCGCTTGAACACCAATTCATACATAACATCATTCGACCAAAAATAAACAATAAATAAAAGAACAATTCCTGTTACTATCAATTTGTACTTGGTTTTAGCAAATACAAGTACATATAGCGCACATATCACAAAAAAAAACATTGAAAACGTGAAACACGTAATAAAGAGTAACGCAATGTTTGTTTTTTTTTTGAAATTAAATTGCTCCACCATAAGAATCATGGCACCTAATGTTCCAATGACACCTGGCTCATCAAACAAACCAAAAAATCTAACTCCTCCATTACTGGTCATTATTAAGAAAGGATAAGCGAAATACCTCTCAAGTTTAAGCTGATTAAGCGGTAAGATAGATTGATACGGTAAGCTTATTCCTATAAGACAAACCACAACATATACACAAAATGAAACAATCATTGTATATAAGAAGATTTTATAGAAGTAATGATATACCCGCTTATAGAAACCCTCTCTGGTAAAAAATAAAGGAATAATTAATATAATAGTAACCCATCCAAAGATATTACTGTCGGATGCGAAAGAAAGATAAACATAAAGGATAGCTATCAATATACTGCTAAAACGAACCGACTTTGATCTAATCTCCGTAATTTCAAGAACTGAGAACAGAAGAAGTGCAATGGAGTCAATTCTCGTATGCCAGACAAAGTAAGGAGGAATACAGAGGAATAGCAACAATGCCGCAAGTAGAGACTTAGCTTCACTGTTGGACAAGTCATTATTTGTAATAGTCTTTTGCATATTTTATCGCATCGCTTCCATTCATAACCAAACTCGTTCCTAACAATTTTCTATATATGAATGAGAATAGATGATTTATCTTTGTATTTTTGTTTCCTAAAACGAAAATGCGAAAATCCGCCAACATAAACCTAGCCATTTTGTATTTGAATATACGAGGGTGATCATTAACAAGTTTATCATAAATATTGTCATCAAAATATTTTCTATGCGAATGCCACATTCTCCTATTGTCCAAGACACTTGAAGGATGGGAAACAGAGTCACTTATTCTATAAAGAACAGTATATTCATCCAAATAGTATAATCTTACATTGTTCTCAGTCAGACTGATGACAAAAGGATAGTCTTCAAAACCAGGATATTTCTCATTATATCTAAATCTGTTGAATAGCTGTGATCTAATGAAAAGCGTTGGAGTTGGAATAAATAACCCGTAATAAAGTACTATTTTTTGTTGTTCTACAGGCAAAGACAACATTTCCTTTCCAGCCTTATCTGGCAAAGATTTTGTGTATTGAATACCCTTCTTTCCCTCAGTAAACAGATAACACTTAGAAAAAAGTACGTCTATTTGTAGTTTGTCAATAATGTATTTTACATTAGTTTCAATACAGTCCTCCAATAACAGATCGTCACCCGCAATACACTTATAGTACTCTCCTCTGATATGGTCTATCGCTCTGTTACAATTTCCAGCAACACCGGTATTCTTCTCGACTGTTAGCACAAAAGCTTTGGCAAACCTCATCTCGTGCTGCTTAACCCACGCGTGACAAAGCTCTACTGTATTATCTATTGAAGCATCATCAGAAATAATCAATTCTATATTATCGTATGTTTGCTTTGCGATGCTATCAAGGGTAGCAATAACAGTTGCAGAAGAATTATAGGTAATAACAGAGACAGTAACTAATGGTTTTGTGCTTCTTTTTTCTTCCATATCATTGTTCTTTACTCAAAATTATTAAGCAATTCCACAATCTGAGCTACTTCCTCCAAAGTAATAGTAGGGCCAATAGGCAAACTCAACTCTTCGTCGGCCAAACGCTCTGTGATAGGTAATGAAAGTTGTGGAGTATTCCATGCCTCTTTAGCATAGCATTCCTGCTTGTGAGGAGCAATTGGATAATGGCATACTGTTCCTACTCCATTCTCTGCAAAATAGTCATGAAGACGGTCACGATTCTCTTTACCACTTACTATGATTGGGAAAAGGTGATAAACATTCTGTTCATCAGGAAGAAGATCTGGAAGTGAAATCAATGGATTGTTAATATGAGCATAATAGTAATGAGCCACGTCCTTGCGTTTTGCATTATCCTCAGCAAGATAGTTGAGTTTCACATCAAGAACTGCAGCCTGAATTTCGTCAAGACGGCTGTTGCGACCAGCATACTTGAATACATATTTCTTTTGGCTACCGTAGTTGGCAAGAGCACGAACAGCCACTGCTAACTCAGGGTCGTTGGTAGTAACAGCCCCACCATCACCAAGTGCACCAAGATTCTTGCCAGGATAGAAAGAGTGACCAGCTGCATCACCGATGTTTCCAGTCATGCGACCATCGGTGTACTTGCAACCATGACTCTGTGCACAATCCTCCACAAGCTTGAGGTTGTATTTCTTACAAAGTTCGCCAATTTTATCGGTGTAAGCAATACGCCCATAGAGGTGCACAATGGCAATAGCCTTGGTCTTAGAAGTGATAGCCACCTCAATAAGGTCGTCATCAATCTCAAGAGTGTTTGGCTTAGGTTCAACAAGTACAGGCACAAGGTCGTTCTCGGTGATAGCAAGTATGGTCGCAATGTAGGTGTTCGCAGGTACAATAACTTCATCCCCAGGCTGCATTACCCCCATCTCAATATATGCACGAAAGACCCAAATAAGCGCATCTAACCCGTTCGCACAACCAATAGCATACTTGCATCCAATGAATTCAGAATAATGTTTCTCAAACTGTTCATTTTCTTTGCCTTGAAGATACCAACCGCTATTAACAATGCGACTTACCGCTTCATTTATTTCAGTCCCACGAAGAGCAGTTACATCTTTGAGGGACAAAAATGGTATATTTGCCACAATATATATTATTATTTATGCGAATCAGCAGCTGATAATCATCTACCTTCTCGCTTGTTAAAATGTTATTATTCAGTTAATTATCTCATCAATTAGTTTTCTAATTTCCTTGAAAATCAGTAAATTAGAAGAATAAAACACTCATTGTTCTAACTATGATCCCCAAGGAGAAAGAATTAAAACTTATAAAAATATATATGTATATCTGCGATGTTTATGAGTCTTCACTCAAGTTCTACTGCCAGAGGTTCAGGAACTACAATCATCCAATCTTTACCGATCAAGAACTGCTTACTGTATACCTGCGGAGCTTATCAGCAATACTTTAAAATCAAGGACATACATACTTTTACCAAAGAATACCAGCTTTCATGGTTCCCGAACTTGTCTTCTTACCAAACATTCAATTATAGATTGAATTTGATGCCGGAAGCAATCAGCGGACTTGTCAGACAGTTAATCCATTCATTCAAGCCTCAAGATTGTGACAGTATGAAATCATTAGTTAACTCAATGCCGTTCATTACTTGCGCGGGAAAGAACAAAGTAGGAAAAGTAGCCACCGAGATTACTTCCAAAGGATATTCTTCGACAAAGAACATGTATTACTTCGGACTAAAACTCCATGCCGTGGCTTTTCGTAGAAAAGGAACTATACCTTTTCCTGAAATGCTCATACTTTCCGCTGCTGGTGAAAATGACTCAACTGTATTCAAAAGAGAATGTGTGGGAATCTGAACAACAGAGAAATATATACCGATAAAATATATTCGGATATACCATTCTATAAAGAGACGAAAAAAAGCAAAAAATCAAGCTGTTTACTCCTGTAAAAGCTATCAAAACGGAATTACCTGAAATAACCAAAAAGGAGAAAGCGGCAAGGGATTTGTTTTCAACGGCAGTCTCAAAAGTCAGACAACCCATTGAATCATTATTCAACCGGTTGAATGAAAAAACAAATATTCAAAGAGCGATGAAGGTCAGATCTACATCCGGACTTCTGGTACATACAATGGGAAAAATTGCCATCGCATTGATTACTCTAATTTTTGACTAAGGAATCAAATACAGATTCGCGTTAATTATTAATGATATTTTGAAACTCTTCCAGTTTCTCCAACAGACGTTTGTCTATCACGTCAGCTTGAAGATACTTCTTCAAACATACTGTTTCAAAAGTTGACATCTTCAGTGTATCAACACAGTAGAACCAAATATCTTCTTGAAATTCTATGAACTCAAGTCTAGTGATCAACTTTTTATCAATCTTATCCTTGGGAATCATCACAACTCCACTATCATCACAAACCATAATAGAACCGTCGTATTTCTCCTTAAGCCCAGTAAGAAGTGCAAGTTCAATCTTTGGACCATTTACCTTGTTAACACAACCGATAGGGCTAACTCCCTCGCACCAGATAGGATATTGCTCCTTAATGAGCGTATGTGCATCCCGGAGTTTTCCGTTGACAACAATTGCCTTAGCACGTTTATAGAGCATAATGTACTTGCTAACAAGATCACCAAAAATAGCGCGACTACAATTCACATTATACACAAACAGAATTTTGTCTTTGATGTCATCGGCTTCATCAAGCTGCTTATGAACTTCATAATTGCTATCGTTGATAGCATAAATAACTTTCACCTCGCCAGCCTTAAACAAACCTTTGTTGAGAGCTCGCACACCTTCAATTTGACCTGTTTTACCAAGAACATCACCAATCTCCGTTGAGGAAATTTTATTTGCCTCAATAAGCTCAAGTGCTTTTTGTAAGTAACTCATAATTTACATTGATTGAATTAAACTTATATAATTATTTATCAGAATATCATCTGCATTAGGTAATAAAGCATATTTCTCCATTGCACACAACTGAGAAAAATCGGGTTCATCAGAACCAAACAAGACTTTTTTGCTCAGCTTGTGATGACTCAAACAGTAATCTATGCTGTCTGCTACCCCCCCCAAGCGTGGGTTCTCTCCACACCAGCCAAAATACTCTTGAGTCAAAGAGAAGTCACAATAAACGTTTTTATTGAAATCAAGTATCTTTATAAAGTCTATTATATCATAACCGCCCATATGGGGAAAAATAAAGTTAATCTTTGGGAATGCCACAACAATCCTCCAATAGTCAAGATATCCCCAATGTGGTTGGTTGAGAGTATCAATAATACAAAGCTTACAAGAACGTTTCTTGAGATCTGTTATCACTTCATCTGCAGTGTACTGTTCACGTCGTGGATGGTATTTCAGCAATGTCTCGTCAGGGACTTCATTCCACTCTTTAGTAACATAATAACACGGCAAGAATAGACTATTCTCCTTTGCTGCATTCTCAATATCAGTATTGCGCATAAATCCCTCAAACAAACGTTCTCCTTCTAAACCTATCAAGATACCACCTGTCTGATTCTTTATTGCATGTGCATGACTATCATAAAAAATCATCTTCCTATATTGTTTGAAATAAACCTCTGTTCGACCTCTTCAATATTTTGAATACTCATCAAGTGACGCTCGCCACAGATTATCTCATAGCCGATCCTTTCGTTATCATTAGCAATTTCGTTAAACTCATACCCCTTTTGCAACAACTTACTCCTATTATAATATATAGATGTTATTCCATTAGGGAGGAAATCAGCCAACGAACAAGGATTCACCACCTTGGTACCATGTGGCATATCATAGAAAAAGTACATAGAAGAGTTTTTCCCATTGATATAATCCTCTCCAGAAATCTTTCCTCCATTTAGCATAGAAAGGTATGTACCAAAAAAGTCCTGTCCACAAGCAAGAGAGACAAGAGGATTAGCGATATAACCACTGGAACGAGCTCCTATCTCCACCGGAGACAAAGTACCATCTTCCTTCATTAGGATCTCCAGGTGACCAAATGAGGATTTGAAACCTAATGCCTTATAGCATTTCTTACCAATTTCAGCTATTTTCTCATAAACAGAATCAGAATAGAAATTGCTATTATAATGAAGTTTAATAGCAATCTTATTGTTATAAGTATTGACTGTATGATATTTGACAGAGATTGCATAAACGGAAACATTGCCATCTTTGTCGCCTAACATTTCGCAAGTGAATTCACGTCCCATTACGAATTCTTCGACAATCACCTTATTATCAAAGGATTCTGTCTTAGCCTTTTCAAAAGCAGCATTAACAATCTCTTTAGAAGCCCCCTTAGCGATAATGGTGATGCCACGAGAACTGGAAGAAATATTCGGTTTAAAGATCATCTTCATACGCAAAACATAATCATATACCTCATCGTCAAGTGCCCCAAAAACCTGTGAGTATCGATTCAGGAGATTATGTTCTTTCCAAATTCTAGTCATCGCAGCTTTAGGAAGAGCATTAGACAATGCTTCTGCATCCATTCTATCCAATCCATAGTGCTGATTAATTGCATTGACTGATGATACCGCTAAATCAATGGAAGAATAAGCTCCATATATTTTCTTAATTCCATTCGCTTCAAGCGTTTTAATTATGGCCTCACTATCTTTCACGTCAATACAAAGGAATAAATCACCCTTCAGATATGCATTAGGAGACCAGTCAACGACAACAACATTATAATCACGTTGCTTGCAGTAATCAACTATACCGCTATTGAGAATGTTACCACCTAAGATAACAACTATCCGTTTATCGTTAATACAATTCATTTATTATGATTTTATATAATAGACTCATATACTTCGTATGCAAAACATATAATCATGCTCTACAGCAAATTCTTTTAGAGACTTGCATTATTCTCTTCGATATTTAAGGAACTCTTCATAATCGCGGATATAATCTTCCTTTAAATAAATATCAGAAGCTAAAACCATACACACAGCGCCTGACGAAAAATCTCCTAAACCACGCCACATCCCCGGTTTTACATAAAGCCCCTGATAAGGGCGATTCAAGAAGAATGAACGTTTACATTTACCATCATCAAGTGTAACTGTAAAAGAACCTGAGGCTGCAATGATAAGCTGACTCAGATTACGATGAGCATGCGAACCTCTTTCCTCCCCTCCTGGTACGTCATAGAGATAATAAACTCGTTTGACATCAAACGGCAATGTCTCACCATTATTGATAACCGTAAGATTACCTTTGCGGTCACTGTGATGCTTATCTAACTCAATTATGGAACAATCAAATACATTATATTTCTCCATTATTTTTCATTCTTTTATAATCATTGTAATCCATTACATAATCTTTCATACTATATCTGGTATCTGCAAATTCCAATGCTAACGAATTAGTTGAGAAATTATCCATTGTGCGCCATAGCCCATTGGGAATATATAATCCATAATATGAACGGTCAAGACGGAATGTTTTTTTATTTGTTCCATCATCAACTGTTACATCAAAGCATCCGGAGATAGAAATAATAAACTCATTGGTTTCTTTAAATGCGTGACCACCTCGGCTTTCACCTCCTGGCACATCATAAATCCAATAAGTACGCTGGATAGCAAACGGAATATGGTTATTCTGCTCTACGAAAGTGAGATTTCCTCGGAAATCTGCAAACTTCGGAAGTTCAATAAGTTTAACGTCGTTGATGTAGCTCATATTTATCATGGTCAATTAGGACTCCTCATAAAAACAATATTTCGATACAACCATATCATAACTAGAAAGTAAAGGACATAAGTTACCAAATAGCCCTGAGTTAATCCCACAATTCCGTTCAAACGTAAGAATGCAAACGCACAGAATACATAAATAAAATTGAACGATATCTCAGTAACCAAATAGCGAACTGTTTGCGCTTTTGCCACCATCAAGAATGATAAAAGCCAAGATGCAATCTTAAAAAAATCGCCGAGCAGCTGCCATCCAAAAAGCTTCGTCATAGGCATAAATTCCACAGTGAATAAAAGCATGACAATGACATTTTGCAAGAGGAAAATACCAGCCATTGCACACAATAGCATTGGTATCAGAAACATGTAGTTTCGTTTTAGTTCGTAACGCAAAGTCCGGGGATCTTGTATCTCTGAGAATCGAGGGAGAACATATACTGCAAGAGAGGTGGTTATTATGCTAAGATACATATTAGATATTCGATTTATACCTTCCCAACAACCGGCATCAGCAATAGAAATCTCCGAGATTACATATCCCCTGAGCAACATCTGACTTACTGGAAGCATTGCCAGTGTCACGATGGTCATCAGCGAATAATGGAGATACTGTTTAAAAATTTTTAAGTCGAACTTATCAACAAAATACTCTTTCTTGAGCCAAGGTTCCTTTCGGAGTAACCAAATTGTGACAAATATCATCACACTTTGAAAAGTCACTGCATTAATCAAGGCTCCAGGAAGCCCCCAAACTGATACAAGGCAAAGGGTAAATATCAAGCCAAATATAGTTCCACAAATATTGACAATGACGTATCTGTTAAAATGTTTGTATCCGTTGAGGATAGCTATTATGAGTGCATTTAGCGAATAGCAAATAAGAGTAAAACCAAATACAACAAATACATACCAATATTCCTCTGACAACATTATCAGCTTGCTGATCGTCCTACATGCTAGTATAAGTAAAATTGCAATTGCTAATGTACAGACAAGGGTGATGCGAAACGCATTGGATATATATTTTTTTACCGTTGAAACTTCGTTATTGTATTCCGCAACATATTTGGTAACACCTGTACTAATGCCTCCATTAGCCAATCCTAACAAGATAGTTGAAATATTGTTCAACTGTCCCAGGAGAGCCACGCCTGCTGGTCCAATTATAGATGCAACAACTTTAACACTCACCAAACCAGTAAGCATACGAATTAATGTCGAAATAGCATTCAGAGAGAAAACCTTTGCTATTTCTATTGTTTTGATTTTATTTATTATTTGCTTAAACTCTAACATTAGCGGTTGCTACACATTGATTAACAATAATTTTCATACTCACACTTGGATATGCTGTTTTTTCAAAAAGCAGACATTAATACTTGGAGCATTCAGAATCAACAGTTTTTACTAATTTGATTTACTCACATTCCTTTTTGTTGCTAATCACGTCTAAATATATCTCTATAATAAACCTTTACGAGAATCCAAACCTACGCCATTGATAATTGATGCTGTATCAAGCCCTTTTACCTCTGCATTTGTATCAAATTCATTAAAGTAGCTAACACGAAGAACAAAGCATTAGTAAAAAGTTTTACAAATTCGACCTCTTTCAACTCCATAAAGAGAACAGGAGTGTTCTTGGCCACTGCATACCCTTCCGTAACAGGATTATCAGCTGGTGGCCCTTTACTCCCTCAACAAGAGCTGTGAGAAAGTCTCTTCGGCTTCTTTCATGTTGATTCCCTTGAATCTGACGAATCGCTTCATTTTCTTTTTCTCATTTTTCCCCATCATCTTTGGATAGGCAACAATAATGCGTGATGAGTAGAGGTCGTATACAGAGTTTACTTTCATGAAAGAACTCTGGAGAGAAAAGAAAACAAAGCTCGCGAGGCCTGCCATCATCAAGTGGCTTTATTGCTTTGAACTTCTCTGCATGCTTGACATAAAGTGAATATTAAGAAAAGCCTCTTCTTTATTGATTAACTAATACTATATCCTTAATGATTTGGTTCACTTTATCTTTGCCAATAAGGATTTCCACAAATTCCCTAAAAGCCCCTTCACCCCCTTTTTTCTTAACCAAAATATTGGCAACCTCCAACATATAGACAGGTGCAGAAGAAGGTACACCAGCCCAACCCACAAGTTTCAGAAGTCTCATGTCATTAAGGTCATCCCCAATATAAGCCACATCTTCAAATGAAAGGCCTAACTGGCTACATATTTTTTTCGCAACTGCAACCTTATCTTTAACTCCTATATAGCAATAGTCTATCTTAAGCTTATCTGCTCTCCTCTGAACAATTTGAGTATCCTCCCCTGTAAGTATGCCTACAGGTATTCCTAGATGATGTGCGAATAATACCCCAGCACTATCATAAGTGTTGAATTTTTTCAATTCTACATTAGTGCCATCATAGTACATACCTCCGTCTGTCCAAACACCATCAATGTCAGTAAGAATTAGTTTAGGAATTTTTCTTTCCATTAATCAATAAGGCTTTGGTATATAATTTCATTTGCAGGAATATCTTGAATAGCCTTGTGCCCTATTACTTCTTCCTTTTGAACCCATTTAAACCCATCACCAGGGCTAAGCATGTGTATCTTATCTTCTGTAATTATTTCACCTGCTTTAATTGGACATAGGGATGCGATAGAACGTTCAAGTTTCTCTCTCGCTCCCGCAACACTCTTATCGATATATAAATCTTCCGTACCTAACCAATGTTCTACCATACGTATATCACGAACCATACGGTTAACACCATCAGGACCAAGTGAACCAGGCTGATCTGTACCTTTCATGTGACGATCAATAGTTATGTGTTTTTCAATAATCTCTGCACCCATAGCAACTGCAATTGCTGGAGCAGAAATACCAATTGTATGGTCGGAGAAACCAATATGATACTGACCATAGTTTTTCCTCAGATAATGGATAGTGTTGAGATTCAAGTTATCCGGAGCAGTAGGATACTGAGACACGCAATGAAGTATAGAGATTTCACTGTGATAACGAGTGATAGTTGCAAGAGCGTCATCTAGTTCTTTTTTCCCTGCCATACCCGTAGAAAGGATGATTGGGATCTTTGTTTCTGCCATTGCAGCAAGAAGAGGAAGATTAGTAAGATCACGACTTGCCACTTTTAAATAGTCGGGAGTAAAAAGTTTAAGCATAGAAAGGCATCCTCTAGCGCATAGCGTTTCAACAAAATCAAGTCCTTTTTCCTTTGCAAACTTGTATACCTCATAATGGGCATCATCGTCTAACTCAAGAAAAGCGCGATGCTCTCCATACGTTTTTCCAAAAGAATTAGCGTTTTCATAAGGACGATTCATTTGTGTAGTTGTTAACTCTTCATTGAGGTCACGACGAGTCATTTTTACTGCATTCATTGGCTTGAGATCCAATCCAAATACCTCTTCACGAACAGGACGAGCAACAAGTTCCACAATGAGTTTTGCAATATCAACAGAACCATTATGATTTTGCCCAATTTCACCAATAATATAAGTTTCACTTTTAGCAATCATAGTTATATGATTTTATGAGTTATTTTTTATTTTCGTGAATGATTTTCTGCATAGATTGTTTGATCTCCTCATGCTCATCAAGATATGTAACTACATCTTGTAGAGTAAAGTCTGTATGTATAGCCTTGAGCTCCGAATATACTTTTATCGCATTTTTCAGGTCATCTGTAGTATCGATAGTCAAACGTATATCATCACGATCCTGAAGGAAATCAGGGCATTGAATCCACTCACATTTATATTCATCTGGATGTTTGTAAACATGAAATGTCACATGTTCATGAGCAGGCGTCTGTACTTCTGTTTCAGCTGCGACCTTTTTAAGAGCTGCTAATGTAACGTATTCACCCCAGAAACCGAAATGGGTAAGAACAGAAGGCATACCATTAATGCGAAAACCAATGTAGTCTGCATCACTTTCTTGAACACGCTTTACAAGTTGGAGAACTCCACGCCAATCCATAAATGGATTGTCAGAACATATACGCACAATACCATCGACACTATTGCTCTCTGCTGCTTTAATAAAACGGTCAAGAACATCGCTCTCAGAACCTCTATAAACAAGTTCTCCTCTCTCTAAAAGGAATGTTTCAAGCAGATCATTATTCTCATTGACTGATGTAGCCACAATAACCTTTGCACCTTCAACCTTGTGGAGATTTTCAAGAAGTATCTCAATGAGTGTCTTACCTCCATAGAATTGCTTCAATATTTTACCAGGAAGACGAGTTGACCCCATTCTTGCCTGAACAATAATACCTATGTTCATTTATTGTAATGATAACAGTTCCAAGAATTAGCGCATTTCACTATAAATAGAAATTCATCGATACGAAGTAACCATTTTAGTTTGATAAGCCTTAGTCAATGTCCTTGAAGTTGATCCGTTTTTTATTTATATTAAAACTATCAATATAAATAAATCTACCCCATCACCTCCAGCATCCCCCCTGCAATCTCCATCCTTGCGCATCCCAGCATATCTACGCGTATCACTAGATTGGTTTTTCCGTTGCCGGTTTCCAGCACATATCCCTCCAGCCCCATGAGCTTGCCGCCGTTGACACGGACTTTGGCTCCAAGGGGGATATCTATAGGTTCGATGGCTATTTCGCCGTCGCCGTCGTTCACCATCCGTTTCAGGCTGCGCATCTGGCTGTCGGGGATGACGGCTACGGAGCGCATGCCACTGTCGGTACGTTTGGCAGCAATGTTCACCATGAAGCGTTTGATGTAGGGCAGGTGGACGATGTCCCGGCGGCGCTGCTGCTCCGTGCAACGGATGAAGACCATGGCGGGGAAAAGGATGCGCTCTACGGTGCGGCGCTTGCCGTCGGCACGGACACGAAGCTCTTGCCGGACGGGGACGTAGACTTCGTAGTCTTTGGCGTCATCGGCCTGCCGGACTATGCGGGCTTCGAGTTTGTCGCGACAGATGCGCTCGGAGTTGTTGCCCACAATGGCGATGTACCACTGCTTGGTTTCGGGCTTTTTATCGGAGAAAGATATGCCTACGGCGTCGTCGGTTTCGGCAACCGGCGCTATCTTCAAGGGCTTAGGCGAACTTATCTTTTTATTTTTTTCCACAACCTATACTAAAGGTTCGGAGCTTGTTTCAATTCCTTTCGACCTTTATTTCGGGCTTCCCCACGCGTTTTCTTTCACAAAAAAAGTTGCCGAAAGAGAACTTGAATAAGGCGAGACATAATAAAAAAAACGACTCCGTATTGAAAAACACACTTCTTCCCGATTCGGGAATCGGCTGTTGGGGACAAAAGTACGATTTTTTTTATATTCTACCGCTTATCTCAAAGAAAAAAGTAAAAAAAATAGAGATTGGAGAGGTCAGGGATTGGAGGAGAGGAGAATAAAAGAAGAGGCGGCGAGGATTCCCGGCTTAGGGAGGAAGGCGGCGCACGTGCCTTGACAAAGGGTTTCATACCGGCGTGCCGCTTCATACCTCTTCTTGTCCTCCGTCTTTCTTCGTCAGACCGGGAAAGAGCAGGCGCACGCCTTCCACATAGATGCGATGGGCATCTTCCTCATCCGTAAACTCTTCGAAAGCGCGCAGGATGTGCTCGTAATAGTCTACCTCGTAGTTGCCTTTGCCTTGCTTGATTTCCTCAAGGTAGGTCTGGCTCATGTGGCAGACATCACGAAAGTCGTTGCGCCTGATGTGCAGACGACTCAATTCGCGCATCAGAAAAGTGCCGAAAGCTTCGTGATTGGAGGCTTTACGGGCCTTTAAGTGTGTCATAAACAATAAAATTTATTAAATAAACAGGATTGCACGGTAATCTGTACCCACATATGGGTACAGGCTATCCGAGAAAATTAAATTAACTTCGCATAACAAAAATATGATAAAATACACAAATAGAGCAAATATGAAAAAAAGTGTTTTAATAACCGATCTGCAAAAGCTTATAAACCAGTGGAGAAAAAGAAAAATCTCGGACTTCAACGCCTTGAAGCTGCTGGATATTTATCTCGGCATTCCGGCGTATATGGACCGGGACGGGATGTATCCGGTGGAGAACCTGTACGACCTGTCGATGGGACTGAAGTTCAGAAGCACCAGGCACATGCTGGAGGCGGTGAAGCACAGCGGCACGTTTATCATCATAGAGGCGGACAACGCATACGGCATGCGGGGATTTTACTCGCCCTTGCTCTACGAGAAGAAAAACGACAAGGAAAACGGATGTGCCGATTTGTCAAAAAAAACACCATGCAATTTGCCAGGCAATTTGCATGATGGTAATATATATAATAATATTAATTATACTAACAATAATATACCCTCCGGGAGGTCCTTCGGAGAAAATAAAGATGGAAGTAAAGAATTTTCGGCTGCCTCCAAGGGGGAGGGTTTCCGGGCGTGCGAAGAGGGCACGCCCGGAATGGGCGAGGCAAGGAAGTTTTTCCACCTCATCAACCAAAACGAGGACCAGAAGGCGCGTTATCTGCTCAGGCTCATCGACCGCTTCGAACAGGAGGAGGGCGTGGAGCGCGCGGTGGCGCGCGAAATGTTGGTGGCTATGGTAAACAAAGAGCTGATTCCTCACTTCGACGCGCAGGAGCGTTTTAAAAGCACCGGCCACCCCGGACGGCTGCGCTGGCTGGAGAATCTGCTGAAGACGCCCGGAGCCCGGACGATGATGGACAGGGCGGCAACAGAAGTAAGGGAACAACAGCGGAAGGACGCGCTGGAAAAGTGCAGACGACGGCAGGAGAACCGCCCGTTGTGCGAATTCGAGTGGATGGACCCGGAGACGGGAATACGTTTCTATGAGGACGACATCGAGGGCTCGGTGAGGATTCCGAAGGAGGCGCCGCCAAGACCGTCGGCAACGGCAGTGTGGAACGTGCTGAGCAAGGAGTGGAAGTGAGCGGCGGGCGATCAGGGATAAGCGGTTGGCAGGACGTTAGACGTTAGATGTTAGAATTTAGAATATAAGATTTTGAAGATGAAAGCATTTTATTTTTTGGAGGATTTTCCCGAACGGAAAAGTGCGGGAAAGAATTTTACAGCGAAGTGTCCGCAATGCGGAAAAAAGCACCTGTCCATATCAAAGGCTACGGGACTGATGCACTGTTTTTATGCCGGATGCGGGTTCAGCGGGAAACTGAGGGATTTCTGGGAGAACCGGCCGTACGTGGAAGCATCGGCCGAAAGGGTGTACGTGCCCTCGAAGCAGGGCAAACGCAGCGGCGGAGGGGACGCCGGAAAGGCGGGCGCAGGAAGCGGATGGAGCGCCGAGGTGCCCATGATTCCGGAGGATTACAAACAGTTGTCGCAGGAGGTGCTGGAGAGGATCAAGCCGATTACCGACGACCCCGACACCACCGACGCCGACCAACTGGCTGCGCGCCGCTACTTGGCCGCTCAGGGCATATCCACGGCCACGGCCATGAAAGCCCGTCTGGGATGCCTCACGCACCGGTGCTTCGGCAAGGAGGACGACGAGAAGAAGGGGGCAGGCAGCATGTATCACTGCATTGCCTATGTGAACTACGTCAACGGCCGCCCCGTGAACGTGAAGTATCGCTCGTGCGACCCCTCGAAGGTGTCGGGCTTCACCAAGTGCTGGTCGCAAGACTCGCCCACCACGCCTTGCGCGCCCTACAACATCGACTGCATCAACCCCCTGCTGGTGGCCGAAGAGCACATACCGAAGCTCATCATCACCGAAGGCGGAAAGGATGCGCTCACCCTGAGCGAAGCGGGCTATCCGTTCGTCATCAGCGTGCCCAACGGGGCGGCGAGCGACCTGTACAAGAGTTTCGAAGCGTTCGACTCGTGGCTGGACTATGCACAGAGCATCGTGATTTGCGGCGACACCGACCTGCCGGGGCGCACGCTGACCAAGCACCTGTCCGACTACTTCGGCAACCGATGCCTGCTCACAACGCTGCCGCACGACTGCAAGGACATCTCCGACGTGCTGGTGAAGTACGGCATCGACGTGGTGCGCGAAATCATCGACACGGCCAAGCCGCAGCACACGGCAGACATCATCACCGTGGGCGAACGCAAGGAGGAGGTGCTGAGCGTGCTGCGGGGCGAATACGACCACGGTTACGACGTGGGCTACGGACCGCTCACCAACCGCATCTTCCGTCCCACCGACCAAGGAGGCCTGATGATTGTGACCGGAAAGCCGAACTGCGGAAAGACCGACTTCCTGAACGACCTGACGTGCCGCATCATGGCGAAGACGGGAAGAAACGTCTGCTACCTGTCGTTCGAGGTGCCCGACAAGAACAAGCACATCGCCCGGCTGGTGAAACTGATGCTGGGCAAAGCCAACACCACGGGCTATACGGGCGAACAGTTGCAACCCATCATCGACTTCCTCAACGCGCACATGGTGCACCTCGACCTGCACGAGCTCTCTCCCACCCCGGAGCACATACTGAACCGTGCCGACATGGTGCGCCGCAGCCTGCCGATGCACTACCTCGTCATCGACCCTTACCTCTTCATGGAGGTGGAGACGGGCAAGAACGCCACCGAAACGCAGTCCATCAAAAGCATGCTGACGCAACTGCAAAGCTGGGGACGGATGCACAAGATATGGGTGGTGATTGTGGCGCACCCCCGCAAGTTGCAGAAGCTGAGCGGACGAAACGAGCTGGAGGACATCGACATGTACACCATTGCGGGCAGTGCCAACTGGGCCAACCTGGCTGACTTCATCTTCTCGCTGACCCGCGTGGAGAAGCCCGACCGCGCCTATACCCGCCTCGACATGCTGAAGGTGCGCGACCAAGAGTTGTGCCGCACGGGCAACGTGCTCTTCGTGCGCCAGCCCTGCGGCCGCTACGACGAACGGGAGACGGAAGAGCAGGTGATAGAGGAAGCGCAGGGAAAAATCCTCATAAAAGACGAGGAGCCGTGGGTGGAGCGGATGACGCATTAAGCACGCTTGTACAAGCGAACGCCTACACTTGTACAAGTGATGCCCTGCGCTTGTACAAGTGAAGGCTGATGCTTGTACAAGTGAGGGGGTGCACTTGTACAAGCATAAAGCGCTATCTGTCAAGGCCTTCCCAAATACTCGAAAATAAGCTCCACCTGCTTGCTGGTGAAGATCTGCTGCGTGGGCCGGTAGCTTGCCTGCAACAGGCGCTGATAGAGCAGCGTGTTCTGCCGCAGCCATCGCGACAGGCGGTTCAGGGCGGAACGCTCGCCAATCTCAGGCGCATAGGCGCACGCCAGCACACTCTTGGAATAGGGACGGACGGGCCAGCTTTCCACCTCGTCCGGTTCGGCAAAGTTCTTCATACTTTTCATGAGAAATATCGGTTTTTCGGTTCTTCTACAGGCTATAAAGATACGCAAAATTCATCAATACTCCTCCATTCCGGCAAGACTTTATCACCTTTCAATGTCACTCATTTTCATCGCCGGGAGGCGGCGTATCTTTGTCCCGTCGGAGCAAGAGAGCAGCGTCCGGCAAACTTTTTTTTCCAGTATCAACCTTTAATTTTTATTTACAGTATGTTGAATTACAGTATTGCAATGCTTAAGAATCCGATGAAACCGGAAGAAGAGCCTAAGGCATACGCCAAGTCGCAAATCAACGGAGAGCTTTCTCTGAAAAAACTAAGCCAACGGGTGGCTAAGCAGACCACCGTGAGCCGTGCCGATGTATCGGCCGTTATCATCTCGACCGTGGAAAACATGCTGGACGGTCTGCGCGAAGGCTTGCAGGTAGATTTCGGAGACCTCGGCAAGTTCCGCCTCCAGATCACCAGCCGCGGAGCCGAATCGGCCGAACTGTTCACCGCCGCCAACATCACGGGCGTCAACATCCAGTTCATCCCCGGCGAAGACCTGAAGGAAGTGTTCAGCGGCCTTGAATTCGCGCCTGTGCCCACCCGCGCCGCCACCCGTGCCCTGCTCAAAGCCCAGAAAGCGGGACAGACCACGGTGGATATCTCAGCAGATGCCCTTACACCGAACAGCGGCAAGCCCTCCGGCAAGGATGAGAAGCCGGGAGGCAACGCCGGACAGCCGGAAGGCAACGAACCGGGCGGAGGAAACGGCCCGGGCAGCGCCGGCGACGACCAGAACGCAAATCCGCTTGGCTAACCGTCCCGCCCCCGACAACCCATATTCAAGTAACTCAAAAAAAACATTCAGACCATGAAAGAACCAAAAGCATCCAAATGGGGACTTATCCTCAAAGTAATCATCACCGTGGCCACCGCCCTTGCAGGCGTGCTCGGCCTGAACTCCTGCATCGGCCGTTAGCCCTATGAGAGCAGGAAGTTTCTATCAGAACTACCGGGAGGTGCGCCTCCTGGTGGTTCATTGCAGCGCCACCCGTTGCGACCGTGATTTCCCGCCGGAGGCCCTGCGCCGCAGTCACCTGAAGCGCGGCTTCGCCGGCATCGGCTACCACTTCTACATCACCCGCGACGGCGAACTCCACGTCTGCCGCCCCGCCCACCAGGTCGGCGCCCACGCCGCCGGCTGGAACGACAAGAGCCTCGGCATCTGCTACGAGGGCGGTCTTGATGAAGACGGACATCCGGCCGACACACGCACCTATGCCCAGAAATGCACCCTGATGGATTTGCTGCGCCGGTTGCGGAAAGACTACCCCCATGCCCGTATCCTGGGGCACAACCAGCTCGGCCCGTCCGTGCGCAAGGCTTGCCCCTGCTTCGACGCAAGGAAGGAGTACAGGGAGTTGTAGGAACAATGTGCCCGATGCCCGGAAGAAAGCCCCTCCTTAAGCATCAGGCACATTCATTTACGCCCCTCGAATGATGCCGCACATCTTCTCAAAAACCTCTACCGCTTCCTTTTTATTCAATCCGGCTTTTACGGCCACAGCAAAAATATCCTCCTTCGTTGGTTCTATACTTTCGTTGATGGAAGTTGTACGATAGCCGTTGATGCCATCGGCAGGCAGCAAATCATAAGCCGGTGCAAAATGCCAATCACCGTCGCGACGGATAAAGGAGAAATTCTTTGCATGGTCATCTTTATTGCCTATCAGATAATTGAATACCATCAGACGGTAGACCTTCCACATCTCGGCGACACTACGGGTCAATGTCGCACATACCTGAAAAATATGCCTATAGTCGATACCGGGCAAACGATAATCGGCACCGATAAGCCCGGCAACACTTACCACATGCAATTTACCCTCCGCCGTACGGTCAAAACGTTCGACACCAAAATATTTGTCCTCGAAAAGACGTGTATCAGGCATTTCAACCCCGCATTCCTTAGCAAGAAGCGAATAGTGATATTCCTCTATCCCTATACGTTGAGAATCTCTCTTTGCACGAAACTTCACCAACCATTCCCTGCCCTCATAACGGGTGAAAATTTTGGGACGCGCACCTCCGGGAGAGCCTCCCCTGTCCTGAAATTCAATAATCCCCTCTCCTGCATAATCATCACTGTCGAGTATCCGTTCCGCCTCCAATGCCAGCTTCTCAAAATCCGCATATTCCTGATTGGAAACAACGCTTCTGTCCGGCCGGAATTCCAAAGCTCCGCGCCCTGCAGAGCCGACGAATGCGAGACGATCCAACAACGACAGAGTATGCAGCCTGACGCCTTTCTGCTGCAAATACCTATCAAGAATAAGCAAGCCCCACCCATCAGGCAAGCAGTCATCAAAAACACCGAAGCCCCCCTCAAATGGACGCGGTTTTGCTATAAAGACACCACTCCTCAACGGCAACTCAAACGGCGAAATGGAAAATCCCGAATTAAGCCATCCGGCCGAATACTCGAACGCGCACAACCCTTCTTTGGTCAGAGCCAACCGTCCAACCAACAAATCGCAATGGATGACCTCTATCTGTCTGATACTATTCATTCTTCTGTCCTCTTTTACGGGTAATACTTTGTTCGTTCAGCACCTCGTCCAACGACCGGTACTGCTTCTGCGCAAAAAGAGCATCGAACTCAGCGAGCGCATTCAAGGCAAATCCTATCCGGAGCAATCCCTTTAAGGAAATCTCTCCTGTCTGCTCAAACCTGCGGTAAGTGGCAAACTTGATTCCGGCTCTTGCAGCCAATCCCTCCTGGGTTAAATTCAGTTCCAATCTCCGAGCCTTCACTCTGGCCGCCATCTGTAGCGCCACCTCGTCGGGAGTAGAAAAATTAATTGCTATTATATTATTCATAACTGCGATATTATCCCACTAACAAATATTATATTATTCATTACAAAGATAAGCATTATAATCTAATCGTACTTATTTTAAGCATAATTATTTTAAGCTTCATTGTAATGCGCAAGCAGCCGTATGAATCAAGGACGACAGGGAGCAAGCTTCTTACACTTGATAATAAAAAAAACGGCGAGACACCGGTTTTGCCCCGGTATCTCGCCTGAAATATTCCTTGTTTTAAGGAGAAACCACTGTATCTTTTGTCCGACAAACGTGCGACGCCTATTCAGTGCACGCGTGCCGTCAAGCAAAGATGTCGCTTCGCTGAATATATGCAATCACATCACCCTTGTTGACCACATCGCCTTGCTTGGCGCACACCTCTACCACGCGTCCCGTGAAGCCGGTCCACACCTTCTCATACTCTCCCCACGGTGTGGAGACGTAGCAGAACACTTCGTCGTGCTGGTACTTGCGACCGATGAAAGGTTCGGACGAAGGCCCTTCGACGGAAACTTCCCAAAGCACCTGTCCTTTGGAGGGGGCAACAACGGGGTCGGCTTTGGCACGCTTCAGCTTCTTGATTTCCTCTTCCGAGAATCCGCTCTTCGCCATGGCAGCATCTTTGGCGCGTTGCAAATCGTCTTCAAAGCGTTTCTTGGCAATGCCCGACTTGTAATCGCGATATTGGCGGTCGTGCATGGCCAACTCGAAGAGTTCCTCGTCGTCATCACCATACGCCCAGCCGTTCTCGTCCATCTCCTTCCGGTATTCGTCCAGAGCGTCGGGATAGTTCAGCTGCGGGTCGGTATCCACGAACTCGTAGCCTTTGGACTTGGCAAGCTCCACGATTTCGGGTGCCAACGCACCGGGCAGGCGCCCGCTCTTGCCCAGAATCATATCCCAGGTATGGTTGTCGATCATCGTCCAGCGCTCTTCGCCCTTCATCAGCTGCATCAGGTTCATCAGCGCCACGTTCTTGACGTATTGGCTGAAAGGCGTCACCAGCGGAGGATAACCCAGCTTAGGCCATACGTATTCCACCTCGTCGAACAGCATCACAAGCAAGTCGTCGATGCTGAGCTCAGGTTCGTTCTTGCCCCGCAATATCATGTTGATGCCGGCATGCACCCCTTTCAGGTCGGCCATCATGGAGCCCATCATGCCGCCGGGCAGACCGCACTTCAGCAGCAGCGAAGACATGTATTTGTTGGTGGGATCCATGAAATAGCCCAGAAAGTCGTCTATGAACTCCTGTGTCATGGCACGAGCCTTCATATAAGCCTTCATGTTGATATCGGGCACTTGGAAGCCCAAATCCTTCAGCATGGCCTGCACGGAGATGATGTCCGGATGGACTTTTCCCCACGACATCGGCTCCATGGCCACGTCTATGATATCGGCTCCGTTCTCGCATACCTCAAGGATGGAAGCCATCGAAAGCCCCGGTCCGCTATGCCCGTGATACTGTATCAGCACGTCGGGATGCTTCTCCTTGATGGTCCTGACCAACATGCCCAGCATGCCGGGACGGCCGATGCCCGCCATGTCCTTCAAACAGATTTCGGGCGCGCCGGCCTCGATGAGCCGGTCGGCAATCCGGGCGTAATACTCCACGGTATGTACGGGGGAATAGGTGATGCAGAGCGTGGCCTGCGGTATCATTCCTGCCTCCAGCGCATACTTGATGGAAGGAATAATGTTACGGGTCTCATTCAGTCCGCAGAAGATGCGGGTAATGTCCACCCCTTGCGCATGCTTCACCTTATACATCAAGCGGCGCACGTCGGCCGGAACGGGATACATGCGCAACGCATTCAGACCGCGGTCGAGCATGTGCGTCCGGATGCCCGCTTCCCTGAAAGGACGGGTAAAGGCGCGAACGGCTTTATTGGGATTCTCGCCATACAGAAGATTCACCTGTTCGAAAGCTCCTCCGTTTGTCTCGACTCTTGCGAAACAGCCCATTTCAACAATCAACGGGGCGATGCGCTCCAATTGGTCTACCCGGGGTTGGTATTTACCGGAAGACTGCCACATGTCCCGGTAAACAAGACTGAATTTGATTTCCTTTTTCATCGTGGTTAATAATAAATGTTTTTTCTTTGGTTAACTTAACATATACAAATATAGAACAATCTTCTGACATATAGTTAATGGAGACCCATAAAAATTCACCCGGAATTATATGTTATATATCATATTGTCGGATGTCCGACTGCCTGTACGACACATTTTTCGCGCCCGGAAACATTTTTTCCGAAAGAATCGTAAAAGCAATGTGATTTTTTCATAATTTTGCCTACATATGTAGAAGCCGTCTGGAATTTATTCTTGAATATGTTCCCGGCAAAAACACTTTAATTATTATATAAACACTTCATTACATGAAACCAAATCAATTCAAATCACTCTTTTTATTGATGGCCCTTGCAGTTGCCCTGCCCTCTTTCGGACAAGGGCTGAAGGCTTTCAAGTTAAAAAACGGTCTTTCCGTATATATATGGGAAGACAACACGAAATCGGATGTGTATGGAGCCGTTGGCGTACGCACGGGTTCGGTGAACGACCCGGCAGAGTACACCGGACTTGCGCACTACCTGGAACACGTCATGTTCAAAGGTACGAACAAAATCGGCACGCTCGACTGGAGTGCCGAAGAACCCCTCTACAAGCAAATCATCGCCAAATATGACGAAATGGCCGAAGAAGCCGACCCGGTGAAGAAAGAAGCCATCGGCAAGGAGATAAACGAGCTGACCATCCGGGCAGGCAAGGTGAGTGTGTCCAACGAGTTCTCCAACCTGATGGAAAGCATGGGAGGCAAGAACCTGAATGCAGGAACCAGCTACGACTACACGGTCTACTATAACTCTTTCCCGGCCTACCAGATCAACAAATGGCTGGAGATTTCGTCGCAACGCTTCCTCAATCCGGTGTTCCGCACGTTCCAGTCGGAGCTGGAGACCGTATACGAAGAGTATAACCGTGCGCAAGACAACCCCGGCAGAGTGCAGAACCAGTTCCTTATGGGCAAGGCTTTCGAAGGACACCCCTATTCGCGCCCCATATTGGGACTTCCGGAGCACCTGAAGAACCCGCGCCTGAGCAAACTGATAGAGTTCTACAACACTTGGTACACGCCGGAGAACATGGTGCTGGTGCTGGTGGGTAACATCAATGCCCAGCAAGTGAGCGCACGCATCAACGCCGCTTTCGGCCGCTTGCCCAAGAAAGGAATTCCCGAAAGAAAGAGCTATCCGGAACTTGAGATAAAAGGACGCACGCAACACACCGCCAAGATAGGCTATTACCCCAGCGTTGCACTGGTATACAAGGGCGTGCCCACCGGACATCCGGACGAGAAGGCGCTGGACATCGCCATGGAATTACTGTCGAACAGCAACAACACCGGAACGCTGGACAAACTGGTGATAAGCGGTGACCTGACCAACGGATACGCATTTCTCAACACCCTGCGCGAACAAGGACGCTGCATCGTAAGCGTGATGCCCTTGTACGACGAGAACCAACGCCGGTTCGAATCGAACAAGAGCGCCGAGAAGAAAGCGCTGAAGGCTATTGAGCAGATAGCCAAAGGCGAATTCCCCGACTGGCTGGTAGAGGCCATCAAGAACAATATATGCCGCGACTACGACTTGCGGATGGAGGCCAACGAAAGCAAGGCAAACGCACTGATGGAAGCCTTCATCAACGAGGCCGACCTGAGCAAAGTGCTGAACTACAAGGAAGAAGTAATGGCCGTCACCAGCGAAGACATCAAGCGCGTGGCCAAACAATACCTGACGGACAATTACCTGGCACTGTACATAGAGAAAGGCAAAACCAAAGAAGATAACAAGCTGAAGAAGCCCGGTTACAAAGCCATCGAGCCTCCGGTAGGCCAGCAGTCGCTCTATGCCACACAGTTCAAGAACATGCCCATCGGGCAGGTGGAGGAAAAATTCATCGACTTCAGCGATGTGCAGACCAAGAAGCTGAACGAACGTTCGCAAATGTTCTACACGAAGAATCCGGAGAACAACATCTTCAGTCTGACCCTGAGATATGGCGCAGGAGAACGCGAGTTTCCCAAGCTGGGCATTGCCGCCAACCTGATGAACGACGCCGGAATCATGGGAGCATACGAACCCCAGCAACTGAAAGAAGAGTTGAGCAAGCTCAATGCCACCTACTCCGTGAACGCTGATGACAACTACCTCTACATCACGATGAGAGGATATGAAGAGACCTTGCCACAGGCCTGCCAACTCTTGGCACGCCAGATCTTGATGCCCAAGCTGGACGCCAAACAGCTGAGCCGCATCAAGGGAAGCCTTCTGGGTATGCGCCAGCAACGCAAGGAGAACGTTCCCCTGCTGAATCAGGCACTGAGCCAATATGTCCGCTACCAAGACAAGTCGGACTACATCACCGAGCTGACCGACAAGGAAATCTACGAATTGCAAATAGCCGAGCTGACGGGAGACATCAACCGTGCCGCCAACTACGAGGCCGAGATTTTCTATTGCGGCTCCCTGCCCTTCGACAATGTATACGAGATCTTGAGCAAGAACCTGCCGCTGGTAGCCAATGAGCGCCCCAGCCAATCGCCCCAGGACAAAGCCTTGGCACAGGTTACGGAAAACATCATCTACTTCCTGCCCAACTCCGACACCGAGCAGGCACAGATCTCTTTCTTCCTGCCCATGCAAGGTTATGACAAGAAAGACGACGTGTTGCGCGACGCCTTCTACCAATACTTCTCCGGAGGTTTCAACGGATTGGTGCTCAACGAAATACGCGAAAAACGCTCGATGGCCTACACGGCAGGAGCTTATGTGGTAACCCCGCAGGTAAAGGGGAATCCGACGTATTTGTCAGGAAGCATCGGCACACAAAACGACAAAGCCAATGATGCCATAGATGTATTCATGGAACTTATCAACAATATGCCGAGGAACGCCGAACGCATGGACAACATCAAAAGCTACATGCGCCAAGAGGCCTTGAGCACGCATCCCGACTTCCGCTATAAGGCAAGCTATCTCAAGAGACTGCAACAGATGGGCTATGAAGGAGATCCTACCGCAGTAAATCTGCCGAAGATCGACGCCCTGACATTCGAGGACATCGTGAAGTTCTATGAAGAGAACATCAAGGGTAAACCTTATGCCATAGGCATCATGGGCAACCCGAAAAACATCGACCTGAAACGCTTGGAAAAATACGGCAAAGTGGTGAGACTGAACGAACGCAAGTTGTTCAACACCAAAGATGCCTTGTTTTAATTAATAAAAAGGTTAACAATGAAAGAGGAGCGATGATCATCGCTCCTCTTTTTCTCCCCCATGCCCCGACAAGGTGGGCAGACATATCTTGAATTTCACCGCCAATATGCGGACAATGAATACGGTGGTGCCCGCCATCACCTGACAAGCGTAGGATTGCATCCCCAGCGAATCGCAAAGCCAATAACACGTCCCGCCTACCACGCAGGCCATTGCATAAATCTCTTTTCTGAATATCAGCGGGATTTCATTGATGAAAACATCGCGTATCACACCTCCCGCCGCTCCGGTGATGCTGCCCATGATGATGGCCACCCAGAACGGATAGCCCACGGAAAGGCTCTTGCCTACACCCACCACGGTGAACAGAGCCAGTCCGATGCTGTCGAAAATGAAGAACGTATTGTGCAAATGGATGAGGTATTTCCCGAAGAGAATGACCCACAACAAAGCCAGACCGGTACAAATCAAATAAATGGGATCTGTCATCCAGCCCGGAGTGACATCGAGCAGCAGGTCGCGTATCGTACCGCCGCCAATGGCCGTCACAAAACCTACCACATAAGCACCAAACCAATCGAACCGCTTGGCCGAAGCCAGACGTATGCCGCTGATGGCAAACGCGAACGTACCGACAAAATCGAGAACCTGAACAAATGTAGGCATTGTCATACTGTATTTGAGATTTAGAATGAGTATTTAAAATTCCACTATTTTCAAGAAGTATTCAAAATTATGGGCAAAGTAACAAATAAATTCCCTAAGAAAACGTATTTTTGTTCCATCATTTTTTTCACCATTATGACAATGAAAATAACGATTGTATCGGGAGCACGTCCCAACTTCATGAAAATAGCTCCTATATGCCGTGCCATCGATGCGGCCAAAGAAGCCGGGAAAGACATCTCTTACCGCATAGTGTACACCGGACCGCAAGATGACACCAGCCTGGATGCCTCGCTCTTTTCCGACCTTGCCATGAGGCAGCCGGACGCCTACCTCGGTGTTTCGGGACGCGACCACTCCCAAGTGGCAGCCTCCATCATGTTGGCTTTCGAAAAAGAGCTGAACGCTCATCCCGCCCAGATAGTACTGGTGGTAGACGACATGACCGCCACCATGAGCTGCTCCATCGTAGCCAAAAAACGCGGGCTGAAAGTGGCGCACGTCATAGCCGGAACACGTTCTTTCGACATGAACATGCCCCGTGAAGTGAATCGCACCATCGTGGATGCCATCTCCGATTATCTCTTCACTGCGGGCATGGTGGCGAACCGCAACCTTAACCAGGAGGGAATGATACCTGATTATATCCATTACGTGGGAAACATCCTGATCGATACCATCCGCTTCAACCGCCATCGCCTGATACAACCGGTATGGTTCTCTACCCTCGGCTTGAAAAAAGGAGAGTACCTGTTGCTCACCCTGAACCGGCACGACCTGCTGGCCAAGAAAGCCGTGCTGCAATCTTTGCTGCAGACGCTGCTTGAAAAAGCAGACGGCATGCCCATCGTGGCCCCGTTGCATCCATACGTGCAAAATGCCGTGAAATCATTGGAACTGAATGCCCCCAACCTGCACATACTGCCGCCGCAGAGCTATCTGCACTTCGGTTTCCTCATCAACCAAGCCAAAGGTATCGTCACCGATTCGGGCAACATCGCCGAAGAAGCCACTTTCCTCGACGTGCCCTGCATCACCCTAAACACCTATGCCGAACATCCGGAGACCTGGCGCATCGGAACGAACGAGCTGGTAGGCGAAAACTCCTTCGCTCTTTCCGCCTCGCTCCACAAACTGCTGCACGAAGGCTGGAAGCACACCACCCTGCCCGATCGATGGGACGGACGGACTGCGGAACGTATCGTACAGACTTTGCTGAACAAGGAGTCGGTTTAAAAATATCCGGAAAGAACAGGAACTGACGCTAATGGCACAGATCTTCTGCATCTGTGCCATTAGCGTCAATTGTATGTAGAAGTATCGCGCGGATGCCACGCAGGCATCATCCGCCAAGCCCCGACAGAGAAAAATTATGTAAAGTTAAGAAGCCGTAATGTCAAGATAATCATTTCATTAATCACTAATAACTTCTTTTTGCTTCTTGATTGGCAGTTATTTGCTAACTTTGCAGCCTGATTATTGTGTAACAAGTATGAAACATATATATATTATTTCCGCCCTTTTCCTGCTGTCCCTGTTCGCATGCGTACCTGCATCGGCACAGATAAAAGGCGTAGTTACAGACTCCCTCACCAACGAACCATTGATGTATATCACCATACAATACGAGGGAAAAGGCGTGGGAGGCATCTCCAACGGTAATGGTGAATATCAGGTGGAAACCCGCAAAGGCTGGAATGAACTTACCTTCTCTGCCGTGGGATACATCACCAAGAAAGTGAAGTTTGAACCCGGAACCAAGGTACTGAACGTGAAGATGCTGGCAGACGACATCATGCTCTCCGAGGTAGTGGTAAAACCCAAGAAAGAGAAATACTCGCGCAAGAATAATCCGGCCGTGGAGTTCATGAAAAAGGTCATCGAGAACAAAAAAGCCCTGAAACTGGAGGAGAACGACTACTACCAATACCGGAAATACGAAAAGATGAAAATGTCCGTCAACGACATCACGCCGGAGAAAATGGAGAAAGGTATCTACAAGAAGTTCTCTTTCTTCAAGGATCAGGTGGAGTTGTCGCCCAAGACCAACAAGATGATCCTCCCCATCTCCGTAAAGGAAACAGCCGGCAAGACCATTTACCGCAAAGACCCCAAGAGCGAAAAGACCATCATCGAGGGTATGAACTCCACCGGCATCGAAGAATTCTTCAGTACCGGAGACATGCTGGGAACCATCCTGTCGGAAGTGTTCTGCGACATCAACATCTATGATGACGACATCCGTCTGATGCGGAGACGCTTCGTCAGCCCCATCGGCAAAGGAGCCATCAGCTTCTACAAATACTACCTGATGGACACGCTTATGGTGGACAAGCAAGAGTGCGTGCACCTTACTTTTGTGCCGCAAAACCCGCAGGATTTTGGCTTTACAGGACACCTGTACGTGGTGAAGGACTCTACCTATGCCGTGAAGAAATGCACCATGAACCTGCCCAAGAAGACGGGGGTGAACTTTGTGGAGAACCTCGACATCGTTCAGGAATTCGAGCAACTGCCGGACAATAACTGGGTGTTGACCGACGACGACATGACCGTGGAACTCAAATTCGTGAAAGGCATCCAAGGCCTGGAAGTACAGCGTACCACCAAATACTCCGACTACTCATTCCAAGAGATAGAACCTCGCCTCTTCCGCCTGAAAGGAAGCGTCATCAAGGAAGCGAACATGCTTGCCAAAAGTGATGAATATTGGGCAAAAGTACGCCAAGTGCCACTCACCAAGAAAGAGAGTACCATGGACGTATTCATGAACCGCATCGAACAGATACCGGGCTTCAAATACGTGATATTCGGAGCCAAAGCCCTGATAGAGAACTTCGTGGAGACGGGTACCAAGGATCATCCCAGCAAGTTCGACCTCGGCCCCATCAACACCATGATCACAAGCAACTATGTGAACGGCACGCGTTTCCGTCTGAGCGGCATGAGCACCGGAAAGCTCCACCCCCACTGGCTCTTCAGTGGATACGGGGCCTACGGTACCAAGGACAAGAAATGGTTCTATTCCGGCGAGGTGGCCTACTCTTTCAACAAGCGCGAACATGTGTTATGGGAGTTCCCGAAACATCACATTGCCTTTAAATATACCTACGATGTGATGTCGCCGATGGACAAGTATCTTGCCACCGACAAAGACAACGTATTCGTGGGCTGGAAGTGGACTACGGTGGACCAGATGTCGTACATGCGCGACGCCACCCTGCACTACGAACTGGAGACCAACACCGGATTCTCCGTCCATGCCATGGCACGCCATCGCAACGACCAGCCTGCCGGTATCCTGCAATATTGGAAGAACGATGGAAGGACTCCCGGTGTAAGGGGTGACAACAATACGCTCGTGCGCGACATCACCACAGCCGAACTCGGCGTAACGCTGCGCTATGCTCCGGGAGAAACATTCGTCAACACCAAACAGCGCCGCGTTCCCATATCATTGGATGCTCCGATATTCAGCATCTCGCACACGGCCGGCTTCAAAGGCGTGCTTGGAGGCGAGTATAACTTCAACATGACAGAGGCGAGTGTCCGCAAACGTTTCTGGCTCGGTGCATGGGGTAAGATAGACGTCACCGCCCGTGCCGGTGCACAGTGGAACACCGTTCCCTTCCCCTTGCTGAATCTGCCGATGGCCAACCTTTCGTACATCACGCAGCACAACGAATCGTTCAACCTTATCAACAACATGGAGTTCCTGAACGACCGCTACGCTTCGCTCGCCCTGACCTACGACATGAACGGAAAGCTCTTCAACCGTCTTCCGCTCATCAAGAAACTGAAGTGGCGCGAAACATTCCGTGTACGCGGTCTGTGGGGAACATTGACGGATAAGAACAATCCGTACAAGAGCGATAATGCCGACTTGTTCCTTTTCCCCACGCGTAACGGCATACCTACCAGCTACGTCATGGGTAAGACGCCTTACATAGAAGCCAGCGTGGGGGTGTACAACATCTTCAAGCTGCTGCACATCGAATATGTACGCCGACTGACGTACACAGACCTTCCCGGCGTGAAGAAAGACGGAATACGTTTTATGATCATGATGATATTTTAAACGACCATGCAACCTTTAGCGGAGAGGCTACGCCCTAAATCATTGGATGAATACATCGGCCAGAAACACTTGGTGGGGCCGGGTGCCGTGCTGCGCAAGATGATTGATGCAGGCCGTATCTCTTCGTTCATCCTGTGGGGACCTCCGGGAGTGGGAAAGACCACGCTGGCGCAAATCATCGCCAACCAACTGGAGACGCCTTTCTATACCCTCAGCGCCGTGACCAGCGGCGTGAAAGATGTGCGCGAAGTGATAGATCGTGCCAAGAGCAACCGCTTTTTCTCGCAGGCAAGCCCCATTCTCTTCATCGACGAAATACACCGTTTCAGCAAGTCGCAACAAGACTCACTCTTGGGAGCGGTGGAACAAGGAACGGTGACGCTGATAGGAGCCACCACGGAGAATCCTTCGTTCGAAGTAATCCGCCCGTTGTTGTCGCGTTGCCAGCTCTACGTACTGAAATCGCTCGAAAAAGACGACCTGACCGAGCTGTTGCAACGAGCCATTACCACCGATTCCATACTGAAGGAGCGGAAAATAGAGCTGAAAGAGACCACCGCCATGTTCCGCTTCAGTGGAGGAGACGCCCGCAAACTGCTGAACATTCTCGAACTGGTGGTAGATTCCGAAACCGAAGACCCTGTTGTCATCACCGACAGGTTAGTGACCGAACGTCTGCAACAGAATCCCCTGGCCTACGACAAGGATGGAGAAATGCACTACGACATCATCTCCGCCTTCATCAAATCCATCCGTGGCAGCGACCCCGACGGTGCCATCTACTGGCTGGCACGTATGGTCGAAGGCGGTGAAGACCCGGCTTTCATAGCCCGCCGCCTTGTCATCTCCGCCTCCGAAGACATCGGTTTGGCAAATCCCAATGCGTTGCTGCTTGCCAATGCTTGTTTCGATGCGGTGATGAAACTGGGCTGGCCCGAAGGACGCATCCCGCTGGCAGAGGCCACGATATACCTTGCCACCAGCCCGAAGAGCAATTCGGCTTATATGGCGATAGACAATGCGCTGCAATTGGTGCGCGAGACCGGCAACCTGCCCGTACCCCTGCATCTGCGCAACGCCCCCACCAAGCTGATGAAGCAATTGGGCTATGGCGACAACTACAAATATGCCCACGACTACCCCGGAAACTTCGTCAAACAACAATTCCTGCCGGACGAACTGAAAGACCGACGCATCTGGAAACCACAACTCAATGCCGCCGAACAGAAACACAAAGAACGGATGCAGCAGCTGTGGGGAAAAGAAAGGTTTTAAGGAAGAAACCGGTTTGGCCCGGAGAAACGAATAGAACCGGCTAAAAGAATTTCACGCTTACTCCCACCCCCAAAAGCAACGCATTGGCATGTTTATCTTTGAAAGACTGCCGCTCCCTTAGCTCTTGCGTATAAAGATTGTTCAACGTGTACTCTCCGACCGCAGTTCCGGAGTGCATGGCGTAAGAAACATCGGCATAAACACACACATTCTCTTCCAGCCGGTAAGCGATATGCAATCCGGGAAGCAATGAAAAACTTATATTATTTTTCCTCTTCATCTTCAAAAAGAAACTATCCACATCATTGGTTCCCAAATGCCGGATATACGAAGAGAAACAGGTCTCAGAGAATTTGGTTATGCCTATATTAAAATAAGGCTGAACCCTCCATCTGCCAAAACAGCTACGATAAACCAACCCCACAGCGACATTACCGACAAGCCGGTCTCTGGACACAATGACATGCTGATTATCAAGAACTGTTCCATCGTCCGTATAACCATCGTATAGATAACCCAAAGTAGCAGGATTCCACAACACCCGTAACTGCGCTCCCCATGCCTTGCTCCAAAAAAATTTGGCTCCGAGGGTAACAATGGCATCACTTTTAGAATAATTGTTCAAGCAAAGCCATGGGTTGATACTCTGCTCAGGCGTAACATGAAATGCTCCTCCCACGGAGGATTCAAGGAAAAGTTCCCTGCAGGCAGGTTGTTTTTGCGCCCGGAGCATTGCAAAAACACATATACATCCTATCAAGAAAAGCGACAAACGTTTTGTCATAATCATCACGTTCTATTTTTCTGGGTAACAATGTTAGTAAAATTCAAGAAGTTCTGTCTCGGCCGAAAAGCTGCGGTGCGCTTCCTCCATATCATCTTCTCCATTGCCACCTCCGGAGCCTAAAACAAACTCCACACGAAATTGATAAACACCCGAAGCCGGATAAGTGAGCAGTACCATAGAAAGAGGAGCGTTTGCCAGATAATTTATGGGAAATTTCAGCGAACCGGGCGAATGGTATCTATAAAACAAATGGAAAATGTCGCTTCCGGCAGGATAGTCTGCATTAAAGTCGGTCAGCGTTATGATACGCATGTCTGCGATGGGATGCTTCAAAAGATATTCTCTCCACTCTTTCGCCTCTTCTTCCTCCGCTTTCAATTCCGGCAACACATTCAGCCAATATGCCTCTTTAGGGCAACGGCCATCGGATATGCCTACAGGATGTTCGCCACTATTATCCATAGATTCCAGTTTCAAGCCGCATACGTCACCCACCGGTGGCGTATGCTCGTCCTCGCAGGTCATGGCAGTGAACAGCAACATAACAATGCAGAAAAATATTCGTGAAAGATAGTCGGCTTTCATGTTTTATCCGAATTAAAAGATTTACAAAGATAACGATATGCGCCATATCATCCTAATAGGAGGTTAGGAAAAATCTTCTAAATTACAAGCTTGTTTAAATTTTACCCTGCATTGTTTTGGAAGTTATTTTTGAGGATGCTTTTCTGTTTTCATGAGGAGCATAGCGGGCTATACGACGGGCGAGAAGAGGAAAACAGACCGAGAATAGCCTCAAAACAAGTCGGGTAAAAAAACTTTTTAAGGGAAATTTAAACAGGCTCTAAATCTTTTCTTTAAATTTGCAAAATATCAAAACAAAGAATATGAAAATAGTAGTATTAGACGGCTACGCCGCCAACCCCGGAGACCTTTGCTGGGATGAATTGCACGCTTTGGGCAATTGTACCATCTATGAGCGTACCGCTCCCACCGAAATATTGGAACGAGCTGCCGGCGCAGAAATTCTGTTGACAAACAAAACTGTCCTGACGGCAGAACACATGGCCCAACTGCCCGAACTAAAATACATCGGTGTGCTTGCCACCGGATATAATATCGTCGACGTGGAAGCAGCCAAAGAACGAGGCATCGTTGTCACCAACATCCCTGCTTATAGCACCGACTCGGTGGCGCAGATGGTGTTCGCCCACATCCTAAACATTACCCAGCAGGTGCAATATCACTCCGAAGAGGTGCGCAAAGGCCGCTGGACGCAGAGTAAGGACTTCTGTTTCTGGGACACACCGCTCATTGAGCTGCGTGGAAAAAAGCTGGGCATCGTAGGGCTGGGACATACCGGCTACACCACTGCCCGCATCGCCATCGGGTTCGGCATGAAGGTATGTGCCTACACTTCCAAGACAAACTTCCAACTCCCTCCTGAAATCCGTAAAATGGAGCTGGACGAACTTTTCCGCGAATGCGACATCATCAGTCTCCATTGCCCCCTTAATGACTCCACCCGCGAGATGGTCAATGCCGAACGGCTCCGCATGATGAAACCTACCGCCATCCTCATCAACACCGGACGCGGTCCGCTCGTCCATGAGCAAGACCTGGCCAATGCCCTGAACAGCGGAATCATCTATGCCGCCGGTGTGGACGTACTATCCGAAGAACCGCCCCGTGCCGACAACCCGCTGCTTACTGCCAAGAACTGCTACATCACTCCGCACATAGCATGGGCCAGTACCGCCGCACGCGAGCGCCTCATGCAAATCATGCTGGAGAATATCAAGGCCTATCAAGAAGGAAAACCGGTGAACGTGGTGAAGTAAAACAAATATCGAACAAGCTCTCTACAAATACGCAATATGGGAAAATCTGCCGTTAAAGGACTTTTTTATTTTTGTTTGGTAGCTGCCACTTTAGTGCTGGCTGCCCTCACCATAGCCGCCGGGAAATCGGGGAGCGTAAATCCCACGGAATCCGTCATCATGCCCTTGCTGGGACTGGCCTTACCGGTGCTGCTGATCATCAACCTGATAGTGGCGATATGCTGGGCAATGGCGCACCGATTCTGGGCTTTGGTTCCACTGATAGCCATCGGATTCAACTGGCCTTATTTCACCTCGGTCATCCAGTTCAATGCCGACAAGGAGAAAACGCCGGACGGCAAATATCTGAAGATTGCCACCTACAACGTACATGGCTTCGGCTACGAGGTGACAGGCTACTCTTGTAAAGAGATAGCACGCATCATGGAGCAAGAAGAAGTAGACGTGCTTTGCTTTCAGGAGTTTGGCGACAACGAATACTTCCCGATGGACAGCATCTGCAAAACGCTGTCGCACTGGCCGCACATTCTTATGGCAAACGACGACTCTACCCAAAACGTACTCTCCATGGCCATATTCAGCCGCTACCCGCTCATTGACCGGCAGCTCATCACCTATCGGGAAAGTTCTAACGGCAGCATGATGTGCGACATCGTGGCGGGTGAAGACACCATCCGTCTGATAAACAATCACCTGCAAACTACCAATGTGAACCAGAAACGACACAAATGGCAACAGGAGATAGGAGTGGCCGACACACGCCGCGAGATGCATGCGGCAAAAGATGCCGCACTGACCCTGCACGGCAACTTCGTGAAACGTGCGGAGCAGACGCAAATCATCGGCCAGTATGCCAAAGAAAGCCCCTACCCCATATTGGTATGCGGTGACTTCAACTCACTTCCGTCGTCGTACACCTACCATTACCTGACCGGTTTTCTGGAAGACGGTTTCCGCAGTGCCGGATACGGTTACATGCACACCTACCGCTATGGTAAAGGCCTGCTGCGCATCGACTATATTTTCCACTCCCCTACACTGAAAGGTATCGACTACTACTCGCTCAACCTGGAATTGTGCAGCGATCACAATCCGGTGATTATGGAAGTGGAGTACTAATAAAAAGCCGGGCATGAGAACTCCTCAAAGTTCATGCCCGGCTCTTTCTTTTAAAATCTAACGTCTAAACCTAAAGTCTGACAACAATGTCCCCGCATTGCCTCAGCTATTCTACCAAGCCCAATCGGTCAGGCTATATGCTTCCTCCACCTTCTTCTCTATGTCATCCGGCAGATTACAGAAGAAGTCAAGATCGGTTTTCTGTTCCAGCACGTCAATGCTGACCACATACTGCTTCAGTACATCGGCTGAAACATTGTCACCATATTTGTAGCCATAATCATCCCGATGCTCTATCCAGAAACCAATGGCATAAAACGAACCGTTTTTCTCGCCCAATACGGCCATATAGTAGAATTTTGGGCAAGCCAATCCGTGTATGGTACGACCCTTTTCATCGGTTTTCGGAATAATGCCGTCCTGTCCTTTTTTCTCACCGGTATAGTTCACAAGCAGTTGGTTCAGAGTTCCACCTTTGGTCGCATACAGTTTATCAAAGGATGTTCTTCCCCACTTTCTGACACGATTCTCGAATGCCGCCCAGAATCCGCCATTGAAAGAATTGAACTGCGGACTCATGTTACTATAATAGAATGTCTGCTCATTAGCTTCTTTAGAATATACCCTATCCTCGGACGCGCAGAGATGTCCTTTATCAAACCCGTCACTCTTATGAGATTCATTATCCACTTGCATCTCTTTGGGGAGTTGCGGATCCACATCCCAAGCATCAGTACGGCTCACGTTATCCTGTTTCGTAGTCTTATCGAAAACAAAAGCGACCCATGCCGAATGCTTCATGGCATCGTTCCACTCCAACGCATAATTGAAGACGGTCTGATTATTGACCGACACGGTATGCTCCACATAGTAATTAGCGGAATTGAGGTGCGGAATGGAATAATCGGTCACATAGGCTCTACCTTCCGTTGCCACATTTGCATTCTCATTCACAATCGTCTCGTGCGAAGAGAGTAGATATTCCACCCCTACATCATCACCGTCAATATAGGCAACACGAAGCTTGAGAAAGACATGCTCCTGTGGCGTGGTGTAACGTACCCAATAGGCGGAATTCCCTGTAATCGGTGCAGTGGTTCTCCACTCCGTCACCGCAGAAACAGCCGGGAGATTCGAGAGTTTAGACACTCCGTCGTACTTTGCAAAACTATAATTCACCCCTTTAAGCTCTTTATTGCCGATAAGGATTCTTGATGCAAGCCCTTCGGGCAATAATCCCTCAGCAGTTGCACCACCGCCAGCATAGCCTTTCAGCACAAAAGCCTTGGCACCTGATTCCGTAAGCTCAATAGAGTTTATATCCGGACGTTTTTGCATGGAGGCTACCTTATATTCCACTCCAACCTTGTTCCCGTCAATATACGCCACGCGAAGCTTGACATAACCGTAATAGGAAGCCGTGACATAACGCACCCATGCCGTTACTCCTTCCGTAGGTTCCAATGTCTCTCTCCAGTCTGAAGCCGTAGAGAAATCCGGCATCGCGTCCAAACGCTCCACCTTGCTGCAAACGGCAAAGGTATAATCGGTGCCGCACAACTTCCGGTCCTTGATATATACCGGCGTGGCGAAACTTTCGGGTTGCAACATCCCCCCGGCGGTAACATTATCCAAATATCCCAGCATGACCAATTTCGCAGAGCCAATCTCCGTACTTTCAATGACTTTTTCCTTTGGAAGTGGAATATCCGGTTCGTCCGACGAACCACATCCTACAAGCAAAGCAGGAACCAGCCAAAACAATATCTTAAACATCTTCTTCATATTCATTTTATCTTTTTAGAAAAAAAGGGAGCAGCGTAAAATGCTACTCCCTTTCGCTGATTAATAAGTCCGTTTTTTTAGCGCTTCACAGGCCCGGCTGTCTTTTCAAACTTCTTCGTTTCTTCGTTGTACATGAACGACATGCCATAAAGGCCGTCGCCACGTCCGCCATATACCTTATATACAGCAATGTAGCTGATTCCCGAATCCGGAGTATCCACCCAAGAAGGAAGTAATATGTTTGCAATACCCTCGGCCATACGTTCGTCCATGATTGCCTGCACCTCTTCGTCTGACTTACCTGTCAGATAACCGTCAACATTATAATAGTTTTTCCACGTATTATATTTATTGTTGATGTTATTGTATTTGCTTGAAGAACCAAAATAATATTCCTCTTGCGCTGCATTCTGAGTACTCAAGAAAGCAGGCTTATTAGCAGTTACCCAAGCAACTAAAGCTTGATAATCAGCTTCGGCCATAGTAATTACCTTTGTACCTCCCAATAATCTGACAATGTTCCAAGTTGCACCGTCATAGGTCAATTCGGCAATCTTCGTTGATACGGTCAGCACTTCTGCAAACGGGTCGTAAGCAGTCCATACATTGCCATCAAATTTATACAGAGCCGTCTTTACTGTTGTTTTCTTATCAGCATAAAACTTATAAGAAATCTCACAAGTAGCCCCCGACTTTGTATAAGGGAAAGCCTTTCTCAAGAAGATGGGCAGATAGAAATTGATATCCATATTGGCATCAAAGTTCTTGTACTTGCCCGGCTCTCCTTTTTCAGTACCCATGGAAACATAATCATCATCAGACAAGGTATATTTCTTGTCAGGAGTGAAGCTGCTGTATACATTCCAACCGGCAGCAGTCTTCTGATATACCTTTACCAAAATGGAAACAGATCCAGCATAATATTTATAAGAAATGCCAACAATCTTGCCCACCGCCAAATCGGCGAACTTAGTCTCACAGAAAGCTTTGAGATAAGTATCTATATCCATGCTGGAATCGAAGTTATCATACTTGCCCGGCTGCCCCTTTTCAGTGCCCATGGCATCATAATCTTCGGTAGTCAATGTATATTCTACATCCGTTTTCACCTCTTCAAAATCCTTGGTGATATCACCGTAGTTCACGCTGACCTTGGCCGAAGAGCCTTTATCACAATAAGGGAACTTAGCTTTCAACATGGCATTCAAAGCGTTCTGCAAAGAAGCTTTGTCGGTAAAATAGCCTTCACCGGGATAGTTGCCGGTAAATTCTCCTTCATATTGGGCAACATCGGTTATCTTGATATCATTATAACCTTCAAAGTTGTCTTCATTATAATCGCATCCGGTCAGCATGGCTATCGCCGCAAACATAGACGCCCAAATATATTTCTTCATAATTGTCATATCTCCCTCTTTTAGAAATTAACTTTAAGCTTTAAGGACATATTACGTCCGAAACCGTAGAACACACGGTAAGCAGTTTTCCATGTATGGTCACCGCCATCGAATGCAGAGTTGATATACTCTTGGTTGAACAGGTTCTCGATGTTACCTGAAAGAGTAGTTTTCAATCCGGCAATTTCAAAAGCATAGCTTCCGCTGAAATCAACAGTAGAGTAAGAAGGAATACGCCAAGGAGTCTCATAGATTTTCTCTCCTCCAAGGGAAATATCGTTACTCTGTACGGCATAGTCGGCATAGTTGCGACCATAGAAATTCCAATCAAGACTCAAGCGCAGACCTTTCATCGGGAATAGATTGACGCCAATGGCTGCCGTGGTCTGTGCAGATCCACCTTCCATTACGTTTTTCTGACCGACCAGCATCGTTGCATGATCTTCGGCACCGATACCAGAAGCTACTTTAAAGTTTTTGGTCATAGGCTGTCCGCCTGAGTTGTAGAAATAACCCACCGGATTATTTGTCCAACGCCAATCGCCGACAGACAACATACCGGTAAAGTTCACCCATGTTGCGGGTTTATAATTCATCTCCAACTCAACACCTTGGTGAGTAGAGTTCACACCTTGCATATTCACCATGGCACGGTCCAGATTGCCATCAGCATCTGTATAATCGAAAGAACGAGCCATTGTCTTATCTTTCCATATAGTATGGTAAGCATTCAAGTTGGCTGTAAATATGCGAGAACGGTATCCGTAGCCCACTTCAAAGCTCAACACTTTTTCGTTCACGGCATCCTTGTTCACGGCATTGCTCACCGTAGAAGAAAGGAATGCACCGCCGGAGAAGTAAGGAGCACGGCTGATGTAGCCTACATTGGCAAATACATTGTTGTGTTCGTCCAAGTTATAGTTGGCACCACCCTTGATCGTGAAACCCAACTTATTTACTTTATCCGATTTAGCATGAGCCTCATCATAATAGAAACGGTCGTAACGCCATTGGCTTACTTCGCTGATAGAACCGGAAACAAAAGCAGTCAGCTTGTCGTTGTCATATTCAGCCTGACCGAACACACCGCCCTGCAATACGTGTCCATCGTAATCGCGATATACAACATCGCCTACAGTAAGTTTTTTATAGTTAAAGGCATCAGTGCCCGCTCCGGCAAAATTTGCAGCCTTCACATTCTTACGATAACGGTCGATGTAATAAGAGCCGTTATAAAGATCAATGATTTCATTGGTATGTGTACCGATGTAGTAACGGGCGTCAATGCCGATATAGAAGTTGATCTGGTCGTTCAGTTCTTTCGTATAAGTAGAAAGCAAACCATACCATTTATGCAGGTTTTTCGATGTGGACATCACCATCTGCGAACCGCTTGTGCTTTGTTCGTTCATTTCCTGAATCTTATCATAAGCAAATGTCCCGTCCGCATTGCGGAATGTGGTACTCAGGACACCGTCCGAACTGCCATACCATGCACTGGAATAAGCGCTGGTGCCTTGACCGCTATAGCCATATCCATCGCCGATGGACATATAGAGCATACTGTTCAAAGAAGATTTGCTATCAATCTGCCAAGAGTGATTGAACTGTATCTGAGGCTTATGATATTTGTTGCGGGCAGAAGTCTTGCGTTCGCCATTCTTACCGAAACCATAAGTGGGGTTGTAACGATATTGTTCGCCCGGCTGCATGTACTTCTGTACTTGTTGCCATCCTTCAATGGTCAATCCGTCATAGTTACTACGTTGGTTGTGCCATTGCGGAGCACCAAAAGCAGTCAAAGACACCTGATGATTGTCTCCTAAACGTTTGGCAAGGCTGGCAAAATAAGTGTAGCCTTCAAATTCGGTACCTTGCACATAACCGTCTCCCCAAGACTTACCACCCAAAAGGGTAAATGCCCAACCATCTTTCGTTAAACCGGAAGAAACACTGAACAACACCTTATTATATCCATCATTACCTACGGCATAGCTGGCAAATCCACCTTTCTTGGCATCTGTGGCTTTGGTCACGATATTGATAGAACCACCTACCGAAGGAGCAGATACTTTGGATGCACCTAAACCGCGCTGATACTGCACGTTGCTTGATACGTCGGTCAAACCGGCCCAGTTGCTCCAATAAACGCCTCCCCACTCCATGTCGTTCATGGGGGCACCGTTTACCAATACAGCCACGTTCTCCGACTTAAAACCGCGAATGTTCACTTTGGAGTCTCCAAAACCACCACCGCCACGACTAACGTACACACCGGGAGAAGACTTCAATATTTGCGGAAAGTCTGCCGTACCGATACGCTCTTCAATATAAGAAGGAGCAATGGTCGACATAGCTACCGGAGTTTTACGGGCAATAGCCTGAGAGGTGATTATCACGTCGTTCAATGCTACTGCATCCGCATACATCTGAACCGCTCCCAAATCCACCGTACCTCCTTTTTGGGCAATTTTCTTCTGGAGGTCTTTATAGCCTACGTACTTGAATAATAATGTGCCATTTGGGGCCACATCTTGTTTGAAATAACCGTCAATGTCAGTCACTGTTCCCTGAGCAGTACCTACTACCATTACGGCAGCTCCCACCAACGGTTCACCCGTTTCTGCATCAACAAGTTGACCTTTCACTGTGGTCTGGGCAGATGCTACGGCACTGAATGCCGACAATACGGCCACCAACAGGAAATGAATTAGATGTCTTCTCATAATTCTTTGTTTTGTTAATAGATAGTGTTAATTAAATATTAAATTCTGTTTCAAGTCGCAAATATAAAAAATTAAAGTCAGATATATATTACGTTTATGCTACCTTTTTTACATAAAGAAAGTTTCTTTGAATCTTTCTTTAAACAGATTGAAGAACAGCATTATATAAAAAAGCTCTGCCTTTTAAGGCAGAGCTTTCTATCTTTTCTCTAATAGAGCAATAAGCTTTCAAATCGAAACAGGAATCAATCTGCAACCAATTTTCTGTAACGCACGCGTGTAGGTTCTTCCTTACCTAATCGTTTCTGTTTATTTTCCTCATATTCGGAATAAGAACCTTCAAAGAAGAATACGTTGGAGTCTCCCTCAAAAGCAAGGATGTGTGTACAGATACGGTCGAGGAACCAACGGTCGTGGCTGATGACTACGGCACAACCCGCAAAGTCCTCCAAACCTTCTTCGAGGGCACGAAGCGTGTTCACGTCAATGTCATTGGTAGGCTCGTCGAGAAGCAGTACATTGCCCTCTTCTTTCAAGCAAAGAGCCAAATGCAAGCGATTACGCTCACCGCCCGAAAGCACTCCGCAGAGTTTCTCCTGATCGGCTCCTGAGAAGTTGAAACGCGACAAGTAGGCACGTGCGTTGATGTCGCGTCCGCCCATGCGAATCAAATCGTTGCCTCCGGAAATCACCTGATACACGCTCTTGTTGGGGTCGATATCCTTGTGTTGCTGATCCACATAAGCCACCTTAACGGTCTCTCCTACCTCAAACTCGCCTTTATCCGCTTTCTCCAAGCCCATGATAAGACGGAAGAGCGTTGTCTTACCGGCCCCGTTAGGACCAATAATGCCCACAATGCCATTGGGGGGAAGCATAAAGTTAAGGTCGTCAAACAGCAGCTTCTCTCCGAACGCTTTTGCCACATGCTTGGCTTCAATCACCTTGTTGCCCAAACGAGGACCGTTCGGTATGAAGATCTCAAGTTTTTCTTCTTTTTCCTTCACATCCTCATTCAGCAGCTTGTCATAAGAGTTCAAGCGAGCCTTTCCCTTAGCCTGACGGGCTTTAGGAGCCATACGTACCCACTCCAGCTCGCGCTCCAACGTTTTGCGACGCTTGCTTGCCGTCTTTTCCTCCATCTCCATACGCTTGGTCTTCTGCTCCAACCAACCGGAATAGTTTCCCTTCCAAGGAATGCCTTCGCCACGATCCAGCTCAAGAATCCATCCGGCCACATGATCGAGGAAGTAACGGTCGTGAGTCACGGCAATTACCGTACCTTCGTATTGCTGCAAATGCTGTTCCAACCAGTCGATGGATTCCGCATCGAGGTGGTTGGTGGGTTCGTCAAGCAGAAGCACATCAGGTTTCTGCAACAACAAGCGGCAGAGGGCCACACGACGACGTTCACCTCCTGAGAGGTGTTCCACCGACTGGTCTTCGGGCGGACAACGCAAAGCATCCATCGCACGTTCCAGTTTGCTGTCGAGGTTCCATGCATCGGTAGCATCTATAATATCCTGCAACTCGGCCTGACGGGCGAAGAGTTTATCCATCTTGTCCTGATCCTCGTAATACTCCGGCAAACCGAACTTCTGATTGATTTCTTCATATTCCGTCAGCGCATCCACAATGGGTTGCACACCTTCCATTACAACTTCTTTCACTGTTTTTGCAGGGTCAAGATACGGTTCCTGCGCAAGATATCCCACGGAATATCCCGGTGAGAACACCACTTCGCCTTGATAAGATTTATCCAGACCGGCGATAATCTTCAGCAAGGTTGACTTACCCGAACCGTTCAAACCGATAATACCGATTTTTGCTCCGTAGAAGAATGAGAGGTATATGTTCTTCAACACCTGCTTGTTATTCTGCTGGATGGTCTTGTTCAGTCCCACCATAGAAAAGATGATTTTCTTATCGTCTACTGTTGCCATGTATTCTAAAAAAATAATTAGTGATTAATGATCAGTGGGCAAAGATATGAAAAAAAACGAAATTCCTTTGTTCCTTCCGAAAAAGTATCTATCTTTGCACCCGCTTAACAGCAATCAAGGTTTGATTCGCTAGCTCAGCAGGTAGAGCACAACACTTTTAATGTTGGGGTCCTGGGTTCGAGCCCCAGGCGGATCACCAGAGAATCAGAGAGTTACATTAATGCGACTCTCTTTTTTTATGCCTAAATTGCGGCGGTTTGCATAATTCAGTTAAACCGAGAGTTAAACCAAGATACCGCCCCTAAAAGTATGTAAATACCTTTTATTCAAACATTTGATGATATCTTAGTTGAGTTCTCCATAAAATTATCCATATACTTATTCATAGAATAAGAATGAGTTCCTCAATGTTTTCAACTCTTTTGCCAAGCAGCTAAATCGAGAATTTGAACGATTGAATTTTGCATACCGTATAATAAAGAAATGAAATTGCAGAAGTATTTCCGAAAAAAGAGATTATAACAAAAGAAAATGGTTGGAGGCATTTTGATACAACCTCCAACCATTTTTTATTACTTCATCTCTTCCAAATAGAGCACACGGCTTGAATAATCGTTCTGTTTGTGATAATCCACCCTGTGGTTATAAGGAATTTCCAATCCATTTGTCATAAGATAAGCACCACTGAAAACTTTTCCTTCAAAGTTCAAAGGCACATTGTCTATGCGATTCAGCTCGTGCACCTTGTAGTACTTGTCGGGGCAAAGGCCGGCCATCTTCACACGTGGCAGGTGCTGATTGCAGAAATGCTCGGTTTTCCACCAATAGAAGACCGCCTTATCTTTTTGGGGCGCAACATACATCAGCGAGGCCACACCCTTATTGTCATAAGGTGATATCAGGCGATAAATATCCCCCATCTGCACAACGGGACGGATGGTTTTATACTCGGCAATGGCATTCTTGCAAAGCGCCTTCTCGCCTTCCGTCATGTTTTTGGGTTGAATCTCCATGCCCAAACGACCACTCATTGCCACATCGATGCGATATTTCAGAGGGATGGTGCGGAACGTCTGGTGATTGGGAGCGGCACTTATGTGCGAAGCCATGGCGATGGCGGGGAAGAAATAAGAAGTACCCCATTGCATATAGACACGTTGCAGGGCATCGGTGTTATCGCTTACCCAGAACTCGTCAAAATAGGGCAGAACACCATAATTGGCACGGCCGCCGCCACTGGCACAAGCCTGAATGGTGAGGTCGGGGTATTTGCTGCGGATGCGTTGGCAAACTTTCTCGAAGCCACGATGATATTCTATGTACAGATGACTCTGATTGTCTTTCGTCAAATATTGAGAACCATGATTCATGATGGACATGTTGGCATCCCACTTGATGTAGTCTATGGCAGGATAAGCCGTCATCAGATCGTCCACAACCTTAAAGATGTAGTCCTGCACGGCAGGGTTGGCAAGGTCGAGGACTACTTGAGTGCCGCCTCGCCCCAATACAAGGTCCCGTTCGGGAGCCTTGATGACCCATTCGGGGTGCTGTTCATAGAGTTCGCTGACGGTATTCGCCATTTCAGGCTCAATCCAGATGCCAAACTTGATACCGTGTTTCTTGGCATCCGCCAACAGCCCGTCGATGCCTTTGGGAAGTTTGCTCTTATCCACTGTCCAATCGCCCAATGAAGAGCTGTCGTTCTTACGGGGATATTTGTCGCCAAACCATCCGTCGTCCATAACGAAAAGTTCGCCACCCATGGAAGCAATGTCTGCCATCATCTGATCCATACCTTCTTGATTGATATCAAAATAGACTCCCTCCCAACTGTTCAACAGAATCTTACGGGGTGTGGTGCCGTGGGCCAGCTTATGCAGGCGTGCCCAACGATGGAAATTACGGCTACCGCCGCTCAAACCTTCACTGCTGTATGTAAGAGCCAGTTCGGGGGTACGGAAAAGTTCGTCTTTCTTTAATGTATAGGCAGAGTTTTCCTCATTGATGCCGGCAAAGAAATGGTGATACCCGTCGTCGTGAGTGTCAATGCGGAGTTTGTAATTTCCGCTGTAACAAAGAGCCGCACCGATCACGTTACCGGCATTCTCCTGCGGTCTTCCGTCCAGCGAGAACATCACTTCGGCATGCGATGTGTGCGAGTTGCGCACACCGTCCTTATTCTTGATAACCTTCATTCCGGATGCCAAAGGTTCTTGAGACACTCGCCCCTCATTGCCCCACGATCCATACAGATGGGACAACCACACCTCACCGCGACGGATGGGCAGATAGGCGGAAGCAAACTGATTGAGCACCACGGGCTTTTTCTCCTGATGAGAAATCTCCGTCCAAGCCTCGATTACATCGGTATCTTGCCAAGCCCGATAGCAGACGTTGACAAAGAAAGGATACACCTTGTCTTTCAGCGAAACAACTGTCGTCACTGCATTGTTTTCTTCAGAAGCAGTGACTTTCAGCACTTGCAGTTGCAACGTCATATTGCCATCGGCATGCTTCACTGCGAGAGCGGTTTCCGTAGGGCAATTCATACCATACTCCGGATAAGCCGTATGCTTCGATTCCACAGTTTCGAGGTTCTGCATATCCACGTCAGAGAGTTTGCTGCCATAATACAAGTACTCCAGTTTTCCACCCTCCGGCGCAGAGAGCACCAAAGAAGTATTCGGAGTAGATACATACACGTTTTGGGCAAACAAGCCGCCGGTCAGCAGCAGTGCTCCCAGAAAGAGATTGGTTCGTTTCTTGAAATCCATGTTTTTCTTGTTTTTTAGATTGATTTGTTTAGTCGTGACAAAGATAAAATTTCTCACCAAGACGAAATAGTATTGTTTTATCTTATTCTCGTACTACTTTATCGTTCGCTACGAAAATCTGCCTCCCAACGAAAAACTTCCGTCTCACTTCCGGCTGACGATCGTTCCCGTGGCCTGATTGGTCGGCATCACCAGCACTTCGGCAATCTGAATATGTTGAGGCACGGCAGCCGCAAAATAAACCACCTCGGCAATATCGTCACCGCTGAGCGGACGGATTCCCTTATACACGTTATCGGCGGCTTCTTTATTACCCCGGAAGCGTACGACGGAAAAATTCGTCTCCACCAATCCGGGCTTGATGTTCGTCACACGAACGGGAGTATCCACCAAGTCGATGCGCAATCCGTCCGACAAGGCTTTGACGGCAGCTTTACAAGCACAATACACGCTTCCGCCGGGATAAGCATAATCACCGGCAATGGAGCCCATATTGATGACATGCCCGCGTCCCCGTTCCACCATGCCGGGCACTACCAAGCGGGTCATGGCAAGCAAGGCTTTCACATCGGTGTCAATCACCACATCCCATTCGTCCAGATTTCCTTCGTGTTCCTTGTCCACCCCGATCACCAAGCCGGCGTTGTTTATCAACACATCTATCTCTTTCCAGTCGCCGGGCAAAGCGTTCAACGCCGCTTCGGCCACCTCCCTGTCGCGCACGTCGAAGGGGAGTAAAAGTACCTCTGCCCGGTATTTCTCTTCCAATTCTTGCTTTACCGCTTTCAGTTTCTCCTGATTGCGACCGTTGAGGATCAGTCGATGCCCGTTCATGGCAAACTTGCGTGCACAGCCCTCTCCTATACCCGAAGAAGCACCTGTGATAAGTACTGTTTTCTTTTCCATACCATTATTGTTTTTTCTGCCGATTGCAAAAGTATCATTAATTTGCGAGTTGCAGGATATTATCTCCGGTTATTTTCAAATCCTTCAGCCGCACCTCTCCTCCTTACTTTCCTTCCTAAATCGAGGTGATGGGTACTCTGTTCTGCCACAATCCCTCATGAAACAGTTCAAAAGCAACAGTGTTTTTATAACACGAAGAACCACAACGTTTTACACTTGTACAAGCGTAAGCTTACAGATGTAGATTCATGCCTCTGCTACCAGCTAAAAGAATCAGAAAAAACGTGCCAGCTTTACCCATCAAAAAGAAAAATTTCAAAAAATACGACTAAAAAAAACATCTAATAGCAAAGATTGTTATTATTATATCTAAATTTGCGCGATTTTAGAGCCGGTTCGGTTGTTGCCCGATTCATTTATGAGTTTTTTGGGAAATCAAAGAGAAGCCGGGATATAACTCACAGACGGAAACGGGCTCTTAAAACACTATTAACACCAATTTTATTAAAGAAAGAAGAGAGTATGAAGAAAATGAAATTTACAGCATTGCTGCTGTGTGGTACCATACTGCTGGGCAGTTGCGGTACAATGAACAACACTACAAAAGGAGGTATTATCGGCGGAGGTTCCGGCGCAGCCGCAGGTGCCATCATCGGTGGGCTGATAGGTAAAGGCAAAGGCGCCGCCATCGGTGCTGCCATCGGTGCTGCCGTAGGTACGGGAGCGGGTGTTGCCATCGGCCATAAAATGGACAAGAAGGCTGCCGAAGCAGCTAAAATTGAAGGCGCACAAGTAGAACAAGTGACCGATGCAAATGGTTTGCCGGCCGTAAAGGTTGCTTTTGATGCAGGCATCTTGTTCGGCTTCAACTCTTCAGCTCTGAGCAACGACGCAAAAGCTTCTTTGCGCGACCTTGCACAGATTCTGAAAGACGACCCGACAACGGACATCGCCATCATCGGTCATACCGACAAAGTAGGTACTTACGAAGCCAACGTCAAGGTATCGAAGAACCGTGCTTATGCTGTCGAAAACTACCTGCAAAGCTGCGGCGTTTCTTCCGCTCAGTTCAAAAAAGTGGAAGGTGTTGCCTATGACCAATACGACGAAAGCAAAACTGCAGCTCAAAACCGTCGCGTAGAAGTGTACATGTATGCCAGTGAGCAGATGATTAAAAATGCCGAGGCATCTAACTAAAACCTAAAGTAAGTCCACACAAAGAGCCGACTCAAGCTCAAAACCATAAAAAACAGGTTCTTGGTGGATATTAAAGAAAAAAAGTCTTTAGATGAAAGCCCCCACGTTCGGTATTCCGGAATTTGCTTGGAGATACCCGTGCGTGAGGGCTTTATACAATCAGGACAACGCCGGAAGTTCTGTCAGCGTTTCTCTTCATGGAGGCAAATCGAAAGTAAGTATCTGTTTTATGAAGCTTCGTAAACCTTTGCGTATTCTGCGCAACATTATACTCTTTTTTTTCATTTCCACCTTCGCTACGGCAGTGCTTTACCGCTTTCTACCGGTCTACGTCACACCTTTGATGGTGATTCGCAGTGTGCAGCAACTATCCAAAGGAGAAAAACCGCTTTGGCATCACACATGGGTATCGTTCGATAAGATTTCACCCCACCTGCCTATGGCGGTTATAGCCTCGGAAGACAACCGCTTCGCCACGCACAACGGGTTCGACTTTACGGAGATAAAGAAAGCCATGAAAGAAGCCAAGAAAGGGAGAAGAAGGCGGGGAGCCAGTACCATCAGCCAGCAGACGGCAAAGAATGTATTCCTATGGCCTAAATCCTCATGGCTGCGCAAAGGATTCGAGGTTTATTTCACGTGTCTGATAGAACTATGCTGGTCCAAAGAGCGTATAATGGAGGTATATCTCAATTCCATCGAGATGGGAAAAGGCATCTACGGAGCACAGGCAGCGGCAAAGCACAAATTCAACACCACAGCCGCCAAACTATCGGCGGGACAATGTGCCTTGATAGCAGCCACACTGCCCAATCCGATACGTTTTGATTCGGCACGCCCTTCGGCTTACATCAAAAAAAGGCAAGGGCAAATTCTGCGTCTGATGAAATTAGTGCCGAAATTCCCTCCGGCGGAGAAGACGGAAGATTAGTCTCTCTTGGAAAAACTAAAAGTAAATTTTCCAACTTATGTTTGGTACAATAGGAGCATAACGTTTTCTCTCCACAGAGTTCATTACTATATTATAAGCATAACCTGTCTGCCTGAATCCATTAGCATTTAATAGCATAAATGAAAATTCATGAGTAAATCTTTTCTTATTCACCCGAAAGCGAAGAGTTAAGTCAGTAGTAAATGAGTTGGGTAATTTTAAACTATACGCACGTGTTTCATCTTCTTTTATACCATGTTCCACTTGTGATTCTTCATTGCTGATCGGAGTATAGCGATTGCCACCTTGATACGTCAAACGAACATTGGCACTAAATACTTTATTTTTACTCTTACCAAACACCCACTCTTTCCCAACAAGTCCATTGATGATAAAACGTTGATCCATCCTTGTATTTCTCCATTTTTTATCACCTCCTACATATTCAGATTTGAATAATGAAGCGGATAATAAGTTGTACCAACCATCTGCAAGATAACGCTCTAAGGTGACATCAACGCCATAATTTCGTCCTTTCCCAATATTTATTAATGCTTTATCAAGTCCATAACCATTATAATTCAATATAGAAAATGAAGTTCCTGACTCTACGGGTATGTCATACAAATACTGAAAATATGGTTCCACTTTTAAATAGAGATTATCTGTAATCCTTTTTCCATAAGATAGCGAGAAATGATGTGTTTTACTAAAGTCGAGGTCTTTATTCACTAACGTCTCACCAGCTTCGGCAGTCTTTACATAATAATAATCCAATCTGCTACGCATACTATTGAGCCCATATGCAAAAGATAAAACTTGATTTTTAGGTAGTTTCCACTTTATACTAAAACGTGGTTCTAAAGTCCAATGATTGTTTAATCCAAAGTATTGTCCCGTCAGACCAATACCGACATCGACATTATTATTAAGTTTAAAAACAGAACTTGTAAAGGCTGAAAAAGCAACATCTGAATGATTTCCCTTTGCAATCTGCCGCATAGGTTCATATTGTGACATCTTTTCACTAAGATTAAAGTCTAAGTTATAATCCATTCGTGTGAAAGTAAATCCCGTTCTATTAAAATGTCTACTATTTATTTTACTATGTAAGTATGAACTGAAGATTATATCTGTATTGCAGTATTGCATATCTGCCATCCGATGATAAACCATCTTATCGTCTGCTTGGTCAACTATAGCATGAACTCTTGTATAAGTTGCAGCTAAAGATGTTTTGATGTAGGAATTTGGTTTACAATATATTTTATGACCAATCCCCAACATTCCTTTGGTAAACGCATTATCTGATTCTTGCTTATCGGATGTATATTCCCATTTTTCAGGATTCTCTTCATTTTTCCGCAGAACTTTATCCAATAACCCCAATCCCCATACAGTAAACTCACCTGCCTTTTTTGTGGGAAAGTTGAATTTGAAAGCTAAATCTTGGTAGTTAAGTCCCTCATCTGCTCCGCTAACAACATCTGATAACCCTGAAAAAGAGTATCTATAATTAAATAAATAGGAACTATTATTCTTTTTACTAATCGGGCCTTCCGAGGCTAAATCAATCCCCCAAAGGCCTATTTGAAAAGCATATTCGTAATTCTCGCTATTTCCCGTCCGCATCGACATATCAAATACACCGGCAAGCGCATTATTATATTCTGCCGGAAAAGCACTATTAAAGAAATCCGAATTACCCAATACATTAGCACTCAATCCTGTCAATAAACCACCTCCTAATCCTGTCATGTCCGCATAATGAGTTGGATTAGAAATTTCCACACCTTCCATACGCCACTGAGTATATTGAGGAGAGTTTCCTCGTATAATAAGAGCATTTGTATTTATTCCTCCTGCTACCCCTGCGAAGGAAGAAACCAAACGAGCCGGATCATCAAATCCACCAGCAAAGCGACTTGATTCTTCAACTGTTAAGATACTCCCACCTGTCAATGCCATTGGGTTAAGAGATCGCTCTTTATCGATCTTTGCATGCACTACAACTTCTTCTAATTTTTGGGTATTTTCACTCATAGTTATAGTGCAGTCTGCTTCTTTAGCAGAGGTCAGCAGTATTCCTTTCATAACAACAGCTTCATATCCCAAACAAGAAACTTGAATATCATACCTACCAATAGGGATATTATTAAATCTAAAATACCCCAAACTATCACTTGTCATTCCTATTTGCGGATTGGTATTTGAAAGAACGATAGTGGCGTATGGAATAGGAACTCCCGATGACGCATCCTTGACAATTCCTTTAATAGTTTGTCGAGGAGTAATACCATGTAAGGTCTTGGCCGATATCGGAACAATAATAATATGTAATCCTTTTATTTTATAGGTAAATCCGGTATCTTTCAATGTTCGTTCAAGAACTTCTTTAAGATCAACCTTTTGAACTTTTATCGTTATCTTCCTGTTGACATCTATTTGCACCCTACTATAAGCAACCGTGTATTTGCTTTGTGCTTCAATTTGTTCAAAAACCTGTTTCACAGTAATGTTACGCCTTGAAATTGTGAATTTCTCATTCTGGGCATTTGAATAAATCGAGATAAAAAGGAAAATAATCAGGCTGATTATTTTATAGCTTGAGTAAATTTGCCTAATTTTGAAATTGGATAAAAACATATTTCAATGTCATTAAAAAGTTAAATACTATTTCTATAAATGGAACAAGTTTGACTTTTATGAACCGGGAAGTGGCTTCGAAACAATTTCCGGTTCTTTTTTATTTACTCCCCCTTTCTTTATAATGGTTATTTTACTATTGTCTTTTTTATATTCAAAATCACCTACTACATCCTGCAAAACATTCAAGACATCCTCAAGGCTTTCATTATGAATGAACTTAATGGTGTATGGATTATTCCGGAACGCTTGCTTGTCATAATCAATAGTTACATTATATCGGCGTTCAATCGTATTCAGAATATCATTGAAAGTGGCATCCTGAAATATGAGTGAGCCATCTTTCCAACTACAGTTTTCATTTACAACCGTATTTATTGATATGGAATTGTCTATCTTGTTAAATACTATCTCCTGATTAGGTTTAAGTATATACTTATTATCTGTTTTTCCTGATTGAACATTTACCTGTATCTTTCCACTATTAAGAGTTGTGATGGTCCGGTCATTTGTTGGATAAGCCGATATATTAAACTTGGTACCGAGAACCCTCACTGATAAATGGTTTGTTTTTACAATAAATGGTTTTGCTGCATCACCGGCCACAGAAAAATAGGCTTCACCTTCCAAAGTCACAACACGGATGGTATCATCAAACTTTGAAGGATAGATTATTTTAGTACAAGAGTTTAATAAAATTGTCGTTCCGTCTGCCAACGTACATTGCTTTTGTTGATTACCGGAAGTTACTATCTCTATCATTTTTATATCTTGGTCTATATAGAGATAACTCCCTAACATCAAAAGTATAGGGATGATAACGGCAGCACTCCTCAATAAAATACGGCGTATTCTTAAATGTTTCTTTTGATTTTCTGTTTGCCTTATCTTACTTTTTACTCTACCCAATGCTTTGTAGGTGTTATCATTCGGGGCAATTTTCATTTCATCCCAAATAACAGACATGGCACTATTCTTTTCAGAAGTCCATTTATCTTTGATAAGCCACCTTTGTATTTTCTCCTCTATTTCAGGAGGATATGAGTTTACAAAGAATTGTTTGAGTATCTGATAAATATAATTATCTTTCATGATTGTTCTTTCTTCTTTTATATATATACAATCATGTAGCCTGTTACTCCCGACCTACCAGCTATTTTTTTCTTATCAGAGGAAGAATATAAAGAAAAACGAGATAACACGTTTAATATCCTGCAAAGCCAAACTAAGCTGATTCTCAACAGTTTTCTTTGATACCCCCAATTCTTCGGCTATCTCACTATTGGAAACACCTTTTTCCCGGCTCATTTGATAAATCTTTCTTCTTTGGGCAGGCATCCTGTATACAGCCATTTCTACTAAAAGACCGATTTCCTTTGCATACAATATTTCATCTGAACTATCAACTCCTTCATCCAAATCATCGAAAGTTTTTCTGAAATTTTCCTCTATCAATTTATGCTTTAGGTGGTTTAAAGCTGTATTCCTTGCAATGGTATATAAATAAAAACTAAATCCTTTATTGGGGTTTATAGATGTGTGATTCATCCATAATTTAACGAAAATATCTTGTGCCAATTCTTCGGCATCACTTTCTGACCTCAAAATTCCAGTCAAGAAACATTTTACCTTATCGAAATAGGCTAAAAACACTTCTTCAAAAGCTTTATGATTGCCGTTCTGTAATGCCTCGATGGTTGCTATTTCCATATACGTAGTGAATTAGTAACTAAATCGTTTCACAAAAGTATAAAAGAGTATGACTAAACGAGTAGGATTGCAAAAATAAAATGATACAACCATATAAACTAAAAACAATTGTTTTTCTCTGAAAAGGAGTGAACTCTCCCTAAAACAGGGTTAACTCTCTTCAGGGAAAGAAATACTTTGGATAGAAAAGAAATATTGCCTCCCATCAGTCTTTATTTATTTTATTTTACAAATTCATCTGCATCAAGTTTGTTTTTCAACACCTTATTATTTCACTCACTGAGTGAACCACATTCAGTCGGCGACTGAAACCATTTCAGTCCCTGAGTGAAACCATTTCAGTCGCCGACTGATTCCACCCCTCTCAGAATAGCTTCTGGAAGGGGTGATGGAAGAAATGAGGCATTCCGTCAACGATGATAAAAATTATTTATATTCATAAGAAACAACGCACTACGCTATTCATCGTGACGTTATCTCTGTAACATCTTATAAATCGTTCTTTCACACTCATTTGCAGAAATACATTCACTCCCCCTGTCTCATTATCCGCCAAAATGAAACTGCCGGCTCCAACAGTACGAAACCGATGAAGCCGGCAGACTAAGATTGCATAAAGAAGCAATGCAGCATATGTCGCTACAAACTCAATAGGTATGCTCTCCCTCCTTCATTTCCTTTGCATCGATTTTGCGAATATCAATGCTGCGCCACGCATAGAAAATATAGGCAAGAACGAAGGGAACAAGAATAGAGACGTACGCCATCACCTTCAGAGTGAACAGGCTGGAACAACTATTGGTAATGGTCAACGAACTCTGCAAATCATGAGTGGAAGGATAATAGGCCGTATTATTATAGCCCGCCACAAGCAAAAGAGACAGAACAGTGAGCACTGTACCCACACCGGCAAACCAAATGCCCTTATCAAATGCAGGTTTCCACAACGTGCGGATAATGCCCCAAAGCACGGCAAGTACGCCCACGAGAAATACAAGCAATACAACAGGCATTTCGAGGAAGTTGGTCAGATACTTATAGGGTTCCATAAACACCTCTCCCGTTTCCGGACGGACAGCATAGCCGTCGGCCACCAACGTGCGGATGACGAATGCCAAGAAGAACAGCAGGAAGAGTCCCGTATTTCCCCAAAGCGAACGACGGCAACGGCTCACCAGATTCTCATCGTTGATGTTATTGATGAAATAGAGCGTACCCAGAATGCGCGACAGGAAAAACACAGCCAACCCCAACACCACATTCCACGGGTTGAGCAGTGCATCCAGCCCGTGTCCGGCATTGGCCCACCGGCTGATGACCGGCATTGCCGCATCTGCCATGTTTCCTTTATTAATGTAGAATTCTGAACCGGTGAAGAATGTAGCCACCGCACCGCCCAGCAACACCGGCCCTACAACTCCGTTTATCACCAAGAAAGTACGATACGTGGTCTTTCCCAACAGATTTCCCGCCTTGGACTGGAACTCATAGCTGACAGCCTGCAATACAAAACTGAACAGAATAATCATCCATAACCAATATGCACCGCCGAAACTGGTGCTGTAAAACAGCGGAAACGAAGCAAAAAACGCGCCGCCAAACGTAACCAGTGTAGTAAATGTGAACTCCCACTTGCGTCCCGTGGAGTTTATCATCATCTTTTTCTGCTCCTCCGTTTTGCCCAAGCAGAACAAAAGAGAGTTACCTCCCTGCACAAACAACAGGAATACCAGAATAGCTCCCAACAAGGATACTACAAACCACCAATAGTGCTGAAGAAATATATAAGTGTCCATTGATATTCTAAATTTATATTTTACGATTTATTATAAGCCCTCACTATTCATCGTTCATTATTATCGGGTCCTTTGCGGATGGCCTTCAGCATAATGCCGACTTCAGCAATCAACATGATTGTGAAGAGCACGAGGAAGATAAAGAACGTGGTTTGCACAGAGCTGACATCCAGCTTGGAGACAGCGGCACTTGTAGGCAGCATGTCCTGTATGGCCCACGGCTGACGTCCGCACTCGGCCACCGCCCATCCCGCCTGTCCGGCAAGATATCCTAAAGGAATAGTCAGCATAGCCACCCAATGCATCCAACGCATCTGCGACAAGTCTTTCTTGTAGGCCAAGAACAATATCAGGATAAAGAAAAGAATGAAATACGCACCCAAAATCACCATCAAGCGGAACATATAGAATGTCAGAGGTACATTCGGCACCAAGTCGTTCACATTCTTAATATAACCATAGCCGAAATAGGGCACATTCTCTTTCAGCACCCGTGCAGCCTCTTCCGCCTCTGCTACATTGCCCGCAGCCTTGGCTGCACGATAAGCGGCAAATGCGCCGATAGCCGTCTTTCCTTTTTCAATCTTCTCCTCTGCCGAAAGAGCCACCGTGCCATCCTGTTGCAGATAACCGCCTTTCAGCAAATCGTTGATACCCGGAACAAATGCGTCCATCTTGCGTTCGGCAAGCAATGACAACATTTTGGGTATTTCCACACGGAAGAGGAATGGATCCACCCCGTCCTGCGGCGTTTTCTTATCGGGATTCAACAGGCCGAAAGCCACCAAACCGGCCCCATGCTGCCCATCATAGTAGCCTTCCATGGCAGCCAGTTTCATCGGTTGCTTCTGAGCCACCTGATAACCGGAGCCGTCGCCCGTCCATGCAGACAACACAGCAGATACCAAACCTACCCACGCGGCAATCTTGATACTTGCCAAAGCAAACTTCTTATCACGCTTCTTCAACAAATACCAACAGCTTACGCCAACCACAAATACAGCCGCCAGCACCCAGCCGGACAATATACTATGGAAGAACTTATTCACAGCCATCGGCGAAGTGGCCACAGCCCAGAAATCCACCATCTCGTTGCGGGCCGTATCGGGATTAAATTCCATACCCACAGGATTCTGCATCCATGCATTCGCAACCAAAATCCACCAAGCAGAAATCGTCGCTCCCAATCCCGTGAGCCAAGTAGAAGCCAAGTGGAAACGCTTGCTCACCTTATCCCATCCGAAAAACATGACCGCAATGAATGTTGCCTCCATAAAAAAGGCCAGAATACCCTCGATGGCAAGCGGTGCACCGAAAATATCGCCCACAAACCAACTGTAATTGCTCCAGTTCGTCCCGAACTCGAATTCCAGAATCAACCCCGTAGCCACACCCACGGCAAAGTTGATACCAAAGATTTTCATCCAGAACTTGGCGGTACGCTTCCAAAACTCATCACCCGTACGGTAATAAGCCGTCTCCATAATGCCCATGATTACGGCCAATCCGAGGGTCAAGGGCACAAAAATCCAGTGGTAGATGGCTGTCAGGGCAAACTGCGCCCTCGACCAGTCAATCAGAGAAGAGTCAATGTGTTCAAACATAAAAGTAAAAGATTTATGATTTATAAATAATAATGAATTAAAGTGTTAGTCAATTGGCTTCAATACTTCTATGAATAAGTTCCCGACTGACATAGTCTTCTTTGTCATCACCCACCACAGGCGTATTCAAAAATCTCGGAAAAAAGAAAAGACGGAGAACAAAAAACATAATGAAAAGTTTCACCAGAATAATAAGCCATAATGTGCGCCCCAATGTCATGCTCCGGAAGCCTTCCAGATAAAAGCGCCAAATGTTTACCACAGTCTGTTTCATCAGATATAGATTTATAATGATTACAAATATAAAATACTTTTATGACACAGGCAAACAAAAGACAAAAAAACATTTGATGGATAAACAAAATCATAGGCACAAAACAGTATTTCGGCGACAAAAAACGCCCCGATATCTATCTCTTTTGCATCCCTTATCCGGCTGCCCTAACTTTGCAAACATAAAAACATAGAATACATAAAGATATGATGAACGTAAAAAGATTGACAGTGATAACACTCTGCATGGCAAGTTGCATAGGACTTTCGGCACAGGCCGACAGTTCCGTGCAACAAGCCGCGGCAGAAAACACCCGGCAAGCTGCCGACACTCTACCCGCCCAATGGAACTTGCAAGCTTGCATTGACTATGCTTTGCAGCAAAACATCACCATCAAGAAGAACCGCCTCAACGCCGCAAGTGCCCGTGTGGATGTGAAGACGGCCAAAGCCGCCCTCTTCCCCAGCCTATCGGCCAGTGTAAGCCAGCGCATCGTGAACCGCCCCAACAGTGAGACAAACACCATTATCGCCGGCGACAACATCACCAGCAGCCAGAGCAAAACGTCATACAACGGGAGCTATGGCATCGACGCCAATTGGACCCTCTACAACGGTGGAAAGAACCTCAACACCATCAAGCAGCAACAACTGAACAACCGCATCGCCGAGCTCAACGTGACTGAAAGCGAAAACAGCGTCGAAGAGAACATCGCACAAACATACATACAAATACTATACGCAACCGAAGCCGTAAAGGTTTGCGAATCGACACTGAAAGTAAGTCAGGCCGAATGCGACCGCGCCAAGCAGCTTCTCGAAGCCGGAAGCATCGCCAAAAGCGACCTCGCACAACTGGAAGCGCAAGTCAGTACAGACAAATATCAATTAGTTGCGGCACAAGCCACCTTGCAGGATTACAGACTGCAACTGAAACAGCTTCTCGAGTTGGACGGAGAGCAGGAAATGGAACTATACATCCCGGCTCTTAACGACGAAAATGTACTCTCTCCTCTGCCCGACAAGACAGATGTTTATCGTTCGGCACTCATTTTCAGACCCGAAATAGAAGCCGGCAAGCTGAATGTGCAAGCTTCCGACCTGAACATCAAGATTGCCCGTTCGGGCTATTTGCCCACATTGAGCCTGACTGCCGGCATCGGAACCAGCCATGCCAATGGCAGTGACTTTACCTTCAGCGAGCAAATCAAGCAGAACTGGAACAACTCATTAGGATTCACCATCAGCGTACCCATCTTCAGCAACCGACAGACCAAAAGCGCGGTAGAAAAAGCCAAGATTCAGAAGCAAACCAGCGAGCTGGATTTGCTGGACGAGCAAAAAACGCTGTACAAAACCATCGAAAGCCTCTGGCTTGACGCAAACAATGCACAGCAACGGTATGCCGCCGCAGTAGAGAAGTTGAAAAGCAGCCGGACGAGCTACGAATTGATACAAGAACAATTCAACGTGGGCATGAAGAATACCGTAGAATTGCTGACAGAGAAAAACAACCTGCTCAGCGCACAGCAGGAGATGCTACAAGCCAAATACATGGCGATACTGAACATGCAATTGCTGAAATTCTATCAAGGTGAACAGATAGCTATATAAGAAACTAATAATAAGGAAAGATATGAATAAGAAGAAAATCATTCTCATCAGCATAGCTGCCGTATTGGCAGTGGGTGCAGGATGCTGGCTTTTCGGCGAATCCAAAGCCAATCATAAGGTAGTGTACGAGACGGCAACCGTGACCAAAGGAGAGATTTCAGAGTCCATAACCGCCACCGGAACCATTGAACCGGTGACTGAGGTAACCGTAGGTACGCAGGTCAGCGGCATTATCGACAAAATTTATGTGGACTATAACTCCACAGTGACCAAAGGCCAACTGATAGCCGAGATGGATCGCGTGATGCTGCAAAGCGAACTTGCCTCGCAGCGTGCCGCCTACAATGGAGCAAAAGCCGAATACGAATATCAGAAAAAGAATTACGAGCGCAACAAAGGTTTGCACGAAAAGCAACTCATCAGTGACGTGGATTACGAACAGATAGTCTATAATTACGAAAAAGCCAAGAGCAGCTTCGAGAGCAGTCAGGCTTCGCTGGCAAAGGCAGAGCGTAACCTCTCCTATGCCACCATCACCTCTCCCATCGACGGCGTAGTGACAAGCCGCAGCGTGGAGGAGGGACAGACCGTAGCCTCCGGATTCTCTACCCCCACCCTCTTCACCATTGCCGCCGACCTGACACAGATGCAGGTAGTGACCGATGTGGACGAAGCCGACATAGCCGGCATAGAAGAGGGACAGCGCGCCACCTTCACCGTAGATGCTTATCCGAATGACACATTTGAAGGTGTCGTGACGCAAATCCGTTTAGGACAAGCCAGTTCGAGCAGCTCAAGCAGTTCTACAACTTCATCTACCACGGTAGTGACTTATGAAGTAGTGATAGCTGCCCATAACCCCGACCTGAAGCTGAAGCCCCGGCTGACAGCCAACGTCACCATCTATACCCTCGACCGCAAAAACGTGCTCAGTGTCCCTGCCCGTGCACTGCGCTTCACCCCGGAGAAACCGCTTATCGGCGACAAAGACATCGTGAAGGATTGCGAGAGCGAGTATAAACTCTGGACGCGCGAAGGCAACACCTTCACCGCTCATCCCGTAGAAATCGGCATTTCAAACGGAATCAATACGGAAATCATCAGCGGTGTCAACGAAGGAACAGTTGTAATAACAGAAGCCGCCATCGGCAATATGTCGGGCGGAAGCAATGCTCCGGACAGTTCGCAGCAGGCAAACAAAGAACAAAGTCCGTTTATGCCGAGCAGACCGGGGAAGAAATGAGAGATCAGACGTTAGACAATAGAAATCAGACAATAGACGTTAGAAATTGGAGACTCGGTATTATGAGCAAAACAGTCATAGAACTTCAAAATATAAAACGCGATTTCCGGGTAGGAGACGAAACGGTACATGCCTTGCGCGGTGTTTCGTTCTCCATCACCGAAGGAGAGTTCGTCACCATCATGGGTACATCGGGTTCGGGCAAGTCGACCCTGCTGAATACATTGGGCTGCCTCGACACCCCTACCGGTGGAGAATACCTGCTTGACGGCATATCCGTTCGCAGCATGTCGAAACCACAGCGCGCCGTATTGCGTAACCGTAAAATCGGCTTCGTGTTCCAGAACTACAACCTGCTGCCCAAAACGACGGCCGTTGAAAACGTGGAACTCCCGCTGATGTACAACTCCTCCGTTTCGGCAACCGAAAGGCGGAAGCGTGCCATCGAAGCCCTGCAAGCCGTAGGGCTGGGCGACCGTCTGGAACACAAGTCCAACCAGATGTCGGGCGGACAGATGCAACGTGTAGCCATTGCACGGGCTTTGGTGAACAACCCGGCCGTGATACTGGCAGACGAAGCTACGGGTAATTTGGACACACGTACTTCGTTCGAAATTCTGGTGCTTTTCCAAAAGCTGCATGCCGAAGGGCGTACCATCATCTTCGTGACGCACAATCCTGAGATAGCCCAATACAGCAGCCGCAACATCGTGTTGCGCGACGGACAGGTAAAAGACGATACCATCAATACCAACATTCTCAATGCCGCCCAAGCGCTGGCGGCATTGCCTAAACAGGAGGAAGACAAATGAACGGAACAAACCTTTTCAAAATAGCATTGCGCGCACTGAACAACAACAAACTGCGGGCTTTCCTCACCATGCTGGGCATCATCATCGGCGTGGCGTCAGTCATCACCATGCTTGCCATCGGACAAGGGTCGAAAAAAAGCATTCAGGCCCAGATAGCCGAAATGGGTTCCAACATGATAATGATTCATCCGGGAGCCGATACACGCGGAGGCGTACGCCAAGACCCCAGCGCCATGCAGACACTGAAAATGGCCGACTATGAAGCGCTGCGCGACGAGACAAGCTTTCTGTCGGCCATCAGCCCCAGTGTCTCCTCGTCGGGACAGCTCATTGCCGGCAACAACAACTATCCCTCTTCCGTAAGCGGTGTAGGGACGGAATATCTCGAAATCCGTCAGCTGTCGATAGAAAATGGCGAAATGTTCGACGAAAGCGACATACAGACTTCCGCCAAGGTCTGCGTCATCGGTAAGACGATAGTAGACAATCTCTTCCCCGGCGAAGACCCGATAGGGAAAATCATCCGGTTCAACCAAGTGCCGTTTCGCGTGGTAGGGGTGCTGAAGTCCAAAGGATACAACTCCATGGGGATGGATCAGGATGACGTCGTGCTGGCCCCCTACACCACCGTAATGAAGCGACTGCTGGCACAGACCTACCTCAGCGGCATCTTCGCTTCTGCCCTCAGCGAAGACATGACGGACAATGCCACCGAGGAAATCACCGGAATTCTGCGGAGAAACCACAAGCTGAAAGACGGCGATGACGACGACTTCACCATCCGCAGCCAGCAAGAGCTCAGCACGATGCTGAATTCCACCACCGACCTGATGACCACACTGCTTGCCTGCATTGCCGGCATATCGCTCGTGGTGGGCGGCATCGGCATCATGAACATCATGTACGTGTCGGTCACCGAACGCACCCGCGAGATAGGCCTGCGCATGAGCGTAGGTGCTCGCGGCATCGACATCCTGAGCCAGTTTCTTATCGAAGCCATCCTCATCAGCATCACCGGAGGCGTCATCGGCGTGGTCATCGGTTGCGGCGCAAGCTGGGTCGTGAAAAGCGCGGCTCATTGGCCCATCTTCATCCAGCCATGGAGCGTATTCCTCTCTTTCGCCGTCTGCACCGTCACCGGTGTCTTCTTCGGCTGGTATCCCGCCAAGAAAGCCGCAGACTTGGATCCGATAGAAGCCATACGCTACGAATAATCAGGAATATAAGAAAGAGGATATCAAATAAAAATCTATCTTTGCCTCGTTATGAAACAATTATCCTACTCCCGCCCCCGCTTCATCGAAGCCCTGATACACATCATAGGCTGGGGAATCGTATTCGGTTTCCCCTTCCTGATGATGGCACGCAGCGGCTTCACCATAACATGGATTGACTATCTGCGTCATGGCAGCATAGTCCCCCTCTCTTTTCTCATCGTATTCTATGCAAACTACTTCTTCCTGATTCCCCGTTACTTGTTCGAGGGGAACATAAAGAAATATATTTTGCTGAATATGGCTTTGATAATAGCCGTTGCCGCAGGTGTCCATTTATGGCAGGAATATGCTTTCCAGACCCATTTGAGAGAAGGCGGCGAAAGAGGCGGAAGACACATGGGGCCTCCCAAATGGATATTCCTCCTGCGCGACATTTTTTCCATGATACTGACCGTCGGCCTAAGTGCCGCCATCAAAATGAGCAGCCGATGGAGGCAGATGGATGCCGCCCGCCGAGAAGCCGAGAAAAGCCGTGCGGAAGCCGAATTGAAAAACCTGCGCAACCAGCTCAACCCGCATTTTCTGCTCAATACGCTGAACAACATTTACGCTCTCATCGCCTTCGACACGGACAAAGCACAATCGGCCGTTCAGGAGCTGAGCCGCCTGCTTCGCCACGTGCTTTACGACAATCAGCAGAACTTCGTCACCCTCGACAAAGAGATGGACTTCATTCGCAACTACATTGCACTGATGCGCATCCGCCTCTCCTCCAATGTCACCGTCGAGACCCGGATAGACATCCGTCCCGACAGCCGCACGGAAATAGCTCCGCTCATTTTCATATCTCTCATAGAGAATGCCTTTAAGCATGGCATCTCTCCCACCGAACCCAGTTTCATCCGCATCCGCTTCAGCGAAAGCCCCGAAGAGATACGTTGCGAAATCACCAACAGCCATCACCCCAAAAGTCAGGCTGACAAGAGCGGAAGCGGCATCGGGCTTGAGCAAGTGCTGAAACGTCTGGAACTCACCTACCCCGGCCGCTACGACTGGAAGCACGGGATAAGCGAGAACGGGAAAGAGTATTATTCCATTTTAGCGATAAAACCTTAATAAGCATAAGTATATGAAACTGAATTGTGCAATCGTCGACGACGAGCCTTTGGCATTGGGACTTCTGGAAAGCTACGTCGATAAAACGCCGTTTCTGGAGCTTGCGGGAAAATACTCCAGCGCGATGCAAGCCATGAAGGAGTTGCCGGGCAAGCACGTCGACCTGCTTTTCCTCGACATCCAAATGCCCGAACTGAACGGACTGGAATTTTCCAGAATGGTAGATTCCTCCACCCGTATCGTCTTCACCACGGCTTTCGGCCAATACGCCATAGACGGCTATAAAGTGAATGCATTGGACTACTTGCTGAAACCCATTTCGTATGTAGACTTCTTGCAGGCAGCCAACAAAGCCTTACAGTGGTTCGAGTTGCTGCAACAACCCAAAGAAGAGATTCAAAGCATCTTCGTAAAGAGCGACTACAAACTGGTGCAAATCGAACTGAACAAGATATTATACATCGAAGGGCTGAAGGACTACATCAAAATCTACGAAGAAGATTCTCCCAAGCCCATATTATCCTTAATGAGCATGAAGGCGATGGAAGACCTGCTGCCTTCGTCACGCTTTATGCGCGTCCACCGTTCTTATATTGTGCAAAAGAACAAGATACGCATAATAGACCGCGGGCGCATTGTATTCGGAAAGAATTACATCCCGGTAAGCGACAGTTACAAACAATCCTTTCAGGATTTTCTGGATCAGAGGAGTCAGTAGCCTGTCGGTGCGTCGATTAAAATAGAATAAATCGCTGATTTATTGCAAAATCCTATTGCATATTAGATAATGTTTCTATATCTTTGCGTCGAATAGATGGAGTTGTGAAACTCCCCAATAGAATAGTTTAGTTAAGTCTAGTTTAGTTTTTGTGTGAAGCACTTCCTCCGTAAGCGAACGTTGGAAGTGCTTTTGTTTCAGAAGCAAAGACGGCTCACCCGAAATTGTGTCCCCGGATGAGCCGTTCAAAAAAAAACCAAACAAATGCTTTTACCGTCTGCCTTATTGTCCTGCTGCCTGCGTATCCAGAAACAACTCCACATCTTCGGCATGATGCGCCACATAGGCTGCCGGTCCCGTATCGCCCGAATCGAGCATGTCGCGCACAACATCCGCTTTACTCTTGCCCGTGATAAGGAAGACAAGTCTTCGGGCGGCAAAGAGCGGGCTGCCGGTCATGGCTACGCGCTTCTGCCCGTTATAGGGGTTGACACTCGCTTCATAAGGATGCAAGGATGAGAGCAGATGCTCCTGCCCCGGAAAAATGGAGGAAGTATGCCCATCGTCTCCCGCACCCAACAACACGACATCGAAAACGGGAACATCGACCCGCAACGGAACGGTACTACGAACCCGGGCCGAATATGCTTCGGCTTCCTTCTCCGGACTGTTTGCCCCGCAAATGGGATAGACATACTCGCCGGGCATCTCCACTTTATCCAGCAGCAGACGACGCATCGTTCCGTAATTGCTTTCGCAGTCTTCGGCCGGCACGCACCGTTCGTCCACCCAATAGATACGCATCCGTGCCCAAGGAGTCACCTCTTTATACTCGTTCGCCCAAATGTCGAACATCAGCGAGGGGGTGCTTCCTCCGCTGAATGCCAAATAGAACGTTCTGCCCGGCTCATCGTTCATCATCCCGACGAGGCTTCTGATTAGTGCATGGGCCGTTTCTATGGCCGTAGGATAGATATAACTTCTCATAACTCGCAATATTCATCTGTATTCGTCAGGTTCTTGCACGGATTTGTCCACTCGGCACCGTATTCGTGCATCATGGCCTCGCTCTCCAGAGGTCCCCACGTACCTGCCGGATAGCCGTAGAGAGGGGCGTCGGCATGCTCTTTCCAGTAGCGCAACACCGGGTCGAAGAAGCGCCAGGAAGCCTCCACCGCATCGCTGCGGGTGAAGAGCGTGGCATCTCCGGCTATGCAATCCTCTATCAGGCGGGCGTATGCATCGCCTACGGGCAGTCCGCCCAACTTGTCGTAACTGAAGTCCATCATCACCTGTTTTACGTCGAAACCCGAACCGGGTGCCTTCATTCCGAACTTCAGGACAATGCCTTCGTTGGGTTGCAGGCGCAGAATCAGTTTATTGGCACGTGGACAGTTTCCCCCTTCGCAACGGAACATCCGGTGAGGCGTCTCGCGAAAGTGGACTACAATTTCCGATACCTTTGTCGGCATCTGCTTTCCGGTGCGGATGTAGAAAGGCACACCGCTCCACCGCCAGTTGTTGATGCCTATCTTCATGGCGATGTAAGTTTCCGTACGCGAGTCGGGCGCCACTCCCTTTTCCTCCCGATAACCCGCTTTAGAGCCGGAAGCCGTATATTGCCCGCGAACGATGTGTTCCTCTAAATCCTCTTCCGTAAGCGGTGCCAGCGATTCGTACACCTTCACCACCTCGTTGCGGAAATTATCGGCATTGAACACGGCAGGCGGTTCCATCGCCGTGAGGGCCACAAGCTGAACAAGATGGTTCTGCACCATGTCGCGTAGCGCACCGGTATCTTCATAAAAGCCTCCCCGCCCTTCAATGCCCAGATTCTCCACAGCGGTGATTTCCACGTAATCGATGTAGTTACGGTTCCAAAGCGGTTCGAAGATGCCGTTGGCAAAACGGAAAGCAAGAATGTTCTGCGCCGTCTCCTTGCCCAGAAAGTGGTCGATGCGGTATATCTGGTGTTCTTGGAATACGGAAGCATACACCTCGTTCAGCTCGCGTGCCGAGTTCAAGTCATACCCGAAGGGCTTCTCTACGATGATGCGCGTGTGGGGACGATTCAGCCCCGCCGCTTTCAGGTGCAGGGGGATGACGCCGTACAGCGAAGGAGGCGTAGCCAGATAGAACAGCAGATTGTCCGGCCGCACTTCACCGGAGATGGCCTCCAGACGTTCGTTCAGCAGGCCATACTCCCCTGCTTCGGCGGGGTTCAGCGTCTGGTAGAACAGATGGTTGCAAAAGTCCGTCATCTGCTGCTCCACCTGTTCTGCTGCGGGTACAAACCGGTGCAGCTCGTTCAGGATGTATTCCCGATAATAATTGTCAGTATAGCTTGTGCGCCCTATGCCCAAAATGGAGAATCCCTCGGGCAGACGTCCGCCTTTATATAAGGTATAAAGCGCCGGCATCAACTTGCGTTTCGTCAAGTCGCCCGATGCGCCGAATATTATCATTATAAATTTGCTCATTGTCCGCTTTTTAATTTATGCACCATAGGTTCCCGATCTCGTATCTCCTCCTCTTCCGGTCCAGTTCTCATGGAAGAAGCGGCCGCGCGGTTCGTCTGTCCGCTCAAAGGTATGTGCGCCGAAGTAGTCGCGTTGCGCCTGAATCATATTGGCAGGCAGATGGGCCGATGTCAACGAGTAGAAATAGTTCAACGCTGATGAGAAAGCGGGCACAGGCAATTCTTCTCCGATGGCCTTCGCCACTAACCGCTTCCAGCCCGGGAGCAGCCGGTTCATCTCGTTCTTGAAGTAAGGAGCCAGCAACAAATGTCCGGGCTTGTCCGCCGTTTCAAAGGCGGCGGCTATGTCGTTCAAGAAGACGCTGCGTATGATGCAGCCTCCGCGCCACATGCGGGCCACAGACGCCAGATCGAGGTTCCAGCCGAACGTCTCGGAAGCGCGTTGCAGCACGGCAAACCCTTGTGCGTATGACACTAATTTCGAAGCATAGAGTGCCGCATAAAGTTCTTCCGTCAACTCCTCCTTATTATAAACCGCCCGCAAGCATTCACGGGCATATTCTCCGGAAGCCTGTGTGCGCAGCTCCTTCGAGGCCGACAGGCTGCGCTCGAACACGGCCGTGGCAATCAGCCCCAAAGGCATGCCCAGTTCCATGGCGTTGATTACAGACCATTTGCCCGTACCTTTCTGCCCTGCGGCATCCAGAATCCTGTCCACCAGATACCCGCCCGTCTTGTCTTTATGAGACAGAATCCCAGCGGTGATTTCGATGAGATAGCTGCGCAACTTGCCTTCATTCCAGCCGGCAAACACCTCGGCCATCTCCTCGTTAGGCAAATCCAGCAGCTTCTTCATCACCCAGTAGGCTTCGGATATGAGCTGCATGTCTCCGTATTCTATGCCGTTGTGTATCATTTTCACAAAATGCCCCGAACCTGCCGGGCCCACCCAGTCGCAACAGGGCGTGCCGTCCGGCGCTTTGGCAGCTATGCTTTGCAGCACGGGCTTCACTTCCGGCCATGCGCTTTCCGAGCCTCCCGGCATAATGGAAGCGCCGTTCAGCGCCCCCTCTTCTCCGCCCGACACGCCGGCACCCACAAAGCGGAAGCCTTTCTTCTCGGCCAGCAGCACACGGCGCCCCGTGTCTTCGTAGTTCGAGTTGCCGCCGTCAATCAGGATATCCCCTTCCGCAAGATGGGGGAAAAGCTGTTCCATCAGTTCGTCCACCGCACTGCCGGCACGAACCATCATCATTATTTTGCGGGGAGTGCCGATGGAAGCCACAAAACCGGCTATGTCCGTATATCCCCGTATGCTTTTTCCTTTGGCACGGCCGTTCATAAAACGTTCCACCACGCCTTCCTCCACTCCGTGAACCGTACGGTTGTAGACCGATACTTCCCATCCTTTGCCCGCCATGTTGAGGGCCAGATTCTCGCCCATCACGGCAAGCCCTATAAGTCCGATGTCTGATTTCCTTGAATTATCCATATACTTTTACTTGTAAACATTTTCTTTGCTATTGAAACAAAGAGTTTGTGGCATTTGTTCGTGCGCTTCCTTAAATTCGTGCCAAACCCGAGGAGACTTAATCAGCAATAACCCTACATTACATCGTTTGCTGTTCGATAACGAAATCATTATCAAATAAGGTTTGGATTGATAATAAAATATTTATCTTTGCATTGTCAATCAATAAGAGCTCTTTGAATGACTGATACTACCTCCGAAACTATCACCGGCTCATCGGGCTGGGATATAGGAAATCGGTACTGGATGCCGAGATTGAATATCTTAAATCAGAAATTCAGCGTCTTTCGGCTATCCGGTAGAAAAAGGAGACTGCCCGGTGAGGCAGTCTCCTTATCTTCAAATATTTATTGTTTCACTTAAAATGCAGAGAACTATGGGAGTAAAGGAAGAATTTATCAGACTGAAAGAGGCTTGTTTAAAAAGCAAAGGAGCCGACAGGGAAAAAGCGGAACTGCAAATGGAAGCCTTCTTCAACTCCATACGTCCGGAAGATAAGGAAGAACTTCAATCGGCTATTGATGAAGACTTTGCCCGGATACATAAGGACGTGGAAGATGCGAAGTTCTTAAAGCAGCAGATAGAGGTTCGCAAGATATTATCCGAAACATTACCGTTTATTTCCGTATCTGAATTTGCCAAAACATATTTTGGCAAGTCTGCTTCGTGGTTACATCAACGCATTAATGGCAACGAGGTGCACGGAAAGATTGCCACATTCACACCCAAAGAACTGCATCAGCTTGCCGATGCCTTGAATGATGTAGGTAATAAACTGAAAAAGGCCGCAACATTCTTTGTATAGAGAATCATTAATGAGCAATAGTGGAAAGCGGAGTTCCTGAAACTCCGCTTTTGTTTTGTCATCACAAATCCTATTCTGAAAGGTTAAAGCGTCAGCGACCTGTGCAAACTATTCACCCTCTATCAGCCTCGCTGTCGCATCCACTAACCGATACCTGCGGCATACTTCGCGGACTATCGCCATCGGGATGTCCGTCATCATCGGGTGTGTTTCTCCGTCTTCGCAGGTCACGTGCCGTAGCGGCAGTTGCGGATAAATGGCGTACAGTATCAGGGCGGAGCGGCCGTAGGCCGTGAATGTCTCTCCTGTCATGTCGATGTTTATAAGGCAACTCTTGCGGACTTCCGCCGCCTTTATTTTTTGGGGCATTTGATAGGGATTCATGGCCGGTAGTGTTTAGGGTTAACGATAAGTGAATAGGCTTTGAACATAAGAGGCGTTAGACTTTAGACATAAGAACGTAAGAAACATAAGGCCTCGTACAGTTTCTGTACGTTGTTGTTTAAGTTCTCTTATTCCTCTCATCTCCTTATGTTCTTTTGTTCTTATGTCTTTATCCCTCTTACGTCTTATGTCTATCCTAACGGATTCTCGCTTTGTCCGCCGGAGCCTCCCGAACCGCCCGATTCTCCGGGCGTGCCGCCTCCGGGTGTCTGTGGAGCGCCCGGTGTGGGCAGCCCTTTCGCCTTGCGGTAGTCGGCCATCGAGGCGTAGTTCACGCCTGCTTCCAGCACGCCGCCGTTCTCAAAGCGGAGGCCTTGCACTATCTTGTCTCTCAACTCTTTAGCCGGACTGAACACCACACGGGGCGATTTTATCATCAGTCCGGCATTGAACAGGTTGATGTCCTCCACTCCCTCGCTCTTGAAGGTGAGGCGGAACGTGCCCAGTCCGGGCACGTTCACTGTGTGGCCTTGCTGCAACTGTTGGGGGATGAATGCCGCCAGCAGCTCTATGGCGGCTTCCATTTCGATGGGCGCCGTGGTGGTGTTTGCCGTGGCCGCACGGGTCAGGGCTTTTTGCGCCAGCGGTCGTGCGCTGTTGGGCACGGCATACCACTTCATCGGTTCACTCTTCTTTGTCGGGTGCTTCTTCTGCACCAATTTGTAATTGATACTCATTTTCTACAATGTTTTAAATGTTGGGTAATTAATTATATAACTCTCATTCGGCGCATTACCGCCTTATTCTTTAATGTTCCGTCGGGGAGGCTTTTACAAGGCGGTTCCCTCTCTTGCCATGACAACGCCGCCACCGTCGCTGCAACAAAGCCGCCTGCCTCGCTATGGCGACGTCATCATGCTCGCCATAGTGAGACAGGCAGCCTTGTTATAGCAATGTTTCAACACCTGTCATGATTGTATAAAAAGGGAAGAAATTCCACACGGTCGCTCCGCTCCCTCTATTCTTGACACGGCCTCACCCCGAACCCACAGCTCCGATGGCCGTCGTTCAGCGGGTACACGTCGCTCGGGAAGAAGCTCAGATGCCACCCGTAGTACGTGCCGTGCGGCGCAGCCGACCAATGGAAGCCGCCGTTGCCCACGTGGTACAGCACTGCGGGGGAATTGTAGTACCGATAGCCCGACGCAGGGAAAAAGACAGTTTCAGTCTTGCTTGAATTGCAATAGAAGTTCCAACCATTGCTCCAAGTTCCTTGTACATTGAATTGCGATGAGAAACTTGCGTTTTGCCCCGTTGTGGTAAAACCAGTAAAGACATTGCTTGGAGGCATTTTGTAGCCTACGGGCGAAGGGTCGTAGATAGTTTTTATAACCTCATTGTCATTGACTGTGTAAACGTTGTTGTTCGCGCTCCAAAGGTTGGTGTATTGATTATCCATGTATCTATTCGCACAGAACGTGTTAGGCTGGGTGATACCCGATATGATGCAGGCATTGCCGAAAGAGAAGCTGCTTGTCGGGGGATTCTGGTTTATTTTAATATTCCCGTTATCATCGTACCAAGTCTTATTCTTAGTTGTAGAGCCATCGAGTATGGCTCCCACGAACGGGTCTTTACGTCCAAACTGGAAGTGAGGATTGTTGCCAAATTCCGTAATGGTATGCGCTTTCTGCTTCACGGTAATTATCTGTGGTGCGGCACTTGTACTGGTCTGCTTGAATTTCACCAGCACCGTGCGTTCAGCGTAAATTTCTTCCGTTCTGTCGCACCATCCGAGGTTGACGGACATAATCTTATACTTCTTGGTCTGATGATTGGTAATCTCCTTGTCGGGTGTGGTTGTTCCTGTTGTTCCCGGTCTGTAGTCAGTCACCCAGATGTGCCAGCTCCAAAGTACGGTGTTCGCCGCGTCCCTCACTGCCACCACGGCGTTGCCTTGCTTGATGGTGGCTTGGTCAACGGTGAATTCAAGGAAATGGCTGTCGGTAGAGAGCTTCACATTCGTCACCAAGTCTTTCCCGTCTTGCCAGACGAGCGTGCAGTTATGTGCCGTCAGGCCGTTATTGTATATGTAAGGATCTGTAATTCCCACACCGGCATGATTGATAAACGGTGTAAGCACATTGCCTCCGCTTGCCGTGGAGGTATAGGCGTTAGTGTTAGGATTGCCATTTTTGATAGCGTTACCGTACACCAGCGGCAGGCGGTATCTTCCGGGTGCGTTCACGATGTAACAGTTGGCCGTGTGCATTGAGGTAGGATTGCCCTGATAGTCGTGTGTGGAGAGGTCGTAATTGCTAACGGGTAGGGCGTTCCGCAACGCCTCGGTGTGTGGGTTAGCAGGGGCGCTGTTCACCTGTGCCACCACGGTAGCATGGTATGAAGTCGCCAAAGCACTGCCTGCGCCGCTTGCGGTAAAGGCGGTGAGCCATGCCGGAGGCGTCGTGCTCCATGTGCTTCCTCCGTTTTCGGAGTACTCCGCCGTCCATGGTGCCGGTACAGCCTGTGTCGGGTCGCCCGGACGTGTCACCTGCAGGTAGCTTGTCACCGTATACGTATGATTCCCTCCCGTATATTCAAATTCCGCCGGTGCCGTCACAATCAGCGTAGGTGTGACCACAATGCTGCTTGTGCTGATGCGGTAGGTAATCGTCTTTCCCATAGGCCACGTCTTGCCGGCTATGTTTGCCGTAAGTGTTCGCTGCGTGTTCGTCAGCTTGTCGGTGTACTTCACCTCTATTTGCGCCCCTGCCGGCAGCGTCTGGGGTATCATCATGAACGTGGCAGTCGGCTGTGTGATAGGAGAACCTTGCACGTTGGGGTCGGGCGTGGCCACGTTCAGTGCCTGCGAGTAGGTACCTTGGCCACTATGCGCACTCCACGTAGCCTCGCCTATGCGGTGCGTGGCCGTTCCGTACACGCCCTTAAGCGTTATCCTCGTCACCGTGCCCGGCAGCAGGGGGTTGCCCGTCTCGAAGCGCACGGCTGTCAGGGCGTGCCTGAACGTCAGCGGCTCCGGGGCGTGCTTCATTCCCGGCACATCCACCGACGCTGCCGTGAGCAGGTCGGTCTGGTCGGCCACAGCCGCCGGCACGGTGTAGCTGAACACCGGCGCCCCCGGCGTGGTGATGCCCGTGGTCAGCATCACCCCCGGACAGTGGTGCGGCGCGTAGGCGAAGAACGCCACCCTTTTGTTCGTGCCCGGCCAGTAATAGGCCGTCGTCCAGCTCTCGGTCTTCTTCACCTGCGTGTCGAAGAAGTACCCCGGCGCCACGGTGTTGTTCCATGTGTCGGTGGAGGGATATACGGCGGCAAACACCGTTGCGTCCGCGTGCATGGTGGCCGTCGTCACCGGGGCGGCCTTGGTGGTTGCGCCTCCGTTTTCTCCGGCTTTCCGGATGTCCTCTCCGGTTTCCCGTGTGTCATCGGTGACGATTCCCTCCTGTGTAAGTGTGTGCAGGTAGAGCTCCTGCCCGTCCTCCGAGGTCTCCCCCTCAATGGCGGTTATCTCCAGCCGGGGCACGCTGTCCGTGGTGGCGGCACGGGTCGCCGTCCCTCTCGTCCCGGTTTCCTCCCCTTCCTGCAGGGCGGTCACGGCAAAGCCGATGGAGGCCCCGCCTCGCTCTCCCGTTTCGTGTCCGTCCGAGCAGGCACCAAGCAGCAGTGCCGCCAGCAGCAGGCAGCCCGACAATCTCCGGAAAGCCTTGTCCGGACGCGTAAATCTCATTGTTCCGATAGTTCTCATAAGCAAGCGTTTATTTAGTGATTAGTTCAGTTATGATTCAGTGATAATTCAGTGATGTTTCAGTGACTGAATGGCGGATGAAGGGGGACAGAGGGCCCGTGCCCTCCCCGGCCGCCCGGGCCGGTCCAACCCCCTCCATCCCGTTGATGTGGGTCAGGCGCTCTCTAGGGAGCTTCCTATTACAGGCTTATCTCCTCCTCGGCCAGCTCGTCCCAGTCCTCGACCGTCACGGTGAACTTGATGGCTCCGCCCAGTACGGGGTCGCCGCCGTTGTTCTGCGTGGTGTCCACGTTCGGGTCGCTCGGGTTGTCGGGGTTGGTCTGGTTCGGGTCTACCTCACCCGCGCCGCCGCTGCCGAGGAACTTCAGCTTATAGGTGTACTTCTTTCCCGGCAGCCAGTTGGTGTTCACCGGCACGGCCGCGTAGGCGTACTTGCCCGACACCTTGGGGAAGATCTGCGTAGTGTTGCCCCCGCTCTTGCTCGAGATCTGGCAGAGCACCGAGATGTACGCGCCGTCGGCGGTGTTGCCGCCCGTCCATGCCGTGAGCTGCTGGGGAATCATCAGGAAGTTGTCCTTGGTGACGGTCTGCGCGGCGCCCGTGAGCGTGACGGCGGCGTCCAGCATCGTGCCGTAGTCGGCCGGTGTAGCGGCTGCAGACCATTGGGTCTGGGGCAGCGTGCCCGTCACGACCGACGTCGGGAAGGTGAAGTTGGCCGTGGAGGGGATGCGGCCCAGCTTGGCGCCCAGCACCTTGATGTCATAGCTGGCCACCGCGGCGGCGTCTATCTCGGCCTTCACCTCCACCTGCGAGAGGATGTGCTTGAAGGTCAGCGCCACGCCGGCCGCCTCGTTGGCGGCTTTCGTGCCGGTGTTATAGGCCACCACCACGTCTTTCTGGGCGGCCACCGTGGCGGCCGGGGAGAAGTTGTTGATGGTCTGCGCTCCCGGGGTTACGGCCACCGTGGCCACGTCCACCGGAGAGTAGGCGAAGAAGCGCAGCGTGCCCGAGCCCGGCCAGTAGTAGGTCTGGGCCGTGTTCCACTGCGCGCCGCTCTTGGTCACCTGAAGGTCGGTGAAGAAGTTGGCCGGGGCGGCGGCGATGGAGGCACTCACCTTGAACGAGGCGATGTTCGCCGTGGTGAGGATGGGGCCGCGCGTAACGGCTCCCACGTTGGGGCGGAACCTGATGGCCCCGCCGTTGTCAAGACCCGTGGTCTCGTCCTGCGAGCAGGAGGCAAACGCCAGCAGGCCCGCAGCTAAAAACAATACATTCTTTTTCATGTCATTGATAATTTAAAATGATTAATAAAACAGTTAATAAAAGGGTTAATAAAACAGTTGATGAATAAGGGATGGAACCGCCGGAGACCGGAGGTCCCGGCGGCCCTCATCCGTATAATAGGGAACCACATCACTTCTTTTTCATAGATTCATGCTCATATTCATACTCATATTCGCATTTACATTCATATTCATATCCGCGCTTACATTTACATCTCCATCTCTATCGTCTCCCCTACCCAGTCGTCCACCGAGGGTTGGAATCCTCCCCCTCCCGGCTCTACGATGGGTTGCGGCAGGGTCAGCCCGTCAATGAGGATGCGCACCTCCATGGGGTCCGGCGCCTCGTTCACCTGCCGGCTCACGTCGAAGGTGTAGAACTGCTTGCTGCCGTCGGTGAGGATGACGTAGATGACCAATGTGCGGAGCCTGTTGCCCGAGGCCGAAAGGCCGAAGGCGTGGAAGCTCCCCGTGGCCGTGCCGGCCTCGGCGTCGGTGCGCCCCTCGAAGGGGAGGGTGGCGCGCAGGGGCGAGCGTGCGCCCGTGGCCGCGGTCAGGCTGCCCGACAGCCCCGATAGCGAGAAGCTGATGCCCGAGACGTACTTCAGGTTCTTGGCGTTCACCACCTCCACCCGGTAGCGCGGGGTCTCCCGTTTGGGGAAGAAGGTCAGCCGGTGGTCGTAGGCCTCTCCGCCGCCGCCCGTGACTGGGGGCACCTCCACGGCCCCGTCACGGCCCGCCCAGAGCGGGTCGGCCGGCAAGGCCACCTCCTCGCCCGAGGGGTTGGCCTCCGCCGGGCTGAGCTGGAGGCCCAGCGGCTCCAGCAGGTGGGCCTGCCGGGTGTAGGCCTCGAAGGCCTCGTAGCTCTCCGTGCCGCGCAGCAGCACCGTCTCGGTGTTGTTGTTCAGGAACAGGGCGCGGTAGCTGCCGGGGGGTATCTCCACCGTGCCGCCCAAGGCGTTGTCGAAGTCGTAGCGCAGCGCCTCGCCACCGTCTTCGGGGTAGAGGTAGAGGCTCATGCCCGTGACGGAGGCGCCGGGCGCCTCGCGCCAGTCGAAGACGACGCGCACCCTCGAGACCGAGGGGGACGGGTCGCAGAACTCCTTATGCTCGCACGAGGAGAGCGTGCCGGCCACGAGGGCGGCCGCAAGGGCGGCGCATACCGTCAGCAGGACGGCCGCCGCGGACAGGCCGAGGGCCTGCAGGGTATGGGGGGATATAAGTTTTCTTTTCATCGTTTGCCTCCTTTCTTTGCGTTTACGTTATCGTGTCCCAGCAGCCACACCAGCGACACCTCGGCCTTGGTGGGGCCGAACCAGCGGCGTTGCCTGGTGGCCTGCCAGAGGTAGCACTCCCGTCGGTGGACCTCGCACCAACCCTTGGGCACGTACTCGAAGTACTCGCCGCCAAGGTAGCCGACGCCTATGGTGAAGTCGAGGTTGAGCCTGCGCCCTACCGGGGCGGAGTAGCCGTAGGAGAGTCCGCCGCCGTAGCTCCAGCGGTCGCCCAGATAGCCCTTGCCGCCCCATTCGAGGTCATAGGTCAGCAGCTGGCCGTACAGGCCCACGTGGTGGCCCGTGAGGGGCTTCCTGCCGTAGCTCAGCCAGCGGCGCAGCTCGAGGTCGCCGCCGTAGACGCGGTGGTAGCGGTGCCGCCTGTCGCTCTTGAGCCACGTGTACATCCAGTTGCCGGCCACCGACCAGCCGCGGCCGAGGTAGAACTCCACGCCGAGGTTTGGCAGCAGGACGGCGTCGTAGAGCAGGTTGGTTTTCAGCGCCATGTAGAAAGGCCTGTGCTCCCGGGGGGCAGGGGCGGCCTCCTCCGGCTCGGGCGGAAGGATGTAGACGGTGTCCTTCACCGCTTCCGGCTTCCCCTCCTCCTCGTACCACACGCGCAGGGTGGAGGCGCGCAGCTCGGGGAAGAAGCGGCTCTCCATGTATCGCCAAGCGTAGCCGCCGCCCAGCATGGCGAGGCGGCGCTTGCGGCCGTCGTTCACTTTCCCCTCGTGCATGATCCACTCGGGGGTGTGGCGCAGGATGTCGAGAATCTCGTGGCGGTAGGGCATGTACTCGTCGGCCTGCACCAGTTTCTCCAGCCCCTCCCAGTCGATGCCCTTGGGCACGGTGGAGAGCCAGCCGAACTCGTGGGGGAAGTAGCCGGAGACCATCCGGCGTATGGCCTCGGCGCGGCGCTCGGACAGGCGTTGGTTCAGCGTGGTGCTCCCCTCGGGGGAGGCGCCGCCGGTGACGCGCAGGCCGCGGACGCGCAGCGAGGGGTCCTGCAGCAGGGTTCTGAAACGTTCGGTGAAGGCGCGGATACGCGCGCCGTTCTCACGGAAATAGGGGTCAAGGCGCGATTCGCCCTGACGGAAGTAGACACGCACGGAGTCCGTGCCCCAGACGGTGCTGGGCTCCTGCCCGCGGACATGGCCGAGGAGTAGCAGGAGAAAAAAGAGGATAAAAGGTCTTTTCATCGTCAACGATTGAGGGTTATACTTCTTTTTCATCTGGTTTGTCATTGTGCGGGACAAGGGAAAATCTGCCGGGAAATCCCCCGGAAAGCCCATGGAAAGGGGGATTGGGGACAGGCACCTCTTGCGAAGAGGTGGGAAGGAAGAAGGGGGCATGGAAGGAGGGAGGGGGCATGGAAGAAGCTTTCCGGGGAGGATTAAAAACAGAAAACCATGCCGTCCGCCTCCGGGGAATGTCCTTCTTACCGGGGGCGGCGGGGAAACTTTTTACCGGCAGGTGCGGGACTTTGCCGGGAGGGGTACGGCGGAC